>Ga0213841_1000043_pt1 | contig 406176 bp, 358 predicted proteins | sample SWPATP23_FD_160125 | JGI IMG/M metagenome (GOLD analysis project Ga0213841, IMG submission 160125) | Coastal seawater microbial communities from Marineland, Florida, United States - SWPA TP2 #3 | ecosystem: Environmental > Aquatic > Marine > Coastal | place: USA: Florida | collected 2016-08-14 | reverse complement strand
ACTTATTTCCGGGGATGAGGATAAAAAATTCCTTGGCGAAGAAAACGAATGGCTGGCTCTATACGCCCGTAGAAAACTTGAAGAAAAGCATTACGATTATTTTATTTTCGGGCACCGGCACCTCCCTATGACGATCAAACTTACCGAGAATTCAACCTATTATAATTTAGGCGACTGGATCACTCACTTTACCTACGGTGTTTTCGACGGGAATAAATTCGAGTTAAAGGAGTTTAAAGAATAGAATCATTCCAGCAGGGCCTCCAGTGTGAGAACATCTAGTTTCCCATCTGGAAACAATCCATTTCTCTCTTCAAACGACTTTAATGCGTTAAATGTTTCGGTCCTGAACAGGCCATCATTTTCCAATGTATAGCCTTTCCCAATTAATATTTTCTGAATTTCAAATACCAGCGCATTCCTATCTCCAAGTCTAAGTGAATTACTCTCAGGATTTAAATAGAATTGCTTCCTTATAAGTTGGTTCTTTTGTTCTTCTTCTGAAATCGCCTCCTCCTTTTTATTCTCTACTTTCGGACTCATTAATAGTTCTTCATAATACTTCACATTGGCTAGCCTTTTCCGATATTCTGATACGGCTGCTTTAGTGCGTTCATTGTCCTTGTCTGGATTCCGAACATCTATACCATGGCTACTCCACTGTGTGATCACATAGCCATTTACCGCTTCCACGGCTTCAAAATAATCGAGCATTATTCCTTTATCTGTTTCTTTAGACATAAGACCGTCCGGCACCTTGTATTCGTATTCGCTCAAAGAGAATCGCTTGTACTTCTTATACTGCCCCCAGCCTATAAGGCCAACGATTATAATCAAAAGAAAAATAATGATCTGTTTCATTCAGACGATGGTTTGTTTATTCTAAAGATACAAAATCAAGGTTTTATATCCTTTATTTTCAACTGAAGGCTAATGTTTCCATTCCACTCGTTCTCGTCTATAGAATAGGCGATCTTAAAATACTTTCCCGAACAGGCAACAGTTTCTTTCTCTCCCAAGCCAAAACCTATGCCGGTTATTGGTCTGCTATGATCCTGTTTTACAACCAGCCTTAAGTGCGACTTGTCTTCTCCCACACACTTTCCTGCTCCCGTGTCCTTTACATCCGCCGTCATGAACACCGGATTTAAATTCCCCGGGCCAAAAGGTGCAAATTGCTTGAGGATCCTGTAAAATCTGGGACTAATATCATTAAAATCGAGTTCAGAGTCTATCCTTAACTCCGGCGTTAACAGAGCAGGATCGATAGTGCTGGAAACAACCCGTTCAAATTCTGCCTTAAAAGCATCGTAATCTTTTTCTAGCAAGGTAAGTCCTGCAGCATATTTATGTCCGCCAAATTGTTCGATGAGCGCAGCACATTCTTCCAGGGCATTATAAACATCAAACCCCTTCACAGATCGGGCAGATGCTGCAAGCTTATCACCACTGCGTGTAAATACAAGAGTTGGCCGATAATAGGTTTCGGTTAACCGGGATGCTACAATTCCTATCACTCCCTTATGCCAGTTCTCATTGTAGACCACTGTGGTCTTTTTTCCTTCCTCCTTCAATTCTTTAATCTGCTCGAGAGCCTCCTCGGTAATTCGCTTATCGGCATCTTTCCTGTCTGAATTGAAGATCTCGATCTCGCGGGCGTAATCTGTTGCCAAATCAATATTGGTTTCAGATAACAAAGCAACGGCATGATTTCCGTGTTTCATTCGCCCGGCCGCATTTATCCTGGGGGCGATTATAAAGACCACATCGGTGATGGTAAAGGATGATTTGTTCAGTTGTTGAAGAATTGCTTTAATGCCCGGCCTGGGATTCGAGTTGATTACCTTTAAGCCGTAATAGGCAAGGATTCTGTTCTCTCCGGTGATTGGGACAATATCGGCAGCAATAGCGGTTACCACCAGGTCCAGGTATAAGAACAGATCGTCTATGGTTAGTCCTCGCCTGTGCGCTAGTGCCTGCACCAGTTTAAACCCCACGCCACAGCCGCACAATTCTTTATACGGATATTCACAATCCTCGCGTTTTGGATCCAACACTGCAACTGCCGGTGGAATGTGTTCCCCCGGTCGATGGTGGTCGCAAATAATGAAATCAATTTTTTTTTCTGAAGCGTATTTAACCTTATCTATCGCCTTGATCCCGCAATCCAGTGCAATAATTAAGCTGAAATCATTATCATCGGCAAAATCGATTCCTTTGTACGAGATCCCATAGCCTTCATCATAGCGGTCCGGGATATATGTACTTACCCTGGGATAGAACGATTTCAGAAAGGAGGAAACCAATGAAACACTAGTTGTCCCGTCTACATCGTAATCCCCATACACCAATATGTTTTCTTCGTTTTCGATCGCTTTTTCTATGCGTTCAACCGCCTTGTGCATGTCCTTCATAAGCAAGGGGTCGTGTAATTTGGAAAGATCGGGACGGAAAAAATCCTTGGCATCTTCAAAGGTTTCAATACCTCTTTGCAAGAGGAGGGTAGCTAAAACAGGCTCAACCTGGAGGGCTGCGCTTAGCTCGGCGACTTTATTTGGTTCGGGTTTTGGTTTAAGGGTCCAGCGCATAATCGAGGGAATTCCAATTCATATTAAACAATTAACAAACCTCTTTAAAATCAAGCCTGGTCAATCCTTGTGCAGTATAAATTGGATATAAATTTAATGGGAAGTGGAACAGCTCTGTAAAAATACAAATAAATGCGACTTCAGAAGAAAGAATATTCTGTTTGGAGAATGGTCGGGCTATTTTGTACTTTCGGAAAAATAAATAGAAACCCATGCCATTAGTACCCCCTCTTTCTCCCGATCACGACGCAGAAACTAAGCAACTTGCCGAATTTTTCAATGAGACGCTTGGATTCTGCCCTAACAGCGTGCTTACCATGCAACACAGGCCGGCCATCAGTAAGGCGTTCATCAATCTAAACAAAGCTGTAATGGCTAATGAAGGAAAGGTGACCTCGGCTCTTAAACGCATGATCGCATGGGTGAGTAGTAATGCAACAGGTTGCCGATACTGCCAGGCACATGCCATTAGGGCCGCCGAACGATACGGAGCCGAACAGGAACAACTGGATAATATTTGGGAATATCGCACCCATCCTTCGTTCTCCGATGCAGAGCGGGCAGCTTTGGACTTCTCCCTGGCGGCCTCCATGGTCCCCAATGCGGTAAATGAAGAGATCAAACAACGCCTGTACAAGTACTGGAATGAAGGTGAGATCGTAGAAATGTTAGGTGTGATCGCATTGTTTGGTTACCTCAACCGCTGGAATGATTCCATGGGCACTTCCATTGAAGAGGGGGCGGTAGAAAGCGGTGAGCAATACCTTGGAAAACACGGCTGGAACAAAGGTAAACACCTTTAATGTGATGCCTGCTAGCGTGCTAGCATGAGCATTTCAGAGAATTTCTTCTATTCTTTTTTGCAGCTTCGGAATTACATCCTTTTCAAACCAAGGGTTTTTTGAGCGCCAAAACCTATTTACTGGTGAAGGGTGTGGCAGCGGCCAGTATTTTGGAAGGAAATCCTCGTAATTCTTCACTTTTTCGGTAAGATTTTTCGCGTCTTTAGGGAAAAAATATTGCTGAGCATAGGTTCCTATTAAAAGTATCAATTCCACATTGCTGAACGATTGGAAGACCTTTTCATGCCAGGTTTCGGCGCACTCTTTCCTGGGGGGCAAATCTCCCGTCTTACCTTTTCCGGGATAGCAAAATCCCATAGGTACAATTCCGAAGAGATCCACATTGTAGAAATCGGCCTCCTCCACTCCCAGCCATTCCCGTAATTTTCTCCCGCTCTGATCGTCCCAGGGAACTCCGCTTTGGTGAACTTTAGTTCCTGGCGCCTGGCCCACGATAATGATCTTCGAATTTTCCGAGGCTTCAATAATGGGCCTTGGGCCTAATGGTAGATGTTCAGCACAAATAGTACATTGTCTTATTTGGGAGAGTAAATCCTTCATTTCTTGCCTTCTACCACAATTACGATCTCTCCCTTTACCGGCTTCGCCTCAAAATGAGCAAAAACTTCCATAATCGATCCCCTCACCGTTTCTTCATGCATCTTACTAAGTTCACGTGAAACCGAAATCCTTCTGTTCTCTCCAAAAAACTCCGACAACTGGGATAGGGTCTTCAATAATTTATGTGGGGATTCGTAAAAGATAATGGTGCGGGATTCTTCTGCCAGTAGCTTTAGGCGAGACTGCCTGCCTTTTTTAACGGGTAAAAATCCTTCAAACACGAACCTGTCGTTAGGAAGGCCACTATTCACCAGCGCAGGCACGAACGCTGTGGCGCCCGGCAAACAATCTACCTCTATCCCGTTCTCTACACAAGCCCTGGTGAGCAGGAATCCTGGATCGCTAATGGCCGGCGTACCCGCATCGCTTATAAGTGCGATGGTTTCGCCAGAATTGATCCTGGCTACGATCGCATCTACCGTTTTATGCTCATTGTGCATATGATGCGACTGCATAGGGGTACCGATCTCGTAATGTTTTAAAAGTTTGCCGCTTGTTCGGGTGTCCTCTGCAAGGATAAGATCTGCCTGCTGCAACACTTCAATAGCGCGAAGGGTAATGTCTTTCAGATTTCCAATTGGGGTGGGAACTAGATAGAGTTTTCCCATGGTCTAGTTTAATTGAAGCGTTTTTCAACAACGGCCATAAAGCGCTCAACGTATTCTTCTTTATTAAGCCAGTAATTGTAATCCGGCTTAACCTTTCCTTTAATAAAAGTATCTGCTTCCTCGAACGATTGCATACTGTTGATCTGTGAAAGAACTCTGGAATACTCATCTGCCTTTCCGTTAAATAAATGTTTGATGAAGGCGAGTCTATCGTTTAAACCAATGTTCAGCCCCGTATTTACCACATCATTAAGAGATTTTGGCTTATCGGCCTCTGAGGTTCCGTTCGCCAGGGAATCTTTTTTAATCCCTGCCGGGGGTCGAACCACCTCTGTAGATTGTTGTTCTTTTCTCTCAAAAACGGGTGTTTCCTGATAATTTGAAGCAAATTCTTCCAGATCGTTCTTTATATATTTTTTCTTAGGAAGAACTTCTTCCAGCAGTTCGTCAACCTGCCTGCTTTCTTCCGGCATTTGGGCAACGATATCTTTTATTTTTTCCATTAAAGGCTCCACCAGCTCTTCCTTGTGTTCGGGTTGTGGAACGGGTTCTGGTTCGACAAACCAGTTCTGTTCCCGGAATGATTTCGAATCATAAGATTGAGAGCCTCCTTCCAGTTGTCCTTCCAGATATTCAAGTACCGTTAATTTTTCATAGATAAGCCTGATGGCCTGTTTAACCTTCAGCACGTTGAAATCGCTTCCTTCTTTACCAAGTTCGCTGGCTAATTCGGATATTTCCTTCTGAAGTTTCTTCTTCATAAATTTTTATATTGAAATGATTGTCCTCTCTTTAGTTTTGTTAAATTTACGCAACCTATATGTAAACGTCAAAGAATTCCTTTTTATTCTAATTTAACCCTATGTTTCTCGAAAATACCGTAAATCAGAAAGAGCAATTTGGCTGGATCGAAGTGATCTGCGGGTCTATGTTTTCGGGTAAGACAGAGGAACTCATCCGAAGATTAAAAAGAGCCAAGTTTGCACGTCAACGTGTTGAGATCTTCAAACCTGCAGTAGATCAACGCTACGACGAGGATAAGGTGATCTCTCATGATAGTAATGAAATTAGATCGACGCCGGTACCTGCTGCTGCAAATATTCCTATTCTCGCCGACGGCTGTGATGTAGTGGGTATAGATGAGGCGCAATTCTTCGATGACGAAATTGTAAAAGTTTGTAACGATCTTGCCAATAACGGCGTTCGTGTGATCGTGGCAGGGCTGGATATGGATTATAAAGGGAATCCTTTCGGGCCAATGCCAAATCTCATGGCGACTGCCGAATATGTAACCAAAGTGCACGCCGTATGCCCGCGAACGGGAAATCTCGCCCATTACAGCTTTAGAAAGGGAAATAGTGACGAGTTGGTGTTGCTGGGAGAGACCGACGAATACGAACCTTTAAGCCGTGCGGCCTATTACAAAGCTGTCCTGAGGGAAAAAGTAAAGAAAATGGATGTGAAGGACCCCATCGAATTACCTTCAAAAAAGCAAGCATAGCCAATGCCAAAAGCCTCTCAGACCATCCTGGAAATTGATCTCAACGCGCTAGATCACAATTACAGGTTCATCACTTCCCATTTAAAACCGTCCACCATGATCCTTGGTGTTGTAAAGGCAGGTGGATATGGTAGCGATGCGGCCGAAATCGCCAAAGAATTACTTGTTTTGGGAGTAGATTATCTCGCTGTGGCATACGTTAGCGAAGGCGTGGCGCTTAGGGATGCCGGAATAATGGCTCCCGTACTAGTGCTTCATCCACAACCGGTTAATTTCGATCAGTTAATTGATCGATGCCTGGAACCGGCTATGTACAGTAAGCGTGTGTTAAGTGCCTTTGTCGCCAAAGCCGAGGAAAATGCTCAGAAAAATTATCCTGTACATATTAAATTCAATTCGGGTCTAAATCGTTTAGGATTCCAGGAAGAGGATACCCATTGGATGGCCGAAACTCTATCAGGAACCGATTCGGTGCGTGTAAAAAGTATGTTCTCTCATCTTGCGGCTAGTGAAGATATGGCTGAAAGAGACTTCACCCTGGGGCAGATCGCAAAATTCAAGTCGATTGCCAGCGAAATGAAGACCTTACTTGGTTACGAACCTATTCTTCACCAGAGTAATACTTCGGCTATCCTTAATTATCCCGACGCAGAACTGGATATGGTGAGAACAGGTATCGGGCTCTATGGTTATGGCAACAACCCCGAAATAGATAAAAATCTCCGGCCTGTTGTAAATCTTAAATCGGTTATCTCACAAATACACAGGATAGAACCTGGCGAAACAGTAGGCTATAACAGGGCCTTTAAGGCCTCCGGTGTGGAAGTAACGGCAACTATACCCATCGGTCATGCCGATGGGATCCCGAGATCCCTTGGAAATAAGAAGGGCTTTGTTCTTATAAATGGAGAAAAAGCACCAATAATTGGCAATGTGTGTATGGATATGTTAATGGTCAATATTACCCATATCGATTGTAAGGAAGGAGATGAGGTGACTATAATTGGTGAGGATATTCCGGCTACTACCCTAGCCGAAGCAGGCAATACCATTTCATATGAGTTACTCACTGCTTTATCCCATCGGATAAAACGTGTTGTTTGCCGAAAATAGATTCTATATGCGAGTGTAAATGATTATGCTAGTACATTTTACGTAACTTTGCGCCATTAACTTAAAACCTATCAACATGTTAAAGGAATTCAAGAATTTTATAATGACCGGTAATGTTATCGATCTTGCGGTAGCTGTTATTTTAGCCGGAGCTGTTGGTCTCGTAGTTACGGGATTCACAAATGATATTATTATGCCAATAGTGGGGCATTTCACCGGAGGAATGGATTTTGCTGAATTAAAAGTAGTCCTTACCGAAGCAAGTGTGGATGCAGAAGGAAACGAGATCCCTGAAAACGCAATTATGTGGGGTCGATGGGTAAATGCACTAATTAACCTTGTTATCGTTGGATTTGTGTTATTTATGATCGTTAAGGCCTACAACAAAACAAAGAAGCCAAAAGAGGAAGCTCCTGCAGCTCCAGCCGGCCCAACTCAGGAAGAATTGCTTGCTGAGATTAGAGACCTTTTGAAAAAATAAAACGTTCGTAGCCGCTACGCTACTCATTTTAATCCTTAAACCCTTCGTTGCACTTTGCTTCGAAGGGTCTTTTTTTTATCATTTTATTCTGAAAATTTACAATGCTATCAATTACTTTTGACATTTAAACCTGAACTATGAAAGTTGCCGTTGTTGGTGCCACCGGAATGGTGGGAGCCGTGATGCTAAAAGTACTTAAGGAAAGAAATTTTCCTATTACACAATTTATCCCCGTTGCTTCGGAACGCTCTGTTGGGAAAAAGATCGATTTTAAAGGAAATTCATACACTATTATTGGCCTGGAAGATGCCGTAAAGGCCCGCCCGGACATCGCGATTTTTTCGGCAGGTGGTGCAACCTCTCTCGAATGGGCGCCGGCATTCGCTGCCAATGGAACCACCGTTATAGATAACTCATCGGCCTGGAGGATGGACCCTTCAAAAAAATTAATTGTCCCCGAGATCAACGCTCAAACCCTCACTTCAGAAGATAAAATAATTGCTAACCCCAATTGTTCCACGATACAATTAGTTATGGCTCTGGCCCCACTACATAAAGAATATACCTTAAAACGGGTGATCGTCTCAACATATCAGTCTGTATCGGGAACCGGTGTTGCAGCTGTTAATCAGCTTGAAAATGAGATAAGAGGTGAAAAAGGAGAAATGGCCTATCCGTACCCTATTCACAAAAACGCTTTGCCTCATTGCGATGTCTTTGAAGCCAACGGATATACCAAGGAAGAAATGAAATTGGCAAGGGAGCCGCAAAAGATACTGGACGACAGAAGTTTTTCTGTATCCGCAACAGCGGTTCGTATTCCAACGGCTGGCGGTCATAGCGAATCTGTTAATGTTGAGTTCTTTAATGATTTTGACCTTTCGGAAGTTAGAAAGCTCCTGCATCAAACACCGGGAATCACCGTTCAGGATAACCCGGAAACAAATACCTATCCAATGCCAATTTATGCTCATGATAAAGATGACGTGTTCGTAGGGCGGATTCGAAGAGATGAAACACAGCCCAATACGCTCAATATGTGGATAGTAAGTGACAATTTACGCAAAGGGGCCGCAACTAATGCGATTCAGATCGCAGAGCACCTGGTGGCGAATAAATTAGTGGGCAAATTGATGCGCGAGGCATAATAAGCCCTTATACTTATTTTACAATTTTTCAATCCCGAACTTAAGTTAGGCTCGGGATTTTTATTTTTCTGTATCTTTAATTATATATAACCATAACCCGCCAACCGATGAATTCCAATTTTACCACTATCCTCAGACTAATTCTTGCCCTGGTTCTTCTTGTTTTCGGATCTAATAAGTTTTTTGGGTTTATTCCAGCACCCGAACTTTCACCCGATGCTGCCAGTTTTATGAGTTCCCTAACTGCTACCGGCTATGTACTGTATTTCCTTGGAATTCTGGAAATTTGGATAGGCCTGTTACTTCTATTCAAAAAATGGGTGCCTTTCGCTCTTCTTGTACTAGTTCCTATCTCAGCGAATATTTTGCTTTTCCATATTTTTCTCGATCTGCCCGATATCATCCAGGCAATCGTGGTCGCTGGTCTTAATGCCATCCTTATCGCAAAATACTGGAAGGCTTACCGACCATTGTTTCAATAACAAGAAAACATAAAATCCGAAGGATTCTTTAACGTTTTGACTGTGCGGTTTTTAGTACATTTACAGTCAAATTTCGAACCATTATGAAAAAGAGTATAATACTGTCTTTTCTTGTGCTGGCTATTGTTGCCTGTAAGGAAGAGATCAAAAAAGAACCCATTGCTGTGACATACCCCGAAACCAAGAAAGTTGATACAGTAACCAACTATTTCGGCACCGAGGTAAAAGACCCGTACCGATGGCTGGAAGATGACATGAGTGAAGAGACTGGTGAATGGGTAAAAACTCAGAACAAAGTTACTTTTGGCTACCTGGATAGTATTCCGTTTAGAGAAGAACTAAAACAACGTCTCGAAACATTGTGGAATTACGAAAAGGTAGGCGCACCGTTCAAGGAAGGCGATTATACTTATTTCAGAAAAAATGACGGACTTCAGAATCAATTTGTGATCTATCGCTATAAAACAGGTGAAGAGCCTTCATCTGCAGAGGTTTTTCTAGATCCTAATACTTTTAAGGAGGATGGAACCATCTCGCTAAGCGGCCTTAGTTTTTCGGAGGACGGTAAAACAGCTGCCTATAGTATCTCTGAAGGTGGAAGTGACTGGAGAAAAGTGTTAGTGATGAACACCGAAACTAAAGAGATCATTGAAGATACACTCAACGATATAAAATTTAGCGGCTTGTCATGGAGATCGAATGAGGGCTTTTATTACTCCAGTTACGATAAACCTAAGGGCAGTGAGCTGTCTGCCAAAACAGACCAACATAAATTGTACTATCATAAATTAGGAACCCCTCAAAGCGAAGACAAGCTGGTTTTTGGCGGAACTCCCGCAGAGAAACACCGTTATGTTAATGGATATGTTACAGAAGACAACAAGTATCTGGTTGTCTCCGCCAGTGTCTCCACTTCGGGTAACAAATTATTTATAAAAGACCTTGAGAAACCAGCCAGTGGATTTGTTACCATCCTGGACCATACAGATAGTGACACTTATGTTTTGGAAAATGACGGATCCAAGCTATATCTGGCCACCAACCTGAATGCTCCTAATCAGAAGATCGTAACCGTAGATGCCACCGATCCGCGCCCGGAAAATTGGGTAGACTTCCTTCCGGAGACCGAAAATGTACTCAGCCCCTCAAGCGGAGGTAAGTATATCTTCGCCGAGTATATGGTGGATGCTGTTTCAAAGGTTTTTCAGTACGACATGGATGGGAATCTTGTCCGCGAAATAGAATTACCAGGCATAGGTAGTGCCGGTGGATTTGGTGCCAAAAAGGACGAAACAGAGTTGTATTATTCTTTTACCAATTACGTTACCCCTGGTAGTATCTATAAATTCAATATGGAGACTGGCGAATCTGAAATATATAGCAAGCCCGAGATCGATTTTAACCCCGATGATTACGAAAGTAAACAGGTTTTCTATTCTTCCAAGGATGGAACAAGGATCCCTATGATCATTACACACAAGAAAGACATCAAACTGAACGGGAAAAATCCAACCATACTTTACGGTTATGGAGGATTTAATATTAGTCTTACTCCAGGATTTAGTATCACCAATGCGGTTTGGATGGAACAAGGAGGGATCTACGCTGTACCCAACCTACGGGGCGGAGGCGAATACGGTAAGAAGTGGCATGTCGCCGGTACCAAGATGCAAAAGCAAAATGTATTCGACGATTTTATAGCTGCCGCTGAATATCTTATAGAAAACAAGTATACCTCTAAAGATTATCTTGCCATTAGAGGTGGTTCTAACGGTGGCTTATTAGTAGGCGCCACAATGACGCAAAGACCAGACCTTATGAAGGTGGCGCTTCCGGCAGTAGGCGTGCTGGATATGTTGCGCTATCATACCTTTACCGCCGGTGCAGGATGGGCATATGACTACGGAACTGCCGAGGACAGTAAGGAAATGTTCGAATATTTGAAAGGCTACTCCCCTGTACACAATGTTAAAGAAGGAATTGAGTATCCGGCTACACTCATCACTACCGGGGACCACGACGACAGAGTAGTGCCCGCTCACAGCTTCAAGTTTGCTGCCGAATTACAGGCCAAACAATCGGGTACAAATCCAGTACTCATTAGGATTGAAACCGACGCGGGTCATGGCGCAGGAACTCCTGTGAGCAAGACCATCGAGCAATACGCCGATATTTTCGGGTTTACACTTTACAACATGGGATATGAAGTACTTCCTGAAAAAGTAAATACCGAAGTAATAGAATAGGCTCTGAAAAAAGTATTTCTGAAGGTTGTTTCCTAACTTTAAGAGCAAAGGAAACAACCTTTTTTATTTCTCAATTATGCTGAAAGTAAACATCCGTTCTTTTTCCTACGGACAAAACGAAATTTTGAAGGACATAGAATTTCGTCTTGCAAAAGGAGAGCATATGGCCGTATTAGGAGAAAGTGGTTGTGGGAAATCAAGCCTGCTCCACCTTGTCTACGGTTTGCTTCACCTTGAACACGGTACTATCTCCTGGAATGACAATATCCTAAAAGGACCCAAATTCAACCTTGTTCCAGGGGAATCTTTCATCAAGCTAGTGGCTCAGGAATTCAACGTGATGCCTTTTACAACGGTGGCCGAAAATGTTGCCGAACATCTTTCAAGACGAAATATGGACGCCGACGCCTCCCGGGTTGAAACCTTGTTGGAAGTGGTGGATCTTTCCAGTTTTTCGACTGTTATGGTAAAAACCCTCAGCGGAGGTCAGAAACAACGGGTTGCCCTGGCCAAAGCCCTGGCTAACGAACCCGAACTATTATTACTGGACGAGCCTTTCAGCCATATCGATACCTTCAGAAAAAATAAACTAAGACGAAAGGTGTTCAGCTATTTGAAAGAAAAAAATATTGCCTGTATCACCGCAACTCACGATGCCGGCGAAGCACTGGCATTTTCAGATACGATCCTTTTACTGAAAAATGGTAAAATTGATGCGTTTGGCACTCCCAGGCATGTATATTCTTCGGTATCCGATACGTATCAGGCAGGATTCTTCGATGAGGTAAATAAGCTGCCATCGTCGCTTTTCGATCATGACAATACCAACGAACAAAGTATACTATATCCTCATCAGCTTGTAGCAACTACAGAAAAAACAGAGTTACAGGTAAGTGTTCTTCAGAGTTACTTTAAAGGCAGCCATTATCTTATTCTCGCCAATTGGAATGGGGAAACCATATTTTTTGAGCATAAAGCCGAAATCCCCAAAGGGGAGCAACTTTATCTAAAGAGACGTGATTGATGTGATCATTTAGTATATTTAACCATAAACAATCCGTCAATTATGAAAAGGTCTATTCTCTTGTCTCTGTCTTTATTTCTGTACACCTCGGGTATTATAGGACAGGATGTGGCTTATATGAATAAAGTAGATTCTATCGATAACCTCATTGAAACCTTATACGGGGTGATCTCCGGTGAAAAAAATGAAGCTCGCGATTGGGAATTATTCAGATTTCTGTTCACGCCGGAAGCAAAATTAATTCCTTCAGTAAAAAATAAGGATGGAGTTTACGAAGTGCGATATATGACTCCCGAAAACTATAGTGAAGCTGCCGGGAAATGGCTTATGGAAAATGGTTTTTATGAAAAGGAAATTTTCCGAAAAACCGAGACGTTTGGAAATATTACTCACATTTTCAGCACCTACGAATCATTTAAAAGTAAGTTGGACACGGCGCCATTTATGCGGGGAATAAACAGTATACAGTTGCTTGATGATGGCGAGCGGTGGTGGATCGTAAATATTTACTGGACTCAGGAAACAGAAAATAATCCCATTCCGAAATCGTATTTACCACAATAATTCCTAAACCACTTCCTTAATTTTTATGGTGGTGTCGTTAAATTGTACACTATCTCCTTCCTTTTTCCCTAATAGTAACTTCCCAATAGGCGATTCGAGAGAAATACAGTAAAAAGTGCTGCCGTCTATTTCCACGGCTCCCGCAGAAACACCCATAAAATATGTAGCCCTGTCTGTAATTACGAGGCTTCCTAAATGAGCTATTTCGTTGATGTGTTCAAGAGATATCTTATTGAGGATTAATTCTTGCTTTTTAACTTCCGCAAGTTGCTGACTTAAATTCTCGCGTTCCAACTGTAGCATTGCGCGATTGGTGTGGTGTTTATCACCTACAGTACTCTTTTCTTCATCAAATAATGAATCCTTAATATTAGCAATAGCAGCATTGATTCGAGTCCGGTGTTCAGATATATAACGCTCACACCGGCTTAGTAAAATCGATTTAATCTCCTGGTTGGTCATTTTTACTAATATTTAATTCTCCTAAGTTATTCATTTGTCGCAAGACCCACTGCTTTCTTGCTTCGAGATAGGCCGATCGTGGCGACGCTTTATATTTACGAGGGTTTGGCAGAATAACGGCAATAGCTGCGGCCTGATGGCTCGTTAATCTTGAAGCATCTGTATCGAACCAGTATCTTGCAGCAGCCTGGGCCCCATAAACTCCATCTCCCATTTCGATGCTGTTGAGATAAACTTCGAGGATTCGTTCTTTACCCCATAGGTTTTCAATTAGAAAAGTAAAATAGGTCTCGAGAGCCTTTCTAAACCAACTTCGGCCGGGCCAAAGAAATACGTTCTTTGCTGTTTGTTGAGAAATCGTACTTCCTCCTTTTAGTCGTTTCCCGGTTTTATTGTCATTATAGGCCTTTTTTATAGCGTCGTAGTCGAATCCATTATGTCGAAGGAAATTTTGGTCTTCGGAACTGATCACAGCCAGTTGCATAGATTTCGAAATATTTTCAAGCTTTACCCAGTCATGCCGTATCTCATACTCTCCTTCCGCCTGAAATGCACGTATCGCCATCAAAGGGGTTGCCGGCACAGGCACAAAACGGTAGACCAAAACCCATAATACACTAAGTACTATAAACCAAAGTGTAGTTTTAACCAGAAATCGGAACAGTTTTTTTATCATTAGGAATCTACTAGATCTGCTAGTTGTTTGCCTACCGAGCTTCCTATCGCTACACCCATTCCTCCGAGGCGGACACCACAAAAAACATTGTCTTCTATCTTCTTTACGATAGGCTTCTTTTTGCCTCCAACTCCCATTATTCCACTCCATCGACTATCAATTTCAAACGGAGTATTAGGTAGTATTGTTGTGCTAAGTAGTTGTTCTAGTTTATGTTGCACTAATTCTGTGAGGCCGGCTTGAACCGTTTCTTCAGTTTTAAAGTCGAGGTTTCTTCCTCCTCCTAAAAGGATCCTGTTATCCACGTTTCGGAAATAGTAATATCCCCTGTCCAGGTGAAATGTTCCTTTTATGTGTAAGTTTTCTATAGGTTTTGTAATTAAAACCTGTGCTCTGGCTGGTTGTAGGTCTTCATTAAAAAACTGTTTTGCAAAACCATTGGTCGCAATGAAGAGTTTTTTTACTGAAATTTCTCCAAAATTGGCCAAATCAAGCGAAATTTGATCCTTTTCGGCCGAAAATGAGTCAATATTGGTTGAATTTAGTATAAAAATGTCATTTTTTAGTGCTTTCTGAATTAACAAATTCATCATCATCCCCGTATCTAATTGACCCTCATATTGGTTAAAAACTACTTGTTTTTGAGTGTTTTTAAACGAAAATGGGTCGTTTTTTATTAAAAACACCTCTTTTTGGGCAAAACCTGCCCTTTTCATCAATTGATTAACATAGGGTATTTTTGATCTACATTCTTCGAAAAAACTTTCATCGTTCGAAGAAAAGATCTCGTAACCACCGTATTGATAGAATCTCATTGCCTGATCCCCTATCGTTTTTCGTAACAACGCCAGTCCTTGAACTCTACTTTTAATAAGTAGGACTACCTCTTCCTCTGTATGTGTTTCTAAGTCGTCCAGAATTTCAGAAACACTGCCAAAACAAGCGAATCCGGCATTCTTCGTACTCGCGCCACTAGGTAGAATTCCGCGCTCGAAGACCACTATTTTCTTATCAGGATATCGTTTTCTTAGGCTCAGGGCACAGCTCAGGCCTACTATTCCGCTACCAACGATGGCAAAATCTATATTGCTGAGCCATGTTTTACGCTCCCAATACGAAAGATTTTTATTTTGAAAATTCTTCATTTGGAGTAAAAATCAACAAAAAGGGCCAAATTCCTAAAGATTTTACGCTCTTTTTTGGAATTTGGCCCACTTTTTAGCCATTATTCGAAATTCTTTAATCTTCGTTCGGTGATTCCATTTTCCAATTATTCATAAAAGCAGTAGTATAGTTTCCTGCTACATAATCGGGATGGTCCATAAGTTGTCTGTGGAATGGAATAGTTGTTTTAATCCCTTCGATCACAAATTCGTCAAGCGCACGCTTCATTTTATTGATAGCCTCATCACGAGTTTGTGCTGTGGTAATTAGTTTGGCGATCATTGAGTCGTAGTTAGGCGGAATCACATAACCCGCATATACATGAGTGTCGAGCCGCACTCCATGTCCACCAGGAGCATGCAGTGTTGTGATCCTTCCGGGCGAAGGGCGAAAATCGTTATACGGATCTTCAGCATTGATCCTACACTCTATCGAATGCAAATTTGGAGTGTAGTGTTTTCCCGAAATTGGTACTCCCGCGGCTACCAGTATCTGTTCCCGTATTAAGTCGAAATCTATCACCTGTTCGGTAATAGGGTGTTCCACCTGAATACGTGTATTCATTTCCATAAAGTAGAAATTACGGTGCTTATCTACAAGAAATTCTACCGTACCGGCTCCTTCGTATTTAATAAACTCGGCGGCTTTAACGGCTGCCATTCCCATGTCGTTCCTCAATTTCTTTGTCATGAACGGACTAGGGGTCTCTTCGGTTAATTTTTGATGTCTTCGTTGTATGGAGCAGTCTCTTTCACTAAGATGACAAGCCTTGCCTGTGCTGTCTCCTACGATCTGAATTTCAATATGTCGTGGTTCCTCAATGAGCTTCTCCATGTACATATCGTCGTTTCCAAAGGCAGCTTTACTTTCTTGCTTCGCCGATTCCCAGGCTTCCTCCAGATCTTCTTCTTTCCAAACGGCACGCATACCCTTTCCTCCACCTCCAGCGCTAGCCTTGAGCATTACAGGATACCCGGTCTCTTCGGCTACCTTTTTACATGTCTTAAAATCGGGAATTATCCCGTCACTTCCGGGAACGCAGGGTACGCCTGCCTCCTTCATGGTCGCCTTGGCCATAGCCTTATCACCCATACGCTCGATCATTTCGGCGGAAGCACCAATAAACTTGATCTCATGCTCCTCACATATCTTAGAAAATCTAGCATTTTCAGAAAGAAATCCATAACCGGGATGTATAGCATCTGCATTTGTTATCTCCGCAGCAGAAATAATATTGGCGATCTTTAGATAACTTTCAGAACTTGGAGCCGGACCAATACAGACGGCCTCATCTGCAAAACGCACATGAAGACTCTCTTCATCAGCTTTCGAATATACGGCTACGGTTTTTATACCCATTTCTTTACAGGTTCGGATAACACGTAGCGCTATTTCACCACGATTGGCTATTAATATCTTTTTAAACATAATCTTCTAGAAATTTCAAAACAAAACATTCCTTCAAATGTGATGCTCTGTGATTTGAATTTATGAAGGATCTACCAAAAATAACGGTTGATCGAATTCTACCGGGCTTGAATCGTCCACTAAAACTTTCACGATCTTTCCGGAAACTTCACTTTCGATCTCGTTGAATAACTTCATGGCCTCGATCACACAAAGTACATCTCCAACGGCTACAGAGTCACCAACTTCTTTGAATACTGGTTTGTCTGGAGCAGGCTTACGGTAGAACGTACCTATGATAGGCGATTTTACCACGACATACTTAGATTCTTCATCTGCTGCCGGGGATGCGTCGGCAGGGGCTTTAGGCGCCGCGTCTGCCGGTGGAGCTGCAACCGCCTGAGGCTGCGCAGGCACTGTCATTGCCGGTACTTGCTGAATGTAATGCGTATCACCATTTCCATCGGTTTTACCCGTTCGAATCGTGATCTTCACATCGCCCATTTCAAGTTTAACCTCACTGGCACCAGATTTGGCCACAAACTTGATCAGGTTTTGTATTTCTTTTAATTCCATGTTGATTGGTTTTCAGTTATGTTAATCAGTTCGAATTATAGGCCCATTTTACATAAACTGCGCCCCATGTAAAGCCACCTCCAAAGGAAGCGAACACTAAATTATCTCCTTTTTTCAATTTATTTTCATAATCCACCAGACAGAGCGGTAAAGTAGCCGAAGTAGTATTGCCATACTTCTGAATATTCACCATTACCTTATCTTCCGGCAGATCCATGCGTTTGGCTGTTGCATCGATAATGCGTCTGTTTGCCTGATGAGGCACCAACCAATTTACATCATTTCCCGTTAATCCATTCCTCATCATGATCTTTTCGCTTACATCGGCCATATTGGACACCGCAAACTTAAATACCGTCTTTCCATCCTGGAAAACATAATGTTGTTTGTTGGCCACAGTTTGAGCACTGGGAGGGAGAATTGAGCCTCCGGCATCTATCTTGAGGCTTTGGCGCCCTATTCCGTCGCTACGCAAGATCTCATCCTGCACTCCAAGTCCGTCTTCGTTTGGTTCGAAAAGCACCGCGCCTCCTCCATCACCAAAAATAATACAGGTGGTTCTATCCTCATAGTCGATTATGGAAGACATTTTATCGGCACCAATTAAAAGTACTTTTTTATATTTTCCGGATTCTATATATCTGGCGGCGGTAGACATTCCGTATAAGAAACTGGAACAGGCAGCTATCAGGTCGAATGAAAAAGCGTTTACGGCACCTATTTCGGTTGCTACGTAAACGCCTGTTGCTGCTACCGGCATATCGGGTGTGGCCGTTGCCATAATTACCAGGTCAATGTCTTTTGGGTCTGTATTGCTCTTTTGCAACAGATCCTGGGCAGCTTTAATCGCTAAAAAGGAAGTTCCTTTTCCTTCTTCCTTTAAAATACGTCTTTCTTTGATCCCTGTGCGGGTTGTGATCCATTCGTCATTGGTATCTACCATAGTTTCGAGGATCTTATTGGTAAGTACGTATTCCGGAACATATCCTCCTACAGCAGTTATTGCGGCTGTGATTTTGCTCATAGCTTTGACTTAAATTCGCAAAAAGGCATAAAAACAGCCTTAAAAGATGCGAAAATTACTAAAAAATCGTCAAAAAGTGGACGTTTTTATGTTTTTTTGAAAACTTACTGGAAATAAAAAAACTCCTGCACATATATGCAGGAGTCAAAATTATATTTCGAGTTTACTATGCTTCGACTTCTTCAGTAGCATCGATAACTACCTGGCCTCTATAGTATAATTTCCCTTCATGCCAATGGGCTCTATGATATAAATGCGCCTCACCCGTAGTTGGGTCTGTAGCGATTTGCGGGGTAGTTGCTTTGTAATGCGTTCTTCTTTTATCTCTTCTTGTTCTTGAGATTTTTCTTTTAGGATGTGCCATTACTCAATATTATTTATCCGTTAATAGTTTCTTTAATTCGTCCCATCGGGGATCTGTATTTTCATTTCCCGACAGATCCTCATTGGATCCTTTCGGACGTAATTCTTCAAGTTTTTCGAGTATTTCACTTTTTAACGTACCGTCTCCCACTCCCGGATGTATTCTTCGGGTTGGTACGGCCAGTACGATCGATTCGTAAACATATTGCTGAATATTCACTTCATGACTTCCATGAGGAAGAATCAAGAGGTCTTCATTCTCATCATTATACTCCTGGCCAAATTTCACTACAAAATGATATTTGCCAGATACAGCCTGATCGTATGGTTCGTTGGTTATATCACAATGTACACCCACAGTACCATTAAAATCGAGGTAGATATCGAGTAATGTCGATTTCTTATCCAGTAATACATCGAGCCTGATATTTGATTTTTCAAACTCGTCATACCCAAAATGCTCAAAGAACGTATTCGTAATTTCGAAATTAAACCGGTGTTCTCCAATTTTCAATCCTATAAAAGGAATGGTATATTCTTTCAGTTCCTCCATGGTCGCACCCGTTAAACAGCTTTACCTTAACTAAAAGGCGGCTGCAAAGATATAAAATAATTTCAATAGCGATTCTATTTAACTACTTCTTTTTGGCAAATGATCGCTTCGGAAGAGGTTTTAACGGATCTTTCGATAACTTCAGGTATTCTTTGCGTTTTCTATATATTTCAATAGCCGCAAAAACCGCCTGCTCGAACGATTCGGGATTGGCTTTATTTTTTCCTGCTACATCATAGGCCGTTCCATGATCCGGGGACGTTCTTATTTTACTCAACCCGGCAGTATAGTTCACTCCACTTCCAAAAGCAAGAGTTTTAAACGGCACCAGTCCCTGATCATGATAGGAGGCGATCACGACATCAAAGTTCTTGTAATTTCCAGATCCAAAGAAACTATCGGCGGCATATGGCCCAAACACCATTTTACCGTTATTCCTCAAATTAGTAAGGGTTGGTTCCAGTATCTCGTCATCTTCAGTGCCAATCACTCCATGATCTCCATTATGCGGGTTAAGTCCAAGTACCGCGATCTTTGGCTTAGAAATAGCAAAATCCTGAATCAGGGTTTTGTGAATAGTGTTTATCTTTTTTTCTATAAGCTCTCTTGTGATATTTTCTGAAACATCCTTAACGGCAACATGGTCTGTAAGCAAGCCTACTCTAAGTTCATCCGAAATTAATAACATCAGGCTTTCTCCGCCAAGTTCTTTAGCAAGGTAATCTGTGTGGCCCGGAAAATTAAAGGCTTCAGACTGTACATTGGATTTATTTATCGGTGCGGTTACCAATACATCGATCATAGAATCCTTAAGAGCGGAAACTGCAGCTTCCAGAGATCTTACTGCAAATGTTCCTATTGCCTTGTCCTCTTCTCCAAACCTTATCTCGGGTTGTTCTTTCCAAACATTTAAAACATTGATCTTCTTATGCAGGATGGCGTCGAGCGAGTCTATACCGTGTAGGCTTATGTCGTCCAGTTCGAAAACCTTTTTACAAAAGGACATTGTTTTCACAGACGCGAAGATCACCGGTGTGCAAAACTCCAGCATACGACTGTCACGGAAGGTTTTAAGTACCACTTCACTGCCTATGCCATTAAGGTCACCTATGGAAATCCCCACTACTATTTTCTGATTTTTGCTCATTAAGCCTGTTCTATTATTCGTATTTTTGTTTTACAAATGTAAGTAATACTATCCATGTTCACAGGAATAATAGAAACTCTCGGAACCATTTCAGAAATACAAAGAGAGGGAGATAATCTTCACTTGGAAATCCAATCTAAAATAAGCAATGAACTTTCTGTGGATCAAAGTGTTTCACATAACGGGATTTGTTTAACTGTAGTTGAAGTTAAGCCCGAAAGCTATATTGTAACTGCCGTAAAGGAAACGCTGGAGAAAACAAACCTGGGTGAACTAAAGGTAGGTAGCCTGGTTAATCTTGAGCGCGCAATGAAACTTGGAGATCGCTTGGATGGCCATATTGTTCAGGGACATGTGGATGAAATCGGTATTTGTACCGAAATACGCGAAGCGAACGGAAGCTGGTATTTTACTTTTTCATACAATTCGGAACATAAAAACATCACTATCGAAAAAGGTTCTATTACGGTAAATGGGGTAAGTCTTACGGTAGTGAATTCTAAAGATGATGAATTTAGTGTGGCCATTATTCCATACACCTTCGAGCATACAAATTTCCGGCAACTAAGAAAAGGCGATACTGTAAATTTAGAATTTGATGTTGTAGGAAAATACGTTAAACGGCTTATGAGCGCGTTCTAGCAAGGCGAATTCTCTTCAAAACAATATAAGAACCATAGATCAAGCCAGCTATCAATAGAAGAAACATCCCACTATCCAGGGGAAGTTCTGGCGGGGGGGTAGGCGGCGGAGGCGGAGGTGTATCTACCTGCGCATGCATAACAGTACCGTTTAGTAAACTAAGTACTATAGTTAGTATGGCTACGATTTGGGGTCGCATATTCAGCGTCTAAAGTAATAATTTTTTTTAAACAACAAAGAATTTATCGAATTATCAGAATTTTAATAACTCCTAATTCATTGTATTTATTGTCCTTATGACAAATTTTCTGGTCCTGCTCAGGCAATCGCTTCCTCTCCTCTGGTTACTCCTGTCTTGCAGCGCTCGTTTCAAAAATTCGTGGTCCCACTTGGGCTCGAACCAAGGACCCCCTGATTATGAGTCAGGTGCTCTAACCAGCTGAGCTATGGGACCAAATAAGTTGCAAAAGTATAATACTTTACATTTCCTGCAAACAATTTATAGTATAATTACGATTCGATCATGGCGGGATCGACGTCCTGACATAGCTCTACAAGCACTCCATGGGACGATTTCGGATGTAGAAACACCACCCATTTATTGTCGGCACCACGCTTAGGCTCTTTGTTCAGAACGGTAAACCCCTCATTTACAAGCCGATCAACTTCGGCCCTGATATCATCAACTGCAAAGGCGATATGATGAATTCCTTCTCCACGTTTATTTACAAATTTTGTGATCGCGCTATCCTCTGTAGTTCCTTCCAACAACTCAATTTTACTTTCACCACATTTAAAAAAGGAAGTTGTAACTCCTTCCGACGCAACTTCTTCGGTTTTATAATGTTCGACACCCATAAGTTTTTGGTACACTTCATTGGCTAGAGACAGATCTTTAACAGCTATCCCAATATGCTCGATCTTTTTCATCTTTTATGTTTTCGGCAAATTAAAAATTTAAACGTTCTAAATGTACTATTTTTGCATTATGACTGAAAGCAACAGACAAAAGAAAATTGCAGGCGTTCTACAGGAAGACCTGGCAAATGAGTTACAGACCATGTTAAGAAATGCCGGCCAGACCGGGGTTATACTTTCGGTGTCCAAGGTTTCTGTGACTTCAGACCTATCAATTGCTAAGGTCTACGTTAGCGTTTTCCCTTCAAATAAGGCAGAAGGTATAGTGAAAGAGCTCAATGTGATCAAGCCCACTATAAAACACAGGATCGCGCTTCTTGTGAAAGACCAGCTTCGTAAAATGCCTGATCTTATATTCTATAACGACGATAGTCTGGAATATATAGAAAACATAGAAAAGGCCGTTAAAGGAGAGGAAAACCCTCTGGAAGATCCGGATCTGCTTCCAAAACGAAAAAAGTCCTGAAGTGAACTACCCCTTATATATTGCTAAACACTATCTTTTTTCAAAAAGCAGCAATAATGCAATCAATGTTATTACGGTAATCGCCGCGATTGGTGTGGTGGTTGGGTCTATGTCCTTGTTTATCGTGCTCTCGGCTTTTTCGGGCCTAAAGGATTTTAGCCTTCAATTTACAAATGTGTTCGACAGTGATCTGAAAATAGTCCCGACAAGTGGAAAGACTTTGCGATTTACAGATGCCATATCAGATAAGCTGGAGAAAACCCCTGGAATTGAAGCGTATTCTAAGATTATAGAGGAAAGGGCGTTTCTTCAGTATAAAGGAAAAAATCATATTGCCTACATAAAAGGAGTAGATTCTAATTATGTTAATGTGATTCCGGTTGACAGTATTTTATTTCTTAGTAATTGGTTCGAGCCCGGAAGAAATGAAGTTGTAATTGGCACGAATACTTCCTTAAAGCTTTCTATCGGGATTAACGATTACACCAGTCTATTGGAGATCTATGTGCCCACTCCGGGTACAGGACAGATCACCGAGCTTAACATCGACAAGGCCTTTAATAGGGAACGGGTTGTGGTGGCAGGTTTCTATGAAGTGAATGAGGACGTTAACAGTAAATATGTGTTTTCCGATTTCGAATTGGCACGATCACTCCTGGGCCTGGACGAAGACGTGGTTTCGTCTTTGGAATTCAAACTTATCCCCGCAGCAAATGAAGAAGATGTAAAAGAAACTTTGAAGGAAATATTTCAGGGACAAGAAATACAGATCAAGAACAGAATTCAGCAAAACGACGCCCTGTATAAAATGCTTAACACCGAAAATATAGCGGTGTACCTCATATTTACGCTGGTTCTTATTATTGCCCTATTCAATGTGATAGGGTCTATTATCATGATGATCCTGGACAAAAGAAAGAATATTAAAACACTTTATAATCTTGGGGCTACCCTGCAAAACGTTCGAAAGATATTTTTTCTACAAGGTACACTAATGACGACCCTCGGAGGCATATTAGGAATACTTCTAGGTGTTTTAATCGTTTGGATACAACTAAAACTTCCTTTTGTGTATATAACCTCCTCCCTGCCCTATCCGGTAAAGTTGAAGCTTATAAACGTGCTGGTGGTTTTCGCAACCATTAGTTTGTTGGGTGTGATCGCTTCTCGAATTGCTTCTAGCCGGGTGAAAGAGAGTTTGCTTGATTAAGCGAATTGATGATCTCCAAATTTTTCCAGTACTTCATCGAAGGCAGCAAATACAGATGCCGAATCGTCACTGGTAACCATTTTCATTCGGTGGTGTTTAAAGTCGGGGATGCCTTTAAAATAATTTGTGTAATGTCGTCTTGTTTCAAATACTCCTAGTTTCTCCCCTTTCCAGTCTATGGCCATGGTTAAATGCCTGCGCGCTGCTTCTACCCGCTCGGCCATAGTGGGCGGTGCACAATGCTCTCCTGTTTTAAAGTAGTGTTTCACTTCTTTGAAGAACCAGGGATAGCCTATACTCGCTCTGCCTATCATGGCACCATCCAGACCATATTTATCTCGCATTTCCATTGCCTTTTCCGGCGAGGTCACATCTCCATTGCCAAACACAGGTATATGCATCCTGGGGTTATTCTTTACTTCGGCTATGGGCGCCCAATCGGCCTCTCCTTTGTACATCTGCGCCCGGGTGCGCCCATGAATGGAGATCGCCTTACAGCCTACATCTTGTAAACGTTCTGCTACTTCAACGATCTTAATGGAATCATGATCCCAGCCAAGTCTCGTTTTTACTGTTACAGGCAATTTGGTGTGCTTAACCATAGCTTCAGTGAGTGAAACCATCAGGTCTATATCTTTCAGAATCCCAGCGCCGGCGCCTTTAGAAACCACTTTTTTTACGGGGCACCCGAAATTTATATCTATAATATCGGGCCCGCTTGCTTCCACGATCTCCACACTACGAAGCATCGAATCCAGAACGGCTCCAAATATCTGGATGCCAACCGGCCGTTCCTTTTCGTATATATCCAGCTTCATTACACTTTTCGCTGCATCGCGAATAAGTCCTTCCGAAGAAATGAATTCTGTAAACACCACATCGGCTCCCTGCTCTTTACACAACGCCCTGAAGGGTGGATCACTCACGTCCTCCATGGGTGCCAGTAAAAGCGGAAAATCTCCAACATTTATATCTCCTATCATTGCCATAACTGATGCAAAAATAAACAATATGAGCTAATACCTTTGGTAGAGATAAGGTTCCGTTATATTTTGAGTTATATTTGCATCCAATTTTGTTGGAAGAAGACTGCTATGAAGAACATCCGCAATTTTTGTATCATCGCTCATATCGACCACGGGAAGAGTACCCTGGCAGACAGACTGCTGGATGCTACCGGCTCTGTAACAGCCAGGGAGCAGCAAGCCCAGTTGCTGGACAATATGGATCTGGAGCGTGAGCGTGGCATCACTATTAAAAGTCACGCTGTACAAATGGACTATGAGTATGAGGGCGAACAATATATCCTGAATCTTATCGATACTCCAGGTCATGTTGATTTCTCTTACGAAGTGTCTCGTTCCATCGCGGCTTGTGAGGGTGCGTTACTCGTTGTGGATGCTGCACAAAGCATACAGGCACAAACTATTTCAAACTTATATCTGGCTCTGGAGAATGATCTTGAGATCATCCCTGTGCTTAATAAAGTGGATCTGCCTTCGGCTAACCCTGAAGAAGTGACAGATGATATCGTAGACCTTTTAGGCTGCAGCGCGGAAGAGGTTATTCCTGCTTCGGCCAAAACCGGAATTGGTATCACCGAAATCCTTAAAGCGATAATCGACAGGATCCCTGCGCCCAAGGGGAATGCCAACGAGTCTTTGCAAGCTTTAATTTTCGATTCGGTTTATAACCCGTTTCGTGGGGTTGAGACCTATTTTCGAGTACTTAATGGCGAGATCAGGAAAGGACAGCAGATAAAGTTTATGGCAACCGGCAAAAATTATTTTGCCGATGAGGTAGGTACACTAAAATTAAAACAAATTCCGAAGCAGGTAATCAAGACCGGAGATGTAGGTTATCTTATTACTGGCATTAAAGATGCTCGTGAAGTAAAGGTTGGAGATACTATTACCGATGCTAAGACCCCTACCACCAATATGATCGAAGGCTTCGAAGATGTAAAGCCGATGGTATTTGCCGGTATTTACCCGGTAGATACAGAAGATTATGAGGAGCTGAGAACTTCCATGGAAAAGCTACAGCTAAACGATGCTTCTCTGGTTTTTCAGCCGGAAAGTTCGGCTGCACTTGGCTTTGGGTTTCGATGTGGATTCCTGGGGATGTTACACCTCGAGATCATCCAGGAACGCCTTGAACGTGAATTTGATATGACGGTGATCACCACCGTGCCTAACGTATCTTACCAGGCATATACCAATAAAAACCCGGATGAACCGATACTGGTAAATAACCCGTCGGACCTGCCCGAGCCTTCTACGCTAAACCGGGTTGAAGAACCTTATATCAAAGCGAGCATTATTACAAAGTCCGATTTTGTTGGGCCAGTGATGTCTCTGTGTATTGAGAAAAGAGGACAGATCACCAATCAAACTTATTTAACTCCCGAGCGGGTAGAGCTTAATTTCGATATGCCGCTGGCGGAGATCGTTTTCGATTTCTACGACCGGTTAAAAACCGTGTCCAAAGGCTATGCATCTTTCGATTATTCACCCATTGGGCTTAGGGCTTCCAAGCTTGTGAAGGTAGATGTGCTATTAAACGGAAATACCGTCGATGCGCTTTCAGCTCTTTTACACCAGGACAATGCCTACGATATAGGAAAGAAGATGTGCGAAAAATTAAGACAATTGATTCCTCGCCAACAATTCGATATTCCAATCCAGGCCGCTATTGGCGCGAAGATAATCGCCCGAGAGACGGTAAAAGCTTTGCGTAAGGATGTTACTGCCAAATGTTATGGGGGTGACATTTCGAGGAAACGTAAACTGCTCGAAAAGCAAAAGAAAGGTAAAAAACGCATGCGTGCTGTAGGAAATGTGGAGATCCCACAGGAAGCATTTATGGCTGTTCTGAAGCTCAATGACTAATTGATTCTAAACAATTTATGCTGAAATCCGAAACAGTCCCCGCTTCGGATTTTTTTGTACCTTTTTAGGTATGAAACTATGGGTGCTTATTGCTATATCCTTATTGTTCTCTGGGGCTTCCACTGCACAAAATCCTTACCCCGAAATTGACTCTCTTCTAAATCGGGCAGAGGAAACCTATCAGATTAATCTCGATACTGCTCTGGTCTATGCTAATAAGGCGTATCAATTGGCTCTTGCCTCTAAGGACACAAACACCATAGCCAAAACGAGCGTCGCGAAAAGTTTTTACCACTTTACAAGAGATGAACCCGAAGAGGTTGAAAAAGTACTCCAATTTATTTTCGAAAATGAGGAAAAAGTGCCCTTGTCGAACCTGGGCCAGGCCTATAATCATATGGGGGGTATTTATTATCGGCATAAAGGGATGGAGGACGCGCTACGGATGTATTTCAAAGCCGTCGATATTCAGGAAAAGGCCGCTAATACAGCCGGCCTGGCACGCACTTATCTAAACCTGGGGATGATCTATCGCAAATTAGAGAAAGACGAGCTGGCCGAGTATTTCTTTGAAAAATCGTCCCAAAATGCTTCGCATAGCAAAAATGCCTCAATTCACAATCTTTCAAATTCAGAAGGGCTAACAGGCGCAAGGAAGCAATTAGAGATGACCACTAAAGCCCTGATGAAAATTGAAGACAAGGATAATTCGGTTTTGGCGGCAGTTATGTACAGTGACCGATGTAATATCCATCTCGATCTGGGAAATTACACAGAAGCCATCGCCGATGGGGAAAAGGCACTTGCTATAATGGATCGGGTAAATTTCGGCACCAATTATCAACTCACACATTATTACATAGGAACAGCTTGTGTGAGATCGGGGCGGTTTGAAAAGGCAAAATATCATTTAAACAAGGCCATCGAATCTACCAACATTCTCAAGTTTAAAGCTCAGTTCTACGAACAGCTGATCGAAGCCAACGAGAGAAGCGGTGATTATCCGGCTGCATTTCGTGCATCGACACAATTCAGTAAGATCAAGGACTCCATCAACACCATTCAGGAAAATGACAGGATCGCAGCCATTACCGCACAATTCGAGACTGAAAAACAGGCACAGGAGATCGAGATCCTGGAAGGAGATAACAAATTAAAAGCAGCTCAATTAAAGAATCAAAGAAGTATACTGTTTGCCACTATAGGGGGAGTAGCCTTGCTACTTACCCTCTTATTCTTTGCCTATAAAAACCACAAGATCAAGCAAAATTTACAGTTCTCCGAATTAACCCAGAAACTACTGCTAATGCAGCTAAATCCGCACTTTCTTTTTAACGCTCTCAACGGGATACAATACTTTATCAAAAAGAATGACACCAAAAAATCCACCCGATATATCACCAATTTCAGCGGATTGATGCGGAATATTCTGGAGAATTCGGTGGAGAAATTCATTTCGATTAAAGAAGACCACGACACCATAAGTGATTTTTTAGCGCTTCAGCAATTGGTTCATAACAATTCCTTCGAATATCAGGTGGAGATCGATGAGAGTCTGGATGCCTCAAATACAGCTATCCCGCCCATGTTCACGCAGCCCTTTGTTGAAAATGCGATCATTCATGGGGTTTCAGGGGTTTCAGAAGGAAAGATAAAAGTAAATTATCGTCTGGAAGATGATCGAATTCGTGTTGATATTATCGACAACGGAAAAGGAATCTATTCAGAAAAGAAAAATGCAAACAGCCTGCATAAATCTATGGGTACTTCTATAACTAAACAACGTATGGAAAACTTACTCAAAGCCGAAAAATACCCCGTGGAATTGGAAATAACTTCTCAACATAACGGGAAAGACGGGCAGGGAACAAAAATAGTGCTAACTTTTCCGTTGAAATATCTTTAGTATGTCGCAACGATGCCTGTTAATTGAAGACGACCATTTCATGGCCGAAATGATCACCGATACACTCCGGGAGTATTTTCCTGATCTGGAATTAGTACCGGTTGCCAATACCCTTTCGCAGGCTAAAGAACATATCACAACACACAGCCCGGACCTTGTAATCTCCGATATAAATTTACAGGATGAGGTTGTCTTTACACTCTTTCAGCAATATGATTCTATTCCCTTTAAGATCATCTTTATTACTTCTCACAGCAAATATGCGGTTCAGGCCTTTAAATTCAGTGCGCTCGATTTCCTTGAGAAACCTTTCGAAGACGAAGCCCTGGTTCAGGCGGTAGAAAAAGCGATAGAGCATATCAACATGGATCAATACAATCAACAGTTAAAGACTTTCTTCCATAATTTCAACCCGAGAGAAAAGAAGAAAAAACTAGTGTTAAAAACCCTTGAATCCATCCACATTGTAGAGATCTCGGATATACTTTATGTAAAATCCGACAATAATTATTCTGAATTTCATATAGCCGACGGCCGCAAGATACTGGTGTCCAAGTCTCTAAAAGTATACGATGACCATTTACAGGGATTTTCGTTTTTCCGAAGTCACCAATCCTACCTGGTGAATCTCGATTATGCAAAAACGTTTCATAAGCAAGACAGTACCCTTGAGCTTGTAACGGGAGAGCATATTGCTGTTTCGGGAGCTAAAGTAAATGCACTGCTACATAATTTAAGTGAGCTTTCCTAATTCTCAACCATCCCGCTCAAATTCTAATTACATAGCCCATAATCTGCATTTACCCATTTAAATATCTTTCCATTTCTCACATTTGGATAGTAATCCATAAAACAGAAATCATGAAAGTCAGGATCCTCTTAATATTAATCGCCTTGACACTTGTAACCGGCGCCGATGTGTATGCTCAAAAAAAGAATCCCCGTGTAGCGAGTGGTAAGAATTTATATAATACACTTGCTACTATGCTCAGGCAAGCAAAAGAAACTCCTTCCAAGAATTTACAGTGTGACCCCGCTAAGCTTCTGGCCTCCATTCCCAGAAAAAAATTGCTTCCTACTAAAGAAGCATTGATAAAGGAAATTGGAAAGATCGTAGACGATTCTCTAAGGCTAAAAACATCTCTTTTTGAAATAACCAACCAATTGGCTCTTGAATATTTATCCGAGACCAAGACCAAAACCGAGTTTATAAACAAGCTAGGTAAAGACTATAATAAATTTTACATTGATGAAGCCGAATTTAATCGATTCTATTATACGGTTCGCCGTGCTCAAAAATCCGGTTTTAAAATTTTTGAAACGTCTTTTAAACATGGAGAATGTACCGTTACAACTAAAACCATAATTAAACCCACCAAATTTACATGGGACACCAAAAAACTCTCTATTACTCAAGTGGAGTGGGATCTGAAAACAGAAGTCGCTATATCCTGTCCCTGTACTACTAATAACAAACACAAGGTAAAAAAGGCGGAATATGTATATACCGCAAGCTGTTCGGGTCCGATGATATTCAATACCACTGATTATAATTATCTCAATTCTAAAGAAAAATATAGAACTGTCGTTCATTTCGGACTTCGTTTTGGAAAGATCAAAAATCCTAAACTCGCCCTGGTATATATCGATTGTTGTAAAAAATTGGAAGACCCAGTTAAAAAAGGAAGTTTTACTGCTCCGGACGAAGACATAAATGATAACAATAATTTCATCGATACCGGCCTGGGAATTGGATTTGGATCTGAAACCGATACCCAAGGGGTGATTTACGGAGGATATTTGTTCGATATAGGAGATGTTGGGGGAAATCCCTTATTCGTAGGACCTAAAGCTTCGGTGACTACCACGGCAATTAATGGGGATGATATAAAAGAAACAAAGGTACTTATTGGGCCTACGGCCGAATACCAAATACCCGTGGGGGGAGGAAACACCCGGGTGATAACCGGAATAAATACGGGTTATCTCTTCGGAAATATAGACGCCTTTGGCTTCAAGCAAAACCTATCAGGGTTTGCGGCAAATGCCTATCTAGGTGCACAAGTCCAGCTTGGATCGGCTATCGCGTTAGGTGTACAAGTGAACTTCGTGGAATTCAGCAATATCACTATTAAATCTAAGGACGGAGAATTTAAAAATACCTCGAGTGACACATCATTTCTCACCGACAGAGGAGCGATTAGTGTTGGTGTGCGCATTGGTCTTGATAAAAAATAAGGCTAAGTAGGATGTGTTATTTAATGGAAACCTCGGGGCGCTGTCCCGGGGTTTAGTTTATCCTCCGCAGTTAGCGCCATCGGCCCGCAGATCCTGTAGATAGATGTCGTAAGGCGTTCCCGTATTCTCACCGTTTACCGAGGCATTGCCGTCACTTTCCCGGCATAAGGTAAAATCTAGGGTTTGCGGAGCACTACAGCTAACACAGCTTACAGAATCATCACTTTTGCAGCTAAAAAGGAATGCTATATGGACCGCGCAAATATAAACGGAGGGGTAAAATTTCATTCAGGATCAATTTCTACAATCTACAACGAGCCAGGCCTGTCATTATTACAAAAGATTATTTTCTTTTCAAGCGCTCTTGTCCGGCAGCTTCGCTGCACCTTCGGGATCCAAGGGTTTCCCAAGATATACCAGATGGCAGCCTTCGCTAATTTCCATATTCTCCGGATCTGTAATAAGGTCAATATGGTTCTTTTCGTTTTTCAGAAATAAGGCCACAACATTATCTTTCTCTTCAACATGTGCCAGAAGTTTTAAAAACTGCGCCTTGGATTGAACCGGGAATTCCTGGATGGAGGGATATTCGGAAGCCACCTCACTGAGTTTTACATAATCATGAGTTAAAGAGAACCATTCTTTACGATGTGCTTCCTTATCATTATCGTTTTTCATTTCGTCACCACTCATAAGCCTGAACGAACCATTCTCACCCAATGTGTCTCTATATTTTATTATAGCTTGTTTGTTAATTTCGGAGTTGCCAGTCATGGCGAGCAGATAACCTACATCGTTCAATTCGATATTATCTGTGAGATCGCCCGTATAAATACTCCCATTTATCGCCTCTAGCCCCAATTCTCTGGCCCGTTCTATATTACTAGAGTTGGTGTCCACCAGCACCACATGCCGGTTATTCTTTGCGAGATAATTTCCTATAAGCCTTGAGACTTTCGAGGCGCCTATAATAATTATTCCTTCCGAAGATTTTAGAAATACCCCCACAATAGAGGCAAAAACTCTCGCCGTGGCTGCATTTAATAAAACCGTTACCAGCACAACGGCGAATACCAGAGGGGTTATATATTCGGCGCCCGGGATGCCCTGTTCCACTAATTTAGTACCAAATAAAGATGCGATACCAGCAGCAACAATACCTCGTGGGCCCACCCAACTGATGAACAATTTTTCGTTGGTCTTGAGGGAACTGCCCGTGGTGCTTAGAAATACTGCCATTGGCCTTAAAACAAAAATAATAACCGCTAGTAGAATAGCCGTTTCCCAGTTGTATACCAGCAAAAGATCGTCTAGGCTGATATTAGCGGCTAACAGGATGAACAGGATGGATATGAGCAATACACTTAGAGACTCTTTAAAGTACAGTAATTCTTTTAGGCTTGGCAGATCGCTGTTGCCAAGGAACATCCCCATTACCACAACCGCAAGTAATCCAGATTCGTGAGCAAAGACATCACTTTCAACAAAGATTAGTAAAACCACAGACAGGGAAACCACATTCAGTAAATAATGAGGGATAAATTTCTTTTTAATGGAATAATACAAAGCATATCCACCTGAAATTCCGAAGGAAAACCCGATGAGAATAATCTTCCCAAATTCTATTAACGCTTGTTTCGTATATCCCGCGTCTCCTCCAACGCTAATAAATTCGAATACCAATACTGCAACCAAAGCGCCGATGGGATCTATAAGTATACCTTCCCATTTAAGAACGGCCGACACATCTTTTTTCAAGGGGATATTCCTTAAAATAGGGGTAATTACAGTTGGTCCTGTCACGATAATAAGAGCAGAGAACAGGAAGGCGATACGCCAGTCCAGACCAAAGATATAGTGAGCCGCAACCCCACCGCCAATAAAGGTAACAGCCGAGCCGAGGCTTATAAGCTTCCCGATAACCGGGCCAATTTTTGCAACTTCACCACGACGAAGGGTAAGCCCCCCTTCAAAAAGAATGATCCCAATCGCGAGCGAGACGAAATAAAATAAGTTCTGGTCTGGAAAAAAGCCGGACTTCCCATCGTAGATAGGTTGTATCCATTGTGAGCCATCCTCCGATATAAGAGTTGAGACTGGCCCTACAAACAAGCCAATCAAAATAAGAGGAAGAATGGCGGGAATTTTAAATTTCCATGCAACCCACTGGGCTAAGATTCCCAATACAATAATACCAGCGAGTTCGAGCATAGAAAATTATTTTGTGTGAAAATAGTAATAAACAAGGTAGTCTGAAAATAAAATATTTCAGATTGTCTCAACCTGCATTAATAAGAGGCGATTTCATTAAAGTATCTAAAAAATGGTATCTTCCCGATTCTGCTAAACTAACTATTCTTGAAATATCATGTCTTCAGCACTATAGGAATTGGGGTTGCGTTTTCTCCCAATCTCAAAGCAAATATTTACGAAGCTGCAAGGCTGGCAATCTTTTTCAATTCAAAACTCGTTTTAATACATGTAGGTGAGAGATCCATTGATAAAAAGGATACTATTGAATCCCACTTGAAACCTTTTATTGACCGCGACATCGATTATGAGATCATTTTCGAGCCCGGAGATCCGGTACATGTTATACTGGCTTCTGTAGATCGTAATAATATCGATCTGCTTTTACTGGGGGCGATGCAGAGAGAAAAATTTCTTCAATTTTATATTGGCTCCATTGCTCGCAAAATAACGCGAAAAGCTACCTGTGCCGTGTTGTTACACATAAATCCATCGGTTCAGCGTATACCTTGCCGGCATATTGTTGTAAATGGTATGGATTCGGAAAAATCTGCTAAAACCATAACTACTGCGTTTTATGTTGCAAATAAATTAGGGACGGACAGATTAACCATTGTGGAAGAGATCAGTCCCGATGAGGTGGCCATAAAGGTGCAGGATGATAAATCACTACGAAGATCGACCCTGATTCGTGAACGATTGCGTTTACGTGAAAGCAGCAGGGTAAAAAAGATCGTTGAAGAGGTGCCGAAAAAAATTAAAAAGGGAATTGTTTCGGCTTCCCAGCCTATTTTCGGACGGCGAGGATATTCAATAGGCCATTACGCTGAAGTTGTGAGAGCCGACCTTCTGGTACTTCATGCACCACGTAAGAGCACCGTAAAAGACAGGCTATTTCCTCACGACAATGAGCACATATTAAAAGATCTACCCACCGATGTTCTAATTCTTCCATGACCCCAAAAAAAAACAAACTAGCTAGTTTTTTTAGCACTTTGCCAAAAAACATATTTTCTGGCCTGGTGGTAAGCCTGATCGCTTTGCCACTAGGGTTAGGCCTAGCTATGGCAAGTGATGCTCCACCTATTGCCGGAATCATCACGGCAATTGTTGGAGGTGTGCTGGTGTCCCTTTTAGGGGGAAGCTACGTTACAATTACGGGGCCAGGCAACGGGATGGTGGGTGTGTTACTTGTTGCGGTTACCACCCTGGGCCTGGAAGCCACCTATGCAGCAGTAATTTGTTCTGGCGGCTTGGTCCTGTTACTGGGTTTTTTACGGATGGGCAAACTGGCAGATTTTTTTCCTTCTTCGGCAATCCAGGGAATGTTGGCTGCGATTGGCCTTATCATCCTTGGCAAGCAATTCCATGTAATGCTTGGGAATAAAATAAACCGGGAAAGTAGTATTGACTATATCGTAGAAATTCCGGCAAGTATACTAAACGTATTCCGTCACGATTCCATGTCACTTGTTTATGCGGCGTTAGCCGGCTTACTGAGTTTACTCATAATGGCCTACTATCCCAAAATTCGGAATAAATATCTGCAACTTATCCCTGCGCCCATGTGGATCGTGATCCTTTCGGTAGGGTTTAGTTATTTTATGGAACTAATTGTTCAAGCGCCAAATCCCATTCACCCAGAATACATGATTTCGGGTATTCCTCTCCCTTCCGAGATTTTGTCGCAACTACCCACCCCCAATTTCGGTAGTATCACGGGACTGCCATTCTGGATTAGTGTGCTTGGCCTTACCCTGATCGCCAGTATAGAATCCCTTCTTAGTATAAAAGCTGTCGACAAGCTGGACCCGCAACGTAGAAGAAGCAACGTTAACAAAGACTTGAAAGCCCTGGGTCTGGCTACAGTAGGCAGTGGATTTATGGGTGGTATTAATGTGGTGACAGTTATTGCCAGAAGTTCGGTAAACGTGAATAATGGAGCTACCAACCGTTCCTCAAATCTTTTTCACGCAATATTCTTAACTGCTTTCATATTATTATTCAGCACCCAACTTACCCGTATTCCTTTACCGGCATTAATGGCCATTTTAGTATTTACGGGATACAAACTAGCCTCTCCTGCCAATATTCAGAAGATATTTAATGTTGGGAAAGAACAACTCCTCATCTTCTTTACTACGCTTTTTGTCACCTTGTTTGTCGACCTTATCGTTGGTATAGTGGCCGGCGTCGTGATGACCCTCATAATTCATCTTTTTGTAGCCAGAAGTATTTCGTTGTTTTTCAGAAACCTTCCCAAACCCAATGTGTTAATGTACAAGGAAATGGACTCAGGTAGTTATTATGTGAGTGTGAAGCATTTTTGTTCCTTTCTGAATTATTTCAAATTAAAACAAAAACTGGATATCATCCCTGAAGATTCAGACCTGGTGGTGGATTTTAGTTTGTGTGAATTTGTAGACCACACCGTTATGGAAAATTTACATAGCTATCAGAACTTATTTGCCAGTCGGGGTGGAAATTTTGATGTGATTGGCCTCGATCTACACGATACCGAATCTGAACACCCCTTTGCGCTTAGAAGGCTTCTACCTGGGTTTCAGTTTATCGAAAAGAATCTAACCAAAAGACAAACAACGCTGCGTGAAGTAGCCGAAGATTATCATCTAAACTATGTGTTCGAAAGCGTGGAAGATGTGCGTTTCCTGCAGGACTTTTTATACTTCCGAACGAAACAGATCCAAAGGGTATATAACCAGTTATTTAATGATATAGAGAGTTTCCGGATCTTCGACCTCACCTTTTCCGAAGGTGCGTTTATAGCTCGTGAAGTAGTGCGCACTACCATGCTTCACATTGAGCTAGAGCGTGATCTGCCTGTATTTACACTCGATAGAGAAGGATTTCTTGAAAAAGTATACGCATTTGCCGGATTTAAAGATATCCCAATAGATAATCACAGTGATTTCTCAAACCGATTCTACCTCCTTGGCGAAGATGAAGCTTCCATAAAGGAGTTTTTTACAGACGACCTCGTTCACTTCTTCGAAAGTAATCCGTATTATCACATCGAATCTAACGGACATTCCTTATTGCTATTCGGAAAAGAACGGTTGGCTGGTATAAAGGAGATAAAAGCGATGCTCGATTTTGGCAAACGCTTGAAGGACGTGATTAACACTTAGTTCATTTCTTAATTATAACTTAAGAATTACTAACAATCCGCGTACTTTTATTATTTTGCGGCTCCAATGAAATTATACCCCATAGAGACAGGAAATTTTAAACTTGATGGCGGCGCCATGTTTGGTGTCGTGCCCAAGTCGTTATGGTCTCGAACTAATCCTGCCGATGCTAACAATATGATAGAGATGGCAGCGCGATGTCTACTTATAGAGCACGGTGACAGGCTTACGCTTATAGACACCGGGATGGGGAATAAGCAAAGCGATAAATTTTATAGTTATTACTACAGATGGGGAGATTTTTCTCTCGAAAATTCCTTGAAAAAGTACGGATTTCATTCAGATGATGTAACCGATGTTTTTATGACTCATCTCCATTTCGATCACTGTGGTGGAAGTGTGCAATGGAACAAGGACCGAACAGGTTATGAACCTGCCTTTAAAAATGCAACCTTCTGGAGTAATGCAAGACATTGGGATTGGGCCGTAAATCCAAACCGTCGGGAGAGAGCTTCTTTCCTTAAGGAAAATATAATCCCCATGCAGGAAAGCGGACAATTGAAATTTGTTTCAGATCCGAGTGGAGATTTCTCCGAGGCCAAAGAAATGGATTTCGGCATTTTCTTTGCAGATGGACATACAGAGAAACAAATGTTACCCCATGTTTCATATAAGGGCAAGACCATTGTTTTTGTTGCCGACCTTTTACCCACTGCGGGGCATTTGCCTATCCCATACGTAATGGGTTATGATACGCGGCCACTGCTTACGCTACCGGAAAAGGAAAAATTCCTGAATGCCGCAGCAGACCATAATTATTATATATTCTTAGAGCACGATGCTCATAATGAAATTATTACTGTGAAACATACGGATAAAGGTGTCCGTCTGGACGAATCCTTTACCTTTGACGAATTATTTAATTAAATATTTAAGATGAAATTGACAAGAATTTTACTGGTAGGGTTGCTTTCTGCCACCCTATTGACTAGCTGTGGAAACACCGTAGCGCCAATTGTATCCACCCCCATTGAAAATATAGATACCCTACCCCTGAAAACAGCGCCTCTTACCGAGGAGCAATATAAATCCTGGGTTGCTGCCGACTTACTTTCAGACACTATTCCTGGAATGAGTGTTGAAAAAGCCTACGCAGAACTCCTGAAAGGTCGTAAAGGCCAGAAGGTAATCGTTGGGGTTATCGATAGTGGTGTCGATATAGAACACGAGGACCTTAAAAACGTGATCTGGGTGAACAAGGATGAGATCCCCGGAAACGGAAAAGACGATGATAAGAACGGGTTTGTGGACGATGTTCACGGTTGGAATTTTCTTGGTGATATCGTGGGTGAGAACATGGAATATGTTCGATATCTCAAGAAATTAGGGCCAAAATTTGAAGGAAAAACAGAAAGTTCTGTGAGTGCAGCAGATCGTGAAGATTTCGCTATCTACCAAAAAGCAAAAGCCGAATACGAAAAAGAATATCAGGAAGTTCTGGCTAACAAAAACCGCTACGAACAAATTCTTGCACAATTGAAGCCCGCCCATCAGGCAATGGCTAAAAAATTAGGGAAGGAAGATTACACTCAGAAAGATCTTACCGGAATTAGTAACCCTACTCCCGCCGAACAACAACAAATTGGAATGCTCTCCCAAATGCTTAATTACGGTGATACTGTTCCCGATGTTATTAAAGAGCTCAACGGAGGGGTTGAGTATTTTTCGGGTAGGTTGAACACACATTTCAACATGGATAAGGATTTTCGTGCCGTGTTGAATAACGACCCGGACGACTTCTCCACCAAATATTACGGAAATAACGATGTGGACGGGCCAGATCCTAAAGAAGAAGATGCGAAACACGGAACTCATGTTGCCGGAATCATTGCCGCAGAGCGTAATAATGGCATTGGAATGAATGGCGTGGCATCTAACGCCGAGATCATGGTGATACGCACAATTCCCGATGGTGACGAATACGATAAAGATGTAGCACTTGCTATTAGATATGCTGTAGACAACGGGGCAAAAGTGATCAATACAAGTTTTGGAAAATACTTTTCACCACATCCAGAATGGGTGCGGGAGGCTATAAAGTATGCTGCTTCCAAAGATGTATTGATAGTTAATGCTGCCGGAAATGAAGGATTGGATCTGGATACTATTGAAGTGTATCCAAACGATCAGTCTCTTACAGGTCCTGAAATTGCAAATAATGTACTTACCGTTGGTGCGCTAAACTATAAATACGGAAGTGAAATGATCGCAGGATTTTCCAACTATGGTAAAATGAACGTTGATGTTTTTGCCCCTGGTGTAAAGATCTGGTCTACCACCCCCCTAAACACCTACGAGTATTTGCAGGGAACCTCAATGGCCGCTCCGGCGGTGGCGGGTGTTGCCGCAACAATCCGTTCGTATTATCCTAACCTTAGTGCCGCTCAGGTAAAGAAAATAATCATGGATAGCGGTCTTACATCAAAAAGCCCGGTGATCCTGGCGGGTGACGCGTCCAATCAGGATAACTTCGGAAATGTCTCTAAATCCGGAAAAATGGTAAACTTGTATAATGCCCTTATCCTGGCAGATAAAATGTCACGAAAATGAAGCAGTTCTTATTAATTGTATTCCTGTTATCGATCAATATTTCAATAACAGGGCAAAATAATACGGCCTATTGGCAACAGCACGTGGACTATTCCATGGAGATCGATGTAAACGTAGAAACCTATCAATACAAGGGAAAGCAAACTGCGGTTTACACCAATAACTCGCCCGACACTCTTAATCGGATTTTTTATCACCTTCATTTCAATGCCTTCCAACCCGGAAGTGAAATGGACGTAAGATCCAGAACAATTGCCGATCCGGATTCGAGAGTTGGTGATAGAATCTCAAGCCTTAGTCCTTCCGAAATTGGTTATTTAAGACCCACAACACTAACCCAGGATGGTTCGCCATTAACATATAAGGTGGTAGGCACCGTTTTGGAAGTAAGGCTCGATAAACCAATTCAGCCCGGAGAAAGCACAACGTTTTATATGGAATGGGATGCTCAGGTGCCGGTACAGATAAGGAGAAGTGGAAGAAATAACAGAGACGGGGTTGCTTTATCCATGACGCAGTGGTATCCTAAAATTGCCGAATATGACTTCGAAGGCTGGCATGCAGATCCCTATATTGGTAGGGAGTTTCACGGCGTTTGGGGGAATTTTGATGTAAAGATCACTATCGATGCTGATTATACCATTGGTGGAACCGGCTATCTTCAAAATGCTGAGGAAGTAGGTCATGGTTACGGCCCAAAGGGTTTAAAGCCAATGAAGCCCACAAATGGTAAATATACCTGGCATTTTTTAGCGCCAAACGTACACGATTTCACATGGGCCGCAGATGATGAGTACATTCATGATACGCTGGATGGGCCTAACGGAGTGACGCTTCACTTTTTATATAAGAATGATCCCGCAGTGGTTGAAAACTGGAAAAAGATCCAGCCGAAAACCGCAGAATTAATGGAGTATTTTAACGAAAATATAGGACCATATCCTTACAAACAATATTCCGTGATCCAAGGGGGTGATGGCGGAATGGAATATGGAATGTGTACATTGATCACAGGAGGTGCGCGCTATGGAAGTTTGTTTGGTACAACGTCTCACGAATTGGCTCATAGCTGGTTTCAATTTGTTCTGGCAACTAATGAAAGTAAACACGAATGGATGGATGAAGGGTTTACGTCCTACATTTCGGCAAGGGCCAAAGCCGCAGTAAATGATGAAGAAAAAGAAAACCTCTGGGGAGGATCATACCGTGGATACCGGTTTCTGGCCACCAGCGGAACAGAACAACCTATGTCTACCCACGCCGATCGATATGCGACAAATCGTTCTTACTCCATTGCGGCCTATAGTAAAGGGGCAGTTTTCCTGGCTCAGTTAGGATACGTGATCGGGGAAGAAAATTTAAACAAAACCTTAAAACGATATTTTAAGGAATGGGCCTTCAAACACCCCACTCCTAACGATTTTATCAGGGTGGCCGAAAAGGTTTCAGGATTCGAGCTGGATTGGTACCTCACAGACTGGGCGCAAACTACCAATACGATCGATTATGCAGTGATGAATATCGCCCAGAATAAAGATGAGACGGTTGTGTCCCTCGAGCGAATTGGCCTAATGCCTATGCCAATTGATCTGTTCGTGACTTTTGCAGACGGAAGCTCGGCCTATTATTATATCCCACTACAGATGGCCAGGGCGGAGAAAGAAAACCCATATCCAAACGTAAAACGCGTAGTTGCCGAGGACTGGGCCTGGGCCTACCCCACATACGACTTATCGATCCCCGGCGGGAAAAAAGTTACATCGGTTCAGATCGATCCAAGTGGGTTGATGGCCGATATTGATTTGGAAAACAACAGTATGGTTGTAGACTAATTTTTTCTGAATAATCCTAGAGAACGACCCGCTTCCAAAAGAGGCGGGTTTTTTTATGCTTTGCAGGATATGGCAAATAAACTACTTTTACGCCATGCGTTTGAAATTTCCGAAACGGGAAAAACTAAAAAGCCGAAAGGTTATCGCTTCCTTATTTTCCGAAGGAAAATCGGTTAGTAAATTTCCTGTGCGTTTAATTTATTTACCCCTGGAAGATCTTTCTCTTAACAAGGCCGCGTTTTCTGTTCCGAAGCGCAGGTTCAAACTGGCGGTAGACAGAAACAGAATAAAACGGCTAATGCGAGAGGCTTACAGGAAGCATAAAGGGGCGTTAAACTCTAATAAAGGAGGTAATTTTGCGTTGTTGTTTTTGTATATTGGTAAGGGTGATGGAGATTTTGGCGAAATAGAAAAAGCAATTGCCGCTCTTCTCAAAAAGTTACCTGGGACAAACTAATACTTTAGCTTCCGGAATACATTAAATACAATTTTTATCATGAAAAAGAAGATAATCTTTTCGGTCCTGGCGATCGGCATTTTTTTCACTACAGTAAGTTTTAAGAATGATTTCTTCGAGGTCGCCAAACAAATTGAAATATTCACAACTATGTTCAAAGAGCTCAATATGAACTATGTGGATGAAGTAACGCCTGCTACCCTAATGGATAAAGCTATAAAGGGCATGCTGGAGGATCTGGATCCTTATACGATCTATTGGAACGAACAGGAAGTTGAAGATGCCAGGATAAAAAATTCCGGCACCTATACGGGTATTGGGGCTTCGGTTCAAACACTTGCCGATAAGATTATTGTGGTTGAACCTTTTCAAGGTTACCCTGCAGATGAGGCCGGATTGAAAGCGGGAGATGAGATCATAAGGATAGGAAACACCAACTTGTCCGACTTCGAAGATGATGCGGGAGAACTTTTAAAAGGGGCCGCCGGGACGACCGTTGAACTTACCTATGTGCGACAGGGGAAAACTCAAACCACTTCCCTGGTTCGAAAAAAAGTAGCAGAAAAAGCTGTTCCCTTCTTTAAGCTACTTGATGATAATATAGGCTACATCGTCCTTACCAAATTTAATCGAACCACAACCCGTGAAACAAAAGCGGCGCTCGAATCGCTTAAATTGGACGGGGCAGAGAAAATCATCCTCGACCTTAGAGGAAATCCTGGAGGCCTTTTAAACGAAGCTATAAACATTGTTAATCTTTTCGTGCCTAAAGGAGAGGTGATCACAACCACAAAATCGGTGATCGAAAAATATAATAAGACCTACAGCACACAAAATGAGCCGGTAGACACCGAAATTCCGCTAGTTGTTCTGGTAAACGGTAGAAGTGCATCCGCTAGTGAGATCGTTTCGGGGGGATTACAGGACCTGGATCGAGCTGTGATAGTAGGAGCGCGTAGTTTTGGTAAGGGCCTTGTACAGCGGCCCAAAAAACTAACCTATGGTACTCAACTAAAGGTTACCATCTCAAGATATTATACTCCCAGTGGCCGTTGTATTCAGGCGCTGGATTATTGGAATCGAGATGAAAACGGCGATCCTATACGTCTGGACCCAAAAGAGTATAACGCCTTCAAGACCAAAGGAGGAAGAACGGTATATGACGGAGGTGGGATACTTCCTGATATCGAAGTGGAAACGGCTAAATTTAGCCCTATCACAACTGCATTATTAAAAGACAATGCTATCTTCGATTATGCTACCCAGTATTATTATGAACACGAAATGAAAGATTCTTCGAATTTTAAGTTCACCGATTCAGATTTTCAGGACTTTCTTCAATTTTTAAAGAAGAACGATTTTAGCTATGAAACCGAAACAGAGAAAGAATTCGCTGAAGCGCTGAGACGCTCAGAGGACGATGATTTAAAAAAGCATATAGAGGGGAGTTATAAACAATTGATATCGTCCATCGAATCGGCTAAGGAAAAGGCGCTGGTAGATAAAAAGGCAGAGATAAAGTCGTTGCTGTCTGACGAGATCCTCAAGCGTTATTTCTATCGTGATGGCCTATACAATTATCAGGTAAAGCACAACCCGGAGATACTTGAAGCGATCGCGGTGTTAAAAGACGCTAATAAATACAACCGTATTCTAAAATAACATTTTGTGGAGGCCTTTCTCAACTTTTTTGAAACCATGCCTGTGTGGATGAAGGCTGGTTGGATTGTTTTCCTGCTTGCTTTTTTTTGGATTTTGGAAGGCAATTACAGCCTGGTGCGATTTCAATATAAAAAATGGAAGCACGCCAGGATAAATATCTTTCTTCTGGTGCTCGTAATGGTGATCAACACTGTCTTTGGTGTTATCACCACCTGGTTATTTGTCTGGCTGGGTGAATCTCAGTTTGGACTTTTACACCTAATTAATGCGCCTGTTTGGGTAGAACTGCTGCTTTCCATTCTGGTACTTGATCTGGTTGCACAATATACCGTCCATTATTTACTCCATAAGGTTCCGTTTATGTGGCGACTTCATATTGTACATCACAGCGACAAGCATGTGGATGTAACCACAGGAACAAGACATCATCCGTTCGATTTTATCATTAGAGAGACATTCGCCCTCCTTGCGTTGGTGATCATGGGGATGCCTATTGCTTACTACTTTTTATATAGGATCCTAACCATTTTGTTCACCTATTTCTCTCATGCTAACATTTCCCTTCCGGGTTGGTTGGACAAGGGCCTGTGCTTGCTCTTCGTAACTCCGAATATGCATAAATTTCATCATCATTATCAGATGCCATGGACAGATAGCAATTACGGAAGTATTTTCTCTTTCTGGGATCGCCTCTTCGGAACTTTTGTTTACGACGATACCAGTAAAATAAAATACGGAATTGATGTGGCAGATCACCGCGACGACGAGAATATAGCCGTGCAACTAAGGATTCCTTTTGATAGATCTGTGGGGAAAATGCAGCGATAATTGCAGCTGTTAAAAGTATAGTTGCATAAGTGATGTGGTTTTCTTATATTATTGGTTATGATACAATTAGAAAAAGAAAACAATAAAGAGGTGATGCAATTGTCACTTGCGTACCTTGAAAAAAAGGGATTTGAGAACATCAAAGCAGACATTGATGGTTATGAAAAGCCTAAAAGCTATCACAAAAAGAACAGTGATGAAACGATCACTCCCGACATTGTAGCAGAAAGAGCCGGGATTAAACATTATTTCGAAATCGGCTTAAAAAGCGAAAAACCAAATCTGCTGAAATCCAAATGGCGATTTTTAGAGGTGCTAAGCCGAATGAAAAATCACCGATTCAAAATTATCACCCGCAGAGGGCATTTTAAGTTTACCAACGAAATGCTGTCCGACCTCAACCTGAACAAACCCCTGATCAAACTATAATAAAGGGTCTATATTTTCACCGTGCTGTGAGGCGTCTAATCCTCTGTATTCCTGATCCTCCCGAACTCGCATAGACAGTAGCATGTCTGTAATTTTGTAAAGCACCCAGCTTCCTGCGAAGGTGAAGATCGCAACAAGCACCAGGGCAAGGATGTGGTACATGAAAGTAGTTGTCTCACCATAGATTAGTCCTACATCTTTTGCGAGCACTCCGGTAAGGATCATACCAACAATTCCTCCCACACCATGGCTGGGGAATACATCCAGAGTGTCGTCAATTTCGGAGCGTTTGTTTAGTCTGATTGCAAAATTACTTACCAGGGCAGCTACAAACCCAATGAATATACTTTGTCCAAGTGTAACAAAGCCGGCGGCCGGAGTAATGGCAACCAGCCCAACTATGGCACCAATACAGGCGCCCAGGGACGACATTTTTCTATTCTGAAACCTATCCAGAAAGATCCAGGCGATCATACTGGTGGCCGAAGCCAGGTTGGTATTGGCAAAAGCGATAACTGCATCTGTATTGGCGCCAAGTGCAGAGCCCGAATTAAACCCGAACCACCCGAACCATAACAGGCCGGTACCAAGGATCACGAACGGAATATTGGCAGGTCGTTCAATACGTTCCTTTCTCTTACCCAGATACATCGCACCGGCCAGGGCGGCAATTCCTGCCGACATGTGGACCACTGTCCCGCCGGCAAAATCCAGGACGCCCCAATTACGAAGTAAACCATCAGGGTGCCAGGTCATGTGCGCTAAAGGCGAATAGATGAAGATAGAAAACAAAACCATAAAGAGTATGTAGCTTCTAAAGCGTATCCTTTCTGCAAAACTTCCGGTGATCAACGCGGGCGTAATTATGGCAAATTTTAACTGAAACAAAGCGAAGATGAGAAAAGGAATAGAGTCTGAAAATTCCGGGTTAGGGGATAAGCTTACCCCTTTAAAATTAAAATACGTTAACGGATTACCTATGATACCTCCTATACTATCCCCAAAAGCAAGGCTGAAGCCCACCAATACCCATAAAACACTAATCACGCCCAGGGCAACGAAGCTTTGGAGCATGGTTGATATCACACTCTTTTTACTTACCATGCCACCGTAAAAGAATGCGAGGCCGGGGGTCATGAGAAGCACAAAAGCACTGGCAACGATCATCCATGCCGTATCACCCGAATCTATCGAACCGGTTCCCTCTATAAATTTGTATTCTGCACTAAATAATAAACTTAACAGCACCAAAACTGTTAACACTATAAAATTAAGTTTTCTACCCATACCCTCTTATTTTTAAAGAATAAAGCAGTAAACTTATCAATTTATGGAGTTGACCCCCCTAAATTTTATTCAATATTATTAACAATTATGGATTTATTACAAATGACCCCCTACAATTATAAAATTTATAATTTTAAGCCGGGTTTTTTATCATTGCGATATGCGGGATGCCATCTTCAAGGTAGGTTTCCCCTGTAGATTCAAATCCGTGCTGCTCATAAAAGTGAGTTAAGTAGGTTTGAGCGGAAAGTTTTATTTCTTCTGAATTGTAATGGGCATGGATGGCGTGGATCGATTCCTTCATTATCTCATGTCCATATCCAAATTTTCTGAATTCGCCGGCAACCACAACCCTGCCTATAGCGGCTTCCTTAAAGTAGTCCCCGGGCGCGAAACACCTTGTGTATGCCGCGAGATTAGTGTCAACATACCCTAAAATATGAAGTGCTTTAATATCCTTACCATCAATATCCTGGTATACACAGTCTTGCTCTACTACGAATACTTCACTTCGAAGCTGCAACAGGTCGTGCAATTCCTGCGTAGTTAAACTATCAAATGTTTTTATCCTGATCTCCATTATTTAATCCTGTACAATAATGTCTTTAGGGTCATCTTTCTGATATTCGGGTTGGATGTTTACATGGTTTATTCCGAAGTCTTCTTCTAAGATGTGTTCAACATCAACTAGAATAGCATCAAATTCGGATAGTGTTATGTCACGATGGAAATCTATATGCGCCTCCAAATGATTTTCTTTTTCGTTTAGTTGCCAAAGATGCATATGGTGAACGTTCTTGATCTCCGGATGGGCAGAAATCGCTGTTCTTAATTCTTCGAGATCTACATCTTCAGGGGTGAACAACATAAGCACTCGAAAAGAATTCCGTAAAAGGTCGTATCCCATAACGATCAAATAGATCGCAATAAGAACCGTTAAAACACTGTCTACCCAATACCATCCATAATATTTCATTAAAAGCCCCCCAATTAAAACTGCAACAGAAGCAGACATATCGGTTAATAAATGAAGGTATGCAGATCGCATGTTCATATTTTCCTTAGAACTTTTCCGAAGCAATAAAACACTGAAACCATTTACAGCAATCCCTAAGAAGGCCAGCCAGATCACTAAACCACTCTCAATTTCCTGAGGGTTGAAAAAGCGCTGAATTGCCTCAAAAATAAGGTATACGGCAACAATCATCAGGGTAGCAGCATTGACAAAAGCGGCAATAATTTCGGCGCGTTTGTATCCAAATGTTTTGTTGAAAGAAGCTTTCTTTTTCGAGTATCTATCAGCTATATAACTAATAACCAGTGATAAAACATCACTAAAGTTATGCAGTGCGTCACTAATAAGGGATAGACTACCGGAAATAAGTCCTCCTATAACCTGGGCAATAGTAATAAGAAGATTTAAGAGTATGGATATAAGGAGGTTTCTTCCTTTCACATCATTGTGCTCGTGATGGGTGTGATGATGTGAGTGATTGTGAGCCATAGGAAAATATTATGCACAGGCGATCTTATCTACCCTTCGTTGATGCCGGCCGCCTTCAAATGGAGTTTCGATAAAAGTCTTTACCATATCAATAGCCTGGGGTTGGCTGGTGAATCGTGCAGGAATACTTAATATGTTTGCATTGTTGTGCTCCCTGGCAAGTGCGCTGATCTCTTTTGTCCAGCATAGAGCCGACCTAACCTTCTGGTGCTTGTTTGCCGTCATAGAAGCACCGTTACCGCTTCCGCAGATAATTATTCCCATATCAACATCTCCATCGGAGACGGCTTGAGCTACAGGATGAACAAAATCGGGATAATCTACACTATCATTAGTGTTCGTGCCAAAATTACTAACAGTATGGCCTTCAGATTCTAAATAAGACACTATAGCATTCTTATAATCTGTGCCGGCGTGGTCGTTTCCAATAGCGATTTTCATAATAGATATCAGTTTATACAAAGATACTAATTCCTTATCAGCTCTAAAGCAGAAGCTTTATAAACAAAGAACACTTTTTAACCATTTCTATTTATTCTTATAAAGAGTATTAGGTAGGATTGGTTAATAAAGCTGTTAACAGTTGTTCATACTATTTATAGAAAAAATGTTGTGTAGGTAGTAATAGTTTCGCATATGAAATTATTCTGCACACCAGCAAATTTTTTCAACGGTATTTATAAGTCTGTTATGAGGCGAAAATTGGATTTTTCCAACATTTATTTCCGAAGAAAATATTAAAAATCTATTGTTAAGATCGATTATTCACTATTGTTAATCGATGAACTTAATACCTTATTTTTCAGCTAAACACAATAATAAAACTATGTTCACAACCTATCAACAAAAACACATAACTAAATCTCAAAATAAATAAGCAGAAACTTATACCTGAAATTAACAAGCTATAATCATCATCATTTTTAATTTAAATTTTTAAAAGAAAAAATAATATGATGTAATAGTTGTTGAAAAGTTAAACGATGCGCAAATTTGAAGATCGATTTAGATTCTCTATGATCTCTTCAGCTAGAAGAATATCATCCTGGTGAACTTTAAGACGGATCCCTCCTATGGCATTGCTGTGAAACGGAAGTACGCTTATCATGGTCTCATTCTGAAATACATGCCGTATCTCATGATGCTCGAGTAATAATCGCAATACAGCATATTCGCTGGGATACGTAAAAATTGCTATGGTTTTAAAGTCTTGCATATGTCTTTTACTAATGTATTAAATCTTTATATATTTCTGATACTGATTGTTATATAAAGCGTACTTTTGCCGCATACTTAAAAAACAATGCCAAAGAGAAAGAAGAGAAGAAGAAATAAACAACGTATAGAAAATCTTACCGAAAGCATACTAAACATACTTCGCAATAATCATTCCCAAACCTTTAATTATAAACAACTAGCTTCTAAACTGGGAGTAGACGATCCCAGTAGTAGGAATCAGATAATAAAGAAGTTAAAACAACTTCAAACTAAAGGAACCATTGAGGAAATAGAACGAGGTAAATTTAGAATTACTCCTTCGGTGAATTACTATACCGGCGTTATGGATCTCACCTCCCGAGGAGAAGGATACGTAGTGGTTGAAGATCTGGATGATGATATTTTCATTAAAAATAAAAGCCTGAATAAAGCCCTCAACGGAGATGTGGTGGAGGTCTATGTTTTTAAGCGGAGAAAAGGAGGAAAATTAGAAGGTGAGGTTTCGAAAGTATTACAAAGAAAGAGAACCGAATTTGTAGGGACTATTCAGATTTCTGAAAAGTTTGCCTTTGTAGAAACTACGGGCTACAATATGTATACCGATATTTTTGTTCCGAAGAGCAAAATACTCAAAGCCGAAAACGGAGATAAGGTTCTTGTAAAGATAGAAGGATGGGAAGCCCATTCCGAATCTCCAGTAGGAAGTGTGATAAAAGTCCTGGGTAAGCCCGGGGATCATCAAACAGAAATTCATGCAATTCTCGCGCAATACGGACTTCCGTATGAGTTTCCTCCTGAAGTTGAAAAATTTGCAAATTCACTTGATACCAGCATACAGGCAGAAGAAATAAAGAAGAGAAGGGATATGAGAGATACCCTAACCTTTACCATCGACCCAAAAGATGCTAAAGATTTTGATGATGCCCTCTCATTTGAGATTTTAGAAAACGGAAATTACGAGATTGGGATCCATATTGCAGATGTGTCTCATTATGTAAAACCCGGAACAGTATTAGACGATGAAGCATATGAACGCGCCACTTCAGTATACCTGGTAGATCGGGTGGTTCCTATGTTACCTGAGATATTATCTAACAACGCATGTTCTTTACGTCCCAATGAAGAAAAATATACCTTTTCTGCAATTTTCGAGATGAATTCACAAGCGGAAGTAGTAAAGAAATGGTTTGGACGAACGGTTACCTATAGTGATGCGAGGTTTGCATACGAAGAAGCTCAACATATCATAGAAAATCAAGGATCCGATACACATGAGATCCCTTCCGATATTTCATTGACAGCTAAAAAATACCAAGTGGATCCTGCTATTGCCAAAGCTGTGCTGGAGTTGGATAGGCTTGCGAAGATCTTAAGAAAGAAAAGAATGCGCAATGGAGCGATCTCGTTCGATAAGGTGGAAGTTAAATTTAAGCTGGATGAAAACAACGAACCGGAAGGCGTATATTTCAAAGAAAGCAAAGACGCTAACAAACTTATAGAAGAGTTTATGCTCTTAGCAAATAGAAGTGTTGCAGAGTTTATAGGAAAACAAAAAGAAAAGAAAACTTTTGTTTACAGGGTTCATGACGAACCAGACGATGAAAAGATCGCACAGCTGGAGAATATTGTAAAACGTTTTGGATATAAAATAAATACACGCGACAGACAAAGCACCGCAGCATCACTCAATAAACTTCTGGAGGATGTACAGGGAAAGAAAGAGCAAAACCTGGTTGATACACTTGCAATAAGAAGTATGAGTAAGGCGGTCTACACCACAAATAACATTGGTCATTATGGTTTAGCATTCGATTATTACACTCATTTTACCTCTCCAATACGGCGTTATCCCGATGTAATGGTGCATAGGCTACTGCAACTTTACCTGGATAGAAAACCTTCGGCGAAAGAAGATCTTTATGAGGAAAAATGCGGGCACTCCAGCAATATGGAATACCTGGCAGCTTCAGCCGAAAGGGACAGCATTAAATATATGCAGGTGAAGTATATGATGGACCACCAGGATCAGGACTTCCTGGGCGTGATCTCCGGCGTGACAGAATGGGGAATCTACGTGGAGATCATATCAAATAAATGTGAGGGAATGGTTCGTTTACAAGACCTGAGGGATGACCATTATAGTTTCGATAGGGATGAATTTGCTGTGATAGGAAATAAAACTAAAAACGTATACCAGCTGGGTGACGAAGTTTACGTGAAAGTGAAGAACGCTGATCTAGTAAAAAAACACCTGGATTTTACTATGTTGGGCCACCGAAAGGACTATAAGGGTGAGGCTTAACTTTCCTATGGGTCTTTATCCAGAATAATTGCGCTGGACAAGACTAAACAAATTTGTATTTTTACAGTATGTTCGACGGTTTGTTATATGCGGCCCTCTACGGAGTTATACTTGCTTTTATGGTGGGCCCTGTATTTTTTACCTTAATCGAAACTAGTATCACTAAAGGCTTCAGGGCAGGATTATTTTTCGACCTTGGCGCAATCACAGCAGATATAATTTTTATTTTAATTGCTTTATACGGTACGAGCAAGATCCTTGAAAAAGTAAAAGACGATCCCGGCCTGCTAATCTTTGGAGGCGTGATCCTAATCGCTTATGGTGTAATATCGTATATACGTACGGCTAAATCGTTTATCAAAATCGTGCGAGAGCATTACGCCGTGAAGGTAAAGAAAGACCTGGGAGGATTATTTTTAAAAGGTTTTTTACTGAATTTTGTGAATTTTGGGGTGCTTGCCGGTTGGATCGCCACGATTATCATGGCAAACGCTCTTACCTCTTCAGACAGAGGCGTGCTGTTGTTTCTAGCGACAGTGCTTGTTACTTTTTTCCTAACCGATCTGGCAAAGATCTCACTTGCTAAGAAACTGAAGAGCAGACTTACTCCGCGATTTGTATATAAAACCAAGAAATGGATCAGTATTCTTATTATAGGATTTGGTGCACTCCTGCTGGTTGAGGGTATTTTCCCCGATGAAGTTCAGCGTGGCTTAGACAGAATTCCTTCAGTTAAAAGCCCGATGGAGAAATCTGTAGAATAATAAAACCCCTCCCAAAAAATCGGGAAGGGTCTTTGAGGCATCGAGCGGATTCGAACCGCTGTACAAGGTTTTGCAGACCTCTGCCTAGCCACTCGGCCACGATGCCTTTTACAGATGGCAAATATAAAAGATTAACTTTAAAAAACGGACTTAAAAGTTAATTTACCGCTTTGAAGACATGCTCACACTAACTTCGGCAACATCACCCCCTATAGGAGGGTTTACTTTTGAAACCCTCACTTTAACATAATCCACTTTTGGAAGTTCCGCAAATATAGTATCGATGATGCGTTGCCCTACGTGCTCAAGCAGTTTGGACCGTATCGCCATTTGTTCTTTTACGATGCGATTTAAATGCACATAATCGACAGTATCTTTTAGATGATCACTTACGGCAGCCTTCGAAAGATCTGCCTTCACAGTTAGGTTTACAAGGTAATCACTACCAATTTTTTCCTCTTCGGTAAGGCAGCCATGATTGGTAAAAATGCGGATGTTTTTTAATCTGATGCTACTCATCTAAAATTGCTTTCGGCAAAGATACTTTTTTTACCTTTGCCTGTTGTTTGAAGAATTACCTTCCTGGATGAAAAAGATTTATAACCAGGAAGTTCATCGAAATTTTCAGAAGCTGAAAGAATACTATATGTCTAAAGAAGAACCACTCAATTTTATTGAGCATATTATAGAAAATGACCTGGAATCCGGATATTCTCCCAATTCGCTGCGCTTTCGTTTTCCTCCCGAACCAAATGGCTACTTGCACATTGGGCACGCCTCTGCCATCTGTTTAAACTTTGGCCTTGGCGAAAAATATAAAGCCCCGGTAAATTTGCGCTTCGATGATACCAACCCGGCGAAAGAAGAACAGGAATATGTAGATGCTATTAAACGCGACATTGAGTGGCTTGGTTATGAGTGGGCAGAAGAGCGATATGCCTCAGATTATTTTCAGCAGCTGTACGACTGGGCGGTACAATTCATAAAAGAAGGAAAGGCTTATGTTGATTCTCAGACTTCTGAAGAAATAGCCAGGCAAAAAGGGACACCCAACGAACCCGGCAAGGAGAGCCCGTACAGAAATCGGCCTGTAGAAGAAAGCCTGGAACTTTTCGAGAAAATGAAGAATGGAGAAGTAGGTGAGGGTGAGCATGTGCTACGCGCTAAGATCGATATGGCTTCAGGAAATATGCTGATGCGTGATCCTGTAATGTATCGGGTACTTCATAAACATCATCATCGTACCGGGACAGACTGGAAGATATTTCCTATGTACGACTGGACACATGGTGAAAGCGATTATATAGAACAAGTCTCACATTCTTTTTGCACCCTGGAATTTCTTCCTCATCGTGAATTGTACGACTGGTTCCTGGACCAGGTACATGCCTCGAATAAATTAAGGCCAAAGCAGCGTGAATTTGCCAGAAGAAACCTAAGCCATACAGTTGTGAGCAAGCGAAAACTGGCCAGGCTGGTTGAAGAAGGTGTAGTTAATGGGTGGGACGACCCAAGGATGCCAACAATTTCCGGTTTGAGAAGGCGAGGCTATACACCCGAAGCTATCCGAAATTTTGCTGAAAGCATAGGTGTTGGTAAACGGGAGAACCTCATAGATGTTTCGCATCTTGAATTTAATGTACGCGAGGACCTTAACAAAAAAGCAACTCGTGTAATGGCTGTTCTGAACCCGGTAAAGCTTATTATCACAAACTATCCTGAGGGCAAGACCGAATGGTTGGATGCTGAGAATAATCCTGAAGATGATGGCGCAGGAACCCGTAAGATCCCATTTTCAAGGGAACTTTACATTGAGCGGGAAGATTTTAAAGAAGAGGCAAACCGAAAGTTCTTCAGGCTTACACTAGGCAAAGAAGTCCGCCTGAAGAATGCCTATATCATAATGGGAGAAAGCGTGGTTAAAGATGCCGAAGGTAATATCACCGAGATACATTGTAGCTACGACCCGGATAGTAAAAGCGGCAGCGGCAGCGAAGCCTCTATGAGAAAAGTAAAGGGAACGCTTCATTGGGTTTCAGTGGCGCACGCACTACCTATCGAGGTGCGTTTATACGACAGGCTCTTTACAGATCCATCGCCAGACACTCACAAGGATAAGGATTTCATGGAGTTCGTCAACCCTAATTCCCTGGAAGTTATCGAGGCATTCGGCGAACCAGCTTTAAAGGAATTCAAAGTAGAGGATAAAGTACAGTTTCAGCGGCTGGGTTATTTTACGGTCGATCCGGACTCTACGGAGGATCATCTCGTATACAACCGAACGGTTCCTCTAAGGGATTCCTGGGCAAAGCTGGATACAGGATCATAGTATCAACCTGAACACAGCGTATAAATTTCCGGCCACATGGAAGACGATCGGGAACCAAATAGAGCCGGTCTTGAATCGCATAATGGCTAAAAATGCGCCTATTCCGAAGATATATAATAGCTCGAAGATATTATATTGAAAATGAAACGCCGCAAAGATAGCAGCAGTTGCAATAATTGTTATCCACCTGTGTTTGCTGGCCAGTATATGGTCCATTTTACCTAGCAGGTAACCGCGATACATCACCTCTTCAAGTAAAGGCCCGAATATTCCCAACCCGAGAATTACCAGGATCTTTTCGGTGGTGCTATCTACAGTAATCAGGATTTCGGAAGTGTTGGCCGCATATTCCCTGAGAAGAATTCCGCATATAAGAATGAATATACTGTAAAGTAACCAGATCCGGTCTTTGCTTCTAACCCGTACAAATCCCAGAAATGAAAACACCCCCGATCTTATCGTTAACTTAAGAAAGAAGTAGATCAGCACCAGGATCGTAATAGCACTTACTATCATCGCGATATGAAATTGTGGTAGATCCCAGATCTGATGAGGAACATCGTCAATATGTACGTAAAAACCCTGTAGGGTCACAGATTGGTTTGGGTCGCCTAAGAAGAAGAACTGCAGCGTGGTAAGGAGTAGTTGAAGCAATAGATAACTTCCCAGTATGAAAAAGAAAGTATAATACAAAAGGATCCATTTTGTGATTATACTTTCTCTTATTTTTCTAATTAAAGACATTTAGAATTGGACTATGTTTAGTTTTGACTAGTAGTGTCACAATCCCACTCCCAGGTATTTCCGGGAGGGCCTAAATGTATCTTTACACAGAAGACATGCGCTAGTACACATATCCAGCCACATCGTTGAGCCGAAACTTGCCCAACTGTGGTAGAGCTAATTTCTCCATTTGGCCCCTTGAAGGCGATTTGGGTGTCAGGGTCAATATTCTTCAACGAATTGGTATACACCGCAACATCGATTCCGTTTGAGGTTTTAGTTACCCGGTACATGAATTTTTTACCGCTACGGTCATAACCGGGAACATCGGCCGTTTCGCCAGGTTTTAAACTGGAAAAATCATAATCTTTTCCCGGAGCATCGGTCACGATCTTATCTGTAATCTCACAGGTGGATTTTTCAATAGGGGTACACGGAATTGTCTTAGAATGGGCTTGTCCCATTAATAACATGCCAACTAAAAGGGCAGCATAAAGTTTGAAATTTTTCATAAGTAGTTTGATTTAGAGGGGGGCTAGAAGCTGAGAGTTCTACGGCGCAGGTTGTGAAGGTAGAATTAAATTTGGCCTCTGCAAGAAAGAAACTCCTGGCTTGATCTGTTTTCATGAAAAGAAGGTAAAATTGTCTTTAGGAATTATTGAAATTCCCTGCCCGCAGCATAATAGGCATAAAAAAACCCCGAATTAACGGGGTTGTAGATTTTAGAATCCAACTTCTGGATCACCGGCAGAAGGAGGTTTTTTCCTTGTTCTTTTTGTATTACCCATCTTTGGATCAGACTCGTTTCGTTTTCTCATCTCTTCGCCAATTTGATTGCTCGCAACGAAGGAAGCGATCATATCGTTTAGCATATTGCTTCCTGCCTGAGGTGAATTAGGCAGCAGAATGAGATTAGTGTTGGTTTCCTCACCAATCGATTGCAAGGTATCGTAATGCTGAGTTACCACGATCAGGGCCGATGCTTCTTGGGAGTTTATCCCAACATTATTGAGCACATCCACACTTTCCTCTAATCCACGGGCGATCTCACGACGCTGGTCTGCAATTCCCTGCCCCTGTAATCTTTTACTTTCTGCCTCTGCACGAGCCTTGGCGACGATCTTTATCCGTTCGGCTTCGGCCTCATATTCGGCGGCGACTTTCTCACGTTCGGCCGCGTTAATTCGGTTCATAGCTGCTTTTACCTGCACATCCGGATCTATGTCTGTAACCAGGGTCTTGATAATGTCGTACCCGTAATTGATCATGGCATCGTTTAGCTCTTGCTTAACAGCTATTGCGATGTCGTCCTTGCGCTCGAACACATCGTCTAATTTCATTTTAGGCACTTCGGCCCGAACCACATCGAAAACATAGGATGTGATCTGGTCGTGAGGATTCTGTAGCTTATAGAAAGCGTCGTATACCTTTTCTCGCAGAACCTGGAACTGCACAGAAATCTTCAACTTCACAAAAACATCATCCTTTGTCTTGGTTTCTACAAGAACGTCCAGCTGTTGGATTTTTAAGTTCACTCGTCCCGCGATGCGCTGTACGATAGGGATCTTGAACTGCAGGCCAGAATTACGAATGCTGCTAAACCTACCAAAATTTTCTATTAATGCTGCTGTTTGTTGTTTCACAATAAAAAACGAAGAGAGCAACAGAAAGAATAAAAAGATTCCAAACGGAATCAAGAATATATAAAAACCACCCATATCAATTGAAATATTAAATTAAAAACACCGTTGAAGATACGAATTAAAAGCTACTTTTACTGCCCAAATTTGATACCCCGCTTATGAGTCTAAAAAACCTCACTTTCGTTACTTTCACCCTACTTTTTACCTTAAATATTCACGCTCAACGAAATTTCGACAGCTACAACCGGCTCGGACTACAGGCCGGAATGACAATGTTCGACATCAACACCACAGACCTCACTACTCGCCGCGGTGAAGGCTTTATGGGCGGGTTTACAACCCGAGGCTCCTTTTACGAGGCTTTCGATCTTATTTATGGGATCAATTTTTTCAGCAATAACATAGAAATTCTTGCAGTAAATGCCGGTGGAATTAACCCCCAGCCCATTGAAGAATATCTGGACTACAGCCTTCAGGCTGTACAGATCAATTTCCTGGGAAGTCTCAACATAGTTAAACACCACCTAAGCCTGGAATTTGGCCCGGTGCTCAATGTAAATGGCAAGCTTAAGCTAAAGGACGAAGACACCTACGGAAACTATATCCTGGACAATGACGATCTTATCTTAAGGGCTAACCAGATCGAAGATATCTCTAAAGTAAATTTTAGGGTAATGGGTGGTCTAACTGTAGGACTTGAGAGTTTCAGGTTGTGGGGTCAATACCAGTATGGAGTTACTAATATGCTTAAAAACCTAAATGATAAAGGACTTCCGAAAACAGACTTTAAAGGAAATAGCAGCACTCTTATCTTTGGCCTTGTTTTCTATTTTTAGGCCATAAATGTTATAGCGGCTTTTATCCTTTTCACGCTTTCTGTTTTCCCCAGAACAGCAATTATATCGAAAACATCAGGGCCTTTCATCTCACCAACCAGGGCGAGACGTAAGGGCATCATAACCTTTCCAAATCCAATCTCATTATCGCTAATCCACCCTTTTATTCTTTCTGAAATGATTGGGGCAGAAAAATCCTGAACCTCGTCCAGCAGCTCGATTATTTTTGCTAAAATTTCAGGGCTATCCTCTTTAAATGCTTTTTTCGATGCTTTCTCATCATAACCTGAAGGCGCTTCAAAAAAGAAGCTGCCCTGCTCCCAAAGATCCCTAACAAATGTTGCACGCTCCTTTATAAGCGACACGATCTTGTTAACATCAAGGATATCCAATCTTTCAGCGGCAATTTCTTTCGGCTTCAACACCTGCTCAACAAATTGCTCGGTTAGAACACCCTCGTCCATTTGTTGCAGGTAGTGATGCTGGAACCACTTTGTCTTCTCAGGATCAAATTTCGCACCTCCCTTGTGTACCCTGTTCAGATCAAAAGCTTCCACTAATTCATTTAAACCAAAGATCTCCTGCTCTGTACCGGGATTCCATCCCAATAATGCCAGCATATTTACTACGGCTTCTGGCAAGTATCCCTCTTCTCTATACCCCGAGAAAGCTTCTCCAGATTTCGGCTTCCATTCCAGCGGGAATAGCGGAAATCCTAGTTTCTCACCGTCGCGCTTACTTAGTTTACCTTTTCCAACGGGCTTCATGATTAAGGGGAGATGAGCAAATTGAGGGGCCTTCCAGCCGAAGGCATCGTATAGCATTTGATGTAAAGCCAGAGACGGTAACCACTCTTCCCCGCGAATCACGTGGCTTATGTCCATAAGATGGTCGTCTACGATATTGGCCAAATGGTACGTAGGCATACCATCACTTTTAAACAACACCTTGTCGTCCAGGGTGTTGGTATCTATGGTGATGTTGCCCCGTATGATATCATTGAGATGCAACTCCTCGTCCTTAGGAGATTTAAATCTAATCACGTAAGGCTCTCCTGATGCTATCTTCTTTTGGGTTTCTTCTGAAGAAAGGGACAGGGAATTATTAAGTTTTTCCCTGTTGTGCCAGTTATATATGAAGGTTTTCCCTTTGGCTTCATGGTCTTTTCTGTGGCTGTTGAGCTCATCTGAAGTGTCGAAAGCATAATAGGCCTTGCCTTCGTCGATTAGTTGGTTGGCGTAATCGAGGTACAGGTGCTTGCGTTCACTTTGTCGATAGGGTCCGTATGCGCTATTTGTCCCGGGGCCTTCGTCAAAAGGAATTTGCAGCCATTGTAACGAATCTACTATATAATCTTCTGCACCATCGACAAACCGACCCTGATCTGTATCTTCAACGCGAAGAATAAAATCCCCCTGATGTTGTTTAGCAAATAAATAATTGAATAAAGCAGTTCTTACACCGCCAATATGAAGAGGTCCTGTTGGACTGGGAGCGAAACGCACACGTACTTTCTGAGCCATTAGATTTTCCGAATTTGCCTGCAAAGATACAATCTATGGATGCATTTCCACAGCAATTCCAGAACGCATCGCTAAAATTATCGGGATTTAGAATTGGTTGTCTTTTCTGAAGAAAATTCCGGCTGGTGATTCTGCAGATTTTTTGGATTGATTTTTGAGGTTTCCTTAACAGAATAAAATTGTATTTTAGGAGTTTCTGATTCTAGGTAGCAGGCGCAATGAGCACATTCAGTATAATTCAGCAAAAGCTGGAACAATTTATTAGAAAGTATTACACCAACGAACTTATTAAAGGTGCTATACTGTTCTTTGCCATCGGCTTGCTGTATTTTCTGCTAACCTTACTTGTTGAATATTTTCTTTGGCTGGACCCGTTGGGCCGAACGGTCCTCTTTTGGTTGTTCGTAGGTGTTGAAGCCGCCCTTTTCTTTCGTTTTATCGCCTTTCCCCTGGCACGATTGTTTAATCTTCAGAAAGGGATTACTCATGAAGAAGCCTCCAGGATCATTGGAAATCATTTTCCACAGGTGAGCGATAAGCTATTGAATGTAATTCAGCTAAATCAGAATCAACGGGAATCGGAATTACTTATGGCGAGCATAGACCAAAAAGCATCGCAGCTACAGCCAGTACCTTTTAAAAGCGCGATCGACTTCAGGAAAAACGCCAAATATTTGAAATATGCTGCTATTCCGGTAGTTATTTTCACCTTGATAAGTGTGTTGGGCGATAAGGATATATTCTCCAGCAGTTATGAAAGGGTGGTAAATTACGACACTGCCTACGAGCCTCCCGCCCCTTTTTCTTTTATCGTTTCAAATGATGAGCTCAAAGCAATAGAGAACAAACCATTTACTGTAAAGATCAGGACCGAAGGCGAAGTGATCCCCGAAAATGCCAGTATAAGTTATAATAACGAAACCTACTATTTACAACAAACAGCTCCCGGGTTTTTTGAATATACCTTCCTTCAGCCTTCCAATGCAATCGATTTCAGGCTACAGGCAAATAAAGTTATCTCCATGGAGTATACCATAGATGTGGTTAAGACCCCTTCCATGCGGGCGTTTGAAATGTTTCTAGATTACCCCGCCTATACAGGCAAACGAGATGAGGTTTTAAAGAGCACCGGAAATGCCACTATACCCGAAGGAACTAATGTATTGTGGCGGGTGAACACTCTTAACACATCGGCCGTAGCCCTGAAAACCAGGGACACCATTATAGATTTCAGCGTAATGGATGCGGAGAAAAGTTCTAACTCCGAACAACAATACGAACAAAGTCAAAGAGTTTACCGAAAACTTGATTACGCAATTACAACTTCGAACGAAAACTTAAAAGAGTACGAGAATCTTTCATTTACTCTGGGCGTGATCAAGGATGAATATCCCGAAATAGAGGTTCAATCCAGACAAGATTCCACCAACACTCAGCAAGTTTATTTCCTGGGGCAGATAAGTGACGATTATGGTCTTACCCGCCTTCGCCTGGTGTATTATCCCATAGGGTCTGAGGAAGAGGCACAAACAGCGCCATTGCCGGTAAATAAAACAACTGTAGACCAATTTGTTTACACTTTTCCGGGGCAGTTACTCCTCGAAGATGGGGTTGCCTACGAATATTATTTTGAGGTGTTTGACAATGACGCCATACATAACTTTAAATCCAGCAAGAGTGGTGTTTATTCCTTTCGGAAATTAACAAAAGACGAGGCTGAGAACGAACAACTTCAGAACCAGGAAAATACTATAAAGGATCTCAATAAAACACTGGACGAGCTCAAGCAGCAGGACAAAACACTGGAGGAGCTAAGTAAGATTCAGAAAGAAAAAAAAGAACTCAACTGGAACGATAAGAAGAAGCTTGAAAACTTTATAAAACGGCAAAAGCAGCAGGAGGAAATGATGAAGAATTTCTCTAAAGAAATGAAAGAGAATCTTGAGAATTTTCAGCCGGAGAATGAAGAAAGGGACCCCTTTAAAGAGCAGCTTGAAAAAAGACTTGATGAAAACGAAGAGCGTTTGAAAGAGAATGAGAAGCTGCTGGACGAGCTGGAGCGTTTGCAGGAGAAGATCGAGAAGGAAGAACTTACAGAAAAGCTTGAGAAACTGGCAAAACAAAATAAGAACCAGGAAAAGAACCTGGAGCAATTACTGGAGTTAACCAAACGTTATTACGTTACTAAAAAGGCGGAAAAATTAGCCGAAGAGATCTACAAATTAGGGGAGGAACAGGAGAAGCTGGCAGATAAGCCGGAAGAGGAAAATACCAAGGAAGCGCAGGAAGAACTCAATGAAAAGTTCGATGAGTATAAGAAGGAAATGGAGGAGCTTCAAAAGGAGAATGAAGGTTTAAAATCACCCATGGATATTCCGCAGGACAAGCTGGGCGAAAAGAAAGTGGACGAGGAACAGCAAAAAGCCACCGAAAGCCTTCAGAAACAAGATCAGCAAGGCGCGAAACCGAGTCAGAAAAAAGCCGGACAAAAGATGAAGCAGATGGGGCAGCAGATGCAAGCACAAATGATGCAGGGCCAAATGCAAACCATATCGGAGGATGTAGAGATGCTTCGGCAGATTTTGGACAACCTGGTTGTTTTTTCTTTCGAACAGGAAGCGCTCATGGAAGAATTTAAAGTAACAGATTACGGCAATCCTGTTTTCGGTAAAAAATTAAATGTACAAAATGATCTAAAGCTGAACTTCCAGCATATAGATGATAGTTTGTTCGCCTTATCTCTACGGCAGCCATTAATAAGTGAAGTTATAAATGAGTCTATCACCGAGGTGCAGTACAATATCGATAAAGCCATGGAGCGCCTGGCCGAGAACCAGATGCGGCAAGGGATATCCAACCAGCAATACAGTGTTACCGGTGCAAACGAGTTAGCGAATTTGCTTAGCGATCTGCTCAATACAATGCAAAACCAAATGATGATGCAGGGCCAGGGCCAAGGTCAGGGTCAAGGACAAGGGCAAGGCCAGGGGCAAGGTCAGGGCCAAGGATTTCAACTCCCCGACATTATAAAAAAACAAAAAAGCTTGTCTGAACAGATGCAACAGGGAATGGGGCAAAAACCCGGTAAGGCTGGAGAAGGCGAAGGCGAAGAAGGCGGTGATGGCAAAGGAGGAAATAATGGTGGCGGCAATGGAGACAGTGATGGTGAAGGTGGCGAAGGTGATAATGAGGACATGAACGGTTTATTGTACGAAATTTATAAAGAGCAGCAACAGCTTAGGCAGCAATTGGAAGATAGATTGAGCAAGGAAGGATTAAAAGGGAAAGGTGGCGAGATCTTGCGAAAAATGGAAGGTGTGGAGCAACAACTATTGGACAAGGGCTTTAATCAAAGAACCCTGCAACAAATGTTGAATTTACAGTATGAATTGCTGAAACTCGACGAGGCGGATTTTGAACAGGGACAGGAAAGCAGAAGAGAATCTGAGACCAACAGGACGAAGTACCAGAACACACTTCGCCTTAGCCCTGAGGAAATTAAAAAGTACTTCAACACTACCGAGATCCTTAACCGTGAAGCACTTCCGCTCAAACCGGAGTTTAAGGAAAAAGTGCAGTCTTATTTTAAGAAGAATAATGGTTAGTTTTTATTCTGAAAATGATTTTTCCTTGTCAAATGAGAAGGATGTTACTGGCTGGATTGGTTATGTAATAACATCCGAAGGCTGTGAAGAAGGAGAGATTACATTTGTTTTTTGTGGGGATGAGTTCTTATTAGATCTTAATCGGAAGTATTTAGATCATGACACCTATACCGATATTATTAGTTTCGATTATTCCTTAGGAAAAGAACTTCATGGAGAGATCTATATTTCTACAGACAGGGTGGCGGAAAATGCGACCAATTTCAATGTTACTTTCACAGACGAATTACATCGTGTTATTATTCATGGAATCCTGCATTTGTGCGGTTACAAGGATAAAACTTCACAGGAGGAAACTATGATGCGTAAAAAGGAAAACGAGGCGCTACGTTCTCGTAATTTTGTCTAGGGGCTTGATATTCAGGTTTTTAAGTCTTTAACTCCCTGATTAATAGTTATTTAACTATCTTTGCGCACTATTTTTTATAAATTATAATGTTCCACGTGGAACAAGGAATAAGAATGTTTGAAAAGGAATATGATGTTATTGTAGTTGGGGCAGGGCATGCAGGATCTGAAGCGGCAGCTGCAGCAGCCAACATGGGCTCCAGCACCTTATTGATCACCATGAATCTGCAGAATATTGGCCAGATGTCATGCAACCCTGCTATGGGAGGAATTGCAAAAGGCCAGATAGTTAGAGAGATCGATGCGCTTGGCGGATATAGTGGGATCATTTCAGATAAAACGGCTATTCAGTTTAAAATGCTGAATAAGTCGAAAGGACCTGCTATGTGGAGCCCCAGGGTTCAGAGCGACAGAATGCGTTTTTCCGAATTGTGGAGATTGATGCTAGAACAAACACCAAATTTGGACTTTTACCAGGAAATGGTGTCTGGTTTGTTGGTGGAGAATAACAGGATAGTTGGAGTTAAGACTTCCCTTGGATTGGAAATAGGATCTAAAACAGTTGTGCTTACCAATGGCACCTTTCTAAATGGACTAATACATATAGGTGAAAAGCAATTTGGTGGCGGACGCGCAGGAGAAAAAGCGGCAACAGGAATTACCAAGGATCTTGTTGAGCTTGGTTTTGATGCCGGTAGAATGAAAACCGGAACTCCTCCAAGAGTAGATGGCAGGTCATTGGATTTCTCTAAAATGATCATTCAGCCAGGCGATGAAGACCCACAGAAATTTTCATACCTGGACATGACCCAGCCTCTTAAAGAACAGCTTGCTTGCCATATGTCTTATACTTCCGAAAAAGTACATGATCTATTAAGGGAAGGTTTTGACAGATCACCTATGTTCAATGGAAGAATTAAAAGTATTGGCCCCAGGTACTGTCCGTCGATAGAAGACAAGATCAACAGATTTGCCGATAAGGATAGACATCAATTATTTGTAGAACCTGAAGGGTGGAATACGGTAGAGTATTATGTAAATGGATTTTCCACTTCCCTGCCGGAGGATGTACAGTTTAAAGCGTTAAAAGAATGTGACGGTTTTGAAAACGTAAAATTCTTTAGACCGGGTTATGCGATAGAATACGATTACTTTCCCCCCACACAACTTAAACACACCCTGGAGACGAAACTTGTAGAAGGATTATTCTTTGCTGGACAGATCAATGGAACTACCGGTTACGAAGAAGCTGCTTCTCAAGGGCTGATGGCGGGCATGAATGCGCATTTAAAAGTGAAAGAGAAGGATCCTTTTATCTTACAGCGAAACGAGGCCTATATTGGAGTTTTAATAGACGATTTGATCACAAAAGGCACAGAAGAGCCTTATAGAATGTTTACGTCACGAGCAGAATACCGAACCTTGTTAAGACAGGATAATGCAGATTTCAGACTTACACCTCGCTCTTTCGAATTGGGACTCGCATCTGAGGAACGGATGAAGACCATGGAAAAAAAGAAAGAGCGTTCCGATGCATTTGTGTGCTTTTTTAAAGAAACCAGTATAACCCCCGAAGAGGCTAATCCATTGTTGAAGGCTAATAATTCGGCAGAAGTGAAGCAAAGCGATAAGATGTTCAAACTGTTTTCTCGTCCTGAGATGGACATGGAAGACATGAAGAAAATTAAAGCTGTTTCAGAATATATTTCAGAAAATAACCTGGACACAGAAGTGCTTCAACAAGCAGAGATTCAGATAAAGTATGCAGGGTACATCGAAAAAGAGAAAAACAACGCCGATAAACTAAATCGACTTGAGGGGATTAAGATCCCGGCCAATTTCGATTATACCAAACTTAAATCCCTTTCGTATGAGGCTATGGAAAAGCTGAAGGCCATACAACCGGCTACGGTGTCACAAGCCAGCAGAATAAGCGGGGTCTCTCCCAATGATATTTCAGTATTATTAGTTTATATGGGTCGTTGAACAATTGTTCCACGTGAAACATTTTAAAAAAATATAACTTGGAACGAGATAATTTAACCGAATATCTATCTACAAAAGATTTCCTCGTTACCGGAGAAACATTCCACCTGCTATACGATAAGGAGATGGATATGCTTTGTACTACACCGCAACCTACATCCGAAAATTTGAGTCGGTATTACGAAAGTGACGCCTATATTTCCCACACCGATTCTGGCAGAGGCTTGATCGCAATGCTCTATCAATCCGTTAAAAAATATTCCCTTAAGAAAAAGACAGGGCTCATTAAAAATATTAATAAGAAGCCAGGATCTTTACTGGATATTGGTGCAGGGACTGGGGCGTTTTTATATGCCGCAAAAAAGAATGAATGGAAAATCGATGGGGTAGAGCCCAATGAAAAAGCGAGAGATTTAGCTAATGAAAAAGGAATAGAATTGTTCGCCTCCTTGGATGATATTGAAAATAAGCAGTATGATGTTGTTACCCTCTGGCATGTGTTGGAGCACCTCCCGGATCTAGACAGCGTTGTTAGTAAAATTTCAGATCGTGTGAAGCCGGGTGGAAATCTTGTAATTGCTGTACCCAACTTTAAATCGTACGACGCAAATTATTATAAAGAGTTCTGGGCAGCCTATGACACACCCAGACACCTGTGGCATTTTTCGAAAACAGCAGTAAAGAAAATATTTAAAGAAGAATTTCAATTGATAGAATGTAAACCTATGCTTTTTGATTCGTTTTATGTAAGTCTGCTGTCAGAAAAATATAAAAACGGACGTTCATTTTCCCTACGCGCAATTTTCACAGGACTGCGGTCGAATCTTAGAGGCCTAAGGACCAAAGAATACTCTTCGCACATTTATCACTTCAGAAAACATCAATAAGGCTATTTTAAGCCATTTTAAGCGCGTTTTTTCAATTTAGAGGAGCGGAGCGAGGAGGAGCTTAGAATGGAGGCTCAAAGCCCGTAATTTAGCCCGTTTTAATATAGACAGAAACTACCCAATACAATTTAACGATAAGTTTATCTTATACCAGCTCCTTTTTATGAATAAGCCTCGTGAGCCTGATCGAAAGATCACTAAAAATAATCTTAGCATTTCCATTTCTTTCAATATGATAAATTGCCTCTTCCAATTCGTGCATGATCTCGAATATATTATTCTGATGTACAAAAGGGGCAAATTTATCCAGGGAGAAGGATTCTTTTTCGGCTTCGAAATAAAGCAGAGAATCTGCCGAATAATTCTTTAACATCGCCTGGCGGAAAACCTCTATACAATACGAAAGGAACTTCTTTTGGGTTTCACGCCCCTGTGCAGCCAGATGCTCGCTCCATTTTAACAGCTCACTAATTGAGGATTTATTCCCCTTGGCCTTGAACGCCATACGAACCCAGCTAACAAACCAGTTCTCGAACTCAAGATCGTCTGCGTTATGCTCAAGTATATGAAGCGCCTTGTTGTAGTCGCCGGCTGATCTATGTGCAATCCTCCTGGCTAAATTTAATTCAACTCCTTTTATATCAATTAGTTGCGTAGAGATATCTTCTTCAGACAACAAGGGAAAATAAAGCTTTTGGCAACGCGAATGAATAGTAGTAAGCAACGATTCTTCGTTTTCGGTAAGGAGAATCAACACTGTTTTTTCCGGTGGCTCTTCTACGATCTTTAGGATCTTGTTAGAGCAGGCTGTATTCATTTTTTCAGCCATCCAGATGATCATGATCTTATAACCTCCTTCGTAAGATTTAAGGGAAAGGGTTTTCATCATTTCGGAGGCCTCATCTACATTAATGGTCCCTTGTTTGTTCTCTATTCCCAGTAGTTGTAGCCACTCAAATAGTGAGCCGTACGGATTGGCTTTTACAAATTCCCGCCATTCCTCGAGGAACTGATTGGAAACAGCGTGTTTTTTTACTGTATTTGTGGTATTGACCGGAAATATAAAATGTAGATCAGGATGTGTGAGTTTTGCTACCTTATTCTCACATACTATATATTCCGGGCTTCCTTTTTCGTATCGCGCGCATAATAGTGCCCGGGCGTAAGCAATAGCCATAGGTAGCAGACCACTCCCGGTGTTCCCCACAAATAGTTGAGCGTGTGGTACACGTCCGTTCTCAATAGTTTTACTGAAGTAGTTTTTTAGATGATTATGGCCAATGACTTCCCTGAACTCCATACGCAAAACTACACTTTTTTTACTTCGGAAAGTAAGCCCCGAATGAACTATATTTGTGACCTCAATCTCACCTCATGAAAACAGTAAACGACGTTAATTTTAAAGATAAGAAAGTATTAATCCGTGTAGATTTCAATGTCCCGCTCAACGAGGCTATGGAAGTAACAGACGACACCCGTATAAAAGCCGCTAAACCTACCATTATCAATGTGCTGGAGAGTGAAGGTAGTTGTATCCTGATGTCACACCTGGGTCGTCCTAAGAACAGGGAGGATAAATATTCTCTGAAACATATTGTAGACGCCGTAAGTGATGTTTTAGGAGTGCAGGTTAAATTCGTGGAGGATTGTATTGGTGAGAAAGCAGAAGCGGCAGTTGCCGAGCTTGAATCTGGTGAGATCCTGCTATTGGAAAACCTTAGATATTACGAAGAAGAGACCAAGGGAGACCGGGAATTTGCAGAAAAACTCTCCAAATTGGGAGATTATTACGTAAACGATGCGTTTGGCACAGCCCATAGAGCCCACGCCTCAACGGCTATTATTGCAGATTTCTTTCCCAATTCGAAATGCTTCGGGCTCCTACTCGCTTCCGAAGTAGAAAACCTTAACAGGGTACTCAGATCTGGAGAAGCCCCGGTAACCGCAATTATTGGCGGTGCTAAGGTTTCCTCGAAGATCACCGTGATAGAGAATATACTTGATAAGATAGATCACCTAATCATTGGTGGCGGAATGGCGTTCACTTTTATCAAGGCTCAGGGAGGTGAGATTGGAAGCTCTTTGGTTGAAGAAGATAAGCAGGATACTGCCCTGGACATTCTTCGATTGGCAGAACAAAAGAATGTGAAGGTCCATTTACCTAGCGATGCGGTAATAGCCGATGGCTTTAGCAATGACGCCAACACCAAAATAGCTCCGGTAAATGCAATTCCCGATGGTTGGATGGGCCTGGATGCCGGACCAGACACCAACACTGCATTTGCAGACGTGATCGCAAACTCGAAGACCATTTTATGGAATGGCCCCGTAGGAGTTTTCGAAATGGAAAAGTTTTCTAAAGGGACCATTGCGTTGGGGATGGCTATTGTCGAGGCTACCGGGAATGGAGCTTTCTCCCTTGTTGGCGGAGGCGATTCGGTAGCCGCTGTTAAGAAATTTCAAATGGACGAGAAGGTGAGCTACGTATCTACGGGAGGCGGAGCCATGCTTGAAATGCTGGAAGGCCGAACCTTGCCCGGGATAGAAGCTTTATTAAAATAAAGACAGTATCCCCTTCGTTAGAGTATGGCGACTGTGTTAAAAATTTGCCCAATCGCCTCATTTATGTATTTTTAGAAAAATTTTTATGCAGCCCAATCGCACATTTTTTATGAAACCTACTTTATTTCTCCTGATGTTTTTTTGCTTCGGAAGTTACCTGTCCTATAGCCAGGAAGGGCGATCTCTGGATTCACTTCAGAAGAAAACCATACAGATAACAGACTCCATCACCATTCCGGTTAAAGTGGGCGATCTCGTAGAAAATACTGTTGTTACCAACGTGAAGGACACAGTGGTTTTTGCTCTTAGCGACATGGAATCTGCCCGACTAATCGATAGTTTATGGCTGAAGGAACTTTACAGCACCGGGCGTTTTGAAGAGATGTATGGCACCATTCTAAACGAAGATTACAGCCCGGTTGAATACGAAGAATTACCTACAGAGGTATTAAAACAACGCCTTGAGGAACTCAACGCCCGAACCCCATTCAATGTAGAATATAATCCATCCCTGGAAAGTGTTATTAGAGGGTATTTAAAGAATCGCCGCAGGACCATGGCAAAACTAATGGCCTTGAGCGACTACTATTTCCCAATGTTCGAGGAACAGCTTGACAAGCATGGCCTGCCTCTGGAAATGAAATATCTGGCCATCGTAGAATCTGCCCTGGATCCACGCGCAAAATCGAGGGTTGGTGCTACTGGATTGTGGCAGTTTATGTATAGTACCGGCAAAATGTTTGGCCTGGAGGTGAATTCGTATGTTGATGAACGATCAGACCCCATTATGGCTACCGAAGCTGCCTGTAAGTATCTGAAAAGTCTGGAAAAGAGTCTTGGCGACTGGGATCTTGCCCTGGCAGCGTATAATTCGGGCCCCGGGAATGTTTCCAAAGCACTAAGAAGGGCTGGGGGACATACCAATTACTGGAATATTAGACAACATTTACCAAGGGAAACAGCGGGTTATGTACCCGCGTTTCTGGCGACTATGTATATCTTCGAATATGCCGAAGAGCATGGTTTTAAGAGTAGCGGTCCTCAGTACCCCTATATTGCTACAGACACCATACGGGTTAAGAGCATGATAGGGCTAGACCATGTGGCAAAAGTCACAAATCTCGATCTGGATGAACTTACTTTCCTTAATCCTTCATACAAACACCAGATCATCCCGGTTGTGAAAGACGAAGATTATGTGCTGCGTTTACCGGTGGATGCGGTAGGTAAATTTGTGGCTAATGAGGAAGCTGTGTATGCCTATGCTGCTGCCGAATTTAATCAGCGTGAGAAACCACTACCCCAATTCTTCGAGCAATCCGATCGTATACGGTATCGTGTGCGAAGCGGCGACTACCTTGGTAAAATAGCAAGCAAATACGGGGTTACGGTTAACCAGATCAAGCGATGGAATGGCCTGCGAAGTACACGTCTGCGTATTGGACAACGTCTTACTATTTATCCCAGAGGCGGAGGCCCTAAAAAGTCGACTACAACCAGCACGGCAAGCACCAAGGCTAAGACAGGAGAACAAACATACACTGTAAAGCACGGCGATTCGTTATGGAGTATCTCGCAAAAATTTCCGGGAGTTACCGTAGAGAATATCAGAAAATGGAACGATATTAGCGGTAACAAATTAAAACCGGGGATGAAACTTAAGATTCAGAAAGGCTAATTTCCCCACAAACATGCTTAGATGAAAATTTTACGATTTGCCCTTATAGGGCTTATTCTTGCATTGTCTTCTTGCGAGAATTCCGCAAATCAGAATGGCTATTTGTTAAAATCACTGGGTAACATCAACACCCTTCAGGTGATTATTGAAAACGACCTATGGAATGGTGAAGTGGGAGAAGAAATACGAAACTACTTTGCTGCGCCTGTAGATGGACTTCCGCAGGATGAGCCGTTGTTTTCCATGAACCAGATGCCTCCTTCCACCTATACGGATTTCGCCCGAAAATATCGCACCTTCCTGCATGTTACCATAGGCGATTCAACAGGAGTTGCTATCAAGACAAATCCTTACGCCAAGCCGCAAACAGGGGCTTTTATCGTTGGGAAGGATGCCGAAGATATAAAGAGATTACTTGAGAAGAACTATCAACAGATCATCACTGCATTTAAGGCTTCGGAAATAAAAGAAAAACAAAGAAGAATTAAGATCTCTCTTAAGAAAACAGACTCTCTTAAGAAACATTTCGGGGTGAGTTTACGGGTGCCTTCGGCCTACCGTACAGCCCTGGCCAATGAGGATTTTATCTGGTACCGAAAGGCATTAAAATCGGGAGAGACGAACATTATAGTATACGAAGTCCCAATTGGCCTAATACGAAGTGACAGTACTAGCGTAGCAGATATTACAAAGATCAGGGATTCTATTGGAGGGGATTATATGCCTGTGGAGGAAGGCGGCCGATTTATCACAGAAGCGGCTTATGCCCCATATATATTTAAGACAAATATAGACGGTCACTTTGCCTACGAAACCAAGGGAATATGGGAAGTAAAAACCCAATTCATGGGAGGCCCGTTTATTAATTATGCAGTGCGGGATTCGGTGAACAACAGATATCTTATCATAGAAGGATTTGTATATGCACCAGCTACTGGTAAGCGGGATCTTCAGTTTGAGCTGGAAGCCATTTTAAGATCCCTGAAATTCGAATAAAAAAAGCCGATCTAATTAATTACAGACCGGCTTTTTAATATCTCGTAGAAGGAAAATTATTCCTCTAATTTCTTATCGTTAGGATCTTCTTTCGCAGCCTCTTTAAACTCCTTTATTCCGCTACCAAGTCCTCGCATTAATTCCGGGATCTTTCGTCCTCCGAAGAGCAGTAAAACAATCACAACAATAAGTACAATCTGCCATGGGCCAATTGCAAGGGGTAAAAATAGTGCAGTCATCTTTAAGAAATTTAAAAGACAAAGGTAACAAGAATTCCTTAGATACAACGTTTTCAGGGTAAGTTTAGCATACTCCCTGGACGTTTAATTATATTTGCAATCGAAGATAAACCTCATTATGGCCGACAAAAATAAACGGACAAAAAAAATTAAACGGAAACTACTGCATAAGTATCGTCTGGTTGTTTTAAATGAAGACACCTTCGAAGAGCGGTTCTCCTTCAAACTGAACCGGCTGAATGTCTTCGTTTTCAGCACTATATTCGCAGTTTTCCTAATCGCCGGCACCACTTTGCTTATCGCCTTCACGCCCTTAAGAGAATACATTCCGGGCTATTCATCTACTTCTCTAAAGCAGCGCGCTACAGATCTAACGTACAAAACAGATTCCCTTCAACAAGTGATCAATATCAACGAAAGTTACCTGGAATCGATTAGAAAGGTACTTACCGGGGATGTAAAAACTGTCGATTTCAATAAAGATTCTATTCTGGAGCTTGCCAGCAGAACTCCCGGCGGAGTAGACCTGGCACCTTCCAGGGAGGATTCCTTACTACGCGAAAAAGTAATGCAGGAGGATAAATACAATCCCCTGGCCGACCCCGGGTCTGTTAAGATCGTACTATTTCCACCGGTAAAAGGTACTGTTTCTGAAGGGTATAACCCCAAAGTAAAGCACTATGCCGTCGACATAGTCACCGCCAAAGACGCCCCCGTGAAAGCAACGGCCGATGGAACGGTGATTTTTGCCGAATGGACCGCCGAAACCGGTTATGTGATCATACTGGAACATAGCAATAATCTAATATCGGTATACAAGCACAACGCATCTCTGGCCAAAGAACAAGGGGAACTTGTTAAGGCTGGAGAAGTAATTGCAACTGCCGGAAACACAGGCGATCTAACCACCGGACCTCATCTTCACTTCGAATTGTGGAGTGAAGGATACCCGCTGAATCCGGCTAATTTTATAGATTTCGACTAGAACTTTATGTCAATAAAAGCCTTTGCTGCCAGGATCTTCGCTAACCACATTGCTAAACGCAATAAGAAATGGTCGTCGCGACCCTTTGAAACCCAGGAAAAGGTCTTCATAAACCTTATTTCGCAAGCTTCACTTACCGTCTTTGGGAAGGATCACCAGTTCGGGCAAATTAAAACCCATAAAGACTTTGTAAAACAGGTGCCTATTAGAGATTATGAAGAGCTTAGGCCCTATATAGACAGGGTTGTAGCCGGGGAAGAAGATGTTCTATGGCCGGGAAAACCAATATACCTTGCTAAGACCTCTGGAACTACATCCGGCGCCAAATACATACCCCTTACCAAAGCCTCGATGCCAGGACATATGAAAGCCGCCAGGGACGCCATTCTCGCCTATATACACGAGACCGGAAATACAGCCTTTGTGGATGGTAAAATGATCTTCCTGCAGGGGAACCCGGGCTTAAAGGAGCAGAATGGGATAAAACTGGGGCGGTTATCGGGGATTGTGGCACATTACGTACCCTCTTATCTACAGAAGAACAGATTGCCTTCCTGGGAGACCAATTGTATAGAAGACTGGGAAAAGAAGGTGGATGCTATTGTGGAAGAAACCCGAAATGAGAATATGACAGTAATTAGCGGGATCCCGTCCTGGGTTCAGATGTATTTTGAAAAGCTAATCCAGGTGTCCGGGCAAAAAGTTGGAGACCTGTTTAAAAACTTCAGTCTCTTTATCTATGGAGGCGTGAATTACGAACCCTATAGGGCTAAGTTTGAAGCACTAATAGGGCGGAAAGTGGATAGTATCGAACTATTTCCCGCCAGTGAAGGTTTTTTTGCCTACCAGGATAAACAGGAGGAAAAAGGCATGCTGCTTTTGCTGGATTCGGGGATATTTTATGAATTCATTGAGGCTGAAAAATTCTTCGATGAAAACCCTCCCAGGCTTACCCTGGAAGACGTCCAATTAGGTGTAAATTATGTAATGATCATCTCTACTAACGCCGGTCTTTGGGGATACAACCTTGGAGATACCATCCAATTTACTTCATTAGAACCCTTCAGGGTCATCGTTTCGGGAAGGATAAAGCACTTTATTTCGGCCTTCGGCGAACATGTGATCGGGAAGGAAGTGGAAGAAGCCATGCAACAGGCAATCTCGGCGCATGGGTTCAGCATTACTGAATTTACAGTTGCTCCTCAAACAGACCCGGCAGACCAAGGGCTTCCGTATCATGAGTGGCTGGTTGAATTTGAAACAGAACCTACCAACTTAGAGGCAATTGAAGCTACTTTAGACCTGCAAATGCAGGAGCAGAACAGCTATTATTTCGACCTTATAAAGGGTAAGATCCTTAGGCCGCTTACAATAAAAACATTAAAGAAAGACAGCTTTAATTTATTGATGAAAAGCGAGGGAAAACTGGGCGGTCAGAACAAAGTACCGAGGCTGTCTAACGACCGTAAAATTGCGGAGAAGTTGTACCAATTGCAACCATAAATAAGTACTATCTTTGCAGCCGAATGAACCCATCAAGAACACATAAGCGAACAAGAGCCCAGGAAAGTTCGGGAGCCATAGAACGCATGTATATTACTATGCGACACCTTTTCAACCGTGGCTTTTACAAGCCTATGGGCATCTCGGGGGAGACCTTACGCGAATCGCTGCTTATTTTAAGCCCCGAGATCTACGGATCCATTTCAGAAGAAAAAATTGAACTGGAAGGGCTTCTTTATGTGATCGATCGTCTCCCTTATGGAATCGAGGAATGCAGATTTATCAATCTAACATCGGATGAGGGCTACAAAAACTCGCATTTTAAGCCTATTATCCCGGCTAAACGCCGCCGTAACTGCTACCGGATCGACGAGGAGCAAATGAATATAGAAATTACCCGCGGCCGCTCTGAGATCTACGATATTCTTACCCACTTAACCTTCCTCTATATCGAATCTCACAAGATCATGAAACAGGTTTTGATCAATGATAACGGAGAGGTGATAAGGGATTGGAAGAAACTGGAGGAAGCGGTGCTTGTTAAGAAGGAACTAACAAAGAACGACAAGGAAATAGCTCTTACCCATACAGCGAATTTCTTAGGAAGGACCTTCGAGGAGGTTAATGCCATCTATCCGTTATTTGAGTGTGAAGGCATTAAGAACAGATTCCTAAACATCATCTATTACCTAGGAAAACGCGCCATGGAAGAGGTTCTGGAGGATAATCAGCGATTAATTACCTTCAGTCCGGTTTTAAGGGAACGCCTTGGGCATCATATTCACGGGGAACAATGGGCCCTGAAAGTAAAGAAGACCTTGAACGATAAAGGATTGTTGGCCCGCCCGCTTCACATTATCAGTGCGAATATGCACTCTGTACAGAACAGCCTGTTTGCAAAGAAAGCTCTTGCATCTGAATTTAAGAACGAAAAAGAGATAGCGATATTTGAAAAGCTTAGCAGCCCTAAAAGCATAAAACTTCAGCAAAAAGTTGCTAAATATGCCCTGGCAAACGGCATGACGTATATTGAGGATGACTCCGGCGCCAATATCAATGTCCAGATCTTCGATTCGAATTATTTTTATGAGAATTCTCAGGGACTTAACCCTGAAGAAATGCCTGTGATCATTGTTATGGACTATGCCTTTGGCGAGCAGGCGTACGAAACCATGGACGAATTGTTAAAACCCTATAATAATAACGGTATAAAGCAGTTACTGAAGGTGGTATCCATTTCCATTATGGGTAAAGCGGGAATTTTAAGCGGTAAAAAAGGAGATATAATGATCCCCACAGCACATGTTTTTGAGGGAACGGCAGATAATTACCCATTTAAAAATAAATTGAAAAAATCTCATTTTGACGATGTAGATATTACCGTTTGTGAAGGAACCATGATCACGGTAATGGGGACTTCCCTACAAAACAAGGATATTTTGAAGTTTTTCCATACCTCAACCTGGAATGTTATTGGTCTTGAAATGGAGGGAGCCCATTATCAGAAAGCAATTCAGTCTGCCTCAAAGATTAGGGGAAGTATTAGTCCGAAAGTAGCAGTGCGCTATGCATATTACGCCTCGGATAACCCATTAGAGTCTGGAAGTACTCTGGCTTCGGGTGGTTTGGGAACTGCAGGGGTAAAACCAACCTACGCCATAACGGAAAAAATGTTAAAACAGATTTTAGTTTAATCTAAAAATATATTTTGAATCACGATAACATATTGATTACAGGGGGAGCAGGCTTTATTGGCTCGAATTATGTCACCTATTTATTGGAATCCACTTCGGCAAATGTTTTTGTGCTGGACAAGCTAACTTACGCGGGTGATATGAGAAATCTGGACTCGGTTGCCGGCTTATCCAACTATCATTTCATTCAGGGAGATATTTGTGATAAGGATTTCATTGAAGAAATGTTCAATAAACACCAATTCGACCAGGTGGTACACTTTGCCGCCGAATCTCACGTGGATAATTCTATTAGCGGCCCTGCAGCCTTTATTGAAACGAACATAGTAGGCACCTTTAATTTGCTTCAGGCCTCCTATAAAACATGGATGGAGGGACCGGGCAAGGTAAAAGAGGCATTTGGCCATGCGCGTTTTCTGCATGTTTCTACCGATGAGGTATATGGCACCCTGGGAGAAACAGGGCTATTCACCGAAGAAACACCTTATGCTCCCAATAGCCCGTACAGCGCCTCCAAAGCTTCTTCAGATTTTATAGTTCGCAGCTACTATCATACCTATCAGTTACCTGTGGTTACTACCAATTGTTCGAACAATTACGGCCCTAATCAGCATAAGGAGAAATTAATTCCAACTATAATACGCAAGGCCCTGGCGGGGGATCCTATCCCCATATATGGCGATGGCACCAATGTAAGGGACTGGCTTTATGTGTTAGATCACTGTAGCGGGATAAAACTGGCGGTAGAAAACGGAGAGTTGGGTGAAACTTATAATATCGGTGGCCGTAATGAACGAACCAATCTCTATATTGCAGAGACTATTTGTAACTTATTGGACCAATTAGAACCGGCCGAAAAGCCGTATAAAGAACAGATCTCCTTCGTAACAGACAGGCCGGGGCATGATTTCAGATATGCCATCGATGCTTCAAAAATTGAAAATGAACTGGGGTGGAAGGCTGAAGAGAATTTCGAATCGGGCATCTTAAAAACCATCGAATGGTATCTAAAACACAAGGAAAGACTCTAAAAAGATGAAAGGAATAGTACTGGCCGGTGGATCCGGAACCCGATTGCATCCCATTACACTTGCTATAAGTAAGCAACTCATGCCTGTTTACGATAAGCCAATGATCTATTACCCACTCTCTACCCTCATGTATTCGGGCATCAGAGAGATATTGATAATTTCCACACCACAGGACTTGCCCTTATTTAAAAAGCTACTCGGGGATGGAGCCAAGTATGGTTGTTCGTTCCAATATGCTGTACAGGAAGAACCCAAGGGCCTGGCGGAAGCCTTTATTATTGGGAGGGATTTTATAGGCCAGGACAAAGTTGCACTTATCCTTGGTGACAATATTTTTTATGGGTCTGGTTTGAAGGAACTACTCATATCCAACAACGATCCGGATGGTGGAGTGATCTACGCCTATCATGTTCATGATCCTGAACGATATGGAGTTGTAGAATTTGATGAAAACGGGAAAGCCCTGTCTATTGAAGAAAAGCCAAAGCACCCAAAATCCAATTTTGCCGTACCGGGGATCTATTTTTACGATAATTCGGTAGTAGACATAGCTGCTGGCATAAAACCCAGCGCCCGCGGGGAACTTGAGATCACCGATGTTAATAACGAATATCTAAAAGCAGGAAAATTAAGCGTGAGTATCCTCGACAAGGGTACGGCCTGGCTGGACACAGGAACCTTCGCTTCGTTAATGCAAGCTGCTCAGTTTGTAGAGGTTATCGAAGAACGCCAGGGCCTTAAAATTGGCGCAATCGAAGAAGCTGCATACGATATGGGTTACATTACCGCAGATCAGTTAAAAAATTTAGCTAAACCATTGCTGAAAAGTGGTTACGGCAAGAACCTTTATCACGGAAAGTAGTTTTGGAAAAGATAGAAACTCCCTTAAAAGACTGTTTTATTTTGAAACCCAGGGTGTTTTCAGACGCCAGGGGATCATTCTGCGAAAGCTATAACAAGAAAACTTTTAAAAGCGCAACAGGGCTGGACATAGATTTTGTACAGGATAACCAGTCTATTTCGTCTTACGGGGTATTGCGGGGCCTTCATTTTCAAAAAGGTGATATGGCGCAGGCCAAGCTTGTACGGGCTATCCAAGGCAGGGTTCTGGATATAGTAGTAGATATACGTAAAGGGTCTGAGACCTTCGGGCAATCCTACAGTGTGGAGCTAAACGATGAGAATAATCTGCAGTTGTTTGTGCCTCGTGGATTTGCACATGGATTCATTACCCTTACAAACAAGGCCATTTTTGCCTACAAATGCGATAATTATTACGATAAAGAATCGGAAAGTGGCATTATTTACAACGACGCAACCTTATCTTTAGACTGGCATCTTCCAAAGGAAGATTTTATAATTTCGGATAAAGACCTGGAACTTCCCGGATTTGAGGAGGTAATTTCATGAAAAAAGTATTGGTAACAGGGGCGTTCGGACAACTTGCTATGTGTATTAAACAGGCAGCTCCTAACTACCCCGATCTGGATTTTACTTATGTAAACAAAACGGAACTCGATGTTACCGATCCCTCGGCTGTCCGCTCGTATTTCAATGAGAATCCGGTTGATGTTTGTATCAATACCGCCGCCTACACTAATGTTGAAAAGGCCGAAAGTGAAAAGGAACAGGCGTTTGCGGTTAATGCAATGGCGGTAAAAACCCTGGCCGAAGCCTGTGAAAGCCATAAGACGGTTTTAATTCATGTGTCCACAGATTATGTGTTCGATGGAACAAAAAGATCTCCTTATACAGAGCAGGACGCTACCAACCCGATCAATGTGTACGGGGCGTCCAAACTTGCTGGCGAAGAGGAACTGGCCGTCCATTGCAGCCGACATTTTATTATTAGAACTTCCTGGTTGTATTCGGAATATGGACATAATTTTTTTAAAACCATACTTAGACACGCAACCGAAGGAAACCCACTAACAATTACCACCGAACAGCTGGGCACACCTACCAACGCAAATGATCTGGCTAGGGCAATCCTTTTGGTGGCAGATAGTGAAAGCAAGGAATATGGCCTGTATCACTATAGCAATTCAGGAGAGGCAACCTGGTATGATTTCGCCGAAGCGATTTTACAGGAGTCGGGACAAATTGAAACCGCAAACCTTGCCAAAACCGACCATTACCGTACTTTTGCAAAAAGACCGGTTTACAGTATTTTAAACAGCACAAAATTCTGCAAGGCTTTTAAAGCGGATACCATCAATTGGAAGGAGAGCTTAAAAACCTTATTTGTAGAAAATAATAACCATAAATAAAAACGAATGGCACAGAACAATCAGGAAGAAGTAGATCTGTTTGTAGTATTAAAGAGACTTAATAAGGTCTATCAGGGATTCCTTGCCAGTGTGTACAAGGGCATCCGTTTTGTAATTAAGAACTGGATCGTCTTAACGATCCTGATCGTTGGCGGCTATTTTATTGGCGGCTGGTGGCAAAGATCCTTAACCCCTACAAAAGAGGCGGTGATGATCGTTCAGAACAACTTCGACAGCTCGAATTATGTTTACAATGCCATCGACCTGCTCAACATAAAATACAAACAAGGCCATAAGAGCTTTGTAAAGCAATACGGTTTCGATACCGAAAATCCGGATATCTCAGATATCGTAGTGGAACCTATCGTGAACATCGTGGAACTGCTCGAAAAGCAGGAGACCAACGATAGAAACCTCGAATCCTATTTAAGCAGAGTTACCTTCGAAGAAGACCCTTTATTGTCTGAGATCTACTTCCCCGAATATACCTTCCACAAGATCACTATCAGTACGGAGAAATCGGATCCGGCCATCATCGAAAAGGTGCTCAATTACCTTAACAATAACGAGATCTACAACAAGACCAAAGATGTTGTTGTTTCAGAAACACAATTGAGAATTCAGCGAAACGATGTGAGTATCGCCAATATCGACGCTATTTTCGACGAGTACTCCGGAAAGAATGCAGATGGCTCTAAAGCTAGTGAGATGAACTTCCTGATTCAGGAAAACAACAACCTGCATCAGCTACTGGACAAGAAAAAGGAACTAATAGAGGAGAACGAATATCTCAAGAAGGAACTCATTAAATACGATAGTGTGGTTTCTTTACTAAACAATCCTAATTTTTATAATTCCTCCGATTTCTTTAGTAAAAAGAGAACCCTGTTACCTATAGCCCTGGTATTGCTCTATATAGGTTTCTTCGTGATACGTAATATCTATCTCAAAGGAAAGAAATATTCGGAAGAGATATCACAAGCCTGATCGTATTGAAAATCCGGCAAAGAAGTATAAAACATTAATCTATAAATGTTCACCCGGGTCTTCGGAAATGAGGGGAATTCCCAATAAATATCTGAAGGCCTGTCATCAATGAAATTACGTGCTACCATAAGGGATCTGTTTAATAACGCGATGGTTTTTAAAAGCCTCAACGTTCTTGCATTGCGAATTGCAGGAATGCTGCTGTTTTTCGGCCTCACCCTATTCCTCACTAATAATTTTGAAGCCGGAATGGTGGGGCAGTACGATTTTAGCAGAGCTTTACTTATCTTTTTGGGAGGTGCCTGTGTGTTCGGTATGCACCAGTCTGTAATCTATTATGCGGGTTATCTTAAATCCAAGAATTCTCTCAGCTACCTGAAGAAATTATACAGCAAAATGCTGGTGATCGTATTTTCGATCGCCTTTCTTTTTTTTTTAGGGGTTTTACTGGTCTCCCCTTCGTTTATTGATGGCCTTTTCGACAAAGAAGTGTCAAAATTGGTGAGTTATTCGGTGTTTGCATTGTTCTTCTACGGGGTAACCTTGCTGAACATTGATGTATTTCGGGCGATCAATAAGATCTATATTTCCGAATTTTACAGGAACGTGATGCGCTATGCCCTGTTTTTTGCAGCCATCATTTATTTGTATTACAGTGGAAATCCGCATTTCCTGGTTGAGGTTTTTCTTTTGAATTTCACTTTTCTCGCCCTACTTTCCACCGCATATCTGTTCTACTACTTTTCGAAGATAAAAGTAGATCCCACTTCCGAAGAAATTGGGTTCAAAAAAATTTTAAAACGTTCGGGCCCCATGGCGATCAGTGCTATAACATATTTGTTAATGCAAAGTGTGGATGTTATCCTGTTAAGTAAATACAGTAGTTTTGAACGCGTGGCCTTTTATTCGGTGGCGATAAAACTCACTACCGTTCTTTCCATAGTCCTGGCATCGGTAAATACCGTTTATGCACCTTCCTTCGCCGAATGGTACAGCAAGAATGACCTGCAAAGCCTGAAACAGGGCATAAAACGAGCTACCCGACTCATTTTTATTTTCACCTTTCCGGCCATAGTGCTGGTGTTTTTATTTTCTAAGATGATTCTCGGTTTTTTCGGCCCTGGTTACATCGAAGCGCGCTGGGCCCTCATTATCCTGCTTATAGGACAAGCGGTGAACGCATTATGTGGATCGGTAGGTGTTTACATGAATATGACCGGAAAACAGGTAGTATTTCAACGGATCCTGGTTACTGCATTTACGATCAATGTGGTACTCAATCTTGTGCTAATCCCAAAATACGATCTCTTGGGAGCTGCCATTGCAACAACAATATCTACGGTGTTCTGGAACATTGTTACAACAACCTATATCTATAGAAAAGATAAAATAATAACCTTTTTAACCCTAAAATGAAACAGCTAAAGGTAGATTTCTTTGTTTTAGGCGTTGCCCGTGGGGGAACAACTTCCCTGTACAACTATATGCAGCAACATCCGGCGATCTTTCTTCCTAAAGTTAAGGAGTGTAATTTCTTTTCTGAAGTAGATTCGCTGGACAAAGAAGTGTATCTGGATCCGGACCCCGGGAAGGAATATCACATGAAGATCATAAAGGATGCGGCTATCTACAAGAATTTATTCGAAGACGCAACCCCAGATCAGATCAAGGGAGAAGTGAGTCCGTCGTATCTCTGGGACCGAAATACCGCTAAAAGGATACACGATCACAATCCTAACGCAAAGCTTTTAATAAGCCTTAGAAATCCCATTGAGCGAGCCTTTAGTCATTACCAGATGCACTATCAAACAGGCCACGAAAAGGAAGACAGCTTCGAGGCTGCCATCAAAGCACCTAAGAACGCCATCTGGGGCGGGGGGAATATGTACCTGGAAATGAGTTTGTATTACGAACAGTTGACCCCGTATTTCGAGCTTTTCGATCGCAAAAATATTATGGTATTGGTTTCGGAAGAATGGACCGCCCGAAACGGCGAAGCCCTTAACGAGATCTATGATTTTCTTGGGCTCGAACCGTTTTTTGATTATGAGACTGATGTACCGCTCAATGCGGCCAGAGAACTTAAAAATAAGGGACTACTGGCATTTTTACGATTAGACAAGGTGAAGCGTCCAATAAAATGGTTATTGCCCGAAAGCGCCAAGGATAAGCTTAAGGACAGATTGTTCTACAAAGAAGGCGAGAAACAATGTATTGATCCGGAAACGTATAGATCATTAGAAGATTATTTCAGGGAAGATGTGTATAAAACCAGCGAACTAACCGGGACAGACCTTCATCGCATCTGGGAGTTCGAAAAATCAAATGAGGTAAGCCAATGATAAGCAGGAAACACAAAACCTTATTTGTTCATATTCCCAAAGTAGCCGGGCAGAGCATCGAGACCATTTTTCTGAGAGATCTGGGTTTAGACTGGCACAGCAGGGGCGAATTGTTGCTTCGGAAGAAAAAAAAGGAGGAACCGGGCCCCGAACGCCTGGCTCACCTGAAAGCGAAAGAATATCTTGATTTTAATTATATAGACAAGCCAACTTTCGATAGTTATTTCAAGTTTGGCTTTGTTAGAAATCCCTATTCAAGGATGTTGTCCGTGTATAATTACCTGGGCTATGGAAAGATCATCTCTTTCAACGCATTTATGGAAAAAGTGGTGAAACAGCAATTAGCACTAGACAACTTTTTCTATAGCGCGCAGTACGATTATCTGTACGATGAAAAGGGTGAGTTGATGGTGGATTATGTGGGTAAACTTGAAAGTCTGGCCGAGGATATGAAGCTGGTATTGCAAAAAACCAGCCTGGAGGGACATGAGATCCCTCACGTAAATAAATCGGAAAAAGGGCGTAAAAGAGGATTGGCAGCTTTAATAAAGAATCCCCGTCTCTGGCCATGCTTCAAACCGGGTCTGTTGTTTTCTTCAGAAAAGAAAAAATCACTAAACGAAGCAGAAAAGCAAAAGGTTTACCAGCTTTTTGCCAAAGATTTTGAGCATTTTGGTTATGAACGATAAGAAAAACATATTCTTTATCAGCATATCCTGCGATATGTACGGATCTTCTAAGGTCCTGTTATCGCTGGTGCTTCAAATAAAAGAAAATAGCAGGGAATACAACCCAATTGTATGCCTTCCACCCGAGCAGGGTCCCTTGAGAGAAAAACTTGCGGAAGCCGGCATCGAAATTATTGAAATGCCGGTGGTGAAGCTCACCCGTTCCATGCTGAAGTCGTTAAACTTCATCAAACTAATAAAGGAATACCTAAAGGCGAAGCGCATTTTTAAAGCACATATCAAAGGACGAAGTGTGGACATAATTCAATCCAATACCCTGGCAACACTTTTCGGAGCCTGGTATTGTAGGTTTAGGAAGCCGAAACATATAATGCATGTGCACGAGATCATGGACCGGCCGAAGATTGCCACCTGGTTCTTTAAATTGATCCTGAAATATTTTTGTGATAAGGTGGTTTATAATTCGGAAGCAACGGCAGCCTTTTACAACCGGGTCTCACCTGCTTTGAAAAGGAAATCGCGAACCATCGTGAACGGCGTAGACCAAACCGAAGTCCGTATTTCAGAAGAAAAAAAGAAACAAATACGAGCCCGCTTATTTGGTGCCGGCGAAAATGAAATTGTGATAGGCCTCGTGGGAAGGATCAACAGACTGAAAGGGCACGAGCTAAGTCTGAAGGCATTTAGACAGCTAATACCCGCATACCCGAACCTTAAACTTTGTTTTATTGGTTCTCCTCCGCCGGGACAAGAACACTTTTTAAGTAACTTGGAGGCAAAGATCCAACAAGATGATCTGGAGAAACAGGTGCGCATCATTGGTTTTCAGGAGGAAGTATTCTCCATTATGGAATCTCTGGACCTGGCGGTAGTGCCTTCCACAGAGCCGGAATCGTTCGGACTCGTAGTGGTTGAGGCCATGATGGCGGGAAAGGCGGTGATCGGGTCTGATATTGGCGGAATTTCCACCATTATCAAAGATGGGGAGAACGGTTTATTATTCGAGCCGAATAACGAACAGGAATATGTTGCCGCGATCAGGAAATTACTGGACAACAAGGAGTTGAAGATCCGTCTGGAGGAATATGCCCGAGTCTATTCCCGGGAAACCTATTCCTCTAAGGCCATGTATACTAAGTTTAAACAATTGTACGAGACACTATCATAAATGGGACAATGGTTTTATAAAATATGTTTGATTTTGCTTATCTGGTCATTGCAGAAGGCGAATATCGAATTGTCCTTTGCCGTTGCGGCTTTCGTTACCCTGGTGTCCTTTCGGGCGAAATTATCGAGCCAGGTCTTGCTACTAATTATTTTCCTTTTTTTCCTGGTGATAATTGGGTGTATCACGGTTTTTAACCCGGAGAACGACTATTATTTCTTCTTTAAAGACCTCATCTATTTTATACGTCCTATCCTGGTGATCCTTGCGGGCTATTTTATAGCCATGAGGTTTCACAATAAGATGAGCTTTCTCAATATCATTGTACTTATGGGCTTTTATTTTGCCTTAATGCACTTATTGAGCTTTGTATGGTACTTTAATATTATTCCCAGCCATACCAGTGGGATCCGAAACATCTTCGGGCGTTATAACCATGTTGAAACTGTTGCCTTATTACTCATTTTGTGTGTAAAAGGGTTGCCGGTGAAGCGTTCGCGATATAAGTTTTTTTATCAGGCCTTTGTAGCCTGCCTTGTATTGTCTGTACTGCTTTATTTTTCCAGAACCATGATAATGGTGATCTTACTTGGAAGCCTGGCGTATTTTGGATATTTAAAACTTAACAGAAAGGGAACCATTGCCCTGGGGATCATAGGGCTCCTGGTAGGCGCTTTCATCTTGTTTTTACAGGCCTATCAACCTTCTTTGGAAAACCCCGGTGTGGTAGATACTTTTTTGCTGAAGATAAAAAACTCGGTTAATGAGAGCTTTAGTCTTGAGAATGTTGATGTTAATGATCTCGACCGAAGAAAATTATGGAAGCATTGGCGCGCTTACGAGGCCTTCAAGGTTTACGGAGAGATCGATAAGGAAAAGCAGTGGTTAACAGGGCAGGGATTTGGTTCTACGGTAGATATTGGTTTCGAAGCCAGGCTGGATGGAGAATTGACCCAGCATTTATCGTTAACACATAACGGCTTTGCCTACCTCTACCTTAAAACCGGGATATTAGGATTGATCATTTACGTTCTGGTGGTGCTTTATTTATATTCATTTTCATATTCTCCCAAGAAAGGGACAATATCCGATGTGGGGAACAAGCTCCTGGTAGCCACCACATTTTATATATTAATCACAAGTTTTGTAGTAACCGGGATATTTAAACCGTATGATATGGCTACACTGCTTATTGGAGGTGCATTTGCATTAAAACAATTTAAACCAAGTGAAGATAGCGATACTGGGAACCAGAGGGATACCCAATAATTATGGTGGATTTGAGCAGTTTGCCGAGTTTTTTTCAGTTTTTCTGAAGGAAAAGGGGCATGATGTATGGGTTTATTCGTCCGGTGCGCACGAATATCAGGAACCCACTTATAAGGGGGTTCAACTTATTCATTGCAAGGACCCCGAACACAAGATCGGCACTATAGGACAGTTTGTGTACGATTTCAATTGCATCCATGATGCCAGGAAGCGAAATTTCGATATCATTCTTCAGCTTGGATATACCAGCAGCTCCATTTGGAGAAGATACCTTCCTAAGAAATCTATGATAGTGACAAACATGGATGGGCTGGAATGGAAACGGACCAAATTCTCAAAAAAAGTACGAAGCTTCCTAAAATATGCCGAATCCCTGGCCATAAAAGGCAGCGACCACCTAATTGCAGACTCCATCGGGATACAGGAATATCTTAAAAAGGCCTATGGAGTGGAATCCAAATACATTCCCTACGGATCGACCGTCTTCAAAGATCCCACCCTAACTGTGCTAAACGAGTACAACCTGGAGCCACGGCAATATAATATGCTTATTGCAAGGATGGAACCCGAAAACAGCATTGAAATTATTTTGGACGGGGTTGTAAAGAGTGGAAACAAATTACCATTTCTTGTGGTAGGCAAACACGACACGAACAAATTTGGGCATTATTTAAAGGAAAAGTTCAAAGACTACCCATCGATCCGTTTTGTGGGCGGCATATACAACCAGAACCACCTGAACAATCTGCGTTATCATTCGAACTTATATTTTCACGGTCATACGGTTGGAGGGACCAACCCATCCCTGCTGGAGGCCATGGGTAGTAATTCCTTGATCGTGGCGCACAATAATAAGTTCAACGCCGCTATCCTGGAAGAGGATGCGTTTTATTTCAGAGATGCAGATGAGGTAGCAAGGACCTTGGAAAATGTCGATAACAAACAAGACTACACACATTACCTGGAAAATAATACCCAAAAGATAAAAGAAAAATACACCTGGGAATTGATCAATCAAACCTATCTGGACTATTTCGAAGAGACGTATGCAGCTTTTAAATAAAATAGTCGTTTCCGAAAGGACGTATGTGGTGCTTCTTGCGGCACTGCTTATATCATTGCCGCTTTCGTATGGTTTCGGTACAGGGATACTTATCACACTGCTTGCAGCTTCCCTCGTTTCGGCTCGTTTTCATAAGATACATTTTAGAAGAGGTTACCTGGCACCTATGCTGTTATATGGCTTAATGATAGTATCTCTTTTCTGGACGAGTAGCACACATAATTCGCTGCGTGGTCTTGAACGCCAACTGGCCATGATCATCATTCCAATGGCGTTTATTCTCATGCCCGAAATTTCCATGAGATCACGAAACAGTATTTTGTATGCCTTTTCCATTGGCTTGTCGATATTTGCACTATTCTTTTTTGCGTTGGCAGGGGTGGATTATCTGGAGGCTGGCAATGTGAACAGGTTCTTCTACCATGCCCTGGTTTCGCCACTCGAGCTAAATGCGATCTACATATCTGTGTTGGTTTCACTTAGCGGCTTGTTTCTGTTATTTGTGCAACGGAAAACTGCGATAGTTATATGTCTTCTGATCGTTCACGCGATCTTTCTGGTGTTACTTGCGTCAAAGATCATAATTGTTATCACAGCTTTGGTTGCGGCCATTGGCATTATAAGTAGATTCCGAAGGTCACGCATCATGATCCTGCTTCCTGTACTCTTGCTGGGCTTGCTCCTTTTAATGGTAACCTCCAATCCGGTAAAAGAAAGATTCGAAAGAGAAGTAACGGCCTCGAATATAAAGGAGGTGTTGCAATGCGAGCGATTTAATAAAGTCTACGACTGGACCGGCACTACCATCCGTTTGTTTCAGGCCCGAATATTTGTGGAGATGTTCGAGGAGGACAAAGTTTACTTCACGGGCTATGGAATTAACAACTCCAAGGATAAGATCATCGAAAAACAGAAACATTACAATTTGTGGCAAGGGTATTACGAATATAATTTTCACAACCAATATATCCAGGCATTCGCCGAGTTAGGCGTCTTCGGATTTGTTTTTCTGTTGCTCCTGTTAGGGGTTGTTCTTTGGTATTATTTGAAAACCCGCGATATCATGTTCCTGTCTTTATTCCTGGTCATGATGGTGGTATTTTTAACAGAATCGTATATCTGGAGACAAAGAGGATTATATCATTTTCTTGTGTTATTTTGTCTATTGATTAAAACCGCACCACTTCTACAAAAAGAAAACAAGAAATAAACAAAATAGAGATCAATTTTAACTTAACTTCCTTAAAGATTAAGTAAGACGTCAGTATTACAAAACAGGCCCAATATTAACCGATCATGCGTTGTCCCTTTAACGTATAACTGTCTGCTTCATTTTACAATTATAGTCTGGATATACAAAAGCAACCTATTTGGCACTAGCGCGTCATTTATATTAAAATAGATACCTTTATGGGCAATTAATGCGTGGCTACAGCGCCCACATTGATACAACAAAGCGTTAAGAGTCATGCATACCCGAAACAGCCGAAATGAAAGTCTTACTTAGAGCGATTTACCCGTATATCTATCTGTGCTTGTTTTTAACGATTCCCTTCGATAATTACGTGCGGGTTTTCCCAAATATCTTAATGGCTGCACTGGTGCTTATCTTCCCCTTCGTTGTAGATAGAAGTGATTGGAAAAAGATGCATCGCGGGCCTGTGGTAGCGTTTTTAGTATTTATCTTATACATAGGGCTGAACGCCTTTTTCCAGGGCAGATTCGAAGAAGATTTTGTCATCTTTAAGAAGATCGCTCTTGCGTTCGGGCTCGCGATCCTGTATTTGCCCGTTCAGGATAGGCGAAAGATTAGTATGGCTATCATATTTTCATCCCTGGCAGCTATAGTGTTCTCCATTGTAAAGATCATTATCATAATTAATGTTTCTGAAGTAATTGCACTGGGTTATTCCCGCGAGGTGATCGAAGCCCTGCTTATCGACCGTCTGTATCTGGGCTTGTTAAGCGTATTGAGTATTTTAATTTCATACCAGTCCATTAGCCGAAAATATCACCCCAACAATCAGTATCATTTAATAAATATTATCATTAATGTGCTGTTTACCTTCCTGATGGTTTCCAAGGTCGCGATCATTGTACTGGCCATCCTGTTCCTGCTAAGGCTGTTGTATAGCAGTAAGATCATTGTAAGGATCTCGGCAGCGGTGATCGCCGTTTTTTGTGTGGTTATCCTTTTTACGGCAATTCGAAACCTTGAGCGGACCGAGTCTCCATTAGCCGGGAGATCTAATGCAGAGCAAACTTTTCTCATGAATACACTTACATGGGAATTGCGTACAACGGTTTGGAGGTGTGGCGTATCGGTATCTAAAAAGGAAGGCATTATTGTAGAAGGACTTGGATTTGAAGGAACACGTGATTCCTTATTAGAATGCTATGCTAATAAGATAGAGGATGACTGGAAAAGAAACAGGTTCGTTTCCATGGGCTATAATTCACATAACCAGTTTATAGATCTATACCTTATGTACGGGATCGTTGCCCTGGTGCTCTTCGTAGTATTTCTCCTTGTTACGTTAGTTCGAAACAGAAAGCACTATTTCACCATCGCCTTACTTGTCACCTTGATCTCGTACGCGCTTGTTGAAAACGTCTTTCACCGGCAAATTGGAGCGTATTATGTTGGCTTTATCCTCATCGTATTGTTATCCAGGAATTTTCAAGGACAAATGAATGAACTAAAAGAAGATTAAAATGCAGGCAAATTGTATTTTTGCCGCGAGTTAAATAAAATTGATCGAGAAATCGAATTATAATATATGAAAATAGCAGTTATAGGAACAGGTTATGTGGGGTTGGTAACCGGGACTTGCCTGGCCGAGACCGGGAATGATGTGATCTGTGTAGATATTGATGCGGAAAAGGTTGAAAAAATGAAACAAGGCGTTGTTCCTATTTACGAACCACACCTCGATGTGCTTTTTGAAAGGAATATAAAAGCCGGCAGACTCGAATTCACCACCTCTCTTGATGAGGGCCTCGCTCATGGCGATATCATCTTTCTCGCCCTTCCCACTCCTGAAGATGAAGACGGCTCGGCAGATTTATCCTACGTGCTGAAAGTTTCGGAGGATATTGGAAAGAAGATAGACAGCTATAAAGTGATTGTGGACAAGAGTACAGTGCCTGTAGGTACTGCTGAAAAAGTAAGGGCTGTGATCGCTCAAAATGCTACCACCGATTTCGACGTGGTTTCCAACCCCGAATTCCTTAGGGAAGGATATGCTGTAGATGATTTCCTGAAACCAGAACGTATCGTTATTGGATCCAGCAGTGAACGAGCTACCCGGTTAATGCAAAAATTGTACAGCCCCTTCGTTCGTTCCGGCAACCCCATTATCACTATGGATGAAAAGTCGGCAGAGCTCACTAAATATGCAGCCAATTCGTTTCTTGCCACCAAGATCACCTTTATGAACGAGATCGCAAATTATTGTGAAAAAGTAGGTGCGGATGTAGACAAGGTTAGGGTAGGTATGGGTACCGATTCTCGAATAGGGAAACGATTTTTATTTCCCGGTATTGGTTATGGGGGTAGTTGCTTTCCAAAAGATGTAAAAGCACTATTGCATGCCGGGTCACTGGTAGACTACGATTTTAAGATACTGGATTCGGTAGTCGAGATTAATCAAATTCAGAAACAAATTCTTATTCCCAAGATAACCGCCCACTTTGGTACAGATCTAAGTGGAAAGAAAATCGCTATCTGGGGACTGGCCTTTAAGCCGGAAACAGATGATATACGAGAGGCTCCGGCCATCGATATAATGAATAGTCTATTGGACCTTGGGGCCGAGCTTACCGTATTCGATCCGGAGGCCATGCCTAATATCCGAAAGCAATTTGGCGACAAACTTAATTATGCCAACGGCATGTACGATACCCTGGAAGGCGCAGATGCTTTAGTGATCTGTACAGAATGGAGCATTTTCCGGTCCCCTAGTTTCTCCAGGGTTAAGGAGTTGATGAAAACCCATGTGATTTTCGACGGGCGCAACATCTATCAGGTGGAGGACATGACGAAAGAAGGATTTAAATACGTTTCTATAGGTAGAAACCAAGCAAATTAGCTATATGGATAAGCGCAAGAAAAGAGTATTAATTACAGGAGCTGCCGGGTTTTTAGGGTCGCATTTATGCGATCGGTTTATCGAAGAAGGATACTTGGTAGTGGGAATGGATAATCTTATTACAGGCGATCTGAAGAACATTGAACATCTTTTCAAAAAGGCCGAGTTCGAATTCTACCATCACGATGTAACTAAATTTGTTCATGTTCCGGGTCCGGTAGATTATATCATGCACTTTGCATCTCCTGCCAGCCCGATCGATTATCTAAAAATTCCCATTCAAACCCTGAAAGTTGGCTCCCTGGGAACCCACAATTTATTAGGGCTTGCTAAACAGAAGAACGCAAGGATCCTCATCGCTTCCACATCCGAGATCTACGGCGATCCTCTGGTACATCCTCAGAGTGAAGAGTACTATGGAAATGTAAACACCATCGGTCCCAGGGGCGTTTACGATGAAGCAAAACGATTCCAGGAATCTATCACCATGGCATATCATAGATTTCATGGGCTTGAAACACGCATCGCGCGAATATTTAACACTTACGGTCCGCGGATGCGACTTAACGATGGCCGAGTGATCCCGGCATTCATTGGGCAGGCATTAAGAGGAGAAGACCTCACAGTTTTTGGAGACGGAAAGCAAACCCGCTCCTTCTGTTATGTTAGCGACCAGGTGGATGGATTGTATAAGTTGCTTCTTAGCGATTACAGCTTGCCGGTTAATATTGGTAATCCGGACGAGATCACTATTCTGGATTTTGCCGAAGAGATCATCAGGTTGACCGGAACAAAGCAAAAGATAGTATTTAAAGATCTTCCTAAAGATGACCCCTTACAGCGTCAACCCGATATTAGCAGGGCCAAAGAGGTATTGGGTTGGGAACCTCGTGTTTCCAGGCAGGAAGGAATGGAAAAGACCTTCGCTTACTTTAAAGGCTTATCGGCCGAAGCGCTTTTTGATAGTGAGCATAAAGATTTTTCAAAGCATAACAGGCGGTAAAAATGATTTATAGAACTGGAAGGTATTCGGGCTATTTGAGACCCATTTCATATATCATTGATTTGGGGATCATCCATATCCTGGCATATCAGTTCTTTAGCTCCAGTTTTCATTTTATCAATTATACCATATTTATTAGCCTGGCGTGGATCGTACTCTCGCTAAGGTCGCATTTTTACGAGATCTACAGGTTTACACGCCTTTCTACCATCCTTTCACTGGTTGCCAAACAAGGTGTTCTTTTTACTCTTTTGGTATTTGCCTTTTTTGGTTTTTATCGCGAATTGCAGGTAGAACCGTTGTCGATCTTCCGCTATGTGTTGCTGGCTATTCTCTATATCACAATTGTGAAAGTGGGGATCTATTACCTTCTGAAGAAATACCGGGTAATTTTAAGAGGAAACCTTAGGCGAGTGGTGATCCTGGGACTTAATCAAAAAACAGATCAACTTCGGAAATTCTTTGATGACAACCCGGAGTACGGCTATAAACTGCTTAATATCTTCGACCTGAGCGGTCCCAACAAAGTTACTATAGAAGACTGCCTGGAATATATTCAGAATAATAAGATAGACGAGATCTATTCGTCGGTGGGGGAACTTAGCAATGAAGAACTTACCAAACTTACAGATTACGCAGATAACAACCTGAAGATCCTTAAATTCCTGCCGGATAATAAGGATATATACAGCAAAAGACTGGATTTTACTTACTATGGATACCTTCCCATTTTATCCATGAGGAAGATCCCTATCGAGGAGCCGTTCAACAAATTTGTGAAACGAGGTTTCGATATACTCCTCTCTCTTATTATCATAGTGGGCGTTCTCTCATGGCTTACCCCGCTCTTAGGACTAATCATCAAACTGGAGTCCAAAGGCCCGATCTTTTTCAAGCAAAAGAGAAACGGACTCGATTACCAGGAATTCTATTGTTATAAGTTCAGGTCTATGCGGCCAAACCCCATGGCGCATATTCATCAGGTACAGAAAAACGATCCACGAGTAACCAGGATAGGGCGTATTATAAGGAAAACGAGTATAGACGAACTCCCACAGTTTATCAACGTCCTTAAAGGCGAAATGAGTGTTGTGGGACCAAGGCCTCACATGGTTAGCCATACCCACATGTATGCCGAACGCATAGATAAGTTCATGGTACGTCATTTTGTAAAACCGGGTATTACAGGACTGGCACAGGTAAGTGGTTATCGTGGGGAAGTTGAAGATGAGAACCATATTATTAACCGGGTGAAATACGATATATTCTACCTGGAGAACTGGTCGTTGTTTCTCGACCTTAAGATCGTCTTCCAAACTGTATACAATGCCATCAAAGGAGACAAAAAAGCATACTAAAGAGGAGGAATCACCCCTCATCTCCATTATAACGCCTCTTTATAATGCAGAATCTTTTGTTTCAGAAACTATAAAAAGCATCCTAGATCAATCCTACCGGAACTGGGAACAGATTATAGTGGACGATGCCTCAACAGATAATTCCCTTCAAATTGCACTTTCCTTTGCTGAAAAAGACGAACGGATTAAAGTTGAGAAATTATCTCAAAATCGCGGTGCGGCCTACTGTCGCAACCTGGCGACCGAGCTTGCCGCCGGAGACTATATCGCCTTTCTCGATTCGGACGACCTGTGGCACCCCGATAAGTTAAAGAACCAGTTGGAGTTCATGCAGAACAACCAATGCGATGTTTCTTTTAGTAACTATTTGCATATAAATGAAAATGGAGAATTGTTGGGTAAGCGGATTAAGGCACTGAAGAAATTGAGTTATAAAAAACAACACCGAAATAATTACATCGGTAATTTAACAGGGATGTATCGAGCGCAAACCATAGGAAAGATCGCTTCGCCAAACATTAGGAAACGGCAGGATTGGGCGGTCTGGCTTGAGGCCATCAAACGCAGCCCGAAACCCGCTATGGGACTTCAGGAAGATCTCGCATTTTACAGGGTTCGGAAGGATTCTATCAGCTCTAATAAATCCAGGCTTGTAAAGTATAATTACAGCTTTTACCGTGATTACCTGGGGTATTCCGGCATTAAGGCCTTTAGGTGCCTGATCGTCTTTTTTTTCGAGTACTTTTTTATTCGCCCCCGGCAAATTGAGAAACTATAAAAGAGAAGTAAATTGCTTCAGCTTTCCGCGCTTACTTCGGTCCAGTACCTCACGCCTTTCGAAAGTGAGCCGAAGATCATTTTCCAGATAAGTATACAAAGCGTTCTTTATGGTATTTTCTTCTGAAGTAGTGAGCTCCTTTTCAGAAACATAAATTATTTTAAAACTATCCAAAGAGTTCTGTTCTATAACGAACTCCCTAACATTTCCATCATCTTCGATCACACTTTTGGTAACATAGTAAAATGTAAGCCCCGGAACCGTTTTACCTCCCGGAAGCCGGGCTATATCATTTGTTCTCCCAATAAGCTTGGCTAAAACAGGTTTCTTCATAGTGCTCTTGGGATCGATCACGCCAGTATCGCCAATATCGTAGCGTATCATGGGATGTGCCTTGTTGTAAAGAGAAGTGATCACTACCCTGCCAGGAGTGCCGTGAGGAACCGGGTTGTCGTAATCATCCACGATCTCAACATAGAGCGTCTCGCTGTTCAGAACAAATTCATCGGCCTTATTGGTGAAAGCGATAAGATCTAGTTCACTCGCCCCGTATTCGTTGATAACCGGCACCCCAAAGGTCTTTTCCATTAGTTTTTTATCGTCTTCGAACAACATTTCACTAGTCACTACGCAGTAGCGCAAACTAGGGCAGATCTTTGAAAGGATAATATTTTTGGAGTTCAGATATTTAGCAAACAATACAATAGAACTGGTATACCCGTTTATGTGGTCGAATTGTTTTTTTCTGAAATGCTCCAGGAACTCCTCCATTTTATCATTAGAGAGGTCGAAGATGGGGAAACGATAACGCCTTCCCAGCCAATCTTTGAATCGTTCTTTCTTGTAACCAATACTATCCAGGGGAATCCCGTAGAATCTTGCCTGATAGGATCTGTGAAAGCTCAGGCCGTACCATCCAAACCTATCGATGATCTCGGCCCAGGTAAGGGCGTGGCAAAATTTGTCCTTCGCAAAGATAAAAGGATGGCCGCTGGAGCCTGAAGTTTTATTCACATATACCTTTTTCTTGGGAAACCCTTTAGAAAGACGTTCAATTAAGGGACTCTGCAGATCGCTTTTTTGCATCACAGGCACATCGGCCCATCGAGCGGTATTCCTACTACCTACAAAATCCTTATAGAACGGATTGGTATCAAGGTGATGCGCAACGATCTCTGCTCTCGCTTTTTCTACATATTCCTCGTATTCGCTTTCGGGAATACGTTGGATCTTTTCCAAAAACTGTTTGGCCTCGGTAATTGGGAAGCCATTTAATTTTAAGGAAAGTTCGAATAAATTCAACGAGAAATAATTAGGGCTTCAATTTACAAACAATTATTTTTGAAGGCTAATTAAAACAGCATAGCATGAACATTCTAGTCTTGGGTTCGGGAGGCCGCGAACACACTTTTGCCTATCAGATCGCAAAGAGCAAAAACTGCTCGAAGTTATACGTCGCACCGGGAAATGCGGGAACGGCTGCCATTGCAACCAATCTTCCCATTTCGGTGAACGATTTCGATGCGATAAAAGAGGCTGTGCTTAGTCATGCCATTGATATGGTAGTGGTTGGCCCGGAAGACCCATTGGTGAACGGGATCACTAATTTCTTTGCCGAAGACGATGCTCTCAAGAATATAATGATCATTGGGCCCTCAAAGAGAGGTGCCTTACTGGAAGGAAGTAAAGAACGCGCTAAAGAATTTATGATGCATCATAATATTCCAACCGCAGCTTATGCGAGTTTTACCAGCGAGAGTCTGGACGCCGGCAAAAAGTTCCTGGAAACCTTAAGCGCTCCTTATGTCCTCAAGGCAGATGGACTGGCGGCTGGCAAAGGGGTTTTAATACTAGACTCACTGGAAGAGGCAAAAACCGAACTTGAGAATATGCTCGCACACCAAAAATTTGGTGAGGCCAGCGCGAAAGTTGTGATAGAAGAATTTCTTGATGGTATCGAGCTTAGTGTGTTTGTACTTACAGATGGGAAAAACTATAAGATATTGCCCACCGCCAAAGATTACAAGCGTATAGGGGAAGGAGATACAGGACTAAACACCGGAGGAATGGGCGCAGTTTCCCCTGTGCCGTTCGCGGATGCGGAATTAATGAAAAAGATAGAAGACCGGATCGTGATCCCCACAGTGAACGGAATAAGAGAAGAGCAAATAGACTACAAGGGTTTTATTTTTATCGGGCTGATAAAAGTTAATAACGAACCTTATGTGATCGAGTATAATGTACGAATGGGAGACCCCGAAACTGAGGTTGTCTTACCCAGGATAAAAACAGATCTGGTAGCGCTGCTAAAAGCGACCAGCCTTCAGCAATTGGATGGCGTTCAACTGGAGATCGACCCGAGGTCGGCAACTACCATTATGGTGGTATCGGGCGGATATCCGGAAGGCTATGAGAAAGGAAAAGAAATTACAGGAATAGAAAACATAAAAGATTCTATCGTTTTTCATGCGGGAACAGCAATAAAGGACGGTAAGATAGTGACTAATGGCGGCCGGGTTATCGCGGTTACGTCCCTGGATGATGACTTCAGAAAAGCCATAAAAAAATCCTATCAAAACATAGAAAAACTATCTTTTAACAGGATGTATTATAGAACCGATATCGGTTTCGATCTATCCTAGGAAAGAATGTGAAGTTGAGCTACGGTCTTCTTCGCCACTCGCGTTAAAATCGGCCAGTTTTCGCATCCAGTAAAGAAATGCAACAAAACCGATGGCCAGAAACATCCAGCTAATCATATTGGCACCCCACCAGCTATCCAGTTCCATGGCACGCAGCATATCATATGGTGCAAACAAATAATCTACAAATAGTGTTTCTATACCGTAAAAAAAGTCCTTCATAACTGTATCTTTATACTGCAAAAATATAAATTACCCACAATGCTTACAAGCTTTTTCAGTAAATCTAATCCGGTTAATTTTCTTTTATTGGGTACGGCACTGGGAATAGCGTATGTAATCTCATTGTTTGGAAAGGACTATTCGGAATTTGATTTGTGGAATTTCCTGGAGATAGTGGCTGTTGCAGGCTTATTGGTGTTTACTATTTTACTTCTCAATTTTATCGTTAGTAAGAACAACCTTACCCGAAAGAATACTTTTGCAGCCTTTATCTTCACCGCCTATACTTTGATGATCCCGGCTATTTTCGATCACACAAATATTATTATTGCCGTTGTATGTTGTCTATTTGCCCTAAGGAGGATCTTTAGTCTGCCCTCCGAAAAGAACGTGGAGAAGAAAATACTTGATGCCTCCTTGTGGCTGGTACTGGCATCATTTTTTCACTTTTATTGCCTCATATTCTTTGTAGTGGTCTATTACGCGGCATTAAGACGTCCCAGAACCAGTTTCAGATACTTATTAATACCCCTTCTTGCTATTCTAGCAGTGATTAGTATAACAACCTCGTATTTTTACCTTACCGAGAATTCTTTTGCGTGGTTTGAGCGTCATATTTCCACTGTGAGTTTCGATTTCGGGGCATATAATTCGTTCGCCTTACTTATACCTGCCTCTTTATTCCTTAGTTCGGTACTTTGGATATGTTTTTACAGATTGGTGAAGGTGGGTAGCATGATGCGGAAAGAACGACCAAACTTCCTGGTGCTTCTGGTGATCATTCTATCGGCCTTGGCCGTTTCCCTGGGATCTGCCGTGAAGGACGGTAGCGAAATGTATTTTCTTATCCCACCTTTGGCAATTGCTACCGCCGATTATATTGAGAATCGAGAGGAATTGTACATAAAAGAACTTTATATCTGGCTGGTAATGTTGCTTCCGGTGGCTCTGCTTCTCATTTAAAATGTCTAACCCACTTGTAGGAAGAATACAAATGAAATATAATACCTTTGCAGCCAGCAATCTCTATTTTCATTGAGATGCCATAAAATTAAAACTTATGTTTAGCGAAAAAGCGAACCGGATATTCCAGGAAGTCATAGAAACCTACCACCGTATCGACAAGGTGGACCAGCCTTTTACAAATCCGTATGATGGAGAATCTCAATTGATAGAACATTTGTTATATCGTAAATGCTGGATAGACACGGTTCAATGGCATTATGAGGATATTATCAGGGATCCCAATATAGACCCGGTTGCCGCACTTAGCCTTAAAAGAAAAATTGATGCTTCAAACCAGGACCGTACCGATACGGTAGAGTACATCGACAGTTATTTTCTTGAAAAGTATAAAAATGTGGAAGTGGCCGATAATGCCACCATTAATACAGAAAGTCCCGCCTGGGGAATAGACCGCTTATCTATTCTTGCTCTAAAGATCTATCATATGAATGAAGAGGCGAACAGGACCGACGCCAGCCCTGAATATCTTAACACCTGTAAGGCTAAATTAAACGTACTACTGGAACAGCGTGTTGACCTCAGCTCGGCGATAGACCAATTACTTAACGATATAGCTGAAGGAAGTAAATACATGAAAGTCTACAAACAGATGAAAATGTATAACGACGACGAAATGAACCCGGTTCTTCGTAACCAGAAATAATTCGCGAAGATAGGACGTCTCAATACGACCCCATCTAAAAGACACTCTTAATCCACCACCAATGGCATTGCCCAATCACATACTTGTAATAAGACTGTCGGCCCTTGGGGATGTAGCCATGACGGTGCCTGTGTTAAGAGTAGTTAGGAAAAGATACCCCGGAATAAAAATAACTGTAGTTTCACGCAATCAGTTCTCCGCGCTGTTCGAAGACATCGAAGGCATTGAGTTTATGGAGGCTGATGTTTATGGAAGACATAAGGGGTTCGGGCTTTTTAAATTAGCTTCGGAAGCGAATAGGCTGGGTATCGACGCAGTTGCCGACCTCCATAACGTAATTCGATCCAAAGTGGTGCGGTTCCTGCTATGGATAAAGGGTGTTAGAACTCGTTCAATAGATAAAGGCAGAGCCGAAAAGAAAAAACTCACCGTTGGCCTAAACAGAGACAGAGCGGTGTTAAAATCTACTCACGAGCGATATGCTGATGTTTTCAGGGAGTTGGGACTAGATATTAACCTGACAGACCATAGATTCCCTCCAAAAAAGGATATTTCACCCAGAATTCAGCATTTTTTCGGTAAGGAACCTAAAAAAGCAATTGGTATTGCACCTTTCGCTGCCTACGCAAGTAAGATGTATCCTATAGACCTGATGAAGGAGGTGATCGCATCACTAGACCAGACGAATCGATTTAAGATATTCTTATTGGGGGCCGGAGCGGCAGAAGTTTCGGTACTTAAAGAAATAGAGAACAATTATGATAACGTTACCAATGTAGCCGATCAACTCACTTTCGAAGAAGAACTTTCCCTTATCTCCAACCTGGACCTTATGGTCTCCATGGATAGCAGTAACGGACATTTGGCCGCGATGTTCGGGGTGCCGGTGATAACCCTTTGGGGTGTTACGCACCCCTGCCTTGGTTTCACACCCTTTGGGCAGCCACAAGAAAACCAACTACTTTCCGATCTGGAAAAGTATCCACTTATCCCTACCTCGGTCTATGGGAATTCCTTCCCGGCAGGTTATGAGAATGTAATGACCAGTATTAGGCCGGCCCGTATTGTGGAAAAAATAAAAGAGATAGTTTAATTATACATCATCGTAGTCGATCCCGAGCGTAGGGGTACTAGGATGAGCCTGGCAGGTTAGAATAAGACCATCGGCTATCTCCTCATCTGTTAGGATCTGGTTTTTCCTCATTTCGGCTTTACCTTCGGTGATTCTCGCAATACAGGTGCTGCAAATTCCGCCCTGACAGCTGTACGGAGCATCAAGGCCCTGTTTGAGACTTGCTTCCAATACCGAAGTATCCTGGGGCATAATAAAAACCTCTGTTTCATCGTCCAGTGTTACGGTGATCTTGGTTAATCCGTCATGCGGTTCTTCAAGATCGCCTTCTTCCGTTGTAGTAAACAATTCGAAATGAATATCATCTTTACTTACCCCCTTTTCTTTCAGCAGATCGGAAATTGTATAGATCATTTCTTCGGGGCCACACAAATAATAACTGTGGTAGGATTTATTGTTTAGTTTATTATTCAGCAGATAATTTGCAGTAGAGCGATCGATCCGGCCAAACAGACCGACATCTTCCTTTTTGCGGCTAAAAAGATATTCAACAAAAAAGCGCTCGGGGTAAACTTCCTGTAGCGTGGCAATTTCACCGGCAAACATGGTCTCCTCCAGCGATTGATTCCCAAAGATTAGAGAAAAGGTACTTTCCGGCTCCTTTTTAAGTACGGACTTCAATATTGAAAGAATAGGAGTGATCCCACTACCGGCGGCAAACGCAAGATAATTCTTAGCATTGGAAGGATCTGTTTTCAATATAAAATGACCTTCCGGGGGCATTACTTCCAGGGTGTCGCCGGGGTTCAAAGCGGTATTAGCGAAGACCGAAAAGGCTCCGTTTTTCACTTTTTTAATTCCCACACTTAATACCCCGTTTCCCGGCACACTGCATATAGAATAGGCCCGCCTGATCTCTTTTTCGTTTACCTGGTGTTTTATAGTAATATACTGTCCGGGCGTAAAAGTGAATATTTCTGAAATATCATCAGGGATTTCGAAGCTTACTCTAACCGAATTTGGGGTTTCTTTTTTTACTTCTGAAACGGTTAACGTATGGAAGTTGCTCATAGAATGAATTTTCAGCAAAAATACAAATCCTGAATCTGAAATAACAGGTGAGAGGCTGCAATATCACTGAAATTTACCCTAATTACGTAGACAGTTATTAAAAAGAAATGTATTTTTACCGTTCGTTTCTTATTTTACATACTAAACACGAAGGTTTTAAGTTAGAATATCATATAAACCGAAACTATTTTGAAGGGCATCTATAAAATTACCATTTTCTTATTGGCAGTTGTTTTATTCGCTGCGTGTTCACGAAAGAAAAATACTTTTTTAAGTCGGAATTATCATGCTGTCACAGGAGAGTATAATGCCTTGTACAATGGGGGCGTTGCACTTGATCAAGGTAAGAACGAACTCATCCTTACCTATCGCGATAATTTTTGGGAGATCCTCCCGGTGGAACGTTTAGAGCCAATTGACGAATTAGACCTGCCCGGAGAGACCAAGAATCCTAATTTCAATCGAGCTGAAGAAAAGGCCGCAAAGGCCATACAGAAACATTCTATTTACCTGGATGGGAAGGAATACAACCCTCAGATAGATGAGGCGTATATGATGCTTGGGAAAGCGCGTTATTTTGACGGGCGATTTATTCCTGCTCTTGATGCTTTCAACTTTATTCTGAACAAGTATCCCACTAGTAATAATATTAACAGGGCTAAGGTCTGGAAGGCCAAGACTAATATTCGTCTGAATAATGAGGATATCGCCATCGAGAATTTGGAAAAGATGATGAAGACGGTAGATCTTGAAGACGAAGAACTTGCCGATGCCTCTGCCATCCTGGCGCAGGCATTCATTAATCTGGATTCAATAGACGCAGCACTTCCATATATAAAACTGGCTTCAGAATACACCCGAGACAACGAACTAAGAGGTCGGTACGCGTATATCAAAGGGCAGATATATAATCGCCTTGATCTTAAGGACAGCGCCAATATGGCCTTCGATGAGGTGATCGAGCTCAACCGGAAATCTCCCAGGGTTTACATGATCAATGCCTACATCGAGAAAGCACGAAACTTTAATTATGAAAAGGAAGATCGGGTTGCTTTTCTCGAGCTATTGTTCGATCTGGAAAAGAACCGAGAGAACCGTCCGTTCCTTGACAGAATATATAACCAGATAGGAGAATACTACAGAAGCACAGAGAATATAGACACCGCGGTGATCTATTACAACAAATCTATCAAGAATTACAAAGATGACAGGGTGATGCAGTCTGTGAATTATTCAACCCTGGCAGAGATCAATTTCGATAAGGCCGAATATAAACGCGCCGGAAATTATTACGATAGCACGCTTACTTATCTCGAGATAAACACCCGTGAGTGGAGACGTGTAAAGAAAAAGAGGGAGAATCTCGACGATGTGATCAAGTATGAGGATATCGCCACCCTAAACGATAGTGTACTGCGATTAGCGGGCATGAGTGAGGCACAACTACTGGCTTATTTTACAGAATACACGTCGAAGCTAAAGCAACAAGCGATCGAAGATTCTATAGCGGAGGTAAAACTCCAAACTCAGATCGCCAATAACGAGTTCTATCAGAAGAGCAAGGGAGGAAATAGTAAAGCACAAAGCGGAGGTAAATTTTACTTTTATAACACCAGTACGGTTGCTTACGGAAAGCAAGAATTTAGAAAAGTATGGGGAGACCGGAAGTTGGAAGACAACTGGCGAAGATCGGACAGGAAGACCTCGGGCTTAACCGAAGAGATCGCGGTAGAGGAAGACACGCCTATCTCGGAGAATGAACGATTTAAGCCGGAAACCTATATCGCGCTAATCCCAAAGGATGCCGTAGTGATAGACAGCCTTACCAAAGAGCGAGATTTTGCCTACTATCAATTAGGATTGATCTATAAAGAGAAGTTTAAAGAGTACGGCCTGGCAGCCAATCGCCTGGAGAAACTTCTTACCTACAATCCTGAAGAACGGTTGGTTTTACCATCTAAATACAATCTCTACAAGATCTACCAGCAAATGGAACGTCCGGCCCTGGCAGAGAAATATAAGAATGATATCATAGATAATCATCCCGAGTCGAGATATGCCGAGATATTGCGCAACCCCAATGCCATATTGGCGACAGACGAGTCCAGCCCGGAGTTTAAATACAAAGCGCTTTACAAGGAGTTCGAGGCTAACAACTATCAACAAGTGATCGACACCGCCGAGGAGTATATCACTATTTACAATGGTAATGATATTGTGCCGAAACTGGAAATGCTGAAGGCTACAGCCCTTGCACGGAAGGATGGATTCGAGGCGTATAAGAAAGCATTGAACTTTGTTGCCCTTAATTACCCAAATTCTGAAGAAGGGAAGAAGGCCCAGGAGATCTACTCAAGGGTGTTGCCACATTTGGCGGTTAAGGATTTTGTGGCGAGCGCAGACGACCCGAGCAACCAATGGAAGGTGGTTTACCAGTTTGCGGCTACCGATAGAGAAGCGGCGACCCAACTACAAGAAAAACTAGATAAATTTATTACCGAAAGAAGATATGACATCACAATGTCTACTTCTATAGATTACTATAATCCGGATACTATATTTGTTATAATTCACGGATTGAACACTAAACTTGGTGCCCGTGGCTTTGCTCAGGTACTCAACGAAGACAAGAAATATAAGATAAAGAAACCATTTTTCGAGATATCATCTCCAAATTACAAGATTGTTCAAATCCATAAGAACCTGGATGATTATTTGAAGTTTGATACTGTCGAATAGAAAACGTTAATCCCCTTTAATTAAACTAACTATGTTTTCAGACAAAAAAGACAAAAAGAATATGGAACCAACAGCAAGCCAAAACAGAATTAACGAAGGAACAAAACTTAAAGGAGATATCCAGTCGAAAGGATTTTTCCGCATCGATGGTGAGATCGATGGGAATGTGAAAACACCTTCCAAAGTAGTTATTGGAAAGACTGGTACGATCACCGGAACATTAACCTGTGAGAATGCAGATATCGAAGGATCATTTGATGGAAAATTGGATGTGTCCGGTACGCTAACCCTGAAATCTACCGCTAGGATCACCGGCGACGTGATGGTTGGTAAATTAGCAGTCGAGCCGGGAGCTACCTTCAACGCTTCCTGTGAGATGAAAGGATCACAAAAAGCCAAAAGTAACCTAAGCGTTGAGGCTTCTGCTACCGAGGACAAAAAATCTCAAAACCACCCTTTTGACAGAACCCAAAGAATCCAAAAACCAAAAGCGGAGCAGCAAAATTAACAGCTATGCTCGCTTTTCGGGAATTGCATTTCAAATGATTGCAATTATTGTGCTGGGTACCTTTGGGGGAATCAAGCTCGACGAGATCTATCCAAATGAATATTCTTTATTCACGATAATTTGCAGTTTACTGGCTGTAGGCATCTCTATGTATTTTGTTGTAAAGCAAGTAACCGACTTTTCTAAAAAGCAAGACAAAGATTCATGAAAAAAGATCTACCCGCTTTCCTAATAAAATGGCTCGGTTTTACCGCCTTACTTTTTGCCATACATTATTATATTTTCATTAGTTTTTTTTCTGAATTATCCTTGTATTTTCCGCTTTGGGCTATCTATACATTTAATGCTGCCCTTGTGTTATTGGTTTTTCTTATTGTTAGAGTCCAGATGGCCAGGGGATACACCAAAACATATAATTTATTTCTCATCCTCACCATTTCTAAAATGGCTCTGGCCATTGTCTTTCTATTGCCATTATTTGCCGGTAAAGCAGAGAATGCAGTTGTGGATGTGATCAATTTTTTCATCCCGTATTTTTTGTTTTTAGGATTCGAAATTTTTCAACTGAACATTTTTTTCAAAAAGGAGGAAACAAACTAGCATATAGTTTGTCAATTCATTTACTATTAGTACATTTGCACCGAATTTCAGAACCGCAAACGCACTACATTGAAAACTACGAATTTTACTATTGTTAGAAGCCTGTTTATCGGGCTGTTTTTTATGATATCAGTTGGCTCGGTTTTAGCGGCCCCTATTACTTCTGAAGTAAAAAACGAAGGAGGCGAAGACGAAGAGTTCAATGTTACTGAAATGATCATGCACCACGTTACAGATGCGCATGATTTTCACATTTTAGACTGGAAAGGACACGCGGTTTCTTTCCCTCTTCCTATCATCCTCTGGACCGAAAATGGACTGGTAACGTTTATGTCCAGCGAATTTCATCATGACGATTCGGGAAAAGTAGTAGTTGAAAAGGACGGGCAGAAATTTGTAAAATACCACGAAGAGATATACTACGCCAGCGAAACTCCAAATGCCGATGGATCGTATATAACGATGGGCGAGGGAGATCATCCCTCGAATGCAGCACCCATGGATTTTTCCATAACCAAATTGGTTTTCTCCATGTTCCTTTCCATACTCTTGCTTGTCTTGATATTTGGATTGTCTGCGAGAAAGTACGATAAGGCGGGTGTACCTAAAGGAATTGCCAAGTTCACCGAACCCCTTGTGGTCTTTATTCGCGATGAAGTTGCTATCCCTAATATTGGAGAGAAGAAATACGCGAAATACATGCCTTTCCTACTTACGTTGTTCTTCTTTATCTGGATCAACAACATTATGGGACTTATTCCTTTCTTCCCCTTTAGCGCGAATCTAAGTGGAAACATCGCATTTACATTTGTACTAGCTTTAATCACTTTTGTGATCACAACTGTGGTAGCAAATAAAGATTACTGGAAACATATCTTCTGGATGCCGGGTGTACCTGTTCCAATGAAGATCTTCCTGGCTCCCATAGAATTTTTAGGAATATTTATAAAACCAATCTCGCTCATGATTCGTTTGTTCGCAAACATCACCGCGGGACATATTATAGTACTTAGTTTGATCTCCCTGATCTTTATCGCGAAGACGGTATGGGTTTCACCCGCATCGGTTTTCTTTTCGGTATTCATTAGTGTGATCGAAGTACTGGTAGTTGCCATTCAGGCCTACATATTTACCATGCTCTCTGCCTTGTATATAGGTAGTGCCATGGAAGAACATGAACATTAATTAATCTTTAATAAGTAAACACTATGAGTAGTTTAGCATTAATTCAAGACGTAGTAAGTTACGTTCCTTTCGCAGCCATTGGTGCTGGTCTTGCAGCTATCGGTGCCGGTATTGGTATTGGTAGAATTGGAGGATCTGCAATGGACGCTATTGCGCGCCAGCCAGAGATGCAGGGAAAAATACAAGCTTCTGCAATTGTACTTATCGCTTTCGTTGAAGCGGTAGCACTTTTCGCGGTGGTAGTATCACTTATTGCAAAGTAAAAAGGAACGGTGCAACGGTTGGTTGCACCGCCTTTTTTATTAAAACATTAAAGATTAAAAAATATAGAAAATGAATTTAGTAACTCCTGATGTTGGATTGATTTTTTGGACTTTCATCTCTTTCGCTGTCCTTTTCTTTGTATTGAAAAAGTTCGCATGGAAACCTATCGTAGGAACCGTGAACAACAGAGAGCAGTCTATTCGAGAAGCTTTGGCTTCGGCTGAAGCCGCTAAAAAAGAAATGGAAAACCTAACGGCCGATAACGAGCGCATCCTAAAAGAGGCGCGTTTGGAGCGTGAAGCCATGCTTAAGGAAGCTCGCGAGATCAAGGCTAAGATGATCGCAGACGCCGAAGGTGATGCCAAGGCAAAAGCCGATAAATTGATCGCTAACGCCCAGGCTGCTATCGAGAATGAAAAGAAAGCCGCCATTGCAGAATTGAAGAACCAGGTAGCTATTATGTCTGTAGACATAGCCGAGAAAGTGGTGAAAGCCGAGCTTTCAAATAAAGACAAGCAGCTTAAACTGGTTGAGAATATGTTGGACGAAGCAAAGCTAAACTAATTAGGAATGAAGGGAAGCAAAGCAGCCATACGCTACGCGAAAGCAGTTTTACAACAGGCACAGGAAGATAATGTTGCCAAAGAGGTGTTTGGCGATATGCAGGATGTTTTAAACACCTTGCGGGGAAGTAAAGAATTACGCTCGGTACTTCAGAGTCCCGTGATCAAGGCCTCCGATAAGAAAGCATCCTTGCTGGAGATCTTCGGAAGCAGTACCCAAAACACCAAAAGCCTAATCAACACCTTGGTTGAGAACAGAAGAATAAGATTACTGGGTGGGGTTGCAGAGAGCTATGTGAGTTTATACAACCAGGCCAAAGGCGTAATTGTAGCCCAGGTGACCACAGCTGTTGCTTTGTCGCCCGAAATAGAGGCCCAGGTGCTTTCTAAAGTAAAAGCTTTAACGGGAAGCAGCTCAGTTTCCCTTGAAAATACAATTGACGAATCAATCATTGGAGGATTTATCCTTCGCGTTGGAGACTTGCAGTACAATGCAAGTATCTCAAATAATTTAAACAAACTTAGAAGAGAATTTACAGTAAATTAAGGATCCGGCTTTGATAAACCGGCCTAAAACTTTTATAAAATGGCAGAAGTAAAACCAGCTGAAGTTTCAGCGATTTTAAAGAAACAACTTTCAGGTTTTGAAGCAACCGCTTCATTGGATGAAGTAGGAACAGTTCTCACAATTGGGGATGGTATTGCCCGTGTATACGGACTTGCAAATGCCCAATATGGTGAATTAGTTGAGTTTGAAAATGGTTTGGAAGGAATTGTACTAAACCTTGAAGAAGATAATGTTGGGGTTGTATTGTTAGGTCCTTCTATAGATATTAAAGAAGGTGCTACTGTAAAACGTACCCAGCGTATTGCTTCTATCAATGTTGGTGAAGGAATTGTGGGTAGAGTTGTTAATACTCTGGGAGAACCCATCGATGGAAAAGGTCCTATCTCCGGAGAAACTTACGAAATGCCATTAGAGCGTAAAGCTCCCGGTGTAATTTACCGTCAGCCGGTAAACGAGCCACTTCAAACCGGAATTAAATCTGTTGATGCCATGATCCCCGTAGGGCGAGGACAGCGTGAGCTTGTTATTGGTGACCGTCAGACAGGTAAAACCACGGTTTGTATCGATACCATCATTAACCAAAAAGAGTTCTTCGACGCCGGGGAACCTGTTTACTGTATCTATGTGGCAGTTGGACAGAAAGCATCTACGGTTGCGAACATTGCAAGAGTACTTGAAGAGAAAGGTGCTTTGGCCTATACCACTATAGTTGCCGCGAACGCATCAGATCCTGCGCCAATGCAGGTATATGCTCCTTTCGCCGGAGCTGCGATCGGGGAATATTTCCGCGATACGGGTAGACCGGCACTTATTATCTACGATGATCTTTCAAAGCAGGCAGTAGCATATCGTGAAGTATCCCTACTTCTTCGTCGTCCACCGGGACGTGAAGCATATCCAGGGGATGTATTCTACCTTCACTCAAGATTATTGGAGCGTGCTGCAAAAGTGATCGATGACGATTCTATCGCTCAAAACATGAACGACCTTCCGGAGTCTATTAAAGGACTGGTAAAAGGAGGAGGATCTCTTACAGCATTGCCAATTATTGAAACTCAGGCGGGAGACGTTTCGGCGTATATTCCTACCAACGTAATCTCTATTACAGACGGACAGATCTTCCTGGAGTCGGATCTATTTAACTCTGGTGTTCGACCTGCGATCAACGTGGGGATCTCTGTATCCCGTGTAGGTGGTAACGCCCAGATCAAATCCATGAAGAAGGTTGCCGGAACATTAAAGCTGGATCAGGCTCAGTTCCGTGAACTGGAAGCATTTGCCAAGTTTGGTAGTGATTTGGATGCGGCCACAATGAATGTTATTGAAAAAGGTAAACGAAACGTTGAGATCCTGAAACAGGCACAAAATGACCCCTTCACCGTGGAAAACCAGGTAGCGATCATCTATGCCGGATCTAAGAACTTGTTACGTAATGTACCTGTGGAGAAAGTGAAGGAATTCGAGAGAGATTATCTTGAATTGCTTAATGCTAAACACAGAGACACCTTAGACACACTAAAAGCAGGAAAACTTACCGATGAAGTTATCGATACACTTTCTGCAGTAGCTAAAGACGTTTCAGCAAAATATAACTAATTCGAATTCGTAATTATACGCTAAAAGATGGCTAATCTTAAGGAAATACGAAATAGAATCACCTCGGTAGGTTCGACCATGCAGATCACCAGCGCCATGAAAATGGTTTCTGCTGCAAAGTTGAAAAAAGCCCAGGATTCTATTACTGCCATGCGGCCGTATGCAGATAAACTCACCGAATTACTTCAAAATCTAAGTGCAACACTAGATGGAGACAGCGGAAGTAAATTTGCAGACCAGCGCGAAGTGAATAAAGTACTTGTAGTTGCCATTACATCTAATCGTGGACTGGCCGGTGCCTTTAACAGTAATATCGTTAAGGAGGCAAGACGAACCATGGAGGAGGACTTTGGCGGGAAGAAGGTAGATTTTGTTACCATTGGTAAAAAAGGAAATGATATTCTATCTAAAACCGAAACGGTAGTTGATAATAACAACGCGATCTTCGATGATCTTTCCTTCGAGAATGTTTCTACCATAGCCGAATTGCTAATGGCCCAGTATGCAGAAGGAAATTACGATAAGATCGTTTTATTATATAACAAGTTTAAGAATGCAGCTACACAGATCGTAATGAATGAGCAATTCCTGCCCATCTTACCTCCTGCCGCAGATGCAACCGAACAAAAAGGGGCAGCAGATTATATCTTCGAACCCAACAAAGTAAAGATCGTAGAAGAATTAATTCCTAAAAGCTTAAAGACACAGCTCTTTAAAGCCATTCGAGATAGTGTTGCCAGTGAACATGGTGCCCGTATGACGGCCATGCACAAAGCAACAGACAATGCTTCCGAACTAAAAGCAGATCTTACCCTAGAATACAACAAGGCACGACAAGCTGCCATTACCGGTGAGATTCTTGAAATCGTTGGTGGTGCGGAAGCACTTGCCGGCTAAAAGCTTTTTTATAATACTTAAATAGGCCTTCCGCATTTACGGAAGGCTTTTTTGTACCTTTATGGCAGGGCTTTTGATTCCAACCCATTATGAAAACAAAATCACATCTCTTACAGTTCATTTCTCCCGTAGTTTTCATGGTATTATTTGCCAATTGTGGTGGGAGTAAATCCGGGAACACAGACTTTAAACTGGAACAGGATCCGCCATTCAGCGTCAAGGATGCGTATTACCAGGACTGGGTTGCCGGTATTAAAGAAGGAGGCTCCGGAACCAATGTTTATCTCGCCCTCGAAAATTTTACAGACAATGTGGTGATAGAGAAGATCTACTTCAGAAAAATGATCACAAAAGCACAAATATCACCGCAGATCCGGAATCAGTATGTGGGCTATTTCAAAAATGATGATAAGGATATGGTCATGGATATCGACCCCGTTAAAGAAGCCGTGAATACCCCTCGCGAACCCTTTCCTTTTAATCTTGAACACAATGAAGCGGTTATTGCTTATAGATATATGGATGTGCTGAAATACACTCTAGTACGTGACATGCGTAGGGAAGAAATGATCGCATACCCTTCTACCAAACCAAAGAATGAACACTAGCCTCCGAAGACCTTGAGCATTTTCAGGAAATTATTCAAGCAGACCTTTATCTACGGATTGGCCACCGTTTTACCCAGAGCGCTTGGAATTGTTTTGGTACCGCTATATGTTTCAGTTTTAGGAAAGGAACAGTACGGCGTTTATGCAACCTTAATGGCGTTCCTCATTCTGGGGAATGTACTGTTGTCCTACGGCATGGAAACTGCCTTTTTTAGGTATATCAATAAACATGAAGGTGAGAAAGCACTGGTTCAGTCTACTGCGCTAACATCGGTTGCTATTTCCACAGCTGTTTTCCTAGCCATAACGCTTTTTTTCAACGATTCGCTGGCCGAATTTCTGGACTTTAGAAGCGAATTTATCACATACGGCCTGATCATCCTGGCACTGGACGCACTGGCGGTTCTGCCTTTCGCCTGGTTTCGCGCTAACGAGAAACCCATGCGTTATGCGGTTATCAAGATCTTCAATGTGGCCATCAATCTTGGCCTCAATCTATTCTTTTTCCTGGTATTACCCGGCCTGGCCGAAAGTAATCCCGGGTCATTCTGGGAATCTATACTGTTAACCGATACGCGAGTGGCTTACGTATTTATAGCCAATCTCATCGCAAGTGCTATTACTCTCTTGATCGTGTCTCCGCTATATGTGCGTATCGGATTTAAATTTAGTCCGGCACTTTGGAAAGGAATGATCCGTTACGCCATGCCTGTTCTTATCGCCGGAATCGCTTTTTCGATCAATGAGGCCTTCGATAAGATCTTACTGAAGTATCTCCTCCCTGAAGATATTGCTGAAGCGGAAGTAGGTGTATATGCCGCCTGCTATAAGCTGGGCGTATTTATGACCCTGTTTGCCACCGCTTTCAGACTGGGAATAGAGCCATTTTTCTTTAATCACGCCAGTAATGAGAACGCAAAGCAAACCTATGCTACCATTACCAAGTACTTTACCATCTTCGGAAGTGCCATCCTGTTATTCGTGATCGTATATATTGATATCTTCAAACGTATTCTCATTCCGGATCCGAAATTCTGGGACGCCCTGGTTATTGTTCCTATCATTCTGCTGGCCAACCTCTGTTTGGGGATCTATCACAACCTTTCTGTATGGTATAAAGTTACAGATCGGACCCATTTTGGCGCCATAATATCTGTAGTTGGTGCCATGGTCACACTAATCCTTAACCTCTTGCTCATTCCGTTGATTAGTTATAAAGGCTCTGCCATTGCTACCCTCGCCGCTTACGGGAGTATGATGGTTATTTCGTACATTTTAGGTCAACGAAACTATGCAGTCCCGTACAAGCTGAAAGCAATAGGAGGATACTTAATGTTATCGGTAGGTTTTTCGGCTTTATCCTTTTATGTTTTCGATGGTAATTTAATCATTGGCTCAGCATTATTATTGGTATTTTTGTCCTGGATATTTATTTCTGAAAAGAAACAACTTAAGCGCATACTGAAGAGATGAAGATTAGAATTGTAAACACCTCGGATCACCCCCTTCCTCATTATGAGACTATTTATTCGGCCGGAATGGACCTTCGGGCCAATGTGCCCGAACCGTCAACCTTACAGCCTCTGGAGCGCGCTATTGTGAAAACAGGGTTATTTATCGAACTACCCATTGGATATGAAGCCCAGGTTCGTCCCAGAAGTGGCCTCGCTGCCAAAAAAGGGATTACAGTTTTAAATTCACCCGGGACCATCGATGCAGATTACCGCGGCGAGATAGGAGTTATTTTGGTAAATCTATCCAATGAGCCCTTTACGATAGAAAATGGTGAACGGATCGCCCAGTTAGTGATTGCGAAGCACGAGCGTGCCATTTGGGAAGAAGTAGATGAATTATCCGAGACCGAGAGAGGAACGGGTGGATTTGGAAGCACCGGAGTACAATAAAACGTAAGATTAATACTGAAACTAATTTATGAAGATCATTGTCCCAATGGCTGGCCGCGGATCGCGACTACGCCCACATACCTTAACAATTCCCAAACCCTTGATTCCGGTTGCCGGCCGCCCCATCGTCCATCAGCTGGTAACAGAAATTGCCCATATTCTGAAGGAGGAGATCGATGAGATCGCGTTTATCTTAGGAGATCCGGCATTTTTTGGAGATGAGGTAGTGGCAGATCTTGAGAAACTTGCTAAAGAACTTGGTGCCCGTTGTAGTATTTACAGACAATTGGTTCCCAAGGGTACCGGACACGCAATTATGTGTGCCGAACCTTCACTTTCGGGCCCCGCGGTTATCGCCTATGCGGATACCCTAATACGCGCCGATTTCGACCTTGATAAGGAAGCGGATAGTGTGATCTGGACCAAGAAGGTGGATAATCCCGAGGCCTATGGAGTAGTAAAATTAAACGAAAGGAACGAGATCGTTGAACTGGTTGAAAAACCTTCCCAATTTGTGAGCGATCAGGCTGTGATAGGTATTTATTACTTCAAAGACGTAGCCGTATTAAAGGATGAACTGCAGTATGTGCTGGATAACAATATCATTCATGGAGGAGAGTATCAGATCAACGACGGGATCTTGAGAATGATCGGTAAGGGAAAAGTATTTAAAACCGGTACTGTAGACGAATGGATGGATTGCGGAAACAAAGAAGTTACTGTCGAAACTAATGCAAGGATGCTGGATATTCTTGCCGAAAAAGGAGCACCCTTAGTGTTGGACAATATCACTACAGAAAACTCCAGGATCATTCCACCTTGCTTTATTGGGGATGGCGTGGTGTTGAAAAACACTATCCTGGGACCTCATGTTTCTGTGGGAGAAGGCACAATAATTGAGGATAGTACCGTTAAGAATAGTATAATTCAGACGGAGGCGGTCATAAAAAATGCTACTTTAGACAATGCGATGATAGGCAATTACGCCACCTTCGATGGGAATTTTACCAATGTAAGTATTGGAGATTATTCAGAATTAAAATGATAAAAAAACACTCATACCTGCTTCTTGTGTTGGTTGTGGTGTTCCAAATTTCGGGCGGGATGTTCGCCCAGGAGGAGGAACCACCTACCGATGATCTGGGAAATGTGAGTGACGCCTTTCAAGAAAATTTCTTCGAAGGCCTTAAACAAAAAGGGATAGAAAATTACGAATTGGCATTGACCGCTCTTCGAAAGGCAGAAATGGCTGCTAAAGGAGACAAAGAGAATATTGCGGTGGTTCGTTTTGAAATGGGGAAGAATTACGCCTATTTAAAACAGTTTGAAGATGCCGAAAGTATGTATAATCAGGTATTGGAAAGTATGGGGGAACGCCTTGATGTACTGGAAGCCTTGTACGATGTGTATTACCAGCAACAGAATTATAATGCGGCCATTCCCCTGGTAGAAAAACTTACCAAATACGATACGGATTACAAGGAGGACCTTGCCAACCTTTACCACCTCACCGGGCAATTCGACAAGGCTCTGGAGATCCTGGATGAACTTGATGAAGATTGGGGAGAAAGTGTTCTTCGAAATGCATTGCGCCGGCAGATCTATAAAGTTACAGGAAATACCGAAGGAGCCATAACAAACCTGGAAGACAAGATAGATAAGAACCCTAAGAAAGAACAGGATTACCTGAACCTGATCTTTTTATACAGTGAACAGGGAGATTCTAAAAAAGCATACGAAACAGCACAGGAACTATTGAAAAATCAGCCGGACTCCGAATTGGTGCATCTGGCACTCTATAAATTTTATCTGGATGACGGGGAGGTGGAAAAGGCCCTGCATTCTATGGAGGTGGTGTTCTCATCTAACGAAATAGATAAAGACAGCAAGTATCGCGTGCTAGGAGATTTTATTGGGTTTGCAAACCAAAATCCCGGATATGAAGATCGACTGGAAGCTATAGTTGGATCTTTCAGTGACGTAAATTCCGGGCAGGTGTACGAACAGCTGGGGCTGTATTACCTGGCCAAGGAACAAAAGGATAAGGCGCTTCAGTTTTATGAAAAAGGAATGGCAATTGACCAGGATAACTACAGTCTGGTGAAGAATACCTTACTATTGCAGATCGAATTCAAAAAATATAGTGAGGCAGCACGTGCCAGCACAGAAGCCCTGGAAATATTTCCTGCTCAACCCTTGTTGTACCTGGTGAATGGAGTGGCAAATATAGAATTGGAAAAACTTGATATAGCGATCGAAAGTATGGAAACCGGGATCGATTATTTGATTGACGATCTTAAAATGGAAAAGGATTTCTACGAACAACTTAGTATTGCCTATTCAAAAAAAGGTAACGAGGCAAAAGCTGCCTCCTTTGCAAAGAAAGCTTCAGAAATTAACATAGCGAATTGACCATGAGAAAGAGTTTAATTTTTCTGTTTCTGCTTATCCTTTTACATTCTTGTAAAGGGTTAAAAGGGGTTAGTGGTACCGAAACTGCCAATGCATCTCTTCAAGCTAAGGACATTATCTCTACGCATAAACTCGCCTCTCCTAAGTTCTCTACCATGGCGGGACGAATCAAGGTGGAGTATGAGGATGAAAAGAAGTCGCAAAGCATGACGGTAAGCCTGAGGATGGAGAAGGATAAAAAAATATGGATAAAAGCATCACTCCTTGGTATTACCCTGGCCAAGGTCCTCATAACACCAGAGCGAGTGAGTTATTACGAAACTATTTCGAACACGTATTTCGACGGTGATTTCAGCCTGCTTAGTAAATGGTTGGGAACAGAAGTTGATTTCGAAAAAACCCAGGCCATATTATTGGGCCAGACTATGTTCAATATGAATAAGAGTTCGTATACTTCAGAGGTGGTGAATAACAAATACAAACTTTCGCCTAAACGGCAGCTTGAGAATTTCATTCATAGCTTATTTCTCAATCCAGATAATTTTAAGGTTGCCTCCGCCACCTTGTCCCAGCCCAGGGCCAACAGGATGCTAACAGTGAATTACGGCCCGTATCAGCAGATCGAAGGAGCATATTATCCTTCAGAGATATCCATCAACTCCAAAGAAGGAGATTCGCGAACTAAAATAGAGGTCACTTACAGGAAAATAGACCTGAATGTTTCGGTGAGTTTCCCTTTCGACATACCTCAGGGTTTTGAACCAATAGACCTTGGCCGATGAGACGTATAAAGTTTTTCCTTACCCTGCTTTGCTGCCTGGTTCTCGCTACGACATCGATGCATGGACAATCTAAAAAACAGCAGGAGCTTGAAGCGAAGAGACAGGCCATCATGGAGGAGATCAAGCAGATCAACTCATTGCTTTTCAAGACCAGGGGCCAGCAGAAATCGGTTTTAACCCAGGTGGAAGATCTCGATCAACGCATAAGGGCCACGGAAAACCTTATTCGTGTTACCAACCAGCAGGCAAATCTTTTAACCAGGGAGATCAATGATAATCTCAACAAAATGGAGACGCTCAGGGAAGAGTTAAAGTCTCTCAAGGAGGATTATGCCGCCATGATCAAGAAGTCGTATAAGAGCAGGTCTAAGCAGAGCAGGGTGATGTTTCTGTTGTCATCAGACGATTTCCTGCAGGCATACAAAAGACTTCAGTATATGAAACAGTATGCGAAGCACCGAAAAGAGCAGGGAGAACGGATAAAGGAAAAGACAGAGCAACTCCAGATATTGAACACCGGACTGATAGAGCAGAAAAATCAGAAACAATTATTGATAGAACAAAACAAAAAGACCCGGCTAACCCTGGCCAAGGAAAAAAAGGATCAGGAAGCATTAATAGCATCCCTGAAGAAAGATGAAGGTAAATTTGCCTCTCAGATAAGAACCAAACAGAGGGAAGCAGATGCAATTGATAAGCAGATAGATGCCATAATCAGGGCGGCTATCGCCGAATCCAATAAGAGTACAGACACCAAAGTTACCAGGGGAACTGCAGAAACTTTTGCAATGACCGCCGAGGCTAAAGCGCTGGCGGCTAATTTCAGCACCAATAAGGGCAAATTACCCTGGCCGGTGGAAAAGGGTGTTGTGATACGTCGCTATGGAAACCAGAGGCACCCGCAATTACCCAACGTCACCACTTTTAGCAGTGGTGTTGAGATCGCGACCGAAAAAGGCGCGAAGGCCAGAGCAGTGTTTAACGGGGAAGTTTTCCAGGTGCAGAAATCTAAGCAAGGTATAATGGCGGTTTTTGTAAGACATGGAAATTATATTTCTGTGTATTATAACCTTGAAAGTCTGGCAGTAAAGAAAGGAGATAAAGTAAGCACCAAGCAGGAATTGGGAACGATCTTCACTAACGGCCTTACCGGAAAAACCGTATTAAAATTCCTGATCTATCAGAATAGCAGCCGTTTAAATCCTGCCGATTGGGTTTATAAGATGTAATAAAAAAAGGGAGCCAAGTGGCTCCCTTTTTTATGAGAATAATCTCTCTTATCTAATAACCAATTTCTTGGTTGTTGATTGTCCGTCAATTTCAATGGTAACAAAGTACAACCCGGTGCGATAGCTAGACACATCGAGTGTAGCTTCACTTGTACCATTAAGGGCTCTTTCATTCACAGTTTGAAGAGTTTGCCCAAGGCTATTTACAATAGTTACTTCAAAATTGCTGAAGTTGGTATCGCTTAACGAGATAGTTACCTGGTCTGATGCAGGGTTTGGAGACATAACGATGTTTCCTAACACTATATCGTCTAAGCCAAGAGGATCGCAATCCAACAGACCGCTGGAATGAAGTCTGGCAACTGTACGAAGTGTTCTCCATCCTTCGGTCGTGTTTCTGGCTACTACTGCATACCAGAAATCTGTGTTCTCACCGTCAACGATAGGAACAGTGATTTCGGTATCTGTAGTTGTTCCAACAATTTCCATATACTCATCACCAAGCATGTAAAGATCGTATTCTTCTGCGTCTGGCAACGCTATCCAACTAATAGTTGCAGTTGTTTCACAAACCTGGATGGCATCTACACCACCTACTATTCCGGCAATAGAGAATACATCGTCGCTGGTATCGGAGAATGCACCACTAGTAATTCTTACCAGAGCTTCTCCCGAAACGTCATTAGGCACACTCCACTCGAAGTTTGTTACTGTAGAAGCAGCGTTACCTATAGTGTTCCATGTAGAACCATTATCCAGTGAATATTCCAAAAGGAAATTACCGGTTGTATTTGTAGCATCCCAGTGAATGATATGAGTACCAACATTAAGAAGCGCTTCTCCACCATTTGGATAGGTAAGCACAAGGTTATCTGTAATGATCTCGTACACTACGTAGTAGTCTTGAGGTCCAACAGGTACATTGAAACCTGTAATGTCGATATCGTAGTCTCCGGCGGCAGGGTTGTTAATAAGCACCTGCTCTACATTGTTAAGGTGATCAGGACCATTGGTTGCTGGAGTATCAAGATTCACGGGATTAGGCGTGTGATCAAGCACCCATGGTAAATGAGTTCCAGAAGACGGATCTGTTACCACAAGATCAAGGTCGTTTACTAAAGCAGGATCGGCTCCTGGCGTAGCGGCCGGGTCTGACCAGTATACCATAAATCTCACTTGAGTGGTATTGGCTGGTACGTTGATCGTGTGTGTATTAGTTAAACCTTGAGCAACCGTACTGCTCAAGTATCTGTTATCTTGAAGTAATAGTGCTGCTCTATTGGCATTTACAAGTCCCCATCCAAATTTGAAATCGGGACCTACGTTACCCATATCGTTTGCAGTATTCAATAAGGCTGCTTTGATAAGCGCAGATTCTGGTAGAGCACCTGCATTTTCTTCCATATAAACCTGGTATAACTGTGCAGATACACCGGCAATACCTGGAGCGGCTGCTGAAGTACCACCAAAGGTCTGGTACGTGTTGTTTTGATTGGTTGAGATCTGTCCTTGACCGTGAGCAGAGATATCTGGTTTGATTCTTCCGTCATGAGCAGGACCACGGCTACTTGAACTTACAAGTACTCCGTCTTCAAAAAGGTTGGCCGTAGCGATTACGTTCTTTCCTTGTTTGTGACCTCCTGTGATATTACCCCACTGACTACCGGCTCCATAACCACAGTTAAGTCCGTTAGAATTTCCTGCAGAGAATACATGTAATAAGGTAGGGATCGTATTGGTTTGAGTATCCACAGTTTGAGTAATACTGGTATAACCTGCATTACAACCATTACTGTAAGATGAATTGGTTACCTGAACATCGCCATTGTTTATAAGCGTCACCGTGTTTGTGTCGAGGAAATTGGCAGCATATTGAACCACAAATAGATCGGATCCGGCAGCCATTCCCCGGTTGTTTGGATTTAAGTTACCAGCACCGGCAATAATTCCGGATACACCATCACCATGGCTAGATCCATTGGCAATAGGATTAAGCGGGCCGTTATGGCGTCCCTGGAAATCGATGTGAGGTCCTACGGGGCCATCATCACGACAAAGAGTTCCTACACCCAATCCAGTAAAATTGTTTCCTCCGGGAGTTTGTGTATCAAGAAGGTTTGCCCTGTGGATCGTACGACCTTTTTCACTATCAGGTACAGAAGGCGCTACAATAACCTCAACCCATTTAACATAAGGTTGGTTTGAAAGTGTCTCCAAGCAGTCGTTAGGAATTACAAGATCGATATTGTTTGATCCTGCATATTGTTGTTTTACTGAAATTTGCTGCGTTGCCAGGTCGGCAATCACAAACTGAGCGTCAACATAAGGAAAATACTGTAACGTAACTACGTAATTTTCGCCATCCGTAGCCCAGTTACCAATATTTCCGTTCTTAAGGTCTTGCGAAAGCTTAAATCTGCCTTCCACCGGTACTATAGAACGAACCCCAATATTCTGTAAGAATGAAATAGAGGTGTTTTCCGGAAAACGGAATAAGTAGGTGTGATGCGGAATATAGCTGATCAAATCAAGCCCATTTGCAGCAAACAGGTCCTGAACACTTTGCGATGGCGTTTCATAGAATTGAACCCAACCGATGTAACCGTCGCGCAAGTGCGCAGACTCCGGAAATTGATTCCACTGAAAGGTGTCAATGTTCTCCGGCATTTCGATGGTTTCATCCTGAAACGTGATCGTGTATGAATTTTGGGCAGATGCTAATGCGAAGGCAAATATCATGACCAAAAAACTTACACTTTTTCGATTAATCGAGAAAAAGGTAAAGTTTTTCATAGTTGATTTTTTAGAAAAGTTAAAGTTAGAATTATAATGTACGGTTCTTAAATGTGATTAAAAAAAACATAAGAATTTCAAATATATTCAAAAGTGATAAAATAACAATAGTTAAAACAGTTAAAAAATACGAATCTTGCAGAGCTAATACTCTACTAATCAACTGGATTTATAAAGGGTATTGCCCCTATTATTGCCTTGAATTTGGCAGGTGGGTTTATTCGAAAAGTGCCTTGAGTTCGGTTGCTTCTTTTGGAGCCATCTTGCCAGCGAGTACAAGGCTTAGTTGTTTTCTTCTCAAGGCGGCATCGAATCGTTCTTTTTCGAGATCGGTTTCGGGAACCAGATCGGGAACCGGTACAGGATGTCCCATTTCATCCACAGCCACAAAGATGTATATCCCTTCATTGGCTTTCGAGCGCATGCCGCTCTCACGATCTTCTATCCATACATCCATATAGACCTCCATCGAACTTTTAAAGGCGCGTGAGACTTTTGCTTCAACGGTTACCACACTTCCTAGAGGGATCATTTTATTGAAGGCCACATGATTAACCGAAGCGGTAACTACTATACGACGACTGTGTCTGCGAGCTGCAATACTGGCCGCTCTATCCATACGTGCCAGCAATTCACCACCAAACATATTTCCGATGGGATTAGTTTCACTAGGCAGAACAAGATCTGTGATCGTGGTTTTAGAATCTTTGGGATTTTTCGCTACCATAAAACAAATTTTTGCAAAGGTACATTTGTTTTACGGAATTGGAAGTAGTACCATTAATATTGAACTCTTATTCTGAAAGGTCCTTTACTAATAGCCAGGCATCTTTATTCTCGGTGTTTTTGATCTTACGTAACTCACGAAGTGCCTCAACCCTTTCGCTATGAGAACTGTAAATAACTTGGTGTAGCCCATATCTGTTGGCGCCAATTAACCTGGCTGTAAATCCCTTCGAGGCTAATTGCTGAAGTTTTTTATGCGCATTGGCTTCTACTCTAAATGCCCCCGCCACTATATGATATTTACCTTGCTGTTTTGGAACACTTATTTTCAGCATGGGTAACGGATCTGAAATAACAAAGGTGGCTTCCTGTATCTCGTTGGCGATCTGCGCCTTCGCTTTTTGTTCTTCAGCAAAATTGTGTTCCTGAACCTTGCCTTCATATAATTTCATACCTCCCAGACTTCCCAGAGCAATCGCCAGTAAGCCTATTGCGGCATATTTCATATAAGGCACAGCTGTGCGTTTTCCCGGAGTGAATAAAATAGCCGGCTTTTCAACCTTATCCTGAGCTGAGGTGCTCGTTTCCAATTGCCTCTGGATCTCGTGGGAAACAAAAGAACTTAAACCAAAAGAGGCCGTATTGAAATTTTCGGAAGTAGATGGCAGAAATTGCACAGACCCTTCTTTATTTAGCTGAAGGTCTCCAATGCCTTGTAATGAGATCACTGTCCCTTCGTTAAGCTTTTTACTCATGCGACCGGTGAAATTTCGGATCCGCTGAAGGGCCGTTTCATAACTACAACTATCGGCCCCTGCTATGTAATTAGCCAGTAAGCCGTCATTGGTTTGCAATTGCCTGTTGAACGAAACCGATTTGGAGGGCGGATAAAAGGTGTTCGACTTTTCATCGATCGAGGCAGAATTATAGTGGGTGAGAAACGCACCGAAGCCAGGAACGATAACGCATTCATATCGATATAGCAGATCTTTTATATAAGTTTCCAATTGCATTGAAACAAACTTATAGGTTTTTTCAGTTGAATTCAACTGAAGTAGAACGATTTTATTAACAACTCAAAAAAGTAGTATTTTTGAAGGCTCCCCGATTATAACGACCTACATGCTTTCACAAAATGAACTGCGCTATCTGTTGGCCTTAAAGCAGGTACCATACCTAGGGGAAACTTCAGTAAAAAAATTAATCCAAACAGTAGGTTCGGCCGAAGGGATATTTCTGGAGAAAAAAGAGACATTAGAACTAATTCCCGGGATCGGAGCCTATAAACTAAGAGAATTCCATCCAAAGATCGTCTTAGACGAAGCAGATAATGAACTTCAATTCATTTCAGAAAATAATATAAAATGCCTGTATTTTATGGAGGAAGACTATCCAGCACTTTTAAAACATTGTGTAGATGGCCCGGTCTTACTTTATTTGGAGGGTGAACTAAACCTTAAGAACAAACATATTATTAGCGTAGTAGGTACCAGAATTGCCACCTCGCATGGTAAGGCCGCCTGCGAGGCCATTATTTCGGAACTTGCTCCCCTTAATCCGGTGATCGTCTCCGGATTTGCGTACGGAATTGATATTGTAGCACATAATACGGCTGTAGAGCACGGACTGCAAACCATTGCCTGCCTGGCACATGGACTCGATCAAATTTATCCAAAAGTGCATAAGAAATATGTGCCTGCAATACTGGAAAATGGGGGCTTATTAACCGAATTCTCCAGTAACGATCCCTTCGATCGTAAAAATTTCCTGAGACGAAACCGTATCATAGCCGGTATGAGTGAGGCAACCGTGGTAATAGAATCTGCTGCCAAGGGAGGGAGTCTGGTAACAGCAGATATCGCTAATTCATACAACCGGGAAGTGTTTGCCGTTCCGGGAAGGCCGGGTGACCTTCTTAGTGAAGGTTGTAATAACCTCATTAAAACTCAGCAGGCACAACTTATAACCTCGGCCGCAGATCTGGTGTATAATATGGGGTGGAATTTAGATAACAAAGTGACGAAGCCCATTCAAACTGCGTTATTTCCCACCTTATCGGAAGACGAGTCGCTCGTTTTTAATTTCCTGAAAACTAGGGATAAGGAACTTCTGGATAGCATAGCAATCTCATGCCAAATGCCAACCCATAAGACGGCCACCGTTTTGCTTAACCTTGAATTGAAAGGGTTGGTGCAGCCTCTTCCGGGAAAGCTATTCCAAAGGATCTAGTATCCTAGTTTAGCTCGAACTCTATCCAAAACCTTATCTGCCACAACCGAAGCTTTTTTGGCGCCGGACAGCAAGATGTTTTCAAGTTCGTCTTGGTGTGTCATATAGTGATTATAGGTTTCCCTGGGCTTGGCAAATCGCTCGAGAATAAGCTCGTAAAGGGCTTGTTTGGCATGACCATAGCCATATCCGCCTCCTTCGTAATTTGCTCGCATTTCTTTTATTTGTACTTCGGAAGCCATTAAACGATATAGCGCAAAAACATTACAAGTATCCGGATCTTTAGGCTCTTCGAGTGGTGTACTATCTGTCTCAATACTCATAATCTGCTTCCGAAGCTTTTTATCCGGAAGGAATATATTGATAATGTTGTTCTTGGATTTGCTCATTTTGCTGCCATCGGTACCGGGAACGAGTTTAGTCTCCTCCCTTACCTTTCCTTCGGGAAGAACGAAAACTTCTCCCATCCTGGTGTGGAGCCTGCTCGCTACATCGCGAGTAATTTCGATATGCTGCATCTGATCCTTTCCCACAGGGACGATCTGCGCATCGTACAATAATATATCGGCTGCCATAAGCATGGGGTAGGTAAACAATCCTGCATTAACATCTTCCAAACGATCTGCCTTGTCCTTAAAAGAATGTGCAAGGGTTAAGCGCTGATAGGGGAAGAAACAACTTAAATACCAGGACAACTCGGTCACTTGTGGGATATCACTTTGGCGGTAGAAAATAGTTTTATCTGTGTCCAGCCCAAAGGCAAGCCATGCGGCAGCTGTACTGTAGGTATTTTGCTTTAGTGTTTGTGGATCCTTGATCTGAGTGAGGGAATGCATATTGGCAATGAACAGAAAAGATTCATTAGCGGGATCGTTGGCCATTTCGATGGCTGGTAATATCGCTCCTAATATGTTCCCTAAATGAGGGGTTCCGGTACTTTGTATTCCTGTTAGAATTCTCGACATAATATTTTTGCTACCAAAAGGGGAATGGACTGTATTAATTTGAAATATCCGCAAAGTTAAATTATTTGAGGTATTTGAATCACTCAAATCACTATTTTTGGTCTTTCATGAGATTCTTCACAAATATTTTTCTTCTATTATACCGCATCTGGTTTTATATCCTGGTAGCCGTACCCATCCTAATACTATTTCCCGTTTTAATAGTGAGCATTGCATACGAGCGGTGGTACCCGTTTTTTTTCAGGCTGGCGCGAATATGGGCAAAATTTATACTAGTGGGCATGGGGCTGTATCCTGTAGTGAAGAGGGATTTCAGAATAAAAAAGGGACATAGCTATATGCTGGTTGCCAATCATACGTCCATGACAGATATTATGCTCATGCTCTATCTTTCCAAAAATCCGTTTGTCTTTGTAGGCAAGAAGGAGCTGGCCAAGATCCCATTGTTTGGATTCTTTTATAAGCGTACCTGCATTCTGGTGGACAGGGGGAGCGCAAAAAGCAGGCATGATGTATTTATCCGGGCTCAGAAGAAACTCAATCAGGGCTTAAGTGTTTGCATCTTTCCAGAGGGAGGTGTGCCCGACGACAAAAGTATTCTCCTCGACGAATTCAAGGACGGAGCCTTCAGGTTGGCCATAGAACATAAAATTCCAGTTATACCCATCACCCTGCACGATAATAAAAAACGATTTCCGTACGATATCTTTTCAGAAGGAGGCCCAGGCAAATTGCGCGTTAGGATACACCAGGAAATTCCCACCGGTATACTGGACCTTGAAGACAAGCGAATGCTAAAACTACAGGTTAGAGAAATCATACTCAAGGAACTTCAGCATCCATCCATACCATAAAAAAACCGTTCTATGGCGAAAGAACGGTTTTTCTAATCATTGTCTGTTTGGTAACCCAAACCTAACCAACTAAAAAACTAACCTAAAACTTAAAACTCAATCCCGTATAAACCCCCATGTAGAAAGGATTAAAATCTACAGAAGGATCGCTGTAAGGATTAAGTTGGTACTTAAACATAGGCTCAATATTAAACTTTAACCTTTTTGAGAATTTATAGTCGAAGCCCAAACCAATATTGGTTGTAAAGCTCAATGAATTCAAATTATTTGCTTCTCCGAGAACGCTTCTGAAATCTCCGGCCTCAACCGAAATCTCACTATCTCCAAGAAATAAGGTGCTAAATCCTCCTATCATGTGTACTCCAAATTTTGTATCTACCAGGGCGTACTTAAGCTCCATAGGAACTTCATAATACCGTATGCTTTGGTTTATAAAAGCGTCTGCTCCACCTGCCTTTGGGGTAATCGTTCCAAACCCACCTTCGGGGTTAGGCCGTATAGTTCCTTTATCTACTGCTGTTAGCACCTGCCCACTCTGGCGACCGTAATTTACAGATTTAAGGGCGGCACTTACAGGCCCACTACCTAATTCCACATCGGCTGTGCTGTAGCTCAAATTCACATTGTTAATCCCGGTACGTACACTTAATTTTTCCGATATGGCGTAACTCACACCCGCTCCATAGCTAAGGTTAACGTCACCACTCTGGGCGTTATCGGCGAAAGAGGGATCTAATGATGATCCGTTTCCGAAGGAACTATAGTAAACAGGAGCCACATTAGGGCTAACTTCCCATCGGTTCACCGGGCTTTCTTTAGTTGCGATTGCCTCCTCAACCTCCTTGTTCTCTTCTATGGCATCGAAAATAGATTTCTTCTCTTCCTTATTATCTTCATTCTTCTTCTCAATGTCTGTGTCCACCGCTACCGCATCGTTTGTCTTGTTATTTTTTAATTCATTTCCTTCCTTGATAAGAGGATCTGTAACAGACTTTTTGATGTCGGGATCGTTCTTCGCAATTTTTTCTGAATTCACTTTAGAAATATCACGATCGGTTATCTTATTTGTTTCTTCTTTTTTCTTTTCTTCTGAATTCTTTTTATCGGTGATATTCGTAGCAACGGCATCACGCTTGTTTGGATCGGCTACCAGTTTCTTATCGCGGATCAGAGGATCATTTTTCTGAAGGTTCTTTTTCTTCTCTGAAGTTTTTTCCTCTTCAGCAACGGCTGTTTCTACTAAGTTGTCTTTAGATATGACCGCCTTCTCCGATTTATTATTGCTATAGACTTCCTGCTCGTTATTTGGGGTAGGATCTGCCTCCAAATCATTTTCTGTGGCAACTTCAATACCGTCGCCATTTTCATTGGTAATGAGTGCGTCTTTAGTATTCTTATCGGTTGTATTCTCTATAGGAGTATTGTCTTCGTCGGTGAGTTGGGTAGTTCCTTCTCCCGGATTGAAGACAGTATTCCCAATAGTAAGTAACAGGGCAAGCAGGGCAGCAACGCCACCAAGTTTCCACCATAGCGGAATAACCTTGCGGTCCTCCTTTTCCTCCTTTTTAAGTCCGGCCTTAATATTAGACCATGCCTCAGGGGGTGGAGTAGCCTCAAAATTCTGGAAGCGTTCCTGAAAAAGCTTATCTATGTGCTTTTTTTCCTTCATTACTGCTTACTCTTGTTCTGTGTTATAGATATGTATCTTTTGTTTTAAAATCATTCGCGCTCTGGCTAGATTAGATTTAGACGTACCATCGCTAATTCCTAACATTTCGGCTATCTCTTTATGCGAATAACCGTCCAGCACATACAGATTGAAAACCAGTCGATACCTGTCTGGCAATTCCTGGATGATCTTCAGAAGAAAATCCAAGGGAATCGAATTATCTTCAACAACCACATCTTCGTCTTCAAGCTGTGCCTCGTTCGTGATGTCAAAAGCGCGTTGTTTCCTGTACTTCTGAAGTGCGGTATTAACGGTGATTCGTTTTATCCAGCCTTCAAAAGAACCTTTTCCTTCAAATTGCTCTATCCTGTTAAAAATGGTAAGAAATGAATCCTGTAAATTATCCTGCGCTTCAGCATAATTAGGCGAATACTTGAGACAAATGGAGAAAAGCGTATTTGAGTACTTCTTATACAGCTCTTCCTGTGCCGTAGCATCCTGTTTCTTACATTGTATGATGAGCTCCTCTAAAGTCAAACGCAGTACCTTGATTAATAAAAGCTATACCTTACTAAACTTTGAAAGGAGGCAACCTAATTAACCAGGGTATCTACATGGGGTAGATGCGAGCGGTTTAAAAGGGTTGCGTTGCCTTAGAAAGATTATGCCTGAACAGCTTCAATGGCTTCTTTAATTTTTTGTTCCAGTTCATCCATAAGCTCAGGATTATCTTCAAGCAGTGTTTTTACGGCATCTCTACCTTGTCCTAATTTGGTGTCGTCATAGCTAAACCATGAGCCGCTTTTTTTAATGATCTCGAAGTCGACCCCTAGGTCGATGATCTCTCCTACTTTAGAGATTCCTGTGCCGTACATGATGTCAAATTCGGCAGTTTTAAAGGGCGGGGCCACCTTGTTTTTTACAACTTTCACCCGGGTTTTATTACCGCGGGCCTCACTGTTAGAGTCTTTTATCTGGGTAGATCTTCGTATGTCCAGGCGCACGGAGGCATAGAATTTCAGTGCATTTCCACCTGTGGTGGTTTCGGGATTTCCGAACATAACGCCTATTTTTTCTCTCAGCTGGTTAATAAAGATAACCGTACAATTGGTCTTGCTTATAGATCCGGTTAATTTTCGGAGGGCCTGGGACATTAAACGAGCGTGCAGCCCCATTTTACTATCGCCCATTTCACCTTCTATTTCACTTTTTGGGGTTAATGCCGCCACCGAATCGATTATGATGATATCAATCGCGCCGCTGCGAATTAAATTATCTGCGATCTCCAGGGCCTGTTCCCCGTTATCGGGTTGAGAAATAATAAGGTTTTCAATATCAACGCCAAGCTTTTCCGCATAGTAACGATCGAAGGCGTGCTCGGCATCGATAAAAGCAGCTATGCCGCCTTTTTTCTGAGCTTCTGCGATCGCATGAAGGGTTAATGTGGTTTTACCAGAAGATTCCGGACCATAGATCTCGATCACTCTTCCGCGGGGATATCCGCCTACTCCCAAGGCAATATCCAGTCCCAGGGAACCGGTTGGGATCACCTCAACCTCCTGAACGGCAGAGTCGCCCATTTTCATTACCGTACCCTTACCGTAGGTTTTATCTAATTTGTCTAGGGTTAATTTTAATGCTTTTAGTTTAGCGTCTTTTTCGTTACTCATCGTATAAATTTTTGTTTGGGAGTCAGTAGGCTAAGTTACTATTTCTTTGTGTTCACAGCAAAAGGAAAAACGGGGCTTGATCAATTTTTGTTAACAAGAATGAAAAGCGTAATTTTACGCCCTTATTACATTTTATCTTTTCACTAAAAACCAGGTATAGCATGCAACTGTACAATACTTTAAGTGCAAAAGAAAGAGCGGCCTTGCTGGAAGAAGCAGGGGAAGATCGGCTTACTCTTTCTTTTTATCAATATGCCAAGATTGGCAATCCCAAACTCTTTCGAAATCACCTTTTTATCGCATGGAATGAAATGGACGTTCTGGGCCGTATCTATGTAGCTCACGAAGGGATAAATGCCCAGTTATCGGTTCCTGCAAAGAACTTCGAAACTTTTAAGAATTTCCTGGATGGAATTTATTTTCTGAAGGATGTGCGCCTCAATATCGCGATTGAGCAGGACCTGAAATCGTTCCTTAAACTGAAAGTAAAGGTTCGGAAAAAGATCGTAGCCGACGGTCTTAACGACGAAACCTTCGATGTGAGAAACAAAGGGATTCATGTAGATGCCGAAAAATTTAACGAGCTTATTGAAGATCCTGATACAGTGCTGGTAGATATGAGAAATCACTACGAGAGTGAGATCGGCCATTTCCAGGGAGCCATTACTCCGGATGTTGATACTTTCAGGGATTCTCTTCCTATCATCGAAAAGGATCTCTCCAGTTTTAAGGAAGACAAGAACCTGGTTATGTATTGTACGGGAGGTATTCGTTGCGAGAAAGCCAGCGCTTACTATAAGCACAAGGGTTTTAAAAAAGTATATCAGCTTGAAGGTGGCATCATAGAATATGCCAGACAAGTAAAGAATAAAGGCCTTGAGAATAAATTCATTGGGAAGAATTTTGTGTTCGATCACCGCAGGGGTGAGCGAATTTCGGAGGAGGTGATCGCAAACTGTCATCAATGCGGACAGCCATGCGACACCCATGTAAATTGTGCCAACGAGGCCTGCCACCTGCTTTTTATTCAGTGTGAGGCATGTGCCGAAAAAATGGAAAATTGCTGCAGTAGTGAATGTTTGGAAGTGATCCAACTTCCGTATGAAGAGCAAAAGAAGTTAAGGAGCGGAAAGCACAACAGCAATAAAATTTTTAAAAAAGGCCGTTCCGAAAAACTCAAATTCAAAAAGTAAGGCTTCCATAGTATTTTTGGTATCTTTACAGGATTGAGTAATTGTTTAATCTACGTCCTGCTTTTGGCTTAAAGGCAGGCTTTATATATAAAATATGGGCTGTACTAGCTGCGCTACGGGTGCCAACGGACAGCCAAAAGGATGCAGGAACAACGGTACCTGCGGATCTGATGGCTGTAATAAACTAACGGTATTCGACTGGCTTTCCAATATGTCGCTTCCGGGAGATCAGAAACCATTTAATGGGGTGGAAGTACGCTTTAAGAATGGAAGAAAACACTTCTATCAAAATTCGGAGAATTTATCCCTTAGTATAGGCGATGTTGTCGCCACCGAAGCCTCCCCGGGCCATGACATTGGTATTGTTACCCTAACCGGTGAACTTGTTAGAGTTCAGATGAAAAAGAAATCTGAATCTACCGATGTGGAGGCCTTACCCAAGATCTACCGAAAGGCTACTCAAAAAGACATTGATATTTGGCAAAAGTGCCGGGAAAAAGAACTATCGGTTCAGAAGCAATCCAGAGAGATCGCCATGGCACTCGGACTTAAAATGAAAATTAGCGATGTGGAATACCAGGGGGACGGATCGAAAGCGATCTTCTATTATACAGCAGAAGAGCGAGTGGATTTCAGGCAACTGATCAAAGATTTTGCCCGAACCTTCAGTACTCGAATTGAGATGAAACAGGTAGGGTTCAGGCAGGAAGCTGCGCGTTTGGGTGGAGTGGGTTCCTGCGGAAGAGAACTGTGTTGTTCTACATGGCTAACCGATTTCAGGTCGGTGAACACCTCGGCCGCACGCTACCAGCAACTTTCACTAAACCCACTTAAACTGGCCGGCCAGTGTGGGAAATTGAAATGCTGTCTCAATTACGAACTGGACACCTATATGGAGGCGCTGGAGGAATTCCCGAAAACAGACATAAAACTGAAAACCGAAAAAGGGACAGCCAGTTGCCAAAAAATAGATATTTTTAAACGACTTATGTGGTTTGCTTACGACAATGATGGGATGAACTGGCATCAACTGTATGTAGATAAGGTAAATGAGATCATTGCCATCAATAAGAAAGGCAAAACGGTTGCCAGCATAGAGGAATATATTGAAGATGTTATTGAATCGGATAGTAAGTTGTTCAATAATGTTGTTGGGCAGGATAGTTTAACTCGATTCGACCAGCCTAAGCGCCGCCGAAATAAGCGCCGATCCAAAAACCGAAATCGCAGTCGCAGCAGAAATACGAAAAAGAATGGGTAGAGCTGTTGTATTACTTGTGCTGGCTCTGATAGCGGCGTCCTGTACTTCGGATATCGTAGTATCGGAAAGCAGGTCGTTACCGGGGTACTGGGACAAGGATGAAATTGTCGAATTCTCGATACCTCAGTTGGATTCATTGAAGAAGTACAACGTCTTTGTGAACATTAGAAACACCAATGATTATCCCTATAATAACTTATTCCTTATCATCTCTATGGAGTTTCCGTATGGCAAGATCATTGTAGACACCCTGGAGTATAAAATGGCTTATCCTAATGGTGAGTGGATGGGTGAAGGTATTGGGAATGTGAAGGAAAACAAACTTTGGTATAAGGAGAACGTATCCTTTTTCGAAGATGGGAATTATAACATAACTATAACACATGCCGTTCGCAATAACGGTGAGGTTGAAGGCGTTAGGAGACTTGAAGGAATAACCGATGTGGGGTACAGTATAGAGGAAATTAAACAAGATCCGTAAAATGGCAAAGGCGAAAACTACAAAGAAAAAAAGTGCAGCTCAAGGGGAGCAAAATCATATTCGTACGTTCTGGAAGTTATTTGGCGGACTAATTGTACTGGTATTGTTAGTGTTTTTACTGGCTTCCTGGGGTGTTTTTGGTAGTTTACCAGACGAAACCAGTCTCGAGAACCCGGAGAAGAACCTGGCAACCCAGATCATAGGATCTGATGGGGTGACTCTGGGGACCTTCTACAAGCAGAACCGTACTCCTGTAAAATACGAAGACCTACCCGACCATTTGGTTAATTCTCTTATCGCAACCGAAGATGTTCGGTTTTACGACCATTCAGGAATAGACGCCAAGGGAACCGTTCGCGCCATTGTCTTTCTGGGATCCAAAGGAGGTGCGAGTACCATATCACAACAGCTCGCAAAATTATTCTTTACCGAGCAGGTTTCCCGAAATAAACTTGAGCGAGGGATTCAGAAAATAAAAGAATGGATCATTGCCACCCGATTGGAAAGACGGTATACCAAGGAAGAAATCATAACCATGTATTTCAATGAGTACGATTTCGGAAATCAGGCAGTTGGAATACAATCGGCCTCCAAAATTTATTTCAGTAAAGAACCTATAGAATTAACCACCACCGAAGCCGCAACCCTGGTTGGAATGTTTAAAAATTCCTCCTTGTACAATCCTTTGAGGAACCCGGTTGGTGTAAAGAATAGAAGAAATGTGGTCCTGGCCCAGATGGCAAAGTATGATTTCATCACCAATGAGGTTAAAGATTCATTACAGGCTTTAGATCTTAATCTTCGTTATTCTCCGCAGGGCCATAATGAAGGGATCGCCACCTATTTTAGAGAATATGCCCGCGCATTCATGGCAGACTGGGTAGAAGAGAACCCCAAGAGTGATGGTAGTAAATACAATATCTACACCGACGGTTTAAAGATTTATACTACTATCGATTCCAAGATGCAGGAATATGCTGAAGAGGCTATGGATATGCACATGGCGAATCTTCAGAAAGAGTTCGATGCCCAGAACGAAAAGAATAAAACAGCTCCGTTCCGGGATATCACTCCCGAAGAAACCAATAAAATTTTGGATGCGGCTATACAGCGGTCCGACAGATGGAGGGTGATGAAAAAGCAAGGCAAGTCTGAAAAAGAGATACGGGAGAGCTTTAAGAAAGAACGTAAAATGAGTATTTTTTCGTGGCGCGGCGATATTGATACAGTCATGACACCCCTGGACTCTATTCGATACTATAAAGGGATACTGCAGGCGTCACTTATGTCTATGAACCCGCAAACGGGTGAAGTAAAGGCCTGGGTGGGTGGAATAGATTACAAGCATTTTAAATACGACATGGTAAAAACCGGTCAGCGGCAAATTGGTTCAACCTTTAAGCCGTTTGTGTATGCAACGGCCATAGACCAGATGCATATGTCGCCCTGTGATACCTTACCAGATACTCCGTATACTATCCCACAGGGGAAGTACGGGCTGCTGAAACCCTGGACCCCGAAGAATTCCGGTGCAATTTCCGGGGGGCATCTCACCCTTAGAGCCGCTCTGGCGCAATCGATCAACACTATTACTGCCAGACTAATAGACCGTGTTGGGCCTCAGCCTGTGATCGATCTGGTTGCAAAAATGGAAGTTGATACCGAAGATATTCCGGCAGTTCCATCTATTGCGCTGGGAACACCGGATGTAACTCTTTATGAGATGGTTGGCGCTTATAGTACGTTTGCCAATCAAGGTGTGTACATAAGGCCTACGCTCATTCAGCGGATTGAAGACAAAAACGGAACTGTGCTTTATCAAAATGTTCCTCACACTCGTGATGTAATTAGCGACGAGACTGCCTATGTAACTGTTAGTTTAATGGAAGGAGTTACCCAATCCGGGTCCGGATCGAGGCTACGACATACCTGGAGAGGTGGCGACCCTGTTTATAAGAAAGTAGTTACCGGGTATCCTTATGGCTTTAAAAACCCCATTGCCGGGAAAACCGGTACGACACAAAACAATAGCGACGGCTGGTTTATGGGAATGGTTCCTAACCTGGCTACTGGGGTATGGGTAGGCGGCGAGGACCGCGCAACTCATTTTGGCAGTACAGCATATGGGCAGGGAGCGACAATGGCACTACCTATCTGGGCAATTTATATGAAGAAATGCTATGAAGACGAATCGTTGAATATCTCCAAAAGTGGGTTTGTGAAACCAGATAAGATCTCCATAGCAACCAATTGTGCGCAATGGAAAGAAGAGAACAGCGGAGGAGAAATACCAGACGAGTTCGATCTATAGTTAATTCCGAAATGACACGAAATTTCTTGCCGTAGGAAGTTTTATTACTGCCCTAATTTTCGTAATTTTTCATAAAAATAATTTACATGATAAATAAGACTGTTGCCAATGTCCGTGAAGCTTGTGAAGGTATAAAGGATGGAATGACATTTATGTTAGGCGGCTTTGGTTTAAGTGGAATTCCTGAAAACTGCATTGCGGAATTAGTGCGGAGAGAAGTGCGGGATGTTACCTGTATTTCCAACAATGCGGGGGTGGATGATTTTGGGCTCGGACTACTACTTCAGAAAAAACAGATAAAAAAAATGATCTCTTCTTATGTAGGAGAGAACGCCGAATTTGAGCGGCAAATGCTAAGTGGGGAGCTTGAAGTAGAACTAATTCCCCAGGGGACACTCGCCCAGCGTTGTCAGGCAGCCCAGAGTGGCATTCCTGCCTTCTTTACCCCTGCCGGTTATGGAACAGAAGTAGGAGACGGGAAAGAATCACGTGAGTTCAATGGTAAGATGCATTTGATGGAATACGCTTTTAAAGCCGATTTTGGTTTTGTAAAGGCATGGAAAGGAGATACCGCCGGTAATCTCATTTTTAAAGGTACTGCCCGAAATTTTAACCCCAATATGGCCGGTGCGGCTGCCATCACTGTAGCGGAAGTTGAAGAATTAGTTCCAGCGGGAGAGCTCGACCCAAACCATATCCATATTCCCGGAATATTCGTGCAACGAATTTTTAAAGGAGAGTGGTATGAAAAAAGAATTGAACAAAGAACGGTTAGAACCAGAAAGTAATGGCATTAACTAAAGAACAGATCGCACAACGAATAGCGAAAGAAGTAAAAGACGGCTATTACGTGAATCTTGGGATTGGTATTCCCACCCTTGTGGCAAATTTTGTAAGAGAGGATATTGAAGTAGAATTTCAAAGTGAGAACGGAATCCTGGGGATGGGGCCATTTCCATATGATGGTGAAGAAGACCCGGATCTTATTAACGCAGGGAAGCAAACTATTACCGCTTTACCGGGGGCCTCATTTTTCGATTCGGCCTTAAGTTTTTCGATGATCCGTGGTCAGCACGTAGACCTTACTATATTAGGCGCTATGGAAGTAGCGCAAAATGGAGACATTGCGAATTGGAAGATCCCGGGCAAGATGGTGAAGGGTATGGGAGGAGCCATGGACCTGGTTGCGTCTGCCGAAAATATCATCGTAGCCATGATGCATACTAACAGGGCTGGCGAATCTAAATTATTAAAACAATGCAGCCTTCCACTAACAGGAGTGAATTGCGTAAAAAAAATTGTGACCAATCTCGCAGTGCTCAAGATCGAGAACAACAAATTTGTCCTACTCGAGAGAGCACCCGGTGTTAGTGTAGAGGAAATTATGGAAGCGACAGAAGGAGACATGGTAGTATCCGGAGATATACCTGAAATGCAACTCTAAAGAAGCAAATAAGACCTACAGGCGATGTGAAAGCATCGCTTTTTTTATTCAGTAAATGTAAGAAAATACGCAGCAAATATCTTTAAATGTTAAAAAAGAATGCATTTCAACGATTATATGTGCTTTACATCGTTATTTTCAAAAAAATGTTCACATATTAGCAATCCCAAACCAAACCAACTTAACCTACTTATGTTAACTATTACTAAAAGCTTAAAGAATACAGTCCGACTTATTAAAAATGTACTGTATGTTGCAAAAAAAGTGTTTTTATTGATGTAGTTTTTTTCAGAGTACTTTACCCCCGAATCTGCAACGATTCAGATAAAGGTAGGCCCGTTCTTTGTGAGGTTAGAACGGGTCTTTTTTTATATACATTTCTGAAATATTTAAAGCCCCTTCGGAATGGCATCGATAAGTTTCCTGGTGTACTCTCGCGTTGGATTAGCATAGATCTCATCGGCATCTCCCATCTCCTCTATTTTCCCGGAATTCATCACCAGTAATTGATCCGACATATACTTTACCACGGCAAGATCATGCGAGATAAAGATATAAGTGAACCCGAAATCTTCCTTAAGTTCGTTTAGTAAATTAAGGACCTGCGCCTGCACCGAAATATCCAGCGCCGATACAGATTCGTCGCATATAACAAGTTTTGGTCCCAGAGCAATGGTTCTGGCTATTCCTACACGCTGGCGTTGCCCTCCGGAAAGTTCATGTGGATAGCGATTATAGTAGCCGGCATCCAGTCCCACTCTTTCAAGAAGTTCCCTGGCCCTTTCCTCGCGGTCTTTTTTAGAGTTCGCGATCTTATGAACTTTCATAGGCTCCACAAGCGCCTGCCCAATGGGAAGCCTTGGATTTAACGAGGCAAAAGGATCCTGAAAGATCAATTGGATCTCCTTGCGAAGGTTGCGCTCCTCGGTTTTCGAGAGATCGTTCAGCTTTTTTCCTCTGTATTTTATGGTCCCCGATGTTGGTTTGTCCAGTAACATTATCGCTCTACCCAAAGTAGATTTCCCACAGCCCGATTCGCCAACCAGTCCGAGAGTCTCTCCTTCAAAAACACTAAAACTTACGTCGTCTACTGCGCGGGTAACACGTTTTGGCCGAAACCATCCACCACTAGAGTAGAATTCCTTCTTTACATTCCTAACTTCCAAAAGTGGGGCCTTGGTATATAATTCCTTATGTCTAAGAGCGCGTTGCTGCGCTGTGATTTCACGAGCCTGGAAGTCCTTGTTCTCAAGTGAGGCTATGGTAGGTAATTTAGCGAGCCGCTTGTCCAAAACCGGCCTTGCTGCCAGTAATGCCCTGGTGTAGGAGTGTTGAGGAGTTTTAAATATCTGATATACACTGCCTTGTTCTACTATATCCCCCCGGAACATCACCAATACTTTGTTGGCAATTTCGGAAACCAGGCTTAGATCATGCGAAATAAACAATAAACTCATCCCGGTTTGCTGTTGCAGGTCTTTAAGTAGCTGAATGATTTCTTTCTGGACGGTAACATCCAGTGCAGTTGTAGGCTCATCGGCGATAAGCAGCTTGGGTTTGCAGGCAATGGCCATGGCGATCATTACGCGTTGCATTTGCCCTCCGCTAATTTGGTGCGGATAACGGTCATAAAGTTCAGCAGGACGCGGGAGTTTAACGCGTTCAAAGAGTTTCAGGGTTTCTTTTTTTGCTTCGGAATTAGAATATTTGAGGTGGTGTTTAAGGATCTCCGAAACCTGGAATCCACAGCGTAATGAAGGGTTCAAGGCACTCATAGGCTCCTGAAAGATCATAGCGATCTCTTTTCCTCTTACTTTCTGAAGTTCGGAAGGTTTCAATGTAAGAAGTTCTTTCCCCTGAAATTGAATACTGCCTTCAATATGAGAAGTTTTCTTCGGAAGCAGACCTGCTATCGCGAGAGATGTAACAGATTTTCCCGACCCGGATTCACCTACAATACCCAGGATCTCATTTTCAGAAACACTAAAGGAGACAGAGTGAATAACCTCAACAGAGTTTTTAGCCTTTCCGAAGGAAATCTTAAGATCCTTTACCTCTAACAGGCTTTTTTTATCCATTTCTCTACCTCATTGATCGTCTGTAAAGACAAGTTGTTTATAGCGGATCACCCACTTTTACATCACACCGATGTCCTGGTTGGCCATGAGGAGGATTTACCTTAGCTGTGCTACCCGAATTTGTTTGTACAGGAGAACCACTGCCACTGTTGATAACAGGAGAGCCAGTACTTTTTTGCACAGGAGGCGCATTCAAGGGCGCACCAACAGGGATATCACATCGATGTCCAGGCTGCCCGTGAGCAGGATTTTTTGCGACGTTCTCGTTTGCAGCGGGGGTATTATTTGTTGTGGCCTTGTTGGTTTCAACTGTTGTATTTTGAGTGGTGCTCTCTTCTTTTTTGGCATCCTCTCTACATGACATACTCAAGGTAAAGGTTAACATCAACAGGATCCCGAAAGTAAGCTTAACTCTATTTTTCATCATTTTCATAGTTCTTGATTTTATTGACTTTGGTAAAACTACAAAAAACAGAACTTTAAACAGAGAGAATCTCGTCTTCTTTAAGGATAGGTTCATTGCGTAGCCTTAAAAAGATCTGTGCTACGGCCACCGTGTCCTTCTCACAATATTTTATGATGCGGTCTATATCCTTTTCGTCATAAAAAACATCGCGAACCTGGCTCCCGTCGATATCGTCTTTAGGTGAAGGGATTCCCAGCACATGTGTCATGAGCTTCAGGGAGGTAAAAGTTTTATAGTCGCCAAACTTCCACAATTCGAGAGTGTCCAGATGTGGTACTTCCCATGGTTTTTTTCCGAAGAGATTTAACTTATCCGGAAGTTTCATCTGGTGAATGATCATCCTCCTGGCGATATAAGGAAAGTCGAACTCCTTGCCGTTATGTGCACACAAAAGGTGGTAAGGCCTGTTGAAATGAGACTGAAGCAAACTGCCAAATTCTTTCAAAATATGCTTCTCTTCACCATGAAAACTAGTAACGCGAAAGTGTCTAACATCATTTTTTAAGGTGAAATATCCGGCAGAAATACAAATTATCCTCCCAAATTCGGCCCAGATACCTGCGCGGTCGTAAAATTCTTCAGGCGTGAAATCGTCTTTTCGCTGATATTTAGATTTTAACTCCCATAATTGTTTAGTGGTCTCGTCTAGTTGATCGAAAGAAGGGTATTGGGGAACGGTCTCAATATCCAGAAACAAAAGGTGTTCAGGATTTATACGCTGTAACATAATGGAGGTGAATTTATCAGGGAGTCACCTAAATTTACAAAATTATCGAGAACCGGCTTCCAGCATTTTATATCCCTCATCGATATATATATCAATATCTTTTGTAAATACGCCAACACCCTTATTATTGCTTTTGCTGCGACCTAATCTCACGATCATAACATTGTCTTCCCTGTTTACTATTACGTATTGTCCCAGATGTCCGCGCATCATATAAAAAGACTTGCCTTCGGGATTAGTGTATAACCACCAGCCATAACCATACTGCGGACTTTCCTCAAATCTTGGGCGAAGCGATAGTGCCACAAAGGAAGAGTCCAGCAGTTGTTCTCCCCTCCATTTTCCATGATCTTTGAACAATTTTCCAAATCGAGCGAAATCACGGGCATTCCCTGCTACACAACAGTATGCTTTTACCATCCCACCTTCTTCACTGTCTAGTTGCCAAAGCGCATCCTGGCTAGCACCTAAAGGTTTCCAGAACGACTCGCTTAAGTATTCGTTCAGGGTTTTTCCAGTTGCTTTTTCAAGAACCATGGCCAGTAGTTGGATGTCGCCACTGGCATATTTAAATTTTTGTCCGGGTTCCTCCACTACTTTCAATCCCAGGATCACTTTTTTCAGGTCGTCATCGAAATAAGCCCGGGTAGTGATAGATAACGGAGAATAATAGGCTTCGTCCCAATTGGTTCCTGAAGCCATTGAAGACAGGTCGCCAACTGTGGTGCGGGCAGCCATACCTTCACTAAATTCTGGAAAGAAATCCCCTACCGGTTGATCCAGCCCTTTCAGATATCCATCTGTGATCGCTTTCCCCATCATACCGGAAACCATACTCTTTACCATAGAGAAGGAGTTGGATTTCGAATCTTTTCCGTAGCCATCATAATAGGCTTCATACCAGATACTGTCGTTCTTAATAATGAGATAAGCTACTGTTCCAAGGTCGGCATTAGTTTTTTTAAGAACTTCTGTTTCATCTACCGAATTATAATCTGCATGTTCGGGCCAGGGGTGAGTTTCACCAGCCTCTACCACGCTGTTATCGAAGTATTTATAGTCTTCAAGGAAGGCCGTGGTGTGACCGTTAAGATAGATGGTGCGTACCGCTTTCAATAAATAATCGGTGTCTGTGATATAGAGAACAGCGATGATCAATATGATTAGGATTAGTAGCCATTTAAAGAACTTCTTTAGGTATTTCATAGGGTTTTAGAATAATTTTCCTTGTTTTATTGGGCTTTCATGTTCCAGCAACCATTTTTTTCGATCCAATCCCCCGGCATAACCTGTAAGCGATCCGTCCGACCCAATGATACGATGACAGGGAATAATGATAGCGATGGGATTTCGTCCATTTGCCGAGGCAGCTGCACGAATTACTTTAGGATCACCCAGGATATTTGCAATTTGCTGATATGTCCTGGTTTTGCCAAAATCGACAGTTTGCAGGGTGTTCCATACCTTTTTCTGAAATTCGGTTCCCTGAGGATTTAATTTTAGGCTGAATTGAGTTCTGGTTTTGCTGAAATATTCTTTCAACTGCTGAACAGCCTCCTCGAGCGCTTGAGGCGTCTCACCACCTGTAAACACTGCATTTTCGGTGAATTTTACTTCCGAAATTCCTTGCGTATCACCGCTTATTTGAAGGGTTCCCAGGGGTGTTTTGAGGCAGGTGGTCTCCATAAATACGAATGTACGTATTTTCACGTATTTTCATGAGAATTCACCGTTTTACACCTAAAAAGTTAGAATTATAACATTTTTATCTTTAGATTTAGCCCCCCCAAATAATTAAAAATGAGGCTACAACCTACTTTACAGCTACTCATCTTATTTTGCTGTGCACCCATTTTATTGGCTCAGAATTCCTCTACCGAAACCGATAGATTAGAAAAACTATTGGATGATGCCTACACTCAATATTACGAATATGAGTATAAGAAAGCCCTGGAATCCTGTTTATCCCTGTTAAATGAGGCACGCGCCGCGGGTAACGACTACTATATCTTTCGGGCGTATAACAAGTTGGGAAGCATTCACAATTCGGTAAAAGACACAGCACATAGCAGGATCTATTTTGAAAAAGCCTTACAACACGCGCTTGAGATCAAGAGCGACAGCCTGATTTCCTGGGGCTATAACGATCTTGCCAATGTATACGCCGAGGATCCTTTAAGATATTTAAAGACCATCACACTTTACAAGGAAGGGATCAAAGTGAATCAAAGAGCGGGATTGGATGACTACGAAAACCTCACTTTATATATGAACATAGGGTGGACCTATCTGGATGTAGAACGACCGGATGCGGCCTTTCCATATCTTCAGAAAACAAAAGAGCTAAGCAAACAAAAGAAGCAACACCCGCTGTTTCTTATTAATCTCGATATATTATTTGGGCGATACTATTTTTATACAGATCCTATCTCTGAACGGGCTATACAAATACTGGAGGAAACAGCAGGCAGGGCAGTTAAAGGTAATTACCTGGAACAAGCTGCAACTTCATACAAGTATCTTGCAAAATTGTATAATAATTCCGGCGACCTTGCATTGGCCAATTCGAGTTTATTAAAACAACTTGAACTCAAGGAAAAATTACACAAACATCAGATGGAAGCCCAGCTCAACGAAGCCACCGCTAAATTCGAGCTGCAGCAATATCAGAACGATCTGGCAGTGGCCAGGAATGAACAGGTATATGCAGACAGACTGGTAGCCAAATCCCGCCTATTGGTGGTGATATTTGCCGTGGCCTTCATAATACTTTTTAGCGCGCTCGTAGTTTTCTATAAATCGCTTAAGGCACGGAAACGATTTATTAGTAAACTACATGATAAGAATGTAGAGCTTACCAGGGCTAAGGAAAAAGCAGAAAGACTTTCATTGCTGAAAACACAATTCTTCTCTACCGTAAGCCATGAACTTAGAACACCGCTATATGGTGTTATTGGGATCTCCTCATTACTGTTGGACAATAAAAAATTAAATGACCACCGTAACGACCTTCAATCGCTGAAATTTTCGGCAGATTACCTGCTTGCGCTGATCAATGATGTGCTTACCCTCAATAAGATCGAAGCCAATGGAATCAGGCTGGAACATAATGCCTTTCACATGGGCACATTGATGAATAATATAATCCGCTCCTTCGCCTTTGGTCTGGAACAAAACAATAATCAACTTCATTTACGAATCGATAGCGCGTTGCCAGACTCTTTCGTAAGCGATTCGGTGCGTTTATCACAAATTCTCATGAACCTGGTTGGGAATGCGGTAAAGTTCAATGAGAATGGAAATATTTGGGTGACCATTCATAATATGGGTGAGACCAAATCCGGCAACTACAAGGTTTATTTTGAAGTGAAAGACGACGGGATCGGAATTCCGAAGGAACAAAAAAATGCGATCTTCGAAGAATTTTCCCAAATGGAGAACAAGAATTATAACTACCAGGGAACCGGCTTAGGATTATCCATAGTTAAGAAACTGCTTAGTGTTTTTGGTAGCGAAATAAGGCTGGAAAGCGAACTAGGAGCCGGTGCTACATTTTCTTTCGAGATCGAGATGGAAGCAATCCCATCATCGGTGGTTGAGGCCCGTGAATTGAGCCATGAAACCTACGAAACCCTTACTGCCGAGGAGCATTTCTTCGACAATTTTCACATACTTGTGGTAGATGACAACAAGATCAACCAAAAGATCACCCAAAAAATACTGGAAACGCGTAATTTCCAGTGTTCCCTGGCCAATGATGGCGAAGAAGCTCTTGTACTTACACGGGAAGGCAAATTTGATCTTATCCTGATGGACATCCACATGCCGAGAATGAATGGAATTGAAGCAACGAAGATCATTAGAGAATTCGACCAAAGCACACCAATTGTTGCTCTTACTGCGGTTGAGGTTGCCGAAATGCGCAAATCTATTCTCGAATCGGGGATGAATGACATCATCCTCAAACCCTACGATGTTTCACAATTTCTAAATACTCTTTTCCGGAATTTGAGCGCTGCTGTTGGGCACAACGAGACTTTCTAACAGTGATCCCTATTCTGAAGATTCTTCGTCTTCCTGCTCTGCTTCGGCAAGTTTGATCCCCATGCGTTTGGCACGTCTTTCCCAGTTTTTACGTGCTTGAGCCTGCATGTCTTCGATGGTATCGCTCTCGTCCATTATTTCAAGGCCTAGCAGTGTTTCTATGATATCTTCCATAGTAACAATACCAATAGTATTTCCAAATTCGTCTACCACAAGTGCAATATGGCCACGTTGTTTTATGAAGTTTTCGAAAAGTTCGGGGATGGGTTTCTCTGCATCTACCACAAATATATCGCGCCGTATATCGGAGAGGATCTTGTCTCCTTTTTCCTGCACGATCTCTTCAAGGATATCATCCTTTAGCACAAAACCTGTGATATTGTGAGTTTTTTCTTTAAAGACAGGGATCCTGGAGAATTTCAGATTGTTGTGGGCCTCATAGAAGTCTTGTAAGGTGGTTTGCTCATCTTCCGATATCACCACAGGGAATGGAGTCATTACGTCTTTGGCCTGTACCGACTTAAATATGAGTAAATTCTTGATCACTGCGCTTTCGTTCTCTTCGAAGACGCCCTCCTTTTCGGCAGCATCGGTGATAGCCATAAATTCCTCCCTGCTCATATTACTAACATGAGCCGTTTTACCGATCAGCTTAGTTGTAAGCATAAGAAGCCATAATATTCCCGTGTATTTCAGCGGAGCAATAATGATCTTGAGGCTAAAAGCGGTGAATCCACCTAGCTTTTTCCAATAGGTGGCACCAATGGTTTTGGGGATGATCTCCGAGACAATAAGTATAAGAAGCGTCATAACCGCAGAGACGATCCCTACTATATTCACTCCCCAAACATTCACTTTATAAGGCAGTTTTTCGGCTTCTACCCCAACCAGGATTGCACCAACCGTGTGAGCTATGGTATTAATAGTGAGGATAGCGATCAATGGTTTGTCGATATCCTTTTTCATCCTTATCAGAACTTTAGCATAGCCGTGTCCTTCGGTGTCCTTCAGTTTTAAAAAAGTAGGAGTAAAACTCAAAAGAGCTGCTTCCAGAATAGAGCAAAGGAAGGAAAAGAAGATCGATAGTATTGCGTAGACAATTAATAAGGTCATTCGGCCTGAATTTGCTGCAAGTTATAATTTTACTGAAACTCCTTGTTCGATTTCCACCATAATTTTAAAGTTTTCGGAACAAATCAGGAGATTAATTTTACTACATCTTTTGCAAAATAACTAGCAATTATATTGGCTCCGGCACGCTTTATAGCAGTTATTTGTTCCAACATGACACTGTTGTGATCCAGCCAGCCTTTTTCGGCTGCCGCTTTTAACATCGCGTATTCTCCGCTCACCTGGTATACCGCTAAAGGAACATCAATGGCGTCTTTTACCTCTCTTACAATGTCCAGGTAACACAGTCCTGGCTTCACCATAACGATATCGGCACCTTCTTCAATATCCATAAGGGTTTCCTTTATTGCTTCATTGCGATTTGCCGGATCCATCTGATAGGTTTTTTTGTCTCCAAACCCCGGAGCCGAATCCAGGGCATCCCGAAACGGTCCATAAAAAGCCGATGCATACTTTGCGCTGTAGCTCATGATCCCCGTATCGTGGTATCCTTCATCTTCAAGTAAAGTTCTTATCTCGAACACCCTCCCATCCATCATATCGCTGGGCGCAACAAAATCGGCTCCCGCACTGGCGTGAGATAAAGACATTTCGGCCAGGATAGCGTTTGTATCGTCGTTAAGTATCTTTCCTTCAGAAACTATCCCGTCGTGCCCATAGCTGGAATAGGGATCTAAAGCCACATCGGTCATTACCAGCATCTCTGGAACCGCATTTTTCACAGTTTGAATAGCACGCTGCATGAGGCCATCCTTATTTAAAGCTTCTTTACCTGTGTTGTCTTTTAGTTCATCGGCAACTTTTACAAAAAGCAGCACAGCTTTTAATCCCATCGACCATAAGGTCTTTGCCTCTTTGTCCAGCAGGTCCAGGCTTAATCGATAATAGCCCGGCATGGAAGAAATTTCCTCCTTTATACCTTTTCCTTCCACCACAAAAAGCGGCACGAGGAAATCATCCGGGGATATAATCGTTTCTCTCACTAGGCTTCTAATGGCTTCTGAACTGCGTAATCTTCTATTTCTGTTTAAAGGATACATATTTCATTTATTTAGACCCATTCTCTTGGGTTCTGTAACACTTGGATCAGTTTTTCTTCATCACTTCCCGGTTTGGGATGATGGTCGTAGCGCCACTGCACATGGGGTGGAAGGCTCATTAGTATACTTTCAATTCTTCCGTTGGTTTTAAGTCCGAACAAAGTCCCCTTATCATGTACCAGATTGAATTCTACATAGCGTCCCCTTCTAATTTCCTGCCAGTTCCTATGATCGTCATTATAAGGGATGACCTTTCGGCTCTCAACAATTGGAACATAGGCATCGAGAAAGCTATCCCCAACATCGGTAACAAAATCAAACCATTGCTGCATAGACATTTGGGGTGTTTCTTTGAGATAGTCGAAAAACAAACCTCCTATCCCTCTCGCTTCCTTTCTGTGGCTGTTATAAAAGTACTCGTCACATCGCTTCTTAAAGTTACTATAGAATTGCGGGTCATGCCTGTCGCAGGCATCCTTACAGACCTGGTGAAAGTGGGTGGCATCTTCCTTGAAAAGGTAATAAGGAGTAAGGTCTTGCCCACCGCCAAACCAGCTTGTCACTACTTCTCCCTGCTCGTTGTAAAGCTCGAAATATCTCCAGTTTGCATGAACTGTTGGGACGAAAGGATTTTTTGGGTGTAAGACAAGGCTGAGGCCACAGGCAAAGAAGTTTGCATCACTTACCCCGAAATATTGTTGCATACTTTCGGGAAGAGTACCGTGAACTTCACTAATATTTACCCCCCCTTTTTCGAATACGGCTCCATTTTCAATAACTCTGGTTTTACCACCTCCTCCTTCGGGTCGCTTCCATTTGTCCTCGTGGAAATTCCCTTGACCATCAATTTGCTCCAGACGGGAAGTGATGGTGTTTTGTAAATTCCGGATATAGGCTACAAATTCTTTTTTCATTTTTTTTCTGAAGGGTAGATTGTTTTTACGGTTTCGGTAGTGGCGGCGGTTACAGAAAGAGGTAGTACGAGGATGATTCCGAGAACCGGTATCAGTAGCATGAGCATGAATATCATTCCGTTGCCAATGGCCAGACCGCGATGATCACTTACAAAACGCACACTTTGGGAATAGCCGTAATGACGCTCCAGGGTATAATCCATATTTCCGAAACCGGCATAGTAAGATTGAACGAGGAATAGGAGAATAGAGGAGATAAAACCAATAACCGGAATGAAACTAATTATAAAAATGGGGATGGAAAGGAAAAGCTCCATTAACAGGTTTCTGCCGTTTACCTTGATCCCCCGCCAAAGTTGAGAAACGAAGGAAGTTTTTCTGTGCTCACGTGTGGTACCCATAAGATGTGCCTCTATCTTCTCGGATACAGGACTCATAAAGGGAGCGCTAAGGGCCATAACGATGTGTTTATACAATATAAGCCCCAGTGCAACGATCACGATTCCTCCTACAATATTGCTTATGGTTCTGAAAGTTTCTGCTCCCCACTCCCATACCCAGGCCTTTGAGATCAGGCTCCCAATATTGTCTGATAATCCATAGGCAGAAATTCCAATTACTATCGCGGTGATAAAACTTATTAGCATAGGAACACCAAAATATTTCCATAGGCCTAGAGTACTAATTAGCTTTAGTGTTCCACTGTATGCGCGAATGCCACGTAGGATATTTTTAAACATTTAATCTGAAATATAGACCAGCTTGTCCTGGCAGTTATTAATTTCTTCAATTTTCTCGATTTTCACCGCATTTTCCATCATTTTGAGCAAAAAATCGATCATTTTGTCTGTTTTTTGAGCAAAATGACTTAAAAATAGCTTCCTTCCAATGGCGTTATTATGACAATCCATAGCCTCGTCGAGCGGATCGTTTTGAGTTACTTTTTCATACATATTTGTCACTTTTTCGGCCCAAATCGTTGTTTTTTCGTCATTTTTGAACCTTTTTTGACAAAAAATGCAAATTTCGAGGTTCCAAAGCGCGTGGCGAAACGCGTTTTCTTTTCGGTTGGTGTGATGACGCTTCCCGAACAGTTCGTTACACACTTTCATAGTAGTTGTTGAGGCTCTAAAGGTTGGAACTACAAGAAGAGGATTTTTTAGAAACAACATTCCAAATCGGAATAATTGTCTGCCGTTCATCTTTAGTATCCTTTTCCATAGATTCATTCGCTCGTATTGGGGTATTCTTTAACAGCTTCTACAAAAGCCCCGGCATTTTCAACCGGAATGTTGGGAAGAATGCCATGACCTAAATTTACGATATAACGATCTTTTCCAAACTCATCTATCATTTGTCTCACCATTTTCTTGATCTCGGCAGGTGGACTTAACAACCTTGAAGGATCGAAATTCCCTTGCAGCGTTATATTTCCTCCGGTGAGGTATCTCGCGTTCCTGGCAGAGCATGTCCAGTCTATTCCCAGAGCAGAGGCTCCGCTTTTAGCCATGGTATCCAGGGCGAACCAGCAGCCTTTGCCAAAAGCGATCACATGTGTTTCGTCTTTAAGAGCATCTATGATCTGCTGTATGTATTTCCAGCTAAATTCCTGGTAATCCACAGGAGAAAGCATCCCACCCCAGCTGTCGAAGACCTGTACAGCATTGACACCGGCCCTCACTTTTTCCTTCAGAAAGGCTATGGTGGTATCTGTTATCTTCTGTAATAGTTGGTGGGCCGCATCAGGTTGTGTAAAACAAAACTCCTTTGCCATTGCAAAATTTTTCGATCCCTGTCCTTCCACACAATAGCACAAAATGGTCCAGGGGCTTCCGGCAAAACCAATGAGTGGAATCTCATCATTTAATTTTTCTTTGGTCATTTTAATGGCGTCCATTACATACCCCAGACTCTCATCTATATCCGGAACGATCACCCTATCCAGATCTTTAGGATCTCGTATGGGTTCGGGCAACCACGGGCCTACCCCCACTTTCATCTCCACATCTATGTTCATTGCCTGCGGGATGACCAGAATGTCGCTAAACAGGATGGCAGCGTCCATTCCATATCTACGTATAGGTTGCACAGTGATCTCGCTGGCTAATTCGGGAGTACGGCAGCGTGTGAAAAAATCGTATTTAGCCTTAATCTGCATGAATTCGGGCAGGTATCTTCCGGCTTGCCTCATCATCCATACCGGTGGTCTGTCTACGGTTTCCCCTTTTAAGGCTCTTAGAAATAAATCGTTCTTAATCATTTTGATTGTAAAATTTTCACTGTTTTTGCGATCACACTTTCTACTGTCGTGCTATTAGCAATGTATATGTTTTGGGTATGTTTTTTTGCTTCTGAAGCAGTGGTATCTCCTATACAGATCACTGCCGAATTTCCAATCGTATTCAGCGCAGTAAAACTCGATACACCACTGGGGCTAAAAAACATGATTCCGTCGAATTTTCGGTCTATTTTCACCGGTTTTAGCTCAGTTTTGTATGTTTTTACTTCAAAAAGTTCATTTTTTGAGCTATTTAAGCCATCCGGGATTTCATCTCTTCGCGACATTCCGCAGAAGAAATGAAACTGTTCATTTTTGTACGAAAAATTTAAGAAATCAACCAATTCTGAGCTATAATTTACCGTTTTTACCACATTTTGGCCTAAATCCTTCAATTTTTGAGATGTTTTTTCCCCAACTGCAAATACCCTTGTAATTGATGCCCTTTCCGGGTTATTTTTAAAGACAATATCGACAGCGTTACTACTGCTAAAGATCGCATTCCTGATCTCCTTGGGCAATTGGAAATCCAGTGCTGTAATCTTGATGGCATCGTAGTCCACAAAAGACAACCCGGCATTTAATAACAACTCCTTTTGAGGCGCGGTTAATCGCCTTGTGGATAATACAGATCTCACTGCGATTTTTTTATTGTGTTCATTATTTCCGCACCTCCGTTAGCCAGCATTTCTCTTGCAAAGGCACCACCACAGCCTGTGTAGCTGTTTATTTCGATCTCTTTTTCCATCCTAAGCGTAGTACGGCCGTCCAGTGACAGAAGTACGGCTTTAAAGCGAATAAGTTCACCATCAATAATGGCTAGTGCTCCTATTGGTGCGGTGCAACCACCTTCCAACACCTGCAGGAATTCACGCTCTATTTCGGTACAAATAGCCGATGGTTTATGATCGAGCTGTCGGGTTGCTTCAATATGCCGAAGGTCGTCTTGCCTGGCCACTACTACCATTGCTCCCTGAGCCGGAGCCGGGATCATCCAGTCTAAAAGCTTGTGGTTTTCAGGTAATTTTTCTATACGTTCAAGTCCGGCTTTGGCGAAAACAGCTCCCTGCCAGTCGCTATCCACGAGTTTTTGCAACCTCGTGTTTACGTTTCCACGTAAACCCACCACTTTGTGGTGGGGATAGCGACTAAGCCATTGCGCTTTCCTACGCAGGCTTCCCGTTGCCACGGTACAGATATCTTCCGGGTTAAAATCACCGTTGGTAACCAGTATATCTTCCGAAGCCGCTCTTTCCAGCACCGCGGTTTGAACGATCCCCTTTGGTAATAAAGTAGGGACGTCCTTCATGCTATGTACCGCAATGTCTACAGTTCTATTTAGCATTGCAATATCCAGTGTTTTGGTAAAGATCCCGGTGATACCTAATTCGTAAAGTGGCTGGTCCAGGTTGAGGTCGCCAGTAGATTTTACGGCAACAAGTTCTGTCTTATAGCCTAAAAGTTCAAGTTTATCCTTTACTGTATTGGCCTGCCATAGCGCTAATTCGCTGTCGCGTGTTCCTATTCGTATTGGCTTGCTCACAGCTCGTTTTTTGGAAGTTGGAAGACTTGCTTTATGAGTGCAATACCTTCCTGGGTGTCTACATCGCCGTTCTTCAGGTGATTCGCAAAGTGAGTGGTGATCTTATGGATGATCCGGTCGCCTATGACCGCCGCCTGCTCTTCGTTGAAATTGTTGTTTTTCCTGCGCTGATAATCGATCTCGCCTTCCTTGATCTCTGCAAGTTTCAGCTTTAATGCTTTCAATGTAGGAGCAAACCTTCGGTTTTCAGCCCAGGCGTTAAATTCATTTTCAATTTCGGCAATGATCTTTTCGGCCTGGGGGATCTGTGATTGTCGGTGTGCCAGGGTACTGTCTGTAACTTTCGCAAGTTCATCCAGATGAACCAGGCTTACAAATTCATTTTCCAAAACATCGACGGCAACGTTCTTCGGGATGGATAGATCCAGGATCAATAGTGGTTTCTTCAGGTAAAGCAACTCTTTATTAATGGTAGGTTTCTGGGCTCCTGTGGCCACAATAAGGACATCTGCCTGGCAAATTTCACTTTCAATGCTGGAGTAATCCTTAACCACCAGATTAAATTTACCGGCTACCTCTTCGGCCTTAACCTTTGTTCGGTTAATAAGGGTTATATGTTCGTTACGGGTATGTTTTATAAGGTTTTCACAAGTATTCCTCCCTATCTTTCCAATTCCGAATAGTAAAATATTTTTTTCTGAAATATATGGCACTCGTGCCATGATGTATTGTACGGCAGCAAAACTAACTGAAGTTGCGCCTGTAGAAAGTTCGGTTTCGTTCTTTATGCGCTTACTAGCCTGTATAACGGCATTCCCCAGCCGTTCCATATAGGCATTGAGCATACCTAGTTTCTTGGATTGTTTTAATCCACGGCGTAGCTGACTAATGATCTCGAAATCCCCCAGAATCTGACTGTCAAGGCCTGTTGCTACCCTAAATAAATGGGATACAGCGGCATTATTCTTATGGATGTAAGCTACCTTTTCAAATTCTTCTACGGTTCCATTAGTGTAATTGCATAGAAGTTTTATTAGCTGAAATGGATGTGAGGCAATCCCATATAATTCGGTGCGATTGCAGGTTGAGACTACCGTAAGAGACTTTACGCCATTTTCTTTGGCTTGTTCTAAAATAGCAGTTTGTGCTTCTTGTGTTACACTAAAATGCCCGCGAGTTTCAGCATCGGCCTTCTGATAATTGAGACCGATGGCATAAAAACTTTCTTCTCTACTAGCGGAGCCGTTAAGATTTCCGTTCACTTTCATACCTGAACGGCAAAAGTAACAACATCACATACTAAAAAATAACGCCAGAAGCATCATTAATGTCGAAACTTGTTAATTTGTTTTAAAAAATGATATAAATCAGTTAAATGCCCTAAATTTGGCTCTTACAGCCCCACGTTTAGCGTTATTATATAGAATTGTTCTAAATAAGAATCAATTAAACAAGATGTACCCATGCTAGAAAATGTCGCTCAAAGCATTTATGATGAAACGGTAGTGGATTCGAATGTGTTTATACTAAAATTTATAAACGAAACTACCGAGAATAGTTTTTTCAAGCGGGAGGTTAGTTCGAGTTTCATTCAGTTTCATTTTTGTGTAAAAGGCTCAGCCTCATTTAGTTTCAACAACGGGAATTACCGTTTACCTATAATGGATGAGACCTCTTTGCTATTATACAATCCTCAAAGAGATCTGCCTATCGAGGTGTCTGTTAGTCCGCGTTCGTGGGTTGTTTCTTTATTACTTCCCATAAATAGCTTTCACGCGCTCTTCTCCCGTGATGCCGAATACATTTCCTTCCTCAGCGAGGAAAATAAAGATAGAAAGTACTATAAAGACCTGCCAATCACTCCGTCGATGGCAATTGTCCTTAACCAACTGCTTAATTTTAACCTTCACCCTTCGGTAAAGCCGCTGTATTTTAAAGCTAAAACTTACGAACTGCTCAGCCTGTATTTTAACAGACCAGCCAATGTGGATATAGAACAATGCCCATTTCTGGTAGATGAGGACAATGTGATAAAGATAAAAAGGGCCAAGGAGATAGTTCTTGACAGAATGGCCGAACCACCCAGCCTGCAACAGTTAGCAGATGAAGTGCAATTGCCCATTAATCGTTTAAAGGAAGGTTTTAAGCAGGTGTATGGAGATACGGTTTTTGGTTTTCTGTTCGATTATAAAATGGAATATGCCAGACAATTGCTTGCATCGGGCTCATACAATGTTAACGAAGTAGGCCTAAAGGTAGGTTATAGCACCGCGAGTCATTTTATTGCGGCTTTCAAAAAGAAGTATGGCACTACACCAAAGCGTTTCGTGATGGCCCTAACCCGTTAAAAAGTACTTGGATCGGGAGGTTTAGATGAAAGCTTTATTCGAAATAAGGTATCTAAATATTATGTATTAGCCTCCAAAGAATATATTCCCTCGAATTTCGTCACAATTATTGAAGTAGGATTATAACCTTTAAAGTATGATTTCATTTATACTTTTATAACGTTAATCTACTCCTAAAGGCTATTGTCTTTCTGGATTATGAGGTATTTTTGTTTCAAATTTCAGGTCGGATACCCATCTCATCATAACACTGACACGATGATTCGTCCTCTATAAAAACATAAGAAATCAACTTGATGAAAGGAGTTCTACTTGTAAATCTAGGCTCACCAGATAGCACAGACCCTAAAGATGTAAAGAAATACCTGGACGAATTTTTAATGGATCCCCGGGTGATCGATGTCCCTAAATGGGCACGAATCCTGCTCGTGCGGGGAATAATTCTCAATACCAGGCCAAAGAAATCGGCCGAAGCCTATAGCAAGATCTGGTGGGAAGAAGGTTCTCCGCTCATTGTTATTTCGGAGCGACTTCAGAAAAAAATTCAGAAAAAGATCAATATACCAGTAGCTCTGGCAATGCGTTACGGGAGCATGACCCTTAAAAAGGGATTACAGGAACTGATAGACAAAGGCGCTACCGAAGTGCTCGTCATCCCGCTATACCCGCAATTCGCAATGGCTACCACCGAAACGATCAATGTAAAAGTTGATGAGCTTCAGAAGGAATTTTTTCCGCAACTTGAGATCACGTCGCTGCCTGCCTTTTATAATAAACCCGAATATATCGAAGTACTTTCTCGTAGCATAGCCGAATCATTGGAAGGTCAGGATTATGATCATTTACTGTTTAGTTATCACGGGGTGCCGGAAAGGCATATCAGGAAAAGTGATATCACACGAGGACACTGTAAAATTGATGATATATGTTGTTTTACGCCATCGGAGGCACACAGGTTTTGTTACCGTCACCAGTGCTATGAAACTACACGAATGGTAGCCGATAGTCTTCAACTAAAAGAAGGAACCTATTCTACTAGTTTTCAATCTCGGTTAGGTTTCGATCCTTGGCTTCAGCCATATACAGACCGAACCATAGAACGCATGGGCAAATCCGGAATCAGGAAAATGGCCATAGTCACTCCCGCTTTTGTGAGCGATTGCCTGGAGACTCTCGAAGAGATAGCTATGGAAGGAGAGGAGATCTTTCACGAAGTAGGAGGAGAAGAATTCACTACCGTACCATGCCTGAACGACCGGGACGATTTTGCCGAGATCCTGGTTAACTGGATCGAGAAATGGCGAATCACAGATATAAAAACTGCTATTGCCTAAATGAGTAGGAACCGATCAGCCGAGCTCGGCACCAAGCCTATTAGTAAGCTACTCATACAGCAGGCTGTACCTGCATCTATCGGGATACTTGTCATGTCACTCAACATGATCGTCGATACGATCTTTGTAGGTCGATGGATTGGTCCTTTGGCAATTTCGGCTATTACGGTGGTGATACCGGTAACATTTTTTATCGGGGCCATTGGTCTGGCAGTTGGTATTGGTGGAAGCTCTGTACTATCTAGGGCTTTGGGGGCAGGGAATCACGAGAAAGCACTAAGGGTCTTTGGCAATCAAACTACAATTACTTTTATTACATCGGCTGTATTGGCTATACTGGGCCTGGTCTTTCAATATCAACTTATCAATTTTTTCGGGGCCGACGATTCGTTTAGGGAGCTCGCACTTACTTATTATCGCATTGTACTTTATGGGATCGTCATGCTTGCCATGTGCATGATGGGGAACAACGTGATCCGGGCGGAAGGGAAACCCAAATTCGCGATGTATGCCATGATGCTTCCGGCCATTGGCAATATTTTCATGGACTGGATCTTCATAAAAGTATTTAATATGGGGATGGCAGGTGCTGCCTGGGCAACTTTTGTGAGTTATGCGGTTTGCTTTGCGTTTATTCTATGGTTTTTTATAGCCAAGAGCGAATTGCGGTTAAAATGGCAAAGTTTTATTCTGAAACGCAAGATCGTAAACGAGATCAACGCCCTTAGTTTTGTAACGCTGGCGCGGCAGGGCACGATCGCTGTACTTACCATTTTACTGAACAATGTTCTGATACGTTATGGGGATTCTCTGGACATAGCTGCCTATGGAATTATAAGCAGAATGCTCATGTTTGCCTTATTCCCTGTAATAGGTGTAAATCAGGGCTTTTTGCCAATAGCCGGCTACAATTACGGTGCGAAAAAGTTTGGCAGGGTAAGAGAATCTATCAATACCTCCATAAAATATTCGGGCTTTTTTGCCTTACTTATCTTCGCGATCATCATGTTGTTCCCCACCCAGATCGTTTCTATCTTTATAAGTAATTCTTCTTCCCTGGATGCTTCCACTTTAGCCAATAATGAAGAGATCCTGAAAAGAACACCTTCGGCATTACGTTGGGTATTCGCCGTCACGCCGGTGATCGTGATCCAGCTGATAGGAGCTTCCTATTTTCAAGCCATAGGGAAGGCCATCCCGGCCTTACTGCTTAGTCTTACCAAACAAGGATTCTTCCTTATTCCATTATTATTGATCCTTCCTCCATTTATGGGTGTACTGGGGGTATGGGTATCTTTTCCCATTGCAGATACATTAGCTACTATCCTCACGGGATACTATTTAAACCGGGCCGTCAAAAAAGATCTCAATCCCAATATTTCTACAGAAGCTGTTGCTGTAGCCAATCCCGGCGACCATGACTAATGTCATTTTTAAAGTTATCTTTAATTAAGAATTTTATTAATTAACGTTACGCTTATGCTCGAACTTCAGGATTTCAAGGATGTTTCAGACCGGAACACCCTGCTACAGGTTTTACGCTCAAAATTACCGGAAGAGCTGTTTACCGAGGTAATGCAATCGGTGCACTATGAAGATGCACTACTCAAATTACAGGCCGAGCTGGTGGATTTTCAGCAATGGGTTGCCAAGGAAGGCAGGCGGGTTTGTATCATTTTTGAAGGCCGTGACGCTGCGGGCAAAGGTGGTGCTATCAGAAGGTTCACAGAGCACCTTAACCCCCGGTCGATGCGAGTGGTAGCGTTAACCAAACCCACGAATGTGGAGAAAGGCCAATGGTATTTCAGAAGATATATAAAAGTACTGCCGGACCCCGGGGAGATCGTATTTTTCGACAGGAGCTGGTACAATCGGGCTGTGGTCGAGCCTGTTATGGGGTTTTGTAACAAGGACGAATACGAGAAATTTATGGTGCAGGTCCCCGAATTCGAGCATATGTTATACGAAGATGGGGTGGACATCATAAAATTCTGGTTCTCCATTTCGAAGGAAGAGCAGCAAAGACGGTTCAACGCCCGGCTGGAAAATCCTCTGAAACAATGGAAATTTAGTCCTGTTGATAGAGTTGGGCAACGAAAATGGGATGATTATACTTACTATAAGGAACAGATGTTTAGTAAGACCCACACCTCATTTTGCCCCTGGATGATTATAAAGACAAACAACAAGAAAGAAGCCCGCCTGGAGAGTATTCGATATGTGTTGTCCAGGTTTAGCTACGATAATAAAGGAGAATCCGGGGCCGATATATTTCCCGATCCGAATGTGGCACAGCGATACCATCGAATGATCAAACAAATAGATATCTAATGGGATATAAACTATCAGACAAAGAGATAAAGATCCTCAATTCAAAAAAAGGGATCAAACAAATGATCATTACAGATGGGCATTCGGTAGCCAAAGCCCTTCGTTTCGTTAAATATGAAGCGCGTTTAAAGTCTCTTCAGGAGGAACTTATAAAACTGCAACAATGGGTTGCAGAAAACGATAAAAAGTTAGTGATACTGTTCGAAGGTAGAGATGCCGCCGGAAAGGGAGGTGCGATAAGACGGATCACACAACATCTCAATCCCAGGGAATTTAGTATCGTTGCCCTCCCAAAACCCACCGAGGAAGAACAGAGTCAGTGGTATTTCCAACGCTACATTAACAGATTACCTCAAAAGGGCAAGATCGTATTTTTCGACAGGAGCTGGTACAATCGGGCAGTGGTAGAGCCGGTTAATGGCTTCTGCGACGAGCACCAGTATCAAACTTTTATGAACCAGGTGAACGAATTTGAGCGTATGATCATAGAATCGGGGATCCTTCTCATAAAACTATATTTTTCAATAAGTAAAGGAGAGCAGGCAAGGCGTTTTGAAGACATAAAGAAGAGTCCCGTTAAGAAATGGAAATTTAGTCCGGTAGACCAAAATGCTTTGAAATTATGGGATGTTTATACTGAATACAAAACAAAGATGTTTGCCAGAACAAATACCGAGATCGCACCCTGGCATATTATCAGGGCTAACAAAAAAACCAAAGCCAGGATCGAGGTAATAGAAAAGATACTGGACCTTGTACCCTACGATCCTAAAGACACCAAATTGATCACCCACGTTAAAATGGATTAGCATAATCCTGGGGTAACGTATAAACCTGTTAGGGTTCTGTTTATAACACTTAAACGAATTTATTCGGGATTGGTTTTACTGAAAATACCTATCTTTAACCAAACTAATTTAATCCCGATTTATGTCGCTATACCACCCAAAACTCAAGTTACTCCTTCTATTTTTTTTCTTCGGAATTTTTACTGAAAATTTACCTGCACAAACCTACGAAACAGGTCTTTACGATGCCATGGAATATCGGCTCATAGGGCCATTTCGAGGAGGCAGAAGTGCTGCGGTAACCGGGGTGCCCGGAAAACCAAACCTATTTTATTTTGGAGCTACAGGGGGCGGTGTTTGGAGAACGACAGATGGTGGCCGTCATTGGCAGAATATTTCCGACGGATATTTTGGAGGATCGATCGGGGCCATCGAAGTGGCACAGGGCGACCCCAACGTGATCTATGTTGGCGGAGGAGAAAAGACAGTTCGCGGTAATGTTTCGTCTGGCTACGGAATTTGGAAAACCGAAGATGCCGGAAAGACCTGGGTTCAGTCCGGGCTGGAAAAGGCAAGGCACATCCCTCGTATTGCAGTTCATCCAAAAGACCATCAAATTGTATATGCCGCAGTGCTTGGTAACATTTACAAACCAACACCCGATCGTGGGGTATACAAGAGTACCGATGGTGGTAAATCCTGGAGAAAGACCTTATTCGCCAATGAGGATGCGGGCGCAGTAGATCTTATCATGGATCCTAACAACCCTCGGATATTATATGCTTCAACATGGAATGTTCGACGCACTCCCTACAGCCTTAGTAGTGGTGGTGACGGATCTGCACTTTGGAAAAGTACAGATAGCGGTGAAAGCTGGAAGGAAATATCGAAGAATGAAGGATTTCCTGCCGACACCCTGGGTATTATTGGCGTTACCGTTTCTCCTGTAAACAGTGATCGCGTATGGGCTATAGTAGAGAACAAAGAAAAAGGAGGAGTTTACCGTAGTGAAGATGGAGGAGAAACATGGAAATTGGTAAACAGCGAACGAAAACTTAGACAAAGAGCCTGGTACTATACCCGTATTTATGCCGACCCTAAAGATGAAGATGTGATGTATGTTCTTAATGTACGTTACCATAAAAGCACCGATGGCGGAAAAACCTACGAGACGTATAACGCACCTCATGGCGATCATCACGATCTGTGGATAGCCCCCGAAAATCCTATGCGAATGATCATTGGAGATGACGGTGGTGCACAGGTTACCTATGATGGTGGGGAGACATGGAGTACCTATTACAATCAGCCTACTTCACAATTTTACCGGGTAACTACAGATAATTCTTTTCCCTATCGAATTTACGCTGCACAGCAGGACAACTCCACCGTAAGGATAGCACATCGTAATGAAAGCAGAAGCATAGATGAGGATGACTGGGAATCGACTGCCGGAGGTGAAAGTGCTCATATAGCGGTTGATCCGGAAAACAACGAAATTGTGTATGGCGGGAGTTATGACGGCTTCTTAACGCGCTATAACCATGATAATGGAACGGTACGAAGTGTAAGTGTGTGGCCGGACAATCCAATGGGTCATGGTGCCGAGGCGATGAAATACAGGTTTCAATGGAACTTTCCTATTTTCTTTTCACCACATGATCCAAATAAATTATATACTGCATCCAATCATCTTCATGTTACTACCAATGAGGGGGAAAGCTGGAAAGTTATCAGTCCCGATCTTACTAGAAACGACCCCACTAAATTAGGTTCTTCAGGAGGTCCTATTACTCAGGATAATACTTCGGTAGAATATTATTGTACCATTTTTGCAGCAGCCGAATCGCCGGTAACACCAGGTTTATTATGGACAGGAAGTGATGACGGCCTGGTTCATGTGTCGAGAAACGGAGGTTCTACATGGGAAAATGTAACTCCCAAAGGAATGCCCGAATGGATGATGATCAATAGCGTCGAGCCGTCTGTATACGACCCTGCTACCTGTTATATCGCAGGAACTAAATATAAGTCGGGAGATTTTGCCCCGTATTTGTATAAGACCAATGATTACGGAAAAACCTGGAAGAAGATCACCAACGGGATACCTTCCGAGCATTTTACACGTGTACTACGGGAAGATCCAAAACGAAAAGGTGTTCTCTACGCCGGTACCGAGACCGGGATGTATATTTCTTTCGATGATGGGGCAAGCTGGAGTTCCTTTCAGCTTAATTTACCCATAGTGCCTATAACAGATCTTGCATTGAAAGACAATAATCTTATTGTAGCCACTCAAGGAAGAAGCCTCTGGATAATAGACGACCTTACGGTACTTCATCAATTGGCAGCCGCAAAAAACAAAGAGAATTTTCTTTATAAACCTAAGGATACTTATAGGATGGGGGGCAATTCCCGTAGTGGGTCGCTCACATCCGGGACCAATCATCCCGCCGGCGTGATGACCTATTTCTATGTAAAAGATCCGGAAGAAAAGGAGATCAGGCTAAGTTATCTCAATAGCAAAGGAGATACCATAAAGACCTTCAGCACTAAAGACAAAAAGGATAAACTCAAGGTGAAGAAAGGAGCCAACCTTCATACCTGGAATCTGGAAGGAAAGGGGGCCGAAAAACTGGACGGTATGATATTATGGTGGGCAAGTACCGATGCCCCAAAGGCAGTTCCCGGACAATATAAGGTGGTACTCGAAATTGAAGATGAGTCCTTTTCACAACCATTTACGGTCCTGGCCGATAAGAATGCCGAGACGGATGCTGCCGGGATGCAGCGGCAATTCGATTTTATTACAGATATCAATGAAACGGTGGACAAAGCGCATAAATCCATAAAGAAGATTAGGAATATAAATAAGCAACTTTCGGCCTTTCAGAAACAATACAAGGACAATGAAGAAGTAAAAGAACTGGTAGAAAAGGCGAAAACGCTTAGTGAAAACTTCTCAGAAATTGAAAAGGCGCTGTATCAAACCAAAAACAAGAGCGGCCAGGATCCATTGAATTTTCCTATAAAATTAACCAATAAACTAGCGCATCTGAACAGCCTTGTAAGTATGGACGATTTTCCACCTACCCAACAGGACGTGGCCGTTAAGGATGAGCTCACCGCCAAGATCAATGCCCAATTGGTAAAATTTGATAAGCTGGTCTCTGAAGAAATAGCAGAATTTAATAGACAGTTCAACAGCAAAAACCTGAATTATCTGTTTGTTGAAGACGAAAAGGAATAGTGGAATATAATTATATAAAATCCTTACATCTCATCTTTGTGATCACCTGGTTTGCCGGTCTGTTCTACATAGTTCGCCTTTTTGTATACCAGATCGAAGCCTCGCAAAAACCTTCACCCGATAAGGAAATAATAGGTGAGCAGCTAAAACTTATGGCGCGACGCCTGTGGTTTATCATTAGCTGGCCATCTATGATACTGGCCACCGGCTTTGCTGTATGGCTGTTAGTACTAAGACCTTTCTACATCTCGGATGCATGGATGCAGGTGAAACTGGGGTTTGTGGTCCTGCTTATAATTTACCACATAAAATGTCATCTCATCTTCAAAGATCTCCAGCGCGATAAGGTAACTTATTCGTCTAATTTTATGCGGATTTTTAATGAAGGAGCTACGATAATTTTATTTGCTGTGGTTTTCTTGGTGATTCTGAAGAATGCCATAAACTGGATCTACGGCACCATTGGACTCATTCTCTTTGCCGTTATCATTATGATGGGCTTTAAACTTTATAAACGAATTCGGGAAAAGTAACAGAAGCAGTTCGCGGGTGCCCCAACTGCTTCAAATTGGTTTGATTATTGCTATCTTCACTAAAAAATACAAGCTTGGCTTTTTACAAACGTTCACTTCGAAACCGGATCTTCTTTTCCATGATAGCCCTAATACTGCTGGCATCGGTGTTGATTGCTATAGTGACTATATTTCAGTACAGGGAAGAGGCTGTAGATTATCACAGGGAACGGCTGCAAAGAAAAGAAGCCAATATTAGGGAAAACATCGATTATGTGCTTCGGAATACAACCTACCCGGTTGAAACAGACAAAGTACCTCTAATTTTTAAGGAGAAGATCTACGAACTTAAAGACATTCATAAGCTTGAGATCTACCTTTACGACCTGGAAGGCGGCTTATTGAAATCGTCTAAAGCATCTTTTTTCAGGGACACAACAAACACTCGTGTCCCCGAGTATGTCCTCAAAGAGCTGGAATCGCGTTCTAACAAAACCTACATAGAACAATTTACAGAAGACGGACAGCACTACCAATCGTCTTATAGCATTATTACCGACCAGTATTTTAAACCCCTGGCCATTTTATACCTGCCTTATATAGAGGATGATGGTTTTATTAACAGAGAACTGAAGGAAAGCCTTTCCAGATTAGGCCTTGCGTACTTCGTTATGCTCCTTATTGCTATCGCCCTGGCGTATTTCCTCTCAAAATATATCACACGTTCCCTCAATGATGTGAGTGAAAAGATAACCGAAACACGGCTTAATAAGCGAAATAAAAAGATCGAGGTGGACAAGAGAACCACCGAAGAGATCTTCACCCTTGTAAAGGCGTATAACGGGATGATCGATGAACTGGAAAGCAGTGCTGCGCAACTGGCGGCCAACGAGAGAGAGGCAGCATGGAGAGAAATGGCAAAACAGGTGGCTCACGAGATCAAAAATCCCCTTACGCCTATGCGGTTAACTGTGCAAAGTTTTCAGCGGAATTTCGATCCTGAGGATCCGGATGTTCATACTAAACTTGAAGAATACAGTAATACACTTATACAGCAGATAGATACAATGAGTTCCATAGCGTCTGCCTTCTCTACTTACGCCAAAATGCCGGCTCAGCAGGACGAAACCCTTAATGTGGTACAGATCACAAAACTGGCACTGGATATTTTTAACGAAGATTATATCTACTTTTTCCCTGAGGAGAAAGAATTGATCGCCCGCTTCGATCGAACGCAGCTTATACGGGTGGTTACTAATCTTATAAAAAACAGTATTCAGGCTATAGAGCAGGGAGAAATCGATGAGCCTCGAATTGAGGTGAAAGTTTTTGCCGAAGCCAATAATGCGGTCATTACCGTAACCGATAATGGTGTGGGAGTTTCTGAAGAAAACATCGACAAGGTTTTCGAGCCTAAATTTACCACCAAAACCAGTGGCATGGGTCTGGGACTGGCCATGGTGAAGAAGATCGTAGAAACCTACAACGGAAAGATCACCTTCGTTTCTAAAGTACATGAAAGCACCACATTTAAGGTGACATTTCCCAGAACGTAAACGGGATTTTCGTATTTTTATATCCTACATATCCCCAAAACCTAACACTATTCACAATGAAATACGAAAATGTACTTACCCATTCCGATAACGGGATCACAACAATTACTATTAACAGACCTTCCAAATTAAACGCCCTGAACAAAGCCACAATCAAAGAGCTGCATGAGGCATTTAAAGAAGCAGACAATGATAAGGCCACCAGGGTAATACTGGTAACCGGAAGCGGCGAAAAGGCCTTCGTTGCTGGCGCCGATATCAGCGAGTTTGCAGATTATTCTGTTTCCCAGGGAGCAGAGCTCGCCTCTCAGGGGCAGGCGCTACTATTCGATTTTGTAGCGCATTTATCTACCCCTGTAATTGCCGCTATCAATGGTTTTGCGCTGGGAGGGGGCCTTGAACTTGCCATGTCTGCCCATTTCCGAATTGCCAGCGATAATGCCAAAATGGGATTGCCGGAGGTTTCTTTGGGGGTTATCCCGGGTTATGGAGGGACACAACGACTTCCACAGCTTGTTGGCAAAGGCCGGGCCTTCGAAATGATCATGACCGCAGGAATGATTAGTGCCGAACAGGCTCTTCAGTACGGGCTGGTGAATCATGTTACTACTCTGGAAGATCTAATGCCCTTAACCGAAAAGATCGCCGGAAAGATCGCAAATAATTCTTCGGTGGCAATTTCAGCAGCCATTACTGCGATCAATGCAGGATACGAAGATGGCGAGAATGGTTATGATGAAGAGATAACCCAATTTGGTAAATGTTTTGGAACTGCCGATTTCCATGAAGGTACCCAAGCATTTCTCGAAAAAAGAAAGGCAAATTTTCCTGGTAAATAGGAAATAGTCCGAATCGAATAGGAAATAATCCAATAAATAATTAACTTTGAGGTTCTCCACAAGAATCTCAAAGTTTTTTTATGTCCCAACCCATTAAAGGCCGCGGCGCTCAGCGTAAGGTTCACAATCGTTTTTTTGAATTAGAACATGAGTTTCGTGCAGATTTTCTTAATTACTGCGCACAGGAAGGAGAAGAACATGAGTCTAACCAAACCCGTTATATAGAGGTCTTCCCAAAAAGCTTCGTGAACAAAGTGGTGAGTCCGGATGTTCGGATGGAATTTTCGGCCAACCCATACCAGGGCTGCGAACACGGTTGTGTGTATTGTTATGCCCGAAATTCGCACGAATACTGGGGTTATGGTGCAGGGGTAGATTTTGAACGGAACATCCTTATTAAACGTAACGCCCCCAAGTTACTCGAGCAAACGCTTCAGAAAAAATCCTGGAAGGGCAACACCATTGTTTTCTCCGGAAACACAGACTGCTATCAACCAGTAGAACGAAAGCTCAAAATAACCCGGGCCTGCCTTGAGGTCATGTTGAAATGGAAACATCCCACCGGAATTATCACCAAGAACTCTCTTATATTAAGAGATCTTGACCTCCTGATCGAAATGGCAAAATTCAATACCATTGCTGTAAATGTTTCAATTAATACGCTTAGCGAAAAGACGCGCCGGCTTTTGGAGCCCAGAACTGCCAGTATAAAGCAACGTTTAAAGACCGTTGAAATTCTTTCTGAAAACGGGATCCCGGTGAATGTAATGATCGCTCCGGTTATACCCTCTCTTAATAGTCATGAAATGTTACCCATTATTAAAAAAGTATCTCAATTGGGTGCGGTGAGCGTGGCACATACGGTAGTCCGCTTAAACGGACAGATAGCCTTATTATTTGAAGACTGGGCCAGAAAGACCATCCCTCATCGAGCCGACAGAATATTAAACCAGATAGCCCAGTGCCACGGCGGAAACTTAAACGACAGTAATTGGGGCCGCAGGATAAGAGGGGAAGGGACGATCGCGAAACAAATTTCAGATTCGGTGAAGCTGGGCAAGAAAAAATACCTCAAAGGCGGAGGGATGCCCCAATTGGATAAGACACACTATCTTCAGCTAAAAGATCCGCAAATGAGACTTTTCTAAGTTTTAAGGCTGTGTTAATTTGTTTCAGTAAAGAAAATAGAATAGCTATCTTGGAATTGAGATCAATAAAGAACAATGAAGAAGGTCCTATTAATCTTAATTTATATTTGTGCTTGTAGTGTTTACTCCCAGGATGCGAATCTGAAGGAAGAAACAAGTGCAAATAATCCGGATAATCTTGTCTATGGCGTTGTGTATAACGAAGCTGGGCCAATACAGGGTGCGATAGTTAGGATTAAAGATTCTTTTGAAGAGACCCGGACTGCGGCTAATGGTATGTACAGGATCATGGCTTCAAAAGGAGATATACTTGAGATCAGGGCGCTTGGTATGCTTATAAAGGATACTATGGTTCTGGATTCCAGAAAGATCCACATACCCCTGGAACCGGATGGAGAATTACTGGAAACCATTAGAATATTGGCAAAAAAAGGGGAAAAAGAAACTGTTAATACTGCTTTTGGTGAAAAGAAAAAAGCTGCAGTAGGTTATTCTACGAGAAATACAATAAGCAGGGAAGAAATACGAAGCGACCAACTGGAATTGTGGCAGATCTTACAGAAAATGCCCGGGGTGGTGGTGGAAAATCCGGGAGGTCCTAATCCCTTGTATAAACTACGAAGAACGATGGAGATCACCATCCACGGTACCACCTACCCTGTACTTGTGGTGAATGGGATGTTGTTCGAACAAAACGGACAACAACCTTATGTGAACGTGCAGCAAATTAAAAGTATCAAAGTGCTAAACTCTCTCAATGCTACCGTTAAATACGGCCAGTTAGCTGCCTTTGGGGCTATAGTTATTGAAACAGATCAGGGACCGGAAAGAGAGTATATCGAGCAACCCCAGCTAAAACAGCTAAGTGGGAACGACTATAATGAAATGATAAGCACCCTGGCTGAAGCACGGGAAAAGTCTCCAAAATCCGTATATGTTGCCCAGCTAGAAAAAGCCAAAGATCTCGATGAGGCCAGACGCATTTATTTGGATTTGCTGAAACAGACAAAACCCAAGTCGGTGAGTTTTTATCTGGAAGCCGGCGATTATTTCAGGAAATGGGATCCCAACTTCGCTAATGAAGTAGTATCGGATATAGCCGAAATTGCCCCTACCAATGTAAAAGCCCTGAGGTCCTTAGCCTATACCTACGAGGCCTATGGCGAAGATGAATTGGCAACCCCCATTTACGAACGAATCGTGAATCTGGCCCCTTCCGAAATTCAACCTTACCTGGATCTGGCCAGGAATTATAAGCAGGTTGGCAACTATCAATTATCGGCTACTTTATATAAACAAATGGTGGCCAATAGTATTCCCAAAGTAGACTTTAATGATGTTGGTGTGATCGTTTTTAACGAATTCAAACAACTTATAGCCCTGCATAAATCGAAGATAAACTATCAAGACATTCCCAACGAATTATTGCGGGTAGGATTTAAGAAGGATATACGCCTGGTGGTAGAATGGAACGACCCTCTCGCAGATTTCGAACTGCAGTTTATCACCCCTGGCAAAAAGTACTATCCGTACCTTCATAATCTGTATGGAGATCAGGATCGGTTACGACAGGAAATAGAACAGGGGTTTTCAATAAAGGAGTTCGACATTGAAGATGCCGATCGTGGCACCTGGATGATCAATATAAAGTATTCGGGTATACAAGATGAAATTAATCCAATCATGTTGAAATACACCTTATACAGAAATTATGGTTTACCCACCGAGGAACGTATCGTTAAGATCGTGAAATTACAGGATTTTGAAGAGAAGGTCACCCTGGATTCGTTTGTGTATTAATCACTTCATAATTCTACTTTCCTAAACGAAACAACTGTTTCCCTCAATGTATATTTTTTTCTAAATGTCCCGATAGTAGTTTCAGGGTATAAAAATCTGTTCGCATGAGAATTTATACCCTAGTCACATTTTTGTTCGTTTGTCTTTCGGTATTCAGCCAGGAGGAGCTCGCCATTCGGGCCACCATTGTCGATGCAAATTCCGGCAAGCCCGTAGAATATGTAAATATTGGTTTTGAAGGAAAGGGAATAGGCACAGTAAGTGCTTCCGATGGAAGTTTCTTTCTGAAACTGAATAATACTCTTATCTCTTTAGAGACCGACCTGGTTGTCTCTTCCATAGGTTATGTTACCGAGCGTATTCCTTTTAACGAATGGAAAGATTGGGGAGAGCCTGGAAAGTATATCTTGCTGCAACATGAAACTACTACCCTGGATCCGGTAGTGATAGTGGCTGGGAAAAGAGAATATGAACGATTGGGCAGCGAAACCTATTCGCTTAGTGAGTTGGGCTACTGGACCGAGAAGGATGCCCTGGGAGGGGAACTTGCCTCGAGGATAAGGATTGATAATGAGAGAACTCGGCTGCACGATCTTAAATTTCATGTGATCCGCAACGAGGCGGATAGTATTAAGTTGCGCATCAATATCTACCGTTGCGAGAATAATATGCCCGGGGAGAATATCTTACGCACTAACATCTATCATACGATCAGGAAAACAAAAGGAATTGAGATTATACCCTTGAAGCAGCACAATATAGTTGTAGACAACGACATTGTGGTGGGGATCGAAATGATCGAATCCTACGGGGAGGAACTTTATCTGTCTGTTTCGGCCACTCCTTTTGGCGGCACAGCCTATCTAAGAGAAAGGAGTCAGTCTAACTGGGATGTACGATGGAATTTCGGACTCGCATTCGGGTTGTTGAGTTCGTACCCTATTGCCCCATCCAACCCTTGATTTTGGCGGTCTATTTAGGGATCTCTATTTCTGAAATGATCAGTTGCTCAACTTTATCGATCAATGCCGAAGGATCATTTCCGGCAACCTGAAGTGGTGGATGCACTTTCATGATAAGATGAGTGCCTACTGGCATGGGAAACATCCCAAACTGTTGTAATTTCCATGAATTACTGATACTAATGGGTAACACCCATGCATCTGGTGCGTGCTCCATTAGCGTGAGTAACCCCTTACGTTTAAAAGGCTTGGGGACTCCAGTCCTGCTTCGGGTACCCTCGGGGAATATTACCACCGCTCTCTTATATTGCTGAATGTACTTTCCTATCTTTTCAATTTGTTCGGTGGCCTGTTTAGGGTTTTTCCGATCGATAAGTACGGAACCTCCATATTTAAGATTGTAGGAAATGGTTGGGATCTTTCTGCCCAGTTCGATCTTCGAAATAAATTTGGGATGTAGTTTTCGAAGAAACCAGATCATAGGTGGGATATCCCACATACTTTGATGATTTGACGCAATGATCACTGGCACATTGTCTGGTAAAAACTCGGGGATGCGAATAGAATACCTGGTACCCAGAAGATGAAGGGACCTAATTACCAGCCAATTAAAATAATCTACACTGTTCTTATGAGCCTGATACCCGAACACATTCAGACAGATTCGCTGAATGGGGTCGAAAAGGAGGAGTAAAAGCCCAAAGACCAGGTAAAAAACAACCGATAGAACGTAGCTTAAAAATTTTAATATGGGTTTCACGCTATAAAAATAAAAAAACCGCTCACAGCAGCCTGCGAACGGTCTTTGGTTTTTTAGGCTTCGGAATTCTTAACAGAACTCGTTATAAGCGCCCATTAGATTTTCGGCTATTATGTCTGCCGAACGCCCTTCAATGTGATGACGCTCCAGCATATGTACTAATTCCCCGTTTTTGAACAACGCCATAGAGGGCGAACTAGGAGGAAATGGAACCATTTGTGCACGTGCAGCATCCACTGCCTCGGTTTCCATACCTGCAAATACGGTTACCAGGTGATCCGGTGTTTTCGCATTTTGCAAAGACATACGTGCTCCTGGCCTGGCGTTGGCAGCGGCACAACCACAAACCGAATTTACCACAACCAATGTGGTTCCTTCTTTTGCTAAAGCCTGCTCTACATCACCGGCCGTTTTAAGTTCGGTAAAACCAATACTCGTTAGGTCTTCGCGCATAGGTTTTACTAGTTCTTCTGGATACATAGGTATATTATTTAAGATGTAACAATTTTAATGCAAAGATAAGCAATTTAGTTCCTAAAACTATCACAAAACGGCAGGGTGGTTCGCCGGGAAATTTATAGTTTCGTTGTGTAACATCCTCCATGGACCGATTACTTATCTTTGTCACGAATTTATACACAGTTACCATTTCATGTATCGTTGGATTGCCGCTATTTTAGGATTCGCCCTGTACCGCTTGCCGGGGGCGATTGTTGGATTTCTTTTAGGGAGTTTCCTGGATAATCTCGGCGGTGCGAAAAAGACCGGGGGTTATAAGCAGGTGTTTCAACAACAAAGGAGTGATAGGGTGAGTCCGGCCGATTTCGAGCTGAATTTACTCTCTCTGGCGTCGTTGGTTATAAAAGCAGATGGTAAGGTAAGCCAGGCCGAACTGGACTATGTGCGGCAGTATTTTGTACAGGCCTATGGGAAAGATCGGGCCAATGCTATCTTCAAGGTCTTTAATGAAGTTATAAAAAAGCGGGAAATATCCGGTTCCCGTATTGGAAACGTACTTAGACAACGAATGCGCTACGAGTCGCGTCTTCAGGTAGTTCATTTTCTATTCAGTATTGCCAATGCCGATGGTTTTGTATCGAATGCTGAAGTAAATACCATACAGGGAATATCTGTAAATCTTGGGATTCAGAATAAAGACTTTGAAAGCATCAAGGCTATGTTCTTTAAAAATCCTGATAGCGCTTATAAGATCCTGGAAATAGACCGAACTGCCACCATACAGGAAATTAAAACTGCCTACAGGCATATGGCCAAGAAATATCATCCCGATAAACTACAGCACATGGATGAAGCCTATCGCAAAGGGGCGGAAGACAAATTTAGAAAGGTCCAGGAGGCTTACGAACAACTTCAGAAGGAAAAAGGATTCTAAAAATTTTACTGCAAAATGATGTGAAAATGTAAGGGTTAAGTGTTTTATTTTTTATAATTTAGACTAACCGAAAAATAATAACATTATAAATCAAAAAATATATTTACCTTTGTATTATGTATTCACTTGCGGAAGAGAATTATCTGAAAGCTATCTATCACCTCGAACAGGAAGTAAAGGGCGAGGTAAGCACTAATTCCATAGCAGATCGTATGGCTACCAAACCCTCATCTGTTACCGACATGATCCAGAAACTAGCAGAGAAGAACTTGCTGTCCTATAAACGGTATAAGGGGGCAGTGCTTACTTCGGAGGGGAGGAAGATAGCCGCCGATGTAATTAGAAAACACCGGCTTTGGGAGGTTTTTCTTGTTGAAAAGCTGGATTTTCACTGGGATGAGGTCCATGAGATCGCAGAACAACTGGAGCATGTTCATTCGGAGAAGTTAATAAGCAGGCTCGATCAATTTCTGGGAAGTCCGGATTTCGATCCGCATGGCGATCCTATCCCAGATAAACACGGAAATATCAAGAGAACTGAGAAAAAACTACTCTCCGAACTCGAAAAGAAACAGAGAGGAGTTTGTGTGGGTGTAAAGGAATCCAGTAGTGATTTCCTTCAATATCTGGATAAGAAAAAGATCACTATCGGGACGAAGATCCTGGTCCTGGGAAAGGAATTCTTTGATGGCTCCATGGTTATCCAGGTAGGCAGGGATCAATTCTTTATTTCAAAAAAAATAGCAGAAAATCTATATGTACAAACGAACTAACATAAAAGCTACGCGGTTTATACTAATGTGTATTTGCTTCGGAATTTCCTTCGGAACAATGGCCCAGGAGGAAGAGATTGTGGGAACCATAGTAACAGACAGACCAGACGCCACCGAGGCTTCCAGTACCGTTGGTAAAGGGATCCTTCAAATTGAAACAGGAGCATTTTATACTTCTTTTGAAAAGGATAATATCAAGGAGGAAGTCCTGGGTTTTAACACCACCTTACTGCGATACGGGTTACTTGAACATCTGGAATTACGGCTGGGCTGGAACTTCGAGGAAGGCAGAACAAGTGTAAATGGCATGAGACTGGAGGATATAACTAGCGGTTTCTCCCCCCTGCTTGCGGGAGCTAAAATAGATGTGGCTGAAGAAAACGGTTTCTTACCCGAGATCGCCCTGATAGGGCATATTTTTCTACCCTTATCTGCCTCGTCAGACTATCGTCCTGAGACCACAGGGGTGGATTTCAGGTTCTCTTTATCACATACTTTGAGCGAAAGATCCAGCCTGGGGTATAATATTGGTGCACAATGGGGATCAGATTCTCCGGAAGCCGCCTATATATACACTCTTGCTTATGGATACAGTATCACGGAAAACTTTGGTTTTTATGCCGAATTATACGGCGATATGCCGGAAGATAGTAGTGCAAATCATTATTGGGATGCCGGGTTTACTTATTTGCTTCTGAAAAATTTACAACTGGATGCAACGGTAGGAAGTAGTATCACGGAAGGACAAGACATATTACTAAGTGCCGGGGTAAGTTACAGGATCCCGAAATAACACATAGAAAATGAAGAAAACAGCATGGATATTGATCTTTATTATAGCCGGTTGGAGCTGTAAAACCAATAAAGAAACCTCCGAAAAATTAAAAGTGGTTTGTACCACTACCATGATCACGGACCTGGTAAGGAATATTGGTGGCGATAGCATTACCTTGAATGGCTTGATGGGTGCGGGTGTGGATCCGCATTTATACAAGGCCAGTGAAGGCGATGTTACCAAATTGTACGAGGCCGATATAATCTTTTACAATGGGCTGCACCTGGAAGGGAAGCTGGTCGAGGTATTCGAAAAGATGGAGACTCAGGGAAAAGCTCAGTTTGCACTGGCTGAAAGGCTTGATAAATCGGGGCTTATCGGCTCTGATTATTTTGCGTCCAATTATGACCCCCACGTGTGGTTTGATATTTCGTACTTCAAAGTTTTCGCCACGACCGTAGCCGAGGTACTTTCGGAAAAAGATCCTAAAAACAAGACATTCTATCAGGCGAATCTCGAAAGTTATCTCGCAGAGCTGGATGCTCTCGAGCTTGAAGTTCAGAAAAAAATTGAAACCCTTCCGAAGGAAAAAAGAATACTGGTAACGGCTCATGATGCCTTTAATTATTTCGGAAAAGCATACGATTTTGAAGTAGTTGGTCTGCAAGGACTTTCCACTGCAACCGAAGCAGGTGTTCAGGATGTACAGCGATTGTCCGAATTTATCATCGAAAACAAAGTAAAAGCGATCTTTATTGAAAGCTCCGTACCCCGTAGAACCATAGAAGCATTGCAGGAAGCAGTTTTGTCTAAAGGGCACCAGGTAACTATAGGAGGTTCCCTCTATAGTGATGCCCTGGGGAATGAAGGGACCGTTGAAGGAACCTATCTCGGGATGTTCCGCTACAATGTGAACACTATCGTAAACGAACTTCAATAATGACAACAGCTAGCGCCATACAAGTTGACGACCTTACGGTAGCCTACGATTATAAACCTGTTTTATGGGACATAGATCTAAGTGTGCCCGAAGGAGTGCTAATGGCCATCGTAGGGCCAAATGGTGCCGGTAAATCTACCCTTATAAAAGCAATTCTAGGGATCATCAAACCTATAGCGGGTACGATAAGCATCTATGGAAAGTCGTATACAGATCAGCGGAAACTCGTGGCCTACGTACCTCAAAAAGGGAGTGTAGACTGGGACTTCCCAACAACGGCTCTGGATGTTGTAATGATGGGAACCTACGGAAGCCTGGGATGGATAAAACGCCCGGGTAAGAAAGAAAAGAAAGCAGCACTGGAAGCCCTTGAAAAAGTAGGAATGCTGTCGTTTAAGAAAAGACAAATTAGTCAGTTAAGCGGCGGACAACAACAACGGGTATTTCTGGCCAGAGCGCTGGTGCAGAATGCATCCATTTACCTTATGGATGAACCATTCCAGGGAGTGGATGCCACCACCGAGATAGCCATCATCAATATTTTGAAGGAGTTGCGAAAAGCAGGTAAAACTGTGGTAGTAGTACATCATGACCTTCAAACCGTTCCCGAATATTTCGACTGGGTAACTTTTTTAAATGTAAAGAAAATAGCTACGGGTCCGGTAAAGGATATTTTCAATGATGATAATCTAACTAAAACCTACGGTATCAATTACAAGGTAGCCGTTAATAAATAATGTCCATAACAGACTATTTCGAGCAGTTATTTTCAGACTATACGCTGAGAACGATCACCTTGGGAACCGCGGTGCTGGGTGCTATTTGCGGTATGCTGGGTAGTTTTGCGGTGCTTAGAAAACAGAGTTTGCTGGGAGATGCGATCTCGCATGCAGCCCTGCCCGGGATTGCGATAGCCTTTCTCATCACAGGCGCCAAAGACAGTAACGTACTTTTATTGGGGGCGTTAGTGAGTGGTTTAATAGGGACATTCTGGATACGCGGAATTATTACAAAAACACATTTAAAGACAGACACTGCCCTTGGTCTTATACTCTCCCTGTTCTTTGGGTTTGGGATGCTTTTACTCACTTTTATTCAGAAACAACCCAATGCAAATCAGGCCGGCCTGGACAAATATCTCTTTGGGCAGGCGGCTACCCTGGTTGTAAGCGATGTGATAGTGATGGTGATAGTTACTGGTGTTAGTCTGTTTACCCTATTGTTGTTCTGGAAAGAGTTTAAAATTCTATTGTTCGATGCAGACTACACTAAAACCCTGGGTTTCAATACCAGGATCATTGATATTCTGATCACATTTTTTATAGTTCTGGCTATTGTAATTGGCTTGCAAACTGTAGGCGTGGTATTAATGAGTGCCATGCTGCTGGCCCCGGCCGCTGCAGCAAGGCAATGGACCAACAGCCTGAGCGTTATGATCGGGTTGGCTGCTATATTTGGAGCTTTTTCGGGGGTTGTCGGGACAGCGATCAGCGCGAGCCAGGACAACCTTTCCACAGGGCCGGTGATCGTATTGGTAGCAGCGGTCTTTGTGTTAATTTCCTTTATTTTCTCACCGGGACGAGGATTATTATTCCGAGAAATTAGATTCAGGCAGAACAGAAGAGATCTAAAACTAAAGAAAACACTGCAGTTGATGTATCGCATTGCGAGTACGCATGAGAACATCTCCCATCCCCACTCGATCAAGATCCTTAACGATTTTCAAGGCTTTACCAGGGGAACTCTAAAAACGATGGAAGAGAGAGAATGGATCGAGATCGAGCAAAAATCCTGGATGCTCACATCCAAAGGTTACCGGGAAGCGTCTAATTTGTTCAGTAAATCAACTACCGATGACACAGCCACAGATTGAAATACAGCTCATAGCCATGGTGGTTGCGATAGCTTGCGCTATCCCGGGAGTATTTCTGGTGCTTCGGAAGATGGCCCTCATTAGCGATGCAATTAGCCATTCTATTTTACCTGGGATCGTGATCGGGTTTTTTATTACCCAGGATCTTAATTCGCCACTACTTATAGCCTTGGCGGCGGTAACGGGAGTAATAACCGTTGTGCTGGTAGAATGGATACAGAAAACCGGCCTGGTAAAAGAGGACACAGCTATTGGTCTGGTATTCCCAGCCTTGTTCAGTATTGGGGTTATATTAATAGCTAAGAATGCCAACGATGTGCATCTGGACGTGGATGCGGTTTTACTTGGCGAACTTGCCTTTGCGCCCTTTGATCGATTGATGATGTCCGGCATGGATATGGGTCCTAAATCATTATGGATCATGGGCGTGATCCTTCTGGTTACCTTATTACTACTTTTACTTTTCTATAAAGAATTGAAGGTAAGTACCTTCGATGTTGGACTGTCTGCCGCCATGGGAATTTCTCCTATGGTAATGCACTACGGACTAATGTCTGTCTCGTCTGTAACGGTGGTTGGAGCCTTCGATGCTGTAGGCGCCATCCTGGTTGTGGCCCTGATGATCACCCCGGCCGCTACGGCATATTTGATCACATCCAATTTAAAAAAGATGTTGTTGATCTCTGTTGGGATAGGAATATTCTCGGCCATTGGAGGCTACTGGCTCGCCCATTTGCTGGATGCATCAATTAGTGGTTCTATGACCACGGTTCTGGCTGTTGTATTTTTAATGGTCTATCTATTTGCGCCAGGTAAAGGCCTTATCGCAGTACTTTACAGGCAGCGCCAGCAACGAACAGAAGTTTCGCTCATTACCTTTCTTCTCCATCTTAATAACCATTCCGAAGAAAACGAAAGACATATCAATCATCTACAGGAGCATATCAACTGGCAGAAAGTTAGGTCCAAAACCGTCCTGAATCTCGCCGAGCGAAATAACATGATCACTATAGATAATGATGTTGTTTCACTTACAAAAAAAGGAAAAGATTTTACAGATCTCGCTTTGGAGTATATTATTACCAATAAGGACGAAAAGATCGAGCATATGAAGGAAGACTTCTTTCTATTCAGGGGGTAGAAAGTGGCATGGTTATTTCCTTTATCTTTATATAAATATCTGAAATGAGATCACTTATACTACTTTTCATACTTTTAACAACAGTAACGGGTCAATCACAAGAGGAGCAGGTGGAAGTTCCTCAGATCGCTATTCGAATTCCGTTAGGTAAAACCATAGAGATCGATGAAACCTTAATTACCTTCGAAAGGGTTGTGGAAGATTCTCGATGCCCTAGAAAGGTACAATGTGTTTGGGCGGGGAGAGCCCGTGTTGAGGTAGTGGTAGAGCAAGAAGATGAAGAAGCGGTTTCTATAGAGGTAATTCTGGGCCAGGTTAAGCAAAACGAGGTTGCCAATAGAACTATCGTTGAAAAGGATGACTATATTATAGATGTTATAAACCTTACTCCTTATCCGGAGCAACCTGGAATGATAGAAAATTATTGGCTATTGATAAGGAAGATCAAGAATGATCAATGACACCCACAATCTTTATTCCCACATTTGGTGCGGTTACCATCGAGAGTAGCCATGGTTTTGTTTCTGGATTCGAAGACCGGGTTCCAGACAAATTTCTTCAGGAGAAATCCCACGGCCAGCAAAAAGGTTATTATTACTAAATACGTTTGCATACTACAAAGTTAACTTAAAATTTGATACGCTCCCAGGGCAACCACATAGGCAATTGCACTCATAACGATGAGTTGCCACAGAGGCCATTTCCAGCTATTGGTCTCTCGTTTCACAATCGCCAGTGTACTCATACATTGCATAGCAAAAGCATAGAACAATAAAAGCGAAACTCCGCTGGCAAAATTGAATCGCGGTGTCCCTAATACCGGATTCACCTCTGCCGCCATTCTGTTTTTAATGGTTTCTTCTTCCTCACTGCCCACACTGTATATGGTTGCAAGGGTACCTACAAAAACTTCCCGTGCAGCAAAGGAACTTACGATCGCTATCCCAATCTTCCAGTCGTAACCCAGAGGCCTTACCGCGGGTTCGATCCCCTTTCCAATTATACCAATATAGGAGTGCTCTAGTTTATAGGAGGCTATTCGAGTTTCCAGTTCAGATTTAGGAAGATTTTCTGAAAGGGACTCTGCTGTCACAATTTCTTCAGCCCGGTTGAAATCGCCCGGGCCATAGGAGGCAAGGACCCATAAGATGATGGATATCGCCAAGATGATCTTTCCGGCGCCCAGGACAAAGGATTTGGTCTTTTCAACAACGGTAATAGCCACGTTTTTAGGTAAGGGAACTTTATAATTAGGCATTTCAACCACAAAGAAGGTCTTCGTCCTAATTTTTAGAACTTTATTAAGTAACCAGGCGGACAGGATGGCGGCGGCGAATCCCAGAAGGTATAAAAACATAAGGGTGAGTCCCTGCAGGCTGAATATTCCTAAAATACGTTGTTCCGGGATAACCAAAGCGATAATAATTAGATAAACCGGCAGCCGTGCCGAGCAGGTAGTAAAGGGTGTCACCAGGATGGTAATAAGTCGTTCTTTCCAGCTTTCTATGTTCCGGGTGGCCATAATGGCCGGAATGGCACAGGCAGTACCAGAAACAAGCGGGACCACACTTTTTCCGCTTAGCCCGAACCGGCGCATTACCTTGTCCATTAGAAAGACAACCCTGCTCATATAACCGGTCTCCTCAAGAATGGAAATGAATAGGAACAGAAACGCGATCTGCGGAATAAAGATCACAATTCCACCAAGGCCGGGTACGATACCTTCTGCGATGAGGTTGGTGAAATCTCCGGCGGGGAGTGTGTTTTTCAGCCATTCGCTAAGAGATGCGAAGCTGCTGTCTATAAAATCCATGGGGTAGCTACTCCAGTCGAAAATAGCCTGGAATATGAGTAATAGAATGCCAAAAAAGATAACGTAGCCCCAGAATTTATGAGTAAGGATCCTGTCCATGCGGCTGCGTAGGTCTTTAGCGTTGGCGGTATCGATCACCATGGTCTCCTTTAACGCCTCGTTGATAAATTTATAGCGGGCAATGGTTTCTTTTTGCTGAAGCCGTTTTAAAGTGCTTTTGGATTCAGTTTTAAAAGTGGCAATACCACTTACTTCTTTACGTTCCAGCTTTCCGAAGTTCACATCCTGGGTAATAACCAACCACAGTTTGTAGAGATCCTGGTTAGGAAAAGCCTTTTTGAGTCGGTTGAAATACTCCGGTGCAATGGCGGAGGCATTCATACACGGCTTCACCGACAGGGAAGTGTAATTAGCGATAAGTTCTTTGAGATTTTCGAACCCTTCATTTTTTCGCGAACTAATTAGAGCGATACGCGTTTCCATACGTTGCTCTAGTTTCTCAATATCCAGGGAGATCGCTTTACGTTTCATGCGATCGGCCATATTGATAACCAAGATAGCAGGGATTCCCAGGTCTTTAATTTGTGTAAAGAGGAGCAGGTTTCGCTTGAGGTTCTCAATTTCGGTCACAACCACTGCAACGTCGGGGAAATCCTTGTCGTTTTTATTGAGTAGCAGCTCGATCACCACGTTCTCGTCCAGGGAAGAGGCATTAAGGCTATAGGTTCCTGGAAGATCCAGAATATGTGCCTTTAAGGTACGGGTGAGTTTACAGACACCTTCTTTTTTTTCAACGGTGATCCCGGGATAGTTTCCCACTTTCTGGTTCAGGCCGGTAAGCCTGTTGAAAACAGAGGTTTTACCTGTATTGGGATTCCCTATTAGGGCTACGTTGATCTGCCGGGCCATAGATTAAATTAATTCTATTTCTATTTGTTCGGCGGTTTCCTTTCTAATTGCCAGATGGCTGCCATTGATGTTGAGATACAACGGATCCCGGAAGGGGGCCTGTTGTACCAGATGTACTTCATTGCCCGGGAGGCAGCCCATTTCCAATAGTTTGAGCGGTACCGATTCTATGGAAAAACCTTTAATTATGGCTCGTTCTCCCTTTTGTAAGTTGGCAATAGTAAGCATTAATTTTATTTAGATTGATTATAAACAATGCAAATGTAGTGCAAATAGGTCAGGTATAAAAGTTAATGTTGTTGCTAATTTATTCTGCTTTCAAAACTTTGATATCCTCCAGTAGTCTGGCGATTTCATCGGGGTTAGTGCCGTCATAAAAACCGCGTATTCTACGCTTTTTATCTACCAGCACGAAGTTTTCGGTGTGGATGAGGTCGTATTCGCTGTAGGGAAGGTCTTTGGCTGCCAGATACGATTTGCGGGCCAGGTTGTAGATCTCCTTTTTAGAGCCCGTAACCAGGTTCCATTTTTGGTCGTCTACACCCTTCTCGAGGGCGTATTTTTTCAGCTGGGGGACGCTGTCGATCTCCGGAGTTACCGTATGAGATAGTAGTAATACATCATTTTCTTGTTGTAATTCTTTCTGAATTTTTACCATATGGTCTGTCATAACAGGGCAAATGGTCTGGCAGGTTGTGAAGAAGAAGTCGGCCACATAGATCTTGTCTTCGTAGTCTTTTTGTGTGATCTGTTCGCCATTCTGATTGGTAAGGCTGAAATCTGCGATGGTGTGGTATTTTTTCACGTGCTGAACCGTACTATCTACAAGTTCGACGGTAACATCGGTGGGCTGATATACAGGCAGAACTTTTTTAGGGTCGAGAGCCTGGTACATAATGGTAATTATTATAGCCGATAGGATGAGAAGGACAATTCCGAAGAATTTATATTTTGCAAAAAACTGAAGCATACGAATGCAAAATTACAACCCAGTTAAAGATTGGCAATGCTGTAACAGTTAAAAAAAATATAAGACTGATAGGCCAATTTGCATTTATTTTTTTAAGAGCGGTTAAAAGGTTACTTTTGTCCCTCAATTTTGATGATATATGAGTCCATTTGCGGTTAAGGCAATTCAGCTTCTGTTAAGCTTATCTATACTAATCGTGCTTCATGAAATGGGGCACTTCATTCCAGCTAAAATATTTAAGACACGGGTAGAGAAATTCTTTCTATTCTTCGACATAAAATTCGCGCTTTTTAAAAAGAAGATCGGTGAAACGGTGTATGGTATTGGCTGGCTACCTTTAGGGGGTTATGTGAAGATCTCCGGGATGATCGATGAAAGCATGGATAAGGAACAAATGGCACAACCTCCGCAGCCGTGGGAGTTTCGCTCTAAACCGGCCTGGCAGCGACTTATTATTATGCTGGGTGGTGTTACCGTGAATATTATCGTTGGGTTTCTTATCTACATGATGATCTTATTTTTCTACGGAAGAGATGTGGTGACCAATGATGATCTTCCGGAAGGATTTGCCATTGCACAGGAGTTTAAGGAATACGGTTTTAGGGATGGAGATAAGATACTGAAGGTAAACAACGAAGAGTTCCCCTATGTAACCGAGATCAATAAATACCTTTTCCTGAGAGATGTGAATTCGATTACTGTACAGCATATGGACGGTACAGAAGAAACCATCACCTTACCAGAAGAGATAGGAACCGAGATGTTTCAGAAGGATGTGCTCACACCGTTTATTGAGAGACGCGAACCTATAGTACAAGTAGTAGGAGGGGAAGATTTTCCGGCTGCTGCCGCAGGCTTTAAACCAGGTGATAGAATTACCACGGTCAATGGACAGCCTATCGTTTACTGGCACGAATTTAAACAGCGAATCGCAGAGAATGAAGGTGCTGAGAACATTATCGAAGTAGAACGGGATGGTGTTACAGAGATCATTAAGGTAACACCTAATGAGGATGGTGTAGTAGGGATCAATATTGGTAGTGGAACACGACATATTTCCTTTTCATTTGGTGAAGCTGTAACCCAGGGAACCAGTTATGGTTATAATATCTTAAAGGATTATGTAAAGCAGTTTAAATATGTCTTTACCAAAAAGGGAGCCTCTCAGGTGGGTGGATTTGGAGCGATAGGGAATTTATTCCCCGGCAAATGGAGTTGGGTAGCTTTCTGGCAAACGACAGCCCTGATCTCCATAATTCTCGCGTTTATGAACATACTTCCTATCCCTGCCCTGGATGGAGGCCATGTTGCATTCCTGCTATATGAAATGGTTACCGGAAGAAAACCGGGAGATAAATTTTTGGAGTATGCGCAGATGATTGGATTCTTCCTGCTTATTGCCCTGGTTTTATTTGCTAATGGTAATGATATTTATCGCTGGCTATTCAAGTAAAAAAATTAGTGTTTCTTTTTTGCAGCACTTAAAAAAAATTTATATTTGCGTCCGCTTTAAGCGATAAGCATTCCTCCATAGCTCAGTTGGTTAGAGCACCTGACTGTTAATCAGGGTGTCGCTGGTTCGAGTCCAGCTGGAGGAGCCATATTGGACTCCCGGCCATTTTGGTCGGGATTTTTTATTTCCAACCGCTGGAAAGGCGCGTTATTACTAAGAATAAGAAACATGAACTCATCGATTTTAGCGGTTCGATAACTTTTTCCGAGGAACTCTAATTTTTCAGGAAATATCGAACCGGTTATCTGTTTCTTGATTTCAACTGGTGCATTTTTATAGAATTGGTCTACTCCGTGAAGGAATGAGATTCCCAGTTTCAGGTACTCTTCGATGTTTTGCTTAACATCCTCAATACCCTTTAGTTCCGCACCTAGTTCATCAATTTTTTCTTCGGTTCGTTGCCTCATGGAATAGTATGTAGGTGCATCAATTAGATCGTCCAGAAACTTCACTTCAATGGACTCTAGACGGGAGGATAGTTTTGAAAGTTCAGATTTGATTTGCTTGGTCCTGAGTTCCCTTCCCTTCTCCTCACCGTGAAATGCTTTTTTTAACAAGTCCTTGTAGAGTTTCTTTACGTTTTGGGTAATGACCATTTCTCCTAATAGTTCCTCGTAGATTCTATTTACTTCATCAGCTTTGAATCTTACCTTACACGGGGGTTGACAATGGTAATAAAAGTGACGTTTTCCGTTTCTGCCTTTTGACGCACTTCCGGTCAGAGGGTTTCCGCAGATGTGGCAGAGGAGGTGTCCTCTAAGAGGCAGACGCTCATCTATCTCCGTGTACTTGTGAACACGTTTTGGTTTCTTTCCATCAAGGATTGCTTGAACACTATGAAAAGTCTCAGGATCTATAATTCCAGGATGTAACCCCTGCACTATCATTTCATCTTCCTTCTTCCACGGTTTAATTCTTATCATACCGCAGTACACAGGATTGCGAAAAATGTTGAGCATGGTCTGTTTGGTGATCTTCAGTCCCTCATTGTAGTACTTTCTTCTGACTTGTTCAGAAGTTAGATTCCCTGTTGAAAAATCAAGGAATGCCTTCTTTATAATTGGAGCAAGTTGTGGATGATGAGCTAAAGTAGACTTGTCATCCTCATTTCGAGTTAATACATATCCGGCGGGTGCCTTAGCAACATAACACCCCTCTTTCATGGCTCTGCGTAGTCCTTCCTTGGTTCTAATACCTATCTTGTCATTCTCAACCTCTGGCATGACCAAGTACACGGCGAGCATGACCTTGGAATCAGGCTGTGAGAAGTCGAGAGGTTGCTCCACCGCGTTTATCTCAATTCCCTGCTCCCGGAATTCCCTGATAACCCGGTAGGCTTCTTCTACGTTTCTACTAAAGCGATCCCATCGTGTAATGTAGAGGTAGTCAATTCTCTTACGGTGAATCTTAACGTATGCAAGAACTTCTTTGAAAGTTGGACGTTCAAAATTCTTGGCCGAATAATCTTCTTGGAAGTGTTTAAGGATAGTAATTCCCCTATGGTTGCAGTATAAATCCAGAACGCTCTTTTGGTGCGGCAGGCTGTATCCTTTGGATGCCTGCTCGTCGGTAGATACTCGAGTATAAATTACCGCATTTGGCATTTCTTGTTCAAATACTGACCTTCGTATTCTAATCGAGCAAATAATATAAGTAGCTGCTTGATTCCACAGAGTTGATCGTGGGAGTACGAAATAGGGGTGTTGTTTGTAATTATAGACATAAATGAATTCAAATATATGCAATAAAAGGCATATATAAAAATAAAAGTATGTCAAAAAAGCCCTATTCTTAAAGAAAATCCTTAAATTTGACCAAACACGAATAGTAATGGACGAGTTTCACAAGGTTTTTTGCAATAATGTTGAGAGAATACGGAAGGAGAAAGGACTTTCTCAAAAGGAACTTGCCGATAGAATGGGTATTGGACAGACTCGACTTAGTAGGATAGAAAATGGGAAAGTTGAGCCAGGTCTGCTTACCTTAGATTCACTTGCACGGGGTCTTGATATTAGCCCCGTTGAGTTGATTATAGATCCAACGGGCAAAGACAAAGGTCTTATTGAAACACTTGGACAGGTACGATCAGTTTCTGAGGCAGATCAGAAATTAATCTTACTGCTTTTGGAAAATTTTCTCGAAAAGAATAGGTTGGAAAAATTGCATAATATTAAACTGAAAAGTCGATTGGATGAGTTGAAGAATATTAGAGAGGAAAATCGACATTGACTCAGTCCAAAGGGATAGTAGCTCCTCTAAATTTTTCGGGACTTTTGCCTGTTATTGATTCCTTACTCTTACTTAGGGTAGTAGTTTATTTCAATGAATATTTAACTTATCATATTTGTTTTTTCATCCACGGACCGTACCTTTGTTACAAAGGTACGGTCCGTGGTACGAATGTCTATAGTTTCTTCATTTAGTTAGACATTACTTCCTCTATTATATCCGCCATATATCCGACATGTAGCATCTATATCCGCCATATATCCGACATCCTATTGATTTATCTCATAACGAGTTCCTTTCTTTTCACCTACCTTTCTAAGGACACCTAATTGAACAAGTTCGTCAAGATGTCTTAAGGCAGTTCTATCAGATACTTCGTATAATTCTTGATAAACACCGTTAGTAATATACTTGTTCTCCCTAATATATTTAACCGCCTTGATTTGATACTCATTCAAATCTAAAGCAGAAAGATACTCATCATTAGCCTTATCCTTAAATAAAGTTACTGCCACACCTCCAGTAAGTTCTTCAATCTTTGGTTCAGGGAGACCCGCATTTTCACATTCCTCCATTACATTAATAGTCCCTCGACCCCACGTCTCAATAAAACCTGCTTTAAAAAAGACATCTGCAATTCTAGGATTTCGTGCAATAGAAGAATGCTTTACTTTTAGGTCCTTCGGTTCAAGAGGTTCTGGAAGTGTGCCTGGATTCCAAAACATAATTCGGTCATCATAAACACTAATCTGAACAGGCGTTTCATAAAATACACGATGAACCAGAGCATTTAAAAGAACTTCCCGTATCGCTTTATAAGGATATTCAAATGTTTCCACTCTTTGTATCCCATCATAGCTTATTGAACTACCAATATATTTTGTAAAGAGAATTTCTAATGTACCGTCCAAAAGAGAAAACAGATTGCCTTCTATAACATCTTGAAATTGTAAATCAGAATCCGACTTTCCGAATTTCCCAATTTTTACAAAACAACTTACATAAAATTTACGGGGGTTATGCCCAAAAAGTATCAAAGCCGCTCGTTTTAAATTCCCGTTCTCAGAAAGCAAGAGATTCTCGAAAACAGTTTTTTTATCCGTATCACTGGCACTGTTTGACAATCTCCCAGCGGTAGTAGCGAGCTTAATAAATTCTTCGATCCCTTCTTCGTAAATATCACCAAAAGTCGCGTTGGGTTCTACAACATCATCCCAAGTTTTCCCTGTCCTTTTGAGCAAAAACTCAGTTAGATCATTCCCTTTGAGTTCTTGTGTAGTACTTCCAGTTCGGTAATAATATTTGCCGTTGTAAGAAATACCATTGTTATATGGTTTCGTGATAATCTCAATAAAATCCTTTCCATCCTCATTGTGATGGTTTATGTCACAGAGGACTCCCAGTTTATTGGAAATCTTATTTGGTAGTTTAACGAGAAGTTTTTCATGATCTGAAACACCCACAACCTTACCCTTGTCATCTTTCCCGATGTATAAAACCCCTCCTTCAGCATTGGCGAATGCCGAGATCCATTTAAGATAATCATCCTTCCACGACTCTTTCCATTCTATATTTTGTTTTTCAAGCATATCTTATTTTATAATTTTCAACTTGAAAATCAAAGGTAAGACATAGTTCAAGAGAAAAAGAATCCAACCTTGTATTCAGGTCAGTTTGTTAATCATCTAACAATTTAAACATCTGCGATAAAGCCATGACGGCTTTTTGTGCATAACTAGCTATTCGAGGTTCTATTTGACTAGGGAATACTTCGGGGCCTATAATACCAACACCAATCGGTTTCTCAAATTCCAATTGAAGATCAATGCAAGCCTTGATAACAGAATCTCCCATTATAAATCCATGTTTAGTTTCTCCTCTTTCTATTATCCCAAGAATGACCACACCATCAATTTCTTTTTTCTTTAAAAGATGCTTGATAATTATTGGTTTCTCCATTGATCCTGGGACCCATACTTCATCTACAATGTTCAGATTTTGATTCTTAGCGGTGTGCTTTCCGGATTCAAGCATCTGGGTTACCTGTTCTTTGTGGAAACTTCCAAGTACGAATGCAATATTTTTCATATTTCTGTTTTTAGATTATTGAATTTAATGACCATTTCTCCAGATTCTCATGCCCGGACTATTGTCGGGATATGTTTCGAATCCATATTTATTATAGAATTTTTTAAGACCTGGGGCTATCATTACGCTGATAAAACTACCAGTATTTAACGGAGCTTTTTCAAATACAAACTTCATAATCCTGCTCATTATCTCCGAGCCAATCCCGTTGTTTTGATACTGTGGATGAACCAATACATCTTGTATGTAGAAATACGTATAACCATCTCCTACAATTCTTGCAAATCCAATAACTTTTTCCCGTCTTTGGGCGTAAACTGAAAACAAAGAGTTATTTAACCCATGCAAAGCCCTATCTTTGGGATATCCATGCCATCCATTGAGCTCTCTTAAAGATAGATAATCCTCTATTTCGGGAATCCCTACAACGTATTCAATTTGATCCTTCATTCTAATTTCAAGTCTATCTCCTTTTTCTGAGTTCCTTTACATAGTTATCCAAAACTTCAATATCGCTTTTAACTTCATCGGCATCTGGATAGCTTTCGATAAGTGCCCCTGCACTATCATGGCCATGAAAATAGGTGGAACATTTTGACATGTTTGCTTCAATGATATTGTAATCATCCTCCGTGATATCAATGACCTTCTTTAGCCTTTGAGTTTGGATCTCCCTTCCAAATCGTTGTACCGACATATTAAGCAGGATTTCCTCAACAAGTCTCTCCCAGGTCTCCCTTAGCTTTCCATAAAAAGGTTTTACGCTTTCAAGATACGCTTCTTCGGTATCAGTCCTCTCAATTTTGTCCAGCTTCTGGTGATAGCTATTCAAAGCCCCAATCCTCCTCTTTACATTCAGTGCATCCCAAGGGGGATTTTCAGCGGGAATACCTGTTTCCGTCCTTTTACGGGTAAGACTTTTGATATCGATAACACTATCTTCTTTGGCCGTGTCCTCCTGGAGCATCATTAAGAACGTTATATCGTGGGTAAACACGATAACCTGTCGTTCTTTTGCTTCCTGGACGATCCTTTTGGAAATCTTGCTTCGCCATTTATGATCCAGTGAGGAAACAGGATCATCAAATATAATAGTGGATTTATGTTCTGAAATAGAAAGTTCCGATAGAAATGTAGCCAGTGAAATACACCTGTGTTCTCCTTCACTCAATATTTCTTTTAGGCTTACACCTAGTCCATACGAAGTGTCCAACTGCAAATAATGATACTGCCTTCCCCGCTGTCCTTTTGTTCCAGTGGTGACCTTAATATTTTTAAAACCAAGGCTCCTGAGTTCGTCCTTGAAATTGTCTTCCAAAGTATTTGTAACATACTCTTTAGCCAGGTTGTTACTGAAAAGTGTCACGTTCCTTGTACTACACTGTGAGGAACACTTATCTAATGATACCCTTCTTTTCATTCTAGCTATTTCATCTTCTACCTGTTGGCGGCATTTATGTAAATTCTTAACAGCCACAAGATTCCTATACTCCTTTTCTAGTGGCGCAAGTTCTTTTTCTATGGAGATTTTAGCCAAACGTTCATTGTGTTTTTCAATCCCGGAAACTAAGTTGTCTATTGCCATTATTGGCGTGTCGTCAAAATCAATTCTTGCTATGGCTTCAATCATTTTTGAAGCAACAACCAAGTCTATTATTTTATTCCTTTCGGTCTCCAGTTGGCTTAAATACGAATTTTGCAACTCATCAAAACCTTCATTCAATTCATCAATCTCCTCTATCGTTGGGGCAGTTTGAGAAAAATCAAAATCCAAATTTTCGTAGTACTCCTTTATCCTGTCAAGTTTTTCTTTCGCCTTATCCAGTTGCTCCTGCAAATCCGCTTTTACAAATTCCTCAAAATTTGAAAAACGTTTCTTTGCGTCATCACTTAAATCCTGCAAGCAAAGCGGGCAGGCGTTTTCTTCAATTTCTGGAAACTTGTCTTCACCGCTGACTTGGTTGTAAAACTTTCGTGCACTTTCCCAAAGCCTGTTCCAATGATCCCCACCTATATCTTTTATTGGAAGATTGGAAAAAGCCTTTTCGGAGGCAGCTTTTGAGGCATTGGACGAAGCCACGTATTCGTTAATTGCATCTCGCGTTGCATTTAGAGTTTTTTCAGAAAATGCCTTGTCAACGGTTTGATAGTTTGATCTTAGAGAATTGAAACGTCTTATCCTCTGCGTGTTTTCCTTGATCTCTTTTGTTGGATCAGTTGCTTTTAACTTGGCGATGTTCCCAACAAGTTCTTTAATTCGCTCATCCGATTCCTTGGAATGATCTGAGTGTAATTTCAGATCTTTCACTTTTGTTTGAGCATTTAATCCCTGTAAGAACTTTGAAACATCTGTTCCAAAGTCATCAATTAAAATAGAGTAATCGAACGCTTGGGCGGTTAAACCAGCTTTTTCTTCCTCAATTTTCTGATTAACATCATTACATGCCCTTGCTAGTTTTTCCAAAACAATCAAACCAGAAGGAATGAAAGCGATCTCATCTTCCCCTTCTATATAGTGGTTAGCACTTGATGCATCAAAAACATCCACTGCCTTTAGTATGGAACTATCAATCTCATCGTCTTCCCAGGTTACTACATCCGTTGACCCATTTTCCATTTTATATTCCACCTGAGCAAATTGTCTTTTCGTGTCACTATCAGGGTCAAACAGGTTATAGTTTATAGTGGGTAAATCACCGCGGGTGTTACAGGTGTTCTTTAATATGCTGACATAACTTGACTTACCTGATCCGTTATCACCATATATTGCCGTAAGACCGATATCGGCAAACATTAGTTCAGAGTTGTCCTTAAGCGCATTGATATTCTCATTGTTTATTATCCTTGAAAGCAAAATACTTTCCTCGGTATTTGAACTGCCGACCAGTTCCTTTAAGGCATCAATATCAACATCTTCAAATTCTAATTCTGAAATTCCATGTTCAGCCTTGCATATTTCCACAAGATCAGTGATATCATCCTCGGTTAGATTTTTATTCCGAATGATTCGGTTGACAGCTTCCTGCCAGAACTTTGGCTTGTCCTCCACCCAATCAATAATGTCTATCAAAATTGGCATACGCTATGTTGTTTTTAAGTATATACTAATCGAGCAAATTAGATAAACTAACTTACCTACCAATACGGCTTCCCGTATCCGCTAAAAATCAACTGGGGAGTTAAAAGATGAAATTTGAACAGTAAAGATATGGCTTTCTAGCCAATCGGATGCTATTTTTCAATAGCCTTATGTCGGTTTCAAGATCGTCTTGATGATAGCTTTTGGCTGAAGAAATGTCGCAACGTTCCACCATTTATTGTATCTAAGGTTTTATATATAGAACCCCTTTCACAGATCCAATGAAAACTTATATTTTGGAAAATGAAATGATTTTGATTTAACGATTCGTCTCGAAAACAATATCATCAATCAAATAGAAGAAAAATTAGCCCTTCCTTTCTTTCACGCCAATAATGCATGAAGCTATTTTATTGTCGATATCGTCTACAATAGGGCTATTCTCTATAATTTTTAGAAGTTGCTTTTCTTCAAATGTAATGGATTTATGGCTCCTCTTTAAGCTGGAAAGATTGTGAACTTCCTTTTTTCTAGTGTTTTTTAATCGCTTCTTATTTAAGTAGGGTTGAAGCAAATCAATCCAATCTTCTGACAGTCTTTCGTAATCCACTACTTCCCTGGGATTTGGTTTTAGGAAATCTAACATAGTTTTAATCAGCTTTTTCTTTTGCTCACTAACATTCTTATCCTCAATCTTTTTCCCCAAGATATATTCGGCTACTTCTAGTGCCCTTTTTTTCTTGGGAGGAAGTAAATCCCGCTCCTTTAACTTGAAAAGCTTAACGTATTTTCTTAAAGCCTTATCATTCCAATCTAAGCCTTTTGATTTGTTGGTAATGTGTGCCCTTAATTGACGGCAGATATCTGGAAAGTCAGTATGGATTTGGTTTTCTCTATCTATGAAATACCATTTCGGGCTTTTGCTCTTGCTTCCTTTCATGGCTATGAAACACCATTCACTATCGGTTTGCAGGAAACTTACCCTGGTTTTTATTGTTGTGGACTGGCTTCGTATTTCTTCATAAACCTGCTCATCAATCAAAGAATTCCCACCTTCTTTCAAATCCATAACCGATTGAAAGCTATCGTGTATTCCAGTCCAGGATTCATCCTTGTCAACAAAATCTTTGTATTCCTGTATTATGGCTGCTACGGATTGGACATTCTCAAATTTACGTTCCAACAGTTCCCGAGGAATATTGAAGTTAGATCCATATATCTGTTCTACCATCGTATTGGTTTCAATCAAACGCCTATCAGCATTCAATGAGTATGCATCGGAATCAACTGGCCAATAAATCTCTATCCTCTTATGCATGCTGTCCATCCGATCGATCCTTCCAATTCGTTGCTCCACGATTCTAAGAACACTGGGCAAATCCATTAACACGATGCACGAAGCTTTTTGAAGGTCTATACTTTCAGACATTTTATCAGAGCAAAGGGCAATGTAATTCTCTTTAGTATCAGAGTCCAACTTGAAAACTTCTAAAACTTTTTTGCTTTCCTTGTCCTTGTCACTTCCAGAAGCCACTAAAACGTTCCAATCCGAAAATTTTGATCTGAACAGATGGCGCAAATAGTAGAGAGTTATTACGGTGCTGTCAAAAGCCAGTACGTCGCCATGTATTTTCGATATTCTTATTAACTCCTCTACTTTCCCATGCTCCCTTTGACCAGACAGCTTTTTAGCTAAATTGCCTATTTCTTTATAGATTTTCAGCTCAGCCGTGCAGGTTGCAAGGTATGTTTCCTTATTAACCAACCAAATTGGGAAGTACTCTTTCTTGAATAATCGATTTCTTTTTGGCAGTTTTCCATGATCAATAATCTTTTGAATTTTGGCAATTTGATCGCCAGTAGCATTCTTTTTTGTTTTAAATCCAAAATAATCGGATGCTTTTTTCGAACCTTCAATGTGCTCAACAAGTGCAACGTGGGAAGAGCGAAGGGCAGCCCTTATCTGATAAATAGGTAGCGCACGCCCTGAACTCAATCTCCTTTGAATGTAATTCCTTAGAGCATCTTCTTTTGATATTTCATATTTAGGCTTGTAAAATGTAGTCAGGTATGTAACTCCTTTCAACTGTTGGGTAAGTTCATTGATCTTTAGGACAATTTTTATATCCTCGGGTGTCTCCCGGGTTTCATAGGTCTGTTCGATCTGGTTCGGAAACCTACACGTATTACCCAGTAGATTAATATATTTGTCACTCTCTTTATCGATTTCCCTGTTAAGAATCTTTTTTGTCCTTCGGACGGTGAACTTACTGATGAACTTTCTTAGGCTATTAATATTTTCCTGTTTGTTTCGTAGGTAAGGTTTATGAAGGAGATTCTTGTATATCTCAAAGTCCTCATCGCTAAGGTTATCAATATCCAATAGCTCAATCAAACGCAGAAGGTCTTCGACTTTTTTACTTATCGGGGTTGCCGTAACCAAGATTTTAAAATCTGCCTTGTTGTTCTTTATCAACTTTGTCCTGTTAGACGTAGGGGATAGATAGTTGTGGGCTTCGTCAATAGTGAGAATATTGGCTATATCCAGCTCTTCGATAATCTTCTTTTTATTAATGATAGATGAATTACTCAATATTCCCATTGAACGAGTATTGTTTATATTCCTGAGGCTTCTAAACTCTTCCTCCCATTTTCCGATTACCATCGGAGGACATATAATCAATGAATCAGTCCTGTAATTCTTGCCGACTTCAAAAAGCCAATGCTTTAATGCAAGAACCAAGGAGGTGCACAGCTTCGTCTTTCCGGCCCCCGTCGGATCTGCAATTAGAACGTTTGATTGATTCTGTAGTATGGATATTGCCTGGGCAAGACCTTTCCATTGGGTCGGCCAAAGATTTGTATCTTCAAGCCTTTCGAGAATATCTTTATATTCTTTAAGCCACTCTCCTTCAATAATTTCGGCAATAGCCCGTGCCAATGCTTCTTCCCAAGTAACTTTTTGAATTAGTCTCTCCAGTAGGTCGATCATGGTCTCATTGTACGAAAGGGCATCTTCATAATAGCTGTTAGCAATTTGCCTAACACCACCGTACTGGTCCCTTTCTATTTCGAATGAGCTCGAGTTGTGAACTCTTATGTTGGCTTCTTCCTGTAGAGTAAGCCCATTTATACTGAAGTTTGATGACCCTAAAATTGCATGCCGATCCCCAACATAAAGTTTGGCATGTAATTTATCTCTATATCTAAATTCAATTGTGCTTGAACGGATTTTTTCGATTAAGTTAATTACAGCCCCACCTAACATAATGGACAGACCCTTTTTGAGCCAGTAGTCCTTGATCTCCCTATCCAGGTTGAATTTTAGGTACTTTTTTCGTCCTCGAATATTTGGTTCAAAGCCAATTAAAATACACACTTTCTTGAGTTTCTCAAAGTCCTGGCTTCCAAAAAAATCCACGATATTAGACAATGAAGTGAAACCCGTAACAATAATGTAATTCTCACTGTCCTTGATATCTTGATAGATAATTGATTCAACCGATCTGTTTCGGTTTTTTTGATTCAGCGGAAACTTATCATTCTCAGGCCACCGGACTTTTTCAAAATCCAGTTGAGTTTGATTATTGTTTGATATTTTTGCTTTACTACCCAAAGCGATCAAATTACAATCAATTTACTGGAAATCCGAAAAGAATTCGGCCAGGCTCATCTCCAATGCATCCAATATCTTAAGTAGGCTTTCGAACTGAAAGTTCGTACCCTTTTCCATTCGCCAGTACTGCATCCTCGGCAGTCCCTTGTCAATGGCAAAGTTCTCGTAGGAAGTGTAGCCCCGCTGCTTTCGTATGCTCTCCAGTTTGTCAGCTATTTTCATGATCCGGTGATCAAGTTTCTTTTTGGTACCCGTTTTCTTTGCCATACCCTTGTCAATTAAATTACTCTCAACAAAGGTGGGAATTGGGTACAAAGTGTATTACACCTTACATGTGTAACACATATGATACATTTTTCTTATGTTTGTCCTTATTAACAGTAAAACCAGTTTATTATGAGACAAACACTTTTTATTATCTTAATTATTATTGGGGCTATTTCAGGCGTTTCAGCACAAGCTGATGTGCCAACGACCCTTCGGAGTTTAAGCCTGGATGAGAAATCCTGGATACGTGAGGCTGGTTTCCCTTTGACTAAGTACGACTACGATAATTCAGAAATCAATGAGGAACTTGCAGAGGGTCTCAAGCTTCGAAAGCAAGGACGAAACATGACAACCTTGGGTTGGATTGGCGCAGGTGCAGGATTGATCGCTATTTTTATTCCAAAGGATGGGACCAGTTCCGGGGGACAGGCTTTGGCTTATGGATCGGCTGGATTATCTCTGGGAGGAGTTGTCTTGACTTTTATCGGTTCCGGTAAAAAGCGAAAGGGACAACGACGTATTGAAAACGCAGCGTACTTGTATGAATCAGAAAACTGAGAAAGGTAGGATGTTATTTAGTTATAAAGAGACCACGGGAGTGGTCTCTTTTCTTTTCTTTGAGAAGATACAGGATTATTTCTTGAGCTTTTTCATTAGGCCAGCTAATAATTGATCTGAGTCCATATCCAATGTTGCTGAAAGTTTTAAGATTGTTGCAAATGAACTATATACTACTTCCATTGCATCTTCCTTATTGAAATTGGAATCATGCTCATAGCTTTCACATATACCAGCTAGAACTCCAGCCGATTTCGATAAATGTCTTGAACTATGAGAAATGATTTCGACATTCCACTCTTCTTGTGGAAGGTGTTTTAATTTCCAATAGTTCTTAGGGTCGCATTCAAAGGTTTGATCTACAAGTGAAATCAAATGATTAATATTTAATCTAGCTTGTTCTTTCTCCATTTTTTGTTTTTTCCATTATACGAATCTTTACTAGAATGAACTATTGACATAAATATTGTTAATGTGTTGTAAGTATTTGATATTTAGATGTTTGAGATTTATAAAAAATTTTATATATTTGAGTTCATTAGCGCAATATTTTATGGCAATTTTACAGTTTACCCTGTCTTCCCTATTTATAGGGAAAAAGTCAAGTAGTGCTAACCTCTCCCTAAATGACATTTTGAATTTGTATCGGCAACTCTCGAAAGCTAACTCGTTGGCCTTGGAAAAGTGTAATGCCGCGTATGATATGTATGAGAATACACTCTTTGTTTGGCTTGAAATAACGGATAAGAGATTGGAAGAGAAAGTGTACAAACTTCAAGATAGTATTAACAAAAAAATTAAATCTTCCGGATTGCGGGTTTTTACGACTGTTATGAATGATTGGTCGGGATTACCAATACCCGATAAGTACAATCCAATGTTTTAGTTCATTCAGTTGAGTAAAAGTTCAAAAGATTTCATACAAGAACAACTTCGTTGGCATAATAGAAATCCTCATGGTTGTTTATATGCTACTAGAATGTCCAAGAGTTCTGAAGACTATGGATGGACAATTGTAACCATTTCTGATGAAAATGTTGAAAATATTTGCAAAAGGGCAGATGAATTAATACAAGAAGCTATTTCTGATGAAAGTGTATTCGCCTTGAGTTTAATTATTCCCTATCTAAATAGTATTAATCGACTTGAGAAGTTTGTTGAAACAGTACGGGATTTACCAAACTGGAATGTTACCACGGATAGAATTGAATCCACAAACGAGAGGCTGGTCAGAATTAACTACAACCTTGCAGAAAAAAGTTCTTCAGGTGAAAATCGCGTTATCTGGATACTTGGGTTTGGAAACTTTTCTTGTTTTGCGAAGACAAGACAAAGCCCTTATACTGAATTGGCAATGACGGTGAAATCAAAACAATTTTTTAAGCAAAAGTTTCGACGCTTTAGCCTTTCAAAACATCATCCGGAAAGTATTGATAGGGATCCAAAATCTAAGGCAACTGATGAAGGACATTTAGCTGATATACATCTAGCCAAAATTACGGATGACATAAATACTGACAGGAAATTTTGGAAAGGAACTCAATTAAGAAAGCGAAGAATATTAGGGATTAGCCTTGATACGGATAGTGAAAGAGGTTATTCAGATACTCAAAAAACTAAGGCTCGATTGACCTTTGTCTTACCTGGTTAGTGCCTAAATTATCGGCCGTATTGAGTTTTCATAAGCTATGTGCAGGATTGCATTATGACAATCACAGGCTCTTTTTCATAATGCATCCTGCCAGGGAGACCCTGGAACCCCTAAAAAAAGGAGAAGCGAACAGCTTCTCCTTGGGTATTTGATTTTACTGGAGTAACTCAATGAGTTCATCCAATTCTGAATGTAAGGTTGCTATGCAACCCTCTACTTGAGACTGTAGTACCCTCTCTGAAACCATGTATCGTTGAACGGCCCAACCATCCGGGTCATCCCCCAGAGCCAGTGCTATTATCGCCTCTTCAATTTGAATCCAAGACTGATAAGTTTTCTTTTCAATCCTGAAGTTCCGGTCGTCTGATGAATCAATATTGAGCATTGGCAGATCTGCTTTAAGTAACTTAGGGATTTCCTTCAAGAGGCCATTGGATTCAAATTGGAAGTAACGGATATTGGGATTTGGTACGCGAGTAATGTGAATAGTATTCATTTGTAGCATTTTAATGAGTTACCGGAGACCACATTGTTGCGACCTTTGGTAACTCATTAAAATTGTATTCAGCTGAATGGTATCACAATTAAAGTAATCTGTCAATATCTAGCTCCAGTTGTTGAGCTTGTCGCGATCTTCAGAGATCCAGTCTCGCAATCGCTCTACACTCGACTCAATATCTTCAATTTTGTCGTCTAGTTCATCAAGCCAACCCTCTGCTTTAGATCGCCACTCATCGCTGTCAGAGTCATATATTTTGCTTTGAAGGTTACGGCGGTTCTCACGGCACCGTTCTAGGGCATTGAGTGCCTTAGCAAGGCGTTCCCTATTTTTCTCCAGGTTATTCTCGATCCTATTTCGGATCATTCGACTTTTTTCTTGTTTCTGCTCCCAGGCGCGTTGCTTTTCCTCCCAGGCGCGCTGTTTTTCTTCTCTCCTTTTTTCGTACTGCTGGCGAGAAATCTCCTTGTATCTGGACCAGAAAAGGTCGTGGTTATTGCGAATATCAACAATGCGATTAAAGATCTCGGCTTTGTCTTCACGGGTCATCTCATGCTTGACACTAGAGAAATACTGGCCAGCTTCTTTGAGTTTTTGTCCGGCCCACTTCATTTCTTCAGCCCTGGTGGCCATTAGACCGAATGAAAGGACTTGGCCCACGATAAAATCGGCGAGCCAATCGTAGTCAACAGCGTAAAGCATACCGTATATTTCGCTTTTTCGCTCCTTGGAAGTTGTCTTTTGGATTCGGTTTCGTTCTTCATAAGCCTTGTGACGAAGGTTAAAGAATCGCTGCCATGCGACAGATCGCTCATTCTTAGTGGGGTACCTCACACCTTTGAAATTCTCATTGATTTCTATACACAAAGACATGATTTTTAACCACTCGTCTCGGTTATAGGAATTGAGCCAGTTGGACGCGCTATTAACATCAGATTCTAAAGAATCAATCTTGCTATCGAGTTCCTGCCATGATACGGAGAACATTGCTTACTATTTAAGTGTTTTATTTCGGGACTTAGTTAAAGAGTCTGAACATGCTGTTGTTCAATTTAACTTTAGGGGAGAACTTAAAAATACAAAGATGATTAATTCCAGCAAAACGTTTGTAATGATTCAATGCAAGTTATCGTGTTCTTCCCCTTTGATGTTCTCGTTGCACATTTCGAATACGAGCTATCGTCTCTAGCCGTTTCAATTTGGAAAGATTCTTTTCCAGAGCCTTTAAAATATGGCGGTTATAACCTAGTGTTCGAAATCGAAACTGCCTTTTCAGCACCACACCGGCTTGTCTTCCTCCACGATGATAGAGTTCAAAACCTTCTTTTTTCAATAAGGAATAGAAATTCTTTTCAGATGTAGCTTCTACATAGGCCTTCTCTAAAGCTGTCACCAATCGTTCTTTATCCGATACCACTCCTCGGAGCTTCATCTGACACTCAGGATCTTTAATCAGATGTTGTCTTTTTTTTTTACTCGGGTTGTGGTCAATTTCAGAGCGGGAGAGCTGTGGGAAGCGGCTTTTTTGAAAAGCCTCCATATCCAGTTTGATCTTCTGAAATTCAGCCTTTGATAGGCGGGTGGACTTCCCGCTTCGCCATTCTACTCCGGAGAATACAAAATGAAGATGTGTATGCTTGGTGTCACGATGTACGGTCGCCACGCACATGGCCAGATTAGAACGTAGGGAAATATACTTTCGAGCGATCTTCTCCAAAATGTCATTTCGATTTTTTAGTTTTTCTGAATCATCCGGATGGAAGGAGAGTATTTCCATGTGCACCTTTACACTGTTTTTGCGTTGATGGACACGATGTTTTTCATTCTCCTGAAACTGATCGGAAATCGTATCGGGCGAGTAGTCTTTGCCTTGTACAAACCGTGCGAGCACAAAAGAGCCTTCACGCTCGGCCTCGCGCATGACGTAGTGGATGACCGAGCGGATACTCCTCTGATTTTTATAACTCTTAGACTTTACAATCATGCTCACAGAGCAAGCGTTTAAATTGAGAGAGGATTTTATCAAGATCACTTTTCACCGGATCACGTAGTAACCCATCAATAAGGGCTTCTTCTAAGAGCCCTGAGATTAAAACAAGTTGTTGTTCTATCACGGGATTATTCAAAATCGAAGGTTTAGGTACCGACAATTCAGCATAGGTAAGAACCGTCTGACGAATGAAGTCGGATACCGGCAGATCCTCAATATACTTTTGCAGCTGGGTAAACTCCTCGGCTGTAAACCAAACGGAAAACTCCTTCCGTCCCGATCGTTGCCTGGCTTTAAGATCGGTATTGTACATACGCCAGTAATTCTTTTTGGCTGCGATAATCTGATCATCACTAACCGCCCATCGATCTTTAAACACTTCATCTAAGTACTCATGTAGATTGTTAAACTCCATGATCACCCAAAGCTTCAGGTGCCATAGCCTCCAGATCTGGAAGCGATGGCATCGGCAAACCTCCGAATTCCAATTCAGGAGGTGGTAACTCACTCAAAGCCCGGTGTTTTCTGATTTTATAAAAAGGCTTCACCTTTTTAAGGTGTACCCCGCGTTCGGCTCCTACAAAGAGCAGACACTCCCCTTGTTTCATAGCACGGATGGAATCCGCAGTCACCAGTTTGCGGTTTCGGTCGGTCTCACTCTTGGTATCCTGATAGGTGTATTCTCCAAGCATATCGGCGATGGTTTTGGAGAAATTGATATCCAGATTGCGAAGAAAGATTTTTACGTAGCTGTTTTGCAGAATATTGACAGCATCTTCGCGAGAATAAAGTGTCTCCAATTGCTGATAGGCCTGAAGGCCAAGTACAATACTTCCCCGGTACTTTCGAAGGTTTACCATAGCCAGGGGTAGCATGGGCCCAAGGCGGATGGAGGCCGCTTCATCACAGAGAAAATAGCACATTGGGGCATCCGGAGATCGTAGTTCTCGCATTAAGTTTTCAAAGAAGAAATAGAAGAATAGCGAGTTAACGGGACGGAGAAATTCCTGAGACAACACCGAATTTTGAATAAATACTACTTGTTTATCCTCGGCTATAAAATGCTCCATAGAAAAGGTGTGATTACCTGTAATGCGGTTTACGTTCTCATTATCAAAGACGGTCAGTGCTGCCTGGCAGGTAGCCAGGATTCCAGAGATCACTTTGGAATCAGAGGCTATGAACGCTTTGTAGGTATTAAACACTGAATCCGAGGCGTACTTTGAAAACAAGTGATCAAAAAGTTGCTGCTCACCTGCAAAGCGTGTTAGCAGGTATTTTAGAAAGTACATGGTGTGATACTCTCTATCGAAGACTTCGAAGATGAAGTCAATAAAGAGTGCTATAAGGTTAATGCTCGAGAGGTTCCAGAAGGGATCAGAGGCCGACCCCATAGTGTTGTTTACCAAAAGCATTGCAAAACTCTTACTGCTCTCAGAGGACCGTTTTAGTTCCTCTAACGGATTCCACCCATCGGTAGAACGTTCGGCATTGTTCAGGTTCAGCACTGAAATGGTATAACCACGTGCTTCCAATGCAGCGCCGGTAAGCTCCAAAAGTTCGCCGGAGACGTCCAAAACCACAAAATTACCAGAAGATGCCATGAGTGAATTAATGAAGAATAAGGTGCTCTTTCCGGTCCCGGAGGGCCCAATAATAATCTGTGATTTTCCACTGTCAGCTTCTGAGAGGCGTAACTGTCCCACTGCAAGCCCGGTATGAGACCGTTTCAGAAGCCATTTTGAGCCAAACGAGGCTTTCAGGCGATGGTCTTTCCAAAGGAGCTCGAAGGCCAGAGCGACTACTTCAGTGATGCTTTCCACTATAATTTTAAGGATATCGATAAAGATTTTCATATTATAATTTCTGCTTTATGTATTGATTGAGGTTTTTAAGGATGATCTCTACAAGGGAGCTGACGATGTAGAAACACAGCACGATTATTTTAAAGAGCAGTCCGGAGACTGCTCTTAGAATTTGCCAGAGGCGATTTTTACGGTTCATAAGGGAGTGGTAGCGTTTGGAAGACCCACGTGAATAGCAAGCCCGGCACCTTCAAATAGACGTTTATAAAATGTAACGATTGCTCGAAAACGCAGGGCATCTGTTTTGTCATGCGGGTAGTAGATAATATACAGATCAACTCCCTGTAGCGATAATTCCGATGTTATTGGGAGAAACTCCTGGGCTACCTCCTCGGGATTACTCAATAGCTTACTTGCAGTCTTCGGATCATACGTGTTCAGCAGGTGTGAAAACTCATAGCCGTCACTGTAGAGTAGTGCCGTTTTTACCTGTGCTGATGATTTTGATAGCACCTCTAGCGCTTCGGTAAGGACGGTAAGAATACTCGAACCCTCCTGAGAAAACATTTTATTGTTCTCCCATTGAATAAGACTATCGATCTTGGTTAAGAAATGATCTACGGCTACCTTGCGTCTAATGGTATTTTCAAATGTAGATGTTGGCTTTAGCGAAAGCGAATAGGCTGGAAGAAATTCATTTTCTCCTATGTTACGCAGGCGAAAGTGAATCCCGGTCTGCTTATTAATAGTCTCAGGTAATACGGATCGTATCTGATCTAAAGTGGGCGCAGCAATACGGTTAGGATCACTTCGATCTGCCAGTACCACTAGGTCAAACAAATCGGGCTTCGAATTACAGGAGAACAGCCAAAGACTAATAAATGTTAATACGAACCATTTCATAGGGTGGATTGAGCGTTTTCAAACTCCGCGCTAATGTCCTTGTAGTTTCGATGGAGTTGTGGCAGATCTTTGGGGAGCTTCCCGGTAAAGAGCGGTGCGCACCGGCCGTTTGTCTTTAGGTACAGCTCGGCCTTAAACTGCTCGTAGCAGCTTTTCATTCGGCTTTCAATCTCATCTTCGGTGTTCTTTCCTAATAGCAGGATGGCATAACGATCCGTGAGTTGTTCCCGGAGCGCACCGGGTAGGGCGTCCTGCTTTTGTTGTAAGGATTCTAATGCATTGTTTAATGTATTAATGCGCTTGGTGTCCCTTCGATACTTTCGGTAGCTCTCAAGGATTTGTTTAGCCGGACGGTACATCCATACAATCCAAAAGGAAATCAGGTAGGCAAAGGTATTTATGAAAATAAAGGGAAGCGGACTTGTATTAAATGATGTTCCATTGGGGTCTAGAATTTGCAGGTACTGGATTCTAAGGAGTGCTAAAACGGTAAATACCGCTACCACAGGTAACAATAGTAGTAAGAAAACGAGTACTTGCCTTTTGGTGTTGTCACCTCCCCACTGCCGCACTTTAGTTGGGCTGATGTGTGCCCACCAGTAGACACATATGGAAGTGAGCAGGCCGATACCTAAATTAGTAGCAAAGCCGCCACCCAGGGTAGCAATAATCTCAATATTGGTAAGTAATTCAGCAAAGCTGATACCCACTAAAAGCACAATCATCCACTGCCATTTAATGATGGCCGGGCGGTATTTTTTAGCCGAATCGTCATAGGAGCCGATAAGTGGGTTTAGAACTGAGAGCAACTTTTTTCGCTTTCGTGATAACTGTTTGTCACTGTCCTTATTTTCGGCGATATGGGACTGACTTTTTAGGCGCTGCACCTCACCCGCAATTTTACCGTTGGTGTGATCGATGAGCTTCTGGTAGTCCATCACCAGCTCTCCGATGAAATCGGAGATACGGGCCGAAGCGGGTAGTTTGTCAAATTCCAGTACGGACAGCTTCTGGGAGGTCTTCGTTTTGTGTTTGTGGACCAGTTCACGGTCGGTCTTTTCAATGTGTGTTTCCAATTCTTTGTCCACCATTATGGTAAACGGCGCGGAACTGGATTTTTTGTGTTGTTTCATTGTACAATGAAAGCGTTAGGGTTAGTAGATTACTAAGGAGTTTTGCTTTGTAAAATCGGTGTTGTTTTCCCCGGAGCAAATCGTACTGCGCACCATTTGATTAAAAAACCACCGGGCTGTTGCAAGCTCAGGGGTCTGATAGGTTTGATTGGTGCGACCATCGAGAATGATATACATATAAGACGGGGTAAAGCCTTTATCATGTAGCGTATCATGTAATAGGCGAATCTTGTTTGTGCTTTCGATCAGGATCATCGACATGATTCGATCATAGGTAATTTCTTCTAGCGGTTTGCAATGCTCGTTTGTGTTGACTTTTCTTGTCATTCATCTCTCTAGCGTTAAAGATTGGAATCTGTTTATATGGCAATATCATTGTTAAGATGATGGGCTGATTTCACTCACCTTTGAAGTGCATTTTTAGCAGGTAATTCAGTTTTAGGTGGCGTTTGGAGGAAATCCAGCGACCATTGCAGAAATCTTTGGGGGTTGGTAGGAACTTTTCTCTTTGACGGTTTTTGTTTAGTTTTGAATGTTTCATCATTGAAATTGTGTTAAGAAAACCGACGTAGACCCCCAGTGGTCAAAGTGGTTTCCTACAGGTTAATGAAGCGGCTTTCTCCAAGGTGAAGTCTGGGAAGAAAAAGTCTGATTGTCCTAAGGGACACGCTTCAGGAATATTTAAATTGAGCCCAACCTAGTGTAGGTTGGGTTTCTTATTTAGAGAACTTATACAGATGCCATTGTACATCTAATTTTGATTTTGTCAATTTCTCGATCAGATTTGGATGCGCATCAAAAAATTTCGCTGCCATGTTTTGATCTCCGAATGAGGCATAAACTAACCAAAGTTCACCGCCTGATTTTAGATGCTTTTCATAGGTATTTAATAATCGCAAGTATAGATCATCAAAATCAACATCAATGATGGGTAGATTGGCGAAAATATAGTCGTATTGGCCTGTTGGGATCTGATGAAATAAATCACTCCAAACCATGGTAATACTATCCACGCAGCCATTGAGATCGGCATTGACTTCTGCTGCCTTCAGCGCCTTTTTATCGATATCGATGGCAAGGACATTTTTAGCATTATTGAGTGCTGAGCGAATGGCAATAATTCCGCTGCCCGTCCCCATATCCATAACGGACTTTTCATTCAAATCTGAAGGTATATGCTCCAGGAGCATACCACTGGAATAGGTGAGGCTCGATGATGGGTTGAACACCCCAGGTGGGATGGTAAGTGGTACATCTGCAACAGTAATGTTAAGAACGTACGGAGCGATATTTTCAGACCTCCATTGGTGTAAATATTTTTCTTCTTTTTGTGACATTTATCCTTTAAAATCGAATAGTTTTCGTGAGGTAGCGATGTTTCGAACCATATACACAAACGGTGTGTCGAGCATGGCGATCATCCATTTAATAATGACTTGCCCGATGATAATTGAGATGATCACATCAGATGTTAATAGCCCCCCGAAAGCGATCAGCACAAATACCGTACTGTCTATCAGTTGCGACCCTAATGTCGAGAGATTATTACGTAGCCACAATCTGTTTTTGCCTTGGTGCCTCTGTTTTAAATAGTGGAAGATAAGTACATCGACTACTTGACTGACTGGATAGGTGAGTATACCTGCCAGAATGATTCGCGAAGAACCCGATAGTACAGACTCATAAGCCAATTGATTATCCCATACCGGGGCGCCTGAGCCTTCTACACCTACGGCAAATAGTAAAAAAAGTAAGGTTCCAATACGCGCAATAAATCCGGTAAAAACCAATAGCATGGCATGTTTCTTTCCCCATATTTCGGATACGGCATCGGTACACAAGAATGTGATAGCAAATAAACTGGTTCCCACAGGAATTACAATTTCCAGTGATAGTAAGCTGATGGTATAGAGTTTAGATGCTGTTATACTACTTACCAATAGTGCGCCCACAAAGGCACCGATACACATGATAAACACCAGTAGTTTTCTACCTTCGGGAGTTTTGATATAGGTGAACATTTCTTTCATATCTATAGTATATTAGTTGTTAAAAATACTTTCAACACTTTTAAAGAGGATCAAGCTTTCATTGTTAGGTAGTGGATACCAAAAACTATTCGAATCGTTGTTCATCTCGCGGTAGGATTCAGCAAAAATCGCTTCAGAGAAAGCAAACTTTTTAACCTCTCCGTAGTATTGGGTTTTAAGTAACATGAATTTGAACATTGGGTGTGTTAGTACGATATCTTCCACAAGACGGTAGTCCAAATGTTCCTTAATGTATGATTCGGGATGAGCGACAAAAGCATCAATGCCTCTAAACTGGTTATCGTCTAGTGCTATGCGCTGCATTTTCTGTGTGTACTTATTATGCATAAACTCCAGGGCTTCCCATTCAATATTATTCTCGAACTTATCAAAATGAATCTTGATTTGCTCCGAGGGTTTAGGATAAACATATCTGAATTTTACCCCGGCCTTTATTCTGTCGAGGATAAGATCTCGTATTTCAATGTCCTTAAATTCCCATGGGTTTTCGGTGGTGATAAGGGTATAGGTGTCTCCTTTTTCTAGCTGGGCAATTAAGGAGGAAATTTCTTTTTGGTAAGAGTTGGCGATTTTCGAAAAGACGCGACCTTTTTCTTCTAGCAGTGCTATAGAGCTATCGGCTCCGGTGCGAAGTTCCTGGGTAATAGTCTTAAGAAAAATATTTTTCTCAACATCAAGTGCGGAGCAAAGTTTATCGGAGAAAACAGTCTGATAGCTATCATTTTTAGTCATGTACCGTAAACTACTGGTCAGGGTATTGGGAAGCATGTCCATTTTATCGGCCAACTCATTAAAAGTGTCAAAACCTTTGGAATGCATCAGAGCCTTAATCCGCTCCATTTTTTCTCTGTAATCATTCATTTTCTGGTCTATTTTCATTACAAAGATATAAAAATATCATATTTACACAAAAATAACGTTAAAAAAAATGAAAATATGCAAATAAGCTAATTTTGTAAATACCAATAAACCATCACCAAACTCACCGCATCAAAGACTCCGGTGTTGTGGTTTTCACTCATCCACTTCCCACGCTTCGGGAACTCATAGGCTTTTAGTACCGGATACCACTCGATCAGCTTTTTCGAGATCTGGTATTTGGTAGAGGCGCTAAACTGTGAAAATACATTTTGGATATCACTTCGGGTATAGGAATGCACCTCCAGTCCCTTCGATTTTGCTTCAGCGCAGATCCGATCAATCAGTTTTTTAGTGCGTTTCCCGGCACGCTTTTTCAGATCGTTCACATTTCGAGCTAGCACTATGTCGGGTTTAAAAAAGTCGAGGTACTCCCGAATCTTTTCCATCATCTTTTTGTTACTTATCGGCTGGACAAAGGAAATGCCGTAGTCCACTAGATTCTCCGGGGTATCAAAGACGGCATAGCTAATTCCATGACGGTTAGGATAGATTGCCAGCACGGTTTGCCCGTCTTGCTTACTCATAGGTTTGATGCAGGTTTTTAAGTCGATCAATGATGGTCTCAAGCCCTTCCAGCCGATAGGCATTACGGGTTGTGGGAGCAGACGCTAAAACGGTCTCAATGACATTGTCACAACGATCCAGTAGCTGCTTGAAACCTCCCTGAAATACTTGCGTAATTGATTTTTGTATTGATAAATTAAAGAGCGTGTGGTACCCTACCAGAGCTTTGGGGTTTTGGAGTTCTCCTGCCTCAAAGCGGGACAGGCTACCGGGATCAATTTCTAAGATGCATGCCAGGTCTTTCAGCTTCAAATGATGGTCCAGGCGCGCTCTTTTATATATGGTTTTTGGTTTCATGTTTCGTGGGAAGGCAATGGGGTTACGTTCATTGCCTTTTCACATCCTAAACCAGAATATACAGCTGTGGGAGCGTCAGTAAATTGTTCCAGGGACAATTTTTTTCGCGGTAGCGTGAGAATTTGGTGGATAAGATGTGGATTAGGGAGTGTCTTTTTTATTCGTTGAGTGGCGGTTTTCCTGAATTTGTTTAAATCTTTGGACATCTGAGATACGCTGACCCCCTTGTGAACTATTGTAACAAGATAGTTTTATTTGTTTTAGTTTAATAGTGTGAGAAAATGTCACTGGCTTTTGACAAGCTGCTTCACTCACTTTCGATGATGGTTTAACTTCAAGCCGCAAGCGGCTTGCAAAATACAGACGGGAAATCCCCCGTCTTTTACTTTTGGTCTTGAGCACATGCCCTGCTATGTCGGATACTTCGATGAGGGATTTTTTAACGAGCGTATCAATAGCCGAGGAGACGGCTCGTCCGGATAAACTACAGGCCCGGCAGAAAAGCCACTGGCTAATCCAGGCTCGCTCCAGGCGCCCTGTAGGGCTATCAGGATCACGAATTCCAATGGTTCTACGAATGATAAAGAGTAAGACCTTATGCTCAGATGAGGACAGGGTTTTCAGCAACACATCAAAGAGTTCATTAGGCACTTGGGTTGTGTTTTTATAGAGAGACATACAGGTTAGTGTACGAAAATATGGGAGGACTTGGCAGGGACAGGAAATTGCACCATATATTGACTATGTAACTGTGAACAATTCTTTCTCTAACTGTGGTTTCGCCACCAATTTTCTGACACTCCCCAGGGTTTGGTTACTGCGGTAGAGTTGGACCATGCAAACAGTAATTCCTCCTTCATTTACCCTTTCCGATGAATCCTTAAATCAGCTAAGGGTTTTAGTGATAGAAGAAATTGGTCCGGAAAAGGCAGCTACCTTTTCGAAGCAAGATCTTCATGATTTTGGCATTTTTCTTCTAACTGTATCTGCCCTTAGTTTGGAGATTCAACATATGGAGAAGAATGGATTGTTGCATGGATAATGTAATTAGATATACTTGAAGGAGCCAGACTTAAGGAGGTTTTTATATATCGGAAGTTTCCATATTGTGAGCAAGAAAGGGATAACAACCCTCTTTGAGTCTGGCGACAAAAAAGAGACCTTTGTTGTTATCCCTTTTTTGCTTGATTGAAAACCATTTATGAGTACTCCATATTACAATGAAATAGTCTATGGCGTGTATGCCCGTAAAAGCTCAGAGTCAGAAGATAAACAGGTGCAAAGTATTGAGCGGCAGATTGATGAACTTACAGAGACTGCTCAAAGAAATAATCTTGCCTCGTACAAGCCCTATATCACCGAGAAACAATCGGCTTTTAGTCCTGGGAGAGAAGGGTTCGCCAATCTAGTCAAACTGACCAATGAAGGAAAGATCAACGCCTGGCTTTGTTACCACGCTAACCGGCTTTCTCGCAATTCTGTTGATGCCGGGGCAATTATCTATTTGATGGATCAGGGACATTTAGATCATATACGCACCCCATCAAAGGTCTATTATAACAACCCTACGGATAAGATGATGCTCCAGATTGAGTTTACGATGTCAAAAAAGGACTCAGATGATAAGAGTGTCTTCGTAAAGAGTGGTCTTAACAAACGTTATAAGAAAGGGCTTCCCAATGGTAAGGCTCCTATTGGTTTTTTAAATGACAAAACGGGAGAAAAGGGAGATCGACAGTGGCTCTTGGATGAAGAAAAATTCGACAAACTAAAACTGCTCTTTAGTCAATTTCTTAAAGGGAATGATTCAATTTCCACTATCACAGACTTTGCCAGGGAGCAACTGCTGCTTAAAACACCCCAACACAAGCGACAGGGAGGAAAGCTGGTGACACGATCCCTGGTAGAGCGAATACTGAAAAATCCAGTTTATGCGGGTTTTTTCTACTCGAAAGATGCTCAGGGAGAAGGTCGCACCAAAAGGACGCTCCATCTGGAGATACCGAGGATTCTATGTGAGCAGGAGCATTTATACATTTTGGAGATGCTCAGATCACGTACAACACCTAAAGAGCAACGCCACCAATCGGTTTATTCCCGATTCCTTAAGGGTAAAAACAACGAAAAAATGGGGGCAGATCATAAGTTCCAACTCATCTGTGATTGTAGGCGCAAGTTTGCGTATCGAAATGTAGATTGTTGTCCGGGTTGTGGTGTTCCCATCGATTTGATACAGCGTCCGAAGTACCTCTCCTATACATATTATTACAATCTAAAGCGCAGGAAGACTAAGGGAGTTACCGCCAAATGTATTGAGGAGAAAAAGGTAGAATCTTTTATACAGGACTATGTTGTGAAGAACATGCATTTAAGTCCGCGGTTTGTACGTTGGATCAAATTACACTTAATGGTGATGCGTAAAGACACATTAGAACAAAAAAAGCTGCTCGATAGAACCATTGAGGATGATAAGGCATCGATTGAGAAGCGCAAACAAAAATTACGTGAGTTGTATTCCAAGGGGCTCATTAACGACAAGGACTTTGCAAGTGATTACCAAAGGTTAGAACAAGAGCAGCAAAATCTTAAACCTACCTCCAGACCGATGAGAGATTATTTTTCGGAGATGGAACAACTCCTGGAGGTATGTCTTGCTTTCCTAAAAGTCATTCGATCAGGCAATCCGGATCACAAAAAGGAGCTGCTCAGTAATTTTCGGTCGAACCTAACTTGGGACGAGGAAAAACTCGAAATTATAAGGCCCAAATGGATAGAAGCCTTTGAAATGATGCGTAAGCATATACTGGCCAAATATGGCTCGGTCGAACCTGAATTAGACCTTATTGGACAAGGAAAAAACGCCCGTTTAAAGGCGGTCTGTCCAACCTTGCTCCAATGGTTGGACAGAGTTCGAACCTATTTGATAAAGGAATGAATTACGGCCCCATGTGGTGAGAAGTTATTTTTGCATTTTCAAAATTTTTGTCAAAATCAGTAAACATCTATAAAGTGTCAAGGCAATAATGATTAAGCCAAATACATTGTAGAAGAATACAAATTTTAAATGTTCTTTCGGTAAGCCTAATTTTAATGCATATCCAATAACTGAAATCAAGATTAAGGATTTTATACAATTTTTTAAAATTCGGACTGTTGTAAAGTATAGGTCAGATGCAAAGAACAAGTCAAATAAAGAGTCGTCTTCTGAATAGTTCTTCTTATTTATTCTTGAGCTACTTTTAAACGTTATTAAAACCGTTAAAAGCGTAAGAATAAAGCCAGCGCTCGTTAGTCCAACATTTGCCAAATCAGATGTCATCGATAATGAGCGATCATCTTTCGGCAGATTGAAAAGTTGATTGAAAGAAGCCAAAAACAATATGAATCCAATTATTATTGAAATCAGATAATCGTATAAGATTGGCCTTCTGAAATATTTATCAAGAATCATCAATTGAATTTTACCATAAATTCGTTAAAATCTTCTTCTATAAGCTCGTACCAATGTCTTTTCTTTTTTAACGTTGACATCTCAACATCATACTCAAGCTCCTTTTTTTCTCGAAGTAGATTGAAAAGTTCTTCGTTACCTTCTTTGTCCTCATATTTAATTACAAAATCTTCGAAGCAATCTATGTTAAATGGTCTAGCCTTAAACTTTCCAAGAAGCGTTTTTACCATTGAGTTTGCCTCTTTATTTAATTCTTTGCTTGTAACATTTCCCCCAGGTGATTGAAAGTAAGTCTCAACTCTTATATAATTTGGTTTGAGCCTGTTTCCAATAGTATTTATACCAGTAAAATATTGACCTTTTATGTCGTTGTCCATTTGAGCAATCTTACTTGGCTGAATCTTAATTTGCATATTCAAAACATTTCGAAGATTCTCCAATGTTTTATCAATTGTATTACTCATATACAAATTAACATCCAAAGCCTTTGAGAGTTTTAATTTGTCTCTTGCAACATTTCTTAAATAGTATTCTACATCAGACATTCTTGGTCCGTAATGATTGTACTCAATGCAAACAACTCCATAATTTCTACTATAATCAATGAAAAAATGAGTTTCTTCCGCAATTGAACCAAGGGTTTTGATAGGAACTAATTTAAATTCGTCAGCAGGCTTAATTTTTGGAACTCGTCCAGATCGTAAAAGTGCAAGCGTACATCTTATTCTTCTTTCCTTAGGCATAAAAACTGCGCTCGTCATAAATAATTCACGAGGACTTTCATTTTCTCGATTCCTATGCTTGTCAATCAAATAGCCCTGACCTTTGTGAAGTTCATTTGTCAAGAAGGTAATTACATCTTTTAAAATCGTTGTACTATTATATTCACTTTCCAGCTTTGAATAGGCTTTAAATTTTAATGAGTAGAAATGGAATTTTAATATTTCTCTTGGCATTTACTCGATTGTTTTTTTAATTACTCTCAACGTTGTTGTATAAGATTTATTGCGTGTTTTAAATACCTAATTTAGCAAATACTAACCGAATAGAATATCCGTGAGGATTTTCATAAGTAGGCTTGAGCTAGCAATTAATTTTATACGGTGTTAGGCACAGGCGGTATTTTCATATGGAACTAATCTTATTGGATTCCTAAGATGCTCTACTTCTTTGAAGGATTCGGTTCTCTCTAGGATGACGATTGAACGTTTAATTTTCCAACAAATATTTCTTGCGAGTTTTTCACTCATGATATTGGTCAACAATTCAATAATATTCAAATCAGTTTTGAATTCAAACCATAGCCCATTAATTTTGAATATGTTTCGGACTTGGTCATTATCTATTAAATAACAATTGTTTAATTCTTCAAGAAGTTTTCGGTCAAATTTTGATACTCCTTCGCAAATCGAATTCAAAGTTTTTTCAGATGATAATACGCTGGTTATTTTAGATTCCCATCCTTGTTTAATTTTAATCCGTTTCTTGTTTTCTATAGAGTCTTTAAACTGATCATATAGATTTTCTATTGCAGAATTAAGAGGATCATCTTTTATTGATTCGTTTGGGGCTAAAATGTTCAAATCAGGAAGTTTTACTAAATCCTCAATTTTCACTTGCGTAAGAGAACAGGAAATAACTTTCATTGCTAGAGATTCGAAATGAGTATTAAAATGCTCTTTATTCATTATTACTAGAGGAATACTGGGTTTGGCAACCTGATCGTTTGTGTTTTTGGTTAAATGAAAATTCAAATCCGAATCTGAGTTAAAAGAAATGGTAAAGTGTTGTTTGGAAGGTAGATTCTTAAAACCGAATGTCACTAAGTGCTTCTTTAGTTGAATCCAGAATAAATCCTTAACATATAAATAATTCGGTATTTTTTCGCTTGTTTTCACTTTTTTAAGCTTGTGCCTAACGTCCATGGCTATGAATTCAACGCGCTTGGACAGCAGTTTTGGGTAGCTTTTTGCACCCAAAAATGCTGCTGCGGGATGGTCATATTCACCAGGAGTATTAATTTGTAGATGAAGTTAATGATTTTAGCTTAAAACTCTGGCGTTGATTTATTGCCACTGTTGGCAACTGGCAGTTGGAGTAAAAATTAATTGACAGCAAAATGTATACTTTCCCCATTGTAGATGCTTTCTAAGCTTAAAGGTCCATTTTCATAATGTGAGGGGCATTTAGTAATTTCAATGATATTTGCCTTATAATTACGTCCATAAGTATGATGAACAAATTGTCTTATAGACTCAATTTCAACACCGGACCTGATTAAACTTAACGCAACAATTTTGATATCTTTTTCTGGAACACTCGCTCCGAACCAAAGACAATTGCTTTTTCTATTTTCGAGTGAATCAACACTTTTTTTACTCCTAAAATCATAGCCCAAGCTCTTGAGTTGCCCTTCAAGTTTTTCATCATCTAAATTCTTTTTATAGTACCTGAGAATAATATTATTCCTTGAATCAGTATTAGAGTTTTTAGTTAACTTATTAATGTAGTTATTTGCCTTAATACTTTTATCAATTATTTTAGATGTAACAGCATTACGTAAACTATCGGATGGATTGCTTACATGTTCGTTTTTTAGGATTTCATTTGTTTTTTCTTCAATTCCGATACCTTGAGCCTCTACAAAATATTTACCCACATTTTTAATCGAGTCCGATAAAACTGATATCGAATCTTTCTTGATAAGAATTATTGAACTTAACTTTTGCTCTTCTTCTTTGAGTTTGTCAACCCGTTGCTTTGAAAAATAAATCCAAGAAATGCCGAATAATACTAGAGCGATCGCCGTAAGATTTGACAACAGTCTATACCTATGTTCTTTCTTTTCAATTCTTAATATTTCTTTATTGCTGTCCATTATGAAGTACTAACAAGGTTTTGTAATACCTTCTCAACCAATATCTTTTCGTATCCTTCCAAGTATTCGAAATTATCTACTTTATCCAAACTGTATCTAAGCTGGGATATTTCGGAATCCGTTTCTTTAAATCGAAACTGTTGAATTAAACCGAACAATGCTGTAATTATTGAAAACGCAAACTCCCAAATGCTTTTATCACCTTTATTATAATTTAGAATTACAAAAAGCATAAAACTTCCAATGCCCAACGACAAGAAAGTATATTTCAATATCCGATTGTTGCGCTGAGTTTTCATTTTAGCCTGTATTTTAGCTAAAACTAAATCTCTTAGTTTCATCTGCTTAAATGCACTTTAAAGATTAATTGAGGGGAGAAATTTAAAATTATAAAAAATAAATGAATTTTCATAGTGCTTGTTGCCAACGGTCCTGTATAACGCTAGTGGCGGTTGGCGGCTGAGATTCGGAGTGAGTCATTTTGCGGAGCAAAAGTGGGAAGCGCAGCGTGCGAATCAGAAGCCAGGCCGAGCCGCTAGGATTTTTTGTTTAGTTAAAGATATCAATTTTATAGTTGCAAATCGCCAAACTACCTATAAACACAGCCATTTGCGGTATGCGTTGTTGGGCACAGTTTTATATACTGAGTTCGTTCATCAGTAGAAATAAACTGGATGATGATAATATTCATTTCGTAATCTCAATAAATTCGGAAACGGTTTAAGTAATTCAGTCGTTTTGTTCAAATCAATGTCGATTTTTTTATCAAGGTACTCTCCGGCAAATATTATTTGATAGTAGTAGGTCATACATATAAGTAAAGCTCCAACTGAATTTAACACATTTTGCAAATTGGCCATATTGAAATATTCATTCCTTTGGTGTTTAACTTTGTTATAACTACGCCACCAATTAGGACTTTCATCGCCATTCCAATTTTCCCAAGGCACAAATTCTAAACCATATCTATGAACAAAAATTGGTTCATTAATCAAATCTGGTAAATATTCTTGAATGACCTCTCTGTAATCATTGATATTATTGGCGTTTTTATCTTCATCTAATATTTTACAAATTTCTCTAAGAATAACATCTACTTCCGATGACGCCGAAATCAAAATATGGGCTAATTCGATTGAGTAAGTCTGAAGATTGTCTTCACAAAACTCTATGAATCTCGCTGTTTTAATCAAATCTGTTTCGATTGCAAGGAAATAGTTCCAATGAAGTTTTGATGGCTTACTTTTTATCATTAGGATTTTTAATTAAAATTGTGCCCAACGGTCTCGGCTATGAGTAGTTGCGTGGGTTAGCAATTAACTTTGCAAGTACACACCAAACTGAAAATCCGCGAGGATTTTCAGAAGTAGTCGAGCAGAAGCAATTACTTATAGCCATTGAAATCGGCTACTAGTAAAGAACCGTTTTTCTATACCGATATACAGTATTATTTTAAGGTATAAATGCCAATTTACGATTTTGGATGTATGCTACAAATTATCAATTGGCATTTATTCTTATTACTTGTTAAGAAAAACACCATCTTTCACCGATGGTGTTTCGTAATTATTTCAGCCAAATATCTTTGGCCTTATCAAACCCACACCACCGGTGATTTTTATCAAACCCGCGTGCGGCGAGTTCTTGTCTGATAAATTTCTCCAATGGAACTTTCTGGGCTAGAATAAACCGGAGTATTTCTCCGTCCACAGAGGAGAACATACCATAGATATGTTCCCAAAAGTATAGCGGCTCAGTATCAGATCGAATCTGCTCAATATCCTGATAGGACATTTGTTGGTAGGAATGAACCTCTGGGATATGAATAAATTCTTCTCTTTTAAAAGTCGGATGTGAAGTAGGTGCTACCAGGTACCCCCTCTGGTGGGAGGGAATCACACCAAAGACCTCGCCCTGCACCCTGTGACTAAAATTCAGCCACAGGGCACGGTCGAAGGCTTTTTGCAGGTGGTAGTAGCGCTCGGGAAGCTCTTTACTTTTTACCATCGCTTTTGGCTTTATGGGAAGCTGGAGGTTTTTTCTCGCTCGCCGGATTCTCTGTAACAGGGATACCATCTTCACACCATTTGGCCGTCAGATGGGCTATGATGTGGAGTTCATTTCCAATTGCACTTAAGAGTTCTTCATTTTCCATTTTCAATAAATCGATCTCTTTGACATTGTTAGAACCTACGAAAGAAGGAGAGGTAATGATCTCTATTAGTTCGGCACGTGAAAGGTACCGAAGTACCAGTGGATTAATGGAAGTTTGCTCTGTACCATTTGCTAAGGATCTAAATACTGTGGCAAAGTGTTTTAGCAGTTTTACTGTATCAGTTTTCATTTGATAATTGTTTAAAGGTTTACATCGTCTTTGAATTCGCAGTGATTTATGATGGTAGCCAAAAGGTGGTCATAATCAGCACTTTTAGCTTCCGTGAGTACCTGCTGAATTTCATTGGGGGTCCATCCTTCGCGCTGGGCTTGTCGTTTAAAGACGGCTATAATTGCAAAGGCATTGCCGTCAGTCCCGACCAGGTCGAGGTCAACGGTTTTATTGATGACTCGTTTCATCTAATATTGAATTAAGGGTTGAACAATGGTTTAGGAAATAGATGGTTAGGTAGCGCTTCCTGCCGAATTGCCTTGTTTACTTGGATTTTCGTGTTTTTAGCGCCCGGTCTTACCTGTTTCATTTATTAACCTCGGGCCTTGCCTATCGCACCCGGTCGTACCGGGTAGTTGGTGATAAGGAGTTCTGTTTTACGTTTGGTTCTGGGTTTTCCAAGTTTACCCTTACTGGCGGTAAGTGGTTTGTCGATGGAGATAACATGCCATCCGTTACGCTGGATGTGCCTATCGAGTAAGGTAGATGGATAGGAGCTAAGCATAAACTTCCCCTTCACCTTTGAGAGCGTATCTAAAAGTCGTGCAAAATCCTTCTCAGTGTAACCTGAGTAGTGTCCCTGATCCACTGGTTTAGGCAATTTATCCGAAACATATGGTGGATCCACATAATGAAAGGTATCGATGGTATCGCGACTCTCAATTACCTTACAGGCGTCATGGGATTCGATCTGCGTATTTTCAAGCCGGTCGACAATCGTAGTATCAAAAGCGAGTTTTTTATTTCTAAAGGAGGCAACCCGCTTTCCGTACTTATCGTATCCCCAGGAGGAGATGTTACAAGAGAATCCCATGTTGGTGGCCACGTAGAAGGCCCACGCCTGTTGGATAGGTTCGAACAGATGTGGAATACGGTAGATACTCTTGGCAACTACGTATGTAACTCTACTAAATAACGTATTCACAACTTTGGATTGTAGCTTGTCAAAGTCCGTTTTAACCACTCGATAGAAGTTAACCACCATCGAATCGATATCATTGATGATTTCAGATTCCGATGGGGTTTTTGCAAAAAACACCGCTCCACCTCCAAAGAAAGCTTCTGTGTAGATTCGGTGCTCAGGAATGAGCGGGAGTATGTGGGAGAGTAAGGATTGCTTACCTCCGTAATAGGAGATGGGGGTCTTGGGCATTCTAAAAAAGATTAACAGAGGATAAGGGTATAAAAAGGAAGTCTGCCATCGATAATTACAGACTTCCATTGTCGGAGAAAGAATAGAAGGATTCAGAGGTAAAGATCAGATGGTCTAGTAAGGTTATGTCTAAAAGTTTACAGGCTTTATTCATTTCCTTGGTAAACTTCAAATCACTGACCGAAGGCTTAAGGGTTCCTGAGGGATGATTGTGGGCCATAATAAGAGAAGAGCTGTGGGTCAGCAGAGCTAACTGAAGCATCTCTTTCGGGTTGGTAACCACCCCTCGAGCGGTGCCTGAGGCGACCTGGGCTGTGCACAATACGCGGTTGGCGTTGGTGAGCAGTAGCACAAAAAAGAATTCCTTCAAGTCGATACGATTAGGGTTTACAAAAGAAGTTAATAGATCGAAGGCATCTTGGGAGCAGCCAATAAAGGTCATCGTTTCAAAGAGTGGTCGAATGTAGTGGAGTTCCACCACATGGCATCCCGAATGTTGAACCGTAGGCAGTAATGATTTCATGAGTTATTAATTTAAGGTGATTTGAGACTAAGTCTAACTCAATTGAATTCTGCTGGGGAGCGTCAGTAAATTGGGCTGCTAGAAGCCACAGTAAAAAACACTTCTTTACAATAAACAGTGTATCCTTTGTAGATTAGAATATTCACTTATCGATAAGGCCGAATAACCTTGGAAATTTCTTCAGGCGATAATGTAACCGCTGAAAAACCTTTCGAGGGTTTTCCATGTATCATAAGTTTGAGATAGATATCATAATTGGAGAGGTTTATAAAATCAGAGGCCTCGAACTCGGGATAGAACTGTTTTTCCATCAGGCGCGCATCACTGTACCCTAACCGAAAGCAGACGATGGTACCGACATTCCCCAGGACGGCATCACGAATAGTCGGATCAAGTTGTGAGAGGTACTGATGTGCCATAATAAGTCCGAGGCGAAATTTACGAAGCTCAGAGAGCATTTGGGCAATGGCAGGGGTGGTATAGTTTTGAAACTCATCGAGGTAGCAGAAAAACACCTCTCGCTTATGGCTTGGGATCTCGATTCGGGAAAAGGCTGCTGAGGCCAGTGAAGTAAGAAGCAGTGAACCTAAAATATAGGAAGCCTCACTACCGATAGATCCCTTCGCTATATTGACCAGAAGTATCTTCCTGCCATCGATGATGGCGCGTAGGGACAGCTGATCGGGGTTACTCACCAAGATGCGACGAATGGACGGATAACTTAATAGTCCTCCCAGTTTGTTGTAGATAGGAAGCAGATCGTTTTTGGTATAGCTGTCGAATTCCTGGGTCCAAAAGCGAAGCACATCTGGATTTTCAATATGTGAAAGACACAAGGTGCGATAGGTTTTATCCTGCAAGATGCGAATCACGTAAGATAGATTTGCAGTAGGTTGATCCAAAAGAGTCAGTAGTACATTACGCAAGATATGGGAGAGTTTGACTCCCCATCCCGATCTTCCCCAGAGGGTTTGAAAAATCTCCAAGAGATTTGATACGATTAGGGCTCTCTTCTCTGGAGATACTTTTCGAAGCGGATTGTAGCCCAAGGTGAGCGAGGGATCGGTAGCATCCAGGTAAATACGGTCCTTTTTTCTTTGATCTGGAATGATCTTTTGTATCTGGTCAATTAAATCTCCATGGACATCGATAACACAGATGCCATGACCAGCATGAATATCCTGAGATATTTTGGACAGCAGCAACGAGGTCTTCCCACTTCCTGTTTTTCCCAGGATATAGAAATGGTGCAAACGATCGGGCAGTAGAATTCCAAAAGGCGGACCACCCTCCCTAAAATTGCTTTTTGCGAAATAGCAGATTTGGTTCTTGTCTGATAAGTTCATCGCTATATTTTTACGTTCAACTAGCTTAAAGCGAAGGGTAAGTAAAGAGGAAATAAACTCTAAATGAGGGAGTTGTTTGTGGTATTTAAAATGAATAAAAATTATTTTAATAAAAGCATTGCATCATTAAAATTTTATAACTTTACATCTCTCCCCAGTTAGAATTTCTAAATCCATCAAAAGCATCAAGCTTATGGGATTAGAGATTCGTCCTTCAAATATTTACTAATATTATGTTGCTTTTAAATTATTAGCAGCAGGTTTGTTGTACCTGATACGACATGAAAATTTTAACTATCGATGAAGAATTCAGTTCTCCTTGTGTTAGCGCTGTGCTGTTCACTACCACTCTGTGCTCAAAGTGAAACATTTTTTAACCCTATTAACACCATTTCTAAGGTGCCTCAGACTCCTGAGGTTGCGGCGTTCGAAAAATTCTCAGGCAGTGTCAATATGTATAATGGTACACCTACCATTGGGATTCCTTTATACACCCTACAGGGAAAGGAAGTGAGCATTCCTATATCGCTATCCTATGATGCTTCGGGAATCAAGGTAGAGCAAATTGCCTCTACCGTTGGACTGGGATGGAATTTGAACTTTGGAGGCGTAGTCTCGAGAAATGTCAATGGCCATCCAGATGACTATATAGCTACTACCGCACATCCTCTATATAAGATAGCAGATACAGATACCCGAGAGTGGCTAGAATATTTAATGGTCAAGCAAGTGATCCACGGTGATCATGATAGCCTCTCGCAGGCAAACAGAGCCTACGATACCTACTATCGATACAATCAGAATGAAGTTGACCTGCAACCCGATACATTCTCGTTTTCTGTCAACGGTCTTTCCGGTACTATTTTACTAGACTATGAGAATCCCATATCGGCTGGTAAGTATACTGGTTATTGTTTGGAAGATCCCTACATAAAAGTCACTGCGGATATTTCGAATGGGATCTTCACGATCACCGATACCTCAGGAAATATCTACACCTTTTCGGAGAAAGAGATTACCGAGCATACTATTTCATCGGAGGATGGTGGTCAAGGAGGCGTGGATGAATATACTAATGAATACACGACCGCGTGGTATTTAACCAAAATTGAATCGGTCAATAGACTGGATAAGTTTGAATTTGTCTACGATGTGTACGAGTGGACTGACAACGAAACACCCAATAAGCTCCAACAAATAGAGATTAAGCCTTTGGGGATATGTACTTCAGGAAATTACCAGTCGAGCTCAATTCGAGACCTCGGATACAATGAGTATATAAAAATCCATGTAGTGCTCAAACATATAAAATATAACGATGTGGAAGTTGTCAGAGCTTCGCGGGATACGCGATCCGATTTACCTGGTATGAAACGAATTTCAAAACTAGAGGTATTCGACCGGGTCTATGATGCCACCAATCCCAACCCCACACCCATACTGCAAGTAGATTTCGACAATGGGAATTATTTTGGAACTGGTTCTGGAGCAACCCAAAAGCGTCTGAAACTAGACGAGGTGAAGCTCTACCGAAGTGATTCGACAGATGCCAAGCGATATAAGTTCACCTATCAATCTCCAACCTTAGTCCCAGATCGTAAATCAGATGCCGTTGATTTTTGGGGGTACTATAACGGGCAGGATGGCAACGATCACCGAGCACCGAACCCAAATCTTACAGGCTATTCCGATATTGCCAATTGGTACCCGGAGGTTACCGGTTTCACCTTTAGCGGTACAGAACAAGGAGTGGATAGAAGGCCTGATTTTACCAAGACCAAAATCGGTACGTTAACCGATATTGTCTTTCCCACAGGAGGGAAAGCCACCTATACCTATGAAGAACACTTTGACCGTAACGATAAGATTGTGGGAGGACTTCGAATACGGAAAGTCTCTTCTCAAACCAATGATCCGGTAACTGGGGAGAATCAAACCTTAGACACGTACTATTTCTACGCAGGAATGTCGGAGTTAGCACCTTCGAGCACCCCTCCAGCACTTCCCAGTAATATACCTACGGCTCAAAATTATACTTCCTCGGGAATAACCCAACAAGACTTGATTTTCAGTAAGGAAGAAACAGTGGATCCCAATCAGGATTGTAATGACCTAAAGAAATACCTTACCTCCTTTAACAGGGCTGTTGAAGTACCCTTTGACATCACCTATTCGACCGTAACGCAGCTGCGGTACAATAGTGATCAAACCAATGGTTTTGAAGGATGTACGATTACAAATTTTTATAACGGGGTTTATGATAATGCCTCTGGACTTGCAGATGATCAGCGACCATTTTTTAATCAGAATTTACACTATGGGCAGGTCGACACACAGGAAATCTATGATAGCTCGCTCGACCTATTGGAGAAAACCAAGAATACCTATTCCACCCAGACAGACACCAATGCAAATCTTCCCAGCAAAGTAGGGCTTATCATGACGCCTAACAACGAGGATATTGATACCTATGGAGGGGCTCAGGGATGTTACCGCATTTATTTCAATGGCACCGATTACACCTACGAAAACACCTACACCCAAACATTGGGTAGTTGTCCTGCGGGGACGGGATATCAAAATATCCCCGGCGCCCAGTATTCGCACTACCAAGATGCGACTAGTTATGGGTACGAGCAGTATTGGACAAAATTGGAAAAGAGTGAAAGCTGGAGGTATGAAGGCTCAGAATTGCAAGATACCTCAGTGAGTTATAGCTATGACAGTGGAGATCATAACTTCACCACCAAGATAGAAGCTAAGGATAGTAAAAATAGGATCACCAAAACGGAGTTGTTTTATCCAACGGAGAAAGACAGTCTCCCGGATCAACCCCTGGGGGACAATACCGAGCTCACTCGTATGAAGGACAGGAACCAGCTTAGTACTCCGGTATATGTGAAAACCTCGCTTCAGGCAGATTCCACAAGTGCGACCTACAATGTGATCTCAGAGCAGCGACGGATCATGGATGATTTTACCCCGGGCACGTATGCCTCGGGTGCCTATATGATCATGCCCAGCGTCATACAAGTATCCAGAGGCGGTGATGATCTGGAAGACCGTATGGAGTTCCATGACTATGATGATTTTGGGAATCTGTTGGAGTACTCCTACCCGGATGGAACCCACTACATCAATATCTGGGGATACAAGGGTGATTACCTGCTGGCAGAGATTAAAAATGCGAGCTACAGTGGTATGACAGCTACCCAAACAGATCCAATAGAAGATATTAAAACTGCCTCTAATTCTGAAAATTCTGAAGCGGAAGAGGCAGATCTGCTAGAGGATCTTAACGATTTAAGAGACCTAACCTACTTTGATGACTCCTTTATCACGGTCTATGTCTATGATCCAGGCATAGGACTCAAGCGCACTTCGGATGTGAGGGAGTATACGACCTTCTACTACTACGATCAGCACAACCGATTCAAGTATGCCACCGATGAGGACGGAAAGGTCTTAAGTGAAAACGAGTATAGTCTAAGAGTCAACAATTAAAAAAGCAAGCAAGATGAAACGTATTACTAATATTTTACTAGCCATTTCTCTTACTTGCACATCACTTGTAAGCGGACAAACCGATACTGAAAATTATATCTATTCAACCAGCTTTAGAGAGGCCTTTACTAAGGCTCAGGTGGATGCAGGAACACCCCTTGATAACGAGAAGATAGAGACCATAACCTATGTCGATGGTATGGGCCGGGTCAAGCAGACGATAAGTCTTAGAGCTGGGGGCAACCGGGAGAATATCATCCAGCACAATGAGTATGATGACCTGGGGCGACAACAGAAGCAGTACCTGCCCTACGCGACGGCAAGTCAGGTTTCCTCTTCAACAGCGGCGAATTACTTGACTCAGAGTAGCGCCCTTACCAACACGCTTAACTTTTATGACACGGCTAAGTACCAGGACACTGAAAACCCGTACACCGAAAACATCTATGAGAAATCTCCTAGGAGCCGTGTGATGGAGGTAGGGGCTCCCGGAGAAGACTGGGAGTATGATCCGCTGGACAATAGCCGTCATACAATAAGGACGGACTATGATTATAATAATGCCTTAGAGGTCTACCAGTTTACCGTTAGCCCAAACGACCCGGATTTAGAGTACGATGGCACCTACTTAAAGGAAGAACTTTCCAAGACCATTCTAAAAGATGAGAACTGGATATCGACCGATGGAGCCAATAACACGGTGGAGACTTTTACTGACCAACAAGGTCGGCTCATACTCAAGCGATATAAGGTGTACGACGCAGAGCGAACCACCAACCAGACCTACACCATGGACACCTACTATATCTACGATGATTTTGGGAATCTCGCGTACGTACTACCCCCTGAGGCATCGGACCAGATCATATCGGGAGGCAGTATGTTAAGTGGAACAGCCCTGGAGAATTTGCTGGATGATTTTGCCTACCAGTACCGATACGATGAGCGTAACCGCCTGAAGTGGAAGAAACTTCCGGGAAAAGACTATGAAATTATTGTGTACGACAAACTGGACAGGCCGGTACTGACCCAGGATGCGAATTTACGTGCAGATAACAAGTTTCTCTTTACCAAGTATGATGCTATTGACCGGGTGGTCTATACGGGTATTTATACCAGCCCAACAGCCCAAACGCAGGCTCAGATGCAAACGACGGTTAACAACCAGTCAAGCTTCAGTGAAGAAGCTACTCCGGGTTACGTAACTATTGGCGGGACCAACGTGTATTATTCAAATAGTGTATTTCCAACCAGCACCACAAATAGTGAGGTGCTTACGGTGAGCTATTACGACCGTTATGTAGATATGGGAGGGCTCTCGTCCCCACCGTCGAGCACCAGTTATGGAGATGTGATAACTACCCGTTATAAGGGATTACCCACGGTAAGTAAGGTAAAGGTACTGGACGGGGGCAGTACTCAAAACTGGATTACCACGGTAAGTGGTTATGACGAGAAAGGACGTGTTATCTATGTCAAAAGTGAGAACCCTTATTTAGGGAAGACCGATCTGATCGAAAACCAGCTTGATTTTACAGGCAATGTACTAGAGTCCAAATCGGTACATGATGATACGGCAGGCTCCCTGCCCGATATTACGATCTACGATTACTTCACCTACGACCATGTGGGCCGCCTGACCCATCACGAGCAGATGATCGATGATGAGAAGGTACAGCTTATCGCCCACAATAGCTATGACAACATGGGGCAACTCGTGCAGAAGAAGGTTGGAGGAGAAACATACGTGGATGGATACTCCGATATTTTAAACCTGGATATATCCCCGGATGAGACCATTGAGAATATTGCCACGACCACCGGCTGGAATGCAGGGCTGTTAACCCGCGGAAAGATACTGGGAGAGGGAGGCGTACAATTCGAGGTCAACACCGAGAATAAACTCCTGAGGGTTGGGCTCTATAAAACTGGGCAGAGCGTTCCATACAACTATGTGCACTACGGAATAGAACTCACCGAAGAGGAAGTGGGAACAAGCGGCACCTATAAGGTGAAATACATTGTTAATGGTTCGGCCAGCTATGCCTCGGTGACATATGATGCGGCCAACACACCGGAATTTACTGTGGAACGTGTAGAGAATGGTGCAAACTTCAAAATTGAGTATGCCAAAAATGGTACGGTGTTTCATACGGCAACCTCGAGCATAAGTACCGATCCCTTAGTGGGAAAAGCGGTCTTTCATGCCATTGGGGGTAAGATCGATCACCTGGATTTAATTGGCACCAACATAGACAAGGTGCTTCAGGAGGTGGACTACAAGTACAACGTCAGAGGTTGGCTTACTGATATCAACAACATTGATGGGGGTGAAGAGGAGATAGAAGATCTGTTTAACTTTAAGATTCAGTACAATGAATCCCCGCAAGGCACGGCGAGTGTACCAAAACTGTACAATGGGAACATTTCCCAGACCATCTGGAAGACGGTCAAGGATGATACGAAAAGGTCCTATGCTTACCAGTACGACCAGGTAGACCGTCTGATCAAAGCCACGGGTCGCAAAGGCAGTACGCTCTCCACGGCAGAGGATTTTAACGTGGAGGATATTACCTACGATCTAAACGGAAACATCCTAACCTTAAAGCGACATGGGACTGATGGCGATGGAACGGTGAGCGATATTTGGGATGAACTTACCTATACCTACAGTGGCAATCAGCTCACTAAAGTAGTAGACGGCGCTGAGCACAGTGACCTGTTTGAATACGGATTTAAAGATGACTACACCGGATCCTCGGACGAGTATGAATACGATGATAATGGGAACATGGTTATGGATCGTAACAAGTCCCTTCAGGGATATGGCACTGATGATTCCATACTGTACAACTACCTGAACCTCCCTGATACCATCACGGTATATCAGAGTCCTTCAAGTTCGACGGTACGCGGAATAATTACTTATATTTATGATGCCATAGGCACCCGATTGGAAAAGAAAGTTGTGGAGGGATTAAACACCTATATCACCCAGTACGCTGGTCAGTTTATCTACCTCGATGATGAATTGCAGTTTATCTCACATTCGGAGGGCTACATTGCTCCGCTGGCCATTGAAGAGAGCAACGGAGGGTTTGAGAAAGGAGGAAGTGGCACCATCACCTATTCCACGTATGATTATGTGTTTCAGTACACCGATCACCTTGGAAATGTGAGACTCTCCTATTCGGATGAGAATAAGAATGGAGCGATCAATAAAGCTACTGAGATCATTGAAGAATCGAACTACTATCCCTTTGGACTCAAACAACTGGGGTATAATAACGTGATTACCAGTTATGGAAATGATCTGGCCCAAGAGTGGAAATTCAATGGGATGCAACTCAGCTCCGATCTTGATCTGAAATGGTATGATTTTGGAGCAAGGAACTACGATGCGGTACTGGGCAGATGGATGAACCATGACCCACTTGCGGAAACCTCAAGGCGTTTTTCACCGTATGCCTTTGCACTGGATAACCCAATCTTTTTTATTGATCCTGATGGAATGGAAGCCACGGCCTCTAACATCTATGGAGCCTCAAACCCGGGTATGGGTGCTGCTTCAAGTGGGCACTTCGGTTTAACGGAGATTGCCGGAGGTAATTTGAGAATTGATGTCACAGGGGCCAATGGTTCTACTCATGTACCTATAATTGAAGGAAGTTTCGATAAATCTGATTTAGGAAAAGCTGCGGATCGAGTGGGGAGTTCTGACAATGGAGGATGTGATAAACCACCTTGCAATGGGATTAACTCGCAAAACTCACCTCAAACTTTATCGAGGGTTGCTCCAGTAGCAGATTTTGAAAGTCTAGACAATGTTATCGCAACTGAAGACAAGCTCAAAGGGCCTACATACAATGGAGAGGTAAAAGGTGGTCCAGGAATGATAGAACTGATTGGTGGTGGTCCGGTATTTATTAAAGGTTTTGGGTGGGTAAAAAAATTGCTCAAAGCTGAAGATGCAGTTCAAGGATCTAGAGGCCTTTGGAAACTTACAGAAGAAGGAGCTTCTGTAGTTAAATATCATTCAAAATTTGGCAAGTTTTTCAAGAGTAAGTCTGACAATTTATGGTGGTCTGTGGATCGAGCTGGACATGGCGGAAGTAAGTTTAAGGTTTTTAAGGAGACCAAAAAAGGGTTACAATGGATTAAAGATGCCGATGAGTTTGGTGATTTCATAATTAAGAAGCACAAAGGTGCAACAGGTTCATTTATCCCATGGGGTCAACTAAAAACACTAAACTAGATTTGAATGAGAGTTCTGAAAAAAAATAATTCTGAAAATAATATTGTTTTTGACTGGCTAAACTTCGACTATCTTCCCAATAGTGATGGTTTTAAATTTGAAATATACTTTGATGACAAACTAGATGATTTGGTGGCGGAATCAATATTGGTTTTTTATTTATTGTTCAAATCATCCTCGGATAACATTCTAATCAAACCATTTGGAGAGAATAGTAAGTGGGGAGATTTTTGTCTTGATACTTGGGATATTGAGAATGACCTTTATGATTATTCTACTGAAAACAAAAATGAGCCATCTATAAGTTATCTAAAAATGCTAAGGGAAAATATGATTGAACCAGAATATTCAGGTTATTGTGAATGTAATGACTGGGATAAGTTTCTATATATTACGCTTAACTGTGTTATGAGACACATAGCGCCTTATAGTATGATGTTTTATGACTTTCGAAATGAATTTGTATTCTATTTTCATCATTCTGGAAGCATCGCGATATATTATAAAGATTTAAACGATGTTGTACAAAAAATATTAAAAAAGGCGACTGAGGAAAACATGGTAGTCAAAAAATGAAGATAACTCCCTAAAAGCGATGATAAAGGATAATAATTGGGAAAGGAACGTTCTTTGAGAAAAGCGGCTCCCGGCTCCCTCTAAGCGATGAAGATGATAACTAACATAGAAATTGAGGAAAGAGTATTAGCGGTGAAGTATTGAAAACACTGGGCTTTTGGAATGATAGAATTTCTATAATAGTCTATTCGAAAATTCGAAAGACCTTAGAAGGTAAAAAAGAGCTTTGAGTTTGACTAAAAAACCAAGTAAAAAAGTGGTTTTGGTTTTAGAGAACTACTTTTTGAAATAGAAAAAGAATGCAACTTCATATTTGAAGTTGGATTAAATTAAAAGTTCATTGAAATTATGAGGTATAAGTGCTGATTAACACTTTTTGATACAGGATCGTTTCTTATTAGACGCAATTCGATCTTTGCGAGCAGAAGCTATGGTAGGACGAACATCTTTAAGTTTCGGATTGTCGTGGATTTCACAGGGGGTATATATCTTATGTTCGTAGTGTGGTCTCATGGTATTGTAATCACGTACAAAGAATTCCATTTCTTTTTCAATGGTTGAAGAGAGGATGGAACGCTTACGAAAGTAGGACTGTTTCATAATACGGAAGTTCCCTTCCACAACTGAGTTTGAAAACGTGACGTCTTTTAAAGCCACCTTTTTATCAATAGACACGTGAGAATCACGAATAAAGGACTCAATGGTTTGGTTGTTATTTTCAGAACCACCATCGACAATTAGGTCAAGTGTTGGTTTAGAAGACAGATGAACACCAAACTCAGATAGGATGGCACGGCGAAGACTACCCACGCGCACCAAACCAGAAAGCTCACGGGTTACATCATAGGCAAGAATTTTACGAGAGAAGTTATCGATAACGGTATAGACGTAGTACTGCACGTTATCCAAGGTTTTAAAATAAGACACATCCATGTGCCAGGTGTGATTGGGTCTATGTACGCGAAGGGATACCTTCTTACGTTTGGCTTTGTATGTTTTACGCTTTTTAGAAAGACCAAGAAGTCGAGCATACTGATACCAAGTAGCTCTGGACATAGATGTTTTACCACGCACGAAACAGTACCCCCAAACGGATGCTATTGACCAGTGGAGAAACCGAGGATGAGTAAGGTATCGTTTCAAAATGGTAATCTCACTAAAAGAAACTTGATTGGGCACGCGTTTAAAACACAGCCGAAGTGGAGAAGAAGGACAGGAGTATGCCTTGTATCGCCTCCATGTTTGAAAAGAACCAAAGGAGATTCGGAGCATACGACACAGTAGAGGGCTCCCTTTAAGCAATGAATAGGAGTAGAAACATAGAATTGAAAAAAGAAAAACCTTGCGTAAGCAATGATAACACGGAGCTTAAGGAATGGCAGACTTTCTATAATCACCTATTCGAAAATTCGAAAGGACTTTTAAGGTAAAAAAGAGCCTTGAAATTGACCAAAGAACGAAATGAAAAGTGGTTTAGATTTTAGAAAACCGCTTTTGGAAATAGAACATGAATTCAACTAACAATATAAAGTTGGATTTAACCAATAGTTCATTGGAATATTGAAGTACTTGTACTGGTTAGCACTTTTTGATGCACGATCGCTTCTTGTTGGACGCAATTCGATCTTTGAGTGCAGAGGCTATAGTCGGCCTGACATCTTTGAGTTTGGGATTGTCGTGGATTTCATTGGGGGTGTAGATCTCGTGCACGTAGTGTGGCCGCATGTTGTTGTAGTCATGGACGAAGAACTCCATTTCTCTCTCAATGGTATCGGATAGGATGGGACGTTTTCTAAAGTAGGATTGCTTCATAATCCGGAAGTTCCCTTCCACTACTGAGTTAGAAAAGGTGACGTCTTTGAGAGCCCTCCCTGAAATTGCTTTTTGCAAAATAGTAGATTTCGTTTTGCCTGATAGGTTCGTCGCCACATTTTTACGTGCAGTTAATAAAATGTAAAGGGCAGCTAATGGGAGAATGCATTAAAAATGAGGGAGGTGTTGTAAGGTATTTCAAATGAGAAAAAATTGTTTGAGAGAACCGATTTGCATTGTAATTTTTTTATAACTTTATATCTCCCCCTAGTAAGAATTTTTTGATCCTTGATTGATGTAGGTTAATCGGGATTAAAGAATTTCTCCCCGATTATGATGATTGTCATTTTGTATTCTATTGGATGCAACTAGTATTGTTTTTAATTTGATTAACCTTTAATCTAACCATCAATGAAGAAGCCTCTTCTCCTCTCTGTACTTTTCCTTATTTCAATTTCGATTTTTGCCCAACAAGACGGAAACACCAATCCATATGATTTGATGAGTTCCATTGATAAGACTGTGAGTATACCACAATCACCGGAAGTAGCTGCCTTTGAAAAATATGGTGCGGCTCCAGTTAATTTGTTTTCTGGCACACCTTCTATTTCTATTCCAATATATACTTTGAAAGGTCATGAATTAAGTGTTCCCATATCGCTGACCTATGATGCATCAGGCATTAAGATAGATCAGATTGCAACTAACATTGGTCTAGGATGGAATCTCAATTTTGGAGGGGTGGTTTCAAGAAAGGTGAATCACTTGGCTGATGATCTGGTTTTTGGATTAGCTTATAACAAAGTTTACGATGCTGGGTTTGAAAGTATTCAACAATATGTGTATGACAATACAGTAACGAAGTTTGACCAGTACCATCCGGCATCCAAAATTACTTCTTTGAAAAATTTATATGAAGACTTTATGTATGCTGAGGCAGACACCCAAGCTGACACGTTTACTTTTAATGTTGGTGGTCTTTCTGGTAATATAGTTATCGAATATATCCCGAATGGTGGTAACGTTGATATTAATGCCTACTGTTTTGAAAACCCTGACATTAAGGTAAGTTCTATTCCTGAAACGGCTGGTACTCCTATTACAGGTTGGAAAATTACTAATGTGGATGGGACTAATTATTATTTTGAAGCTGCTGAGGCTACCTGGAATAGCTTTAGCGCGATTTCATACTTTGCCGATGGAAGCCATCTGGATTACACCCGAAAATACAACTCAGCCTGGTATCTTACAAAAATTGTGTCTGCTAATGGATTGGATGTGTTTGAATTTGACTATAGCAATGCGACAGAGTGGGGTGTCTCTGTCTCAAGAGCTACACAGCACAGAGTTGGTGGTTTTAGAGAGACTCAATGTGTCGGTAGCTTTTTAGAGAGCAGAGGCCAGGGAGTTAGTTATAATGACTACAAGATGTATCAGTTTCACCTTGAGAATATCATCTACAACGGAATAAATGTTTTAAGTACTCAGGTGAGTGGGACGGCACGGACGGATCTCCCAGGACAGAAAAGAATAACAGGATTAACAGTAAAAGATGAAAATCTCCTTACGGTTTTACAAGTGGATTTTGACAATAGTACTTATTTTAAAGCAAGTTCGGGGCAAACCAATTCAGCGACTAATACACGCTTAAAACTCGATGGTGTTTCTATATACCGTAATAATTCCTCGGATGCTAAAAATTATAGTTTTGACTATATTCTACCTAATAGTGTTCCCGATCGCACATGTAATGCCAAGGATTATTGGGGATATTATAATGGAGGCAATTGCTCCGGTAATCTATATGCTGAACCACCTTCTTCAGAGGGTTGGCCAACATATACCATTGTGGGAAGAGATCGTTCCCCAAGCTTTAGTGACACAAAAATAGGATCCCTACAATTCATTACCTATCCCACAGGAGGTAAAACGGAATTTGTTTATGAGGAACATTCTGGGATTTCTCATAATAGCAGTTATACACACAATGGCGTAGTAGGTGGATTGCGGATCAAAAAGACCATTGATTATACAGATGGATCAACTCCGGTCTTGACAAAGTATTATTTCTATAATGATCTTAAAGCAAAAGTGGATGATGGCACCTATACCCTTGGAGGATTGAGCCCAACTATGCTTAATGCCAGCTATGCATCTTCCGGGAAAGCCAATCAACCACTTCGGTTTTGGGAGATAAAAACGGTGTACAATCCAGCAGAAGTACTTGCAAATGGCTGTACCAATCATTCAAATTATTTTAAATATCCCACTAATCTTGCAGCCACTGCTCCCAGCATTGTGTCTTACGATGCGGTAACACAAATTATTTTCAGAGGGAATAGTTTTGAAGGAGCCACTGTCACAGAGTTTTACAATGACGATTACAATGTTCCCTATGCCCCCAATCAACCCTACATAAACAGGGAGGTGCTAAATGGAGAGACTAAATATGTGACGAGCTATGATGATAATTTGGATATTTTAACCCAGCAGTATAATAATTTTCAAAAACTTCAGATTACGGACCCCAATCTTTTGGACTATCAGGGAATCTACATTTATGATAATTCCAATAACCCCTATGCATTGGGTTGTATGAAAACAACAACAAGTGGGTCGAATGAACTCATTTCGTTTGTTGATCAGACCTTAACTTGCTTGGGAGGCAATTGTGCCTGGAGTTGTAGCCAGATTCCCAATACTATTTACACCACCAATTCCTACTTGAAATACAGTATTAACCGCTATTCCATGAAGCAGCAGTGGAAGAAATTGGTTAGCAGTTCGAGCAAAACTTATTCCGGTGTATCATTTTTGGAAGAGGTAACTAATTTCGACTATAACAGTAGCAAGCATTACTTAACAACAGAGATTACTAAAACTGATAGTAAAGGGTTGGTTGATAAAACGGAGGTATTCTATGTAGCTGATAAAACAGATCTTATCAATAATCACGGATATCCTTCTTCCTCGGCAACGATCTTGGATACTCTCATAAATAGAAATCAGATCTCAGCTCCGATCTATGTGAAGCAGTACTATAATACTGTACTTACAGGTACTCAGCGAAAGATGTATCAAGTTGCGGGACAACACTCTCCGGAGGTAGGGGTTACCTATCACATTATTCGTCCGGATAAGATTGAAGCTTCCAAGGGAGCGGTAACCTTAGAAGATCGATTTATCTATCACTCTTTTGATGAAAACGGAAATCCGCAAGAGGTGTCTCAACCTGACGGGACCAAGACCTATTATATTTGGGGATATCATGGGAAACAGCTCATAGCTGAGATAAAGAATAAAGGAGGCACAATTCCCTCAGGAGTCCAAACTCTTATCAATACGGCTGTAACTGCTTCCAACAACGACACCAATAGTACCAATGAAGATGCACTTAGAACTGCCCTTGCTAACTTAAGAGGCGATAGTTTTTTTAATGATTCCCAGGTTACGACTTTTACCTATGACCCGGGTATTGGATTAACCTCTATCACTGACCCAAGGGGTTATACGATGTTTTACTTCTACGATCAGCATAATAGACTCAAACGTGTTGAAGATAAGGATGGAAACATTGTAGGAGAAAACGAGTATAACTATCGAATCAACTAACCTTTTAAAAAGAAGCAAGATGAAAAAAGCACTTTTATTCGCCATAGTCGTAGTACTTCCTTTCTTAGTAAAAGGTCAGAATACCGATGAAAATTATATTAAAACAACTACATATCAAGTAGAGACTACCACGGGAACTGTTGGAGTTGATGATAAGATAGAAGCCATTACTTACTATGATGGCCTGGGAAGGCCGGTGCAAGGTATTGGTGTTCGAGCCGGAGGTGGTCGAGAGAATATCATGACCTATATGGAATACGATGAGCTCGGCATGCAACCAAAACAATATCTTCCTTTTGCTACTACGGGTCAGGTTGATCTAAATAGTAGCCTAGATGATATGAATCCTACAGTGCTTCTTGATAGTTTAGAATACTTCTACAATACCAATAAGTACGACAATACTACTAACCCCTTTAGTGAAGCAGTTTATGAGAATTCTCCTCTTTTCAGGGTAGAAGAACAAGGCGCTCCGGGGAACGATTGGGAGGTTGATGACACTAGCGATAATGACCACACGATAAAATACGAATACCTGCTTAACAATGCCAGTAGTGTGATGCAGTTCTCGGTAAGTTTTATCGGCACGGATTATAGTGCTCCTTCCCTAGTCTACGACGGGTACTACCCGGCAAAGGAATTATATCTTACCAGAACTCGGGATGAGAACTGGCAAACCACTGATGGTATCTATGGAAAGACCTATGAGTATAAAAATAAAAAAGGGCAACTTATACTCAAACGTATTTCAGTAGATGATTTAGTGGAAGGTCCACAGATCCCTAATTACCATGACACCTACTTTATCTATGATATGTTTGGAAACCTGACCTATGTTCTCTCACCGGAAGGATCTGAGAACATACTCAATGGCAGTTCGATAGATACCGATGTACTTGATAATTTGTGTTACCAATATAAGTATGATGATAGAAACAGGCTCATTCGAAAGAAAATCCCCGGCAAAGGATGGGAATATATCTTTTACGATAGGATGGATCGCCATGTACTTACCCAGGATGCTGTTCAACGGACTAAGAATCCACCTGAATATCTTTTTACCAAATATGATGCTTTGGACCGGGTAGTATATACCGGCCTATTCACCTCTACATCTACGCCAACTCAAATTGAAAACACCTTAAATACGGCTACAAGTTTCTATGAGGCAAGGCAATCGACATCTACGAGTATTAGCGGAACAATCATCTATTATAGTAACACCGTTTTTCCGACAAGTTCCTTAGATGTTCTAACGATTAATTATTACGATGATGACGATAATTTGGATTTGGCCGGGCTTTCTCTACCGACTAGTGTATATGGCATTAATCCTAATAATAGTAATACCAAAGGACTGCCAACGGTAAATAAGTCTAAAGTATTAGAAACTAGTTATTGGATTACAAGTCTTGTTGGGTATGATGAAAAGGCACGCTCGGTGTACGGTTCATCTTATAATGGCTACTTCGATACAACAGATAAGTTAGAAACAAAAATTGATTTTTCCGGAAAAGTAATCGAAACCAAAAGTACCCATCAAAGAACTGGATTTGCTACTATTGAAATAGAGGATTACTTTTACTATGATCATATGGGGAGACTCATAACCCATGATCAAAAGATCGATAATGAACCGGTTCAGCTTATTTCTGAAAGCAAATATGATGAACTTGGAAAACCGATAAGAAAAGATGTGGGTGGTGAATCGGTTGTGGATGGATACACGGGAATCGCGGAGGCCGATGTTAGTTTCGATGGTACCATTACCAGAAACACTCCAGGGCCAGGGTGGACTTCGGGAGCTTACACAAAAGGAGAGATCATCAGTGACGGCGGGGTTAGCTATACTATCCCACAAGATGATAAGTATGTACGGTTGGGACTCGAGACTACCGTAGGGTTTATAGGTGGATGGGATGATTATGATTACGGAATTCATCACTACAACACCAGTATTGATTTGGATCCACGAAAGGACTTTAAAATAGAAGTTGCTGGAACTATAATTTCTTATAACGGTAATTATGATCCCGACGATACTTTTTCCATTGAGCGTAGTGGCGGAAATATTGTTTACAAGCAAAACGGTGCTACTATACATACTGCTACCTATTCCGGGAGTGACACTTTCGTTGGTAAAACAGGGATTTTCTCAGGCTATGGTTCTGTAGAAGATTTCACCATATTCGGAGGTAATATTGATAAGAAGCTTCAAAATGTGGATTATACATACAACATTAGGGGCTGGCTCACGGAGATCAACAAGATAGTATCTCCGGGAGAAGAAGAGAATCCGGATCTGTTCAACCTTAAAATAAACTATAACAATATTGATGGGAATAGTAGTGGCACTAAACTATATAATGGTAACATAGTTCAGACTATTTGGCGAAGCCAAAGTTCGGACAAGAATATCCGCAGTTATAATTATGAGTATGATGATTTAAACAGAATTATCAGTGCTACCGGGTATAAAGGTAGTACCATATCATCTATGACAGCAAATACCGCTCATGATCTTACTGGGGTAAGTTATGACTATAATGGAAACATTACTGCCCTATCAAGGAATGGTGCCGGAACAACCGAAACTACCCAGGCCTGGGATGATCTGACATATACATATTACAGTGGTACCAATCAACTTCGAGGCGTAACGGAGAATGCATTGGGGATTTATGCAACTGAAGGATTTAATGATGGCAACACCACCTTAAATCCGGACTATGAGTATGATGCTAATGGAAATATGATCAAAGACCTCAACAAGGGGATTGACGTTATCGAGTACAATCATCTTAACTTACCTATTGCTGTACGATTTGATCCAAATTTGGCGAACCCGAGTATTAATTATATCTACGACGCTACCGGAGTGAAGCTTTCCAAATCGGTGGTAGATGAAGGCAGTAATATTACCGAATATGCAGGAAATTTCATTTATTCAGGACTAGGAACAACGGCTTTAGAGTTTATTAGTCATCCCGAGGGATATATTATGCCAGTGGCCGGAACTTCTGAATCGACCAAAGGATCAAGCGGAGGGACCACCACTTATTCTGCTTATGAGTACGTGTTTCAGTATAAAGATCATCTTGGCAATGTAAGACTGTCCTATAGTGATAGTAACTTAGATGGAGCGATAAGTGCATCTACAGAGATCATTGAGGAATCGAACTACTACCCATTCGGGCTCAAACAAAATGGGTATAATACCATCATTACATCCAACGGAAATGATCTGGCACAACAGTGGAAGTACAATGGGATACAATATAGCGAGGACTTTGGCCTGAATCTTTATGAGATGGATATGCGTCAGTATGATCCGGCTATAGCCAGGTGGACATCAATAGATCCGGTCGTCCACCATTCTATGTCTACCTATACAGCTTTTGATAATAACCCAGTATTCTGGGCCGATCCATCAGGAGCAGATTCAGATTCCCTATGGGCAAATGGAGATGGAGAAAGCGAAGCAGAAAAAGAAGAAAGAAAGAAAGGAAGATCATCTAGTTTAACAAAGGAAGTAGGTCACACAGCTGATAATGTGGCTATGGCTGAAAGTATGGCAAATGGAGTTAATGAAGCATTGAAGTCTAACAACTCAAGCAATAAACAAGAAAGTAATACTGAGGACCTTGACAAAGATGAAAATGAAGATGTTGGAATGGATGGTGTCAACGATACGGGTAATCTAGTATTAGATGAAAGACCGAATAATGTAGTTCATAATTCCCCGAGTGCAGATAAACCTGATCCTGACAGCTTCCGATTTACCACTAGAGGAAACTGGCAAACAGCAGCGGTGAAAGATATTCATTTTTCAATAGTTTTGGTTGAAATTACCCCAAAGGGAATTCGTTTTGAGTATAAGAATAGGGTTTTAATTTCAAATGTTACTCTATTTGGAATGCCAAGTACTTTAAGTAAAGGACCTAGATCTATAAGCAACGAGGTTGCTAGTGAGCTAACCGCTGATATTGTTAACTTAGCTATGAGAAATACTGCTAAGAGGTTCTACAAATCAACAGCTTCTCCAATGGAGGTTGAACAATATTTTAGAAATGAATTATCCAAGGAATATTCAATACGTATTCCAGGAGCACGTGTTAATTTTAACTCTATGAATTACTTAGACACACCTACAATTTTTAGGCATGAATAGTAAACTTACCGAGAGCATATTTAGAAGCTTAGTTCAATTATATTATCCTCGTAATATTTCGGCTACAACTGATTATGAAAAGTACATACAAGACCCTAGATTTTTAGGTCTAAAAAGTCAAATAAATTCGACTGTTGAATTAGTGAACAGAACGAATTTAAGGGAATTCTTATTGAAGAAATTCGATAATTCTAAAATGTTAGTAGGAGTTGAAGATGTTACAAATATTGAAATGGATAAGTGCCTTACATTTAAAATAGAATATATAGAAGAAACTTCATTACATCAGCTTTATTTGACCATGAGTTTGATCGTTCCATTTTATTATACTTATGTTTTATGTAATAGAGTTAAGTTAAATCCGTACAAGTGGCTCGAACTCCCAAAAAGAGATTTAATTGTCGAAAATAATATATATTGTAATCAAATTACTATTTTGAACCAAATTGTAGAAATGGAAACAAACTATTTTAGGTTTCCTGATTTTCTAATAAATAAAACTATTCCCGAAATCAGTTATGCTGGTAATGACTTTGGGGAATTCACTTTTTTTAATGCATTTTTTGTTGATGATTTGAAATTATGAAAAAATTTATAACAATAGTTTTTGTCTTATTAATCCTGTCAATACTCGGCAGTCTGTTTTTTGAAGGAAATGCTATTGTATTTAATTATTCCGATACTTATTATGCGATAAATATCTTCGATACACTAATAATCATAACCTCCATTATTTTTATTTTTAGTCTGATGGTATATCTAATAAGCAAATTCAGGAGAAAATATTCAAGCTAATGAATTCGGTAGTGTAGTATTTTGGCGCATTTCTGGCTCCCTCTAAGCGATGAAAATGAGAGTTAATATAAGAATTGAGAAATTGAGATCAGAGGTGAAGTTTTGAAAACATTGGGCTTTCGTAAGGGTAGATTTTCTATAAGGTGAATTCGTTAGAGTATACTATAATAAGGGAATTTGTTGATTTAATCTTTACCCTATCACACTACTTAGTTTAAACATCGGCAAGTACATTGCTACAAGAATTATCCCAACAATAATACCCACAAAGAGTGTCAATAAGAAATTAAACACATTGGTCATGATCTGTCCCTTGTGCTTTAGTTCTGTACTGTAACTATCATAGAGTTTCTGAAAAATAAACTCACTTTGATTTGTTTCTTCCGCCACTTTCAAGAGTGAAATCATTTTCTTTTCAAATATCGGATGTTTCGCAAATGATCTGTGGAGTTTTTCCCCTCGTATCAGGTCCTTTTCTATTACTTCCAGCGATTTTTCCAAAGGATAAAATCGAATCATCCTTTTAGTGAGATGAATGCCACTGACCACTGGAATTTTTGCACTAGTGAGAAGAGACATCGCCTGGGTGAATTGGATCAGGTATATTTTCTTCAGATAATTCCCCAGTACTGGAATTTTAAGTTGAAGTTTACCTGATATCTTTCGATATGAGTTGGTTTTAGACACGAAGCGAAATAAAAAGTAGATCGCTATTGACCCAATAATTATAAAAAGCCCGTTTCCATCAATTATATGAGACAACTTCACAATTTGATTGGTAATCCAGGGTAATTCCACCTGGTTCTGTTTAAAGATATCTTCAAACATGGGTACGACATAGGCCAGCATAAATAGTACCACAAGGACAGCAGTAAAAAGAACAATAATTGGATAGGACAAGGAGGAAATAAGTTGCCGCCTCAGCTCATTCTTCCTTTGAAAATAAGAACGGAGGTCTTCTGTGATTTCCGCCAATTTTCCCGTTTGTTCTCCAATTTTAATGGCTTGAATTTCATAGGCAGAAAAACCATCTTGATCTTCTAGCGCATCGGATAGCGAACTACCTTCGATGATAACCTGGTTGATATTCGAGACTAGTTTCTTTTGCTTGGCCTTGGTCCACATGTCAGCGATCATCTCAAGGGCTGTTTTCAGATTGATCCCAGAATTTAACAGAATACTCAGCTCTCCATAGAAATCCTCCTTTACTTTTGAGGAAATTTTCGCTCCAAATAGATGAATCTCCCGACTGAGAAAGTTTGTGCTTTCTTTTGCTTTAAGTGCTTTAGATTCTATTTGCTCGAATTTAATTCCCATTTGTGATCATGAAAGCTTTCGCATCCTGTTTTTTAGAAATAAAAAGATAAGGAATGTTAGGGTCATCTGATGATAATTTGACCGCATCCATTGATCCGGTTTGTACATCTTCTCCAGAATAAAAATAACTAGTCATATATGGGGTCTTTAACAAAGTGTCACTTTCCCGAATTAATAAGGAATCATTTATATGGTAGGTAACAGAATCAATTGGTGAGGTAAAAACAATTTTATCTTCACTGGGTTTTAGTCTAACCTCAGGGTAGGTGCTAAAGTCGATTAAAAGCTGGCTTTCTACAAGTTGGAGGCTATTTTTCTGGCTGTAATTTTCGCTTATTATATCAATGTTGTAGGTAAAAAGGGTCACTATCGTAAATGCCAAGCCAGCGACGATCGAGCTTATGGCCAAAGTCACCATCATCTCGGTTAAAGTAAAGGACGGTATCTTCATTGGGTTACTCATAAATAACTTGACTGGTCTTTTTATTTGTTGGCTTATGTAGACTCTCAATTACAATGTTCTCCCCCTTTTTTTCGATTGAAATATCGTAGGTTTCAGTTTCTTCATAATAGGGTAAGGTTATCTTCCTATGTTGGGTCAGATATAGGAGTTCATTAATTCGGCTTTTCATCAGGCTATCATTACCTTTTATTCCAGATACAAATACGTTATTAAGACTAAGGCTCCCAATTACAAACACAATGAGAATTATTGCTGAAGCCACCAAAACTTCAACCAAGGTTGCCGACTTTATTTTCTTTAATATAGCCATTGCACCACTCCTTTCTCTTCCGTTTCAAATGGCAGTCCACAAAACTCTGTTGGTAGCCTAAGGGCATCAATTGTACCATTGTACAGATGGTTTATATATCTACCACCAAAGTCATTTGTGATAAAATGCTTGGCGTATACATTCCCCAGTATTGTGCCATATAACTCAATGTTTGAGGTCGAATAGACACTTCCGCGTATCAATGCATCCTCGGATATCGATATAGCAATATTGGATCTTCCTTCCGTTATAAGATCACTTGAATAAATAATTACACCTTCGAGTGAAGAATCTGAAGCAATATGAATTGGTTCTTCGCCTTTGGCCATAATTTTGTCACGATCTTTATTTGAATCCAGGACAACGAGAGATGAGGGATAGTTCAATATAACATTTTCTTCCACTTTGATTTGCAAATCGGCAAGAACATGGATTGAACCGGTAAATCCTTTTTCTATAGTAACTTTTTCTGCAACCACTAAAACATCGGTTAGCTTAGCTGAAGAAGTGATACGAATTTCTGAATCACTTTTGATTATCACATTACCAACGAGCTCTTGAATAATAATTAGATCATTTCGACTATACATCACCAAGGTCGGATCTAAAAATGAGTTTTTTACCACTCTTTCAACTTCCATGATCATAACTTTTTGGGGATCATTGTCGATCAGTTTCTTATTCTCAGTTATCCAGTCCGCATCCAATCTTGGAAGGAGGCCGTTAGTAGCTGATATACTACCATTAATTAGTGTAGTGCCAGTATAATAGTTTCCTGCGATAACACCGGCCTTTACTCCTTTGTCTGAAATAAAAGCGCTTCCCTTAATACTTGATTCTCCAACCATAACCAGAGGTAACCTGCCATCACTTAAATAAACTGCCGTTGGTGGATTAGATAGTTTAGCCCCGGTGAGTGCAATTTTCTCAAACTCTTTGGATTTTGCCTTTGATTGAGCTTTGATTTTTAAATACCCTCCCCAGGCTTCTTTTAAAATTGTGGTTGAAACAAGGTCGTCTTCAATTCGGATGGAATCAATTATATTATTTGAAGGATCTAAAGACCACGAAACACCATTGTTGGCCGCATTTACCGTTTCGATCATCAAATTAGACTGTTTTGAGAAAAAACGATGGGTGTGGGTAAGGAGCAGAAAGGAGGAGAGTAAAATCGCAACAAGACTCGCTACTAAAATAGCAAACTGCATGGCAGAAGCCTTGATTCTTTTAATTCGTATCACTTTATTGAAAACTCTTTGTTGCTCCCATCAAATTGAAGTCTAATTGACTTATTATTCCCGCTGATGACCCTGATACCGTCCGCAGACTCACCTTTCTTAACTGTAAATTGATTTCCATTAATGGAGATGATAAATACATTTTGCTTTAAGTCACTGGTACTTACCAAACCATGATACTCAATAGATGGCCAATTCACTTCTTTTTCTGAGTTTCGTTTCACCGTGTTTATTGCTCTTTTCCTTTTGATAGGAGTTCCCAAAAAGGGATCATTATCAATAGGAAGTAAGTCAAATTGTTCTCGTTCCTTAAACTGAGCAGGAGAATATGAATAAGCTTTGTCAGCTGAAAACTGAATCTCATCCGGGTTTAATGTATCGAAAATTCTGTAGAACAATAATCCGTAGATAACTATCACAATAGGAAGTAAAATGCGTATATTTTTTTTGTTTTTGAGCACTATTGATTTACCGTAATACTAAAGGTGTTGCTACCATCACTTTGATTCCCTGCCTGGTCAAATGCCTGAACTTGCCAAAAATATGTGTCGTTACTAAGTACGGTTGTAAACGGACTGTCTGTCTGCTCTTTAAGTACTAGGTCGGTGAGTCCAGCATCTCGATATAAATATATACTATCAAACTCAACGCTTCCGTTAATTAGATCTCGCGACCATTCAAATGTCACATCCCCCGATGTTAATGTGGCTCCATCCGCAGGCATTGACAAAACAGGGGTGTTTGGGATAGTGAGATCAACCAGTATATTTCGGGCAAAGAAAAGTGTGTTTTGAGTCCCATTTTCAGCCCTTACTTGCCAGGTTAAATCGCCTTCCCCGAACGAGAGGTTAATACTATTTGAACTGGTTGTGCTTTCTTGGGCAATAGTCCCGGATTCCAAAACCTGTATGCGATATAGGGTTGCTCCATCGACCGGCTCCCACAGCAGTGATTGATCTGCTTCATTGGTAATAAGATCATCCTCCGGAGATAAAAGATTCACAATAAAATCAGAGAAGTTTTCAGTAGGCACTACTTTAAAACTGGCTGTCGAATAGGGAGTCTGGTAATTCGAGTTTAGTGCCCTCACCCGCCACTGGTAGTCTCCCACATTTAAGGAAAGCTCTACCGTAGTTATGGAATCAATTTGATTGAGTAGTAGTTGTTGGGTATTGTCGAAATCAGGGGTGGCTACCTGAATTTCGTAACTCGTGGCATCTTCAACGCCCCCCCAGTTAAACTGTATCTGTGTTGTCGCTATTTCTGTATTGTCTTGAGGGGCGATCAGGAGAACTGATTTCTCGCTGATGTCCGGTTCGATGAGTAAGCCACCATCATCACAACTCATCACAAGAAGCAACATTATTAAACAAAGGAACTTTTTCATTTAAAAACCAAAATTATATTTGTTTTCTGCTTTTTTTGCCGATTTATAACTTCCCTTGTTACATGACTGGGAATTTGGGACCAGATCCAGAATAGCAATTCTTGATGCTCCCACGGAGCCCCAGCAAAAATCAAGGGTTTTAAAATCTATAATTTCAGCCTCATCCAGATAGATGATTTCAACTACTTCGGTGCTGTTTTTCAGCCGAATTATCTCTCTGTTTGATTCATCAACTAAAAGATCGTACCAGTTCGTCTTATCTATAATCTCGGCCTGGGTCTCTGAGAGCTTTAATTCGATCATTGTTATGATAGATAAATCTTCCCCGCTCTTTAAATATCGTATCAGCCTTTTATCACCGTTGATCTGATCGAGAAGTTGTTTTTGATCAGCAATTTCAAATCTGAAGTGGATGCTATCACCTAATGTCTTTTCTCCTCTTTTGCTGAATAATTCTCTTTGGCCGATTTCCACTCTCATTATTTCAAGATCAATAGGACTCGTTAACTGAATTGATGTTTTTTGAGTCAATACGTTCTCCAGTGCATATCTTTCAAATATCCCAATGGCTCCCAATTGCGGTAATCGTTCCACCGAACTTTTTGAGTACTTAATGGAATTGCAACTAAAAAGGGGGAGAAATAATAAGACAAGGAAAAATCTCAAGGCGAAATTATTTACATATAAAAATAAGGTTTAGCCTTCGATCTGACAAGTGAAAGCAATGATTTTATGTATTAATTTCGACACACAACTACGCGTTAAATTATAATATGAGTAGTTGCCAACTTTTTAACCAACAATCGACGGAATTTCGGTCAAGTTTCCTTCAAAAAAACAGATAAAAAACTTACATTTGATAAGGGACGTATTTACTGCTTTTTATGAAAAATTACCTACGCAAGAAAGTAAAGGCATTTACTTTAAATGAGATGTTATTGGTGCTTGCCATTATAGGAATATTACTACTATTAGCCCTTCCGCAGTTTATGCCTCTTATATCTAAGACCAAAGCCCAGGAAGCTAAAATTCAGCTCAAGCATATTGCCAATCTGCAGACCCAGTACAGGTATTTGAATTCAAAGTATTCCATGGAATTTATGGAGATTGATTTTGAGCACCCAAAAACCATTGAAGAAGGTGGGACGGGAAACTACCGTTATCAGGTGGTTGAAGCGGGTGTGGGATCATTTAAAGTAAGGGCAGAAGCGATCGTTGATTTTGACGGTGATGGAGTTTTCAATGTTTGGGAAATTGATGAGAACGGTAACCCAAAAGAAATTGTGAAAGATTGATGCTACTGATAGTCAAGATTATTCTTCTTTTGTCTCTTGTCCTAATAAGTTATCAGGATTTTAAGGATAAACAGGTGTGGGCCTTTCTCTTTCCCGTTTATGCACTTTGTGGGGCGTTGCTTTTTTTTGATGCTTCTCAGTTAAATACATACTTGGTGAATATTGCAATCAATCTTAGCGTAATTTGCATGATTCTTTTAGTTAGTTTCTTGGTTGCGAAATTCGGCTATAGAAAAAAGTTTTTAAACAAATCAATCGGGCTTGGGGATATCTTATTTTTTGTGGCCTTTGCTATTTCTTTTCCGAGTATAAGTTTTCTTAACTTCTTTACTTTTTCCGTTTTATTTGCCTTACTTTTAGTAGGTGTAAGAGCCTTGCTTAGCAGTTCGAAATTTCGTTCTGTCCCCCTGGCTGGCTGTATGTCCCTTTTTTTAATTGGTGTGTATCTGTCTCATTGGATGGGATGGTATGATTCTATTTATTATTTGTGAAAGAAACCCTCGACATACCTGTAGCGCTACGACAGCTGATCTCTTCAAATCAAGCGTTCCATTATCGTATTGTGCCGGTACGAAATGAGGGTGATAAGGTGGTACTTAAAACAGATAGTGATAAACTGGATACGTTACTGGTCGAACTCTCAATTATGCTTCCCTTTAAAGCAGTTTTGGAGCAAGAGTCATCCACTACTATTGATAATCTGCTCTCAAAGAACTATCGACAAACCACTAAGGAATCCACCCTTGGTAATGGTAATTTTCTAAGTCAGCTACTACTTACGGCCAAAGAATTCAACAGTAGTGATATTCATCTTGAACCCTACGAAAAGTCGTGTCGGGTTCGTTTTCGTTTGGATGGTAAGTTAAAGACCCAGTATTCAATACCTCTGTCTGAATACCCCCAAGTAATAAATCAAATAAAAATTCAGGCAGGGTTAGACATCTCTCAAAAAAGATTATCCCAGGACGGCCGAATAACTCAAAAGGATGGACACAGTGATTTTGACATCAGGGTATCAACCATGCCTACCTTGCATGGAGAGAAAGTGGTGCTACGAATTTTAAAGAGAGATGCCCAGGCGGTTGAACTTGCCACTTTGGGTTTCAATGAAAAGGAATTAAAAATCTATTTGGAAGGAATTAAAAAGCCCAACGGGATCGTTTTAATTTCGGGTCCAACAGGATCAGGTAAAACAACCACCTTGTACGGTACCTTGAAACTTCTAAATCATGATGATAGAAACATTCTCACCATTGAAGACCCTATTGAATATACCTTGGATGGGATCAACCAGGTACAATTAAAGGAAGATATTGGGTTTGATTTTCCTTCTGCCCTTCGAACTTTTCTCAGGCAAGACCCTGATATCATTATGGTTGGAGAGATACGGGATGATAAGACAGCCAATATGGCCATAAAGGCTGCACTGACCGGGCATTTGGTCTTATCGACCATTCATACGAACTCGGCCTGGGCGACCATCTCACGGCTTATTGACATGGGTGTTCCCCCTTATCTTTTGGCAAGTACATTAAACATGAGTGTAGCGCAGCGACTCGTGCGCACACTCTGCGATACTTGTAAAAAGAAGGTAGACGCAACCGATGCTATTTTTCCTGAAAAATTCGATCAAAAGGATAAAATTAAATCACTCTACGTGCCGGTGGGTTGCAATTCCTGCTATGGGACAGGCTACGATGGGCGAAAAGCGATTTATGAAATTATTCCCGTCGACAAACAGCTTTCACGCTCCATCAAACAAAACCAATTGCAGATTGATGAATTCTTGCAGGAGCATGGACTTGAATCGCTTAAGTCCAATGCGATTAAAATGGTTCAGAAAGGAGAAACGTCAGTGGAAGAAGTATATGCACTACTGGCAAACTAGATAATCTATGAAACGAATATTATCCATATTACTCATAATTTCAACCATCCAATGTACCTTATATGGCCAGGTAAGAGATTCCAGGATTGCTTCCATCGAGAACCAACTCGAGGCACTAAAAGTGGAAACTGATGGGCTTGAAGAGCCGATCAATATTAATATATCTCAAACCACACTATCAAATTTTCTAATTGCCATTGCCAAAGTTCATAATCTTAACATTAATGTTTCTCCTGAATTAGGCTCTATTGAGATTGTCAATAATTTCTCGGATGTTTCCGTTGATGAGATTTTGCTTTTTTTGGTCAAGGAGTATGAATTGGATATTGACTTTACCGGTAATATTCTTTCGATTGGAAAATACGTTCCCCCGCCTACTGCGGATGTTCAGCCAAAAATAAATGCGGAGTATGACCTCACTGGGCAGAGCTTAAGTCTCGATCTAAAGAACAATAAATTGGACCGGGTCTTTAGAACGATTATGGATCTTTCGGGAAAGAATTTATTGTATCAACCTGATATTGAAAATCAGCCGCTCTCTATTTACATCAAAGATGCGCCGTTCGATTTAGCCCTATCAAAATTGGCAGAGACCAATAATCTTGTTCTCAATAAATCAAGGGACGGATTCTACACCTTTGAATCGGCTATTACCACCCCAGCGGGAAATTCCAACAATGCTTCCAAGCCTGTTAGAAGAAGATCGACCGGTTTTTACTATCAGATCGTGGATTCACTAAACAGGAGAGTCTCAGTGGATTTTCAAAACACACCTATAGCCGACATTGTATATTCCATCTCCGAGGATCTAAATCTTGATGTTTTTACAGCTTCCCCTCTCGACCAGGCTGGGTTGGCCTCAGTAACGGCCAATGATATTTCCTTTGACCTGCTTTTAGACAAGATTTTTGAGAGCAACAGTGCTGTACAAAACACCAATACTGGAGATGCGCCTTCGGTTAGGTTTACCTACAAGAAGGACAATAATATTTATTATTTCGGCACGGAGGATCAGCTTTCACTTAAGCGAGTCGAACTGGTTCCCATGATGCATAGATCGGTACAACTGCTCAAAAACCCTTCAGGGGGTGGGCGACGACGTGCTGGTAGAAACAATTTTGCTGTTGGTGGAACAAGCTTTGTGGGAGGGGTTAATCCCATAAATCAGAATCAAAATAATCGATTTAATAATACAGGAACTTCAGAAACCACCGAAAACCTAGCATCCATAGAAGATATTATTCCGGAAGACGTTAAAAACGGACTTGACATCAAAATTGATCCAGAGCTGAACAGTTTTATCGTTAGCGGACCGGCTACTGGAGTGGAGCGTTTTAAGGAGTTTATTACCTATATCGATAAGCCTGTCCCTGTGATTTTAATTGAAGTGATGATATTGGAAGTTAATCGCAGTGCGATTACCGAAACTGGCATATCGTTTGGAGTAGGAGATCAGCCAGTAGAAACGAGAGGTGAATTTTTTCCTGCTGGGAATGTCAATATTGGAGCTAGGGATGTAAATAAGGTCATTGGTAATTTTGATGGTTTTGGTTCTCTTAATATTGGAAAAGTGGTTCCTAACTTTTATCTGGATATAAAAGCGATGGAGGCCAGCGGAACCCTGAAAATACGATCCACACCAAAGTTAGCCACAATCAACGGGCATAAGGCCTATTTATCAAGTGGCGAAACGACCTATTATGCAGTTACCAATCAGACCTTCTTTGGTTCTCAGATTCCTCAAACCTCTGAGATCACGAATTACTACCCCATAGATGCAGAATTATCATTGGAGATACTCCCGTTTGTATCTGGAGATGGTCAAATCACGTTAGATGTACAAGTTTTGCAATCGGCCTTTAGTGGAGAGCGAATAACCGAAGAAGCACCTCCGGGAATTTCTTCCAGGGAGTTTTCTTCTATTGTGCGAATGCAGGATCAGGACGTAGTGGTCTTGGGAGGGATCGAGTCGATCCGAAAAGACGATTCCGGGTCCGGAGTGCCCTTTTTAGCACGTATACCTGTTATTAAATGGCTGTTTAGCAAAAGAAGGAGAGAAGCTACCAAGAGAAATTTAAATATCCTTATTCGCCCAACTGTAATTGACTAATGATTCAAAAACTAAAGTCATATTGGAATTACGGTTCAACCTATTGTGCTGTTGATTTCTCAATTGCAGAAGGGGCGGATAGACTAAATGCAGTAACCTCGAAATATAAGAATGGAGAATTTACCAATATACAACAGTTCTCCTCTGATTCATTTACATCACTATCAGGCCAGTTACCAAAGGGTCAACATTGTGTCCTGGTAATAAACACCGATAAGGTGCTAGTAAAGAGAATATCTAAATCTTCCCACATTAATGCTGTCGTGGTCGAAGCTTTTCCGGGAATCGAACCTAGAGAGTTTTTCTATGAAGTTGTGGAAGGCAAAGATCATTATTATGTTAGTGTGTGTAAACGATCTGAGGCACAACGATTAATTGACATGGCCCAAACCGAAAATTTGGAGATCGTTGGAATCAGAATTGGTTTTGGTGCAATTCAAAGTCTGATCTCAGTTCTTGATAAAACAAATGTAGTTGCTGGCCGATGGAAATTAAACATCTCACTAGGTGGGATTGATGGTTTCGAAGCGACTGAGAGAATAAGTGAAAACTATGATATTGGTGGTGATAGCGTCAATTCCGATCATTTACTGAGCTTATCCGCCTTATCAAATTACCTGGGACAGGCAAATCAGGTTTTACATAATCTCTCAGACTTTGACTCTGGTTTAAAAAATGCATACTTTGAGAAAGTATTCTTTAAAAAAGGACTTAGGGTAGCAGTTGGATTATTACTGTTTTTAGCCCTTGTAAATTTCCTCTTTTTCAGTAGTTACAGACAAAAACTAACTCAGCTAAGTGCAGAGCAGGAATTGGTTGAAAATCAGAGTACGCTTTATGGGCAGCGTAAACAAGCAGTTGAGAAAAAAGAAAAACTAGTTTCAAACCTCCTGCGTAATGGGAATTCCAGGGTATCGTATTACCTGAACAGGCTAGTGGCTGGTAAGCCGGAAACCATCATTTTTCAGCAGATCAACTATCAACCCCTGGTTAGAAATATAAGGCCAGATAAGCCCATTGAGATTGGTGAAAACGTTTTGATTGTTTCAGGTAGTAGTTTCGACAACAGTGCCTTTAGTAATTGGCTCGAAGAGCTGGAGAATATTGAATGGATAGAGAGTGTTTCACCTATTAGTTTTGGCCAAGGTGCCTCAGGAGATAATTTTTCACTTCAACTAAAGTTAAACGATGTCTCAACGAAGTAAAAATATATTACTCATATTCGGTTTTTTAGCTGCTCTGGTGATTGCTTACAACTATTCTTTTTCCAAAACTTTGGAACTGAAAAAGGAACTGAGAACTCTGGAGAGTAAATTACTAATCAAACGAAATATTTCCTCATTGAACACTCAACTGTTGATGCGAGAGAAGTTCTCCGATTCAATTCTTGAATCCCATAATCTAAGAAATTCATCTATCCAGAATAATTTGCTCGAATTTCTTAATAACAAAGCCGAAAATAACTCATTGGAAATCGTTTCTTTTGATCCAACGCACAGAATTGAATCTGAGGATGGTGATGAATTAATCTTCCAAATCATGCTTAGAGGAACCTACACTAACATCGAGGAAGTTGTACATAGCATAGAACAGGATTATGCCTTTGGTGAGTTAATTCATTTACAATTTCAGAAGAAAACAGATTTTCGGCTGCGAAGGACTTATTTGGAATGTTTATTCATTATCAGAAATTATGAAAATTGAGTTTTTCTAATCAAACCTAATTTTCATTTGAATTCTTGGAGATGGCACTCATCGACAATAGTACAAGATCAATTCCTTACGTTCTAAATACTTGAATATCTTTATTTTATAGAGTTCATTTTCACCTTCAATTCTATAAAATCTAAATTTTTGTTTATCTTTAGTATTCTCCCCTTGCAGGACTTTAGTCACTTGCCAATCTTAAGTAATATACTGGAAATAAAAAGACTCCTACGATCTTAATAACTTAGTAATATCATGATTAAGAGTACACAAACAATCTGGATTGTTATTTTTTTTCTCATCGGATGTGGGGTTGTCTATTTCTATAATGGCTCCTTAGTTGGAATTCTTTCTTTGCTGGCAATGGCGGGTGCTTTTGGAGGATTATTATACACAATTCGAGATAGTGGATTAGAGTTAATACATCGAGATGCGACTTTAGAAAAAGGGCATATTATTAACTTGGGTTGGTTGGCTGATTGCGCTTATGGTATTGCCGGTGCCTTTGTGGTCTTTTTAATTATTCCAACAGATCTCAATGATAATCTTCTGGTGAAACCTCTTTTCGATAGAGAAAATGCACTGGATCTAATCAAATTTTTATCACTAGCCCTAGTTGGAGGTTATGGAGGACGCAGCCTGGTGGATAGGGCCTTAGCAAATGTAGCCAAGGATGCACAGGAGGCTAAATCCAAGTCCACTAAAGCGCAACAAGAAGTTGAACAAATGAAGGCGGAAATCGATAAGAAGAACGAGCGAGATTCAAGAGCACTAGAGAACTTCTATGCTTATATGAATGATGAAGAAAGCAACGTAGACATAGAATCTCTAAAAAGCGATATAGCCGATGCTTCCATTTTGGCTCGTTATGATATTTTGAAGGAAACAAGAAAAAAACGACGGGAGGGGTACAAAGAAAGTGATGCTTCAACCATTGAGTCGACCATTCCAATTTTTGAAGCCCTTATTGCAAGCGATGTGCAAAATAAGTACCACCGAAATCACGGTCAGTTAGGATATGCTTTATGGGATGCCGGTAATTTGACGGGTAATCAGGACTATATCAAAAGGGCTCATCTCGAGCTAACTACTGCGATTAGGCTCAGAGATGAATCAGGAAAGCAGGGATTTTTGTATTATGAATTTGTCCGTGCGATGTGCAAAATAAAACTAAATGATACGTCTGAGGATATAATAGCAGATATTATAAAGGCATCGTCAAATCCGTCTCTTAATACGAAGATACGAGAGACCGAAATATTCAAGAGTTGGGCTGAAAACAACCAATTTAATTTAGAGAAACTAAAATAAGACTGAATCTTTAATATCAAAAGTAAGCTGTATAAGTGAATATACAGGTGCGAGGCGTGTTGAATTTAAAAAATAATCATGGCATTTTATCACTCATTGAAAGACTACGAAGGGGACACCAACTATCCCAATAAGCAATCATGGATCACTTCCAGGTTGTTAACATTGCGACACGATCTATATGAGACAATAGAAAAAGATCGCCGTTCCAATTCCTTGATAATTGGATCTTGGAATATCAGAGCATTCGATGATGGTGTTCCACGACTTGATGAAAGTTATCACTATATAGCCGAGATCATAGATCATTTTGATATTTGTGCAATTCAGGAAGTTAAAGATGATTTGGGCCCCCTTAGAAAATTAGTGAAATTTTTAGGGCCCAGCTGGGATTTTTTCGTATCAGATGTTTCTACTCACAAAGGGGGTAATAACGAACGAATGGCATTTTTGTACAATACCAATAAAGTATTTTTTCGCAATTTAATTGGAGAAATCGTCTTGCCAACAAAGAACCTAATAGCGGGAGAACAGGTTGCCAGATCTCCATTTTTCGCCTCATTTCAAGCCGGATGGTTTAAATTTTCTCTCTGCTCCGCTCATATTATTTATGGCAAAGATCTAGGTCTTCGTGCAGCTGAAATAAAAGCCATCGCTGATGTGCTAGTAAAACGTGCGAAAAAGGAAGATCAGGTACATATATTTCTCGGAGATATGAACATTGAGAAGAAAGACGATGCTGTAATGCAAGCATTAAAAAACTCAAAGCTTACCGTACCAGATTTTGGACCTACCAATATGAGTGGTAATAGATGGTTCGATCAAATGGCCTTCACAGAAAAGGGAAAAGCCGGGCGTAAAACAAGACTCCTTCGACATGGAAAGTTTGACTGGCGACATTCGGTATTTGGACCACACCCGAAGGTGGATCCTTCTGCATTTTCAAAGCAAGATATCTTCGAAGGTAAAAAGAGGCTCTCTACTCAAGAAATACTTGATCACTATAAAAAAATTGTTGAAATGGTCCGAATTAAATATGGCAAGAAACCCTATGTAAATTGGTCCAAATCTTACAAGAATTGGACAACTTTTGAAATGTCTGACCACCTACCAATTTGGATGGAACTTGAGATAGATTATTCGGATGATTATTTACGTCGATACTTATAAAATAATATTGAATAAGGACGAATAGAGGATTATTGATTAATTGTATACTCTCCTTTGTCCATGTTGACTTATAAGAAGTTGTTGCCCCCATTTATTAGTTTATGCCTAATTATAGAATAGTGTTATTGGGTAGAAAAACGGTATTATGGGAAATAAACATGTTTATGTTAAAACAAGGCAGCAAATTGCCCAGGAGTATGGAATCTCCACACGTACTCTAAGGAGGTGGCTGTTAAAGTCAGAAATCAATCTTCCAAAACGATTGCTAGGCCCAAAGGAACAAGCAATAATTTATGAAAAATTTGGCAACCCCAATCAAGGGTAACTAAACTAAGTGACTTTCTTAACAATGGACTGGTTTAATATTCTAAGGTCGCTATTGTCCAAGTATGTCCAAAACTGTTCGAAATAATCCAAACTTATCCGATGTATTAAATTTTGAACTCCCTAAATTTATATAGAATAATACTGAGCTCAGATTTATCAGTTTGTGACTATACCAGTTCATAAATTACTTAGGACAAACATAACCTATAATTAATTTAAAATCAGTATTATGAAAAAATTTGGAATAATTTATTCAGTCGCTGTATTGGCTATGATAGCATTGTATGGCTTTAACTCAAACGACAAATATCCGGATTCAATTGATGAAGGCCGTGTAGCAATGTTTGAATCTCATTTTATAAAAACTATTAGTAAAAATGAGTTAAACAGACAATTGGAAAGAAATTTTTTACCATTATTTGATAAGGTGACCTCTGTTGACGCCCAACATTCTGATGACTGGGGTTACTATTATCTTGTATTTGGTGAAAAAAATAATATCGAAAAGATTGAACTCTTAAAAATTGAAAAAGAAGATGTGGTAAATGAAACGTATACCTATTTCGATTTTGAAGGCTTTACGGTAACTGAAAATACTTTGTATTGTTATAGAGGAGGTACCTGTGTGGGATGTGTAATTCCTGATTCTCTTGATTGTCCCATACTTTGTGGTCCATATCCAATAGCTTGTGACTAAAATTGAGTTTTTTAGAGGGTATTAAGAAATTATATACCGTTCTTAATTCAATTAAGTAAGAAACCTCCACTTTGTGGAGGTTTTATTTTACAATGTTATTATAAAATTAATAATGGAATGAGAAAAAGGAAAACCCTTATAAAAAAGGCAATTGGTTTGAGCCCATAAGAGGTTATAAATTCTTTAGTTTGTTAAAATTGAGAAGAATGCAGTTCGATAAAAGTCCAATTGAGGGAGCGATAAAGTAGAGCATAGCTCACATCACGGCAATAATGTGAACGAAGTTTTACTTCGTGGCCAAAATAGATTATACCCAGTACCTAGTTGAAGGAATTGGGTTTTTTGATATATTCGATAGATGATGGACAAGGCATCAAATTTATTAATCACTTAATGCATCTTCTAAGTTCAAATATGCTAAAGAGTGTATAGTCGTTATCCGCAATTTAAATGTCTTATTCCATTTCTCGTAAAATAATTCTTTTTCTAATACCTCTATTTCTTTCACCTTTTGGGAAAATGAGAATAAATGCGTTATATCCATTTTTAAATAGGTGGTAGTTGCAATCTAGTATTTCACCGCCCTCAAGAGTGAGAGATGTAAATCCGTTCGTTACGAAAGGTGATTTAGTAAGATATGTTTGAATGAAGTCCCAATCATAGCTAAATTTATTAGGTAAATTTATTTTTCCAAATTCTGAAATAAAGGATTTTGAATGAAATAGATTTCTTTTCGAACAGATTGGTTTGTTAAGTGTTTTATTCTGAATTGGATCTAGAATTAATAATATGCAACGCTTGTTTGTTTTAAAAATGTAATTTCTAAAGGAGGCATGCACAGATGATCCAAATTTTTTTGATAAAGCAATAATACCTGGAAGTCCAAAATCAACTTTTTTCATTTCTCGATCATACCGATTATGTTGAAATAATGTAATTGAGGCGAAATAGTTTGCCTCTTCTTCAAATTGATCTTCGAAATCAGGGTTGAGGGTAGAAGAATTATCAAAAGCCCCAATAACAGCATTCTGCCATGGCAAAACACCATGTCCGGTTTCATGTAACTTTACAAAATTCTTCCTGCCTAAATGTCTGGTTTGAGAAATGTAAATAGTCTTTTCAGTGCGGTCGAATAAACCCCTAATATTAGCCAATCCTTCTTGAAGAAATTTAAATCCTTCATCGGCTTTTTCTTTAATGGAGTCAATAAATGATTTCTCAATATTAGCTAGGTCAATGTTATTATTTACGACTAAATTGGAATACTCTACAATTTGGTCTACAGGTGTGGGAAATATATCTAAAGATTTACTTTGCCTTAAAAGTTCAAAGGACACCTCTTCGATGTCCTTTTTTGTTGATTCAATCATTTATTACGACTTTTTAGAAATTCTAAATATTCTAAGACGGATTCTTTTTGCTCTTTTGTTAACCCGTCAGACGAGTATTGAATAGCATTCATAAATTTAGTCGTTTCATCTCTTTCCTCTACAGGATTTTCTTTAATTATTCCTGCAGAGTATAGTAAAACATCCAAATCGATATTATAAAGTTTAGCAAGTTTATAAAGAATGTTTGCAGAAGGTTGTTTTACTTTATCATTTTCCAACTGGCTCAAATAAGCATTTGATATTCCCAGTTTTTGCTCTACATCTTTAAGAGTAAATCTCTTAAGATTTCTGAGGCTTTTTAGGGTTTCTCCTAGGCTGCTCATAGTTTGTTTATTGATTACAAAATTAAAGAATATTGTTTGATTTAACAAGAAAATTATTCATTAAATTAAGATAGATAAATTTAGATTAAATTTTGTTATATATAGAATTTTGAATATATTTGTCAATAATTCCGAAAATTTAGTCATGAAAAAAAATCAACATGTAGTTAGAAAAGAGAACGGTTGGGCAGTGCGGGGAGCGGGTAATAAAAAAGCCACGAAAATCACTCGAACTCAGAAGGAAGCAATAGAAGCTGCTCGAGAAATCGCAAAGAACCAGAAATCTGAGGTAGTAATTCATGGTAGAGATGGAAAAATCCGAGACAAGGATAGTTACGGGAATGATCCAAATCCTCCAAAAGATCAAAAACATTAGAGTAATGTGCAATCATTTAATACTTAAGTGATCAAAAAAAACCCAATCGACATTTGGTACGTGTCAATTGGGTGTAGAAGGGAAATAAGTCTGTTCACTTAATCAAGACTGATCATCTTGATTGCAATCCCTTTTAATTTAAGAAGTAAATGTATGTGTTTGTATTGAACTATACAAGCTTCGTCTTGTGCCGGCAGGATTAGTAACTCCGAACTACTCCCCAAGAATAAGGAGGTAATTTAATACTATAACACAATGCATAATAATAAAACTGAGGCAAAAGCCTCGCGGATCAAGAAATATATAATCAACGTAGACGGTATTAAGGTCAAGTTTGATGAACCGATTGTGACTGGTGAGGAAATACTCGCTAAAGTTGGCAAGGTACCAGTAGAATGTTTTGCCCTGTATCAAAAATTTAAGGGTTGTGATTTTGAAAAAATTGAACAAACGGAAGATGTTGATCTTTCAGAGAAAGGAATTGAACGGTTTACAGTGAAGGAGGCTGAAACTTACTATTACCTTTTGGATGAAGAACCTGAAACTTCAGAAAAAAAGTTACTTTCAGCCAATGAAATTATGCAACGAGGGGGATTGAAGCCTGTGACGGATTATTATCTCATTGAGTTAACCGCATCCGGAGATGAGATTTCTCATAGAGAGAATCCTAAAGAGCCAATTGAGCTTCGGTGTCCTGGATCTAAGTTCGTGTCTATTTACGACGGGGAGGTACCTGTATCTTAATATGGAGAATATGGCACAACAAGATTTCATTGATCAGCTAAGAGCTCTTGGTTTACATCCCCAAGAGCTAAGACAAGATATGGTTGGTTTTGACTATACCATACCGATAGGGAAAAATACCGGGAAGAATGTAAAGATTGCTTTTCAAGTTCCTAAAGACTTCCCAATGAACTGTCCTCCTGGTCCGCACATTGACTCTCTGGATTGTCTGGGATGGGTTGAATCACCTAGGAACGTACACAAAAGTCCTTTGGGACCAAGTTGGCGGTATTGGAGTCGTCCGTTTCCGAATTGGAATAAAACCTGTCGAACTGTAAGGGTGTATCTAAGTCATGTTCGTAACATTTTAAACTCAATATGATGGATAGATATAGTATAGTTATTCGTAGTGATGTAGACAGAACCTTCAAAAGCCACCTCATTCGCTCAGACGGTCAAGAGGATTTGTGTTTTGCAACCTATAAGAAGAGTACGGCGGATAAACGCTTGACAGCAATTATTACTGAACTTATCCTCCCAATGAAAGGAGAACGTGATATTCACGGGAACGTGGGATTCTATCCTCAGTATCTTGAGCGAGCACTCAAGTTTGCTCGGGATCGAAATGAGGGACTGGTCTTTTGCCATTCTCATCCCGCTCCCGGGTGGCAAGGAATGAGCCTCGATGATGTTATCGCCGAAAGGAGAATGGCACCTGCGGCCATGTCCTTTACTGATCATCCTTTAGTTGGTATGACCGTTGGTGATAATGGGTCGTGGAGTGGAAGGTTTTGGGCGCGTAGTTCAGAGAAAGCACGAAGTTTTGAATGCTGTTGGTGCGAATCTGTTCGAGTTCAAGGCAAGAAACTTTCGATAACTTTTAACGATCAACTTCTTCCGGCAAAATTTGATATTCACAAACAGCTACGGACAATATCTGCTTGGGGAAAACAAACCCAGGAAGACCTTTCAAGAATGCGTATTGGCATCGTTGGTCTGGGAAGTGTTGGAAGCATTGTTGCAACGATCTTGGCTCGAACGGGTTTTTCAAACTTTGTCCTAATTGATTTTGATGGCGTTGAGGAGAAAAATCTCGATAGATCGAACTATTTGGTTCCGGACATAGGCCGGGCTAAGGTGAGTGCCGTTGCAGATTCCATCCGCAGATCTTCAACTTCACCCAAGGTGCATATTGAGGAGGTTGAGTACAGCGTCTGCGAGAAAGAAGGGTACTTTGCCGCATTAGGTTGCGATGCGATATTCAGTTGTGTCGATAGGCCATGGCCGAGACAGGTTCTTAACTATATATCCTATAACCATCTCATACCAGTTATTGATGGAGGAATTTTAGTTAGGACGAACAATGACAACTCACGACTTATTGGAGCTGATTGGAGTGCTCATACCATTGGTTTTAAGAGAACATGCCTTGAGTGCTTAGGTCAGTACAAGACTGAGAAAGCAATATTAGAAAAGGGAGGTTATCTTGATGATCCTTCATATATACGAGGACTGGAGAATAAGGAGTTATTGGAAGTTCATGAAAATGTCTATGCCTTTAGTTCGCATTTGGCTTCCCTTGAGGTCCTACAACTCCTTAATCTCTACATTGCACCTTCAGGGCTTGCGGATGTTGGACAACAGACTTATCACTTTGTCACTGGATCTCTTGATCGTGAGAAGAATCAGGAGTGTTTTGAAGGATGCTATTTTCAACAGAATGTTGGCTTGGGTGATAGCAATCCAGTCGTGGTGTATGCTCGCCACCCTATCGCTGAGCTAGCAAGAAGATGGAGAGAACGAAAAGAGCTAAACAGTGATGAGTTGGAATGATTTTAAGGAAGGTTTTAAGTTCTCAAAAGAATAGATGTTTCGAGTCCAATTAGGGTTGAATTTCATTTAACTTGCCAAATAACAACCGAATACGGTTCGATAATAGTCCAGTAAGGGGAGCTTAGTTAAGATCCGGTCTTTCGACCGGATTTTTTCGTTTATGGAATTGCTGTACTCGAACTCAGCGACACGCCAGCGCACCATCTGGCCCCTCACTTTGAAAGATCCACCGGACCTTTCAACTTCTAAAGAAGACGTTCGGTCCGGTTCGAGTCCAGCTGGAGGAGCGATAAAGTAGAGCATAGCTCACTTTATCGCGGTAAAGTGAATGAAATTCTACTTTACTGCGATTCGGATTTAAAACCCATGTCATAAAGACATGGGTTTTTTTTATTCTACTATGGTTTTACCTTATTGCGTATATGTGCTTCAAAGTGAAAAGGATCTTCTTTTATATCACGGGTTTACTACGAACCTGCAAAAAAGATTGATCGATCATAATAAAGGAGGAACGATTAGCACAGCCAAGAGACGCCCTTTAAAGCTAGTTTATTGTGAGTTCTTTTTAAGTAGAGTAGATGCTATTCGAAGAGAGAAATATTTCAAAACTACTGCAGGGAAAAGAATGTTGAAGTTGATGCTTCGAGACACTTTATTACAAATTAAATATCCTAAATGACAATTTCTAACTCAGCGACACGCCAGCGCACCACCTGGCCCATTAATTAATTCTCTCAATTATATTCAGGGTAAAAAAGGCCAACGCACCACCTGGCCCCTCACTTTGAAAGGTCCACCGGACCTTTCAACTTCTAAAGAAGACGTTCGGTCCGGTTCGAGTCCGGTAGGGCGAGAAGTTTACCCCGCACTTGATGCGGGGAGTCCGGTAGGGCGAGAAGTTTACCCCGCACTTGATGCGGGGAACCTGCCTGCCCCGCCTTTGCCAGCAGGAAGGCGGTAGGCAGGTCCAAAAGTGGAGCAGAAGTCCCCTGTTAATCACCGGCAGAATAAAAATAATTATAGGTCTTAGCAAAATAGAAACCAATAGCTTACATTAGATTATAATCACAAGTAAATGGATCTAAAGGACGGAGTAAAAACAGCTGAAAATAAAGTATCATTAGAAACTCAAAAGTTGAGCGAGTTCGTGAAGGATAAATCTAAAAAACTTGTCGACCGATTGGAAAGCTATGAAGATATTATAAATTTAGAAGTAGGTGATACCGGGTTGAATCGTGCAAAAGCATTAGAACGAGAACTTGATATTCGTCAATTGTATATTAAATACGAAGGAGAGAACCCCACAGGAACTCAAAAGGACCGCATTGCTTTCGCACAAGTATATGACGCTTTACGTCGAAAGTTTAAAGTAGTTTCGCTGGCTACTTGCGGGAATTATGGAGTGGCGGTAGCACTTGCAGCAAAACTAGCCGGTATTAGTTGTAAAATATTTATTCCCGAATCCTACCATACCGAACGTATCAAAGAAATGGAGATCCTTGGTGCTGAAATCATAAGATTAGCAGGTAGTTATGAGGATGCAGTGGCCAAAAGCAGTGGACTGGCTGAAGAAAATAAATGGTACGATGCAAACCCCGGTGGTGCAAACACCCCTTTACAAATTTCTGCATATTCACATATTGCGCATGAAATTTATGAAGAACTCGGAGATGCCCCTAAATATTGTGCAGTTCCTGTATCAAACGGGACGCTGCTTGCCGGAATTTACAGAGGTTTTGTGAGTTTATATAAAAGAGGTAAGATTTCGCGAATTCCCAAAATGATTGCAGCTTCATCCACCGGTAAAAACCCAATTGTTCAGTCATTTAAACAAGGATTGGATTATTGCAAAGATTTAAGCCCCGAGATGATTAAAGAAACCAAATACAATGAACCTTTAATAAACTGGCACAGCTTTGATGGAGAAGAGGCTCTTTATGCTATCCAGCAATCTCAGGGAGATGCGTATAACATTAGTGATAAGAAAATGAAAGAAATGAGTTCGTTTTTACTAAAAAAAGAAGGGTTTCGAATTCTTCCTGCTTCTACAGCAGGACTAATTGCTCTGTTAGAAATGGATGAAAAATTAAAATTTGAACCCGACCGCTATGTGGCGGTATTAACAGCCAAATATTAATTTATTATGATAAAATCAATTGACGGAAAAGCGCTCGTATATTGTGAAGGTGCTTTTAACACTCCCAATGGTAAAACAGCACATGGATTGGTTCGATTTACGGAACGATATCAAATCGTTGGAGTAATTGATAGTCGCTATGCCGGGCAAGATGCAGGTGCTGTTCTTGACGGTAAAGCAAGTAGTATACCTATTTTCAAAAGCATTAGTACAGCCGTAAAACAACTCACGGAAGTAGGCAATATACCAAAGTCATTAGTTATAGGTCTTGCTCCCGATGGTGGAAGACTTCCTTCGGAAGCAAGAAGCACCATTCAAAAAGCGCTGGAAATGGGTTGGAATATAGATAGCGGGTTACATGATTTTTTAACCAATGATAAAGCATTGGTCAAATTGGCTCAAGAAAACAAGTGCCTCATCCGGGATGTACGCAAAACCCCCGACAGAGATCAGCTACATTTTTTTACCGGGGATATTGAAAAGGTGGACTGCCTGAAAATTGCCGTACTCGGAACAGATTCTGCCATAGGAAAGCGGACTACCGCCTGGTTATTGGTACATGGATTCCGAAAAGCGGGATTCACAGCTGAGATGATTGGGACCGGGCAAACCGCCTGGATGCAAGGAGCTAAATACAGCATGATCATGGATAGTTGTATTAACGATTTTGTTTCCGGTGAAATCGAACATGCCATAGTAAGTGCTTATAAAAATGAAAACCCTGATGTTATTGTCATAGAGGGACAAGGAAGCTTGATGAATCCTGCCTATCCAGGTGGTTTTGAGATTCTGGCAGCAGGCCGACCCGATTATGTGATTTTACAACACGCGCCGAAACGTCTGGAATACGATGGCTTTCCGGGCTATAAATTGCATTCACTTAAAGAACAAATTAATGCTATTGAAGTGATTTCAGGAAAAAAAGTGATTGCCATTACAGTGAATCACGAAGAAATGAAAGAAGCCGATATCATTCCTGCTTGTAAAGCTATCACCAAGGAAACAAATTTGCCAGCATTTGATGTGCTCGCTCATGGTGCCGATGAATTAATTTCAATTCTGAAAAAGAAAATTAAGTGACCAAAATTGTCGATTTAGTCGTTTTTTCAAAACTAAAAGTACACCAGTTAGTCGTTGAACCTAAGCGGGTAAAGGCGACTTATACTGTTTTTAAGAAGGATGGTTCTGAAGTTAGTAATGAGTTGATTTATAGTTACGACAGTATATATTTTAACAAAACTACTGAAACTGATGTCAATCTGGCCTCTATGATGCTGGCGCAAGTCGCCCTTAATTATGGATTGTTTTTCGAAACGATCGAATTCGATGGATTATTTGATGAAACCGATAAGCGTTTTTTGTTGGATATGATTGAAAATACCTCACGAGAAATTCTGGTTAACAAATTTATGAGTAAAAATGAATTTCTGAAGCCTCCTTTTGATGCAATTCAATTTGAAAAATTAAAGAAATATACAGCGTCCAATGTGGTATTTGTCAATAGTCAATTTGGTGATTTGAAGTTGGAAAAACAGAATGCAGTAACCGATGCACATCAGTATGCAATATTAAGCAGTGGCGGAAAAGACAGCTTACTCTCCTATGGCATAGCTAAAGAATTGGGTGCAGCACATCCCATTTTCATCAATGAAGCTGGCAGACACTGGTTTACCGCTGTCAATTCGCACAAGTATTTTAAAGAAATAGAACCCAATACTTCAAAACCATGGTGCAATAGCGATCGGATTTTTAACTGGATGGTAAAGCAAATGCCTTTTATAAAGGAAAATTTTCAGAATATTCGTTCAGATATTTATCCTATTCGATTGTGGACGGTTGCTGTATTTCTTTTTGGAGCGTTACCCATAGCCCGCAAACGTGGACTTGGTAATATTTTAATCGGTAATGAATATGACACAACTGTAAAAGGAAATCACAAAGGAATTTCACACTATAACGCACTCTATGACCAGAGCAAATATTTTGATAACGCCCTTACCCGATATTATCACAAAAAAGGATGGAATATCTATCAATACTCAATTTTACGAAGCATTTCAGAATTACTGATTTTGAAAATTCTGGTAAAACGGTATCCCGACCTTCAAAAACATCAGATATCCTGTCATGCAGCACACGAACAAAACGGAAAAATGCTTCCTTGTGGGAACTGTGAAAAATGCCGAAGAATTGTAGGCATGCTCAAAGCATTGGATGAAGATCCAACAAGATGTGGTTATACGGCGGTTCAAATAGAAAAAGGATTGGAGGCACTATCGAAAAGAAGCGTAAAGCAAATTGGAAGTGATGCCGCTCACCTGTATCATTTATTGGTAACCAAAAACCTCATCACTAAAAATGAACATACGGAACTTCTAGCTAAAGCGCATCCTGAAATTGTTGGACTGCGATTCGATAATGAGCGCAGTATGCTTTCCGACTTGCCCAAACATATAAGAAAACCCTTATTTAATATTTTATTAAAATATTGTGATGGAGCCATGCAAATGCGAGACAGAAAATGGCATACATTTATATTGAAAAAGGAAAATTTTGAAATTCCATATTTTTTAAACAAAACAGATGAACAGACCGCATAAAAAGACAAGTTTCCTATGGGAAAACTTAACCTGGCCAGAAATTGAAGCATATTTAAAAACGGTAGATACAGTGATATTGCCCTGTGGTGCGATCGAACAACACGGGCCCCATTTGCCTGTAGATATAGACTATTTTGATGCGAAATATATGGCATACAAAGTAGCGGAAGCCTGCCCCGAGCCAAAACCGTTGGTCTTACCACCCATTCCGTTTGGAGTATCGTACCATCATGACGATTTTAAAGGTACGTTAAGTGTTACAAATGACGCTTTATCGAAATTTGTTTACGACTTAGGGATGAGCCTTGCAAAAAACGGCGTTAAGAAAATTGTCATTCTCAATGGTCACGGAGACAATGCACCAACGCTAAGCTATGCCGCTCAAATGATCAACCGTGATGCCAAGATCTTTGTCTGTGTAGATACAGGGGAAACCAGTGATGTTGATCTGTATAAACTCATTGATACGCCTAATGATATTCATGCCGGAGAAATTGAAACCAGTACGACGCTTGCAGTACGACCCGATATGGTACAAATGGACAAAGCCATGAATGAAACCCTGGAATTTGGCAGTAAGTTTCTTGATTTTGATAATGAACGCAGTGTAAATTGGTATGTTCATACCCATAAAATTTCTAAAAGTGGCATCATGGGTGATGCCACCAAAGCAACGGCAGAAAAGGGGAAAAAAATGTGGGAATTGATGATCCATCACATGGTTAATTTAGTCGAATCTATAAAAAACACGCCTTTGGAAGATCTATATCAAAAGCGTTATTAATGAAAATAACAAAAGTATCATTCGACCGACTTGAGCTCAAGTTATCTGAGCCCTATACCATTGCTTACGAAACCATCGCGAAGACCACCAATTTTATTCTCAAAATAGAAACCAACGCAGGTTTTGTAGGTTATGGCTGTGCGGCACCCGATATTGTTGTAACAGAAGAACGCCCTGAACAAGTGGAAGCATCTATCACCCAAACAATCATACCCTACCTATTGGACAAAGATCCGTTTACATATGCCAGGATATTAAATGAACTCAAAGTACTATTAGACAAAAAGTCTTCTACCTTGGCAATGGTCGATATGGCATTGTTTGACTTGATCTCCCGAAAAGCTGAAGTACCCTTATACAAGTTTTTAGGGGGTTATCGAAATAGTATCCCAACAAGCATTACCATCGGTATTATACCTATCGACGAAACAATCATCCAAGCCGGTGAATATATTAAACAAGGGTTTTTTATATTAAAAATCAAGGGGGGGCTCAACTTAGAAGAAGACATCGAAAAGATGATGTTAATTCGGGAAAAATTTCCGGAAGTAAGAATACGTTTCGATGGTAATCAGGGTTATTCAGTTGAAGAGGCTATTGCTTTTGTAGAAGCAACCAATGCTATTGGCATAGAAATTTTTGAGCAGCCTACCAAAATGAGCAATGAATCAAAACTAGGTTTGGTAACACAAAAAGTCAATATTCCTGTAATGGCGGATGAAAGTTTAAAAACATTGAAAGATACTTTTAGGTTGGCTCAAAACGAGTATATAGATATGGTCAATATCAAATTGATGAAAGTTGGAGGCATTTCTGAAGGAATGCATATCAATTCTGTCGCTAAATCTGCCAACCTGGAAGCCATGGTGGGTTGTATTGATGAATGTGGTCTTGGTATCTCAGCCGGCTTACATTTTGCCTTATCAAGACCAAATATTCACTATGCTGATCTAGACGGACATCTCGATATAATTAATGATCCTTTTAAAGGGCTTTTTACTCTTTCTAAAGGAATTTTATATCCTGCCGATGCTGCTGGTTTAGGTAGTATAAAATGGTAATGCAAATTCCTCGTTAATAAAATAAATGTATCGAGTATAGAAAAGGCTCAAAATTGGGTAACCCTTCCAATTCAATAAGAAAGCGGTTCGATAATAGTGCAAAGTGAGGAGCTTCGAAAAGAAAATGCCATCCGAAAGATTGGCATATTATTTTTTCCCCAGATGGGCGAGAAGGTTACCCCGCACTTGACGCGGGCAGTCCAGCCCGTTAAGCGAACCAAATTCCCTTATAATTTCCAGCCTTAGTTAAATATTTTACAAGTAAGTGGTATAAAGGGAAATCCTCTGTCAAGGGCTTTCTAACTAATTAAAAAACCCTTGATAGAGGTTCAACTCGTTCAGTGGAATGGCTAATTCAAACTGTGAGTTTTCTAAAACTATAAGCGCTTCGGAAATAGTTTCAGACCTAAGAAAATATCTTGGTCAAGACCTTAATTATTAAGATTGAAGTTGTTAACTGCTACGCCTACTTCATTCCCCAATCGTAATCCTTCGTTACTGTCTGCCTGCACATGGACCCCTAACGGGACTCTTGAGTATGCATTTTCTTCGGCCATTTCAGAAAAAGAACTGAAACTCCTGGGTGTTCCGTTAAATTGTGTTCTGCCCTCGTGGGTCCTGTCTGTAAAGCTTATGTTATTCCCGCCATAATTCTGCGTAAAAACGGCTGCCGCTGCCGAAGCAAAAGTGGCATGACCGGAAGGATAACTTGGGAAAGCCGGATTAGGCGATGAGATAAACCTGGCCAAATTCGTCACAAAATCCGGATTAATAAACTTTACTATATACGCACTAGGCCGTTGTGTGTTGTATGTATATTTATCGTTCCAGGCAGAGACTGCAGCGTCATTTAATGCAAATCCTAATCTTAACAGTAGTTCGAGCGTCTGTTCATATCCCAGATCTGCTTCTTCTATAAGTTGATTGGCAATGGAAAATTGTCTTCCCGGCGGACTTAGCTGTAGCCCCTCCACATCATCAGACCAAAATTCGGCTATCCAAAGGTCTTCATTGTTCTCCGCACGTGCTGTGGTGGTAAGCGTATTTACCTCATCCATCGTAGCATAATAATCGCTTGATACATTTTCACTGTAAGCGTAAGGCGGTGGCGTACTGGAAGTTTCAGCAGGTGAGATCACAAAAGTCCTCACCTCATTCCAATATGGGAACCATGCACTCTCACCAGGGGCTGCCACCCATAATCCATCTCCAACCGGAGCCACGTACGAATCGGGATTTGGGTTTAGCTGTTGGACTTCTCCTTGGTTGTCGGTTTGACTGTATGCGATAACCCTCTGTGCCACATAAGTACCCCATTCAATCGAGTTTTCGATTTCAGATTGGGACAGGCCATCGCTTAGTTCATCTGCTCTTTCATTTTGTAAAACTGCAATATTCGATTTTATGTTAGAGGAAACACTAAACATGAAATGATCGATCACCTGAGCATAGCAGGTATTCAATGCCAATGCCAGATCTACGTTATCCTCCCTCTGATTCAGGTTAATATTAAAGCCTTGAAGCCTGTTACGGTTGGAGCTGTAACCCTGCATATCGGCGACTGCCGTTTCATATCCCGCCAGGTGAATATAGGCCAGCGATCTTGCCGTCGTGTTTGGCCTCATCCTGTCGGTATATCGATCGATATCAAGCCACAACGTATTCCACTGTGTAATGATTTCGGTGATTCGATTGGATACGATTGGAGTGTTATCGTTAGATACTCCGGTTGTTTCATCTTCTAATTCTAATGATGTGTCATCCGTTGTACAGGATTGAAAAATGGAAACTACCACGAGTGCCATAATCAAAATTCTAATTTCTTGTTTTTTCATAGCAATGATTTTTTAAATGTGAAACATATCATTGGTAGTATGAATTGTGAAGTGGATAGGTTCACAAGGTGTTGCCGTCATCTCTACATGCCGGCAATTATTTAGAGAATTCGGGATTTTAACCGCGCTGCTGCCTGATATTTCTATTGCTGCCAGATGGACCCTGACCAGGTGGGGGGCCATGCCTTTCTTCCTCAAACTCTCCCATTAAACAGCGGCCCACATAAGGATAAGTGTCTGTTACTATATAGGCATAGGTGCCATCGATCTCGATACCGTTGCACGCATCCAGATCGCCCAGTCCTTCTACGTATTCCCAGTCTGAAACAAAAGTTCCGTCGGGATCACTTTCTTCAATTGCAACATCCAATTGATACCCCGGCCTGTTATACGAACATTCGTCGCCTTCCCTTTCTTCGTCGTAGAGTCTGTAGCTGGGAGAATACACACCACTTTTAGAATAGTAAATGGCAAAACCATCTTTGGCAAATCCTATGTGGACAAGGTCGCTCCCCGTATCAAATTGTTCTATCATTGAAGTTGGACTGCCGTGATAATGATAAGCACCTGTAGGTTGCACATGAGCATTATTAAAATCGAGCCCCATATCGATTAGCTCCTGTTTGGCCTCAACACGATATCGTTCTCCGCTTTCGCAAACCACAACTTCTGCCGTCTCTGGTTCGAACTTGATCCCGTTTAATGCTACGCCTGGTTCTCGCACCCATTTAGCAACTCCGGTAAATTTCGGATTCAGTGGAAGTGAATAGGTTCTGTTTTGTGCTTTTATAGTGTTTGGGTTGCCTTCGTTTGGAAATGTCCCTGTTTGATGATTGGGTAATGCATTGGTTACTATAATACGCTTTCCGTCTTTCAATGTGACCACTGTCCTGGTTCCATATTGCTCGTCTTCCAGAGTGTAAGAACCAAAATAATCGATAGGATTATTCTCGGAGCTACCCTCATTATGTGTATGCGTACTATCACCATGTGTGTGAGACATAGATGCAGGTAAATTATTACAGCCGGTTAGAGTGGCTGCGCCTATTACCAAAGACAGAATTTTCTTGTGAATTTTCATAAGTTTCAATATTAAAAAGTGAAATTAAAACCCCGCAATTTCTCACGAGGTTTTACAACATTCACGCACCATCAACCTAAACACTTTTAATTTCTATTCGTATCTATGACTAATAAAGGAGGCAATAGTTGAAAGATATGATGACGTTTTCTGCGAAACACCTTTAGTTTACGGTGAATGCCGTATCTTATTCAGGGAAAGTCTATTATTTTATTCTGAAATGCTACAGGCTCGATTGATAGAATAGCAAAACTTTGAAGAAATGAAAAGGTATTGCCGGAACCAATTTGTGGAGAAATATCTAATATCGCCTGTCTAAATTTTGGTTATTTCTAACCTGTAATATGATAACCTCCGTCTACATGACGGATCTCCCCGGTAATTCTACTTTTTGGCCGCATCAGGTGAACGATCTCATTCGCCAGGTCCTCAGGGGCAGCATTGCCTAAGGGGCTCATCCTGTTTGAAATTTCAATATCCTCTTCGTTAAGGGTAGCGTTTCCGGCCTTACTCCCCATAAAGGGTGAGAACCGAACAGCATTTACCCGAATTCCATGACTCCTGCCCAATTCATCGGCCAGTTCTATGGTAATGCGTTCCAGGGCTGCCTTGGCAATACTTATATTTCTGTAGGGATGGAAGGTCACTTTTGCCGCAGCGATATAACTTAATGAACATATAGAGGCGTCGTTCTGAAGTACCCCATATTTAAGTAAATAGCGTGTAAGCCTGATAAGCGAATAGGCCGAAACATCCATAGTATCGCAAAATTCTTCCTTGGTTACTTCTAGAAGCGGTTTCACTTTTTTATTCCTAATGGTCTTGTCCATCGCAATGGCGTGTAATAACCCGTTAAGTTTAACACCCTCTTCTTTCAACTGTCGCGATAAGGAATCAAGATTCTCTTCCAGTGTGATATCCAGCACCTCCACCCTTGAATTTCCCAGGGAACGGTGTACGGCTTCCTTAAAATCTTCAAAATTCTTATTTAGAAAGGCTTTCGCTTTTTCAGACAGATCCTTGTGGAAAGGACTCACTCCTAGTCCGGTACAGATCACACTCCCGCCCTGTTTTATAATTTCTTTTGCTGCATAGGTTGCAAGGGATTGTTCGTCGGCGATTCCGGTAATTAAAAATGTCTTGTCTTTTAACATAGGCTAAACTTATAATAATTTTATTTTGAAGATTACCACTTATAGAGTGCAGAACCCCAGGTCCATCCGGCTCCAACAGCCGCGAACAATACCAGGTCACCCCTCCTAAATTCGTCGTTTCTGGATACCTCATCCAAAATGATCGGAATGGTACCCCCCGAGGTATTGGCGTATTTATCCATATTGGTCTTCACTTTCTGAAATGGCATCTCCACTCTTCTGGCAACTTCCTGTAGGATCTTAATACTTGGTTGATGCGGTAACAAACATTTTATCTGATCGATGGTAACCCGATTGCGTTCCAGCAATTTCTTAATGCATTTTGGAACCACTTCGATCGCAGTTTTATACACTTCGGGGCCATTCATCTGAAAGAAATGTTGCCCGGTTTTTATACTATTCTCGCTGGCTGGTTGTTCAGATCCCCCGGCCGGAATTGTGAAATGATCTTTTCCTGTTCCGTCTGTGTATAAAAGGAAGTCCATAAATCCCTTGTCCTCATTAGTTCTGGATAATACCATTGCTCCGGCTCCATCACCAAAGAATACTGCGTCCCTTCGGGTCCAGTCTGTGATATTAGAAAAGGTGTCTGCACCAATCACCAGTACGTTTTCGTACATACCTGAAGTTATAAACTGAACCCCGGTAGAGGTTGCAAATAATGCCCCCGAACATACGGCAGATAGATCGAACGCAACTGCTTTCTTAGCTTGTAACTTTTCCTGTACGAAACAGGCGCAGGACGGAGCCTGTCTGTCTGCGGTTGCAGTGGCCACGATTATAAGATCGATATCCATGGGTGTTAACCCTGCATTTTCGATGGCGCGCATCCCGGCCTTTGCTGCCAAATCGCTGGTGACCTCCCCTTTTGCGATGCGTCTTTCTTTAATTCCTAAATTTTTATAGATCCATTCGTCCGATGATCCAACAGATTCGAAGAAATCATTTTTTACGACATTATTGGGAACATAGGAACCTGTTCCTCTGATAAAAGCTCGTATCATATTTGAAAATTTAGGGGATAAAAATCCGCTTTTTAATCGATTTCAACCATACAATTGTTATTTAATTGCCTGCTGTTGTGATATCCTGAAAATAGAGATGTGATAATTGTCAATACCATATTTTTCTATCTAATTCTATGGCTTTAAATACAGGATTGACAATTCGGAAGTATAAAAAATTGCCGATTTTGACTAAAAAATGCGAGGTTTTTACCCAAAAATCGAAGAAAAACGTCAATTTATTACAATTCAGCACACATTCAATAACCTAACGGAATAGTTTGGACTTACAATTCAGAAGAAAAAATCAAGGCACCGCCTAATTTCCAATTTTAAGTTATAGAACCTTGCCTTTAATTCGTTTCCAGACTTTAATAAGTAAGAGCCCGGAAATTATACTTACCGCCATTAAGCTGAACGCTTTAGGATATTCTCCATAAATAAAATAACCAGTGGTAAACATCGCGCTGTAAATAAATGCAATGCCGAGTAACATGGCCAATATTCCGGAAGGCACACTCCATGCCTCACTGGTTTGTACAATGGTTTCGTTTTCTGATCTGGCTTCTGAAACGACCTTTCTCCATCCGGGGCCTCCGGGTTGAGTTTTGCGATAGAAACGGTAGAGAACGGTTTTAGATTCAGGTTTAGTAAGGAAAGTAACAGTGAGCCAGATAGCCATAGAACTAAATACTACGAAGGGAAATCTTAAATAGCCGGGCATAATACCAACTTCTCCAAACAGATAGTCGCCAAGGGGTGTAAAAGCGATTAAAATGGAGATTAATCCGGAAGCTACCATCGCACTTATCTCGGTCCATGCATTGATCCGCCACCAGAACCAGCGTAAGATAAAAATGAGCCCTGTTCCCGCACCAAACATTAAAATGATATCGAAAAGTTGAAGGGCATTGGTAAGCAATAAAGCAATAGAAGCACTAATTACCATCAAAACTATGGTGGTGATCCTTCCTACTCTTACAAGTTCCTTTTCCGACGCCGATGGCTTCACCTGTTGGGCGTAAAAATCGTTCACCACATAGGAGGCTCCCCAATTCAGGTGGGTGCTTATGGTACTCATATACGCTGCCGATAAGGAGGCTAGTACAAGGCCTAGAAGTCCACTGGGAAGCATAGTGAGCATAGCCGAATACGCCAGGTCATGGCCTAACTTGTCTTCAGAAACATTTGGGAAGGCCTCCTGTATACTCGCCAGATCCGGAAACACAATAAGCGATGCCAGAGCAACGACGATCCATGGCCACGGACGTAAGGCGTAGTGCATAATATTGTAAAAGAAAGTAGCTCCTATAGCGTGATTTTCATTTTTCGCTGCCAGCATACGTTGCGCCACATAGCCACCTCCACCGGGCTCCGAACCGGGATACCAGGAGCTCCACCATTGAACGGCCAGGGGAATGATCAATAAGGCCACCAGCATTTCGGTGTCTCCAAAATCTGGGAGAATATTGAGTTTATCACTTACATTTTCATGCTGGATAAGGGCATCTAGTCCACCTATCTCGGGAAGGCCAACAATATAATATGCCGCTCCAAAAGCACCCGCCATGGCTACGAAGAACAGGATAAAATCTGTATACACTACCCCTTTAAAACCTCCTATAGCACTAAAGATAGCAGTTACCAAACCAGCGATCACAACAGTGGTTAACGGGTCTAGCCCTAACATGACCTCGCCAATTTTTATGGCTGCCAGTGTAACACCTGCCATTGCTAGAACATTAAAGAGTATGCCTAGATAGATGGCACGAAAGCCCCGCAGAAAACGGGCTGGTTTACCACCGTAACGCAATTCGTAAAATTCGATGTCTGTTTTAACTTCCGATTTACGCCAGAGCTTTGCATAGACAAACACAGTAAGCAAACCCGTCACGAGGAAGGCCCACCACACCCAGTTACCAGACACCCCATTGGTTCGAACAATGTCTGTAACCAGATTTGGTGTATCTGTAGAAAAGGTAGTGGCAACCATCGAAAGTCCTAATAACCACCAGGGCATGTTTCGCCCAGACAGGAAATATTGAGAACTGCTCTTACCGGAGGTTTTACCAACGTAAATACCTATAAACAAGATCAACACGAATAGGGCGATGATAATTACAAAATCTAAGGTGGATAATTCGATCATAGGATTTTAGTCTAGGTTGTCCAGTTCAATTTAGAAAAGTGGGTAGAAAGATAATCATTCAAAATTGCAATATCATCTTTTCCGGTTAGATCGGGAACATGTTCGGACAGAGGGATGGCCCTCATGGAATGGGGATGATCTTGAATCATTGAAAGTATAGCTACGGGGAGTTCTTTCTCGTTCCGCTCCGGAGAGACCTTACAGTTTTTCAGGTATGGATAGATCATGGTGCCGTTCAATTTCCAGAGATTCATACTTACACGCCATGTAATATTTGGAGATCTTGACGACTTCAATTCCATCATCTTCGGTTTTTCCACTATATCTTTTAAAAATCCTTCCGAATCTGTTTTGGTGATGGCAAATTGCGCAATCCTTTCAGCAGGGAATTGCAATGCATCGCGATCGTAGTTAATAAAAGCATTTTCAGAAGTTATTTCTGAAAGAAGCCTGAAGGCCTTTTCACTGTAGAGGTTATCTCCATTGCAAACCACAAAAGATTCCTGAAGCAAATCTGGTATTTGATCAATCGCCTGCTGAAGGGCATCGGCTGTACCAAAAGGTTTCACCCTGTCTGACGCAATGTACTGAATTGCAAACGAGATCTTCAGTCCGTGAAAATCGTTATTAAGATTCTTCTCCCCATAATACGACCTGAATTTAGAATTCTCTTTCCCGGTCACGATCACAACCGTATTAAAACCGGCTTTTTTAGCATTGTACAAGATGTAGTCCAGCATAGGCCGGTTATTGAGGCGGATCAGGGATTTACTAACCGTATTGGCGTCTTTCAATTCGGTTTCAGAAAGTGATCCACGGGATGCCTGCTTCATTCTTGATGAAGCGCCCGCAGCCAATATGATCAACGTTCTAGTCATTTATAATACAGGCGCCTTTAGATACATTAACACCATAGGCTTTTATCGCTCCCGCCCTATTAATAGCTTCAATAATTTCCTGTTCATTTCGTTCATTCGCCAAAGCCACTATACTTCCACCACCTCCGGACCCAACAATTTTTACACCGTAGGCGCCAGCTCCTAATGCAGCGTCTACCATTTTATCAATAACAGGTACAGTAGTGTGAAGTATATCTTTTAATACGCTATGATGAACATTCATTAAAGTTCCGATCTTTTTTAGTCCGGGTTGCGGTTGTTGAAATTCGGTATAGGCTTCCCTTGTGATCGAATAATTCTTTATTGCTGCATGGAAATATGGCCTAAGGTTTTCCGGAAGGAGTTCCTTATATCTTTCATAAGATTCTATCCCCGATTTCCCGATTTCGAATTCGGGATTACGCTCTTCGATAATCGATATGGCCTTTTGTGCATTGAATTTCAGATCCTCTAATAAGCCCAATGTATTTTTCGGGATCCCCGATTCGCCAATTATAAGACTGCCGAGGTCTGCCTGTAGTTTCAGAAAAGATTCATTGCCGGCAGTTTCAAGGTATATGATCTCACCAAGTGCACTTGTAAATTGGTCCATTTTACCTCCCGGAGATTTTTGTTCCACCACTTCGGCTTCGTAGGCTACCTGCCCCAGGAATGCGGGTGTTATATCGTGATCACAACCAAAAGTGGCGAACAACCATTGCATCCATGCTACCACCAAGGCCGACGAACTGGAGAGCCCGGCGTTTATAGGGACATCTCCTCGAATAATGATATCGAAACCGGAACGAGGATCGCAGCCATATCGTTTGGCCACTTCCAAAGCCGCCTTGAGGTGTTCTCCTTTGTTTACACTATGATGCTGATGTTCACACTCTATAATGAGAGTTTCACCCAGATCGGGCATATTGATCTTAAAGTGGGTTTTGTTGTTAGGCACTCCTTCCACCCAAACATAACGATCTATCGCGCAGGCGATCACGGGTAATCCCAGATAATCCTGATGATCTCCAAATAGACAAATACGTCCGGGCGCTTTAGATACGATCGCAGCCATTAATAATCGTCTTTCATCCAATTGTATGGTTTACGGCTAACCCATAATCCTCGTGTAAAATCCGGGAAATCCTGGGGTTCTCCATTGTTGGCAATGGAAGCTTCAGACAGGGGGGTTATTGCACTCCAGGCAGCAGCATCGTATGCGTCCAGTGGAGGAGCGACATTTCTTTTTGCGCTTTCAACAAAAGCATTCAGAACAAAGAAATCCATCCCACCATGCCCTGAACCGGTGGCGTATTCCCCAAATTTCTTCCATAAAGGGTGGTCGTACTGGTCCAGCCATTCCTGGGCATCATCCCAGCGATGGGGTTTGCTTTTACCTTCAATATAGATGCGGTTGCCGTCTACTTCCCATAGTCCTTCACTTCCCTGAACCCGGAAACCCAGAGAGTAAGGGCGAGGTGAATTACAATCATGCGTAACGATGATGGTCTCACCCCTGGCAGTATTGATAGTTGAGGTTATTACATCACCCTGCTGCCAGTTTAACCCGGCATTGGGGTGGTCCGGACCTGCATTATCCAATATGTACTTTTTAAGGCCAATGGCCTTTGTTGCATGGGAGGTCATAGAAATAAAACGATTGCCCCTGTTTATATCACACATGGTGGCTATAGGGCCCACACCATGGGTTGGATAAACATCGCCATTGCGCAGTAATGAATGCTGTGTACGCCATTTAGATTCTGAAATTCCTTTCTCACCAAATTCCACACCTTTTCCATAGGGAGTTTTACCATCATTTAATTTTACGAACCTTAGATCGTGCTGATAGCCACACCTGAAATGCAAGAGTTCTCCAAATACATTATTGCGTACCATATTGAGAACTGCCATGATATCGCGACGATAGTTCACATTTTCAAGTATCATAAGATGCGAACCGGTAGCTTCGTGTGTGTTAACGAGGTCCCAGCATTCTTCCATCGTATTGGCAGCAGAGACTTCTACACCGGTGTATTTACCAGCTTTCATCGCATCTTTGGCCATACGGGTATGCCACAGCCAGGGAGTGGAAATGATCACAGCATCTACGCTTTTTTCTTCCAGGAGATTTCTATAATCGTAATCATCCTTTCCAAATATTTTAGGAGTAGGATATCCCGCTTTGGCAATGTGATCTTTTGCGATCGTAATTCTGGCTTGATCGATGTCGCAAATGCTGGTTACTGCTACATCTTTTCGCTGTAGCAGGTTTGATAAATGATTGGTGCCTCTAAGCCCAACACCAATAAGCCCTACGTTTAGTTTGTTAGAAGGGGCATTTACTGCACTATAGGTAAGTCCTGGTGCCAGTGTTAAACCGGCTCCAAGTAAAGTTGTTTTCTTTACAAAATCTCTCCGGGAACTCATTTGAAAAACTGATTTATAATTTCTTAAAATTAGGTATTTTAAAACAGAGATCGATATTTCAGTTTCGATAATTTCATTACCGCACTTTTTTATTAGAGTGTACATTTATACTAGTATTCAGTAAAGATTTATCTTTATTCCCGACTACCACTTTTCTTATAAAAGCTGCACTTAAAATAATTCAATGAGAGACTTTAAACCTAAATCGAATTACCTTCTAATTTTGCTTATTGGTGTCTCCTTAGCTGTAACTGGCTGTAAAGACCAACAGCAACCGAACCCGGAAACTCTTGTTAATAAAAGCATAGTGGCACATGGGATGGATAAGATCTACGGAAAACAGCTTCAGTTTAAATTTCGGGACAGGGAATACAGATTATATCGGGATAGTTTAACATACGTCTACACCAGAATTACAGATGATAGCATAGAAGACGTACTCCATAGTGTGGAAGGATTTAGCCGGATTGTAAATGGAAAGCCTATTCGGCTGGCCGATTCCATGGCTGTGAAGTACAGCTCTTCGGTGAATTCGGTGTTGTATTTTTTTCAGTTGCCTTTGGTGCTGAACGACCCTGCAGTGAAGAAGGAATATTTAGGAACTCGTATCATTAAGGATTCTGAATACCATACAATAAAGATCACCTTCGCCCAGGAGGGCGGGGGAGAAGATTTTGAGGATGAGTTCAGGTATTGGATCCATACCGGGACGTTGGAGATCGATTACCTTGCCTATTCATATCTTACCGATGGTGGGGGAATCCGATTCAGGGAAGCCTTCAACAAACGAAGGTTGGCTGATATATTGCTCCAGGATTATCGCAATTATAAACCTCCATCCTTGGAAATCTCCCTGGATAGTTTGCCAGCAATGTTCGAAAAAGATAAGCTAGAATTACTTTCCATAATCGAAAACACGGATGTTGACTTCATTAACAACTAGGGCTTTTTCATTTCTGAAATAAATAAAATAGTAATTTTACATTCTTGTTTTTTTGGCCCCGTAGTTCAAGGGATAGAATAGAAGTTTCCTAAACTTTAGATCCAGGTTCGAGTCCTGGCGGGGCTACAACGATCCATTCCCGCGTAAGCGGGATTTTCTTTTTCTGATAAATCTGAGCTTGCTCGGTAATTTATATGGAAAAAGAAAAAATCCACGAAGTGGAATGGATCGTTGGGTAAGAAAACATCTGCGGCAGGTCCAAGGAGCGAATGCGAGTTAATCCTGGCGCAAGTTTTTCTGAGGAGGACTATTGTAGTTTGCATGGATCGTTGGGTAAGAAAACATCTGCGGCAGGTCCAAGGAGCGAATGCGAGTTAATCCTGGCGCAAGTTTTTCTGAGGAGGACTATTGTAGTTTGCATGGATCGTTGGGTAAGAAAACATCTGCGGCAGGTCCAAGGAGCGAATGCGAGTTAACCCTGGCGCAAGTTTTTCTAAGGAGGACTATTGTAGGTTTTATGGATCGTTGGGTAAGAAAACATCTGCGGCAGGTCCAAGGAGCGAATGCGAGTTAATCCTGGCGCAAGTTTTTCTGAGGAGGACTATTGTAGTTTGCGTGGATCGTTGGGTAAGAAAACATCTGCGGCAGGTCCAAGGAGCGAATGCGAGTTAATCCTGGCGCAAGTTTTTCTGAGGAGGGCTATTGTAGGTTGTATGGATCGTTGGGTAAGAAAACATCTGCGGCAGGTCCAAGGAGCGAATGAAAAAAGGGCTTTGCAGCAAAAAAATTATTCTGAAGTGTTTAAAATACTGCCCTGTAAATTCGAAAGCATTACATCGGTCATTTCCTTTAGGTCGTAGGTATGCGCCCAGCCCCAATCTTCGCGTGCCGGTGAATCGTCTATAGTATTTGGCCATGAATCTGCAATAGCCTGCCTGAAGTCGGGTTCGTACACGATCTCGAATTCGGGAATATGTTTCCTAATGCTATCCGCCAGTTCTTCGGGAGCGAAGCTAATGGCTGCCAGATTATAACTGCTTCTAAGTTTGATCTCATGTGGTTTAGCCTCCATGATCCCAATAGTAGCATTGATGGCATCATCAATAAACATCATCGGCAGGGTGGTTCCTTTGTCGAGAAATGAAATATATTTCTTGTGCTTTATAGCCTTGTGATAGATCTCCACAGCATAGTCTGTGGTTCCACCTCCCGGTAGGGTCTTGTAACTAATTAATCCGGGATAACGGATGCTACGTACATCCACACCAAATTTCTTATGGTAATATTCGCACCAGCGTTCACCGGTGAGTTTACTTATACCATACACAGTTGTTGGCTCGGCAATGGTGTGTTGGGGGGTGTTAATTTTCGGGGTAGTAGGTCCAAAGACAGCAATGCTCGAGGGCCAGAACACCTTTTCGATCTTGCCTTCCTTGGCAAGATTTAGTACGTTGAAAAGAGAGTTCATATTGAGGTTCCAAGCCTTCATAGGAAATTTTTCTGCGGTTGCAGAAAGCATAGCTGCCATCAGGTAGACTTCAGATATCTCATAATTGATCACTATATCTTCCAGGGCCTCATAATCCATAGCATCGAGCACTTCGAAAGGCCCACCTTCCATTAATTCTGCATCCCCTTCCCTTATATCGCTTGCAATTACTTTATGTGGGGCGTATATTCGACGGAGCCTTTCTGTAAGTTCGGTACCAATCTGGCCACAGGCACCAATGATGAGGATTCGTTTCTTCATTTTTAGGATTGAATTTACAGGGTAAATATATGGATAATAGCTGCTAGATCTTTTAAAAGTATATTAATGTTTTTTGAGGCAAGAAGATTTATATTTGCTGAATAATGAAGAATTTCCTCCTTATCATTTCTACGGTAACATTATCGTTGTGCTTATCCTGCGGGACTTCCGGAGAAAATTCTATTGAGGATGATCTTATTGTTCAGGATGTGAATAATCAATATGGGGACACTACAGTTGCCTTTCCGAAATTATCACCCGAGGCCGAAGCTGAAATTTCTAATTGGTCTGTTTTCGATGATTTCCAAAATGAAATGAATTCCTTAAATGGGTCTACCATCTCCGAGATCAGGAACAAGACAGAGAGGTTGAAGTTGTTTACCGATTCCCTTAGCAAGAAGATTCCCGAAACCCTGGCAACCCAGCCTATCACCTCTAGACTCCTCGTTGTTAGATCACGAGTGTATTTGCTCGATCAGGAAGCGAAAAAGTCGAGAGTAGATTCATTATCCATAGAAGAGCATCTAAAAGAACTAACCTCGGCAAGCATTAACTTTTATCGCCAGATAGATGAGAAGTTTCATAAGGCCAGGATCGATCAGGAGCGTGAAGACGACGAAAAGAAAGAGCTGGAAAAACAAAAACGATTCCTGGATTCTGTATACCAGGCAGAACTTCGCGATCAGCAAAATTAAGATTGTAACAAATTTTAAAATTCGATACTTATACACCAGGCGTTTACGCCTGAAACAATTAAAAACATAATCTTAAACAATGAAAACCAACTATTTTAAACCCCTGCTCGCCGCTATTTGCATCGCCTTTGCAATGTCGGCTTGTGCAGATAAGGACGGCAAGATGGCCGTTGAAGATGACGGACCTCATGGTCTTATTCTGGCCAATATGGATACCACGGTAAGCCCTAAAAATGATTTTTACAATTACGTAAACGGAACCTGGATGAAGAACACGGAGATCCCGGACGACCAGGTACGTTGGGGAGGATTCATGGTACTTAGAAAAAGTACCGATATGGATGTGCTTGAGATCATTGCCGAAGCTAAGGAGAGCAACAAGTACGCACCGGATACAGACCAAGCCAAAGCGATCATGATCTTCGAATCTGAACTGGATACGGTGGCGCGAAACGAAGCCGGGATCGAACCATTACGTCCAATACTGGAAAAGATCGATGCGATCACCAATGTGGAAGAATTTCAGAAATTGATCACCAAGAATGCTGTCACAGTCTCACAACCATTTATGGGTTTTGCGGCATTTTCGAATCCCAGCAACAGTGCGATGAATTCGGGATATGTACTTCCCGGTGGTTTAGGGCTTCCCGATCGTGATTACTACACGAATACAGATGAAGCCTCTAAAACCATCCGTAAACAATATAAAGAGCACATTACCCGTATGCTTCAATTCCTTGGAGATACTGAAGAAGAGGCAAAAGCACAAGCAGAAACTATTTTGGCTTTCGAAACCAGATTGGCTATTCCAAGGCTGGATAAGGTTGCACGTCGTGATTTCAGAAATTTCAATAATCCGAGATCCATGGAACAACTTCAAAAAATGGTTCCCCAGATTAAATGGAAAGAGGCTTTACAAGATCTGGGCGTAACTAAACAGGTAGATACTGTTTTAGTGATGCAACCAGCTTATATGGATGTATTAAAGAAGGTCCTTGCGGAAGGGGATGTTGATACCTGGAAAACCGTGATGCGATGGTCTACGCTTAATAATTCTGCAGGAATGCTAACAACCGAGATCGAAAAGGCTAATTGGGATTTTTATTCCAAAACTTTGAGAGGAGCAAAAAAACAAAGACCGGCAGACGAACGAGCTTTAAGTACTGTAAACAATACGGTTGGGGAAGCACTTGGTAAACTTTACGTGGATGCAAAATTCCCGCCTGAAGCCAAGGAGAAAGCCGAACTAATGATCGACAATATTATCGCTGCTTATAAAGATAGGATCCAGGCCCTGGACTGGATGAGTGATAGTACAAAAATCAAAGCGATTCAGAAACTTGACAAGTTTACCGTAAAGATCGGCTATCCCGACAAATGGAAAGATTATTCTTCCATGAACGTTAAACCCGAAAATGGTTATTTCGAGAATATGGTGGCTGTAGGTGAATGGGAATTAAAGGACAATCTGGACCGAGTGAACGAACCTGTAGACCGTACCGAATGGGGAATGTCTCCACAGACAGTGAATGCTTACTTCCAGCCGTTTAATAATGAGATCGTTTTTCCAGCGGCCATATTACAACCTCCATTCTACGATTATAAAGCCGATGAGGCTGTGAATTACGGTGGTATTGGCGCGGTGATCGGCCATGAGATCTCTCATGCGTTCGACGACAGTGGATCAAGATTTGATGGCGATGGTAACCTGGTAAACTGGTGGACAGAAAACGACCTGAAAGAATTTACCGAAAGAGGTAACAAACTGGCAGAGCAGTACGATAATATCGAGGTTCTGGACAGTGTTTTCATCAACGGGAAATTTACCCTTGGTGAGAATATCGGAGACCTTGGCGGGATCCTGGGGGCCTATGACGGGCTTCAGCGATTCTATAAGGAAAACGGAAGGCCTGGTAAGATCGATGGATTTACACCGGAGCAACGTTTCTTTATGAGTTGGGCAACCGTTTGGAGAACTAAACAAACCGAGAAATACTCCCGTGAGCAGGTAAAAACAGATCCGCACTCGCCGGGAAGATACAGAGCAACACAACCCCTTATGAATGTGGATGCATTCTACGAGGCCTTCGACATACAGGAAGGTGACGGGATGTGGCTGGCCCCGGAAGACAGGGTAAGAATTTGGTAACACATAAAAGGAGCTTTCGGGCTCCTTTTTTTATAAGTTGTGTTTGAAAGTATAATTAAGAACTTCTGAAATATTCACAGAATCCACTTGCTTGAACATCTCCTCCGAATTTCCTGCTGAATATTGCGGCGGAACCATATCCAGTTGTGAGGCAACTTTCACATAGTATTCTCTTTTACTGGGATGGGAGGGTAACACAGCATTGAAAATATGTCCGAAAGCCTGTTGTTTAATGATCTCTGTTAGAATCCCAATGCAATCTGAACGGTGAATGAGATTTACTGGCGCGTCGCCATTGCTAAGATCGGTTCGGCCTGCCAGATAACGAACGGGTTGCCTGCTTCCCCCAAAGAGCCCCCCAAATCTCACAATGGTGGTTTTTATTTTTTCTGAAGTAAAGAAAAGCTGCTCGACCTGCAGTAGTTGTTTCCCGGCCTGTGTTTCCGGTCTGGGGATTTCCTTTTCGGTTACTTTTCCCTGCTTATCACCATACACCGAAGTACTGCTTACAAGGATCACATTTTGCACCGAAGATCTTTCAACTTCCGAAAGCAAATAGGACATCTTTAATACATGATCTGCACCCGAATGTCGTCTAAGCCCGGGTGGGATCATAATAACCAGATAGTCTGCATCTTCCAGCAGTAATTCCACAGGGCCACTCACGCCGCCTTCGGTCACTACGATAGTGATGGCTTGAAAACCACTCTTTCGGAGAGCCTCTGCCTTTTCTTCACTTGTCACTGAGCCTTTAACTTTATATCCCAGGGTTTTCAGATGTCGGGCCAACGAAAGTCCCAACCAGCCCATACCAGCTATGGCTACTTTTTTACTCATTCGTTACCAATTAGTTCTTCTACCGTATAGCCAAGGGTATCTTGTTTTTGTTTTCGAAGTTCATCAAGGGTAAATGATCGCTTAACTACGATAGCATCGGTATTGATAAAAGGTTTTGGCATCATATGGCGAGGCCTCTTATTAATTGTAAACTGAGGATGTGACAACAGGTCGTACGAATATTCCAGAACGGTGAACTCAAGATTGTCTTTACCGGGACTTGTAAGGGAAATATTTAGTGAATCACCTTTCCCCAGATAATATCTCAGCAGTCTTTTATTTGCGATATTGGCATGAGCGTTGCCTTTCTCGTCTCTCAGGCCTTCATTTCCGTTAAAGCTTAATTTCGAATATGTATTGGTTGTATCGGAATAAATGAACAGCTCGGTAACCTCTCGTTTGGGTACAATTGTAAAGGAGATCTCCCGTCCGTCTGTGGTAAGAGAGTCTTTGTCAAGCCTCACTTCGAAAGGTGCTATGTCTTTTAGTGGTGCTTCGGCGGCATAGCGGAAGGAAGTGTTATACTTACTGCCGGCAGCAGATTCGATATATTTTGAAGCGGGTTCCGGCTCTTCTCCTAAATATCCCCTGGTCCAATCGTCCAGGATCTCGTCGTAAGTAACCCAGTAGGCTGCTCCTTTATCGGAATTGTGATAATAAACCAGGCTGTTTGGTTTCTGGCGTTCTTCTGTAAAATCGCTGCGATTGTGCGCCTGTATAAAATACCCGATACCAACCAGCAGGCAAATAATTGCAATAAGACGTTTAGAGCTGTAATACCCGAAGACAGTGTATACCAGACCGAACAATAAAACCGTAAACACACTACTAATAAATACGTGATCAGAGCCCAGACCTACCGGAAAGAACTGTACTAATGGTGCAAATAAGAATATAGCTGGTGCGGCGAGAAGGGCAAGTAAAAGGAGGTTTGGTTTTTCCTGGCGGATCACAACCCAGAGGGAAATAAGGGCGAAGAATACAGGAATTATAAAATATCCTGCTCCTTTTAAGAACATAGATACCACCACATTGAGTAGTATCCATATAAAAATAGGAGCCACTAACATCCCGGCGACCTTTTGGCCTTTCCCGATTCTTCTGTAGCTCCAAAAACTAATTGAGATCGAGATCAATACAAAAAAGGCGATGTAGCTATGGCCGTTGTATTTAAAACCGTGCTGGATCTCGTTGTATTCGGGGTATAGATAAACAATTAGCTCCCAGCCGAAATAACCAATCAGTCCGCATACCACAAGTGAAAACAAGGTAGCGGCAAATCCTCTGGCAATCGATTTGCCATTCATTTCTCCTTGTTTAAATCCGTAGAAAACAAGAAATAGAAATAAGAGAATCGCAACAATAAGCATGGGTAAGATCCAGCTAAAGGGATAATGGATCATTTTAAATAGCGGAAAATTTACATAAACATGATCCTCGTTGGATTTCAGGTTTTCCAGGTCTGCATCGGCAAAATAATGAAGAAGCGGCAAGAGATAACTCCCCTGATGTTGTAAGGTTTCCACATCCAGATTCTCCACGGTATCATTGGCGGTATGGTAATCGAAATGATCGTCGATAAAGGCAAAAAAGAAACTGTCTATGTCACCGTCTTCACGAAAGACAGTGGAATCTGTATCGTTTGGGAGCATTTTATAGATACTGTACATTAGGGAGGAGGCAACCGGATATTCCGGATTTGCCTCTACAAAGGCCTTAACCAGGTTCTCGTTTCCCCCGTTGGTTTCGAGTATCATATTACTAGGGCCACCACTACCTCTGGCTTCAAAATTTAGCACAAGAGCGGCATCTTTTGCCCAGGGGTGCTCATTCACGAAAAGCGATGCACCGTCCAGCCCGATCTCTTCCGCATCGGTGAACAGTATGATAATATCATTAACGGGTGTTTTTCCACTCGCCTGGTAAGCTCGCAGGCATTCCAAAATTGTCACTACCCCGCTACCGGCATCACTTGCTCCCGGAGAAGGAACCTTTGCACTATCGTAATGCGATAATAATACAAGTGCTTTCCCATCGCCGCTCCCTTTGATGCGAGCCATGATATTTGCAGGTTGATCCATATGGTATCCTGCCGGGATCGAATGGACCGAATCTCCTTCCTTTACAGTGCTCCAGTACGGTGAAAGCACATAACCTTTCTGCGTTTCAACCTCCAGACCCATTTTTTGCATTTCGGCCACCAGAAATTCCCTTACGCGGGTATGTTCCTCGTTAGCGTGATAATGTGGTGCTTTACTAATTTCTTTTAAGGTAGAGAGTGCGCGAGCAGTTGAGAATTCGGTTTCAGGGGTGTCTTCGGAAGTTCCACCGGAGGGCATTAAACTTGAAAAACTAAAGTAAATCAACCCTAATATAAGAAGGAAAGAGGCCAGGGCCGTGAGCTGTTTCATTCGCTTGATTTTATTGTCTTAAAGGTACAATTTTAATGTAAGAATTTATTACGAACCTAATTCACTGGAATTTAGTATATTTAAGAGAAACAAACGCCTAACATCATGAGTATTAAAAGTTATATTGGGAAGCGCGCCAAACCCACAAAGGGCTCTTCCGAGAACATCAAGGTCTCAGATTACATGACCACCAACCTAATTACGTTCCGGCCCAATCAATCGGTTCTGGAAGTAATGAACACTCTTATCAAGAAGAGAATTTCCGGGGGTCCCGTTGTAAATGATAAGAATGAACTGGTTGGTATAATATCTGAAGGGGACTGTATGAAACAGATCAGTAATAGCCGATATTACAATCAACCTCTACAGGATTTCAAAGTGGAACAGCACATGGCTACCAATGTGGATACCATCGATGGAAACATGAATGTATTCGATGCTGCTGATAAATTCCTCACCTCCAAACACCGTAGGTTTCCCATTGTTGAAAATGGTAAACTAGTGGGGCAGATCAGTCAGAAAGACGTGTTGAAAGCAGCACTTCAATTGAAGGGTAGGAGCTGGTAATAAACCTCTTTATCAGGAATCTCTTTTCACAAGTAAATACCAATCGTTGTCTAACGGTAAATATCCCTGGTCGTACACATAGTTGTACACCGAACCCGTTTTGGTAATGTATTGGCTGGTAAAATAATCGAAACTAAATCCATGTCTTAGGAGGGTTTCTTTATTAACCTTTGTCTTGTCTTTGGAGTTCAATTGCTCTAGAATTCGGTAATTCTTCCTCAGGCGGTTATTGATATTTCGCAGCAGGTTCTTGCTGTCTTTGTTTAAGGCGTTGTTGTACGAATTTCTACAGGCATCGCTACAAAACTTCTTATCGGCTCTGCCAATGATCTTGTCTCCACATTCCGGACATAATCGTTCCATACTGTCATTTTTATTCTGAAGGGGAGTTAGATTCGTCGTTTTCCTGTTTCAGGTGAAAACGATAGATTGCTTCAAATTTAAGAAATAATCCGCCGCTAACGTTAGGATTTAATTGGGTGCGGTCGTCGCCAAAACTAAAGGCCGAAAGTCCGAAATCGATTTCCTGCCCTTGCGGGTATACTTCATAATCATTACTGGAATAACCAAATTTAGCTCTTAAGAGGACACTTTTATTCAAGGCGTTGAATTGAATATAACTCGCAAATTCCAACGAGCTGAGGTCTACATAAACCTCGGGGCTATTGTCCTCTGTGATATTGAAACTTCTACCAATTCCGAAGTAATCCATACCTATGGTTGTCGCTCCCAGGCAGTAATTGATATCGGCAGAAATAGGCAGGCTCATGTCCATTTCGAAGCGGCCGTTCGCACTCAGATAATACCAGCCAATAATTGGGGTGGAAAATATACCAAATGCTTCGGTAGAAGCATAGGCCCCGAACCTGTAGATCAACCGATCCGATCTCTTCAGTTTCAGAAGGGCAAATCCGCCCAGGTAGAAATCGTCTCCCGAAATATTTTTATAATCTGAAGCTACCTTTGGTAAAAGGACAACGGTAGTGCTCCATTTTTCGTTAAAGGTTGTGGCCAGACCCAATTTCAGGGTGGTGCTTAACAAACTTGTGAAATCTGCATCCGGGAAAAGTTGCAGGTTGTTTCGGCTGAAGGCTCCGCCAGTAATAAGAACATTCTTCTCGCTTAAAGGAACAGGGAATGTTAGGTCCGCTTCGAAGGATCTTACCTGCGTACTACTGCCCGAATTCTCAAAATTGTTATTGAATGTTTGTCCGTAACCAATTCGCAACAGGTCCACATAATTTTGTGAGACACAAAACGCTGGTAGAAATACGAATAGGAGAAGTAATTTTTTCAATAGTATTGCGGTTGATTGAGATAAAGATATAACTTTTTGAAATTGGGAGTACAACTCCCGTAAAGCCTTAGAATTTTATTACAAAATTCCGTAATTTCGCGTCCTTATCTGACGGCAACAGGTTATGAGCAAGAATTTTAAAGAATATAACGGACTAAATCTTCCTGAACTAGCGGAGGATATACTTACTTTTTGGAAGGACGAGAAGATCTTCGAAAAGAGTATTTCCATTCGGGAGGGAGCCGAACCTTTTGTATTCTTTGAAGGGCCGCCATCGGCCAACGGCTTACCTGGTATCCACCATGTTATGGCTCGGGCTATCAAGGACATATTTTGTCGCTACAAAACCCAAAAAGGATATAAAGTCGATCGAAAGGCAGGATGGGATACACACGGACTTCCCATCGAGCTAGGCGTAGAAAAGGAGTTGGGAATCACTAAAGAAGATATCGGGAAGAAGATCTCGGTGGAAGCATATAATGAGGCTTGTAAGAAGGCCGTAATGCGCTATACAGACGTTTGGAACAAAGTAACCGAAAGCTACGGATACTGGGTAGATATGGACGATCCGTATATTACCTACAAGAGTAAGTATATGGAGACAGTATGGTGGATACTCAGGCAGATCTGGGACAAGGACCTGCTGTACAAAGGGTACACCATACAGCCCTATTCACCCAAAGCGGGTACCGGCCTTAGCTCGCATGAGTTAAATCAGCCAGGAACGTACCAGGATGTTACAGATACCACAGTTGTGGCACAGTTTAAGGCCGAGATCAACACCTTACCCGAATTTCTCAATAGTTATGGCGACGTGCATTTTCTGGCATGGACCACAACACCATGGACACTGCCCAGTAACACCGCGCTTACTGTTGGTCCGAAGATAGATTACGTGCTCGTTAAAACCTTTAATCAATACACTTTCGAGCCAGTTAATGTCATCCTCGCCAAGAATCTGGTAGGGTATCAGTTTAGCGGTAAATATGAAGAAGTAGAAGCCATAGAGGCTCTTGATACCTATGAAGAAGGGGCTAAGAAAATTCCATATTATATACTGAAAGATTTTAAAGGAGCTGCTTTGGAAGGGATACGTTATGAGCAATTGTTGCCGTATGCCTTACCCAATGACAATCCGGAAAACGCCTTTAGGGTGATCACGGGAGATTTTGTGACAACCGAAGACGGTACAGGGATCGTACACACTGCACCCACTTTTGGTGCAGACGATGCCAAAGTAGCGAAAGAAGCTACCCCCGAAGTCCCTCCGTTGCTGGTAAAAGACGAAAACGACAACCTGGTTCCATTGGTAGATCTCCAGGGTAGATTCCGTCCAGAAATGGGCGAATTTGCCGGGAAATATGTGAAGAACGAATATTATGATGATGGCGACGCACCCGAAAAAAGTGTGGACGTGGAACTGGCTATCAAACTTAAAACCGAGAACAAAGCCTTTAAAGTAGAGAAATACGTGCACAGCTATCCTAATTGCTGGCGTACAGACAAACCCATCCTTTATTACCCGTTGGATTCGTGGTTTATAAAGGTAACCGAATTCAAGGACAGAATGTTCCAGTTAAACCAGACCATCAACTGGAAGCCGAAAGCGACCGGAGAAGGACGTTTTGGAAACTGGCTGGCCAATGCGAACGACTGGAACCTGTCTCGATCCCGTTATTGGGGAATCCCGTTACCTATCTGGCGCACAGAAGACGGAAAAGAAGCCAAATGTATCGGGAGTATAGAAGAACTTGAAACGGAAATGCGACGTTCTGTAGAAGCTGGATTTATGGAAAAGGTGCTGTTTGAGGATTTTGTGATCGGTGATTATTCCGAAGAAAACTACGAAAAAGCAGATCTTCATAAGAATATCGTGGATGAGATCATCCTGGTTTCAGATACAGGGCAACCCATGAAGCGGGAGGCCGATCTTATCGATGTTTGGTTCGATAGCGGAAGCATGCCATACGCACAATGGCATTATCCATTCGAAAACAAGGAAAAAGTTGAAAATACTTGGCGAAAAGCCGATTTCATTGCGGAAGGGGTAGACCAAACACGTGGGTGGTTCTATACCCTGCACGCAATCGCTACCATGTTGTTTGATGATGTGGCCTATAAAAATGTGGTAAGCAATGGCCTGGTGCTGGATAAAGACGGGCAGAAAATGTCTAAACGCCTTGGGAACGCTGTGGATCCTTTCGAAACTCTAAAAATGTATGGTCCCGATGCCACGCGATGGTATATGATAAGCAATGCCAATCCTTGGGATAACCTGAAATTCGATAGTGACGGGATCGCCGAGGTGAGGAATAAGTTCTTCGGAACCCTGTATAATACATATAGCTTTTTCAGTTTATATGCGAATCTGGACGAGTTCGATTATTCGGAAGATGACATTAAGCTTGAAAAGCGACCAGAGATAGACAGATGGATCCTTTCCGAGCTCCACACCCTTGTTCAGAAAGTAGACGAAGCCTACGCCGATTATGAGCCAACCAGGGCTGCAAGGGCAATTTCGCTCTTCGTTCAGGAAAATTTAAGCAACTGGTTTGTACGTCTTAGTAGAAGGCGCTTTTGGAAGGGTAGTTATGGCGAAGATAAGATCTCTGCCTACCAGACCTTGTATCGCTGCCTTGAGGTAGTGACGCGCTTGGGAGCTCCTATAGCCCCATTCTTTATGGACCGCATGTATAAGGACCTAACGGCCGGGATAGTAAAAAAAGGACAGGAATCGGTGCATTTGAGTAACTTTCCGGTAGCCGATGCGTCTTATGTGGACAAGGAGCTGGAGGAGAAGATGCATAGGGCCCAAACAATAAGTTCGTTAGTTTTATCGTTGAGACAGCGCGAGAAGATCAAGGTTCGTCAGCCACTTCAGAAGATCATGATCCCCGTTTTGGATGCTTCGGAAAAAAGTGCCATTGAAGCCGTTTCGGATCTTATAAAATCTGAAGTAAACGTAAAAGAAATAGAGCTGATCGATGAAGGTTCCGGGATACTGGTAAAGCAGATCAAACCTAATTTTAAGAAACTGGGACCGCATTTCGGAAAAGACATGAAAGCTGTAGCTCAAGCGATTATGAATTTTGGTCAGGAAGAAATAGCCCAGCTTGAAAAAGATGGTGAAATATCAGTGATAATTAACGAAAAAAACACTACATTAACAATTGATGATGTGTTGATCAGCTCACAGGATATCGAGGGTTGGCTGGTTGCAAATGCAGATGGGATTACAGTTGCATTGGATGTTACTATAACGCCCAAATTGAAGAAAGAAGGAATCGCCAGAGAATTGGTGAATCGAATTCAGAATATACGAAAAGATTCAGGTTTTGAGGTTACAGACAGGGTGGATATCACCATTCAGGATGATGCAGAATTACAACCTGCGGTAGCCGAAAATCTTGATTATATAAAACAAGAAACCCTAACAGAGGTACTACAGTTTGAAAGCGAGGTAGTAAATGGAACGGAAATTGCTTTCGACGAGGTAGCAACCAGATTACGAATTCAAAAACATTGAAATTATGGCAAATGATGCTAAGAACAGATATAGCGATAAAGAACTGGAGGAATTCAGAAAGCTTATCCTTGAGAAGATCGATAAGGCGAAGGAACAACTTGAGCTAATCGAAAGCGCATATAAAAACGATAGTAATAATGGTACGGACGACACTTCACCAACTTTTAAGGCCTTCGACGAAGGCAGCGAGGTGATGAGTAAGGAAACGTCTTCCCAATTAGCCATTAGACAGGAAAAATTTATACGTGATTTAAAGAATGCACTTATCCGTATTGAGAATAAAACCTACGGAATTTGCCGTGTTACAGGTAAACTTATTAATCCTGAGCGATTGAAGCTTGTACCGCATGCTACTTTGAGCATAGAGGCCAAGAACATGCAAAAATAGACGGACACGCTATTACTTATTAAATTCACCCCCAAATGTTTTATTTGGGGTTTTTTTATGCTGAAAAGACCAATCTTCATACTCCTTGTACTGATTTCCACCCATGGCATGTTCGCTCAAAAAAAGGTACAGAAACAATGGAATGCCTCGGCGATCGATACATTATGGATCGATTCGGATGTGGTGTATAAGGTGAGAATTAGTACGAGCGGAGCAGAATCGATCGATCTGCTAACCAGCATAGAGGGCGAATACTTCGAATCTGTTACTGTGGATACTAAAATTATAAGCAGAACTCTAAAAATAGACACCGGCTTTAGCCCCTTTTTCAAACCAAAAAACGATAAACTTGCTGCTCACAAGGTGTTGTCTATTGAAATGACCTTACAAATACCAGAAAATCTGGCAGTTGTTATCAGGTCGAAGTCGGCATCTGTAGGCTTAAATGGATCTCTTTCATTTCTCGAAACTGCGTTGGAAAATGGTAATTGTGATCTGATGCGTTTTAGGGGGAATGCCAGATTATACTCAGTTTTCGGTAATATTACGGTAGATGCATTGTCCAATGTGGGGGGAAGAGCAATTTCGGAAGAGGGAAATATGTATAACGAACTAGAACTGGAGGGAGCCTATTTTATCGAGGCTAAAAGTAGACGAGGATCGGTAAGCCTAAGGCGTTTTCAGCAATAAGACTGATTAAAACCTGATAGTGAAGGTGCTTCCCTGCCCAGCTTCGCTTTGAACGGAGATGGTTCCCTGTAGTGACTCGATTTTATTTTTAATTAGGAATAAGCCTACTCCTTCCGCATCTTTGTTAGGATGGAAGGTTTGATAAATATTAAATATCCTGTTCCCGTATTTCTTCAGATCGATCCCTAAACCGTTGTCCTTTACCATCAAACAAGGACTGTCATTTTCATAAAAGGAATAGATCTCTATCACCGGACTTCTTTCAGGATGCCTGTATTTCACAGCATTAGTGATTAGATTCACCAGTATACTTTCCATATAGGACGTGATATATTTTATCGAGGGGACTTCAGAAAAATCTGTAAAGATTTCGGTCCTGGTATCGTTAAGTGTAAGTCTAACCTTCTTCTTTACATCCTCCAGAACCTGTTCAAAATATACTGTTTCTGTAGGTTCTTTAGATTTTGCCTGAATCGATCCCAATTCGGAAAGGTGACCCATAGTTGTTGAGATATTCTCCGATATCTCGTATAGACTCTCACTAATTTCTTCTCGTTCTGCTTCAGATTCTGCTGCTTTAAATAAATCCAGCACCATCTGCAGGTTACTGGCGTGTGAACGAAGGCTATGAGTGATAATATTTGCGAAGTTATTGAGCTTGGTATTTTGAGATTCTATGATCTTCATGCTCCTTAAAAGCTCAAGTTCTTTTTGTTTATCGTCGCTTATATCCTGAAAGACACCTTGAATTCCTACAACCTCGTTCTCTTCGTTAAAAATAGGTTTCCCTATTACCCGTGCCCAAAATTGCCTCTTGTTATACGTCTGCATTTTCAGGGTTGTGGTAAAAGGATGCCCTTCTGAACATTCCAGGAACAGGGCCGTTGCCTTTTCTTTATGCTCTTCTGCGTAGAAATCTAGTGCGGTGCGTAAGCTAGGATGATAGTTTTCGGGAATTTCGAGTATTCTTTTCCCTTCAGGATCCAGAAAGCTCTTCTTTTCCTTAAAATTTACAGACCATCCTCCTGATCCGGTAAGTTTCGATAATTCCTGGTAGTAAAAGTGATCAGGAGTAACAGAATCCGGGGGCGGGGATGTAGTGTTATTAGTACTATTCTGCAACAGTATTCTACTGCGCTTCTGAGCCAAAAAGTTCATTCATTCAACTTTACGACCGAAATATAGGGAAAATATCTTAATTGTAAGATAATTCCTTCAAATAGAAAGAATTTTAACGAGGGCTATTTTACAAATGGATAGAACGATAAATTGCGTATAACCCAGTAAAGCACTGCGATACCGAAGTACGAATAAATAAATATCTTATTGTAAAAAAGTTTAATTCTGTGCTCAGTATCGAATAAATAATTATGTGCCCTGGTCCCTAATCCATAAACGATAAGAGGTATGGATAGCACCATTAATGGATTCAACTGAAATGCCGCAAACAGATTGCCGTGAAGTAGCTGATGGATAGCACGTTGAGAGCCGCATCCGGGGCAGTTATAACCGGAAATTAATTTAAACGGACAGGGAAGAAAAAGTGAATTATTGGAAGGATTATAGTAGAAATATAAAAAAAAACCGCCCCCAAGAATAATGATCGTGAGGGCGATAAATAAAATTTTCTTAGAATCCACCACCGGCAACTCCTAATACTACAACAAAGATGATATAAAGTATTACTACAACACCACCTGCAACCATACCCCAGATAGAGTATTTCTTTGCATCATCAGCAGCTTTTTGAGCACCTGCATGATCTCCTTGTAGCCAGAGCTCTTTTACCTTTGTTGATTTAATAATAGCTACAATACCTAAGGGTAGGCAACAAAGCACTGTACAAATAATTGCCCATACCAGATTGTTATCCGGAGGAGTTCCTGCTGGATTGTTAGATGTTTCCATAATTTTAATTTAGTTGGTTATTAATTGACTATAAATATAGGTCAGAATTTTTAAAACCATATATTTTTTTCGGTGTAATGCAGTAATCCAGTGGAAAATCCATGTTTTCATGGATAAACTTTTCTTCCGCTTTAAACAAAGAAAGTCCCACTTTTATACTCTCAGGGCGACATTGCGATAAAAAGCGGTCGTAAAATCCTTTTCCATAGCCAATTCTATGACCTAAATGGTTGAAAGACAGAAGTGGAACAAATATCACATCCAGCAATTCGGGATCAATTCGCACTCCATTTTCCGGCTCGGGTATGCCAAATTCGGACACCTTTATTTTAGTGTTTTCCTGAAGTAAAAAATGCTCCATTTCCAGGGTATCGAAGTTTGATCTCGATATTACAATGCTCTTATCCTTTCCCTGAAGGATATGAAGTAAAAACTCCGTATTTACCTCCTTTTTACTTGAAATGGGTAGGAATACGTGATAATAATCCGCTTCCCAAATAGACAGCTCAAGACTTCGATTAGCGATTTCCAGACTTAATGCCTCTATATCCTCTTCATTTAGGTTTTGTCTAAGCTTCTTGTATTTTTTACGGATTTCGGCCTTATCCATTAACTCACTCCTGTGGAAATATGAAACAGCGCATCACCCTGGTAAACCAGAGGCGCCTCATTTACGTTGAACACATAGCCCTCATTGCTGGATTTTATCCAGTAATGGATCTTGCCATACGGATCGGTAATGTGGCCTATTACTTCTCCACGTTTCACCTGGCTACCTACTTTTACAGCGGGCTTGAACATCCCCGATGCATGCGCTCTCACCCACATACTATTGGTAATGGTAACCGAATTTTTCCTGGGAGAGGAGACCTTGAAATTAGACCTTAGCATACCCAGATGATGTAACACACGTTTCGAGCCGTTAACCCCGGTATTGCTCACTACATTGTCTATATAATTGGATTTCCCGCCTTCAAACAGTAACATAGGAACTCCTTTCTTTCTGCAGGCATTTCGGAAGGATTTATTAAGGTTTTTGGATTGAAGGATAAAAGGAGCATTAAAGATTCCCGCCAGTTCTGTTAACTGATTATCTCCCTTCTCTATTCGAATATGGGGCGCGTTAAATCGGCTGGATCCCCCGGTATGAAAATCGAGACAGTAATCCACATTGGGGATAATATGAGTCATCAGTTTGTAAGCAACCCTAGCGGCTAGTGAACCGGATTTACTACCTGGAAAAGACCTGTTGAGGTCGCGCCCATCTGGAAATTCTCTTACCTTTTGTAAGAATCCAAAGATATTGATGATGGGTATGCAAATTGTAGTTCCAATCTTGGGTTTGTTGATTCCTTTTGAAATTATTTGTCTCACGATCTCGATCCCATTAACTTCATCACCGTGAATCCCGGCAGTGAAGAGCACCGTAGGGCCTTCGTAGATCGATCTTTCAACAAAAATAGGCACATCGATGGGCGTGTTGGTGTGTAGTTTAGCAAAACTTAAATTGATCTCCTTGGAAGCGCCCGGAGGGATCACTTCTTTGAACAATTCGATATCCTGTGCTTTCTTTTTTGTCATCTGCGTTTATTTCGCTCTATGTAACTTATAATCTTGCTCGCTATGGAAATGCCCGTGGTGGTCTCTATACCTTCCAGTCCGGGGGTAGAATTCACCTCCAGCACCAGGGGTCCTCTTTCGCTTTGCAGAATGTCCACCCCACACACCCCCAGGCGTAGGGCTTTTGCAGCCCTAAGGGCACTATTTTCTTCTGCATAGGTTAATTCTACCAGATCTGAAGATCCACCGCGGTGAAGATTGGACCTAAATTCTCCCCCCTGGCTCTGTCGCTTCATTGCTGCTACTACTTTCCCATCAACAACGATCACCCTGAGATCTGAACCTTTGGATTCGGCAATAAATTCCTGGATCACAAAACGAACTTTTGCAGTTAACAACGTTTCTATTGTTGAAACTGCCGAAGGATACGTTTCGGCCAGGATGACTCCATGGCCATGTGTTCCTTGTAAGATCTTAATTATATACGGGGGGTCACCAAATATTTCCAACATGGAGTCTACATCTACAGTCATTCCCAGTACGGTACGTGGAACCGGGATCTTAGCATGGGCAAGTATCTGGTTGCAGGTCCATTTATTTCGGGATTGGAGAATAGGTTCGGCTCCCGCCACACAAAAGACACCCATAGCTTGTAAATGCCTTACTAAAGCCGCACCAAAATAAGTGTTTGACGCTCCAATACGTGGGATAACGGCATGAAGATCCTCTACAAGCTCGTCATTATAGTACAATACGGGTCTGCCTTCTACAATGGCTTGTGTACAGCGGTTGGGATCGATCACCTCCATCACATGGTTTCTGGATTCTCCGGCTAAAAAAAGACTTCGGGTAGAGTATAAACCTTCCCCACGTGATAAAATGGCGATATTCATTTTAGAATATTAGTTCCTGCAATTTAACAAAAATTAGATTCCGAAAATTTATTGTTGTTTTTATCCTCCCTCCCGAAATATTAGCCGTATAAATCCATACGTTTTTAAAACATAAAGTATCTTTGAGTCTATGGCAAAAGCTCCAGTAAAACTTCAAATATCAACCCTTCCCGAGTCGCCGGGGGTTTATCAGTTTTACGATAAGGAAAATAAACTATTGTATGTAGGAAAAGCGATAAACCTTAAAAAACGCGTCGCTTCATACTTCAGTAAAAAACACGACAATGGTCGTACTCGACTGCTTGTAAAGAAGATCGCGAACATTAAACATATAGTGGTAGCTACAGAGACAGATGCTCTTCTCTTGGAAAATAACCTCATTAAAAAATATCAGCCCAGGTATAATGTTATGCTGAAGGACGATAAATCGTATCCCTGGATCTGCATTAAAAAAGAGCGCTTTCCCAGGGTATTTTCCACACGTAGGTTTATCAAGGACGGAAGTGAATACTACGGCCCGTACACCAGTATGAAAACGGTACATACCCTATTGGACCTCATAAAAGGCTTGTACCAACTCAGGACCTGCAACTACGATCTATCTGAAGAGAAAATAAACGCTGGGAAATACAAAGTTTGCCTGGAGTATCACCTTGGTAATTGCCTGGGGCCCTGTGAAGGGAAACAAACACTTGAAGATTACGAAGCGAATATCGATGCGATAAGGAATATTATAAAAGGTAATTTCAAGGACTCCCTGAGTAGGTTTAAGAAGCAGATGAAAGAACATGCCGCACGTATGCAATATGAAGACGCACAACGAGTAAAAGAGAAGATCGAGGTCCTGGAGAATTACCAGGCAAAATCCACCATTGTTAATCCTAAGATAAATAATGTGGACGTTTTCACTATTATCTCCGATGAGACTTACGCATATGTAAATTTTCTGCAGGTTTCCTTCGGAAGCATAATCCGGTCGCACACCATGGAAATTCGGAAGAAACTGGAGGAGACCGATAAGGAATTACTCGAATTGGCCGTTGTGGAACTTCGCCAACGTTTCGATTCGCAGTCTCGGGAGATCTATGTTCCTTTTACTATTAAGACCGAAGCCGGAGTGAAGGTCACCGTTCCGAAATTAGGCGATAAAAAGAAGATACTCGACCTTTCCGAACGCAATGCCAAATACTTTAGGATGGAACGCTTCAAACAGGCTAAAATAGTGGACCCGGATCGTCATGAAAAACGTATCATGGCCCAGATGAAGGCAGACCTTAGATTAAGTGAAGAGCCCAGGCATATTGAGTGTTTTGACAACAGTAATATACAAGGTAGCCATCCCGTGGCGGCCTGTGTGGTTTTTAAAAATGGAAAGCCCAGTAAAAGGGATTACCGAAAATACAATATAAAAACCGTGGAAGGACCCGATGATTTTGCATCCATGGAGGAAGTTGTTTACAGGCGCTACAAAAGATTGCTCGAAGAGGAGCAACCATTGCCACAACTAATCATCATAGATGGAGGAAAGGGTCAGTTATCATCGGCGTTAAAAAGCCTTGAAAAACTGGGATTGCGAGGGAAGATCGCCATCATAGGGATCGCCAAGCGCCTGGAAGAACTTTTTTATCCGGACGACCCCATCCCGCTTTACCTCGATAAGAAATCTGAAACCCTGAAGGTTATACAGCAACTTCGGAATGAGGCGCATCGATTCGGAATTGAATTCCACAGAAACAAAAGGAGCAAGGATGCGTTAAATACAGAACTGGAATCTATTTCGGGAATTGGCGAAAAAACGATCGTCGAATTATTGAAACGTTTTAAAAGCACTAAACGCATTGCTTCAGCAAACTTTGAAGAACTTGCCGCTGTGGTTGGAGCCGATAGAGCAAAAAAAATTGTAACGCATTTTCAGCAAATGCCATGAGAATAAAGGTAACACTCATTCTATTTTTCTTAGGAACGCTTGGGGCATTCTCTCAGGATGAAACAAACGACCCTAAAGTTGGCCTGGTCCTTTCCGGGGGAGGTGCCAAAGGACTTGCCCATATCGGGGCCCTGAAGATCATTGAAGATAGTGGAATTGAGATAGACTATATTGGAGGAACCAGTATGGGAGCTATTATTGGCGGATTGTACGCTTCGGGCTACACAGCCCGGCAGTTGGATTCCATTTTCGAGGATTTAGATTTTGATGAACTGATACAGGATGATATACCCAGAAGCTCCAAGACTTTTTATGAGAAGGCGGAAACAGATAAATATGCCGTGACTTTACCATTCGACGGCTTTAAAGTGAGCTTCCCCAGCGGGCTCTCCAAAGGACAGAATGTTTATAATCTTTTCTCCAGATTAACCTCCCATGTTAATAATGTTGATGATTTTGGGAAATTGCCTATCCCGTTCTTCTGTATGGCCACAAATGTGGAAACAGGGAAAGAAGTGATCATGGAAAAGGGTTATCTGCCACAGGCAATATCGGCGAGTGGCGCTTTGCCTTCACTTTTCAGTCCGGTGATAATTGACGACCAGGTGCTTGTAGACGGAGGGGTTAAGAATAACTATCCCGTAGATCGCCTCAGGGCCAAAGGTATGGACATAATCATAGGAGTTGATGTACAGGATACTTTGAAGACCAGGAAGGACCTCAATTCGGCCTTCGATGTGCTGGTGCAAATAAATAACTACAGGACCATAGAGGACATGTCGAAGAAGCGACAGAAGACAGACATCTATATAAATCCGAATATAGCCGATTTTACCGTGGTTTCTTTCGACCAGGGCCGCAAGATCATTCAGGCGGGAGAGGAGGCAGCACAGCCGTTCGTAGAGCAATTAAAGGAGATCGCAAGCCGGCAAAAACAGCGCGTTAGGCCAAAACCCGACTTCCTAAAGGAGACCTCAATTTTTATCGAAAGTGTTGAGATCTCCGGGAATGTGAATTATACGCGAGCTTACGTGCTTGGCAAACTTAAAATAAGGACGCCGGACGAGATCTCATACAAAAGGCTCAATGAAGGAATCAATAATCTAAGCGCGACTGGAAATTTTCAGGATATAAACTATCGCATGGTGGAAACGGAAGATGGAAAGCATAAACTATATTTCGATCTAATTGAAAGTGAATCGAGAAATTTACTTCGCCTAAGCGCACATTACGACAATCTTTATCGTACAGCCGCGCTCATTAATATTACTAGAAAACGACTTTTTACCAACAATGATATCGCATCTTTCGACTTTGTGGTGGGCGACAATCTGCGCTATAATTTCAATTATTATATCGACAAAGGATTCTATTGGAGTATTGGTTTGAACTCCCGTTATAGTTTCTTCGAAAAAGATGTGCAGATAGATTTTATTTCTCCTGAAATGATTTCCGAACCCAACCTTCAGCTAAATAAACTTCAGTTAAAATACGGAGATGTTACCAATCAGCTGTATGTGGAAACACTCTTCCGAAGATCCTTCTTGCTGGGAGCAGGAGTGGAACACAAATGGCTTCGGTATCTTTCAGAAACCATAGGAATAGATGAGAACAATAACCCCAGAACCATCTTTGAGAACACTAATTACTTCAGCACCTATGGTTATCTGAAATACGATACCCTGGACGATTCATTCTTTCCTTCAAAGGGACTTTTCTTCGAGGGCGATTTTCATTTTTACATGTTCGCGAATGGGAGTAATAAGAATTTTGAGGAATTTTCCATTGCCAAAGCAAATATTGGTTATGCCCTGGGTGTGACCGATAATCTAACACTGAGATTAACTACTGAAGGAGGATTTAAATTAGGAGGAAGCAATACTCGCTCCATGGATTTCTTCCTTGGGGGTTATGGTTTTGAACGCATTAATAACATTATTCCGCTGCTAGGCTACGAAGCTCTTAGCCTTCGAGGTGATACCTACTTGAAGAGTACGGCTAGTTTCGATTATGAGTTTGCTAGAAATCATCATCTGGTTCTAGCAGCCAATATAAGCAATGTGGGAGATCGATTGTTTGAGACAGGTGAATGGATAGACGAAATAGACTATACCGGATATTCGTTGGGATATGGCATGGAAACTTTTTTAGGTCCCATTGAATTAAAATATGCCTATTCACCCGAAACGGACACAGACGAGTGGCATGTGCGGGTGGGCTTTAGCTTTTAATGTTTTATTGTCTTTTTTGCATCAAAAATTTCCGATATTTGTAGTATGACCGATAAGGCTTGGAAATATTTACTCCTCGACTTGAAATTTCTCCTTAAGAGAAATCCCGAATAATGCGTTTTTATTGCCCTTAAGTAAGTATTAACGTAATGTAATCAACAATGCCACTATATCATAAATTAGGAAAAATACCTCCTAAACGTCATACCCAGTTCCGGAAGGCGGATGGAAGTCTATACTCCGAACAGTTGTTCGGAACTATCGGATTTGATGGGATGTACAGTAATTTGTATCATGAAAACCGCCCTACACAGGTGGTAAGGATCCAAGATCAGTACAGCGTTGCGCCAAAGATTGCCAAGGATAATAACTTACAATCTTACCGTTTCAGGGGTTTTCAGGTTAAACCGGAAAATGATTATCTGAATAGCCGTAAAGTAGTACTCACCAATAGCGATTGCAATATTATCCTGGCGGCTCCTAAAGAGTCTCTTAGAGCGTATTTTTACAAGAATACAGATGCAGATGAGCTTATTTTTATTCATAAAGGTAGCGGTACGCTAAGAACCTTTATGGGCAACCTGGAGTTCAGCTACGGCGATTATTTACTGGTTCCCCGGGGCATGATCTATCAGATCGATTTCGATACGGAGGATAATCGCCTATTTATTGTAGAATCGTATCGCCCAATTTATACTCCAAAGCGATACAGGAACTGGTTTGGACAACTGCTGGAACATTCACCCTATTGCGAACGAGATATAAGAAAGCCGGAAAAACTGGAGACTTTTAATGAGAAAGGAGAGTTTTTAATGAAGGTTAAGAAACAGGACGAAATCATCGAGATGGTTTACGCTACCCATCCTTTCGATGTGGTTGGTTATGACGGGTATAATTATCCGTATGCCTTTTCAATTCACGATTTCGAGCCAATTACCGGGCGAATTCATCAACCTCCGCCAGTGCATCAAACCTTCGAAACAGACGCCTTTGTCGTGTGTAGTTTTGTGCCGCGCATCTACGATTATCATCCCGATAGTATCCCGGCACCCTATAACCACAGTAATATTGATAGTGATGAGGTACTCTATTATGTTGACGGAGATTTTATGAGTAGGAACGATATAGATGCCGGACATATTTCACTACATCCGGCCGGGATTCCGCATGGACCACATCCGGGTGCTACCGAACGAAGTATAGGGCAGGTAAAAACAGACGAATTGGCCGTAATGGTGGATACCTTCAAACCATTGAAAGTAACCGAAGAAGCATTAAAAATAGCCGATGACACGTATTATCAGTCTTGGCTGGAATAAATAAACAATAAATTACCTTCAATCGCGATTAATTCTTAACCATTCAGAAGAAAAATTCGCCGAAGGCAAAAAACATAATACCATGAGTAAAGATGTAAAATCCGTAGACTACGGACTTGAAAAAATATTTGAAGGAGCCCAGGACTTTTTACCCCTTCTGGGAACAGACTATGTAGAATTCTATGTTGGAAATGCAAAACAGTCTGCACATTATTATAAAACAGCGTTCGGCTTTCAGGACTATGCCTATAAAGGCCTGGAAACCGGATCGAAAGACGTAGTAAGTTATGTGCTGAAACAGGACAAGATCCGTATCGTACTTTCCACACCCCTGAACAGTAAATCGCCACTAAACGATCATATTGTAAAGCATGGAGATGGAGTAAAAGTGATCGCCTTGTGGGTTGATGATGCCCGTAAAGCCTGGGAGGAGACTACAAGCAGAGGTGCTAAGTCTTACATGGAACCATTGGTAGAAAAAGATGAGCATGGTGAAGTGGTACGAGCCGGGATCTACACCTATGGCGAGACTGTACACATGTTCGTAGAAAGGAAGAACTACAATGGTGTATTCTTACCCGGTTTTGTAAAATGGGAAACAGACTATAAACCCGCACCTACCGGATTGAAGTATATAGACCATATGGTTGGAAATGTAGGATGGGGACAGATGAATACCTGGGTGAAATGGTATGAAGAAGTAATGGGATTTGTTAATTTCCTCTCCTTTGATGACAAGCAGATCCACACCGAATATTCCGCTCTCATGAGTAAAGTGATGAGCAATGGAAACGGAAGGATAAAATTTCCCATTAATGAACCGGCAGAAGGTATAAAACGTTCACAAATTGAGGAATATCTTGATTTTTATGAAGGGGCCGGGGTGCAGCACCTCGCGCTTGCCACAGACGATATCATTGAAACAGTAGCCCAACTTAGGGCAAGAGGTGTTGAATTTTTACCACCACCTCCACAGCAGTACTACGATGATATTCCGGGCAGGCTGGGATCGCACATGGATATGATGAAAGAAGATATAAAGGAGCTTCAGCGTTTATCAATTCTGGTTGACGCCGATGAAGAAGGCTATTTATTGCAAATTTTTACCAAACCCCTTGAAGACAGACCTACCTTATTCTTTGAGATCATCCAGCGAATGGGCGCGAAAGGATTTGGGGCTGGTAATTTTAAAGCACTGTTTGAATCTATAGAGAGAGAACAAGCAGCGCGTGGCACCCTATAAGATGTAACTAAGTGAAAACTCCATCGTCTTAATGATGGAGTTTTTACTTTGGAACAGTAGTTGTATTTGTCACAACCAAATCTTAATACTTATGTTATGAAAAGGCTTATTACGCTTTTTTTATTTTTTACTTTCATCGTTGTGAATGCCCAGGAACAGGCCTATGGGGATGGAGAATGGTTTAAGTTTCGGGTACACTACGGTATCGTTACTGCAGGGTATGCTACCTTAGAGGTTGACAATGCTTACCTGGAAGGGCGCAGTGTGTATCATGTGAAAGGAGAAGGGCGTACTACAGGGGTCTCTAAATTATTCTTTAATGTAGAGGATTATTACGAATCTTACATAGATAAATACAACGACAGACCATATCGCTTTATCAGGAAGATCGATGAAGGAGGGCACACCAAGGATATTCAGATAGATTTCGATCATAACGCGGGAAAGGCTCTGGTATACAACAAGAAACATAACACCAAGGAGCTGGTATCTTTCCCAAGTGATGCTCAGGATATGGTTTCGGCTTTTTATTACCTTCGCAATAATCTTGATGTAACCAAGATCTCGGAAGGAGAAACGGTCGATATGAATATGTTCTTCGACAAGGAGAATTATAAATTCAGACTGAAATTCTTGGGTAGGGAAACCTTAAAAACTAACTTTGGCAAAGTATCGTGCCTGGTATTCAGGCCTTATGTGCAGGCAGGACGCGTTTTCAAAGAAAAAGAGAGCCTAACGGTATGGGTAAGTGATGATAACAACAAGATACCATTACTAATAAAAGCCGATCTTGCAGTGGGTTCCTTAAAGGCCACCCTAACAGAATTCAAAGGACTAAAACATTCTTTTAAAATTATAGTAGATTAATGCCTCGATGGAAATTCAACCGGAAACCTTAAAATTACTCGAACAATTAAAGAAGAAATACGATGCGATCGATCAGGATCTCGATACACACCTGGAAGGGTTGTTGTATGGGGAGCCTATAACGTACTGGGATTATATCCAGACCGACGCCTTGCTTAATCTTCAGATCCAACGTACTACCTTGCCGGATGAGATGGTATTTATCATGTACCATCAGATCAATGAGTTGCTGTTTAAAATGATCCTCTGGGAAATTCAACAAGTGGCTCACCACAAGGAGCTTACTGTCAAGTTCTTTTCAGAAAGATTAATGCGTATTAGTCGTTATTTCGACATGCTCACTTCCTCTTTCCAGATCATGACCGAAGGAATGGAAGTGGAACAATACCTGCAATTCAGAAATACACTTACCCCTGCCAGTGGATTTCAGAGTGCCCAATACCGTAAGATCGAATTCGCCTCGACCGATCTTATCAACCTTATCGATGCGAGATTCAGGGATACTATAGACCGGGATACTCCTTACGAACACGCGCTGGAACACTTGTACTGGCAGGCGGCAGGTAAGAATTACCATACCGGGAAAAAGAGTTACTTGCTTAGTGCTTTTGAAGAAAAATATAAAAACGAATTTATCGCCTTTACAAAAGAGTATAATACTATAAATTTGTATGCGAAGTTTAAAAGTTTACCCGAATCTGTTAAAAAGGACCCTAAATTAAGAAAGGCGATGAGGCACTACGATCGCACCGTTAACATTAAATGGGTGATGGCACATTATAACACGGCTGTGAAATATCTCAATCACGGGAATGAACCGGAAGAGGCAACCGGTGGAAGCGATTGGGCAAAATATATGCTCCCGAAATATCAGCGGAGAATATTCTTCCCCGAAGTGTGGACAGCAGAAGAACTAAAGAACTGGGGCCATGACGTATAGTTGCTAAATTGAATGAATTTGAAGAGATTAACCTATTTACTCCCCGTATTACTGCTTTTTGCAGCTTGTAGCACCGAAATTAAAGATGAAGATGAGGTAGCAGAGGAAGAGCTCCCTCAAATTATAGAAGAATACGGCTATATCCTTAACGATTTTAATGTGATTAGGGATACCATCAGGCCGGGAGATACTTTTGGGGCAATTCTGGATGCAAATGGTGTCACCCAGGATAAGATCTTTGAAGTAGCTACAAAATTCAAAGACAGCTTCGATGTTAGAAAAATGGTGGTGGGTAAACCCTATGTATTGCTAAATGCCAAAGACAGCACAAATGCTACCCAGGTATTTATTTACGAGAAGAATAAAGTTGACTACGCAGTGGTGGATTTTAGAGATTCGATATCCTCCTTTAATAGCAGGAAACCTGTTTCTTATGTAGAAAAAACGGCCTCCGGGGTAATAACTAGCTCGTTATATCAAACCATGGAGGAAAACGATCTTAGTCCGTACATGTCTGAACGACTGGCCAATATTTATGCCTGGACCATTAACTTTTTCGCTATCCAGCCAGGAGACAGATTTAAGGTGATCTACACCGAAAAATATATCAATGACACCATTCCCGCAGGTCTTGATAAAATAAAAGCCGCATATTTCGAACACAAAGGAAAACAGCTTTATGCTTTCCGTTTCGTGGGAGACACCTTGAACCAGATCCCGGATTTTTACGATGAGAATGCCGAAAATCTTAGACGGGCATTCCTGAAAGCCCCGGTTAAATTCAGCCGTATCTCATCCCGGTATAATTTAAATAGAAGGATCAAGTATTACGGTTATAAATTAAGGCCCCATAAAGGAACCGATTTCGCAGCCAATATCGGCACCCCGATTCTGGCTACAGCCGATGGTACAGTGACAAAGTCTGAACGCCGTGGAGGAAATGGCAATTATGTAAAAATTAAACATAATAGTACCTACTCTACCCAGTATTTACATATGAAAAGCAGAAATGTAAAGGTAGGAGACTTTGTTCGTCAAGGCGATGTGATTGGTTGGGTTGGAATGACCGGAAATACCGGAGGACCTCATGTTTGCTATCGATTTTGGAAGAATGGTAAACAAGTGGACCCCTTTAAGGAAGATCTTCCCACATCGGAGCCATTAGCTCAATCTTTACAGCCAAAATATTTCCAATTTATCGCTCCCCTGAAGGAAAATCTGGACTGTATTACATATTAATTCCCCTCTTTTTTTGCTGTTGATAACCCTGTTATTAATTAAAACACGGATTTTCAGAATGTTACTCATTAAATCTTACATTTAATCGGCGTGTATTTCTTAATATTTTCTTAATCCAAAAATTATTATAAGAAAATTATTGGAAGTAATTTTGCGCCAATATTCATAAACTAAACATTAAACAATGAAAAAACTTTTACTTTTAGTTTTCTTATTCGGCAGTTTTACTGCATTTTCTCAGGGAACGGTTACAGGAACAGTACAAGATGCTGATCTTGGAGGACCCCTTCCCAATGCTAGTGTTGTTGAAGTTGGTACCAGCAATGGAACTATTTCCGACTTCGACGGGAACTTTACTTTGTCCGTTTCATCAAACAGAGGGCAAGTTGAAATATCCTATTTAGGATATGTAACCAGAGTTATTTCTTTCACGTTAAGTAATGGCTCGGCAAATCTAGGGTCTGTTTCTCTTGATGCCGATGCTGCTACATTAGGTGAAGTTGTAATTGTAGGTACAGGGGTAATTGACCTGGCAGACGACAGAAAAACACCTGTTGCAGTATCTACTATTACCGCTCAGGAGATTACTACCAAAGCGGCTGGTAACGTAGAATTTACAGAGGCGATGAAAAATACGCCTTCTGTGTATGTCTCGAACCAAGCGGGAGGATTTGGTGATAGCCAGATATTTCTTCGTGGTTTTAGCGATGTAAACACTGCATTCCTTTTAAACGGTCAACCTATCAACAGTCAGGAAGACGGAAGAATGTTCTGGTCTAACTGGGCTGGTATGGCCGATGTAGCAAACGCCATCCAGGTACAAAGAGGACTTGGTTCTTCTAAACTAGCCATTTCTTCTGTTGGTGGTACGGTTAACATAATTTCGAAAACTACAGATCAGCGCGAAGGCGGATTTGTAAGATTCCTGGCAGGTAACGATAGTTACTTTAAAGGAACAGCCAGCTATAATACAGGACTTAGTGAGAGCGGTTGGGCTTTCTCTTTTCTAGTAGATCACTGGCAAGCACACAGAAAATATGCTATTGGTACTGCAGGACAAGGACAAAACTACCTTTTCTCTGTAGGGTATAAGCCAAACGATAACCATGCATTTAACTTCCTTATCACAGGTGCACCGCAATGGCACGACCAGAATTTCTCAAACAGTCTGGACACCTACGAACTATACGGGGAGAAATACAACGGAAATACAGGATTCTTAGAAGGAGAGCGCTATACAGAAAGAAGAAATTTCTATCACAAACCGGTTGCAAACCTGAACTGGGACTACACCATTAGCGACAATGCAGACCTTTCTACTGTAGCCTATGCCTCTTGGGGCCGTGGTGGTGGAACAGGAATGTATGGACGTGGAAGCCGTGTTCGATTAGGTATCAACGGTGAGATCGATTTCGATCAGATCGTTCAGAATAACATGGATATTGCAGATTCTAACGGCGTTGGTGCCTTTAGCGATGCGCGTATCCGCAGATCGTCTATGAACAACCATAACTGGTACGGACTTCTTTCCAGCTTAAACCTTGAAGCAGGCGAAAACTGGAACATCAATGCAGGTTTCGACGGAAGAATGTATCACGGAGATCACTTCAGACAAGTGAACGACCTGCTTGGACTCACCGGTTTGGAAGAAAACGGACAGATCTTTATGAACGAATTCGAAGCCAATCCATGGAGTACCTTATTCGACTTTGCCGAAGAGGGAGATCGTATCGACTACGACTACTCTGAAGACATCAACTACTTAGGTGGTTTTGGTCAGGTAGAATACGCTACCGATAGATTCTCGATCTTTGTACAGGGAGCATTTTCTACTCAGTCATTCCAAAGAGAAGAGCGTTTCGACCTAGCAAATGCCGGTAAATCTGAAAAAGTAAATAAAACCGGTTATAACATCAAAGGAGGGGCCTCATTCAACATAACCGAGGAGCATTCGATCTTCGCAAATGCGGGTCAGTTCTCACGTCAGCCATTCCTGGATAACATTTTCAGAGATGTTCGTGGTTCGAACGATATCGCGATGCCTGAAGTAGATAACGAAGAGATCCTTGGTCTGGAAGCAGGTTACCGTTTCCAAAACAGCAATCTACGTGTGAATGTAGACGTATACCGTACGGAATGGGGTAACAGATTTATCTCTGCCGGTGGTGAAGACAATTCAGATCCAAAGAACTCTGTATTCTATACAGATAGATTTACCGATGTAACTCAGCTTCACCAGGGTGTTGAATTCGATTTCGAATATCGACCAAACTACGGAGCATGGAGACTACGAGGATACGGATCTATCGGTAACTGGAAATTTGATGGAGAAACTCCTTTCACAAGACAGAATGACGATACCAGTGAGTTCATCATCACCGATGGTATGTTGGATCTAACCGGTACTAAAGTAGGTAATGCACCTCAAACCTCTTTTGGTGCAGGGCTATCAGTTAAATTATGTGACGGACTTACAGTTGATGGAGATTACAACATCTATACAGACCTTTATGGTTTCGTGAGTGCCGATGATGTAATTGAAGCTGCTCAAATGGGTGAGCGCTACCAGGCAGAACGTTTGCCAGCGTACACTTTGGCAGATGCCGGACTTACTTATAAGTTTACTTTAGGGGGACAGCGTCTTACCTTCAGAGGTAACGTATACAACCTGTTCAACGAAGCCTATATTAACCAGAGAGATGCTTTCGGTTATTACTTAGGTGTTGGAAGAACGTATAACGCAAGCTTACGATTAAACTTCTAAGGATTTTTTCTTCGGAAGTAAAAACCGCCTCTCCGGCTTTATGGAGAGGCGGTTTTTTTATTCAAAATATGCTACCTTTGAAAGACTTCTAAACAAAACCAACTATGTACACAACCGTTCAGTTTATTCATTCCTGGTGGGCCTATCTCGTGCTTTTTATGCTTCTTATAGCTACTATTAACTCCTTGGCCGGCCTGGTAGGCAAGAAAGAATATCAACCTAAGGATTTCCGAATAGCACTTTTTACGCTAATTGTCACTCATATCCAGTTTCTAATAGGTTTAATTCTCTATATCATTTCCCCAATGGGGCTTAAGAATATCTCTAACGTAGGGATGAGTGAAGTGATGAAGAACGGAGAGTTCAGACTCTACGCGGTTGAACATCCACTGATCATGATCATAGTAGTTGTGCTGGTGACTGTAGGTTACTCCAAGCATAAAAAACGGCTGGTCTCGGGGCCCAAGTTCCGGGCACTTACCATATTCTATGCGCTGGCACTTATCTTTACCCTAAGCCGTATCCCATGGGCTCAGTGGTTCAGTTAATTTGTGTTATTAACTGAGGCTTCAGTTTCTTTGATCAGGTAAACATAAACCGGAAAATGATCGCTGTATCCACCAGTGAATCCACTTGTAGTAAAACTGCGAAATGGATATCCTTTATATCTACCTTCTCGAGCAATTAGTTTTGGTTCATTATAGATCCCTGCCGTGTAAAATCGATACGAGCTGTAATCTTTTTTTAATAATTCTGAAGAAAGCATGATCTGGTCGAATAGATTCCATCCATCTGCGTAGCCCAGGGTTCCCAGTCCTTTTCGATACATGGGCTCCATTGGGTTGTACAATTTTTTAAGCTGTGTGCTGTCTTTTCTTATCGTGGTTTTCAAGGTTCTCTTAATACTCGCATTTACCGGATCATCGTTAAAATCACCCATATTGATGATCTTAGCATACGGATCTATACTCCACAATGAATCTATTAATTGTTTATTGAGTCTTGCGGCTTTTATACGCTTGGATTGGCTTCTGGCTTCACCACCACTACGTGATGGCCAGTGGTTCACGATTATATAGATCAATTCCCCTTCAAGGTATCCACTTACAAGAAGCTGATCCCGTGTATAGATCCTTTTTGTCGTGTCCTGGTCGTCGAAGAGTAAAAGCTCCACGGCTTTGTATTGAGAAGGAACAAATACAGATTTCCTGTACAGTAAGGCAACGTCTATGCCCCGGCGATCAGGCGAATCGAAATGAACCAGCCCGTAGTCTGTTTCTCTCAGTGGATCGGTGTTAAGCAGATCTTCCAGTACTAGCCTGTTTTCAATCTCACAAACTCCAATAATAGACGGTGGCTGCCCAGTTACCTCTTTTCCAATTTCAGAAATCACTGTGGCCATATTCCAAACCTTTTTACTATATATCTCCTCCGTCCAGTGATCTTTACCCTCCGGTGTTCTGTCGTTGTCGAAAGTGATAGGATCGTCTTCATAATCGAACAAGTTCTCGAGATTGTAAAAGGCAATGGTGTGGATCTTGAATGACCTGTGTTCCTGTGGGTAGATATGCTTAGGCCAGACAGATAATATTAGGAGAAAAAGGTATGAGAATCTCATTTTTAGAGTGGTTTAGAGTTCATACCGGGGAGTGGTTAAATGTAGAAAAACTAATCACGGCAATACATGCTTTTCATGAAATCAGACTTATAACTGATCAAAAATCTAAATAAAGCGGGGAACCCCTTAGCCTGTTTTTATACTTTTATTAGATCTCGCAGTATCTAGTACTTCCCACACAACGTATCTTTTTTCGGATAGAACTTCGTTTTCCGAAGGTTCAGATCAATGTTCGAGTAAATACGTACTAACGATTTCCTTCCATGAGGTGTTCGGGATTGATTGCTTTATTTTTCATGCTCGTGAGTGTGTTTGGCTATACGCAAACCACTGTTGTAAAAGGCAGGATTCTGGATTCATATTCAGGAATTGCCGTCCCAGCTGTTCAGGTGCAGATATTGGGGCACTTACGGCAAGTGCAAAGCGACAATAACGGTTATTTCATCATCTCCGAAATTGATCTTCCCGTTGGAGAACAAATCATCCAGTTATCTCATGACGACTATTTAACAAAAAAATTGAGAGTTACCATCAATAATGGTAAGACATTAGATCTCAATCCTGTATTTCTGGAAGCAGATCTGTCTGTGGGAGAGCAACAAACCGGGATCATCAGTTTAACCGATTACGAGTTGGATGAGGAGGAAGAGAGTTCGCAAAATATCTCGGGATTATTACAAGCCTCCAAGGATGTCTTTTTAAACGCGGTAGCTTACGATTTCAGCGCTACTTTTTTTAAACCAAGAGGGCTGGATAATTCACATAGTAAGTTACTCATCAATGGGATTGTGATGAATAAATTAGTTTCGGGCAGACCCTTATGGAGCAATTGGGGCGGATTAAATGATCTTCAGAGAAATATTGAGTACGACCGAGGGACTACCCCGGGCGATCACGATTTTGGAGGTGCCAATGGGTCAACACATATACTCATGCGCCCGTCTCAATACAAACGGGGAGGACGTATCTCTTACGCACTTGCGAACAGGAGCTATGAAGGCAGAGTCATGGTATCTTACAGTAGCGGACATACAAGAAGTAAATGGTCGTATTCGGTATTAATATCAAGGCGATATGGAGAAAGAGGCTATGTAGAAGGGACTCCCTACGATGCTAATTCGGTTTTTATTGCTGTTGAGCGTGCATTGAACGATACTCACAGCCTTAATCTCGTTGGTATCTATACTCCCGTACAGAGAGGCCGCTCCACTGCCCTTACCGAAGAAGTGGAAGGGCTTAAAGGAAACAGCTATAATCCGCATTGGGGCATTCAGGACGGAAAAATACGAAGCAGTAGAATCCGGTACATTGAAGAACCCATAGTTATGTTGAATCATTATTGGAAAATTTCCGAAGGGAACAAAATCAATAACAATATTGCGTATCAAAGCGGGAAAATAGGAAATAGCCGTCTGGATTATGGTGGTAGACGAAACCCCATGGCAAATTATTACCAGCGATTACCAAGTTATTTTCTTCGGAACCCAAACCCTACACCCCTGGATTTTCAGTTAGCCTACGAAGCAGAGCAGGAGTTTATTAATAACGGACAGCTTGATTGGAATTCTCTTTATGAGGCTAATACTAAAACGGCAGGAGGACTTTCTGCCTATATCATTCAGGAAGATGTGACCAGGGATACTCAATTATCGATGAGCAGTATTTACAATGGGAGCCTGTCTGAAAATGTTCGTCTGGATGGAGGACTGAGCTATCGCATACTAAAAAGTGAGAATTATGCCGAAGTTAATGACCTACTTGGCGGACAAGGTTATTTGGATATAGATCACTTTGGAGAGGATACTAATTTTATTCAAAGTGATCTTCAAAATCCAGACAGGATTGTAATCGCAGGAGAGCGATATAAATATAATTATGAAATTAAGGCCACCAACCTATCGGCTTTTGTTCAAACAAGGATAAACCTACGCAGGGTGGATCTTTACGTTGCCGGGGGATTATCCCAGGTAAATTACCAGAGAACAGGTCTATTTCAGAACGGATATTTCGCTCAACCTAACAGATCTCTGGGGGACAGCGAGACTATCAATTTTACCGCCTTTAGCGCCAAATTTGGAGGACTCTATAAATTTAATGGGCGTCACTTTTTCGAATTAAACGTCGCCATGCTGGCACATCCACCCACTTTGCGAAATAGCTTTGTTAACCCCCGCCAGAACAATGATATCGTCGATGGTCTGGCAATAGAGAATACCAGGTTGGCAGATGCAAGTTATCTGTTTCGTACTCCCAATGTTAAAGCGAGGGTTTCTGCCTTTTACAATGAACTATCTAATCGTACCGAAATTGGTTTTTACTTTACTCAGAATGCGTTGGGGAGTGAAGATAATAACGCTTTTGTACAGGAGATCGTTACCGGGATCGGCAATAGAAATGTAGGGCTGGAAATAGGAGCTGAAATAAAAATATTCCCAACCTTTAAAATAAAAACAGCTGCATCTTTGGGGCAATATATTTATAGCTCTAATCCTGTGCTATACTTATCTGGAGACGATTTCGACAGCGACCCGTTAGATGGAGTGGTGGAAGGAAACGACATTGAAATCGTTGGTGGAAAAAGAACTGTGATCCTGGAGAATTATCACGTGGCAGGGGGTCCGGAGAGAGCAGCCCAGATCGGGTTGGAATACCGCGACCCCAATTTTTGGTGGGCCGGAATTACAACCAATCATTTTTCGAATTCCTATGTTGATATTAGTTATCTAAGACGTACGCCCGATTTCTACACAGATTCCGACGGCCTTCCTTTTTCAAACTACGATATAAACACGGCGCGGGCTTTACTTAAACAGGAAAAGCTCGATGATTATTTTCTGGTGAATGTGGTGGGAGGAAAGTCCTGGCGGATTGGCGGGTACTATATCGGGTTTTTTGCATCGATCAACAATTTACTTGATAGCAGATACAGAACAGGCGGATTTGAAGATTCTCGTAGGGTAAGTTACCCACAGCAATTGGAAGAGAGAAACAGGAGATACGGACCCCTGTTCGGGAATAAATATTTCTTCGGAAATGGAACCACCTATTATGCAAACCTATATCTAAGATTTTAATCGTATTAATTTCAGAAATTATGAAAAATCTCCTTCTCATAACATGCGCTTTCTTACTACTAAGTATTTGCATTATTTCCTGTGTTACCGATGATGAGTTCAATGTACCTGAGATCGAGCTTGCAGCTATTGAGCTTTCGGGCTCGGAGATAAGTATTGGAGCCTTAAAGGATGCCTTGCTCCAGGAAATGGCCAATAATGGCAATACTGTTTTAACCATAGAAGAAGAGATTTATATAACGGCCTACGTGATCTCAAGTGACGAACATGGAAATTTCTTTGAAGAGATCGTTGTTCAGGACGCTCCAAATTCACCTTCAGCGGGGCTGAAGATAAAGATCGATTCTAACCCCTTATTTTCTCGTTTCGAATTCGGGCGGAAAGTGTATGTAAAACTTATGGGCCTTACGGTTGGTTTGGATAGCGGACAACTTTCGGTGGGGATCAGGGATGGAAACAGGATTGGCCAGATATCGGAGTCTCGTATGTTCGACTATGTAGCCAGGGATACTACGGTGGTTACCATCGAGCCTGCTCTTGTTTTAATTTCAGAACTTTCTGAAGAGCATATAAATACCTATGTTCAGTTAGATGACGTTCAATTCAACCGCATGGAGGTGCTTGGAGACGATCCTCTTACATATGCCGGGGAACCCACCGATATGTTCGACGGGGAGCGCACCTTGGAGAGTTGTACCGAAAATGCGAGTATAGTATTTAGCACTTCCACCTTTGCCGATTTTAAATCTGTGCGAATGTCGGCCGGGAAAGGTTCTGTAACCGGACTATTCACTTATAATTTTTTTGGAGATGAATTCAATTTGGTGGTAAACGATCTCAATGGAATACAGCTGGATGGGATGGATCGCTGTGATCCACTGGAGGTTGATTGCGGTGTTGCGGGGATGGTAGGCAGTACAATTTTATTTACCGAGTTCTTCGAATTTCAAATAGAAGGCGAGCCCATTCAGGGTAATGGCTGGACTAATTTTGCCGAAGCCGGCTCCGAATTATGGGAGGCCTATTTCGACGACGGATCCAATGCTTCACTTGGGATCTCGGCACGAATGGGAGCGTATATGAGTGGCGACGATGCGAATATTGGCTGGCTCATCACTCCCGAAATAAATTTCGAGGGGCAGCAAGGAGAAACGCTTAGTTTTAAAACTTCCAATAGTTTTGCCGATGGTAGTACTTTGGAACTGTTTTTTTCTCATGACTGGAACGGTGATCCGGTGTCTGTCACTTCTGCAACCTGGAATCTTCTACCCAGTGCAGTGATCGTGCAGGATGACGACTTTTTTGGAGATTGGATTTTTTCGGGGAATGTAGATTTAAGTTGCATTGAAGGTACAGGCCATATTGCATGGAGATATACAGGAAGCGGAGATCCCGATTTTGATGGCACCTACGAGTTGGATGAGATCGAAATTCGATCGAATTAATTTTATTGCATACTTTCGTATCGTGAGACCAACGGTACTACATTTTAAGTTTTATCTCGGTGTGGCTACGGTCATCTGTATGGCAGGACTAAGCGGCTGCGAGAAAAAACAGACTCTACCGGATCCCCTGGAGGCAGGATGGGAGGGAAACAAAGTATGCGAAGTGATCCAGGACGATAGTAGTTTACGTGTATTAAAGTGCACCTTTCCGCCGGGCGTTGGGCATGAAAAGCACTATCACCCACCACATTTTGGATATACTTTGCGGGGAAGCACCTTCAGAATAAAAGATACTACCGGAACACGGGAAGTGGATGTACCCACCGGATATAGTTTTTCGAACAAGGATATCCAGCAACACGAGGTGTTGAATATCGGGGATAGTACTGCCGTGTTTTTAATCATAGAGCCAAAGAATTAAGAAAGAAACAATAAAAAACCCTTTCAGTTCGAAAGGGTTTTAATGGATGATATTAGTTAGTTGAAAACGACTAGCGTTCTACGATTATAAATTCGGATCGTCTGTTCTTGTCATGTTGTTCTTTCGTACAATTAGTGCCACAGTCGAATTTCGGATCGATTTCACCTTTTCCTTCCCCACTAATTCTTGAAGCATCTATTCCTTTCGAGATCACATACTGAACTGTAGACTGAGCTCTACGCTCACTAAGATCTAAGTTGTACTTGTCGTTACCCCGATTATCGGTATGGCTTTCAACCTTGATCACCATCTTTGGGTATTTCATCATAATAGCCACTAATTTATCCAGTTCGAATGCCGCCTGAGGCTTGATATTGGACTTATCAAGATCGAAATAAATAGGATTAAGGACCACGCGGTCGTCTACGATGATTTCTTCAATAGGACGAAGTCTTATCACTACATCGACTTCGGTATTATTGGCAGCCTCAACAACAACAGCATTGCTCTCGAAATCCTTCATGATCCCTTGTAATACATGTCCTTTATCACATTCGGCAGAGAATTTGGTTGTACCATTTTCGCCGGTAGTTCGCGAACTCAGGTTGTTTTCAAACTCATCGTACATATCTACGCGAGCTCCCGAAATGGGCCCATCGGTATATTCGTTAAGTACAGTAACATTGTAAGTTACTTCACAGGCGATCTCAAGTTCTTTTACAGCATAGATATCGTCTCCACCTTTTCCGCCCTCTCTGTTGGAAGACACATAACCGGTCATGGTCACTGGGTCGAATACAAAGGCAAAATCGTCGCTGGAACTATTTACGCCTTTCCCCATATTCACCACCTCCATATTCCCGCTACGGGTAATGGGAACCATAAATACGTCAAGTAATCCAATACCTAAATGACCGTCACTGGAGAAATAAAGAGAACCGTTACTGTCTACAAATGGAAATCCTTCCCGGCCTTCGGTATTTACAACACTACCCATGTTTTCGGGTGTTCCAAAAGTACCATCCTTGTTAACGGTAACTTTGTAAATATCACTCATTCCTTGTCCACCCGGCATATCACTGGCGAAGTATAAGGTATTCCCATCCGGGCTTAATGCCGGATGCTGTACAGAATATTCGTTGCTATTCCATGGTACAGACTGTACGCCTTTCCATTGGCCGTCGATCAATTCGGCATAGTATAGATTGATATGGTTAACTCCCTCTTCACTCTTATCGTAATCTCCCTGGTAATAATCATTTCTGTCGAAGTACATCCGTTTACCGTCTGCAGAAATGGCAACAGTACCTTCATGATATTTTGTATTTACATCTCCGGCTTCGAGAAGGGTGGCATTTTTAATGGTACCGCCTACGTTCTGAGCCTTATAAATATCCAGGTACGGCTCTTCGTTCCAGCCATATTTTTTACGTTTAGTATTTCTACTAGAGGCAAAATAAAAATCCTTCCCCATTACGAACGACCCGAAATCGGAGTACTCGGAGTTGATCTCCTCAAGATTTTTAGCCTCCCAACGCTGAACTTCGTCCATGATAAGCGGGATGTAATTAGGGTTTTTCATAAACTCCCGGGCACGCGAATCGTTAGGTTTTAATTCGGCAAATTTCTGCATCCATGTGTTATGTTCAGAAAATTTACCATTTGCTTTCAGGGACTGTGCATAGTTGTAAACAACCTCCGGATTTAGGTTCCGGCCTTTAACCACTCGTCTGTAATAGGTTTCGGCTTTTTTGGTATCGTTGATAAAGTAGTAACTATTACCTAATTGCTGAAACACGTAACGGCTGCCTTTACCTTTTTTAAGTAATTTCTGATAAGCTTCTGCAGCATCGGTGTATTGATAGCGCGCATAAAGCTGATCGGCCTTTTTAGTGTCTTTATTTTGAGCGGTTGTCACTGTAGTGCTTACCGCGATGATTAGTAGGAATGTAAATAATTTTTTCATCGTAACTGAACTTAGATTTTAGTGATTAGAAGTATCTCGGTGAGCGTAGTGTTCGTTTATTAAAGAACAGGTCGAAGGTCAAGATCACTTCATGTGAAGCATCCGCCACGGCATCAAGATCAGATGTTATATAGTCGTATGCATATCCAACCCGGATATTTTCAGTAACCTGAAACCCAACAAGGCCACTGAATGAATCGTCTAATCGATATGAAGCACCAATTTCGAACTTCTCGAAGAAAAGTGCATTTAGGTTTCCATCAAAGGAAACAGGAGCATCGAAAGCCGACTTAACCATCACGGATGGTTTTAATTTCACATTTTCCGAAACCTGGAAAACATAACCGGCAGTTGCGAAATAATGATTGGTTTCTGAACCGTACTTCAATCCGTTCTCATCTAAGTGAACAGAATTAAGTAAGTTCGGTACCGAAAGGCCTACATAAAAATTGTCGCCATATAAAAAAGCCCCGGCACCCACATTGGGATATGTACTGCTTATGTCTTGTGAAAAGAAAGGATCGTTAGGATCCTGCAATTCCAGATCGGTTAAACCAACATCGTGGAAGGTGGCACCCGCTTTAATACCCAAAGCAACCTTGGTGTTGCCACCAATTTCCAGGGTATAAGAGAAATCGGCATAAACGTTAGTTTCACTAACAGGCCCGAGTTCATCCTTGATTGCAGATAATCCTAATCCTACTTTGTCTCCAAAGGGAGCATGAGCCGAGAAGGTAAATGTCTCAGGCGCTCCATCGAAACCAGACCATTGCTTCCTGTATAAGGCCGTTATGGAAAGATTTTCTTTAGAACCTGCGTAGGCAGGGTTTACCACGTTCATATTGTACATGTATTGCGTATACTGCGGGTCTTGTTGCGCCGTAATAAATTCGGTGCTCAGTATAGCTAGTAAGAGTACTAATAGCGACAGTTTTTTCATTATAATTAGTTATTATTGGTTGTTATCTGTTTAAATATATCCAACCGCTTAGCGGTTCTTCGGTTTGTAATTCGATCGTATAGAAATAGGTGCCTACAGGAAGTTCGGAACCATCATCGGTTTGTCCCATCCATTCGTTCACATACTGTTCTTTTTCGTAAACTAATAATCCCAGCCTGTTGTAAATGGATAGTTTTACTATTCCCGAACGGTCATTCAGGAATTCCAGGTCCAGAGTGTCGTTCATATTGTCACCATTAGGGGAGATCCCCTGTGTGATCACACAATTTTCATTGGCATAGAATTGTACATCGATACTGTCTGTCCCTATACATCCGTCGTCGTTTACTTCTACCGAATAAATTCCTTCTTCGGTCACTTCCAGGGTTTCAGAATTTTCACCTTCTATCTCCCCACCATCCCGGTACCAGGTATACGTGAAAGTTGAACTACCTGCGTTTATAGGAGTTGCCGTTAAGATTCGAACTTCCTGGGCACACTTTATAATATCTTCTCCCAGCTCTATTTCCGGCAATGTTCTGAAATTAATGGTAACATCGTCAAACTCTGTACAGCCATCGATGGTTACTTCCACACTGTATACTCCATCCACGGTTACGGTGATAGTAGGAGTTGTTTCTCCGGTATTCCATAAATAAGTTGCGCCTGAAGGGTCTGCGCCTACAATTACCGGAACGATCTCATACGAGCTATCTCCACAGGGTTCTACAAAATCGCCAATATCAACAGTAAAAGAAACCAGTTCTATAAAAACCGAATCGCTGATCACACACCCGTTTCCGGTTACTTCGGCGGCATATTGCCCGGTTTCTGAAACATCCAGGGTAGCGGTGATTTCACCAGGGATCTCAACACCGTCTCTAAACCATTTATACGAAATATCTGTTAGCTCACTGGAGTTGACAGGGGTGGCATCCAGGGTAATAATTTCTTTATCACAAATTAAGCTGTCATCGCCAAGATCGAATTCCGGTACCGTGAAGAATTCCACAAGGATCTCATCACTTACAATACATTCGGGTGTTGCTGCGAAGGTAAGTTCTACTCTGTACAATCCTGTTTCCGATATATCCAGCGTTTGATTGGTAGCTCCGGGGATGGCTACCCCGTCTTTAAACCATTGATAATCTGCGTCCGGATTATTACCTGCATCCAGGGTAATGATCTCCCCTTCGCATTGCGCTTCAGGGTCACCCAGTAAGATATCGTCTCCCAGGTCTACATTTCCAATATTGAAACTTCCTGCTTTTAAAAATACAGCCGAATCGAAGGCGGTATCGCCTCGATCTGCCAATACCATTTTAATGGTATATACCTCATTAGGAATAATGTCTATGGTTGCAGTAGTTAAGGTTACTGTAAGTCCGTCGAATTCAATTTCGTTGGTTGGCGGATTAGAATTTGTTACGTAGAGGTCCGGAAAGTAATTTGTTCCCAGTATTTCAAACCCACACAAGAAAGTATCACTATGAATGGATGCTGTACTCACCGGTACATTATTAGAACCGGGGACGGCAGCTACATTCGTCCCGCCAAAAGGAGCACCGGAGACATTTGGAATGCCCGGCCCTTTTATTAGGAAGGCAAAACCATCGCGAAAATCATCGCTGCATTCCCATTGATTTTCATATTCTTCGGAAGCGAATATAAATTCGAAGGTGGCTTCATCCAGGCTGGATACAAATGTAAACTCGAATACAGTGGCATTATTGGTAGCTACATTTGTTCCATACTGGTTGTCCAGCAATGCTTTTAGGTCGATGTCACCTGGCCAGTTCAGACCCCCGTCGGACGTTCCTGTTTCGTTATTAGGGCCTTCGGCACTAACCGCAAATCCTGAAGATAATATGATTCCTTCTTCGAATGGGAAGGTGCCGCCATTATTCTGAAAATAACCCCAGCTTTGTTCGGCAATATTACCAACACCGTCCGGATTTTCTGAAATGTTGGTGAGTTCAATTTCCACACATGACGATCCACTAACGAGCACCTCCTGGATCAGTTCTTCGGCTGTAAAAGCACTCTGAGGATCGGCAGGGTCATTAACCGAGATGGATTGTGCAAAAGTAAAAGCACTCACCAATAAGGATGTACATGTGATTAGTTTTTTCATAAGTGATTGTTGTCTTTGAGCTTAATTTGCGTCGCGATTCAGGTAAATCCATCCTGTGGCCTGTGCACCATAAACCGGATCTTCGGAAGCCAGATCAATCACATAGAAGTAGGTTCCGGTAGGTAATTCATTTCCATCGTCCGACTGTCCTACCCATTCATTCACATAATTGCTTTTCTGATAAACAACCAGACCAAGTCTGTTAAATATTTGAATTTGTAAAATTCCTCCTGCTCTGTCTGAAAGGAATTCAAGATCCAACTCGTCATTAAAGCCCGGTGACCCATTAGGCGAAATACCCTGAGAGATCACACAATTTCCAACCTCATAGGTTTCAATATTAATATCGTCTGTACCGGTACATTCACCTTTAGTGATGATCACCGTATAGGTTTGTGTTCCCATAACGCCTTCCTCAAGCATTACTTCCAAAGTGTTGCTTGTCTCTCCTTCTATAGTATCACCATTCAGTAACCATTCGAAGGTAACATCGGTTTCACTAGTAACGGCTGTTAGGGTTTGAGGCTCATTTGGGCATAATTTGAAATCATCTCCAAGTGCAACCTCCAGATCACTTCTTGGTGAGATCACTATGGTATCATTACTCGAGCATATCCCAACAGTTACAAATACCGAATAAGTTCCGCCAACAACCACCGTTAATGTAGGGCTCGTTGCGCCTGCAATCACTACCCCGTCCAGGCTCCACTCGTAGGTTGCCAACGCGGGATCGTAATTAGAAGGAGAAGCATCAAGGACCACCGGATCTTCAAAACAAGTTTCAAAATCAGGCCCCAGATCAATATCGGGATCCTCATTAAATTCTATGTCCACACTGTCCATCAAAGTACAGGTGTCGAAGGTAACTTCGCAGGTATAGGTTCCGGTTTGTGTTACAGTGATGGTTTGAGTAGTGGCACCCGTATTCCACAGGTAGGTGGCCTGAGTTGGATCGATTCCCTGTACATCGGCCGTAATATCGTATGATGCGACATCGCAAAATTGCTGATCATCGCCCAAGTCTACCGTAAACGAAGCAACTTTGGTTACGGTAACTGTATCTGTTTCGGTGATCACATCTCCGTTACAATTGGTATAGATCGCTTGTGCAGTATATTCGGTAACAGGATCTGTTGGACAAACATTGAGCGTAGGATCGGTTCCCAGTACGGTTCCACTGGCGTCCAGCCAGGAGAATTCGACGTTCGAAGTTCCGTTAGGAGTAAATCTCCAGGCTTCTTGAGTGGCAGCCCAGTTCCCTGTGTTTCTTCCCGGAGGTGTAAAACCTACCGTTCCGTCCTGATTCTGGATCCCAATGATGGCAAGGCCGTCATTCCATGTAGGACATTGATCCGAACGTTCTTCTATATATACCTCTATTACATTGGTCGTTTCATACATCACGATCTGAGAGGTCATTATAAGGTTATTACAGCTGAAATAAGGTACATCCGGAAAATTGATCACCATGGTTCTGCAGGGTGCAGTTCCGAATACCTCAAAATTGATCTGACCCGATCCGGCTACGGCCGGATTGATATCCATATAGGCGCCAAAAATAGTAGTTCGAAATAATTCGACGGGATCTGGTATAGTTTCGGTAGGCTCGAAACTCCATTGGCAAAAGCCATTTGGTGTAGTATCGGGCTGTGTAAAATCGAAGGCAACCACCCCGTTCGAACCGATGATCATTTCAGAATACGTTTCTCCGAAAAAACAAAAATCGAAGGGAATAGGAATTATGGGTGACCAAACATCGTCTGTATTTGCAGATACAGGTGTTCCTCCTGTAAATGGGAAAGGCGGAGCATAGGTGATAGACGTCACGTCATAACTAGTGGTCTCTCCTGTTTGCAAAAAACTGGCTGTAAGATCCACACAGTCCACGCCACAGTCCAGATCTACATCGGCTCCCGCATCAACATTAGGACATCCGGGCCCTTGTGCAAAAGCAAGTGCAGTAAAGAAAAAGAGGATAAAGCTTAAAACTGCGGTGTTAGTTCTTCGGTTTAAGTATGAAAAGTTGAAGGTGTAATCTTTTTTCATGAGGGTAAGGTTGGTTGTTTTGATTCACTAAAATAGTTAAAAATATAAAGGTAGTTAATACCTTCATTTTTTTTAGATTAAATGTGAGAAATTCCCGACTAAAAACATGTTAACGGAAAATCAGGATTGCTCAATCGAGCAGATAGTATAAACAGGGAAATGATCGCTCAACCCTCCTGCATACCGCCGTCCCAGAAAGGTTCGGAAAGGATTTCCTTTTCTTCTGCCTTTATATTCCTTGAGGTGTTCTGGGTTGAAAATAGCAGCCTTTTGAAATCGAAAATCATTACCATGTTGCTGCATGAAATTATGTGAAATTAGTATCTGGTCGAATAAAAACCAGCCACCTTTGTAAGTCACACTACCCTCATCACGGGTGAGTAATAATTCCATTGGATTGTAGAATGTTGTACCAACCAGATGTTTTATACAGTCGCTTTCTGGATCGTCGTTAAAATCTCCCATCACCACGATGCGGGCATTAGGATCCACAGCTTGAATCTGCTGCACGATCTCGTGGGCTTTTTCAGAGGCTGCCATTCTTCGGAAGGCTGTCTCTTCAACGCCCTTTCTTCGGGAAGGCCAGTGGTTCACTAGAATATGAATTTTAAAATCCTCCAAAATGGCTTCAACCTCTAATATATCGCGAGTATAATCCCGTATTCCTTCTTCGTTTACAACGTGAACAGTATGCGCGGTGATATTTTTTATCTGCAGGTGGTCTTTTCTGTAAAGCAGGGCTGTATCTATACCTCTTTCGTCTGGCGAATCGATATGAGCGATCCCGTAATGCTTGTGTTTTAGGTATTTTGACGAAACAAGCTCTTCAAGGACATACCTGTTTTCAACTTCAGCCAGGCCTATTAGAACTGGTGGATGACCAATTTCATTATAACCTATCTGGGAGATTGCTCTCCCCATTTTTCTAAGTTTTTTTCTGAAGCGTTTTTCGTTCCAGTTCCTGTTCGATTTTGCAGTGAAGTCATCGTCCAGGGTTTTCGGATCATTTTGTGTGTCGAAAAGATTCTCCACATTGTAAAAAGCGAAGGTGTAGTAGTTGTGGTTTTCCTTTTTCAGCATAAATTCTGCAATATAAAGCCCTGTAAATTACAAAATTCCGAAGCAAAGCTTTTGTATCTTTGCCCTCCTATTAAGATTTATGTTAGAAAAAGAAGATATAGTATACGAAAAGACCATCCTCATAGGATTGATCACCCAACAGCAGGACGAGGAGAAAGCGACCGAATACCTGGACGAACTTGAATTCCTTGCTTATACTGCCGGCGGGGAGGTTTTAAAACGATTTGTGCAGAAGATGGAAATGCCCAATCCCAAGACTTTTATTGGTTCGGGGAAAATGGATGAAGTGGAAGAATACGTACGTGAAAATGATATTGGTACCGCTATTTTTGACGATGAACTATCGCCTGCACAACAAAAGAACATAGAACGTATCCTGAAGTGTAAGATCATCGATCGAACTAACCTTATTCTCGACATCTTCGCTCAAAGGGCAAAAACGAGCTATGCGCGCACCCAGGTGGAACTTGCCCAGTACGAATACTTACTGCCCAGGCTGGCAGGGATGTGGACTCACCTTGAACGACAACGTGGTGGTATTGGGATGCGTGGTCCCGGGGAAACCGAGATCGAGACGGATAGGCGTATTGTGCGCGACCGCATCTCCTTGCTGAAAAAGAAGCTGGCTAAGATCGACCGCCAGATGGAAGTTCAGCGGGGCAACAGAGGAGCGTTGGTGCGGGTTGCATTGGTGGGATACACCAATGTAGGGAAATCTACACTAATGAATGTAATTAGTAAAAGCGAGGTCTTCGCCGAGAACAAATTATTCGCCACCCTGGATACCACTGTGAGAAAAGTTGTAATTGGTAACCTTCCTTTTCTACTTAGCGACACGGTAGGATTTATACGGAAGTTACCTACCCAGTTGGTAGAATCCTTTAAAAGTACGCTGGACGAGGTTAGGGAAGCCGATCTGCTACTGCATGTTGTGGATATTTCTCATCCTTCCTTCGAGGATCATATCGATTCGGTGAACCAGATCCTGGACGAGATAGGAAGTTCGGATAAACCGGTACTCATGGTGTTTAATAAGATAGATGCCTTCGAACCGGAGATAATAGAGAGTGACGATCTTGTTACCGAAAAGACAACGGCTCATTATACGCTGGAGGAATGGAAACGTACCTGGATGAGCAGGGTAAGTGGAGATGCGATATTTATTTCGGCCTTGAACAAGGAGAATCTGGAGGAATTCCGAAAGGTGGTATATCAGAAAGTTAGAGAAATACATATTACCCGCTTTCCGTATAATAATTTTCTATATCCGGAAATTATCGAATGATCTCTTTTCTTCTGAACCTTCAGAAGATGGCAGATCCTTAAAAAACAAAAAAGCCGGCAATTGCCGGCTTTTCATTCAGTAAAAAAATATTAAAGTCCGTAAGTGATCCCAATTCCCAGAGATTCACGGATCTGGAATCCTTGTACGGCATTATCATCGTAGATCGCCTGGAAGGAAGCATTTGCTGTTATCCATTTGTTAACGGCCATTACCAGATTTAGGGTATAGTCGATGTCCACATTCTGTGGATCTTCCAGATAATTGCTGTAAAGGTTTAGAATATTCTCAAGTTTCACATTGGGCATAACTTCAAACTTGGCGTACGCCCCAACTGCGGCACCAAATTCGAAACGAGTCGTTTCGTTTGCTTCTACTCCAAAATAACCACCGGCATCATTGAACGCCATGATAAGAGCCGGATCGGTACCCACATCGGTAAACTCACTGCTTACAAAGATCAATTTGGCCGTAGCAGGTGCGATGTTCACTTTTAGATTGTCGTTTTTCTTCCACAGAAAACCAGGACCACCTTGAATGTAACCGGGAGATAACAACTTAGTGGTTTCGGTACGGATCTCATTTCCTTCGGTGTCTGTACTATAGGCATAACCGGAGGTAAACTGGGTCCTGAAATTCATAAAAAATGAATAGTACCAATTACTTTCGTTGATCTGGCGCCCTAGAATTGAGTTTAACTCCAACCTATCGTTAGTTTTTCGAGTAAACTCCTGGTCTTTTGTTTTAGTTATACCATAGTCGGCCATGATACGGTTATCCCAGGCTAATTTACCCTGGCGGTAATTTGCATCGTATGCAAGAGACAGGTTTGCGGCATAGTTTGATGTTCCACCACCGGTCCATTCATCATTAAATGCAGCCTGGCTAAAAAGCAGGGAAATATTACCGGATTTCGACCAACCGTCTTTCGGTTCGTCTTTTTTCTCCTCATCCTGTGCAAACAGGGTGAATGGAGCTATCAATAAAATTGTAAGAATTACTAGTTTTTTCATGTTATTGTTAATTAAGGCGGTAAAATTACTATTAATCCGATATCTGAGAAAACACCGGCGCTTAATTTAATCCATTTTCGACAAAAGGAAGGAACATTTCGCTATGCGGAAGTATAGATCACTTCTTCTTATACAGCGGTACAGATGAACAGGCTTCGCCATACATGATACTCCTGGCCGTCTTTTGAAGTTTCTGAGCCAGCAGAAGATATGCGTTTTGCGGAATAGGTTTATGGGTACAACCTTTTATGATCACAGGTTTATCCCGGTATTCACTAAGGTCGAGTGTGTCGATTATTTCAGTAAATAATATTGTTTCCAGGGTTGTTAGATCCCCAAAAACCACTTTCTTGGAATATTTGGCAGCATGCAGCGATACCAGCATATAAGCCCATGCCGGAACGATCGCCTCTGAAGTGCATCCAACGGCGAGATATGCGTTGTTATAGACACTCCAATCATGGTTCTTCACATAATTTCTGAATTCCTTTTCACGGAGTACTATACCTTCAAATAGCCATTCTGAAATATCCAGAAATACTCTGTCACCTTCGGGATAATGATCCTCCAGATCGAAAGTGATCAATTTGCTGTTTGCAACTCTGTTTATAATTTCATCTGCCATGGTTAGTAGTACTTATGAATACTTTCTGAGGCCTTTGGTATTTTCGTTGTCTGTTTCTATATCACTCAAGGCAACTCCTGCATTTTCATGCACCGGGGTTTGCTGGATCCTGCTATGGATCTTTTCGTATAATGCCACATCAATGGCCTTACGCTTGTCGAGTATATTGAAGATATTTACCGATGCAATTTTTTCTTTCCATTCTTTCTGAACGGTCCCTTCAAAAACTTTCGATTTCGAGCCACTGCCGTAGGCAATGAATCCAATTTTCTTTCCTGATAGTTCTTCCTTGCTATCGTAAGAACTCCTTAGCAGGCTGAGCAATGCCATAAAGATCGAAGCCGTGTACATGTTCCCAATTAAAGAGGAGGCGCGTTCTCCCTTTTCGATCCTGGTATCAACAAATTCACGGTACATAGTGGATTTGCTTGCCAGACGCTCCCAGGTTTTTTTGTCGTCTGTCTGCGGGCCAATCTCATGTACCAGTTCATCCAGTCTACCATCGGCTTCAATCCAGTCGAGCCAGTTTGAAAATATTATCCTTCGCCCATGATATGCATAAGGTAAGTGAAATACAAGGTATTCCCAGTCGTGCAGAAAGTTGGTGCTGGATTGTTCGTTAAAGTGTTCCAGAGCTTCAGTTACGCGGTCGCTGTAGCACTGGTTGGAGTATTGTCCATCGAAAACCGGTTCCTCTTTGAACAACTCTACCAATTCGTTTTTCTCATTCCAAAAACCGGATTCGGTACCGGAAATAAGTTCGTTCAATTCTTTGTCAGAATAATTGCCATTCAGCTGCTGTAGCAGCTCTTTGGCCAACTGCTGTTTATTAAAAAAGCGTCTCGGCTTGAAAAAGTCTCCTACACTTTTTGTTGCCACACCCCAGTTTGGACTTATAGCGATCAGGGATGGATCTTTGGTGAGAAGTACCGCTACAGCACCGGCTCCCTGGGTGTATTCGCCTGTGGAGTGAAGCTCGTATTTAGACAGATCTGAAGCAATAACTACCGCTTTTCTATTCTCGCCATTTTCTACCCAATCGAGGCAATTATGCATGGCATCTACTGCCCCTACACATGCAAAAGTGAGGTCTACGACATCACAATTTTTAAAACAACGGTCACCGTATTGGTTGGACAGGATGTCTTCAACAACTTCTATAGCGTACGTAGCTGTTGGTTTTGAACCATCAACGGCACTTTCGGTTCCCAGGTAAATACGTCCTATTTGAGTAGGATCAATTTCATTATCCCTAATTAAACTAAGCAGAGCATTGGCTGCAAAACTGGCGGCATCTTCGTTGATATCGGGGATCGCCATTTTTTCCAGACCAAGACCTCTTCGAAGTTTTTCGTACGGAATGTCACGCTTTGCAGCGAGCTCCTGCATTGGCACATACAAGGGAGGTACATAAAAAGATATGGCGTCAATTCCGGCTTTCGACATAGCTGCGTTTGTTATAGCATTCCCAATTCCAGTTTGGCTTCTTCGCTCATTAGATCCTGACTCCACGGTGGATCGAAGGTGATCTCAACTTCCGCATCTTTAACCAACTTTATAGACTTTACCTTGTCTTCTACTTCCATAGGCAGTGACTCTGCTACAGGGCAGTTAGGTGTCGTGAGTGTCATGAGGATCTTTACTTCCAAATCTTCATTAACAAACACATCATAGATCAAACCAAGCTCATAAATATCAACTGGGATCTCCGGGTCGTAGATCGTTTTAAGGACCTTTACTATTTTCTCACCTAATTCTGTGGTGTCAATTTCGGTTGTGCTCATTTTTTATTTCTTAAGCTGGGCCTGAAAAGCCACAGCATATAATTTCATTTGTTTTATCATAGACACCAATCCGTTCGCACGGGTAGGTGACAGGTGTTCCTTCAGCCCGATCTCATCAATGAAATCTGTATTGGCAGATGCGATGTCTTCCGGACTATGACCCGAGAAAACTCGAATTAGTACGGCAATGATCCCTTTGGTGATAATCGCATCGCTATCGGCGGTAAAGATCACCTTATCCTCTTTTAAGTATGCATCCAGCCACACCTTACTTTGACAACCTTTAATTAACTTATCGTCGGTTTTGCGTTGCGGATCTATCAATGGCAGTGATTTTCCAAGCTGAATAAGATGTTCGTATTTATCCATCCAATCCTCGAAAAGGGAGAACTCATCGATCAATTCTTCTTGTATCGCTGCGATGCTCATACCAAAGATCCTATTTGTTTACTACTTTCTGTGCTTTCAATAATATGCTTCTGTCGTTTCTTGAAAATAGAGTAAGGACATTATCTTCAATCGAGTAAGATCCTGTATTTCTCAAGGCTTGTAAGAACAGATTCTCATTGGTCATTATGGGCTCGTCGCAGGCCATTTCGGTAGAACCAATATCAGAGAAAGACAGGGCATACAAATCGAGCGTATAGCTTCCAAAGAACGAGTTACACCCCGTGTTACCTTTTACAGTCTTGTCGTAGGCCATAAAAGAGATGGTAGGTGGGTTTTGTGAAACCAGTTCATCGCCAAGGATGGTTACTGTATAATTACCGGCTAATTGAACATTTCCGGCGGTGTCGATTACTTTTTTAGTTTCATCGCAGCTTATAAACAAAGTTGCGACAATACATAGTGAGATTAGTGTTTTCATAATACAATTATTTTGTTTTTTCCGAAGATACTATAAATCTTCGGCCTTCTTAAATTTCTAATTTTAGCTTAACATATTTTGGGCTTGCCTAACAGCGTCTACCAACTTATCTACTTCCTCCATGGTATTGTAAAAAGCAAAAGAAGCCCTTACTGTACCCGGGATATTATAGAAATCCATGATAGGTTGAGCACAATGATGTCCTGTTCTTACAGCGATACCCAGTTTGTCCAGTATAGTCCCTACGTCATAAGGATGTATTCCTTCAAGGTTGAAGGAAATTACTGAAGTTTTATCTTTTCCCGTACCATAGATACGCAAGCCGGGAACTTTTAATAATTCCGCAGTAGCATATTCCAAGAGTTGAGATTCATGCTGAGCGATCGCATCGAATCCTATTTCGTTTAAATAGTCAATCGCTGTGCCAAAAGCAATTCCTCCCGCAATATTAGGAGTTCCGGCCTCAAATTTGTGAGGCAGGTCTGCATAAGTGGTTTTTTCGAAAGTTACTTCGGCGATCATTTCTCCGCCGCCCTGGTATGGAGGTAATTTATGTAACCACTCCACCTTACCGTACAACATTCCTACCCCGGTTGGTCCACACATCTTATGTGCACTGGTAACATAGAAGTCCACATCCAACGCCTGTAGATCTGGTTTTATATGAGAACAGGACTGTGCCCCATCAACCAACACTGCTGCCCCGTAATTGTGTGCCTTTTCAATAATTTCTTTGATGGGATTAATAGTTCCCAGAGCGTTCGATATATGGTTTACGAAAACGAGTTTGGTCTTTTCCGTAAGCAATGTATCATATTCGTCAAGAATAAGTGTTCCTTCTTCGCTCATGGGGATCACTTTCAGTTTTGCACCCGTTCTTTCACATAGCATCTGCCAGGGTACAATATTGGAATGATGCTCCATGGCCGATACTATAACTTCGTCTCCAGTTTTCAGAAAAGAAGAAAAACCATTTGCAACCAGGTTGATACCATCTGTGGTTCCCGAAGTAAAGATCACTTCGTGGCCGTGAGCGATATTAAAATGCTTTTGTATTTTTTTTCGTGCTTGTTCGTAGGCGTCGGTGGCTTCCTGGGAAAGGGTGTGTACACCACGATGTATGTTGGCGTTATAATAGCTGTAATAGTGTGTAATACTATCTATTACTTGTTTTGGTTTTTGTGAAGTGGCTGCATTATCCAAATAAACCAAAGGTTTCCCATTCACCTCGCGTTTTAGTATGGGGAAATCTTCTCGTATTTGAGTCACGTTAAATGCCATCCGGATATTCATTGTAATGCGTTAAAGGTCGAACCCAAGATGAACTCCTATCTTGGTAGCGATCAATTTATTGATTCGCCTTTTCAGCTCAGGGATCTTTACACTCTCCAGCACATTATTCGCGAAAGCATACATAAGAAGTGCTCTGGCCTCCTTTTTCGCTATTCCACGGGAACGCAGGTAGAACAAGGCTTCTTCATCCAACTGTCCTATGGTACAACCATGTGAACATTTTACGTCGTCTGCAAAGATCTCCAGCTGTGGTTTAGCGTTTATCGTAGCCTTGTCGTCTATCAGGATGTTGTTATTTTGCTGAAATGCATCTGTTTTCTGAGCTTCTCTTTCTACAACTACTTTGCCATTGAATACACCAGTAGACGAGTCTCCGAAAATCCCTTTGTAGTCCTGATGACTTTCACAATTGGGTTCGATATGGTTTACCAGGGTATTATGGTCTACATGTTGTTTTCCTTCCAGAATTGTGATTCCTTTTAGTGTAGAATCACATCGTTCTCCTCTTTGGTAGAAATTAAGGTTGTTCCTTGTCATTTTTCCACCAAAGGAAAAGGTATGCACCCTGCAGTTACTTTGTTCTTCCTGTGAAATATAAGTAGTATCTATCAAGGAAGCATTCGCCCTGTCGTTCTGGATCTTATAGTAATCCACATAGGCACGTTTTTCGGCAAAGATCTCGGTGACCGAATTGGTAAAAACTGCATTTTCGGAAAGACTTTGGTGCCTTTCTATAATTTGTACATGGGCATTTTCACCAACAATGATAAGATTACGAGGTTGTAGCATCAATGCCGCTTCGTTGCCGGTTGCGAAATTGATCACTTCTATAGGTTTTTCCACTTCCCGGTGCTTCGGAATGTAGATATATGCCCCCTCTCGTGCAAAAGCGGTATTGAGAGACGTAAGGCTGTCATTCCCTGCAACTTTATTGAAATAAGCCTCAATTACAGGCTGATATTTCGGTTTGCTGAGTGCTGCCGACAACAGGCAAACATCCATCTTATCGTGAGTAGTTTCAGAAAGAAAAGAATTATACACACCGTCCACAAATACAATTTTGTAGGTGTCGATATCATGCAGGAAATACTGCTTAACATCCTTAAATTCGACGGCGTGGTCTTTCTTAGGTGACAGGCTGTAATCTGTTTTCAACAGGGAATTTAGAGAGGTGTATTTCCAATCCTCCATTTTCTTAGACGGGAACCCTTCGTTCTCAAAGATCTTGATAGCCTTGCTCTTTAAGTCGTAAATAGGGGAGTCTGCTTCGAGATGATCTTCGAACGCGATATAAGAGGATAATAATTTATTTTTCAAATTCATAAGCTGTCCTTCATTCCGGCCACTAGGCCTTTACTTCTTCCTTGATCCAGTCGTATCCTTTTTCTTCCAGTTCGTACGCTAGTTCTTTAGGCCCCGATTTTACAATTCGGCCATCCATAAGAACATGAACAAAATCCGGAACTATATAATCTAACAATCGCTGGTAGTGAGTGATCACGATCACAGCATTGTCCTTATTGCGCAATTTGTTCACCCCGTTGGCAACCACCTTAAGGGCGTCGATATCCAGACCAGAATCTGTCTCGTCCAGGATAGCTAATTTTGGTTCCATCATTGCCAGCTGGAAGATCTCATTTCTCTTTTTTTCACCTCCCGAAAATCCTTCGTTCAGCGATCTGGATAAAAACTTACGGTCTATCTCGAGCAGATCTGCTTTTTCCTTGATCTTCTTTAGCATTTCTGAAGCCGGCATGTCCTCAAGACCTTGTGCTTTACGTGATTCGTTGATTGCCGTCTTGATAAAGTTTGTCACAGTCACGCCTGGAATCTCAACCGGGTACTGAAAGGATAGAAACACTCCTTTATGAGCGCGTTCTTCCGGGTCCAGTTCGGTGATATCCTCACCTTCCAGAAGTACGTCTCCCTTGGTGATCTCAAACTCCTCTTTACCGGCTATAACAGAAGCCAGCGTACTTTTACCCGATCCATTAGGGCCCATAATGGCATGTACCTCACCGGCTTTAACCTCCAGGTTTACCCCGTTCAGGATATTCTTCTCTTCAACACTCGCGTGTAAGTTTTTTATCTCTAACATCTTAGTTTTTGTCTTCAATTTTAACATCTGCCTCTGCGGGCTTCGCACTCACATTCAGTATATTTTTTATGGTGATCACTTCCTCCCAGCCTTCTTTCCCTTCAGAAAGGGCAGGATTGGGCGATACTATTCCAGTGACTACCACCGGGACCATATCAAATTCATCCTTCTTTATTGGTGCTACCCTTGCGGCTAGTTCACGGGCAAGGGTATCTATTACCACCCCGTATACAAAGTTTTTTCCTTTCAACACGGCTGCTTCATCCGTAAAAATGAATTCACCTCTGTAAACAGGCATCCTTACATCCACCACGTTGCCGCCTTGTGCGGATACTTCGGTGTTCTCATCCGGGTTCTCACTGTTTTTCTTTTCAGAATTATTACAAGAGAATGTAATAGTAGCGATAAGGAATAAATAAAAGATTTTTTTCATTTTCAATTTTTAGTTTTATCCAACTGAACCTTCAAGGCTTATTTCTAATAATTTTTGTGCTTCTACAGCAAATTCCATAGGAAGTTTATTTAGAACCTCCTTGCTAAATCCATTTACTATAAGAGCAATAGCTTTTTCGGTGTCGATACCACGCTGATTGCAATAAAAGATCTGGTCTTCCCCGATCTTACTCGTTGTGGCTTCGTGTTCTATCCTTGCAGATTTATTACTGGCCTCTATATACGGAAAAGTATGAGCACCGCAATTATTTCCCATTAATAAGGAATCGCACTGTGAGAAGTTGCGGGCATTTTCGGCTCTCGGACTAATCTTCACAAGGCCTCTATAGCTGTTTTGTGATTTTCCTGCTGAAATACCTTTCGAAATAATTGTACTTCTGGTGTTCTTGCCCAGGTGAATCATTTTGGTTCCTGTATCGGCCTGCTGGTAATTATTGGTCACCGCGATCGAGTAGAATTCTCCAATTGAATTATCACCTTTTAATATGCAACTTGGATATTTCCAGGTAACGGCACTTCCCGTTTCAACCTGAGTCCAGGATATTTTCGCGTTTTTTTCGCAAAGGCCCCGTTTGGTCACAAAGTTGTACACCCCTCCTTTACCGTCCTTTCCGCCGGGGTACCAGTTTTGAACCGTAGAATATTTTATTTCGGCATCGTCCAGGGCTATTAGTTCCACCACGGCGGCATGCAACTGGTTTTCATCTCTAGACGGAGCTGTACACCCTTCCAGATAACTTACATAACTTCCTTCGTCTGCAATTACAAGGGTGCGTTCAAACTGTCCTGTTCCCGCCTGGTTGATACGGAAGTAGGTGGATAATTCCATAGGGCAGCGTACGCCCTTCGGAATATAGCAGAACGAGCCATCACTAAAAACAGCGCTGTTCAATGCTGCATAAAAGTTATCCTTTTGCGGAACTACAGAACCTATGTATTTTTTTACCAGTTCGGGGTGTTCTTTAATTGCTTCTGAAATTGAGCAAAAGATAATTCCCTTTTCGGCCAGAGTTGCTTTAAAAGTAGTCGCCACCGAAACGGAATCCATCACGATATCCACCGCCACCCCGGCTAATTTTTTTTGCTCCTCAAGGGATATGCCCAGCCTGTTGAAGGTATCAAGCAATTCCGGGTCTACTTCATCTATGCTATCGTATTTCGGTTTCTTTGAGGGTGCCGAATAATAGGAAATTGCCTGGAAATCCGGTTTTTGGTAGCGAACATTAGCCCATTCCGGCTCGACCATTTCCTCCCATAAACGGAAAGACTCCAGGCGCCAGTCGGTCATCCACTGAGGTTCTTCCTTTTTTAATGAGATCGCTCTAACGATATCTTCATTAAGGCCGGCAGGGAATGTCTCTGAAGCAATATCGGTGTAGAAACCATACTCGTATTCCTTGGTTTCCAGTTCTTTCTTTAAATCGTCTTCCGTAAATTTTCCCATGATTCTTTTTCTACACTATTTATAAAGAGAAACTTTCTCCGCATCCGCAAGTTCTGTTGGCATTTGGATTGTTAAAGACAAATCCCTTTCCATTCAACCCTCCACTGTATTCCAGGGTGGTTCCCACCAGGTAGAGGAAGCTTTTCTTATCCACTACGATCTTTACGGGGGTGTCTTCGAACATCTTATCCTCAGCCCCTAATTGTTTATCGAAAGTTAGCTCATAAGATAATCCCGAACAACCGCCGCTCTTTACTCCTACACGCACAAAATCCTGTTCTACAGCAAAGCCCTCGTCTGTCATCAGCTGAGAAATCTTACTTTTTGCTTGTTCGCTTACTTTGATCATCTCTAAATAGATTAATTCTAAATTAGGTTGCAAATATACGTTAAAAGCCGTTTTTAACCATAGAGGAAATACAATTTACGCCTATCGCTTGATAGTTTTAAGTAATAATTAACAGCCTTAGGGTTTTAAGGGGTTTCCGGCGGTAAATAAGTAGCTTTAGTTTGGATCCTGGAAATCGGGATTGGAAATAAAGCTGGGGTCGGATAAAGTAAGTAGAAATGCCTTTAGATCGGCCTTATCTTCTGGTGAGAGACCCACACCTCCTTCGTTTACTTTTTTCATAAGCGGATCGATGGTTTCAGAATAGACCAAGCCTTCACTGTAATGGTCGATCACCTCGTCGATTGTGTTAAATCTACCATCGTGCATATAAGGTGCAGTGTACGCAAGATTTCGCAAGCTTGGAGTTTTAAAAGTCCCAAATTCCCTGGGATCACCAGTTACCGCACCACGGCCGCGATCTACATGTGTTTCATCCAGGCCGTTGTTATGGAAGATATTGTCTGTCCATAGCGGGTTATTAGGATTTCCATGACAGTGAAAACAATCGCCTCTATTCTCATCCAGGAAAATATTTAGTCCGTTAAGCTCAGACTGAGTTAATTGTTCTGTACCTGCCAGGTACCTATCAAACTTAGAATTTCCTGAAATTAGTGTTCTCACAAACTGGGCAATCGCTTTGGTAACCAGTATCGAATCTATATTTTGGGTTCCGAAGGCAGCTTCGAACAAGGCTGGATATTCAGGATCTGCTTGTAACGTACTAACAGCTCCAGGCCATGTATTGTGCATTTCAATAGGGTCGATCACAGGAAATAAGGCCTGGTTTTCAACCGATACGGCCCGGCCATCCCAAAAGAAAAGTTCGTTATAATTCCAGGCCAGGTTAAACAATGGCATGGAATTTCTGGTGCCGGCTGTGCCATCTATTCCTATACTAAATTGCCTGGGATCTGAAAAAGCACTGGCCGGGCTGTGGCACCCGGCACAGGCTAAGGTATTATCTGCAGATAGCTTTTTATCGAAAAATAACTTTCTACCCAAAGCCACGCCTTCAACAGATTGCGGATTGTCTTCCGGGATAACCGGTGGAAGGATCTTTTCGGCAAATAAAGGCGGAATATTCAATTCCAGAGGGGTAGCCGTATAACCATCAATATTATCATCCTGGTCCGTAGTACAAGAAACTACCAGGAGACAACATAGTGCGATATATACTAAACTGCGTTTCATAGATTAATTTTACTGTGTGACGGTTCCTTTGCTGAACACTCCTGTAGAACCATTAAAGGTAGAACCATTTTCGTACATCATGATCTGGGCGTCGAAATTTGGCATCAATACAGTATTTAATTGGTTCAGGTCCCATTGATTCGGACTTCTAAACCATTCGGCCACATTCATTTTTACTTCTACACTGGTACTGCTTCCTACGGTCACCTGCCCCAGGCTAACTTCGAAGGAAGTATCCTGTAAGGTGATAGGAGTAGTGGTATTATCGTTCGCCCGTATGGTGTGGTATGCGTAATTAGCCTGAGTTGAAGTGTTGTCGACAAATTTTCCTTCAAGTCGCATATAGTGATATCCGCCACCTAACATCATTGGCACGTTCCAACCTCCGTCTGCCGAATTCAAATCCGGATAAATTCCATCCTGATTATCTTCATCGTCGAAACCAAAAGTGAAGGAAACAAGATACTCTCCTTCAGGGATCTCAATATCGGGAGTGAAGGTAAGGTTAGTGCCTTCTCTCACATTTATCAGGTTATAATCCCCTGCATCGAAGGATTCGGCAGTAGAAAGACTTGTGAAGGTAACATCGGAAATTAGATAAACCAGCTTCGAGATACTCATTTGTTCTCCGTTGGCATTGAAGTACTGCAAAAGGTCGAAATCTGTATTTTCAATTTCATCACCATCCCAGTTGTGAGTAAATGTAAATTCAACTGTGGCGTTTGGCGTAGGTTGTGGGTTATTATCATCGTTGTTGCACCCGATTACCAAAACGGAAGCTACAATCATCAGGACAATCTTTTTCATTAATTTATTTTTTTTAGGTTACTTGTAATTATTTAACTTTTATCAGCAAAAGGTCTTTTATTCCACGGTTTACGGTAATGTCTATATCGTTGCTCTCGGTATTTCCTACCACAATTAGTTTATTATCAGTTGTTTGGATGGCACTTTCGGCAAAATCTAGACTGGTGCCACCGGCAGTTTTCTGATACTGCAGTTCGCCATTTTCATTGATGATCATTACCCAGGCATCGTTTTGTCCAATATTCATTGAAACATCCCCGTTGGCAGAACGGGTTGATCCCGAGATAAGATAGGTACCGTTAGGTAACCTTTCAACACTTCGTGCAGATTCAAACTGATCACCACCATAGGTCTTTTGCCAAATGATAGCGCCGTTGTTCTTATTAAATTTCACTACCCATAGATCGGCATTACCAAGTGGATTTGTTACATCCTTATCTATACTCCGCGTATCGCCAACGATCATATAATTTCCATCGGTTGTTTTGGTTACGGCATAAGCCACATCAATTTCAGAACCACCAAAGGATTTTGACCAAACGTTATCTCCGCCGGCACTAACTTTTACTACCCAGAAGTCGTAACTCCCTTTTGGATCTAGTTTATCAAAGTCTTCACTTTCTGAAGCGCCTATCATAAGGAATCCACCGTCGTCGGTCTGTACAACGTCGTAACTACGGTCGTTATTGGATCCGCCGAAATACCGACGCCATATTTTATTACCGTTAGCGTCCATCTTGATCCCCCAATATTCTCCTACACCGTGTTCCGAGTTTCTACCATCGTTGCCCATCCCACCGCTGGCAGTGACATCAAGGAATCCTGTGGCGAAATAGCCCCCATCTGCTGTTTGAATGATATTAAGAGCCTGATCGCTTCCGGAGAACCCAAAGTTGGTTTCCCATTGAATATCGCCTACACTATTTATCTTAACGATCCAGTAATCGTGAAAACCTTCGTTTCCACCAACATCTCCATCGTTACTGCGGCTGTGACCGGAGAGAATGTATCCACCATCGTTTGTTTTAACAATGCCTGTTGCCCTGTCTGGTGATGTTCCTCCATAGGTTTTACTCCATTGCTTTTCACCGGCAGCATTTACTTTTAGTACCCAATAGTCGGGATCGGTGGTGGTTTTATCTGTGATGTCACCATCATTACTGGAAGTTGTACCTACCATTACATAACCTCCGTCATTTGCCTGGACAACATCCACGGCTTCGTCTTCGTTACTACCGCCGAAGGTTTTAACATATTCAATAACGCCTTCAAAAGTTCCGCCAACCGGTGGGTTGTCGTCATCGGTGGAGCCGTCTGGAGGGGTTGTGCCTTCATCTTTTTTACAGGCGTGAAAGCCACACATGAAGATGATGGCGAGGGCGCAGGTTAAGTATCTTTTCATAATTTCTAGGTTTAATTCACAATCAATCTTTTAGTGGTTGATTTGTTGATCTGAACCATATATAAACCGGCTTTTAAACTGGAAATATCTATAGTTTCTGAAAGACTGTCGGCAAAATCATAACGATTTACTTCCTGTCCTAGTACATTGTATATTGCAACAGTGTCTATTGGGGCGTTCTTGGAGGCGACATTTAGAACATTGTTAGCCGGATTAGGGAAGATTGAAAAATCCGAAGTACTGAAATCGGGTGCATTCAGGTTTTCGTCACGCACAAGCGTAAATCCAAAATCACCACTTATTACTATGTTCCCACTTGCAAAGAAGGGGTACACATTCCATGCGCCATCGAAACTCGCATTATTGTTACCGGGGAAGGTGTCGAAATATCCGTATTCAGACATGCTTCCACTTTCAATATTACTAATATCCAAGACTCTCATTCCTGCAGAATAGCTGGCCATATAGAATCTTTCACCCACCACATATCCGTTGTGATCTACTGCCGAAGTAGTTCCGAAGTACTCAAAATCAAGCTGAGGGTTATCCAAATCGGTAAAATCGAATACAAGGGTACGGGTATTGAAGCCAACGCTAAATTCATCCAATTCGTCCCCTACAATGAAATACTTCATGTCTTCTGTGAACCATCCCTGATGAGTATAACCTACGTTTGAGTAATTGGTTGAAGAAATAGGTTGCGGACTCCCTTTATCGGTAATATCTACGACCACTACGGCATTTTCGTTACTTCCTATAAGGATCTCTTTCCCATTATAGCTGGTGTCTGGGCCATTATACAACACAACCTGCGCGTCATGGCTGTAGCCATCTAAGGCATAGCCGCCTTCATCGGTTGGGTTTAATGGATCCTGAATATTTATAAAATGAGGACCACCGTTATACAGATCGGTTCCAACTGCATATGCATAGCCCGTGTCTTCGTTGATAACAATATTGTGGGCACTACCAAAATTACCATAGTGCGCATCTTCGGTGAACGTTTCGGGAGGGTTGGTAACATTTCGCAAGCGAGTAAGGTCGAATACCTGCATACCATGTCCATTTGCCTCACTTACAACGAAAGCGTGATTATTATAGACTTTTACATCTCTCCAGGTACTCGGACTAGAATGCGTTGGGAGTTTACCGAGGTACTGAGGATCCACAGGATCTGAGATATCGATAAATGCGGTTCCGTTGTTAAGGCCAACAATTGCATATTCCTTACCATCCTGTGGGTCTGTCCATCCCCAGGAATCGTTTCCTCCTCCGGCACCCATTGCAGAAAGGGTTATTTGCCCCTGAAGCGTAAAATTAGAACATGGGAAACCCGCTGCAGAACCTCCTGAGCACGGTACTTGTGCTATCATCATTGAGCTAGCCAGAACAGTAATTATTGTAACTATTTTCTTCATTTTTTGATTGTTGTTTTACCGCTTACTTTACTATAAGTCTTTTTACGGTGTTATTATTGATTTTAACCAGATACATGCCGGAGGTTAGGCCGGAGATATCTATTTGTTCATTATTTGTATTATTAAATTCGAATTGCAGCACCTGCTGGCCCAGCATATTCCTAATTTCTATGCTCTCGATTCCGCTTACATCTGAAGTAATCATTAGAATGTCTGCAGCGGGATTTGGGGTTAGTGCAAAACTTGTACTATCCACGGGGTCTGTCCCGAGAGTTTGCTCTCTCAGCACGAAAAAACCACCATCAATATTGCTAACAACAATATTACCACTAGGGAAATACGGATATACGTTCCACGCACCGTTGTATGAAACGTTCTGATTTGCGGGATGTGTGTCGAAATAACCAATCTCGGTCATATTTCCATTGGCGATATCACTAATATCCACCACACGGAATCCTGCAGTGTAATTAGCAAGGTAGAACTTGTTACCTTTTACGTATCCATTGTGATCTATGGCAGGAGTGGGTCCAAAATATTCCATATGGAATTGTGGATTATCCAGGTCGGTGAAGTCGAAAACTATAGAACGAGTATTGAATCCAACATTAGATTCGTCAAATTCATCTCCGGCTATAAAATAGGTCTGATCTTCTGTAAGCCATCCTTGATGAGTATACCCTATGTTGGCATAGCCAATAGTTGAGATAAGTTGAGGATTGGACTTATCGGTCACGTCCACGATCACTACTTCGTCGGTATTACAGCCAATATAGATCTCGCTACCTGCGTAATCTGTGTCTGGGCCGTTATAAGTTACTACCTGGGCATCGTGAGTATAACCACTGCCCGAATATCCACCTTCAGCTACAGGATTTAACGGGTCCTGAATATTTACAAAAACAGCTCCGCCACTATATTGACCGGTTCCTACGCCATAAGCATAGCCCGATGCTTCATTAATAACTACATTGTGGGCACTTCCGAAGCCACTAAAATAAGCATCCTCTGTAAAGTTTTCGGGAGGGCTGCTCACAGATCTTAAACGCGTAAGATCGAAGATCTGCATCCCATGTCCTCCTGCTTCACTCACCATAAAAGCATAATTATTATACACTTTCACATCGCGCCAAAGGCTGGAAGAATTACCATGGCCTAATAATTTTCCGAGGATAACGGGGTTAACGGGATCTGTGATGTCTATAAATACGGTACCGTTATTTACACCTGTTATTGCATATTCCTTTCCATTTTGAGGATCTGTCCAGCCCCAGGAATCATTGCCGGAGGTGCCGCCTAATTCGCCAAGGGTAAAGGTTGATAACAGGTCATAGCCATTACAGGGGTAAGATCCTGCCATACCACTTTCACAAGGCGTTTGTGCTAAAGCCAGGGTGCTGAATATTGATAATCCAAACAGGAGTAGATTCTTTATCATAACAAATTTATTAGCAAAACACAAAAATACGAATAATACGGCACTACAAACAGAACTAATGTCATTTATAAAATGAGCCCGAAGTTGTAAATGTGTTTCAAAGTTTTATTTAGTTTTTAATTATTTTCTTTACTATAGACTTATTAACAAGAACAAAATAGATTCCTTTGGAGATACCTGCCAGATTAACTGTGGTGTTGTTCTCATCGATATCTTCTTCAGAATAAATTACTTTGCCTAATGTATCTGTGATCTTTATTTCTGAAATGATCTTATCATTCAGGCTAATAGTTAGGTGATCGGAAACGGGATTTGGATAGATCGCAACTTCCGTCGATAAATTATCATCAATTCCGAGGATCACCGAGGGTTTTACCAGGACAAATCCCTGGTCCCTGTCGCTAATTACAATATGTCCACTGTCGAAGTATGGGTAAACACTCCATGAGCCGTTGAACCCTGAATTATTATTAACAGCGTAGGTGTCGAAATACCCTACTTCACTCATATTCATATTAGCTATATCCGAGATATCGATCACCCGTAAACCTGCTGCGTTGTTGGCAAGGAAGAATTTATCGCCTTTAACATAACCATTGTGGTCTGTCGCCCCTGTGGGTCCGGAATACTGGAAATGAAATTGTGGGTTATCAAGATCTGAAAGATCGAAGATCAAAGTCCTGGAATTAAAGCCAAAATTGATCTCATCTGTTTCGTCGCCCAGGATAAAATATCGCTGATCCTCTGTGAACCAACCCTGGTGTGTATAAGAGACGTTCGAATAGGTAATCGCCGAAATAGCTTGTGGATTGGCCTTGTTTGTAACATCCACGATCACCATTTCATCCTCGTTGCTCCCTATCATGATTTCCTGTCCGATGTAATCGGTATCAGGGCCATTGTAGGTAACTACCTGTGCATCGTGAGTATAACCCTCTGCAGCATATCCGCCAGCAGCTACAGGATTAATAGGATCCTGGATATCTATAAAATAGGCACCCCCACTAAACTGATTGGTGCCAACGGCATAGGCATAACCCGTATCTTCATTGATCACAATATTATGCGCCCCTCCAAAACCTGAGAAATGAGCGTCGTTTGTAAAAGTAACCGGAGGGTTTGGGACATTTCGTAAGCGTGTTAGATCGAAGACCTGCATACCGTGCCCGGGATCCTCACTAACTATAAAGGCGTGATTGTTATAGGTTTTTGCATCTCTCCAGGTACTGGAGCTTCCCTGGGTTGGAAGTTTCCCAAGGTAAACTGGATTCAACGGATCGGAGATGTCTACAAATGCCGTAGCTTCATTAAGACAAACAATGGCGTACTCCTTTCCGTCCATAGGGTCTGTCCAGCCCCAACTGTCATTTGCCCGGCTGGAGCCCATGGTAGAAAGAGAAATTTGAGAGATGAGGTCGTATCCTTCACATGGAAAACCTGCTGCTGTTCCATTGCTGCACGGGGTTTGTGCTGTGATACAAGCGCTCCACAGTACTAAAAAGCACGACAATAATCTTAGCATAGTTATTATAGTGTTTTGAAGTACGCGAATGCTAGTTCCCCGTACTTTCTAATTATCTCTTAATTATCTTTTTTGTTACACTGTTATTAACTGTAACAAAGTACAATCCTCTGGCAAAAGCAGATACATTCAAAGTGGCTGATAATGTGTCCAGATTATTGGAATTGAATACCACCTTACCTGAAACATCGATCACACTTAAACTGTTTATCGATCTGTTAGCCGAGTTGATATTAATTGTTTCTGAAGCGGGATTAGGATAAATACTCAATCCATTTTCAAAGGCTATATCATCGGCAGATAGAACATCTGTAACGATAATATCGAACGAACAGTCACTTGTATTTCCGCTACTGTCTTCTGCTACGAAATTAATGGTATGGGTCCCTATTGGTAACTGAGTTCCGGCCACAGGACTCTGAGTAAGTATCAGGCCTGACGCACAATTATCTGTAGCTGTTACGTCACCCGTAGCAAAATAGTCCGGCAGGGTATAATAGTTCTGTCCTGCGTCTACTAATACCTGGGAATTCCCCGGGCAATTAATCTGAGGGTCTATATCATCCACCACCGTAACTGTAGCCGAACAATAGTCTTTGTTTCCGAAGTCATCATAAACTTCCAGCTCAACCACATTGGCGCCCAGATCGGAGCAATCAAAGTATTCGTTACAAATATTGAAATAAACCACCCCGCTGTTGTCTGTAGAGCCATTGTCTATGTCGGCTCCCGTAATAGTTACTTCTCCATTTGCGTCCAGTGATACTGTTATATCCTGGCATACTGCCACCGGATCCACTAGATCTGTCGATTGAGCTTTTACAAGTAAAAAACCACGATTCATATCGCTAATTACAATATTTCCACTGGCAAAGTATGGGTAAACGTTCCAGGCTCCACTAAAGTTTGCGTTATCATTATTGGGATAACTATCAAAGTAGCCTTCTTCTGTCATGGTTCCACTAGCGATATTCGAAATATCGATAACTCGGATACCGGCTCTATAGTTAGCCAGGTAGTATTTAGTTCCTTTTACATAACCATTATGATCGATGGCCGGAGTTGGACCGGTATAGGTAGTATGTAACTGGGGATTATCCAGATCCTCAAAATCAAAAACCAGCGTACGGGTATTAAACCCAACACTTTGCTCATCCAGCTCATCCCCAAGAATGAAGTAACGCTGATCTTCCGTAAACCAGCCCTGGTGAGTATAATTTACATTGGTGTAGGAAATTGTGGAGATACTTACGGGATTAGACTTATTGGTAATATCGGCAATGATCACCTCATTTTCATTGCTTCCTATTAGTATCTCTCTCCCAATATAATCATGGTCTGGCCCACAGTAGGTAACCACCTGCGCGTCATGGCTGTAATCGTCCATGGAATATCCTCCTGCTGCGGTTGGGTTAGTAGGATTCTGGATATTGATAAAATGTGGTCCCCCATTATAACTGGAAGTACCCACAGCGTAGGCGAAGCCTGTGTCTTCATTGATCACTATATTATGTGCTCTTCCAAATCCTGAGTAATGTGCATCCTCTGTAAAGGTTTCCGGAGGGCTGCTCACATTTCTCAACCTGGTTAGGTCGAAAACCTGCATCCCGTGCCCATTTGCTTCACTAACAATAAAGGCATGATCGTTATAGGTTTTCACGTCTCTCCAGCTACTATTAGAGGTATGCGTTGGTAGCTTTCCCAGAAATACCGGACTCGTTGGATTTGATAAATCTATAAAGGCAGTTCCGTTGTTAAGGCCAATAAGGGCATATTCCTTCCCGGTGGTAGAATCTGTCCATCCCCAACTATCATTTCCGCCACCGGCATTTAAGGCAGCAAGGCTTAATTCAGACTGAAGGTCGTAACCACTGCATGGATATGGTCCGGCGGTCCCACCTGTACATGGAGTTTGTGCAATTATAGGTAAAGAAAAAATAAGCAGGATAGGGAGTAATAAAATTTTCATGGGTATAGTTTAAGTAGGGTTATTTTAGTTTTGAGGAACTCGTCGATTTAATTATTGAAAATGTATTAAAAATCAATTTTAGCTGAATTTCTTTCAAAAATTTTTCGAAATCATTCCAAATGTAGAAAAATATGTAATATGACCAACTGTTTTAGATGTTAATTAACCCATTTCTAGGGGCTTCATGATCAATTTCCTCGCTTTACAAGGAAAAAGCCAAGATTAATGTCGCTAATTACGATATTCCCACTTGTGAAGTAGGGAAATACACTCCAGGCACCATTAAAAGACGCCGCATCGTTTTCAGGATAGGTGTCAAAATATCCCGATTCGTATAGATCGCCGTTTGCTATACCCGAAATATCGATCTCGGTGAGTCCTCTGGTATAATTTGATAAATAATATGTATTACCTTTTACATATCCATTATGATCGATCGCTGTAGTATTTCCGTAATGTTCACTAGACAGAACGGGATTCTCCAAGTCACTGAAATCGAAGATCAGAGTACGTGAATTGAATCCAAAGGCCAGCTCATCCAGTTCATCACCCACGATAAAATATCGCTGGTCCTCTGTAAACCAGCCCTGATGGGTATAACCTGTTTGAGGATAGAATACGGTGGCTATTCGCTGTGGGTTGGATTTGTCTGTGATATCTACAATTACAAGCTCATTTTCATTACTGCCAATGAGGATCTCAGATCCTGTATGATCGGGGTCCGGGCCATTATAAGTGACCACCTGTGCGTCATGACTATAAGAATCCATAGCATAGCCTCCTGCCGGTTGCGGATCTACAGGGTTTTGAATATTTATAAAATGAGGCCCTCCATCGAAAGTAGTGGTTCCTACGGCGTATGCATAACCACTGTTCTCGTTGATCACTATATTATGTGCGTCTCCAAAGCCGGTATATAACGCATCGGCGCTAAAGTTGGTTGGAGGATTTGGTACATTGCGCAGACGGGTAAGATCGAAGACCTGCATTCCATGACCGGCAGCTTCACTCACAATAAATGCGTGATTATTGTAAACTTTCACATCCCGCCAGGAAGATGACGAAGTCTGTGTAGGTACTTTTCCCAAATACACGGGATTTGAGGGATCTGATATATCTATAAAGGCGGTACCGTTGTCCAGTCCCACTATAGCGTACTCTTTTCCTGTGCCTGGATCTGTCCATCCCCAGCAATCGTTACCCTTATCGGCATCCATCGTGCGTAAATCTATACGGCTTACCAGGTTGTAACCCCTGCAGGCAAATCCTCCGGCCGAGCCATTTACACATTGGGCAGACAATGGATATTGAGCAGATTCCGGAATAGTGTCATTAATAATTTGGGCATTTTCAGGAATCTTGAATCCGTCATCTTTTGCGCATCCAAAGAAGAATAAACTACCAAGAGCTAAGACCAGAATAAATTTCATAGTAGAAAATTTGTTAAATGTAACCAAGAGGGTTCTGGCCTGCAACATATCAGGGTCGGCTTTTATAAATGGAGACATTTAGCGGCATTTTACCAATAGAGATTATTTCTGAAATATCAATTAAATGTGAAATTCTTTAAATCTAAGCAGTACTTTTGCACTGCAATTATTAGACTATGTTTGAAGAAAAAGATCAATCGAGAACAGCGATATCCGAACTAGGAGAATTTGGACTCATATCACATCTTACCGCAAATTTTAAGATCACCCGTAAATCGACCGTAAAGGGAATTGGAGATGACGCAGCCGTGATCGCTCCTGAAAAGGGGAGTGAGATCGTTGTAACCACCGACATGTTAGTTGAGGGAGTCCATTTTGATCTTAGCTACATGCCACTTAAGCATCTTGGTTACAAAGCTGTGGTGGTGAATTTATCGGATATATACGCTATGAATGCTCAGGCTTCTCAAATAACGGTTTCGATTGCATTGTCCAACCGATTTCCTGTGGAAGCCGTCGAGGCATTGTACAGCGGGATAGAAACTGCAGCCAGGATTTATAATATCGACGTGGTAGGAGGTGATACTACATCCTCTACCTCGGGTCTTGTAATTAGTATAACGGCTATCGGGATGGCCGATAAAAATAATATTACCTACAGAAATGGGGCCTCAGAGAACGATTTGCTGGTGGTCACGGGGGATCTTGGCGCTGCTTATCTTGGTCTTCAGGTTTTAGAACGAGAAAAGAAGGTGTTCGAAGTTAATCCTAACGCACAGCCCGATCTGGAACCCTATACTTACTTAGTAGAACGACAGTTGAAACCAGAAGCCAGGAAGGATATCCCAAAATTATTGGCCGACCTTGGAGTTCTGCCCACATCAATGATCGATATTAGTGATGGGTTGTCCTCAGAGATCCTTCATTTATGTGAACAATCGAAAGTGGGTTGTAACTTATACGAAGAAAAGATCCCGTTGGACCCCCAGGTTATCAGTACCTGCGAGGAATTTAATCTGGATAGTACTACCATTGCACTAAGTGGCGGCGAGGATTATGAGTTGCTATTTACTTTGAAACAGGAGGACTTTCCGAAGATAAAAGGAAATCCAAATCTAACTGTGATCGGGCATATTACGGCCCGGAAGGAAGGTGCGCACTTGATTACCAGGGCGAATACCAAAATACCGCTAATCGCTCGTGGCTGGAATGCGCTTAGTGAGGAAGAATGATCAGGACAAGATTCGTTTCTGAAAATGATTCTGGAAGAATTCGTGATTCTTTTCCCAGTAACGCGTAAATTTTACGATCCTGCCATACCCATCCTTTGTGAATTTCTGATGGCAGTGAGTGCATTCGTATTCTTTTATATGAATGAGTTGTTTTGATACGAGGGATAGATTATGACCTTTGATCTTGCAACGCAATTGCTTCATAATGTTGAAATTTTTCTATTTTTCTTCTGAAAGAAAGTCGCCAGGCATGAATTGGTGTTCTTAAGTTTCTGGGTGAGTATCTCCAGATGACCCGTATCGTTCTCTGCAACTTCTCGGCCGCAGTGAGAACATTTATACTCGTTAATATGGTTGGTTACCTTTCGGGTGATAATGTAATCATGACCGAAAGCTACACACACAAGGTTGGATAGCGAAAGGTGCTTTTTAGGGGAGGATTTCATATATCAGGGATTTATTTTATACCCCAATATATATTTTTAATTTAAAAAATCGACAAAAGACACAAATAATTCGATGAAATGCACAATATTATTTATTTCTTTAACATTTTCGAGTAAGGTCATGTGACCACTTTCCACTTTTATCAGGGTACAATCTGTATCCTTGGCAGCATTTTCCGAATCGGTGATCGGGATCACTTCGTCCTTCGTTCCCGCAATCATATATTTTGGTCCCCTGTATTTCTTTAAAACATGACGACGGTCCTTACGTTCCATCATACCGCGAATTGCGGCCAGTATTCCGGGAGTAGGAATGGATAATGCCTGTTGCTGAAGTGCTGTAATTTCGGCAGTTAGATCTTCCCGCCGGTCTTCGGCAAACAGGTTTAGTATGGATACGGTGATAAATAATTTTTTGTTCTTCGGAATTAGTTTCAGCGCCCGCTTCCGGTTTAGAAGTCTTTCGGGGCTATCACTATAAGGTGACGAATTAAGCAAAATGATCTGCCGCACTTCCGAAGGATATAAATCAAGAAATGCTAGAGCAACGTAGCCGCCCATGGAATGACCGATCAGGCTAACATTTTCCAAGCCCAAATGCTGCAACAGACCGTGAGCAACTTCGGCCATAAATTCCATACTATGAGTTTCGCCATAGACACTCGATCGTCCATGACCCGGAAGGTCAAGGCGGATAAGAGTGAAATTCTTCAGAAGTAAAGCTGCCAGTTCATCCCACATGGCAAGATCTTCCAGAAAACCATGCAATAACAAAACGGCAGGTCCTTTACCCTGCGTCTCATAATTAATAACTCCGTCGTTGTAAGGAAAAATCATTTTTCTATCTTCATGGCAAATATCTGTTAATGACGCAACGCAAGCAAATTGTGATCACGGCTTTTGCTCTATTTTCTCTTTTTTTCGGAGCGGGGAATCTTATTTTACCACCTTACTTAGGATATAATGCAGGATCCAGTTGGTTTTGGGTAGCCATTGGTTTTGCTATTTCGGCAGTTATTATACCCATCATGGCAATTTACGGCCACGCCCGCTTACAAGGAACCATGCTCGATTTTGCGAACAAGGTTTCGCCATGGTTCGCCATGGTTTACTCTGTATTAGTGTATGCGATCTCGGTTTCTCTTCCTTCTCCAAGGACAGCTTCCATGGCATACGAAATGGCTATCGAGCCTTATTTCGAACTTTCATCTCTCTGGCTGAGTATAATATATTTTTCGCTGGTGCTCGTATTTGTACTTAACAGGAATAAGATTCTAAGCATCATTGGCAAATATCTCACCCCCTTGATAATTATAATTTTACTATTGGTAATTATCCTGGGCCTATTTACCGATACAGAAGTCTTACGTTCATCGATGTTCGACAATACACTGGTATCAGGGATACTTGAAGGCTATCAAACTTTCGACGCTATTGGAGGGGTAGTTGTGGGAGGTGTTATTGTTATTTCTTTCAGTTTGCAAGGGAAATATCAATATAATGACAGACGGAGAATGATCGCAAAATCGGGTCTGCTGGCCGGGATGGGCCTTTTTATTATTTATGCCGGCCTGATCGCATTAGGAGCATGGCAAAGTGGTTCCATACAGGTGGACGATCGCACCGAACTACTTCTATTATTGTGTACAACTTCACTGGGAGATATAGGGACGGCTTTTCTAGCTGTGCTGGTAGCGCTTGCTTGCTTTACAACAGCAGTAGGGATAGTGACCGGGACGGCCGACTTTGTAAAGGGTGTCTTCAAAGATTCGCAAAAGGCCTATGTTATCACCGCCCTGGCGGGCTGTGTGATAGGAGTTTTGGTGGGACAGCATACCGTGGGTTATATTATCGATGTGGCGATTCCTGCATTGATGTTTATTTATCCTATTACCATTGTCTTGATCATCCTAAGCGTTTTACCAGACAGATATACAAGTAGTTTAGTGTATCGGGCCACTGTGATCGCTACTGTTATCTTTAGCATCCCAGACTTTGCTGCAACCCTTAACCTACAACTAATACCTCAACCTGTTTTGGAATCGATCCGGATGTATATTCCACTATCTAATGATCATATGGGATGGCTATTGCCTTTCTTGATCGTATTCATCCTTTCAAATCTTTATGGCATTTCAAACAGAAAATCCAACGATATTGAAAAGCGAAATGAGTGAATTTGACGTTTTATTAAACTTTTTCACAAAATCCGGTTTTTTCGCAAACGATATAGTTATTTAATGCGTCATTTTCGTTTGTCAAATTCACCGTATTTCATTGCGAATTTCTTTTTTTAAACCCCTCTTTATTTATAAGTTGATAAAAAGAAGTATCACTTTTTGAATTATTCGTAAAACACTGATATTTTACAAGTTAAGTGTTTGGATTATAGAATTTGTATCATAGATTTACCCCAAATTAAAAACATTATAATCATGGCTATTTCGAAGCAATATTTAAAGAGCAAGCCGGTATGCAAAGTAACTTTTACAGTTCCTGCTGCCGAAGCGAATGAGGTAAAAGTTGCAGGATCTTTCAATGAGTGGAACGCAGATTCTACTCCTCTTAAAAAACTAAAGAACGGATCGTTTAAAGGAACTGTTTCCCTTGATAAGGATCAGTCTTACGAATTCAGATATGTAGTAGACGGTAACTGGACTAACGACGATCAGGCCGACAGCTATCAGTGGAATGAATTTGCAGCAACCGAGAACAGTGTAGTACACGTATAACCCCAAGTACAGTGTAACTAAAAAAGGCTATCCGTGATGCGGATAGCCTTTTTCATTTTAATCTTGCTGATCTTACTTTATCAGGAATTCATGAGGTCTTCGATCTCTCCGGCCTCAATCGGGATATTTCGCATCAGGTTAAAAGGTTCGCCCTTTTCCTGAACAACAACATCGTCTTCCAGTCTAATCCCAAATCCTTCTTCAGGGATATAAATTCCGGGCTCTACAGTAAAAACCATTCCGGCTTTGATTGGTTCCCAAAGTATTCCATAATCATGTGTATCCAGTCCCATATGATGACTTGTACCGTGCATAAAATATTTTTTATAAGCAGGCCAGTCCGGGTCTTCATTTTGTACATCGGCCTTATCGAGCAGACCAAGTTGTAGCAATTCGGAGGTCATTAGTTTACCTACCTCAAGGTGGTATTCTTTCCAAAACGCACCCGGAACCAGTAATTTGGTGGCTTCGTTCTTAACTTTCAATACCGAGTTATAAACCTCTTTCTGTCGTTTACTATAGGTCCCGCTCACAGGAATGGTGCGTGTCATATCACTACTGTAATTTGCATAAGAGGCACCAACGTCCATTAGGATGAGGTCACCCGATTTACACTGCTGGTTATTTTCTATATAGTGCAACACGTTGGCATTGTTCCCGCTTGCAATTATCGGGGTGTACGCGAAGCCGTCGGATCGGTTTCTTAAAAACTCGTGCATATACTCTGCCTCGATCTCATACTCCCATACACCTGGTTTTACAAATTGAAGTACTCGTCTAAAACCTTTTTCCGTAATGTCGCATGCTTGTTGCAGTACTTCGATTTCCAGCGGATCTTTTACCGCTCTCAGTCGTTGTAGAATAGGATTACTCTTCGCCCAATTATGCGCCGGAAACTTCTCTTTGGTAGCTTTTATAAAACGAGCTTCACGAGTTTCGGTTTCTACAGACTGCCGGTAATGTTCGTTCGTATTAAAATAGATCGTTTCTGCCTGGGTCATGAGTTCGAAAAATATTTTGTCGAAATCAGACAACCAGTAAACGGTCTTCACGCCACTCACTTCGAAGGCCTTCTCCTTTGTTAACTTCTCGCCTTCCCAAATTGCAATATGCTCGTTGGTCTCTCTTAGAAAAAGTACTTCCCTGTGTTTATCTTCCACAGCATCCGGGAACAATAGCAAGATGCTTTCTTCCTGATCTACACCACTTAAATAAAGTATATCTCTGTGTTGTTGAAAAGGCATAGTACTGTCTGCACTAATGGGGTAAATATCATTGCTGTTGAACACCGCGAGACTTCTTGGTTTCATTTCAGCCATGAAATTCCTGCGGTTTTTAATGTACAGCGAATTATTTATAGGTTGGTATTTCATAGATAGCTTTTCAGAATAGATTCAAAAATACAGCAATTTGTGCTTCGAATAAAATTTCGAATTTAATTAATGAAATACAACTTCCGAATATTTTGCAATCAGTTCGCATTTCTGTACTTTCAAATTCTGAAAATCCACGAATATGAAAAAACTAATCATTTTAAGCTTCCTTCTCGTTACATGTAATCTCTTTGCTCAACCTGCAGCCACACCTGCTTCCGAAGTGATAAAAGGCATTCAGCAAAAACAACAACTTGCCGAAACTTCTATAGTTAAAAATTTACCCTTCAAGAGTATCGGACCTACTATTATGAGTGGGCGAGTAGTAGATTTTGCCGTTAACCCCAACAATCCTGTAGAGTTCTATGTAGGTTATGCAAGTGGTGGAGTTTGGCACACCCGTAATAACGGAACTTCCTTCGAGCCTGTGCTGGATTCGAGTCCAACACAAAATGTGGGCAGACTTGCCATGGACTGGAAGAATAACAGGCTTTGGGTGGGTACCGGAGAAGTAAATTCGTCTCGCTCATCCTATGCCGGTATCGGCCTTCTTCTTTCCGAAGATGGAGGAAAGTCATGGAAGAATATGGGCCTTAGCGATGCGCATCATATTAGTAAGATCATGATCAACCCCAACAATCCCAATGAGGTTGTGGTAAGCGCTGTTGGACATTTGTATTCTAAGAATAACGAGAGAGGAGTCTACAAAACCATTGACGGGGGAGCCTCCTGGAACAAAACTTTGTTCGTGAACGATGAGACCGGGATCATCGAAATGGATGTGGATCCCAACAATTGGAACCTGATGTATGCGGCTGCCTGGGATAAAGACAGAAAAGCCTGGAATTTCAGAGGTAATGGAAACGCGAGTGCCATATATAAAAGTACCGATGCCGGAAATAGCTGGACTAAACTTACCGTTGCCGGAAGTGGTTTTCCGGTTGGTGAAGGAGTAGGCCGGATAGGGCTTGCTGTAGTAGATGCTAATACAGTGTATGCCATTCACGATAATCAGTTCCGAAGAAAAGACGAGAAAAAGTTGGAAACTAATGATGGGATGTTGGTGAAAGACGATTTTAAGACCATGACCACCGCCCAATTTTTGGGGCTTGATAACAACAGGCTTAAAACCTTCCTGAGGCAGAACGGATTTCAGGAAAAATACACGGCCGAAAGTGTAAAAGAGATGGTGAAGTCCGGCAAGGCGAAACCGGTAGATCTTGCCCGTTATCTTGAGGATGCCAACACCATGTTGTTCGACACCCCGGTAATAGGAGCAGAAGTATACAAGAGTACAGATGGTGGAAAAAACTGGAAGAAGACCCATGAAGGATATCTGGACGGAATTTATTTTTCTTATGGGTATTACTTCGGAAAGATCCATGTGGATCCGAACAATGCCGATAAGATCTATATATATGGAGTCCCAATTTTAAAATCGGCCGACGGTGGTAAAACTTTCGAATCGATTAGTGCAGATAATGTGCACGCAGACCATCACGCACTTTGGATCAATCCTAAATTACAAGGCCATCTTATCAACGGGAATGATGGCGGTGTGAATATTTCTTACGATGATGGTGAGACCTGGATCAAGAACAATGCCCCTGAAGTAGGACAATTCTATACTGTGAATGTAGATGATGAGAAACCATATAATGTCTACGGGGGTCTTCAGGATAACGGAGTTTGGAAAGGGGCTCACAATGCCGAAATGAATAGTCGCTGGCATCAAAGCGGTGAGAATCCGTACAAATCCATTATGGGAGGCGATGGGATGCAAGTGCAGATCGATAGCAGGAATACCAATGTGGTCTACACAGGTTTTCAATTTGGAAACTATTTCCGGCTAAACCTCGAAACCGATGAACAGACCTATATACAGCCCAAACACGAACTAGGCGAAACCCCATATCGATTTAACTGGCAAACTCCTATATTGTTGAGCTCGCATAATCAGGATATCCTGTATTTAGGAGGGAACAAATTGATGCGCAGCATGAATAGGGGAGATGATTGGGAACCCATCTCTGGTGACCTCACCCAGGGAGGAAAGGCCGGGAATGTTGCCTATGGAACACTTACCTCCATAAGCGAATCACCGTTTCAATTTGGACTAATATATGCCGGAAGTGATGATGGAATGCTGCATGTAACACGCAACGGTGGAGGTAACTGGGTTAATATTTCCAATTCCTTTCCAAAGGTTCTGTGGGTTAGTCGGGTAATAGCCTCCGAGCATAAAAAGGAGCGCGTCTATGTTACCTTAAACGGATATCGCTGGGATGATTTCACTCCTTATGTGTATGTTAGCGAGGACTACGGGCAAAGCTGGAAAAAGATCACAACTAATTTAACCGCGTCTCCGGTTAATGTGATCAAGGAAGACCCGCATAATGAAAATGTACTTTACCTGGGGACCGATAACGGGGCATGGGTGAGTTTTAACAGGGGTGATAACTGGCATGTTTTCTCGGGAGGATTGCCTAATGTAGCCGTGCACGATCTGGTAATTCAAAAGCGCGAAAAGGACTTGGTTCTGGGGACGCACGGGCGGTCATTTTACTTGGCTGATACGGAAGTCTTAAGTAAGATGAGCACGGGATCCATGAATGAGGTGCTGCTGGCCGATATAGGTTCAATCAGGTCCTCGGGACGTTGGGGGAGCAGGTTTAGCCCCTGGTACGATATATTTGAGCCCTCAAAGGATATTCAGTTTTATAGCCCGGCTACAGGCAAAGCCGAGGTGGTTGTCACAGATGAAAACGATAACAGACTTCAGCGAAAGGTTGTGGATGTTGAACGAGGAATTAATATTGTAAAATACGATCTGTCAATTTCAGAAAAGGGGGTAAAAGCGTTAGGTAAATCCGGAACGGAAATCAAAAAGGCCGAAAATGACCTATTTTATTTACCTAAAGGAAGTTACAATATAATAGTTTCAATTGACGGAAAGGAAGCAATAACGACACTTGAGGTGAAATAAGAAAAATTTAAAAGAAATAGATTAAATTCACATTAGTGTGTTAAGGAATTTAAAAAAAGTACTATATTTATATGATCATTAATCTAAAACTTAATTAATTATGAAAAAACTACGACTATTTATTATGGCGTTGGCTGTAGGTACTGTTGGTGCGTTTGCACAGGTGGCCGAAGCTGGGCCTGCCGGACCAGCTCCTAACGGTAATACTCCTGATGCATTATTTGATCTTCAGTACATTATCGACGTTGGAGTTAATGGAAGTATTGGAGCACAGTCTCAAGCGGGTGTTGCCTTTATCAACAACGAATGGTGGGTATCTACCTGGAATACGGATCAGATTCACATTCTTGATGCCGCCGGAGCATTTATTCAAACAATTGTTGTTCCTGGTGTAACCGGAACACGTTCTTTAACCACAGACGGAACAAACCTTTATTTAGGTACAGCAGGACTTAATATTTTTGAAGTAGACCCTGTAGCTATGACGGTTTCCAATACTATCAATATCACAACAGGTTCATCTGCTTCTGCCAGAATGGTAACTTATGATGAGACTCTTGATGGTGGTAACGGTGGTTTCTGGATCGGTAACTTTGGTTCGGATATTGCTTCTGTAGATATGAGCGGAAATGAGCTTTCTGTTATTGGTGCAGGAACTCACGGAACTACTATCTATGGTGGAGCTGTAGATAACGTTTCTGCTGGTGGACCTTTCCTTTGGATCCATGACCAGAATGGTGTAGCTCCTAGCCGTGACTTCGTTGTTCAGTTAGAGCTTCCTAGTGGAACACCAACTGGAGTTGTTTACGACTTTACAGCAGATGGTGCTAGTGCAGGTGCAACTGATGTTCTTGCAGGTGGATTGTTTATCACAGATGAGGTTGATCCTGCTATGTGGCAAATGATCGGTCTTTGTCAGTGTACTCCTTCTAACTTGATCTTCGGACTTGAGTTACTGCCTATCGCAGGAGTTGGAGACAATACACTTACAGATTTCTCAATTGCTCCTAACCCAGCAAACGGAAGTACTGTAACTATTAACACTGGTATCCAGGCTGAAATGCAGGTTGCTGTATTTGATGTTCTTGGAAAACAAGTAATCAATACTGTTCTTACAAATAATGAACTAAGTGTTGAAGGACTTAACGCCGGAGTTTATATGGTACAAGTTACTCAGCAAGGAAACACAGCTGTTAAAAAATTAGTTGTAAAGTAATTGCCACTTGAATTTTTAAACGAAAAGCCACATCGATCCGATGTGGCTTTTTTGTTATTATATCTAACCTAATTGTTTGGCTTTAACTTTTTTCAGCCGTATTTTTGTTCATCTTAAATCTTCGAAAAGAAAACCATAATGGGATTTATATCTACTTCCATAGCCCGTAAGGTTGCCATGGCACTTTCCGGTCTGTTTCTTGTCTTTTTCCTTGGGCAACATTTTGTAATTAATATTTCATCGGTGATAGATCCGGACACCTTTAATTCCTGGTCACATTTTATGGGAACCAATGGCCTGGTACAATTCCTGCTACAGCCGGTTTTAATCTTTGGTGTGGTCTTTCATTTTATAATGGGATTCATTTTAGAGTATCAAAACCGCAAGGCAAGAGCCATTAACTATAAATCTTACAAGGGAAACAGTAATTCGAGTTGGGCGTCCAGGAATATGCTCATCTCCGGGGTGGTTATCCTGGCATTTCTAGGATTGCATTTTTACGATTTCTGGGTTCCGGAGATCGTTCATAAATATATCGAAACGCACCCCGAGGATCCCAGCCGCTATTTTCCGGAGTTGGTACACAAATTTGAAAGTCCGGTAAGAGTTGGCTTGTACACCCTGGCCTTTATCTTGCTCATCTTTCACCTGTGGCACGGATTCTCTTCGTCATTTCAGAGTGTTGGTTTCAACAACAAGTATTCAAGAGCACTCAAAGGATTTACAAGACTTTATGCTGTTCTAATCCCATTGGGCTTTGTATTTATAGCCTTGTACCATCATTTCAATCAATTACCCCACTAAAAAGCAGAAGATATGTCGATATTGAATTCAAAAGTACCTCAAGGACCTTTAAGTGAAAAGTGGACAAAGCACAAAAATGATATAGACCTGGTAAACCCGGCGAATAAACGAAATATAGATGTGATCGTAGTAGGGACCGGATTGGCCGGTGGTAGTGCGGCCGCAACATTAGCCGAACTAGGTTACAATGTAAAGACCTTCTGCTATCAGGATTCACCTCGAAGAGCGCACTCTATCGCCGCTCAGGGTGGGATCAATGCCGCTAAGAACTATCAGGGTGATGGGGATTCTACCTATAGATTATTTTACGATACGATTAAAGGTGGCGATTACAGATCCAGGGAAGCCAACGTCTATCGTCTGGCCGAAGTTTCTGCCAATATCATAGACCAATGCGTTGCTCAGGGAGTACCATTTGCCCGGGAATACGGAGGTCTGCTGGACAACCGTTCCTTCGGGGGTGTATTGGTGTCGAGAACATTTTACGCCAAAGGACAAACAGGGCAACAACTACTTTTGGGGGCTTATTCGGCGATGAATAGGCAAATTAACCGGGGAAAGATAAAACCATATAACCGCCATGAGATGCTCGATCTTGTTATCGTCGATGGAAAAGCCAGAGGAATCATCGCACGCGATATGGTAACCGGAGAGCTTGAAAGACATTCGGCTCATGCCGTAGTGATCGCTAGTGGAGGATATGGTAATGTATTTTACCTCTCTACCAATGCAATGGGAAGTAATGTTACAGCCTCCTGGAAGATCCATAAGCGTGGAGCTTATTTTGCAAATCCTTGCTATACTCAAATACATCCCACCTGTATCCCTGTTTCTGGAGATCATCAGTCTAAACTCACGTTAATGTCTGAATCACTTCGGAATGACGGCCGGATCTGGGTTCCGAAGAAAAAAGAAGATGCCATTGCCATACAACAGGGCAAACTAAAACCTGTAGACCTGGCTGAGGAAGATAGGGACTATTACCTGGAAAGACGTTATCCGTCGTTTGGTAACCTTGTACCGAGGGATGTTGCTTCCCGGGCAGCAAAGGAAAGATGCGACGCCGGCTTTGGAGTGAATAAGACCGGGGAAGCTGTATTTCTTGATTTTGCATCGGCTATCATGAGATATGGAAGGGAAGCCGCAGCCGTTGATCATATAGAGAATCCTTCGGATGAAAAAATTAGAGAATTAGGTGAAAAGGTGATTGAAGCCAAATACGGTAACCTTTTCCAGATGTACGAAAAGATCGTTGATGAGAATCCGTACAAAACGCCAATGATGATCTACCCGGCCGTACATTACACCATGGGAGGTGTTTGGGTTGATTACAATCTCGAAACGACCATTCCCGGTTGTTTCTGTGCCGGCGAAGCCAATTTCAGTGATCATGGAGCTAACAGATTAGGGGCTTCTGCCCTAATGCAGGGACTGGCCGATGGTTATTTTGTTTTGCCATACACCATTGGTGATTATCTCTCAGACGATATTAGAACCGGACCAATTCCTGTCGACACGCCCGAATTTGACGAAGCGGAGAACAATATCAGGACGCAACTCGAGAAACTTATCAATAATAAAGGGACGAGATCTGTAGATTATTTCCATAAACGCCTTGGAAAGATCATGTGGAATAACGTAGGGATGTCCCGAAATGAACACGGGCTGAAAGAAGCGATAACCTCCATCCGGGAATTGCGTGAGGAATTTTGGAGAGATGTTTTGGTGCCGGGTGATGCTAACGAAGTGAACCCAGAGCTGGAAAAGGCGATGCGGGTAGCAGATTTCCTGGAATTAGGGGAGTTGTTCGCCGTAGATGCCTTGCACCGTAAGGAATCTTGCGGAGGACATTTTAGAGAAGAATATCAGACAGAGGAAGGTGAAGCGATGCGCGACGATGAAAATTTCATGTACGTTGCTGCATGGGAATATACAGGAGATCCGGGGAGAGCTATTCTTCATAAGGAAAACCTGGAATACGAGAATATTGAAGTTAAGACAAGAAGTTATAAATAAAAGGCTGCTATGAAGCTTACACTTAAAATATGGCGTCAAAAGAACGCCGCTGCAAAAGGAGGTATGAAAACATATCCAATCGATGGAATTGATGGAGATATGTCTTTCCTCGAAATGTTGGATGTACTAAATACGCAACTCATTAACAAAGGGGAAGAACCGGTGGTTTTCGATCACGACTGTAGGGAAGGAATTTGTGGTACCTGTTCATTGCAGATCAACGGCGAACCACATGGTCCAGACCGGCTCATCACAACTTGCCAACTGCATATGCGAAAATTCAACGATGGCGATACTATTATTATAGAGCCATTCCGGGCTAAAGCTTTTCCGGTGATAAAGGACCTCATGGTAGATCGAAGTTCGTTTGATCGTATACAGCAGGCGGGAGGTTACATTTCGGTTAATACCTCTGGTAACACTATAGATGCGAATGCTATTCCAATAGAAAAGGATGATGCGGATGCTTCATTTAACGCTGCTGCCTGTATTGGGTGTGGTGCTTGTGTTGCGGCCTGTAAGAATGCCAGTGCTATGTTGTTCACCGCCGCTAAAGTGAGTCAGTTTGCGCTTCTTCCTCAAGGGCAGGTTGAAGCTAGCCGAAGGGTATTGAACATGGTTGAACAGATGGATAAGGAAGGGTTTGGCACTTGTACTAATACCGGAGCTTGCGAGGTGGAATGCCCAAAAGGAATTTCGCTGGAAAATATCGCACGAATGAACCGGGAATACCTAAGTGCAAGTTTAAAAGGATAATTTAAATAGCCTGTAGTTTAGACATATCCCCCTGAGAATCGGTACCGTTCAGGTGCTTTAAAATGGTTTGAGTGAATTTACCGATATCGTAAGGTTTTACAATGATATCGTTCATTCCTGAATCGTAAATACTAAATCTCATTTCTTCAACTTCAACTGCGGTAAGTGCGAGAATAGGAATGTTCTTATTGCGTTCACGAATTCCACGAGTTGCTTCCAAACCGTTCATAACAGGCATATTGATGTCCATAAGAATAAGGTCGAAATTAGATTTTTTCTCCATTTCTATCGCGATCTCTCCATTTTCCGCAATTTCGCAAATCACGCCTTCGCGTTCCAGAATTTTTAGGGTAACTGTTTGGTTGATCCTATTATCTTCAACTATGAGAATTCGCTTGTCTTTTAGATCTTTAGTATCTAATGTTTTAACCGTCTCCTTTTTGTACGCTTTATTCAGTATATCGTAGGTAAGATCGAAGCTGAAAACCGATCCTTCTCCCAGTTTGCTCTCTACATGGATCTCTGAGTTAGACAATTCCAGTAATTTTCGAACGATAGGCAGTCCAAGTCCGCTACCCTGGTAATTGTAATTAATATTGTTCCCCTGTGAGAATTCCTCAAAGATCGAGGCTTGTTTCCCTTCAGCAATACCTATTCCAGTATCCTTGATCGAGAAGGAAATAGTTGCCTGGTTTGATGCAATTTCCTTCAGGGAGGCATTTACGTAAATTTCTCCATGCTCTGTGAACTTACACGCGTTCCCAATTAGATTCATTAATATCTGGGAAAGTCTAACCGAATTTCCTCGAATTAACTTGGGTACATCTTCATCTATATTGATGTGAAATGTGTTCGCATTCTGAATACGCATGTATTCAAAGGAAGAAACGATCGTCTTGATCTGCTCCCTTAAATTGAAGTAAGCTTTTTCATTTTCCACGGTTTTCGAATCAATTTTGTTTAGGTGTAAAACGTCGTTGATCAACGCCAGCAGGTAATCTGCTGAAAACTTGAGTGATTTCAAGTCGTTTTCGTGAGATTTCAATCCTTCGTCTTCAAGCAATAAGGTGCTAAGTCCGATTACCCCGTAAAGCGGCGTTCTCAATTCGTGACTTACTGTAGAGAAGAAGTTGCTTTTGGCTTTCGCAAGCCGCTCAGACTCCTCTTTGGCCATTAAATATTCGGCATTTTTTACACGTAATTCGGCTACTAGTTCCTTTCGCTTTCTGTAAGCAAGATATAATACAAGTAATAGGAATAATATACAAAAGGAAACAATGAGCAAGACATTATTCAGCATACTCTTGTTACGCACAATTTCGGCCTGTAAGCTGTTTTGCAATTCGGCTGCCTGTACTTCCTTTCTATATTCCTCGATCGCAAATCGGGCAGAGGTTTCGTCCTTCTCGGCGTAGAGTGCCTTCTCCATATTCTCAACGGAGTATTCTTCGTATTTATCTTTTATAAGAAAAGCTTCCTGGTATTCTTCCAGGTTATATAAACATTCGCTTAGATAGAAATAAGCGTTTTCCAATTCCAGGGTGAAGCCTTCTCTTTCGGCCACTTCGGCGGCCTTTCTAAGATATTTTTGTGCAAGTTCATACTTCTCCTTACTGTAATAGTATTCACCCATTAGATTATCAAGAGCCACTCCATAGGATGCGTGTGGTTCGAATTTTTCCAGTTTTCTTGCCCTTAATAGATGAGCATAACCTTCATTATATTCACCAGCTTCAAAGGCGGTGAGCACTGTATTAAAATGTGCTTTGGCAAGATTGACCGAATCCTTAATCTGTTTTAACATCTCTACCGACTTGTTGTGGTAGTCCATAGCCTTTTTATAATTTGGCTGAATGGTCGAGTATATATTCGCCATATCCATATACATATGAGCCGTTGCTGTGTCGTTCTCGGCCTCTTTAGCAAAGAGTATGGATTTACTAAAGTTTTCGCGAGCCATCAACGTATCGTTCATGGCCAGGTAATCATATGCTAAAAGGCGGTATCCCTGATGTTTATAAAAAGGATCATTTAGCTTTAAGGCTATTTTAAGTAAGGATATGTTAGATTCGAGCGATTTACGGTAGTTTCCACTATTGTAATACTCGTCTGCAGTTTTCTTGAGAATCCTGAACTGCTCTTTTTGTTCTGAAATAGAGGGAATATCCGAAGCCTCCTGGGATATAACGGGGGCTACGAACAGAAGCATAAGCAAGTGAATTATCACTCTTTTCATTCGTGTCGATCAAGATTTGGGGCTAGCAATATACACATTTTCAGTAAAATAAAAGGAAAATCACTAAAACGGGTAAATTTGAAGGATTGATAGTACCTTTATAGTATGATATCCAAACTACCCGAATTAACTACTACCATCTTCACCGTGATGAGTAAAATGGCGCAAGAACATGGCGCTATCAACCTCTCTCAAGGCTTTCCCGACTTTAACGGGGACCCCGGTCTAGTCGATCTGGTGGAGCGCGCAATGAGAGAAGGATACAATCAGTATGCTCCCATGCCAGGAGACTTACAATTAAGGGCGCAGATAGCCTCCAAATTAAACAACAATTATGGTAGTAACTTTTCTGAAGAAACCGATATTACCATAACGGCCGGGGCAACCCAGGCTATTTTCACCGCCATAGCGGCTTCAATTCATAAAGGTGATGAGGTTATTGTGTTCTCACCGGCTTACGACTGCTACGAACCTGCGGTCGCTTTATTTGAAGGAGTTTCCAGGCAGATACAGTTGAGGCCACCCAACTATTCACCCGATTGGGAAGAAGTAGAGCGTTGTATTGGGCCAAAAACAAAGATGATCATCGTTAATTCACCCCATAATCCCAGCGGAATGCTATTTTCGAAGGAAGATATGGAGGAACTTCAGCAATTAAGTGTGAAACATCAACTCCTGGTGATTAGCGATGAGGTTTACGAACATATTATTTTCGACGGAAACACACATTATAGTGCTGCGAGATTCCCGGAACTGGCCAAAAGAACCTTTATCACGGCCTCTTTTGGTAAGACCTTTCACAACACAGGTTGGAAGATCGGGTATTGTGCAGCTCCCAAAGAACTCATGGAGGAATTCAGAAAAGTACATCAGTATAATGTCTTTAGTGTAAATCATCCCATACAAAAGGCTTTGGCAACCTATTTAGAAGATTCACAGAATTACGTGGGACTGGCATCGTTCTATCAGCAGAAAAGAGATCTTTTCCTGAACCTGATCTCGGATTCGCGTTTAAAATTTGTGCCCTCAAAAGGAACTTATTTTCAGCTTTTGGATTATTCTGAAATTTCTTCGGAAGGGGATATTGCCTTCGCCGAATGGCTTACAAAAGGAAAAGGTCTTGCGAGCATCCCTACTTCAGTTTTTAATGCTAACGGAGAGGATTTTCAGCAAATCCGACTCTGTTTTGCAAAGAAAGAAGAAACCCTTGAGCAGGCAGCCGCCATCCTCAATTCAATTTAGTAAAGCTATTAGTTCTAATACCAGTGGTTTGTTTGTGCAAGAGCGCTTAGAGTCGTATTTTTATTGTACTGAAAAAGCATTTTAATATGAGTGATTCTTTGTTCGATGCGATACGTAAAAATGACGAAAGCAAGGTTTCCGAACTAATACTAAGTAATCCTGAATTGGTAGGGTCCCGGGATCAGCGAGGCTCTACACCCTTGTTGTTGTCAACCTATTTTGGACTAAAGGAGATCACCGAAATTCTTTTGAAGTATCCCCAGGATCTCGACGCCCAGGATGCCTCCGGGAATACAGCTTTAATGGGGGTCTGCTTTAAAGGGTTTGAAGAAATCGCAGAGAAATTAATAAAAGCCGGAGCCAATGTAAACACCCGAAACTATAATGGGGGTACGGCACTAATTTTTGCCGTTAGTTTTGGCAGGACGAATTTGGTGCGTCTCTTATTAGAAAATGGTGCCGATCCCGGAATAAAGGATGATCGAGGAAATACCGCCTTGGATCATGCCAGGATGCACAGTGTGAAGGATGCCATTGCCTTACTAGAAAATTATAAATGACGATGAAAGAAGAATTGGTTGTAGGAATTATTCAATCTCCCCTCCATTGGGAAGACCCCGCTGCAAATAAGGAGATGTTCTCGGCTAAAATTGTTTCTATCGCCGATAATGCAGATCTAATCGTGTTGCCGGAGATGTTTACCACTGGTTTTTCCATGAATGCTTCCCAGCTAGCTGAGGAAAACGAAGGGCCCACCCTTACTTGGATGCAGTCTCAAGCGACAAAATATAACCTGGCAATAACAGGAAGCGTGATCGTAAAAGATAAAGCTCGATTTTACAACCGCCTCTATTTCGTCTTTCCGGATGGCAGTTACGACTGGTACGATAAAAAACACACCTTTACCCTGGCGGGAGAGCATCGTACCTATACAGCTGGAAAAGAGAAACTAATAGTAGAATATAAGGGCTGGAAGATATGTCCATTAATTTGTTATGATCTGCGTTTTCCTGTTTGGGCACGAAATACCGAAGATTACGATCTCCTTATCTATGTTGCCAATTGGCCTGAAAAGCGCATAAAAGCATGGGATGCCTTACTCAAGGCCAGGGCTATCGAGAACATGAGTTATTGTGTGGGGGTAAACCGGGTAGGTGAAGATGGGAATGGGCATACATATGTGGGTCATAGTGCCATTTACGATGTTCTGGGCGATTGTATTTCAGGAGAGGAAATTGAAAGCGAATTTAGTATCAATGTTTCCCTGTTTAAAAAGCATATACAAGAAACTCGAAAGAAATTACAGTTCCTCAACGACCGTGATGCTTTTTATCTAATATAAAGGTTTCATTCAGGCTCCAGTTTGCCCTTACTTCAATTTTCTTGGGATAGTATTTAATTTCCTCCGGCTGCTGTTTTTTAAGGTAATTTCCTGTGTCCCAGATTCCATTGCCATTTGTATCGAAAACAATGCGAATGTAGTAATTACCAGGCTTGATATAGTCAAAATTTAGTACTGAATTTGCCGTAAGTAAACGCTCATCTACTGTAACATTTTTTTCTGAAAGCAATTGAACTATTACTGGAAAACTATCGATATTCTCAATCCTGATGGCAATCGTACCATAGTCTGAATTGTCTTTAGTGTCCACGCGATAAGTGAGGCTGTCACTTACATTCTCATAGAAATCGGTGAATGCTCCTGGAGATAGATCTACCTTATACCGTTGATCTTCTCCTCTCGGAAAAATAATCTCGGCCAGGTTATTTGCCGGGTGAATGCGGGTAGCAAATGAAATACCGACAGAATCCTTATTCATGATGCTTATCCTGGAATCGTCTATGGCCACTAAAGGTGTAGAAGTTTTTAATTTCATAGTGTCCCGAGGAACTAATGTTCCCACAGTATGTGCTGTTACCACTAGTGAATCGGCATATAGATTTTTCATGCGTACTTCAACTGTATCCATCTGTTCTTTGTTCCCTACTAGAAATAATAACGAATCTGTTTCAATCTCTGGTTTGAACCAATAATGCAGGGTATCTGTCTTTATATCTTTTATTGTTTTTGAAATAAATGCGTCGGGGAGCTCAGATAGTGGTGTAATACTTAGATCCTTTGGTTTTCCTTCATATCCAAAGAGAATATGGTACTTACTTAAATGAGCAGGTCTGGCGATACTCAATTCGGGTACCTCTTTAAAAATTTTAAGGGTATATGAAGTATCTGTAGGTAATTCAACAATCTCCTCCAGGAAACCGATCTTGTCCGACTTTGGTTGAAAAATATAATCGTTGGATTTTTCTTTCAGGGCCAGTAGCTTATACCTGCCTTCTTTAACATTGGTGATCTCGAAGGTATTGGAGCTGTCACGCGTAGCAGAAATATACATCGGTTTTTCCTTATAGATCGTAGAGTCATTAAAGGTGTCATTAAGTTCGTACAGCATGACCGTTACAGGAAATTGGGCTCCTCTTAATTCGGCATCCAATATTTTACCCCTAACCTTTAGACTGTCTATATAACTACCGGTAGAGAAGACGTACTTGAAGAATTCAAACTCATTCTCCTCATTATTGTCCACGATACTTTTCCCAAAATTTATTGAATAGGTAGTATTCTCGGCAAGGGTATCCAGAAGTTTTATCCGAAGCATTTTCGACGTGTTTAGCGGAGTGATCACAGGAGCATATTTCATCGGAGGTGAAATGATAAGGTTTTCCTGAAGGTTCTTCAGCTTAATATATTCATCGAAATAAATTCTGATCTCAGTTTCTTTGAAATTTGTGGAGAAATTCTCCGGGACACTTCTCACAATTACGGGAGGTATTGTATCCAGGGGACCTCCACTGGGCCTTCCTTTTTTCGCGCAATTTGCCATAATAAGAATAGCAAAAAAAACAATAGGAATAAAGTAGAGGCGCTGCTTCATGGCTACAAAAATAGCTAAAGTTTTTATGCCATTGCCATGGTGGCAAAACTTACTCTAACATCACCATTCTTAATTAGTGCTAATGCACAATTTTCCAATGTAGCACCGGTGGTCACTATATCGTCAACAACTAAAACGTGTTTGCCTTTTAAAAGTTCGGTTTCACGTAGTTCGAATATCTGATGCGTCTGGCTGCGAGTAAGGCGATTCTTGAATACCTGGGAGCGGGTTCCTGTCTTTTTTAGTAAGATACTTTCCGAATAATCTGCCCCCAGTTTCTTAGCGATCTCTATTGCGAAGCGAGAAACCTGGTTATAGCCTCTAATCCTTCGCTTCTTACGGTGTAAAGGGACAGGAATAACAAGATCGACGCCCTTAAAATCGGGATGTTCGGCCAATTCGCTTCCCAGCCAGGCACCGAGAAAGGTACCAATTTCCTGCTGTCCCCGATATTTTAGGTTATGAAGCAACTGTTGTGTGATGCCCTTTTTCTGAAATAATAACAGGGAAGTGGCATTCTCCAGAGGGATTCTACCATAAAAAATCTTTTTCATTCCCTGATTTCCGCTGCGGTGTTGACAGGTTAGTGGAAGTTGATGCCGACAAGTCGTACAGATCACGTTTTCAGAGCTTTGCAACATTTCGGAACAACCATTGCAGACTTTGGGAAATAAGAGATTTAACATATTTTAATTAAATTTACCATTTTGTAAACGTAAGTAATTGACCCACAGTAGTACATTTGTCCCACAAACCTAAACTAAATCTATTCATATGACAACTGAAAACAACAGTGCTAAATTCAAAGTATTGATCGGGATACTTTCCGTTCTGCTTATTGCCCTAGCTGTCTACACCGTTACCCTGTACAACGATAGTAAAAATACGGTAAGCGGTTTAGAACAACAAAAAGCAGACATTGAAGATGAACTTGAAGATCTTATTGCCAACTACGATGAGGTAATTCAGGATAACGAATTAAAGGATAAAGACCTATTGGCCGCACGTGAACGTATCGAGTTATTGCTTGATTCGGTAAAAGATGCCGAAGCAAACGTAGCTTTGATAGAACGTTATAAAGCAGAGATAGGAAGACTAAAACAGGAAAGAAAGGTGCTTTTTAGAAAAGCCGACAGCTTGATCGCTGCTAACAAACAATTATCTCTCGAACGGGACAGTACCAACGTGGTGCTAAATGAAACCATTCGGGTGGTAGATTCTGTTAGTGAACAGAATATTGCTATGGCGGAAACGATTAAGAAAGGATCTGTCGTCAATGCGGTTGATCTTAGAGGTGAAGCCGTAATTGTTCGTAGTAGTGGAAAGATAGTAGATACTCGTAGATCGAGCCGTGCCGATAAAGTTCGCGCATGTTTCACTTTAACACCTAACGATATAGCCGAAAAAGGAGATCGACTTCTCTATGTACAGGTGATTAACCCTAAAAACAATCTTTTAGGTAAAAAGGCCACCATGGAGTTTGAAGAAGGAACTCTTAATTATAGTGAGGCAACCAAAGTATTCTATGAAAACGAAGAATTGGATGTTTGTATACTGGTAGATGCCCTGGAAGACGATCTAATCGAAGGTAGATATACCATAAACGTATTCGATGGCTCCAGACAAATTGCAACCACTACAATGGAGCTGAAGTAAAAAGAACTTTAAAAAATATGAACCGCTATGATGTTATCGTAGCGGTTTTTTTATTTTTGCGCTATGGCAAATAATGAAGATCAATTTAAGAGAGTAATATCCCATGCAAAGGAGTATGGATATATATTCGGGTCCAGTGAAATATATGATGGCTTAAGTGCTGTTTACGACTATGGTCAGCAAGGCGTAGAGCTAAAAAACAATATTCGGGAATACTGGTGGAGAAGTATGGTGTATATGCACCAGAATATTGTTGGGATAGACGCCGCCATCCTAATGCATCCCACTACATGGAAAGCCTCCGGCCATGTTGATGCCTTCAACGACCCATTGATCGACAATAAAGATTCGAAAAAAAGATACCGGGCCGATGTATTGATAGAGGATCACGCCGAAAAACTAGAGGTAAAGGCTCAAAAAGAGATCGCTAAAGCAAAGAAGCGATTTGGTGATGCCTTCGATGAGGCCCAGTTTGTTTCTACTCACCCAAGAGTGATAAAATACAGAGAGCAAAAACAAGAGATTCTGGACAGGATGGCCAGACTCCTTGAAAGCGAAGACCTGGCCGGAGTGAAGGCGTTGATCGAAGAATTAGAGATAGCCGACCCTATATCGGGCAGTAAGAACTGGACCGAAGTACGGCAATTCAACCTCATGTTTGGTACCAAACTAGGAGCCTCCGCCGAATCTGCAACCGATCTGTACCTCAGACCTGAAACAGCGCAGGGGATCTTTGTAAACTTTCTGAATGTTCAAAAATCGGGAAGGATGAAGATTCCTTTTGGTATCGCTCAAACCGGAAAGGCATTCAGAAATGAGATCGTAGCTAGACAATTTATCTTCCGGATGCGCGAATTCGAACAGATGGAAATGCAATTCTTTGTACGCCCCGGAGAGGAAATGAAATGGTACGAGTACTGGAAAGAAACACGTTTGAAATGGCATTTATCCCTCGGTCTGGGTGAAGAAAATTATCGTTTCCACGACCATGAGAAACTTGCTCATTACGCTAATGCGGCAACCGATATAGAATTCGATTTCCCCTTCGGATTTAAAGAATTAGAGGGGATTCACTCGCGTACCGATTTCGATCTCAAGGCACATGAAGAATTTTCTGGTAAGAAATTACAGTTCTTCGACCCGGAATTGAATGAGAGCTATGTGCCATATGTTGTTGAAACCTCTATTGGGTTAGACCGCATGTTCCTGGCAATTCTAAGTAAATCCCTTCAGGAGGAAACCTTAGAAGATGGTAGCGTAAGAACAGTATTGAAATTGCCTGCCATTCTCGCACCAGTGAAAGCCGCCGTGCTACCGCTTGTAAAGAAAGACGGCTTGCCGGAGATCGCCCAGAAGATCATCGACGAGCTTCAATGGGATTACAATGTTATCTACGACGAAAAAGATGCCGTGGGACGACGGTACCGAAGACAGGATGCGGCGGGCACTCCATTTTGCATTACAGTAGATCATCAAAGTAAAGAAGATGGAACTGTTACTTTAAGGAATCGTGATACTATGGATCAGCAACGTATCTCCATAGAAGATGTGGCAAAACATCTGTCTAAGAGTATGTCATATAAGGAGTGGTTGTCCTAATAAAGAAGTAAAGATTAGTTCCGCATCTCAATTTCCACGATGGAAACCGGATTGGCTTTCTCGCAGCGGTTCATCATTCGCAAACCCTGGTAGGTTACCCAGACTTTAAGACCATCCTTTTTCATGCTTTCTTCCAGGTTTATAGGATCGAGCAAATTGTTGTTCTCCTCCATTTTTAAAACGTAGGGGCAATCTCCTTCAGCTTTCGAACTAACGATCACAGCTTTTTTATACCCGGCCTCCATCATTTTTTTGGCCTCCATGGCAGAAGCTTCGGTATCTGTAGATGCGTCTTCGGCAGTTGTTTTAGAAGTAGAATTACAGGAGATGACAAGAATAGTGGCTATTGCAAGGCATGTTTTTAATAAGGTCATATTTTGATGGTTTTAAATTCTTAGGATTGTTAAAATACAAATATTGCCTGATTTTACCTTGTTTTTGTGAGCTTCAATTTCCGAAAATACTGATTGTGAGCCGAATAATTTGTGTTATTTCTATTCAAACTGTATGGATAATTGAAATATTGATGTAATTTTAAAGACTTTAATCCAAATTTAACCAAAAAACTAGCGAGATGAAGTTTAAATTCTATTTTACATTGATACTGTGTTTTATGCTATCAATGACTATTAATGCGCAGGTGAACCAGATCGTTCCCAACGTACCACAAGGACCTGCTACTGTTGGAACATTCGATTCTATGATCTATGTTCCGTCTTTAGCATCCAGACAAGGAATGCTTACACCTCCGGATGAAACCGTGAGGGAAGCACAAGATAAAAGATCCCAGAATGCCCCGGGACTAATTGGCGATGATCCATTAAGTCAGGACGATGCCCTGGCCAGTAACCCTAACTCTGAAACACAATCAGTGAGAACTGCACCTCCTAGTTTGGTTTTCGATGCTTATGGCTCAGGTAGTAGCCCAACAGATCCTTCTATGGCGGTTGGACCGAACCACGTTTTCGTAACATACAATACAGCTTTTGTGATCTATGATAAGAGTGGTAATGTACTACAGTCACCAACTGCTCCAAACCCAGCTATCTTTCCTGGTGGTGGTTGTTGTGATTTAACTGTTTCTTACGATAAGGATGCAGACCGTTGGGTACTTTCCTTTTTAGGAGCCAGTACTTCTATAGCCGTTTCCGATGGACCCGATCCTATAAACGACGGCTGGTATGTGTACTCTCAGAGTTTTAACGACTATCAAAAACTATCCATCTGGAGCGATGGATACTACATGACACAAAATACACAGGGATCGCAAAAAGTATTTGCTCTGGAAAGAGACGAAATGCTTTTAGGAAATCCTGCTGCACAGATCGCATCTTTCAATCTGCCTGGAGTATTAGGAACCACGCCTTTCTTTAGCCCACAGTTCTTTAATGTGAGTGATGGAAATATGCCGGCAGCCGGTGGAGCAACCGTAGTATTCCTTCAGGATGATGCCTTCGGAGGTATTGCTACAGACCATATTAAATATTGGACAGTAGATATGGATTGGGGAACAATTGGAAACTCTACCATATCTGCAGCAACCGAAATTGCAACAACTCCGTTTATTAGTGTTTTTGATGGAGGGAACTTCTCCAATCTTACACAGCCTGGAGGGGGTGTAGCTATCGATGCCGTTCAGAATACTATAATGAACCAGGCACAGTTCAGAAAATTTGTAGGCCATAATTCGGCGATCTTCAATTTTGTTGTGGATACCGATGGTGGTGGAGGAGAATTAGCAGGTGTACGCTGGTACGAATTCCGCCAGCCTGCGGATAATATGCCCTGGACACTTTACCAGGAAGGTACTTATACATCTCCTGATGGCAAACATGCCTGGATGGGAAGTATGATCATGGATGACAATGGTAACATTGCTCTTGGTTATTCGGCTATGGCCGGACCTACCACTCCGAACCCAACAGATTTCAGGGTTGGATCCTATTATACCGGAAGATTTGATGGGGATCCGCTGGGAACAATGACGGTTATCGAAGAGGAAATTGGTGTTTCAACTGCCAATGTTCCGAATTTAAGATATTGTGATTACAATAAAATGACCATAGACCCTACGAGTGACGATGAGTTCTGGTTTATTAACGAATATATCAACGGCCCGAGAAGAGGTATTGTAGGAGTATTCCAGTTAACACCTCCTCAGCCAAATGATATTGGGATGTTAAGTATCGATCAACCGGTTAGCGGTCCGCTAACGGCTACTGAAGATATAGTGGTTTCTATTCGTAACTTCGGAAGTAACGATATAGTAAATCCTGAGGTTCAGTATACAATAGACGGAGGGACACCGGTAGTAGAGAACTACAGTGGGACTATAGTAGCCGGGACTACAGAATCGTTCACATTTTCTCAAACAGCAGACCTGTCCACACCTCAGACAGATTACGATATCGTAGCCAAGACTAATTTGCCAGGAGATAGTAATACTGGTAATGACACTGCAATGAAAACAGTAACTAATACAACTCTGGGAATTGCAGACAACGAGATCAATAATTCGGATCTTACCATCCTAACAAAAGCCAATAACCAGTTTGAGATCATTATGGTAACCGGTTTTGACGGTGTAGCCACAGTACAGGTTTATAACCAATTAGGTCAGCTTATCTCCACCAGTAGCGTTGAGAAGCAAGGTGATCGATATGTACATAATTTAGATATGTCTTCTGTGTCTTCAGGAGTGTATGTATTACAAATTGGTGATACATCAAGTAGTTCCTTTAGAACAGCCAAGATCGTTGTGAGATAAAAAACTCACATTATAGAACTAAAAAGGAGCGCTAATGACAGCGCTCCTTTTATTTTTACGTAATTTTTTTCATTGATCATTCCTCTTTTTTCTTCATTTCAACAATACTCACCGGATTCGCCTTGTCACATCTATTCATCATTCTAAGGCCATTGAATTTAAACCATACCTTCTCACCGTCTTTCATAAAACTCTTATCGAGGTTAATCGGGTCCAGCATATAGGAATGGTCTTCACTATCAACTTCGATCACATAGGCACAGTCTCCTTCTTTATCAGAGTAGACAATTGTCCCGCTAAAAAATCCTTCTTCGGTCATGTCATTAATTATTTCTGAATTGCTCGCGGCTTCTTCCGTTGTACTTTCCGTAATTGTCCTGGTGGTTGAACCACAGGAAATGAGGAATACGCCCAGGAAGGTCGAAAAAATCTTTAAAACTCTCATAACTTTCAATTTAAATGTTAATCACTCATTAGGTTGCAAATGGCATACCGATAAATTGAAGATGTATGAAATTTCTCAATCGAATCGCTATAATTTTATGATATAATCTATTCCTCCAATAGGCTAATAACGATTAAACGCTTGATAGATAGGGCCTTAAAACTGAAAAAAAAATGCGGTCATTTCGAGTTAAGATATTATTTTTAAGACTCTTTAACCAAAACTTAACAATATGAAACTAAAGTATTTCATTTTCGCTGTATTTGCGGCGGTATTTTCTTTTACCGGGTTTTCGCAAACCGAGAATGTAGAAACAAATGCAAATTACATTGGTACGGTTTCACATATGGAATATGTACCATCAATCGCCTCACGAAAAAGTGAACTTTTACCTGCCGATAATTCCGATAAGGAAGCATTGGACCGCAGGTCGATGGGAAACTCGGTAATTATTGGAAAAGATCCCCAAACTGTAGATGATCTGCTTGCTAGCAATCCCGATCCTGCAACCGGTTCTGTGCGTGTTGCCCCACCACTTCTTGTTTTTGATGCAGCTTCATCAAATTCTCAACCAACCGATCCATCTCTTGCAGTTGGGCCTAACCATGTATTCGTGGTTTTCAATACAGGTTTTACAATTTACGATAAGAACGGAAATCAATTACTAGGGCAGACCAGTCCTAACCCTGCTATTTTCCCTTCGGGAGGATGTTGTGACCTTACCGTTTCTTACGATAATGCCGCAGACAGATGGGTAGTATCATTCCTTGGAGCAGGTGCACAGATCGCCGTTTCCGATGGGCCGGACCCAATTAACGATGGTTGGTATGTTTATACTATTAGCCAGATCAACGACTACCAGAAACTCTCAATCTGGAGTGATGGATATTATATGACAGATAATACGGGTAGTGCCAATAAGGTATGGGCCCTGGAAAGAGCAGAAATGCTTAACGGAAACCCATCTGCTCAAATCCTTGGGTTCAATCTTCCGGGTATTCAAACCAGTGGTTTTTACAGCCCACAGGCATTCAATGTAAGTAATGATGACTTACCTGCACCGGGTGGTGCTCCTATTGTATATCTCCAGGATGATGCCTGGGGAGGTGTAGCAACAGACCACGTAAAGATGTGGCTTGTAGATGTAGATTGGGTAACCCCTGGTAACTCAACTATATCGGCTGCAACCGAATTTACTACTACTCCGTTTATTTCGGTGTTCGACGGTGGTAGTTTCTCAAACTTAACACAGCCGGGAGGTGGTATCGCAATTGATGCCCTTCAGGCTACGATCATGAATCAGGCGCAGTTCAGAAGATTTGGAACTCATAACTCGGCCGTTTTTAATTTTGTTGTAGATACAGACGCTACCGCTGGTGAACTTGCCGGAGTTCGCTGGTTCGAATTCAGACAAGCATCAGACGGAGCTCCATGGTCTTTATACCAGGAAGGAACGTATACTTCTCCAGATGGAAAACACGCCTGGCACGCAAGTATGATCATGGATTCTGCCGGAAATATCGGGATGGGATATTCCGGAATGGCAGGACCAACTACTCCTAATCCAACAGATTTTAGAGTAAGCTCCTATTATACCGGACGTTTTGATGGTGATCCACTTGGGACAATGACTGTTTTCGAAGAGCTTATTGCCGCTGGTAACCAAAATATACCTGGACTTCGTTACGGAGACTACAGTAAGATCGATATCGATCCATCCGATGATACTACTTTCTGGTTCATCAATGAATACATGAACAGCGGTAGAAAAGATGTGGTAGGTGCATTCCAATTGGTGCCACCACAACCAAACGATCTGGGAATGGTGAGTATAGATGCTCCTAACAACGGGATCTTAACCGCTACAGAAGATATTGTGGTTTCTATCAGAAACTTCGGAAGTAACGACATCACCAACCCTGATATCCAATACATCGTGGACGGTGGAACTCCTGTGGTTGAAACCTACACCGGAACTATTGTAGCCGGAACCGTAGAGTCTTATACTTTTGCAACTACTGCAGATCTTTCAGCTCCAGGTTCTCATACCATCGAAGCAAAGACAAATCTTCCTGGCGACTCCAATACCAATAACGACAGCACCATGAAAACAGTTTTCAATGGCCTGCTTTATTGCCAGCCATCGGCCGATTGTTCCTTTGGTGACGGATTCCAGTTGTTCTCGGTTGCCGAGATCAATAATCCTTCCGGATGTGAAGGGTACGGTGATTTCACCAGCCAGGTTGCAAACTTAGCTCCGGGAACAACTTACGACCTAACCGTTACAACTGGTTATGGCGATCAGTTCGTTTCAGTATGGATCGATTACAACGACGATGGTACTTTTACCGCCAACGAACTGGTGGTGGATAATTACGAAATTGCAGACGGACAGGCAGCAGGAACATATACCGAGACTTTCGATCTTGTAGTACCTGCAAATGCAACAACCGGATCGCACAGAATGCGTGCAAAGTCTAACTGGAATGCTCCGGTACCCGGCGATGCATGTACAACCACTCAATATGGTGAAACCGAAGATTACACTGCAAATGTGGGATCACTTGGTACCGGGGACAATGAGTTGGCCAATTCAGAGCTATTAGTGGTTACAAAACCAGGGAAGCAATTCGAGGTTACCTTGATCACTCCATTCGACGGCGTAGCTTCTATTAGAATATACAACCAGCTGGGACAAACCTTAGCTTTCAATAATCTTGAAAAGAAAGGCGACAGATATGTATATCAACTAGACATGTCTTATGCTGCAGACGGAGTTTATTTCATCCAAATGGGTGACAGAACATCCAGTTCTTATCAAACAGCGAAGATCATCGTAAGATAATTTTCATAAATATAAATTGAACAAAGAGCTCTCATCCGAGGGCTCTTTTTTATTAGAAATACGCCCGTAATTGTATACTTCCCGTATGGATGCTACTGGTGTTTTCACTTTTCCTTCCGAAATAAGAAAGATTAGCATCCAGGTATTTTGTGATCTTTTTCTGAAATAACAAATTCCAGGTAAAGTTGGTGCCCGGTTGCAAGCCTTCCAACATTTGGTAGGCCACAGGCGAAAATGCACTCCCCTGAAAATCATTATTTATATAGTTAAATTCACCGGTTATAGAGATCTTCTGCGCGTTGGTGTAAGCAAATGCCACTCCGGTTTTCTGCCTGTTGAGCCGTTCCATATCTCCCAGGAGGTTCTCTTCGTTCCCATACTCGTAAAATATATCAAAGCGAGTTTGTTTGTTCAGCAGATAGGATAATTTCGGATTTAAGGTGAAGTTATCCAGTTCGAAATTTCTGGAAGGGAAATTTTCGGAAGTACTGCTATTACTTCCGAAGGAACCCTTTAAAGTAATTAGCCAATCGGTCCAGACTTTGTGATTGAAATTAAATTGATGGCTTTCCAGATCATTCTGCTGAAGGCCCACAGAGAGCAGGTTATTTGCACTACTGGCGATATAGGTATAACTCGTGGTATAATGCTGTTTCCCTCGATTGAAAAAAAGCACATTTCTGAAATTAAGGGTAAGCCCAAGTTCGTCATCGCCACCATCCTTGAAGGGATTGATCTCAAAATCATCGTTAGTGCGACGGGTCTTTCTACTAATGAGATAAGAGGTCTGATTATGAAACTGGGAAAGAAATTTTTTAAAGCCTTCCTCCGAAGTCCATGCCTGGGGATTTAATGTTAGTAACTGGCTAAATTTATTCTCCCTGATCTTTACAAAAACCTGGTTAGGCAATAACACTCTTATATACTCTGCTTCATCCTGAAATTGAGCGATCTCAAATTCATCCAACTCCTGAACCCCGTTATTATTATAGTCTTTCCAAGTATAGACCCCCTGTCCGGGTTCTACCTTAAGATAGGTAAATTCCTGCTGTGCGATCACTCCACTATTGGATTCCAAAACCGTGTTCCAGCGAATTCCGCCTTTTAAAATTCGCTGATTATACTGAATTCGGGAAGTGAGAGAACGTTCGTCGTCTTCTCCTCCCTCCTCATCTTTCAGGTCGCGGTAATTGGCAAAGATTGATAATTGAGATTGGGCATTATTAATAACCCTGGATTTTAAATAATAGGTATTGGAAGAATTTACCCTGCTAAGCACCGTATTACGCACACTATCGTTTACCCGGTATTGATAGCCAATCTCGGCAAATACCTGGGTGCTGTCTCCTATGCCCACATAGGCCTCGTACGAACTGAAACGCTGACTTACCCCTGTTAGGCTATCATTCGCCACAGTGGAAACCTGATTGTCTTCCATATTAAACTTGCCCCCAACCCAGGACTTGTTCATGTCGTAAATGGCATGCGTGAACGATCGTACAAATTTCGAGTCGAGTGAATCACTCTTACTTTTTAAATAACTGCCCGATCCGTTTAGGCGTAATCTACCCGGACTAACCGCAACATTCAATACATGGCGGTTTCCATTGAAATTTTCAGAAAAATCCAGATTCTGATATTCATAGCTACCTCCACCAAGGTTGGGTTTAGATAATTCCAGACCTCCTATTACGAAACGTTGATCACCCATTGGATCTATAAGATTCCAGTCTCTGGCAAACTCGATATTGTACAATCTTTCAATGGTTCTGAAATCTTTATTTATAAAATCAAGAGAACCATAAGTGTTTATAGCCAGTGAGTCTGAAGTGGTGTACAGGTTTTGCTTTACTGCCAGCCTTCCGGCAAATCCGTCATTGTCTTCATCGTCGAGATTAGAGAATAGGTTAAGGTCATTTTGGCTACCGGAAATTTCGAAATCGGCTTTGGTCTTCTCCGAAGGTCTATAACTACCTGTAATTCCTGCTATCTGTAATTTCACAGGGGCGTTCAATCTAATTACAGGCTCATAATTACCCTGAGGGACACCATTGATGGGGGAGACATATTCGAAGATGCGGTTTATTGCGCTTTGATCACTCAACACGTAATTTCCCTGGTTTGGCCCCACCAGGCTAAATCGAACACTGAACAACTCATCTTCCGGATTCGTAGAAAATACAAAGATCTCTATCCCGTCCATCATCTCTTTTTTGTACAGGATCTTATTTTCTGAAAAAGTATCGGGTACTGCCGAGGGAGCATTCATCGCCTCCATATTATCTCCGGCAGCTTGCAAAATGGCAACCTGTTCTTCTGAAAGATTTTGTTGTAAGGGCTGGTTCTTGGCATCATTTTCCGAATAGACATAAACTCCCAGATCGAAAGTTTCGCTATTATAATTGCCCCCTCCATAACCTATGAACCGTGAGTAGTTCCTGTCTGTGAACTGGTATTCCACTACAATTCGCATATTAGCAGTGATAGGATATGTAGGATTGAATTTGATCTCTCCCGCATTATAATCGATCACATAATCCGCATTTTCACCACGCTTTAAGATGAGACCATTTACATATACACGTTCGCTGCCAGACACTATAAGGATAAATAATTCTCCGTTAGGCCCAACCAGTTTATACGGCCCCTGGTTGCCTTCCTGCCCGGTGAAAGTACTGCGTTGAAAAACACCTCTTACCAGAGCTCCTGAAGCATATGCACTCGTACTTGCACCACTCTCGTGATCCAATTTACCGGCAAGGGAGATGCCCTGTACTTTTTTCGAAAACCTGCCAAAATAGCTGTTGTTATTTTGCAGATCCACATCCCCGGCCCTAATATTCCAGTTGTCGCTAAAAAGTTCGATAAAGATCTGGTCGAATTCATCCAGGCTCTGCGAATATCCTCCTTCCTGGGTGGGAATGTTCGCATCCTGAATAGAAGCCCTAATGGAAACTTTATCGCTTAACCTTCCCGTGATCTGCAGGTCCAGCTCACTATTCACCACTGCGTTTTGGTTATTGCCTACCGTAACCCCTCTGGAGATGCTCCCGGTTGTATTTAGACCTTCGAAAGGGGTAAATTTATTACCCGTGTTTCCCTGTTGTAAAGAATACAATTTCTCTATAGAGCCCGTACTTTCTATAATGCTCTTGGGGTCGAAAACATAGTAATCGCGGGTGAGATAGTCCGGATAGCGAAGATAGTTTACCGTAATACTATCACTCTCAATGAGGATCGGGTCCGATAGTATTAGTAGCCCCAAATTAAACTCCATTCGATATTCCAGGGAATCAAGTTTTCGGCCGTCTCTTCCTAAAACTTCAAATCTCGTTGGATTAACGGCAACCGTATCTATGCGGATGGTATCGTTAACAGCTAGGCGTTTCGACTTATAGTTAGATGAAATGTCCTGTGCATTTCCGAAGAAAGTTGCGAATAGCACTAAAATGAACGGGATATACTTCATCATGTATACAACTTTGGCGAAGGCTATTTATTTTGTTGATTCTTTTTTGAAAACCTTTCGTGCAGTTGTTATGGTAAAAATACGATGTTATTTACTTTAGTGCTTCCGTAACGAGATCAAAACAATCCTTATGAAAATTATATCCTATAATGTTAATGGAATCCGTGCCGCTATGCGAAAGGGGCTAATGGACTGGTTGAAAGCAGCAAGCCCGGATGTGTTCTGTATCCAGGAAACCAAAGCGATGGAAGACCAGGTAGAAATAGCCGAGATCGAAGCAGCCGGATATCCGTATCATTATTGGTACAGTGCTCAGAAAAAAGGATATAGCGGGGTGGCTATTTTTTGTAAAGAGCAACCCGAGCAGGTAGTGTACGGAACCGGGATAGACTATATGGATTTTGAAGGTAGGAACCTGAGAGTAGACTATGACGGAGTTTCCATTATGAGTTTGTACTTACCCAGTGGGACTAATCTGGCGAGACTGGACCACAAGCTAACCTATATGGCCGATTTTCAGACGTATGTGGATGAATTGCGAAAAGAAGTTCCCAATCTGGTTATTTGCGGCGATTACAATATTTGTCATGAGGCCATCGATATACATGACCCGGTTAGAAATAAGAATGTATCGGGTTTCCTGCCGGTGGAGCGCGAATGGATAGGCAATTTTATCGATAGTGGATTTATAGATTCCTTCCGTTTCTTCAATAAAGAGCCCCATAACTACACTTGGTGGAGTTACCGGGCCAATGCCAGGGCCAATAATAAAGGCTGGCGTATCGACTACAACATGGTGGCCCAACCCTTACAAGAAAAAATGAAACGTGCCGTTATATTAGCAGACGCGTACCACAGTGATCATTGTCCGCATTTGCTGGAGTTATCACTATAAATGTCCTAAATTTTATTTGCTATGATTAAAAAGATTTTCTTCGGAATTATTCTATTCTCACTAACTGCCTCTTGTGTCTCATCGAAGATATACGAAGACCTTCAGGCGCGATACGACGCGCTAAAAGCTGAAAACGAATCCCTGATGTCGCGATTGGATGCGCAGAACGGGAAGGGAGAGGAATATTCGGTACAAAAGCTCAGGAAGGAGATCGACCGGTTAAATGCCGAGAACAGCAGGCTTAAAATGGATCTGGCGGCTGTGGAAAATAGCCTGGAACGCCTTCAGTCTTCATATGATGCTCTCGAGGCAAATAGTTCTTCGGCCCTAACAGAGAACCTGGAACGCAATCGCAAATTGCTGGAAGAATTGGAGGCGAAGGAAAAGCGACTTTCGGAAGAAGAGGCACGGTTAAAAGAACTTCAGAAACAATTATCAGACAGATCGGCGAGAGTAGACGAACTGGAAGGGATCATTGCAGCAAAGGATGCGAAGATGCGTGCCCTGAAGGAAGCAATTTCTGCTGCCCTGGTAAATTTTGAAGGGAATGGCCTCACCGTAGAACAACGCGACGGAAAGGTCTACGTATCTATGGAGAACAAACTGTTGTTCGATAGCGGAAGTTGGGCTGTTAATAGTAGAGGCCGTGAAGCTGTTGTCCAGCTTGGATTGGTGTTGGCCCAGAATAAAGAAATAGCAGTTTTAATTGAAGGCCATACCGATAATGTACCTTATGGCGGAAGTGGGAACATTACGGACAATTGGGATCTGTCTACCAAACGTGCAACCGCCATTGTCTCTATTCTTACCCAGAATTCGGGTATTCCTAAAGATAATCTAACGGCAGCCGGGAGAGGAGAATACGCGCCTGTGGCTCCAAATACTACTTCGGAAGGCAGGTCGAAAAACCGACGAATTGAGGTTATCCTTACCCCTAAGTTGGATGAGATCGCAAAATTACTAAACGATATTTAACAGGCCTTATCTCTGAACAAAGTTTAGGAAACCCTATTTATGAAATATACCAACCTACCCAATACAGACCTTCAGGTAAGCAAACTATGTTTAGGAAGCATGACCTGGGGTCGTCAAAATACCGAAGCCGAAGGCCACATTCAACTGGATTATGCGCTGGAAAAAGGAATAAATTTTATCGATACCGCCGAAATGTATGCGGTACCTTATTCTAATGAGACCCAGGGAAGTACCGAAAGGATAATTGGAAGCTGGTTGTCCAAGTCCGGAAAACGTGATAAGATCGTACTTGCTTCTAAAATTGCCGGGCCTTCACGCGGTTTTAAATTTATCCGGAACCCACTAAATTTTAGTAAACAGGCCATAGATGATGCACTGCATAAAAGTTTACAACGCCTACAGACAGATTATTTAGACCTGTACCAGCTTCACTGGCCGGAACGCGATGTAAATGTATTTGGTAAACGCGATTATGATCATAGGGGTAATGCAGAGTGGGAAGACAACATTGATACTATCCTGGAGAGCCTGGAAACCTATGTAAAAGAGGGTAAGATAAGATATGTGGGAGTTTCTAACGAAACTCCCTTCGGATTAATGCGATATATGGAAGAGCACAGAAAAGGGAAGCTTAAAATGGTGTCTACACAAAATTCTTATAATTTGTTGCAGAGGCGAGATGAAATTGGACTTTCCGAGGTGGTTCAAATGGAGAATATAGGCTATTTGGCGTACTCTCCATTAGCCTTTGGAGTGCTTAGTGGAAAATATCTCAATAAGGCAAAACCTGAGAATGCACGAGTAACCCTTTTCCCTAACTACAATCGATACAGCGGTGCCAGCTCCTTAAGAGCCACCGAAAAATATCAGGCTATTGCCCAAAAGTATGGTTTGAGTTTAGTGCAAATGGCACTCGCTTTTGTTACGGAAAGGCCCTTTGTTACTTCCAATATAATTGGTGCTACAAGTCTCGGTCAATTAAAGGAGAATATAGCAAGCATAGAGGTGTCACTTTCGGAAGAAATTTTGAAGGAAATAGACAAAGTACATAATGAAATGCCAAATCCTGCACCCTAATGTTCGGTTTTGCAGGAATATTCAGAAACCAAATACAATTTCGCCTTAAAAAATTGAGAGAGATTCAGATAGAATTCAGAATTTTCACTTACCTTTAGCCTTAGTAGCCACCAAATCAGATAGTTATGAAAAATCTTTACTTAATTATATTCATATTTATTGGATGCAGTCTAACTCAACTTCATGCTCAGGAGTATTTAGATCTTATTCATAATCCAACCGAAACCACCACTTTAGAAGAAGTTCAGCAGTTGGCCAACGCCTACTTTGAGAATAGGGATAGAGGCCGCGGAAGTGGTTATAAACAGTACAAACGATGGGAATATCACACCCAACGCATGGTCAATTCGGACGGCAGGTTGAAAAATTTTAGCAAGCTTACCTATGATGCGATCCAGCAATTAGAATCGATGACTATTCCCGAAAATATGATGCCTGCAAACTGGACCCCGATGGGGCCGTTAAGTTATTCTAATGGAAACAGCGGCTATAATGGAGGTTTGGGGCGCGTAAATGTGGTTGCATTTCATCCAACCAACGCTAATATCATCTACATAGGAGTTCCGGCCGGAGGAGTATGGAAAACCACAGATGGAGGATCCACATGGACCCCAATGTCGGATACCCTCGCAAGTATTGGAGTTTCCGGTATTGCGGTAGATCATGCCAATCCGAATACGGTTTACATACTAACTGGTGATGGAGATGGAGCCGACACCTATTCTATTGGTGTTATGAAATCGACCGATGGAGGTACAACCTGGAATACTACAGGACTCACCTGGGGAGTGACAAATTTTGTTAGAGGTTATAAACTAATAATGCATCCTTCCAACAGCAATATCATGATGGCTGTTACCAATGCCGGAATATACAGAACCACCGATGGTTGGGCTACTTCCAGTAATGTACAGGCAGGAAGTTTCAGGGATATTGAATTTAAACCCGGAAGTCCGGCAACGGTTTATGCCGTTACAACCAATACCTTTTATAAATCTACAGATACCGGAGCCAGCTGGGCTGTTACCGGAACAGGACTGCCAACTGGTGAAAACAGAGTTGCTCTGGCCGTGACGCCGGCTAATAGTAATTACGTGTATTATCTGGCAGGTCCAGGTGGATCCGGAGGAGGTGGAACCTATAACGGGATGTATCGCTCGACAGATTCGGGAGCTACTTTTTCTACCATGTCTACTACACCTAATATTCTTGGTAACGATGTAAATGGGGCCGGAACTTCAGATCAGTCCTGGTATGACCTGGCAATAGCTGTTAACCCTACCAATGCTAACAATACTATTACAGGTGGTGTGAACGTCTGGCGGTCTACCGATGGTGGTGCTTCCAATTCGTTGATAGCATACTGGTACTCCCCGGGTGCAAGTCAATACGTACATGCAGATATACACGATCTTGCTTATAACCCTGTTGACAATAAATTGTATTGTGGAAGTGACGGTGGTATTTCGGTAAGTTCAGATCATGGAGTTACCTGGACCAACATTTGGAACGGCCTGCAGATCATGCAATTCTATAAGATCTCGGGAGTGGAGGCAAACCAAAACCTGCTTCTTGGTGGAGCCCAGGACAATGGTTCGAATAAATATACCGGCTCCACTACAATTGAGCATATACTTGGGGGAGATGGGATGGATAATATGATCGATTACAACAACAATAACAATCTTTATTACAGCTTTCAAAATGGGGGCCTTCAAAGATCGACCAATGGCGGTACGACTTCGGTAGGCATACAACCCGGAGGATCTACCGGAGCCTGGGTTACTCCCTATGCCATGGATGCTAGCAATCCCAGTATTATCTATGGTGGTTATAGCGATGTATACAGAAGTACCAACATGGGTACTTCCTGGACAAACTTAGGATCGGACGGCCGTGGTGCGATAGCAGTTGGTATTAACGATCCTTCCAGATTGTATGCGGCTAACGGTAGTACCTTACAAACATCTGCCAATACAGGAGGATCCTGGACCACTATATCAGGTGCACTTCCTGCATTAACTATTACTTCCATAACGGTCGATCCGGCAAATGCCTCCAGGGTATGGGTTACCTTCGGAGGGTTCACTGCCGGGCAAAAAGTATACGAATCTACCGATGCCGGTAGTAACTGGACCAATATATCGGCCGGACTTCCTAATGCACCTGCTCTAAGTATTGCTTACGAAAATACCGGGGGTTCACCTATGGATGCAATTTATGTGGGAATGTCTGTGGGCGTTTATTATCGCTCCGATTCTACCGCATGGACGGCCTATAATACAGGCTTACCCAATGTTCCGGTTTACGACCTTGAAATAAATCATACAAATTCGAAAATAAGAGCTGGAACATACGGAAGAGGACTATGGGAGTCACCTCTTTTCAGCGCTCCTGTATGTGATATAGCTGCTGCTAATGCGACCACCACACCACCTTCCTGTCCCGGAGGAAGTGACGGTACGTTAACGGTTACTGCCTCATGTACGACCTGCGGTAGTATTCAGTACACAATAACTCCTACTTCTCCACCCGGCCCACCGATCGTGCAGGTTGGAAACGGAGTATTTACAAATTTACCGGCCAACTCCTACAATGTAACAGTAGAGGATACCTTAGATTCTTCATGTAATGACACCTACGTGAACAATCCGGTGGTAGTGCCGGCGGGAACCGATGGAATTGCACCTGCAATTGGTTGTCCTGCAGATGTAAATGTGGAATGTGGCAACGATACTTCTCCTGCAAGTACCGGTACGGCTACCGCGGCAGATAATTGTGACCCTAGTCCGTTGGTTACCTTTAGCGACAGTTCTGCGCCGGGATGTGGTTTAACAGAAGTTATTACACGTACATGGACGGCTACCGATGCCTCTGGTAATGCCGCCGTTTGTACACAGGTGATCACCGTAGTTGACACTACAAATCCTACTATTAGCTGCCCACCGGATGTTGTTGTAAATAATGACCCTGGAGTATGTGAAGCGATAGTGAATTATACCACACCAACGGGTACAGATGGCTGTGGAGGGGTAACTGTTACCCAGACCGCAGGTTTCTCATCCGGTAGTTTATTCCCGGTTGGAACAACTACCAATGCCTTTATAGTTACCGATGATTGCGGGAATGTATCCTCCTGCTCGTTCGATGTAATTGTGAACGATAATGAAAACCCTGTCGTAGTTTGTCCTCCGGATCAAACGGTAACTGCCGGTGCCGGAAACACTTATTTAGTGCCCGATTATCTCGCCACGGCCCAGGCCAATGCTAACGATAATTGTACGAGTCCGTTAACAAATACCTCTCAAAACCCTGCTGCGGGTACGATGTTAAGTCCGGGGGTATATACGGTAACTGTTATGGCTACAGATGCAGCCGGTAATACAGGAGCCTGTAGTTTCCAGTTAACGGTCGATCCAACCTTGGGAATTGAAGGACTAATGAATCCGGGTTCTATTGTGCTATACCTCAATCCTGCCAAAGATTTCGTGATCTTAAGTAACCCGGAACAGATCGCACTGGAAAAACTCGAGATATTTAATGTGCAGGGGCAATTGATTAAAACGATCGGTCTGTCGCAATCCGGAATTGAAAAGACTATAGATGTTTCTGAATTATCCAGCGGAAACTACCTGTTTGTAATTTATGCCGGATCGGAGCGAATTGTAAAACAGATCGTGAAAGAATAGGTTACCCAAAAAGATGATGAACCACATCATTCACTTTGGAAACCTTAATGATATTAATAGTATAGTTATCCTTCGGAAGTTTACAGTATTTTGATATTACTATGCTTCCGAAGCCTAACTTTTCGGCTTCATGAATTCGCTGTTCTACGCGGGTAACAGGCCTTACTTCTCCTGCAAGTCCAACTTCGGCTGCGAAGCAGACTGTTTTATCAATTGCAATGTCCACGTTAGAGGAAAGTACAGCCGCAATTACCGCCAGGTCGATCGCAGGGTCATCCACCGAGATCCCTCCTGTAATATTCAAAAAGACATCTTTGGCACCCAATTTAAATCCAGCTCTTTTCTCAAGGACTGCCAACAGCATATTAAGTCGTTTCACATTGAATCCTGTGGCAGATCGCTGTGGGGTACCATATACTGCCGAACTTACAAGAGCCTGAATTTCTATCATGAGCGGCCTCATCCCTTCAAGAGTGGCCGAAATTGCAGTTCCGCTTAGATTCTCCTCATTCCTGGAGATAAGGATCTCCGAGGGGTTATCTACCTCCCTTAAGCCACTTCCCTGCATTTCGTAAATACCTAGTTCGTTGGTACTGCCGAAGCGATTTTTGTTGGCGCGTAAAATTCGATAAACGTGATTTCTATCTCCTTCAAACTGAAGCACAGTATCTACCATATGCTCTAAGATCTTGGGTCCGGCAATATTACCGTCTTTGGTAATATGGCCGATAAGGATCACAGGGGTAGCAGTTTCTTTCGCAAATTTTATAAGTTCGGCGGTACATTCACGGATCTGTGAAATACTTCCGGCACTACTTTCTATATAATCTGTATGCAGGGTTTGGATAGAATCTACCACAACAATATCCGGCTCGATCTCGGCTATTTGCCTGAAGATATTTTGAGTTTTGGTTTCGGTAAGAATAAAGCAGCTTTCAGAGCCCGGATTGATACGTTCGGCCCGCATTTTAATCTGCTGGGCACTTTCTTCTCCCGAAACATATAGCGTTTTATAAGGCAACGCCAAAGCCACCTGTAACATAAGTGTGCTTTTACCAATGCCCGGCTCGCCACCCAGCAGTGTTAAAGATCCGGGTACAAGACCACCTCCTAGCACACGATCAAGTTCGTTGTTTGCTGTGTGCATACGCATTTCCGCATTCGCTGAAATATCGGCTATTTTCTGGGGTTTGGCAACGCGTTTTACGCCCGTGGTTTCTTCTGGTTTCCAACTGCTTTTTTCGGCTTTTTGGATCACCTCTTCGGCTATGGTATTCCACTCTTTACAAGAAGTGCATTGCCCCTGCCATTTGGCGTATTGAGATCCGCAATTCTGACAGAAAAAAGTTGTTTTTGTTTTAGCCATAGTACCTTCAGCAAAAATAGCGATAAAAATCCCTATCTTTCAGAAGCATAAATTATTTTTCCATTTACCCCGAATGAAATTCCTCTCTTTATTCCTGCTCCTAATCACCATTCCCGTCTTATCGCAATCTTCAAAATTAGACCATAGCATATTCGACCAAAATGACGGTCTCGAACTAGACCGAATATTGGCGATGGAATTCGATGATGAAGGCTTTCTTTGGCTGGGAGGAACAAATCAGGATGTGCGAAAGATAATTCTTAATGACAAGGAACTTGCGCTACAACGCTTCAATGGAAGCACCTTTCACACAATTCCGTTGCCCGTGGTACAGCCGCCTTTAACATTGGTGAGTCATATTTACAAAAGAGAGGACGGTTTGTTCTATGTGGTAGCACATTCTGAAGAAGAGCATCTGTACCTATTCGATCCGTTAAGTCTGGAATTCTCTGAAATTGAAATGGGTGATACTGATAAAGGGCTGGTAAGCTGTTCGAACGTATTCAGGTATAATGGTAAAGATTACCTCCTTACCCAGGAGGCCTCCACCATTACCCTTAATGTTCTCACCAAAGATGCCGTATTAGTACCACAATTTAGCTTTCAGAAAAAAGATCACAGATTCCTGTTAGAGTCTTCAACCAAATTTATACCGTTTGACGATTTTTGCCTAATTGGAGATGATAATTTCCCGCTTACATTATTGGATTGGGAAGGCAATGTGCTCAAAGAATTTCAACCCGAGACTTTCAGAGCGGATCGCGGTTCGAACGTGTCAAAATTTTGGTTAAAGGAAATTTTCACTTTCGGAAAAAAACAATATACCTTTCCCTATAAGAGCCAACAACTTCATAGTATCAATGTAAATTCACAAACCATCCAGCCGGAAAATGAGTTCGTGCCGGAAGATGAAAATATTAATACCGTGCAAGATGCACATGGAAATCACCTGATCGTTTCGGTGAGTGATGATGGTGTTATTAGTTTTTTTGAGACTTCGGAAGAAAGCCTGGAATTAAAAAACCGGATGGTCGCTTTCGATGGAAACCCCGCGGTAAAACTCATATCACAAGATCTAACAAAAGACCTTTGGATAGGGACCTCGAGCAACCAATTACACCATTTTAAATTTCCTTCCGAAAAGATCAGGAATTTTCTTATGGGCTCCTCCATACGAGCGATACATCATCTTGAAGGCTATAATTATTTGGTTGCAACCGAAGCTGATGGCTGGTATAAAATCAATACCGAAACTCAAGAGCAGAAACCATTTCCATTGAAAGAGGCGAATAAGGTTTTTATACCCAATTCTTCTCGTAATATGATACTGGAAGGGGACAGTTTGTGGAGTAATCATGGAGGTAGTGTGTTAAGAGTAAATATCCCTACTGGAGAAGCGAAGAGTTATAAGCATTTTCCCATCCTGTGTTTAGAAAAATTAAATGATTCGTTGCTGGTCTATGGTACGAAAGGATATAAATTAATGGGTTTTAATACTCATACCAGGGCCCACCTTGAATTGGCTGCCACAGATTCACTGGAGGTATACGATGTTTCTGTATCCCGCAACAAGGAGTTTATTATTGGAGGGACAGATGTAGGCCTTTTGGTATTTAATACCAAAACTTCGGAAGCAAGATTACTTGAGACTTCTTCCGGGCTTGAAGACGAATTTATTTTGATGGTAGACAGGGTTGTAGATTCTCAATTTTTATTAGGGACACGCTCTGGTAAACTAATACGATTTGATGCGGCTTCAGAAACTTTTGAAACAGTATATGAAGACCCTCTGAATGCGGGAATAGCAACTGTATTACAAGACGGTGATAGTTACTGGATCAACACTTTCAATGGACTCGTGGTTTATGATTCTAAAAACAACAGCAGTGTTAGATACTCTAAAAAAGATGGATTAAGTGACAATGAGGCAAACAGATATAGTGCTTTAAAGCGGGGTGATGAGATGCTGGTGGGTACGATCAACGGACTCAATTATTTTCGTCCTTCCCAATTAAAACCCAGGAAGATCGAGGCCAGTTTGGTATTACTGAAACTGAAGAATTACGATGGTGATCTAGGGGAGATCGTAGATAATTTTAACCGGGTTAAATTAGATCAGGAAAGGAAGATCGTGCTAACCGCTGAGAATAAATCTTTTGAGATCGACTTTTCACTTACCCATAATATCGATGCCATGCCTATTAGCTATCGCTATAGATTGGGCGATGATCCCTGGACAGATCTTGGGACACAGTCTTCCCTTCGTTTTCCCAATTTTGCAACCGGTAGATTCAACCTGGAGATCGAAGCATTGGATTTTTCGGGCAATAAGATCGGGGAGTCGTTGGAAATACCTATAATTTCGAAGGATTTTTTCTATAAGACCTGGTGGTTCTATTTGCTGGTACTCTTTCTTGCTTCGATTTTGTTCTTTTATCTTCTGAAACAGGCGAGCTTAAAGAGTCGTCTTCAGCAAAGATTCTCTGAAGCGCTAATGTTTTCGCAAGAGCGGGAGCGCACACGAATTGCCGGTGAATTACACGATAGTGTGGGACAGCAATTAACCCTCATCAAGAAGAAGGCACAAAATACCGATCATGACGAGATATCAGCCCTTACCCATAAAGCACTGGAAGAAGTGAGAAGTATTTCCAGGGGTCTATACCCGGCTGTTTTAAAACAACTGGGGCTCACAGAAAGTATTGAGCAATTGATATACGATCTTGATGAGGAAACCGATATGTTCTTTTCGGCCGATATCGATAATATAGACGATCTATTAAATGAAAAGGAATCGTTGAATTTCTATAGGTTCATACAGGAAAGTTTCAATAATATCGTAAAACATTCGCAGGCAACGTCGGTGGACGTAACTATAAAACGAAGATCAAGAGGTTTTTCTGCGAGAATAGAGGATAATGGGATAGGATTTTCGGTTTCAGAAAAAGAGAAACAAAATAGCCTTGGCCTTAAGACTTTGTCCGAACGCATTCGTATCTTGGGAGGATCTTTAACAATGGAGAGTACGCCCAATGGAGGTACACGAATCATAGCCGATATAAAATAGACCATGAGTAATCTAAAAATTCTTGTCGCCGATGATCATCCTATGCTGTTAAAAGGATTAACCGATGAATTGTCCAATAACGGTTACCATGTGCTGGAAGGTGCTGAAAATGGAGCACAGGCCTTAGAGATCATCCTAGATAAAGCACCTCAAATCGCTATCCTGGATATAGAGATGCCTATTCTTTCCGGCTTCGAAGTGATAAAAAAATGTCGTGAAGAAGATCTAAAAACCCGATTCATCATTTTAACCTCCCACAAGGAAAAGGCCTTTGTACACAAGGCAAAGAAGCTTAATATATCCGGTTATCTGCTAAAAGACGAGCCATTTAAAGAAATAGATGCCTGTATCCAGGCTGTGGCTAAAGGCGAAAATTATTTTAGTAAGGAATTTGATGAAATATTCAATACCCAGGTTTCGCCGGAGCTCGCGAAAATAAAATTCTTATCTCCTTCCGAACGAACTATCGTTAGACTCATCGCCCAGGAAAAGACCTCGAAAGAGATTGGAGAGCTGCTTAGTATTTCCTATCGAACGGTCCAGAAACATAGGGCCAATATCATCCAGAAACTCGATTTGCCTTCCGGTATGGACGCTCTCTCCCAATGGACCGAAGAGAATAAGGAACTCATTCTTTCCCTGTAAGAAAAGTACATAAGTACCCCTACTTAGTTTTAGACATTACGTACGTATTTTCTGGTATTTGCTGCGCCTATATATTTACCATAACCAATATAAATGCAATATGAGGGCCAGCTTATTTCTACTATTCTGCTTCATTTCGCTTACCATGTTCAGCCAGGATGATCCACCTGTGGCGGTATGCATGGATATCCCTTCCCTGGTTTTAGATGGCTCCGGAATGGCGACAATCGTAGGAAGCGATGTGGACGGAGGATCCTCGGATGATATGGGAACGATCACCCTTTCGGTGACACCAGATACCTTTAGTTGTGCAGATATTGGTCCCAATACCGTTACCCTTACAGTAACAGATTCGATAGGGCAGACAGATACCTGCACAGCCACAGTTACCGTAGTGGATACTACGGCACCTATGGCGCTGTGTCAAGATATAACCATTCAGCTTGATGGTAATGGAAATGCTTCCATCACTGCGCTGGATATTGATAATGGCTCTTCAGATAATTGTACGATCGCTTCGCTAAGTGTGAGTCCCAGTTCATTCAACTGCAGTAACCTGGGAGCAAATAGTGTTACCCTAACGGTGACCGATTCCAGCGGGAATAGCAGTAGTTGTGTGGCGACGGTAACCGTGGAAGACACAGACAGCTATCCGCCCGTAGCTGTTTGTCAGGATATCACAGTTCAACTGGATGCCACCGGCATGGTAACAATTACAGCCGATATGCTGGATGGAGGCTCCACAGATAATTGTGGGAATATGACCTTCTCTGCTTCCCAAACTACCTTCGATTGTAATGATGTGTATAACCCACCCCTGGCCAGCATGATCATTACAGGGATAATAGACGGGCCCTTAGCAGGGGGCACTCCTAAAGCCATAGAGGTTTATGTCACAGAAGATATTCCGGACCTCAGTTTATTTGGCCTTGGTATTGCGAATGATGGCGGGGGTTCTAACGGACAGGAATTTTCGTTTTCGGCAGGTACAGCTACCGCCGGGAGTTTCCTTTATATTGCTTCGGAAAGTACCAACTTCAATAACTTTTTTGGGTTTCTCCCAGACGAGACATCGGTGGCGATCGATGTAGACGGAAACGACGCAGTCGAATTATTTTTCAATGGAGGCGTGATCGATGTATTTGGGGATATTAATGCCAGCGGAACAGCTACGACCTGGGAGTATTTGGATGGTTGGGCGTACCGAAAGAATAATACCGGACCAAATGGTTCTACTTTTCAGGTCAACGACTGGTTTTTCAGTGGGATAAACATCCTGGATGGCGAAACTTCAAATGCCACCGCGTTGATACCTATGCCTATAGGAAATTACTCTTATACACCCTCCGGGACCGCGACACCTATCGCTGTAACACTTACTGTTACAGATGGGAATGGGGATAGCGATTCCTGCATAGCAAATGTCACCGTTGAAGATAATATTGCACCCACTGCCATCTGCCAGAACATCACTGTACAGCTAAACAGTATGGGCGAATTCTTTCTGGATCAACTCACCGATCCTTCTAATCCTTCTTCACCCACATACATCGAACTCATAGCCGGCGCCTCATCCGATAATTGTAGCGTGGCCACTTATACAGCAGAACCCAGTGCTTTCTTTTGTGCCGATATTGGCGTGAATAACATTGTGGTGACCGTTACAGATAGCTTCGGAAATCAGGCCGTTTGCTCATCTGCCCAGGTTACCGTAGAAGACAACATTGCACCGCAGATGATGTGCCAGGACATTACTGTACAACTGGATGTAAACGGAAATGCAACCATCAGCGTAGACGACATAGATAACGGAAGTTCGGATGCCTGCGGAATCGCCAGTCGATCCCTGGACATTAGTTCGTTTAGCTGTGCCGACATTGGTCCAAATACTGTTACTCTTACCATAACCGATAATAACGGAAATTCCAATACATGCACGGCCACCGTAACCGTAGAAGATACGATCCTGCCAGATGCCTTATGCCAGAACATTACGGTACAACTTGATGCTTCCGGGATGGTTACCATAGCAGCATCAGATATTGACGGCGGAAGTAATGCCGCCTGCGGAATTTCTTCCCTAACTGCAGATATCACCAATTTCGATTGCAGCAACCTGGGCGATAACCCGGTAGTACTTACAGTTACCGATAATAACGGGAATTCTAATACGTGTACGGCCATAGTGACCGTCCAGGATAATGTTGCCCCAACGGCGATAGGAATGGATATTACGGTTCAACTGGACAATAGTGGGAATGCAGTTATCTCCGGAAGCATGTTAGACAATGGCTCCACAGATAATTGTAATTCACTAACCTATACTGCCAATCCCGATTCCTTTAGTTGTACAGATGTTAGTGCTCCGGTTGCGGTAACATTCACCGTTACAGATGCTTCCGGAAACTCGTCATCGGACACAGTAATGGTTACCGTGGAAGATGTTGAGGCCCCGGTTGCCAACTGCCAGGATATCACCATACAATTGGATGCCAGTGGTAATGCAAGTATCACGCCTGCCGATGTGGATGGTGGAAGCACGGTTTCGTGTGGCAACGCCAGCCTAAGCATCGATAGAAATACCTTTAGTTGTGCAGATATTGGTGCAAATAATGTAGTACTTACGGTTACCAATGCCAGTGGTTTAACCAGCAATTGTATTGCCGTAGTTACGGTTACCGATGTGGTTGCTCCAACTGTTGTCTGTACCGATATTACAATTCAGCTGGATAACACTGGCTCTGCCACGATCACTGTAGACGATATAGATAATGGAAGCTCGGACGTATGTGGGATCGCCAATAGATCTTTGGATGTAAGTACGTTCAACTGCTCTAATATTGGGCCAAATAACGTAACGCTTACGGTCACAGACTCCAATGGAAACTCAGCGAGTTGTACTGCCGTAGTTACTGTGCAAGACCTGATAGCACCTATAGCGGTCTGCCAGAACATTACCCTACCTTTGAACGCTTCCGGGATGGCATCGATTACGGCTATGCAGGTTGATGGTGGTAGTAGTGATTTCTGCGGAATTGTTTCACGCTCTATAGACGTTTCTACCTTCGATTGTAGTGACCTGGGGGCTAATACGGTTGTACTTACGGTAATGGATGGCAGCGGAAATACAGACAGCTGTACAGCCGTTGTTATCGTGGAAGACGTAACGCCACCAAACGTGATCTGCCAGAATATCACTGTTCAGCTTGATGCTTCGGGAACGGTTACTATAAACCCGGCCGATCTGGATGATGGCAGTACAGATGCTTGTGGAATAGCCACATACTCTATTAGTAATAACTTCTTTAACTGTAATTCGATAGGCGCCAACAGTGTTATCCTAACCGTTACAGATACCAGTGGGAATAGCAGTACTTGCAATGCCATTGTGACCGTAGAAGATAATATAGCACCTAATGTTTCCTGCCAGGATATAACGGTCCAACTAGATGCTTCGGGAACCGCATTCATTAATCCGGCTAATGTGAATAGTGGTAGCTCTGATGCCTGCGGGATAGCTACCATAAATATTGATGTGAATTCATTCGATTGCAGCGATATTGGGACGAACAACGTTACCTTAACGGTAACAGACGTAAATGGAAATTCAAACAGTTGTGTTGCAGTGGTCACGGTGGTAGATACCATCGATCCCTTGATAAATTGTCCTTCAGATCAATCGGTTTCAATCCCCAATGGAAGCACGTACACCCTGCCAGACTATTTCGCCGGCGGATTAGCTACGGCTAGTGATAATTGTACTTCAACCGTTTCGGTATGGAGTCAGAATCCCGCACCAGGAACTTTACTGGATCCTGGAACTTATACGATCTCGGTAACAGTAGAAGACGACAATGGAAACAGTGATAGTTGCAATTTCGATCTAACCGTAGGGTTCGACTTGGGTTTACATGACCAGGAAATAGAAAATATAAAGTTATATCCCAATCCGGCCACCAGCAGCATCAGGCTTAGTAAAATAAGGGCGGTAGGTGTTAATAGTATTTCGCTTTACGATCTTTCGGGCCGACTTATAAAGGAGTTTCCGGTGTTACCGGGATCAGATAGCCAGGAATTGGATATTTCGGAAGTGGCCAGCAACGTATATCTGTTGCTTATAAAGACGGAATTCGGACTGGTGACAAAACAATTTATAAAAGAATGATTATTCAGAAAAAATTATGAAACGATCTGTATTAATAATATTGCTCTGCTTGCTAGTAGCAGGCCTGAATGCTCAGGAACTGGTACGATCAACGGTGGGCGTATCGGGTACATCCTCGCAGCTTAAAAGCGGGGATAAAACCTATACTGTGCAGCAAAGCGTTGGGCAGTCGAGTGTGATTGGACTCTACACTGCCAACAGCCTGGCCATACGACAGGGATTTATTCAGCCTCCCATAAAGATTTTAAGCACCGGAGGTGACTACGATGATCTAATCGATGCGATAATCTATCCAAATCCATTTACCAGTGATATTCGAATTGTTTTCAATGAGACTCTGGAAGGCGGGATCGATATCATAATTTATGATATGCTCGGCAGGGTGGTACACAACATGAACACCAGAGCCGGGAAGGAGATAAATCTAGACCTATCATTTTTAGCGAGCGCACAGTACGTGCTGCTTCTTACTTCAGAAAAAAGACAATTTAAGGCAAACATCTTGAAAAATTAATCCATGAAAAAAATCGCACTAATATTCGTCCTCTTTTTAGGTTTCAATGCCCATTCTCAAGGCCTTTACGTTGAGGTTGGGAAGGTAGATTCGAATTTCAAATTCACCAATTCAGAAGGAGAGGAACTTACCAACCTGCAGCATACTACACAAAATTATATGGAGGCAGGCTATCGCCGGCAGGTGTTTACCGAAGGATTTAATGTGGCATTGGGCCTCAATTATAACAGCTACGGATCTGTGGGTAGCGACAATTCCCTGAACAATTTCTTTGAATGGGATGCGGATTACCTGGGGATCGTCCTGGGGTTCGATTACGCATTGTTCGACATAGACAAGCTGGAATTTCATTTAAAAGCTACCGCCTCGCTAGAGTTTATGTTGCAAGGAACACAAACTATCAACAACCAGGTGATCAATTTAACCGATACCGAAGAATTTGACGACAATGCTATTTTCTTTCGTGGAGGTGCGGGCTTAAGCTACCCGCTTACCGAGACCAGCAGCATCTACTTACAGTATTTGTATGGTCAAAGCCTTGGAATGAACGACGACAACAACGGCAGCACGAGCCAGGAAGAATTAAAGATAAACACACATATGGTGGGAATTGGGATACGAATTGCAATTCCATCCAAAGACACCGATGTAGATAACAACGAAGAATCTGAAGAATAAAAGGCATATTATGAAAAAATTAAACCTACTATTCGTTTTATTGATCCTCTCTGTAACGGGGATGGCTCAAACCGATGGATTAAGCTATCAGGCGGTTATTTTAGATCCTGAAGCACAAGAGATCCCGGGACAGGATATTACCAACAATGTCCTGATCAATGCACCGCTCACAGTTAGATTCACCATCCTAAAGCGTGATGGAACGATATTGTACAAGGAAACTCAGGAAACACAAACCGATGGATTTGGGATGATCAACCTCATTATTGGGCAGGGCCAGCCCTCCAATGGACTGTTTACCGAAATAGAATGGGATGGTGTGCCAAAAAATCTTCAGGTGGATGTAAATCTGGATGGCAATTTTAAAATGCTAAATAAGGAGCCACTCACTTTCATTCCCTATGCTTTTCATCGTAATATTACTGCTACAGGCACGCTTAATGTAGATGGGGAGGTCTTGTTTGGAAATAACTTGGTGGTGGATGGCGAAACCCGATTAAATGACGCCTTATTTGTAAATAATGAGAGTTCGTCTGTTTTTTCCGGCACCCTGGTGGTGGCAGGAACTTCTACTTTGAATAATTCACTGTCTGTAACCAACGAGAGCCCTACTTTTTTAACCGGGACCCTAGATGTGGACGGCGCCACACGACTAAACAATACCTTAACAGTAGAAGAAGCTACTCAGCTTAACAGTACCTTGGATGTGGACGGTGCAACAACACTAAACAATTCACTTACCGTGACCAATGAAAGCCCAACCATCTTAACCGGGACTCTGATAGTGAATGGAATTACCGATTTTAACAATGCTGTAAACATCAACAATGGGAGCCCGTTAAATGTAACCGGCAACCTGAATGTTGACGGTGCCACTACGCTCAATGATGATCTCACGGTAAACGGAGATACTAATTTAAACAGTTCACTTAGTGTTAATAATAGTAGCCCCGCAGACTTGTCTGGTACCCTGAATGTAGATGGTGCAACCACCCTGGGAAGTAGTCTGCAAGTATCCGGACAAACCAATTTGGAAGATCTTTTAAATGTAAATAATCAAAGTCCTACAAATCTGTCTGGAAGTTTAACTGTAGATCTCCCAACAAATTTAAACAGCAGTCTGTCTGTAAATAACGGCGCGCCTACTTTTCTTTCCGGTACGCTTGAGGTATTAGGCGCTATAACTCTCAACAACAACTTAACCGTAAATGGAGTTACCAATTTAAATGATGCGTTATTTGTAAACAACGGAAGTTCCACGTTTCTATCGGGAGATCTTACTGTTACGCAAGCAACCTCGCTGGATGGCACTTTACTGGTGGAAGGAGCGTCCACCCTTAACTCGAATACTACGGTTGCCAATGCGTCTCCAACCTTACTTACAGGTACGCTGGAAGTAGATATGCCAACTACCTTGAACAATTCCCTGGACGTAACAAATGGAAGTGCAACCAATTTATCCGGTGTGCTGAACGTGGATGGAGAAACAACGTTGAAGAATAATGTTGAGGTGGCTAATCAAAGTGAAACACTCTTAACAGGCTTGTTGATGGTGGATGGAGAAACTACTTTAAATAATTCACTCGAAGTAACCGGCGGAAATAAGACCGAGCTTACAGGGGAGTTGGTGGTTGATGGAGTAACTTCCTTACAATCTGAACTGAAAGTTTTGAACCAGAGCGAAACTAATTTAAGTGGAGCGTTGAATGTTACGGGCGCGGCCAACTTTAGTGATATGGTAACAATTGCCGGTGAAACAACAATCAATAACAACCTCACAGTTACCGGTACGGCTTCGCTAGGAAGTATTTCTACCGAAACGATCGCCGTGGAAAGTAATAATCCCAATTATGTGGCGACCTTCACCAATACCAACGCCAATACGGGAGATGGGATACTTATTAAACTAGGAAGGAACCACGGTTTAAATGGGATAGCACCGCTACCAAATCCTTTGGTTGAAAACGGAGGAAATCCATTATATGCCCAGGCGATCGCTCTAATGAAGACACAGTTGTCTAGTCCGGGTAGCATTACACCTTCCGAGATTATTAGTGGCTTTGGAAGTAACGTTAACAATCTTAGGTCTGGTGCTGTGATCGCAGTAAACGATTTCGTTTTCAACCAGATCAACTCAACCTACGGGATCGCACCAGGAGCCGGAAATGGGAAAACTTTGCCCATTGTTACTTTCCCTTCCACCAATATACTACAAGGGGCAAATATCTTTGCAGGGGTTACCATACCTTTTGTGAACATAACCATTCCTAGAATAGATCTTCCCAGCATAAGCGTATTGCCGCAAAAAGCCGGACTACCTCCCGGGGTACTAAATCCTCCAATTCCGGATTTTATTCCGGGTCTGCCCATTTCGAATAATAATGGTGGGTTACCACCAGTAGATATCCCAGTTATCCCGATAACCGATGTGCCAATTTCACTTTCGAAGCAGAATGTGTACGTTTCTTTCAGGGACCAAAACGATCTTATAACCGGGGAAATAAGGGGGCAATCCATAAGCGATTTCTACGCCTCTACCATTTGTGACCCTGTTTACCTTATCAATGTACTTTCCTCATTTGTTGGGGTCGATCTGCTGGACGGACTTACTGCCGGAGCGGTTGAGATTACAAATCTTATAGATGCTTTTAATAAGATAGGAGTTGAGTACACTTCGGGGAATGGTGATTACGCCGAATGGCTCGAGAGAATTAATCCCGCCGAATATTTAACCGCAGGAGATATAGTGGCAGTAAAGGGAGGAAAGATCACCAAGGATCTCACCGATCTTGAACAGATTATGGTGGTATCGCACCGGCCGATCATTCTTGGGAATGTGCCGGAAGAAGGAAAGGAAGGCCTTGGAAACAACGTGGCTTTCATGGGGCAGGTACCAGTTAAAGTGATGGGGCCTGTTCATACCGGAGACTTTATAGTTGCACACCCGGAACTTTCGGGATACGGTGTAGCTATAGCTCTAAAGGATATGACAGCCGATGATTTTGTGAAGGCTGTAGGGCGTTCGTGGGAGGAAAATCTCAAAGAAGGTCCTAAAATGGTGAATACCGTAGTAGGAGTCCACAATGGAGATTGGGCAAATATTATGAAAAAACTGGAGGCCAAACAGCGAAATTACGAGCAAAAATTCAAGGCGATCGAAGCGCAGGTAAATATGCTGGAAGACAAAGCAGATGCTTTGCTATTAGAATCTAATAAGTAAAATAACAGCCATGAAAAGAATTCTATTCTTATTGTTAATATTCTCAGGATTTACGGCTATGTCTCAAACAGACGGGCTCGTTTACCAGGCGGTTATTTTAGATCCTGAAGCTCAACAGATCCCGGGTGCGGATATCACTGGAAACGTTCTACCCAATACAGATTTGCTAATTCGATTCACTATTAGTGGTGAAACAAATGGTATAGATTACCAGGAAATTCAGGAAGCGAGAACAGATAAATACGGCATGATAAAGGTGATCATCGGTCAAGGGGAGGCGGTAATGGGCGATTTCAACGAGATCGATTGGGATGGCAATGAAAAGAACCTTACGGTAGATATTAATCTCGATGGGAGCTACACTGCTTTAAGTAATCAACAATTACTGTTTATACCATACTCATATCATCGAAATATTACCGCTACAGGTTCTATGCAGATCGATGATGAAGTAAAATTTAAAAGTGATCTAACCGTAGACGGGACCACAAACTTAAATGGTAAACTGGGGGTGCATAACGGAAGTCCGGTTGCACTTAGCGGAACAATGGAAGTAGGTCTGGCAACCACCCTTCAGGACAGCTTGTTGGTTAACCAGACTTCTGCAACAAATTTGGGTGGAACCTTAAGAGTTGATAAGGAAGCTCAGTTAAATTCCACTCTCGAAGTTGGGGAGGACTCAAAACTTAAGAGTACGCTTGATGTAGTGGATGCTACTGTATTGAATGATCTTAAAGTGACCGGCCAAAATCCTACGCTGTTTACAGGCACATTAACGGTAGATGGAACAAGTAATTTTAATAGTGCGGTTAACATCAACAACGGAAATCCGCTAAATCTTTCGGGCGATCTTACTGTAGACGGCGAAGTACTTTTTAATGATGATTTAACGGTTGAAGGAGATACCAACCTCAATAGTTCGCTTTCGGTAAACAATACCAGTCCGGTTAATTTAAGCGGAACACTCAATACAAGTGGGCAAACCACCTTAAACGATATACTACTGGTAACCGGAGCGACCAATTTGGATAATTTGCTCAATGTAAACAACGCAAGCCCGACTTACTTATCGGGGGCACTAACTGTTGGACTTTCCACAAATTTGAACGATGCGTTAAACGTAAATTTTGAGAATCCCACCTTGCTCACAGGCTCACTGAATGTGAATGGAGAAATAGATTTTGGACAGGAATTAACCGTAAACGGAATCACCAATCTATTTGGCGATCTTTTTGTAAATAATGCAAGTATGACCGCATTATCCGGTAACCTGAATGTAGATGGGGCTACTCAGCTTCTTGGCACTATGGAAGTGGCAGATAACACCGTCTTTAATAATAACTTAACCGTGGCAAACCAATCGGATATGTTCCTTAGTGGAACCATAGAAGTTGATGGAGCCACCAGCCTTAATAATACCCTGGATGTATTGAACATGAGCGAAACCAACCTCAATGGCACCTTGGGAGTGGATGGTATAACAACCTTAATGAGCAATACAACTGTGGCTAATTCGGCGAACACGCTATTTACGGGAACCCTGGATGTAGACGGGCAGACCTCTATAAACAATATGCTTTTTGTAACTAATGCAAGTGATACTCACCTCACGGGATTGATAAATGTTGATGGCGTTACAAAACTGAACAACACCTTAAATGTTCAAAACAGCAGTGATAGTGATCTATCGGGAATACTGGATGTAACAGGAGCGGCCACATTCAATAATATAGTGGGGATAGCCGGATTTACTAATATTCAGAATAATTTAACCGTAACCGGACTTTCCGATATTAATACATTGCAAGCAGGATCTATTTCGATATCGGGAGATAGCACAGGTTTCCTTGCCAGCTTCAGCAACACCAATGATATAGACAATGGCGATGGAATTAAAATTACCCTTGGGAATAATCACGGTCGTTTTCTCAATGGAAACCTCATTAAGATCGATCAAACTTTAATTAGTAACGATCCGGGGGCACAAAATCCTCCTCCGGCGACAGATCCAACCTATGTAGCTGCCTTTAATTCCATTAAGCAGAAGTTCATGAACAATGTCCCTCAGTTTACTGTGAATGATGTTATTGCCTTTTTACCTACGTTCAGAAATTACTCTATAGCCAATATCAATAATCTGGTATTACAGGAGATCAATACGCAGTTCAACCTGCCAAAGACCTTACCTTCAATTACTTCACCAAGTTATCTGGTGGATCAGTTTCCGGCACCAGCTACGCCACAGATTCCATTGCCATTTGTTGCCTTTCCCGGTATAAATGGAATTTGTTCAGGGCAGTCTTGTTTTAGTGTATGTATCCCTCTGGCTGGCTGTGTAACGGTGTGTATCCCACCGGTAAATGTTTGTGTGCCGGACATCCCGCCGCTGGTCATTCCGGAGCTAACGGTCCCGGGCTTATCTTTGCAGCCAACGATCCCTAACTTTATGCCGTCTCTACCCTTCCTGCCGGAACCAACAATACCTGTGGTAGAAATTCCTAATATTCCTACGGTGAATATTAGCAGCACGCTTAGTTCCGAGAATAATTATTTCACTTTCCAGGATGTGAACGGAACTCAGACCGGTGCGGTAAGAGCGCAATCTTTGGAAGATTTTGCCAATAACACAGTGTTGGATGATATTTATGTGTTCAATGTTGCCAGTAATTTTATTGGGATAGATCTTGCCGACGGAATTTCCAGCGGAGCCTCGGCCATGGTTTCACTTATAAGCGAGTTTAACAAGTTAGGGGTGGAATTTGCCTCGGGTAACGGGGATTATTCAGAATGGCTGGAGAGAATAAATAAAGACGAATATTTAACTGCCGGAGACATAGTGGCGGTAAAAGGAGGAAAGATCACCAAAGATCTGAAGGATTACGAGCAGTTAATGATCGTGTCTCATCGCCCGATAGTGTTGGGGAACACCCCTGAAAAGGGAAAAGAACACTTGGGGAATACGGTGGCTTTTATTGGCCAGGTTCCGGCAAAGGTAATGGGGCCCGTTAGTAAAGGAGACTATATAGTAGCGAAGAGTAAATTTGATGGCTACGGGATCGCAGTGCATCCATCTGAAATGACCACGGAAGATTTTCTGATGGTCGTTGGCCGATCCTGGGATGAAAATCTGCATCAGGGACCAAAGATGGTCAATACAGTCGTGGGGCTTCAAAACGGAGATTTCAGCAATAGGGTAAATTTACTTCAGAAGCAACAAAAACAAATGGACAATGCGATCGAAACCCTGGAATCCAGATTGGAACGCATTAGCACGAATTTAAAACTTTCAGAAAAAAACAATAAGGATTATGCAAGTAAGGATTAGTACAACGTATTTATGGCTGTTTTCACTTCTTTTTTTCTTCGGAAATGGTTTTTCCCAGGAAACAGAGGGAGACTATACATTTACCGAAGCTCAACTGGCAATGCTGAAAAAGCAGGAGGTGGAAATTAACGCCTGGGTTGAAGAATTGCAGACCCCCGGAGTACGTATTGAAGGCTCCACCATGGTCTTCAGTAAAGAAGCGCAGAAACTTATAAAGGATGAAGCCTACCGCGCAAGTTGCTATGCAGAATCGGGCTATACTTTCAGGGATGTACAGCTTAGCCTTACGGCGAATGAGATTCAGAAAGCTTTCTGGCAAATGATCAATCTCTATCCGTCTCATAAGGAGGATGTATTGAAATATATTTACGCCTACGACAATGTATTTGAAACAGATAAAGTGGTGACCGCAGCCTTTTACACCTATGGATTTTTCGATCCTGCCATAACTAAAATTGAAAATGGTAAACCTGATGTATACAGGCCGGATCTGTTTGAAGGTCACTTAAAGAGTACACGCGAAATTGTTTCTTACATTCTATATTTCAGAAAACAGAATTCCACTAAACAAATGTAAATCGGGCCTAATTAACTAACCAGGTTTATCCCCGGTATTGCTATAAAGCGATCCGGGGTTTGTTTTTTAATATCCGAAATCCTCCTTGATCTTATCTGCCTTATCCAGCATAAGATCTACCGTAATGAAGTCTACTTCTTCCTTGTCGAATGCCCCCTGGAAGGTACGCATGGCTTTTTTGGGTTCTCCGGTCTCTTCATAAAATCTTGCCATGTAATAATCTCCCAGCACAGTATCCGGATATTGCCGTTGTGCAAGGGAGGCGATTTCCCTGAGAGATTCCCATTGTTTTTTCTTTTCTGCGGCAGTAGCAGTGGCAATGAAGTCGTTAATTCGAATAGGATTTGTGAGTCCGAAAAGATCTTCGATGGTTTTATACTTGTCCATGAGGTAGGTGTGCACCGGAGTTTCCAGTTTCATCACAACATCGGTAAATTCTTGCTTACTAATTGGTCTGTACACCGAGAATATTTTCTCCATAGCCGAAGGTATGGCTCTTGCAACCAGCGAATAATGGGTTGCGCCCTCAAAATTATCATAATAATACTTAAAGGTGTCAGACTCGAGGGGTTTCAAGGATTTATTGAGGTTTTCAGAGATCTCCATCAGGTCCTTGATATCATCGGTACCAGTAGCCAGGTAATAGAAGATCTTCGATTCTACAGAGGGGATCCTTTGTGGTAATCTTTCATCCATCATAGGAGCGAGATCCGGACTAAGGTTAATGTAGCCATTAAACAGGGGCGGGTCCTTAAAAAGGTAGTAATTAATGAAGTTTGCAGTGAAATCATGTCCAACGGCTATCACAAATTTAGCGGTTCGGTAATTTTCGTCTATATAAGGAATGAGTTCCAGGCCAAGGAACTCGAAAAAATCTGCCCCCTGGTCGGCAGGCATGAAGTTAGTATCATCGTAGCTACAATCGTCATAACGACTTTCTCCTTGCATCACCCCAACAACGATAGATTCGGGCATATCCTCCCAATATCCAAAATAATCTACATTCCCGGCAACCGGTTCGAACAAGTAGTTTGCATCCAGAACCACCACAATGGGATAGACCTTATCAGTATTGGTTTCGTAGTCGCGCGGCAATTGGATTTTCAGGCGGCGGGGAGCATCCAGTTTAAACGAATTGAATTCTTCGTAAATGATCTTAGATTGTCCGAAGGAAGTAAAAACGATCAGGACAGTAACAACCAGCGTAAGTATCTGTTTCATAAGAGGACTTTTTGGAGTTGAAAGATAGTAAATTTTGAAAATGCCGAACAAATTCTTAGATCTTGTTACGATTGTATAGTGGCAACAGTATAAAGGACAATACCCCGAAGAACAAAATAGAAATTATATTCGATGTCCAAACGATAACACCAAGGGCCAGCCCCACAGATTTTGCGATGCCAAAGATGAGCAGAATACCCATGATTGCTGCCGGGTAGGTGCCAAATCCGCTATTAGTAAAGGCAAATGTGAAACTTCCCACTACAAAAGTGATGATCACGATCCCAGCCGAAATGTCCGAGGTTTCTTCCAGTGCCAGGGTAGCCGTGTAAAAGGCAGCAATGTAAAGCCCCCAGATTATTAGGCTGTAAAGGATAAATAAGCCTTTTTTCTTCATTTTCACTATGCTAAATAGTCCTTCTTTTAGGCCGTCAACAAAAGCCTTTACTTTCATTGTAAAGGATCCCCTGGAATTTTTTAGATACAGAAGGAAAGCAGACCCCAGAAGGATTAGAGACCCCAGTGCGATTAGAATCTTTTTTAACGGGATGCTCTCGGTTATATAAGCATAAAGTGCATCAAATTGTAGAACTAAGGCTATTAAGGTGAAGACCAGGAGCAAAAACAGGTCGATCACCCGTTCGGTAATAATGGTTCCGAAGCCCTTATCGAATGGGACACCTTCATATTTGCTAAGTACAACCGCCCGGGAAACCTCACCACTTTTAGGAATAAAGATATTCATGAGATAGGCCACCGAAACGGCCATAAAATTATTTGCGATCCTGGGATGATACCCCATAGGTTCGAGCATAAAGTTCCAACGGTAGGCGCGAAGCAGATGACTTAAAACGCTCAGGAAAACGGAAAAGGCAACTATCCAGTAATTTGCCTCCTCAAAATGCCTGTAAGTTTGTTTAAGTTGCTCGGGTGTGAACAGATTGTATACATACCAGATGAGAAAAATACCCAACCCAAGGGGGATGGCGATCTGCAGAAATTTTGAAAGGGATTTATTCAAGTTATACAAGTAAATTGTTCTCCTCGTTTGGGAAAACAAGTGCTGGTTTGAACTTTTTGGCCTCCTCAACACTCATAATGGCATAGGTGATTAGAATAAGTACATCGCCGGGGGCAACTTTACGCGCTGCAGCACCATTGAGTGTTATTTCGCCGCTGTTCCGCTGGCCAGGTATAGCATAGGTTTCAAGTCGTTCACCATTGTTGTTGTTAACGATCTGAATTTTTTCTCCTTCCACAATATTCGCAGCATCCATAAGATCTTCATCTATGGTAATACTACCAATATAATTAAGGTCGGCACCAGTGACTTTAACTCTGTGAATTTTGGATTTTACTACATGTATTTGCATGCTGCAAAGATACTAATTATGATTTTAGAAAAATAAATTATGAAATCGGAAATTCTTCAGATCGATTTAGTCCCTGTGGATCAGTAAAGGGGAACATTGTCTATTAAACGCACGTTGCCACAGTGAACAGCTATAAATGCCCTATAATTGTTGGCTTTCATTTTGTGTTTCGCGGGTACAAGTGTTTGTTCGTTGGCGATCTCGAAATATTCCAATTTCAAATAGTCGTGATGCAAAAACTGTTCCTTTACAAATTCGTTGATCTTTTTTATGGAAGTGGTGGAAAATTTTCTCTTTACTTTCTGAAGCGTTTTATAGATAAAGGCGGCCTCTTCAAATTCTTTTTCTGAAAGCCTTTTATTTCGCGAACTCATGGCGAGTCCGTTCTTTTCGCGAACGATGGGGCAGCCAACGATCACTACCGGTATTTGTTGTAATTCTACCAGCTTGCGTACGATCTGCAATTGCTGAAAATCCTTTTCTCCGAAATATGCTTTGTCCGGCATTACAATTTCAAAAAGGATACTAAGTATGGTGCCAACCCCATCAAAATGTCCCTTTCGTTGCGCCCCTTCCATTTGGTGTTCCAGCCCGTCATATTTAAAGTGCTTCGATGCTACCTTCTCCCCATAGATATCTTCATTGCCTGGTACGTATAAAAGAATATCACCAGACACCTGTTGTAATAACTCCTTGTCGTTGTCAAGTAATCTCGGGTATTTTCTAAGATCTTCCTTATTGTCGAATTGAGTTGGATTTACATATATACTTACTACCACGCTGTCGTTTTCTTTTATGGCCTTTTCCACGAGGGAGAGATGACCGCGATGTAAGGCTCCCATGGTTGGAACAAAACCAATCTTTTTATTCTTTTTTCTTCGTGGAAGTAGGTCGGATGAAAGCGAATCTTTGTCGGTGTGTACGACCATAGGAATATATTAGAGCCAGTAAAATTAATATATTGACGCCAATCTTCATAAAATTTCGTAATTTTGCGTGTTTTTAAGAGCAACACCAATAAAGCAGCATTTTTCTGAAATTTCCTTGTTCGTACACGCTTACGGCATCAATCGTGATCTAAAGTACGGATAACCTGTAGAAAGTGCCATAAACAAAAGAATCAATGATGAAAGATAAGAGAGTCTTGTATGTGTCTTCTGAAGTAATACCTTATTTACCAGAGACCGAGATTTCTTCCATGTCGTTTGAAGCTCCTCGTATTGTGAACAACAATGGAGGGCAAATTCGAATTTTTATGCCGCGATACGGCAATATCAATGAGCGGCGACACCAATTGCACGAGGTTATTCGTCTGTCTGGGATGAATCTCATGATCAACGATCTGGATATGCCGCTAATTATAAAAGTTGCTTCCATTCCGAAGGAACGTATGCAGGTGTATTTTATCGATAATGACGAATATTTCAAAAGAAAGGCTACCTATACCGATGAGGATGGTAATTTCTTTGAAGACAACGATGAGCGTGCTATATTCTTTGCTAAGGGAGTGATAGAAACAGTTAAGAAACTCAACTGGTCACCGGATATCATTCATGTACACGGATGGCTGGCTTCTTTCCTGCCATTATATCTTCAGAAATATTATGAGAACGAACCTTTATTCGAAAATAGTAAAATAGTTACCTCGGTATACAATCAGGGCTTCGATGGAACGTTACAGGATAACGTTATGGATAAGATCAGGTTCGACGGAATTGCCGAGGAGCATATTGAACGTTTAAAGGAACCAAATTACGTGAACATGATGAAGATTGCAGTGGATAATTCGGATGCGATCATAGTTGGTTCCGAAGAAATTCCCGAAGAGCTTACCGCTTATCTTAACGATGTCAAAAAACCTGTGTTAAAGTATCATAAAATTGACGAGATAGAATCGGCATATATAGATTTTTACCAGTCTCAGGTATTGGGATAAATACAAGTATTTTTATGAAGATCAAATACACATTGCCAAAAGCATTGGCAATTTTCGCAATAATAATTGCCTTTGCCTCTTGCGAAGAAGACTTTAACACGATTGGAGTCGATATTATTGGCAACGAAACCTTTAAATCTAAATTTACCGATAGCCTTTCCGTCCTGGCCTACAGCCGAAAGTTACTTCCTGTACAAACCAATGGGCTGCCGGTATTTCAATTAGGTGTTTATAACGATCCGGTTTACGGTAAAAGAACGGTGAACTTCCTCAGCCAGGTTACCATGGATGTGAATGAACCCGATTTCGAGATTAACCCTAGGGCTGATAGCGTGGTACTTTTCCTGCCATTTTTCAGCACCCAGATCACAGACGATAATGATGTAATCACTTACGAACTCGATTCGGTTTACGGAAATTCTCCTATCGATATCAAGATATACGAGTCTAACTTCTTTCTACGGGACTTCGACCCAAATACCGGATTTCAGGAAGCTCAGAAATATTATGCCAATCAGCAGCAATTGTTCGAATCTTTTAAAGGAGAGCTTATTCATACCATCGAAGATTTTGTACCTAGTGACGAGCCTTTCAAAGTAAACGATACGATCTCATTCATACCCGGGTTGCGAGCAAAACTACCCACCGACTTTTTCCAGGAAAAGATCCTTAATATGAGCGGTTCGATCGAGTTGCTTAACAATAGTAATTTCAGGGATTATTTCCGTGGTTTGTATTTTCAGGTGGAATCTGATACAGATGATGGGAATTTATTCATGATCAACCTGGAGGAGGCCAGTCTTACGGTTTATTATGAATTTCAAACCGAAGGTGGAAATGTAATTGGGACCGGGCAAACCGGGGCAGATCCCGTTGAGCGATTCAACGGGGAATTTGCGATGTCCTTCGACGCCATTAGCGTGAATACCTACCAAAATACCTTGCCTGCGGATCTTGCTGAAGAACTTTCGAACCCTAATTTGGATGAAGGAGCCGAAACCCTCTATGTAAGAGGGGGTGATGGTATTATATCGGTGATCGAACTATTTGGACCCGATCTGGATGATAACGGGGTGGCAGACGAACTTGAAGACCTAAGGAACGAAGGATGGATCATTAATGAGGCAAATCTTATATTTTATGTAGATCAGGATAAAGTGACCGGGGGAGAGCTGGAACCGGAGCGACTTATCATTTACGATTTAAAGAATAGCTCCGTACTTGCAGACTTTACCTTGGATATAACCTCCAATCTCGACCCTGTTGACGCACTAAACGTACATCTTGGTCGCTTGGAACGTGGAAGTGACGATAATGGTAAATATTATAAACTTCGAATCACTAATCACTTGAGTAACCTTATCAACAAGGATTCTACAAACGTACCTTTGGGAGTTATCGTTACACAGAATGTATTGGAAACCGGTTTCCAGGATCTTGAAAATATTCAGGCGCCCGGTATCGAAGAAGTACCTGCCGCAAGTGTGGTATCACATGAAGGCACCGTTTTGCACGGTAACAGATCTAACGATCTTTCGAAAAGATTAAAGCTCCAAATTTATTATACCGAACCTGAATAAACTTAAATTTCTATGTGTGGTATCGTTGGTTATATTGGAAAAAGAGAAGCTTATCCTATCATTATTAACGGCCTGAAACGACTGGAATACCGCGGCTATGACAGTGCCGGGATTGCCTTGTTCGACGGCTCCGAAATTCAACTTTCCAAGACCAAAGGGAAGGTCTCCGATCTCGAAGAACGAATTGGGAGAGAGATCACTACCCATGGTAAATTAGGTATTGGCCATACACGGTGGGCAACCCACGGGGTTCCTAACGATATTAATTCTCACCCTCATTATTCTAACAGCGGGGATCTTGTGATCATACACAACGGGATCATCGAGAACTACGCTTCTATAAAGAAGGAGTTAGAAAATCGCGGTTATACGTTCAAATCGGATACAGACACAGAAGTACTTGTAAATCTCATTGAGGAGGTTAAAAAGAAGGAGAAGGTAAAACTTGGGAAGGCCGTACAGATCGCTTTAAACCAGGTTGTAGGAGCCTATGCCATCGCATTGTTCGACAGAAAGAAACCGGATGAGATCGTGGTAGCCAAGCTGGGAAGTCCCCTGGCAATTGGAATTGGTGAAGACGAATTTTTTGTTGCCAGCGATGCATCTCCGTTCATCGAATTCACCAATAATGCGATCTATCTTGAGGATGAAGAAATGGCGATCATTCGCCTTGGCAGAGAGGTAAGGGTTCGCAAGATCAAGGACGATAAATTAGTGGCTCCATATATTCAGGAACTGCAATTAAATCTGGAACAAATAGAAAAAGGCGGATACGAGCATTTTATGCTGAAGGAGATATATGAGCAGCCCACGGTTATTAAGGATACCTACAGAGGAAGGCTTTTGGCCGATCAGGGAATTGTAAAACTCGGCGGGCTGGAAGATCATATTGGAAAATTTAAAAATGCCAATCGTATCATTATAGTAGCCTGTGGAACTTCATGGCATGCCGGACTCGTTGCCGAATATATTTTCGAAGATCTTGCCCGTATCCCTGTGGAAGTGGAATACGCTTCCGAATTTAGATACAGAAATCCTATCATCAATGAAAAAGATGTGGTTATAGCGATTTCTCAAAGTGGTGAAACAGCCGATACACTCGCTGCTATAAAACTCGCAAAACAGAAAGGTGCCTTCGTATATGGAATTTGTAATGTAGTAGGATCTACCATTTCACGCGAAACACATAGTGGCACATACACCCACGCAGGACCGGAAATAGGTGTTGCCTCAACCAAGGCATTTACTACCCAGATCACCGTTCTTATGATGATCGCCTTGCGCATTGCAAAAGAAAAAGGAACGATCTCCGAGAGGGATTTCATGTTGCATTTAAGAGAGCTGGAAATGATCCCCGATCACGTGGCGGAGGCGCTCAAGAGTGATGAAAAGATTAAGGAGATCGCCGAAGTCTTTATGGATGCCTCGAATTTTCTTTACCTGGGAAGAGGTTACAATTTCCCGGTTGCACTTGAAGGTGCACTAAAACTAAAAGAGATATCCTATATACATGCCGAAGGATATCCCGCTGCCGAGATGAAACATGGCCCGATTGCCCTTATCGACGAGCAGATGCCGGTTGTAGTGATCGCAGTGAATAGTAACCATTACGAAAAAGTGGTGAGCAATATCGAGGAGATAAAAGCTCGTCATGGAAAGATCATCGCTGTCGTTACCGAAGGAGATACTACTGTTAAAAATCTGGCCGACTATATCATGGAAGTGCCAAAAACGCCTGAGGCGTTAAGTCCGCTTGTAACCACCATCCCATTACAATTATTGTCTTATCATATAGCAGTAATGTTAGGTAGAAATGTGGACCAGCCGAGAAACCTCGCAAAGTCGGTAACCGTAGAATAATTTGGTTAATAACCCAGCCGTATTCCTTTCCTAAATTCCTGAGTTTTTTGATACCTTTATTTTATGAAGGTAATCAACCTGATCTCGGGCCCCAGAAATATATCTACCGCATTGATGTATTCCTTTGCGCAACGAAAGGATTTTGTAGTAATAGACGAACCTTTTTATGGTTACTATTTAAAACATGCCAACCTGGCGATCAATCATCCTTCACATTTCGATATAATAGCCGCCATGGATTGTGAGGAGCACAATGTGGTTGAAAGCATTGAAGAGCTTGCCAAAACTCAACATGTGTTCATAAAAGGCATGGCTCATCATTTTCTTTCTGAAGAGCCAGCCTATCTCAAGAATTGGCAAAATGTTTTCTTAATAAGGCACCCCAGGAAATTGATAGCCTCCTTTGCAAAAGTTATTTCTAATCCAACACTGAATGACATAGGAATTAAGAAATCCTTCGAACTGGTAAAATACTTAGAGCAAAATAATAAGGACATAGTTGTGATCGATAGCGACGAGTTAATGATCCACCCGGAGAATTACCTGAGAGAATTATGTTGCATTCTCGATATTCCATTTTACAAATCCATGTTATCGTGGGAACAAGGGGGAATACCCGAAGACGGGATCTGGGCGAAACACTGGTATGCTAATGTTCATAAAACTACCGGTTTCAAAGTGCAACAGAAGAAGCCGGCACAGGTCCCGCCGCATTTGGGTCCGTTATTGGCCGAGGCACTTCCTTACTATGAAAGTCTTACACCCTATATCTTAAAAAACAAATAAACTATGCTTCAACAATTCGATCAGCGAAATGCAGATATCAAGGTATTTATAAAAGACAGGCTCTATCCCAGGTCCGAAGCAAAAGTTTCGGTTTTTGACAGCTCGGTACAGGGAGGCGATGCTGTATGGGAGGGGTTAAGGGTCTATCCGGAAGGAATAGTATGTCTTGAAAAACATCTGGAGCGATTACATCAATCTGCCAAGACCCTGGCATTTACAGATATTCCATCCAAATCTTTCATTAGGGATGCGATAAAACAGACGCTCGAAGCGAATAAAATGACAAACGATACCCATATCAGGCTTACATTAACTCGCGGGGAAAAGATAACAAGCGGGATGGATCCCAGATTAAACCAAAATGGTAGTTGCCTCATAGTTTTAGCCGAATGGAAACCCCTCGTATACGACAATGCCGGAGGAATAAAAGTAATAAGTAGTAGTCAGCGTAGAAATGGGCCGCAATACCTGGATAGTAAGATCCATCACAATAACCTGCTTAATAATATACTGGCGAAGATCCAGGCCAATATTGCAGGTAAGGACGCCGGACTTATGCTGGATGAGCGCGGTTTTGTTGCAGAGCTTAATGGAAGTAACTTGTTTATGGTGAAAGGGGAAGCGGTCTTTACCCCGTACGCCAATGCCTGTTTACCCGGTATTACCAGGGATACGGTGATCTCATTATGCAAGCGGCATAGTATTGCTATCTATGAATCAGACCTCTCTCTTTCTCAATTTATTAATGCAGATGGTGTTTTTGCCACTGGTACAATGGGGGAACTAACGCCTGTGATCGAAATAGACGGAAGGCCCATTTCGAGCCAAAATGAGCTAATGAAAAAGATTATGAACATTTTTAGTGAAACGATCCGAAATTTATGCGAACCCCTGGCATAAGAATGGCTAATATTATGTGAATGAATATATTATGCATGAATAATAGTTTTCCATATTATTAAATTGGAGAGTTTTAAATATAAAATCGTTAAAAAAACCCCTGTTTTCTTAAGAACATGCTAAATTTATCTATATATTTAGCCGAATTTACTAATTAACATTTTACTAATATGAAGGCAATTATAGCTTTATTTTGCTTGTGTTTGAGTACAATTACTTTTGCGCAAACCGATATCAGCGGTAAGGTGGTCGATGAATCTGCGGAACCCATTTTGGGAGCCAATGTTATTGTTGTTGGAACCGGAACGGGTACCGCAACAGATTTCGACGGAAATTTTACCCTCAGAGTGGACCAGTCTCCGCCATTTACCGTACAGATTTCGAGCATTGGTTTCGAATCTCAAAATGTCGAAATAACAACCAATAACCAGGTTGTAAATATCACCCTTGCCGAGGGGTCTGTATTGGATGAAGTTGTGATCTCGGCTTCAAGAACTCCCGAACGTATCTTTGAATCTCCGGTAACAGTGGAAAGATTTGATATTCAGGATATCAAATACACTGCAAGTGCAGATTTTTACGACGGTATCGAACAAATAAAAGGAGTAGATATCAACACCAGTAGTTTAACGTTCAAATCGGTGAATACGAGAGGTTTCGCCACTATCGCAAATGAGCGTTTTGTACAGCTGGTAGACGGAATGGATAACAGTTCTCCGGCTCTTAACTTCGTTTTGGGTAACCTTTTAGGAATGACCGAATTAGATGTTAATAGTATTGAACTACTTCCCGGGGCATCTTCGGCACTTTATGGGGCCAACGCCTTTAACGGGATCTTGTTCATGACGAGTAAAAATCCTTTCGACCACCAGGGAATCAGTGCCTATTATAAGCGTGGGATAACCTCACAGATCGCCGCAGGTGATAACGAATTCTATGACATGGGGATTCGGGCAGCACATGCCTTTTCGCCAAAATTTGCTGGTAAAGTGAACCTGGCTATCATGAATGGAACAGATTGGTTCGCGACCAATGAAGTGGACGCAGTAAATCCTGGTAGAACGAGAGAACATCCTGGATATGACGGGTTAAATGTTTACGGGGATGAAGTTGCGACCAACATTAGAGGAGTTGGGGTGACCCTGGCAAACTTGGGCTTGATTCCTCCGGGCGCCGAAAATCTTCTACCTAATGACATCGTTAGTAGAACAGGTTATTCAGAAAGAGACTTAACAAACTATAATGCGGAAAGTGTAAAATTTGATGCTGCCCTACATTTCAGGCCTTGGGAAAATGACTTCGAGATCATATATGTGGGGAAAGTTGGTGTTGGTTCTACTATCTATCAAGGTGGACAGAGATACGAGATCAAGAATTTTTTCCTTCAGCAGCATAAACTCGAAGTAAAAAGTGATAATTTCTTTATCCGAGGTTATATAACCGACGAAAATGCCGGAGATTCCAATAATATGGGTCTATCTGGGGTGAATGTAAACCGTGCCTGGAAAGACGACTCAACCTGGTTTGGGGAGTATGCTGGAGCCTATATTCAAGCAACTCTAGGAGGGGCTAATTCGGAAATGGCGCACGCTATTGCAAGACAAACCGCCGAAACGGGACGTCTTATACCCGGTACTCCGGAATTCGAAAGAGTTCTAGCACGTGTTAAGGCAGATGCAGATGTGAATACGGGATCCAAACTTCAGGATCAAACACAGCTTTACCATGCCGATGCGAATTACAATTTCAGTCACATCACTAGTGATTTTGCGGATATTCAGGTTGGGGGATCATACAGAAAATACAGGTTGAATTCTTCAGGTACTATCTTTACCGATGGTGACGGACCTATTACATATTCGGAAGTGGGTGCCTATACTCAAATTCAGAAGAAACTAGCCGATGATCGTTTAAAATTAACAGGATCTGTGCGTTACGACAAATCCGAATTATTTGATGGTCAATTCACTCCCAGGATAGCTTTAGGTTATACGGCCGGTGCAAATAGAAACCACAACATACGGGTTTCTTATCAGTCTGCCTTTAGAAACCCAACTACCCAGGATCTATTTATAGGCCTTGATATAGGAAGAGCGATCCTTGTAGGTTCTGCCGAAAGCAATCTGGACAGAGATGTTCGAACTTTTCCATTAAGTGGAGGAGGTCAGCAGGCTACGGGATCCAGTACGGCAACTATAGCAGGACGAGCCGCTTATGAAAACTCGTTTTCGGCCAGCTCTGTAACAAACGGTACTCCGGAAGTGGCTAATATCAACCTGGTGAAACCAGAAGAAGCAGATGTGTACGAAATAAG